>Ga0268360_1000014_pt1 | contig 570900 bp, 484 predicted proteins | sample BioMet11_FD_192465 | JGI IMG/M metagenome (GOLD analysis project Ga0268360, IMG submission 192465) | Sewage microbial communities from Oakland, California, United States - Biofuel 11 (Illumina Assembly) | ecosystem: Engineered > Wastewater > Sewage > Unclassified | place: USA: California... | reverse complement strand
TCGCCTCCGCCCAAAACCGACTGATACGAGGCCGAAAGGACGAATGGAAGCCACTGCCGTAAAGCCCAAAAGTGTAAACCATGTCCCCGGCACAAAGTGTAAACCATGCATCGGCCTTGACATCTCCAGAGCCCGCTCCAGTTGACGGGTGCCAGAACAGCGCCGCTCATTCAGCCGCACGTGGTTGCGGACGGTTGCGCAGAGTGATTTGCTGTGAATTACCCCTTATGTCCACCGCACTTTTCAACTCTGCTTTCCGTCGCTCTTCGCTGACCCGCGCGCTTGGAGCACTGGTGGCCGCCGCAACGCTCCTGGCGCCGGCTTTCGCCCAGACGCCCGCCAGCGTGAAGCGCCCGGTCCCGGTCATCTTCGATACCGACATTGGCAACGACGTCGATGACTGCCTGGCGCTGGCCATGCTGCACAGCTTCGCGAGCCGCGGCGACATCCGTCTGGTGGCCATCACCATCACGAAAGACAACCCGTGGGCGCACCGCCTGACCTCGGCGATCGACCGCTTCTACGGCCATCCCGGTATCCCGATCGGCATCGTGTCGAACGGCCAGACCAAGGACGACGGCTATCTCAAGAAGGCTCTCGACGCCGGCCATTACGGCTACGGCGACCAGACCGAGGACGCCGTGGCGCTGCTGCGCCGCGTGCTGAGCGCGGAAGCCGATCACAGCGTCGCGATCGTGCAGGTGGGCTTCAGCACGAACCTCGCGCGGCTGCTCGAAGCGCCGGGCGGACGCGAGTTGGCGGCAAAGAAGGTCAGCCGGTTGGTGTTGATGGCGGGCGACTTCGCCGGGGGCGGGGCCGAGTACAACGTGAAAACCGACGTCGCGGCGGCGCAAAAGGTCGCGCGCGAATGGCCGACGCCGATGTATTGGAGCGGCTTCGAAGTCGGCAGCACCATCAAGTACCCGGCAACGAGCATCGAGCGCGATTTCGGCGCGCCGGGCGCGAACCCCGTCGCCGATGCCTACCGCCAGTACATGAAGATGCCCTACGACCGCGAAACGTGGGATCTGACCGCCGCGCTCTACGCCGTGCGCCCGGACGACGGCTACTTGACGGCGTCACCGGCGGGCGCCGTCGAAGTCGATGCGCAGGGGAATACGAAGTTCGTCGCGGGCAACGGGCAACAGCACGTCCTGTCAGTGAACGACGTGCAGCGCGCGCGCATTCTGGAAGCGTTCCTCTGGCTGTGCACCGAAACGCACCGCTGACGCCGCCGCGCCCGGCGGAAGTACAGTCGCGAAACGGAGCCAACCTTGGAAACGGAGCCGCGCGCGTCAGCAAGCGGTGGTAGCGCTGCCGTCGTGCATCGTAAACTGACGCGGCCGGCTACGGCTGTTTCAAAGTCAATGTGGACCGCAGTGGTCTTGTGCTGGCGCAGCCTGGAAGCAAGCTCCGGCGGCCAGCATTAGCTGTCAGCACCGAACCGCGAACGTGAGAGAGCGGGCAAGCTCGCCGTAATCAACTGATAAAAAAGAAGATGCCACCGCTCCCTCACGGTCGCGGCTCCGTTTCAAGGCGCCTCTCCGTTTCGCAGCGGCGGATCTACACCGGCGGTCTGGGTGTCTGCGGAAAAGCCGCAACGGCCCTAAAGCAGCAGCAGGTAGGCAGCGGCCGCGGCGGCCTCCATCTTGCCTCCGCCCGAAGCGGTGGCAATGGGAAGGCCGCTCGGGTTGTTGCCCTTGTACACGCGCGGTCCCTCGATGGCCGCGACAGGCGCGATGTTGCCCAGGGCGCCCGGGTAGACATAGTGGCCGCGCACGGTCGCCAGCGGCGCGCCGGCGGCGAAGGAGCCACGATAGATCCGGTCGCCGTTGATGTTGAGCACGGGTCTCCCGTAGGCCAGCAGGCCCTCGTACACCAGGCCGCCGTCAATGGTCAGAACCGGCGGGCCGAACGAAGTGGTACCGCGATAGATCCGGGCAGGCATGACGTCATAGTATCGCAAGATCGCGCCGCAGGACCCCTGGACTTTGCTGTCCCGCCAAGCCGCACGTAACAAACGGGGCCTGCCGCGAGCTTCGCAATTCGGCCCCGGCGAAGAGCGGCCCAACCGGGAGCGGGCGTGAGCGGCGGCAGCAGCCCAAAGATCGCCGGGCTCAAGGGCGCGGAAGGCCCTGCCCGGTGCGTCGGGGACGGCCGTTCAGCGCAATCCTGGCAAGAGCCAAAACCGCGCAAATGCGCGGTTTTCGTTTTCCATGCAATTGATTCTAAAGTGGTTATTTTATGCGAACCGCGCACGTGCGCGGTTTTAGCGCTGTTCCCGGATTCGTGTAGACCGTGCTTGCCCGGCCGCCCGCCGCGCGGCGGGACAGGCTTCAGGCTCTGCACGGCGTTAACCTCGCTGCCCATCTCGCGGTGCATGTTTGAGCAGGAGCGGTTCCCTCTCAGAGCACGGCTTCAGTCCGCGTCGCGCTGACCGGCTCCGTATCAGGGCACGACTTCAGTCGTGCCGTCCCGCGCGAAAAAGGAATCGGGCTTCAGCCCCTGAACATGGCGTGGCCTTTGAGGGCAGCAGGCGACGAGGCTCGAACGCGCCCCGGTTGGCAAGGATGATTGGCGCGCGACGTGCGCCTGCCGCCCGGCGGGCGCGTACCTCGCGAAAAGAAATGCCGCGGGGGCTGAAGCCCAGAATGAGGGGCGCTCGGATGGCACGACTGAAGTCGTGCCCTGATACGTTCCCCGCGCCGACGAGACGCGCCGCCAGATACGTTCCATGCGCCGGACGCGTTTCGCGCGGCGGCGAGACGCGCAGCCGGACACGTTCCATGCGCCGGACACGTTCCCCGCGCCGGCGAGACGCGCCGCCAGATACGTTCCACACGCCTCCGAAACGTGCCACCAACACGTTCCGCGCGCCGGCGAGACGGGCCGCCGGATACGTTGCGTGCCCCGGGCCGACTCGCCGCCGGGCAGCTTGCTTGAGATGTAGAAACTCCGGGCGCGCGGCTTCGGCCCCGCAAGATCGCAAACTGTCCGCGCTCCACAGTATCTCTGAAACTGCCCTGGACTCCGGCCGGCCACCCGCCACGCGGCTTTCTGAAAACGTGCAGCGTGACGGAAACCTGGCGCGCGAGGCCGCACCCCACAGTTCGCGCACGGCGTTCGCATGGAAGGTCCATTGACAAAAAGAGCCCGGCACGCGGCCGGGCTCTTTTGCATTTTCGAACTGACGCGAACCGGTCGGGTTCGTGTTACTTCAAAACCGTGATCAAAGTGAACAGCGCCAGGGACTCGATGAAGGCGAGGCCGAGGAGCAGGAGAATACGGATGGCGCCGGCAGCTCCCGGATTGCGGGCGATGCCCTCGGCGGAAGCGGCAATGGCCTTGCCCTGGGCGAGGCCGCAAAGGCCGGACGCGATGGCCATGGCGAAAGCCACGGGCAGGACGAAGCCGGCAGCCGGGGCGGCGGCGCCGGGAGCCTGCGCGAAGGTCGGGACGGCGATCATGAACAGAACCGCCAGAATTGCGAACGTGCGAAGTTTCATTTGCTGTACTCCTTCTCGGAATTAAACTGGCTGGCAGTGGGTGGTTCCGTTCGTGCGTTGGGACGCCCGAGGCTCACGCTGCCTGCCCGGACACTCTCAGAGAATGGGCGCGAGCCCCATCCTCAAACTCTTTCCTATTCCTCTTGCGCCACCGCGCCGCCGACGTAAGCAATCGTCAGGACGGTGAAGATGAACGCCTGGAGGAACGAAACAAAAACGTGCAGCGCCATGACCGCCACCGGCACCACGTAAGGCACCATGCCGAGGAAGGCCATGGTGACCTTTTCGCCGGCGAACATGTTGGCGTAAAGACGGATGGTCAGGGAGACCGGGCGGATGCAGTGGCTGATCAGCTCCAGCGGGAGCATGAACCACGCGAGCCACCACATCGGTCCCGCCAGTTCCTTCAAGTAGCCGAAAAACCCGTGCGTCTTGATGCCGAACCCGTTGTAGTACAGGAACGTGGCCAGCGCGATGCCGGCCGGCACGAAGTGGTACATCGTCGGCGACTCGAACGACGGGATCACGCCCAACAGATTCGAAATCAGGATAAAGATGAATAGCGTGCAGAACCACGGCACGAACTTCTCATAGCCGTGACCGACAATGTCCCGCGCCTGTTCGGCCAGGAAGTTATGCACCGCCTCGATGGTCAACTGGAACGTACCCGGCCGGTCGACCGAGAGCCGCGCCCGCAGCACCGCGGCGGAGATCATCAGAATAAGGATCACCAGAACTTCCATGGCCATGTAATTGGCCCACGGATGTCCAGGCTCAAACTTCAGACCAGCCATCTTCAGGATCGCTTCGGCGGGCGCCGCGAAGTACTGGTTCAGGAGGGCGGTAAACCACAGGACGTGCTCAGTCTCGTGCATAGGTCAACTCGTACAGCGCTTCCAAAACGATCGCCGTGACGGGGACGATCAGGCCCACTGCCAGCGCGGAAACGGAAGCGCCGTAAACCTTTACAATAGCAAACGCCGCCGCGCCAAGGACAATCAGACGTAACGCGTGTAAAACAAAAGATGCCCCGCGCGGTTTTTTCCCCGCCAGCGCCGCGCCCAGATCCGACACCAGCCGGTGCAGCAGATAGAAGCTGAGGCTTGCAATGGCCGAGCCGCCAAGGAACGAGAGCGCATTGCGGCCGCTCTGAAACGCGAAAGCGATCGTTCCCAGCGCGATCAAAACAAGGCACAGGTTGCGGACCCGGTGGACAACCGCGGAGTATTCAATGTCTTGCACGGCCTATTCCGGCTTTCCGCCGCCCTTCTTCGGCGGTTTTGGAAAGAGCGAGTCCAAACCCTCGATGCGGAGCCCTTCGCGATAAGTCTCGTACATTCCGGCCGCGCAACCGACGAGCAGCGCGGCGAGCGCAATCCACGCCGTTCCCATCTGGCGGTCCACCACCTTCCCGATCTCGTAGCAGATCCAGCCGCTGGCCGGCGTGATGAAGGCGAGCCCCATATAGGCTCCTGCCTTGGCGTAAGGCGTCAATGGTTTACGGTCAGGCAAGCGTAGAGAGACTCCGGCTCCGTCCCAAGTATAAATCGCGGTTGCGACAGCCTTGCGCGTCGTACGGACAAGACCGCGAAAAACGTGCGTTGGAGCCCCGTTTTGGGGGCAATTTAGGCGCATTTTGGGCAGTTTTTCGCGCGTGCGGCACGACGTGGATGGCGAAGCGAAAGAAGACCGCCGGACAGGAAGTGAAGCCCGGGGGAAGAGGAGGAGGTGGTATCCCCCGGGCTCCGCAACGCCAGGCCCGATGCCTGGCAACCGGAGACTCCAGGCGATGCCGGAGGAGCGGACATCGCGCAGTCTCCTGCTTACTTAGATTCCACCACGGGCGGTTGAGTTACCGTTTCATTAACAGTTGGCGCCGGGCGGGCGCGGAGCCGGGCGCCGCACCCGCCCGGAACAATTCTAAAAACCTAACTCCTTCAGTAAGTTATGGGCGTGATAGACCTTATTCAGAGCTTCGGCGATGCCCTGGCTGGCCACGTGCACGCTGCGCGCCTGACGATCGGTGTAAATAAAGCGGTTCGGCAGCGCCTCGAGGTTGGAATCGAAGACGATGCCGACGATCTCGCCCTTTGAGTTAAGCGTCGCCGAGCCGGAGTTGCCGCCGTGGATGTCGGCCGTCGCGGCGAAGTCGAACGGCGTAGCGAGATTCAGCGCGGACTTGGCCTTCAGCCAGCGCGCGGGCAAAGCGTAGGGATCCTTCCCCGTCACTTTGGGATAAAGACCGGCGAAGTCGGTTTTCCAGGCGACCGGCTGACCGGCGTCGTTGGAGTAGCCGCGGACCTGGCCGTAGCTGAAGCGGAGCGTGAAGGTCGCGTCGGGGTAGTCGTTGCCGCCGGAGACGGTGAAGCGCGCCCGGGCGATCTGCGCCGACGAACGCGTCAGGACGCTTTCCAATTGCTCTTCATAGGCTTTGCGCAACTCGCGCGCGCGGGGATCGATCAGCAGCGCGAGGCGGAACATGCCGTCGTTCGATTCCTGGACCGCTTCGGGACTGGCGGCAAGGCGTTTGCGCGCGGCAATGTCGGCGAGCTTGCTGGTGCCCACGTACGCCTCGGCCGCCTCGCGCGGGGTCTTGCCGGCCAGAATCGATTTCAGCACGGCATTGTCCGGGCCGAGCTCCGTGCGCAGGAAAGTGAAGTACTGCGTGAGCACCTCAACTTCCAGTTCGGGATGAATCGGCGCGGGCGAATACATCGCCTGCTCCAGCGACGAGATGCCGGCCTCGGTGTATTCGCGAAGGCGCTCGCCGTTGGGCTTCTTCGTCTCGACGGCGTAACGGGCGACGCGGCGGGCGATGCCGAATAGCGTGCTGCCGGTCGCGGGCGAGGCTTCGAACAGATAGTAGGCGGAGTAGAGCGGCTGGAACGAGGCGTAAGCCTTCGCCAGATCGTCCCAGGCGGAACCGGAACTGGCGGCGAGTTGGGGATTGGCTGCGACGGCGGCGCGGAATTTGGCCTCGGCGGCGCGCTTGATGTCCATCAGCGAGGCGTCATTCAACCCGCGCAGGAAGCCCGAGTTCGCCTTGTAACTGTTCTGGACGCCGAAGATGACCTCCTGCGCCTCGCGGTGATGCTCCGCACTGGTTTCCGACCATGCCAACAGGTCGCCGGCGAGCGCCTTGAAGCGCCGCTGGCGCAGCGGGTAGTCGGTGTCGCGCAGGAATTCAAGCTGCGAGAGCGGCATCAGCCGTCCCGTCGTACCCGGGTTGCCCGAGGTGAAGATCAATTCGCCATCCTGCACGCCCTGTTTGCTGAAGCGGAAGTAGTCGAGCGGCTTGGCCGGCTGGCCATTCTCGTAAGCGCGGAAGAAGGTGATGTCCAGGTCGTAGCGCGGGAACGTGAAGTTCTCCAGGTCTCCGCCGAAAAACGCCATGGCGAACTCAGGCGCAAAAACCAGGCGAATGTCGGTGTACTTCTTGTATTCATAAAGGTCAAAGCGCGCCCCGGCAAACAGGGTGACGACGTCGCAGCGGTTGCCGGTCCTGGCCGAGCAGGCCTTCTCCAACTCCGCGATGTTGGCGCGCCGGAGACGGGCGGCGTCCGCGGCCGGGGTCTGGTCCGTAACGCCCGCGGTCACTTTGGAAGTCACGTCGGCGGTGTTCAGCAGAACGTTGACTTCCAGGTCCGGGCAGCGGCGCTCATCGGCGCGCGTGGCGGCCGAGAAGCCATCCTTTATGTAGTCGTGACCCGGGCTGGAGAGTTTCTGGACGCAGTCGGCGCCGACGTGGTGGTTGGTGAACAGCAGTCCGTCGGGCGAGACGAAGCTGCCGGTGCCGCCGTTATTGAAACGGACCGCGGCAATCTGCAGGTGTTTCAGGAACTCCGGAGAGGGGTTGAAACCGTACTTTTGCTGGACTGCGGCGGAGGGAAACTGATTAGGCAGCCAGACTCCTTCGTCGGCCCGCAGGCCGGGAACGGAGAGGATCGCCAGGACCGGTAAAAAGAACGCGGAAAGCCGCAAAGCCATATCGTTGATTCCTTCGCAAGTAATTGATAAATAACAGGATGCCTACTATCAACCAAATCGTACGATTCCCATCGGGAACGCGTTTGTGCGATATTAAGAGTTAATCTCGGTTCCTTCCTGACACTATGACCCAGTTGGGCGAAGCGGTTGCCCGCTACCAAAGAATCCTGGAAAGCGAGACGGTCCGCTCCTCGGGCTGGCTGGAAGAGCTGCGCGATCAGATGTCGGCTCGCCGCCTGATGGTGGCCGGCCGTCCGGTCTCTCCGGTCCTGCGCCCGCACTTCCTCAGCCGCCGTCAGTATACCAATCTGGCGAAGAACGCGGAGTGCCTGTATCAGGCCATCGACCGGCTCCGGATGTTGATCATCCAGACGCCGCAACTGATGGCCCGCATGGACATGCTGCCGGCCGAGAAGATGCTGGCGGCCGTGGATCCCGGTTATTCGTCGCAGTCGATTTCGGCGCTGCTGGAAACGCACGTGAACAACGGCTCGGTGCACGTCACGGGCGGACAGGCCGACCTGCCGCACGGCGTGGTCTACGGCGAGATCCTGAGCGACCTGTTCTACGACGCCGCGCCAGTGAAGGAACTGCGCAAGAAATTCAAGCTGGAAAAGACCGGCGCCGTGAAGCCGCTGCTTTCCGCGCTGCTCAAAGCGTGGAAGGAATTCGGCGGCAAGGCGAAGCCGAACGTCGCGATCCTCGAATTCAAACAGCCGTTCCAGACCGTGGACACCCAGGAGCATCTGCTGCTGGCCGAAGTGTTCCGCCGGGCGGGCTATGCCGCAGAGATCGTCTCGCCGGACCAGATGGAATACCGCAATGGCGTGTTGACCTGGAACGGTTTCAACGTCGACGTGGTGTATCGCGGCGTGACGGCCCACGAGTTCATGCTGCGCTTCGACCTGAACCATCCGCTGGTGCGCGCCTACCGCGACGGCCGGGTCTGTGTGGTGAACAGCTTCCGCACGGAGATGACGCGCAAGCGGGCGCTGTTCGCACTGCTGAGCGATGAAACCGTGACCGGGTCGTTCCCCACTGCCGAGCGCAAGGCGATTGACGACTCGATCCCGTGGACACGCCTGCTGGCGAGCGCGACGACGACGCGCAACGGGCAGACCATCGACCTGCCGGAGTACGTGCTGAGCCATCGCGAGAGCCTGGTGTTGCGGCCCAACGATTCCGGCGGCGAACAGCCGTCCTTCGACGGGGCCGAGATGAGCGATTCGGCGTGGGAGCGCGCCTGTCACGTCGCGTTGCGGCAGAGCTACGTCGTGCAGGACCGCATCACCCCGCATCCCGTCTCATTCCCGGTGGATCTGTATGGCGAAGTGGTCTATCGCGACCTGTTCATTGAGGTCAGCCCGCAGGCCTTCCTTGGCAGAGTGCAAGGCTGCGTCGCCAAGATCAGTTCCGCCGAGAGCGGCTACACGGGCCTCAGTGGATATGCGCCCGCGTTCATCCTCGAAGGCAAATAACGCCGGCGCAAGACATACCCTTCAAAACGGAGCCGCGACCGTGAGGGAGCGGTGGTATCTGCTTATTTATCAGTCAATTGCAGAGAACTTGCCCGCTCTCTCACGTTCGCGGTTCGGTGCTGAAAACCTGCGCCGGCCTTCACGCTCCCGCAAGAACAGCGCCGATCCAATCCTCACTATTTCCCAAATCGCCCTAGCGCTCGCGGATTGTGTGTAGACCGGAGATTGAGCCCTGCCGTCGGTTGCTGGCGATCCGTATTGGATCCATCCCGTCAGCACAGGACCGCGGGCGGTCACGCTGTAAGCGACTGATAACTAATGGAATGCAACCGCTCCCTCACGGTCGCGGCTCCATTTCGCGGCGTAACTCTAGATTTCGCGCATTCCGCGGAGCCTACCCGGGGCCGCGGAGACAGGATGGCTGCCTTTCAGGCAGAAACGGGCAGAGCGTAAACCGGAACGGCGGCCGGCTGAGCGAACAGGTAGAAGCCGAAAAGCGGCTTCTGTTCGCCGCGGCCCCAGCGATTGACCTTCCACTGCGCGCGCAGATACCGCGCCTCAGGGAAACGGGTCAGATCCACGAGCAAGGTGTAGACGCCGCAGTAGAACTTCTGCGGAAACGTGACGACCGGCTTTTCGCCCCAGTTCTCCCCGTCGGCCGACGCCCAAATCGACAGGTCGAGACTCTCCTGCTCGATAATGCGGGTGATTCCGAGCGTGAAACTCACGAATTCCGGTCGTGATTCGCCGAGAGCGATGGCCTCGCCGGCACCGTCTTCCCGGACCACTAATTCCTCCAATAAGAAGTTGGGCACCATGTCCTAAATCTACCTCCGGCGTCCCGCTCCGGACTCCGCGGTCCGGGCTGAACTGCGCTTGCCCCACTCTAAATCAGTGCGGCTCCTCTTCAAGGTTCTCATACCATTTCGGCAAAAAAAAGCAAATTATCCGTTTCAATTCCAACGCGAAGCAGATTCGCTCATGTCCTGGCCCCGTAAACCTTTACGTGATGACGCGGGACCGGTGAGTGCGTCAAACGGGACACACCGTAAAAGTTCGATTTCATTCTGAACGGCGTTTTCTGGAGTGCCTTTTCTTCGCTGCCGGCGCCGCCGAGGCCCGCTTTCCCGTCGACTTTGTGGACTCTTTCGACACTGTGGCGTCCGTGTCGTCGTCCTTCGCGGAAGACTTCGCCGCAGGCGTCGAACTCTTCTTCGCCGTCTTCTTCCTGCCGGCCTTCGCCGGAGCCTTTTTCGATTTGGCGGTGGTCTCCGCGGAGGCATCTTCCCGGGTTTCCCTGGACGCCTTCTTCGAAGCGGACTTCGCGGGCTTCTCGTCTTCCTCGGCGCCAGCCCTCTTCGCTGACGCCGGCCGGCCCTTCGTGGCAGCCTTCTTCGACTTCCGGGCCCCGGCCGAAACCTCCTCCCGGGACGCCTTGGACGTTTTGCGGGAAACGGACTTCGCCGGCGTCTCTTCCTCGCTGGCGGCGGCCTTCGCCGAGGCTTTCCGCGAAACGGTTTTCGCCGGCTTCTCTTCGTCCTCGGCGCTGACTTTCGCTGCCGCCCGGGCAGCCTTTGCGGGCGCCTTGGAGCGCGGTTGTGCCGTCGCCAATGCGTCGGGCGCGGCCGGCTCGGAAGCGTACAGCCAACGGTAAAGGTCGGCGTTGCGCAGAATAATCTGCACGTACTCGCGGGTCTGGGCGAACGGGATGGTCTCGGCGAATTCGCTGGAATCTTCGAACGGCCCCCAGCCGCGCCACAGCGTCACCCGGCTACGCCCGGCGTTGTAGGCGGCCAGCGTATCCTCCATCCGCCCGTCACAGGAATCCAGGAGGCGGCGGAAATAGTACGTGCCCAGGCGGATGTTCGTCTCCGGTGTGGTGAGTTGCGAGGCGCGGAAACCGCGCACCGGAATTTTGCGGGCGAGTTCGCGGCCGACCGGCGGCAGGATCTGCATCAGCCCGACCGCATTGGACGGCGAGAGGGCCCGGGGATTGAACTCCGACTCCTGCCGGATCAGGGCGGCGACCAGATACGGATCGAGCCCTGTGCGGCTGGCATAGCGGAGGATCAGCGAGCGGTAGGGCATGGGGAAAGCCATGCGCCAGAACGTTGCGGGCACGCCGTCGCGCGGCATGGACAGATACGACGGGAGGACGGTCTTGATATCGCGCAGCGCACGGTCGGGCGCTCCGCGGCGGGTCGCCATCTCCGCCAGCTCGATGGTCACGGGCCAGGGCTTGGCGTCGTTGCGCGCGGCGTAGCGCAGCTCGCTTTCCGCGAAGTTGTCCAATCCGGCCCGGTCCAGCAGGCGCGCGCGTTCGATGCGCCGGGTGGTAGCCGGGTCGGGCGTCAGATCCGCCTTGTCGGTCCGCTCGGGAAAGTGGATGGACGCAAGGAACTCTTCCACCTGCCGCGCAGGCTGCAGACGGCGCGCTTCCAGTCCCCGCAGGTTCGCGCGCGCGGCGAACGTGTAATAGAAATTCGGATAGCGCTGCGTCAGGAAGCGATACCAGGCGAGCGCCGCCGCGCCATCACCGGAGCGCTCGGCAAGGCGGCCGAGATAGTACATCGCCGTGCCCGCCTTATCCGACGACGGATAGAGCTTCAAGTGCTGGCGCAAGAGCTGGCTGGCGCCGGGATCGCGATGCCGGTAGGCCCACCACGCCGCGCGCCATTGGCAGAGCACGGCATCGAGCGAGTCCGGAAACGATTCGGCGCACGCGGTGAAGACGCCGCGCTGGCGCGGATCGTCCTTGACCAGAAAACGGTTGGAAGCGGCGACCAGCGCCTTCAAACGCCAGCGGGAAGCGGGCGCGGAAGCACCCAGCGCGTCGAGGCTCGCCGCCATTTCTTCATCGCGCTCCAGGTGACGATTGCACTGGACCATGTAATACAGCCGCTCGGCCTCGACGTCGCCGGCCTGCCGGCCCAGGGCCTCCAGGCGCGACAACGCCTGCACGGCGTCGCCATCGAAATAGGGCAGCGCGGCCAGGCGCACCCGCGCGAGATCGCTGGGCGTGCCTTTGAAATCGTCCGCGATGGAATTGTATTCACGGCGGGACGCGGAGATCTCACCGGCGTCGCGCAACCGGCCGGCGCGATCGAGCCGCAATTCCGCGGAAGCTTCCGGATACCTGGCGCCAAGCAGTGAGCGCAGACGCTCCAACGCCGCGGATGCCTCGCGGGCCTCGGCTGACTGCGGATACAAGTAATAGACCGATTGGAAGCCCGCTGCGGCGTCGGTCTGCGAGCTCGCCGACTCCAGCGCCATGGCCCGCACGAGGGCCGCCTCGGGCAGAGGCAGAGCGTCATCCGGCACGCGCGCGAGCAAGGCGAGCGCCTTACGCGGCTGGTTCTGTTCCAGCCAGGCGCGCGCGCCCAGCACGGCAGCCTTCCCCGCAAAGGGCGAAACGGGCTCGCAGGTGACGACATCCTCAGCCGCCGCCGACGCTTCCGCAAACTCCCGCGCACGATACTGCGCCTGCGCCAGAAAGTACGACGCATAATCGCGCAATTCCGGCGCCGCGCTTTGCGCGGAGGTCAAAGCGTGAACGGCTTGCGGCAGGCGCCGCGCTTCCAGAGCATCATAGCCATCGCCGAGCAGACGCAATCCGTTCGCTGACGATTGCGGCGCAGGCGAGGCGAGTAAGGCGTTAAACCAGAGGACCGGGATAATCCGGACCCAACATCGACGCGTCATCATTCGCTAAAGTACGCACCAGTTCCACATGAAAGTAGTCGATCATCGTCGGCGTCGAAAGGAAGTCCTGCCTGTACTGTTCCCGGCCCGAGTCGATCTCGGTCTGCAAAGCGGCGTAAAGATTGCTGGCGTCGCGGCCCTGTTTCACGGCCTGCGCATGGTAGAGCCGCATCTCGGCAATGCGCACGCGCGCGAAACGCTGCGCCCGCGCATGGATCTCCTGCTCGTCCTTGCTGAGCTTCGTAACGTCCACCACGACCTGCACCGGCGGTTTGGCCGACCCGTTGGGCTGAATCCCGAGCAACTCGCCCGCCGGAGCGGCGGACGGCGCTTTCCGGGCCGTCTGGCGCAAGTCCAGTGACAACCCGGCGACGGTCGCGAGCAATTCCAGCGCCGGAACGTCGGCCGGCTTCTGCTCTCCCGGGATCACGACGACCGCGGCCACGCGGCGCTGCTCACTGGCCCGGTCGGTCACGATGGGGAGCAACGCCAGGCGGCAGCCCTCTTCCAAAGCAAGCGCCGCGACGACAGGCTCGGCAACCTCCGCGGCGCCCGCCGTGGAAATAACCGTGTCCAGCGAGTCGGCGACGCTCTTGAAGGCCGGAGCCGCATCCACGGGCAGACGCAAGCCATCGAGCGCCGGAAATGTTTCGCCTTCCGGCGCGCGGAAACCCGCGAAGACGATCTCGCCCGAAAGCAAACTGAACAGAAACGCGCGTGGCGCCACGGACAGCGCGCCATCCAGCAGCGCGGCCGTCCAGGCCGGAAGGTCCTCCGCCTGATCGAGACGGCGGACAATCTGGCTGAACTGGTCGCTCCATTTCAGCCGCGCATCCGAGGCGGCGAGTTCGTCGCGCGCGGCGGAACGCTGCTCTTCGGCCGCACGAAGCTCTCCTTCAAAGCGGCGATGGAAGTCCTCAAACCGTTCTTCAACAATCTGGCCGAGCGGCGTTTGCCAACCTTGGCGAAGTTGCTCCTCCACGCGCTCGATATGGAGCTGCCAGGCAGCGGCCAGTTGTTCGCGCAACAGATCCTGCTGCTGCGTCACAAAATCGGTTTCCGTACTCGAAATCTGATCCATGATGACCTGCCCTTACAACCGAATCGTGCCAAACCCTTTCCTGAATTCTACCTTGTGCGCGCATCGGGACTGGCGCCGGTGTCCAAACGAAATGGAGGAAATGTCCCCGTCAGCTTGAATACGCGCGAACCGGCAGTCAACTCAGCGTGCCAGCGGTTGTCGCCGGCGGAGCCGCCCGAGCCCAGCACCGGCGTCTCATCCTGCAACGCCGTCACTTCGGAAAAGCGCAATCGGGAGGGCTCGCGGGGAGCGTCGTAGTCGAAACCGGCCGCCACCTGCTCGAAGGTCTCGCCGCCCATCTCAAGTTTGCGCGAAGTGACCTGTCCGGTAGCGTTCAGCGAGCTGAGCAGGCTGGCGCCAAGGCCGCTGGCGGTCAGTCCGAACTCGCCTTCCACGGTCCCGTGACCTTCCCAATTGAGCGCGTCGAAGACGCCGCGCAAGCCGTACGCGGGCCCGCCGGGGCCCGGGCGCACGAAGCCGCGGCCGGAGATCAGGCCACCCGATGCGGCCACCGAGAGATCGGCCAGATCGACGAATGCCCCATTCCACACGACGCGCGCATTGAATTTCGAATATTTCTGTCCCGCGAGGACGAATTCGCCGGCCGCAACCCGCCCTTCCCAACGCCGCGCGGCGAGCCAGTCGGGCGGCGCGCTCCTACGGAATGCGAGCGTGCGCGCCAGCAATCCTTCGCGGTACGCCAGGGACGGACGGAAAACGTTCTCGACCTCGGCGGCCGGCAGCGTATCGAAAGCGATGGCGAAACGCAGCGGCTGATCGCCGGGCGCCTGCCGGGAAGCTTCGCCGGTCCAGGCCAGAGCGCCCAGATGGCCCGCCGCGTGGCGCAGATGCCACGCCTTGCCCGTCATCGAGAGCTGGCCGTGTTCGATCACCAACGGCGCCGACGCGCCATCGACGGCGCATTGGAGGTCCGCCACCCGCAGCGCGCCGCTCCAGCGCGCCGCCGTGTCTGAATCGCGCGGCGCGGCCGGACTGGCCGCGGTCAGCAGCGCCGGTTCGTCGGGCCGCTCGAAACGCAGATCCCCGTCGAGCTTGCCATCCGTACAGCCATCCATGCCCGGCACGGGAGGCAGGCCGGTAAACGCCGCAAGCGCGGAGCGCATGTCTTTCAGATTCGAGTTGTGCAGCGTGGAACGGATGTCGAGGCGGCTGGTCGAGATGTCCCATTCGCCCTCGATGCCGCCGCTACCGCCGGAGGCCAGCATCAACGTACCCGGCGCGAGCGTCACCTGGCTGCCGGAGAGCGAGAACCGGGCCGGTTCGATGCGGTACGGACCGGTGTCGCCGAGACGCAGCGCGCCATTACGCAATTCAATCTCGCCGGCGGCCGGAGTGCCCAGGCTGAAGTCGATCGTCCCGCTGAGCGTGCCATCCACTTTCAAGCCCGGCGGAATGTTCGAGCCGAGCCGCGTGGCCACTTCCAACAGAGTCGCGGCCGGCAGACCATCCATCAGCAACTGCGCCTTCCAGGCCGGCCGCGTATAGAACTGCTCCGCCGTCAGGCGCAGGTTCACGGGCAAGGCCTCGCCGTCCTTCGGCGCAACGGTGCGCACCTCGATCGTCTGCGCATTCAGATTGAGCGTGCCCTCGTAAGGCACGATCCAGTCGCGGCCGCGCACGCCGAACAAAGACGGGCGTTTCAGATCGCCGAGGCGCAGCGTGCCGCGCAGCGTCACGTTGTCGAGCGGTCCCGACAGGTGGGCCCGCGAACTGAGCCGGCCCTGGACGCCCGGATCGCCGCCTGTGATCAGCGTCGCCACCTCGGCGATTTCACTCCGTTCGAGCTCCAGATCGACGTCCACGATGCCGTTCCCGCCGCCTTTGGGACGCCACGTTCCGGAACCCGAGAAGACGCCGAAACCCTGCTCGGACCGGTCGGTGCGCGCCGGCGAAGCCTCGTAGGTCCACGACATCTCATCGCCCGGCTTGTCGGGCGCCTGCAGATCGAGGTCGACGGCGTTCAGAAAGAAGGGCGACTTGCGCAGGCCGTTGCGGAAGTTGATGCGGCCGCCGCGAATGTGAATGGCGGGAGCGTGCGAACCGGAGCGCAGCCCGGCGGTGATCTGCGAAAGGAAAACGGCGAAGTTCCAACCCGCCTGCTCGGTCCGCGCGATGTTCAGGCTGGTATCGTCAAGACGCACGGACGAACATTCCAGCCGGCCGCGCAGCAGAGCGAACCAGCGCACCCCGACGCGGATTTCGCCGACATAAGCAAGCGGCTCGATGCCGAATTCCGGCGCTTCGTGAATGACCAGGTCCTTCGCCGAAAGGCCGGGCGACGGATAGAAACTGTAGCGGACGTCGTGCAGTTCGACGGGCCGGCCGAGCACACGCTCCAACTCCCGTTTCAGATCGCCTTCCCAACGCGTGGCAGTGACCGTGGGACCGTAGAACACGAGGAACCCGTAAGCCAGCGCCAGACCCAGCAGGCCCAGGCAGACGCGCCCGGGAGTGAGCCAGCGTTTGCGGGTGGACGGGGCTCCGGCATCGGCGGACGGCTGCGTTGTTTCCAGGCTCATCGGGTGGTCACTCCAGGCGCATTCGCCGCGCTGTTCCGCCACGCTGCGTAAGCTTCAGGATCGTCGATATCGTCAAGGATCGCCTGGTCGGCCACCTCGACAAAGCGCGTCGCAGCGCGCCGCGACTGCAGCAGGCCGCACGCCGATGCGCCGTCCTCCAGCGCGAGAAAATCGGCCGCGCAGGCCGCGCGCAGCAGCACGGGATGCCCGCGCCTGCCTTGATAAATGGGGATTGCGAAATCCATCCCGGCCAGCAGATCCTTCAATTCCAGAATTGTCTCGCGCGCCACGGCCGGCGCATCGACCGGCGTGAAGAAAATCGCGCCGGCGCCCGGCTTCACGGCACGCAGGCCGCACTGCAATGAGCTGAGCTGCCCGCGCGACGGATCCGGATTCCGCACAAAGGTAATGGTCCCGCGCCAGCAACTCGCCCGCTCGATCGCGTCCGCTCCGGCACCGAGCACGGCGTACACCGCGCAGCCAGCCTCCAGGAACGCGCCCGCCAGACGGTCGAGGAACGAGATCCCGCCGCCGGAGTCCAGCAGCGCCTTCGGCGTGCCCATGCGCGAGGAAAAACCAGCCGCCAGAATCACGGCCGCGCAATCGAGTTTTTCGCCGGGGGTCATGCCGCGGCTCCCTCGCGAAGGGAGGACGCGGTACGCCGGCGGCTCAGCAACGGTGTTTCAGTCACGGCAACAGCGCCCTTACTCCCGGGTGAGCGAAGACGGACACGGAGGACGCCCATGCGCCGCAAATCGGAGCGCAGCCGGGCGCGTCAGCAAAGGCCGCCGCAGCGCATCGCCGCCCCGCGCGCCACCGGCGCACCACTTCGTTAAGCACATCCATGTCTCAAATGAATTATAGCCCGCACGGCTTTCCCAGCCCCCTGAACCGCGGGAACAAGGCGAGAAAGATTCCGCAACATGAGGAATCGGCGGACCGGAAGGATAGAAAAAGGGACACGCACCGGTCCGGACGATGCCGGAGGAGCGTGTCCCGCGAAAATGCTATTCGGTATAGCGCTTGAAAATCAGACTGCCGTTCGTTCCGCCGAACCCGAACGAATTCGACAACGCGCAGTTGATCGTCATCGGCCGGGCCTTATGCGGCACGAAATCGAGATCGCAATCCTCGCTCGGATTGTCGAGATTGATCGTCGGCGGAGCGATCTGATCGCGGATCGCCAACACGGTCAAGCCCGCTTCCAAGCCGCCGGCGCCACCCAGCAGGTGGCCGGTCATCGACTTCGTCGAACTGACGCACAGCTTATAAGCGTGCTCGCCGAAGGTCCGTTTCACGGCCTTCGCCTCGATCTGGTCGCCGACCGGCGTCGAGGTACCATGCGCGTTGATGTAGTCGATGTCCGACGGCTGCAGATGCGCATCCTTGATCGAATTGCGCATCACGCGGTACGCGCCGTCACCATCGGGCGACGGAGCGCTGATGTGATAGGCATCGCCGCTCATGCCGTAGCCGACGACTTCAGCCAGGATCTTCGCGCCGCGCGCCTTGGCCAGCTCGAGTTCCTCAAGGATCAGAATGCCCGAACCTTCGCCGACCACGAAACCGTCACGGTCACGATCCCACGGACGCGAAGCATGCTCCGGATCGTCATTGCGCGTCGAGAGCGCCCGCATGGCCGCGAAACCGCCAATGCCCATCGGCGTGATGCAAGCCTCGGCGCCGCCGCAGATCATGGCATCGGCATAGCCGTGCTGGATCAGACGGAAGGAATCGCCGATGCAATGACAGCTCGTCGTGCAAGCCGTGGACGTTGCGGAATTCGGGCCCTTGGCGCCGCTCCGGATGGAGACGTTGCCGGACGCGAGGTTAACAATCGTCGCGGGAATGAAGAACGGAGAGATCCGGTCGGGGCCCTTTTCGAGCAAGGAGCGGTGTTCGCGCTCGATCACTTCGAAAGCCCCGATGCCGCTTCCGATGTAGACGCCGACGTTCTCGGCGTTCTCCGGGGTGATCTTCAAACCGGAGCTCGCCAAGGCCTCATCACTGGCGGCAATGGCGAACTGGATAAACCGGCCGACCTTTTTGAGTTCTTTCCGCTCGATAAAACGCAATGGATCGAAGCCGACTACTTCGGCGGCAATCCGCGCGGAAAACTTGGATGCGTCGAACTGAGTGATGGACCTTACACCGCAGCGCGAAGCGAGGACACCACTCCAGGTGTCCTCAGTGTTCAGGCCCAAGGCTGAAATCAAGCCGACGCCCGTTACGACCACACGTCGTGGCAAAGGGTTACTCCTTAAATTGAAGGGATTTCAAACGGAGTCGAAAGGCGGCTACTCTTTACCCTTCTTCTTTTCGATGTAATCGATGGCATCCTTGACGGTCTTGATGTTCTCGGCATCCTCGTCGGGGATATCCAGCTCGAAGTCCTCTTCGAACTTCATGACGAGCTCGACGATGTCGAGGGAATCAGCGCCGAGATCATCCACGAAGGAGGCAGTCGGATCGACCTGGGCCTCGTCGACGCCAAGCTGCTCGACGATGATCTGCTTTACTTTATCTGCAACAGCGGACATTTCACCTCCAAATGCAACCACAAAGCTCAGATTCTACCGGGAAGGGCCTCACTTTGCAACGCAGACAATCACGTCCTAAAATCGCTTCGCAGCAAGCCGGAGCCATCCGGTGGCGCCGCCTGGGCCCTGCCCTGTCATACCATGATGCCAGCATGACACGCGTTTTGTACTTGCATGGCTTCGCTTCCTCCCCCGCTTCGCGGAAGGCGCAACTGTTCCGGAAGAGATTTGCCGAAGCCGGAGTGGAGCTGGCGATCCCCGCGCTGGATGAAGGCTCGTTCAGGGAGCTGACCCTCACCGGCCAGCTTCGCGTGATCGAGCGCTGCGCGGCCGGCGCGCCGGTCCACCTGATCGGTTCGAGCATGGGCGGCTACCTGGCGGCGCTCTACGCAGCACGCCACGCGGAGGTTCAGCGGCTGGTCCTGATGGCGCCCGCCTTCGGCTTCGCCCGGCGCTGGGCGGCCAGCCTCGGGCCGCGCGCGCTGGACGAGTGGCGCACATCCGGCGCGCTGAAAGTCTTTCATTATGCGGCGGGTGGCCCCACTCCTCTCGGGTGGAACTTGATGGCCGATGCGAGCGGCTACGAGGACGAACCGCAAGTGCATCAGCCAACGCTCGTCTGGCACGGACTGCACGACGACGTGGTGCCCGTCGAAGCATCGCGCGCCTTCGCCGTCCACAATCCCGCCGCGCGTCTGGTCGAAGCGGACAGCAACCACGAACTCGCGGACGTGGCCGGACAGATCGCGGAAGACGCCGTGACGTTTCTCGGGCTGACCAAGCTGAATTAAGCTGCGCTCATAATTCGCTGTTGCGCTCCAGCATCCGGGGCCTGTCTTGCGATACTGGGGTTTATGCGCCTGAGACCCGCGCTTTTCAGTCTTTCGATAGGCTATCTTTTGATATGCCAACCCACGTTTGGATGGTGGGCCGAAGGTCACAGAATCATCGCGGTGATTGCGGAGCAACGGTTGAATCCGAAGGCCGGTCGCGCGGTTGCCGCCATTCTCCCTGCCGGGCAAACTCTCGAATCCGTGGCGTCCTGGGCGGATGACATTCGCGAAGGGCGCGAAGAAACGGCCGCCTGGCACTACATAGACATTCCGACGACGGCGGTGCGCGGCGACTGGCGTCCCTATTGTCCGGAAACCGGCTGCGTCATGACGGCCTTACCGAAAATGATTCAGCTCCTCGGCGCCAAGGATGTATCGCGCCAGCAGCGGGACGAAGCGCTGCGCTTCGTCGTTCACCTGATTGCGGACATGCATGAACCGCTGCACGCCGGCGACCGCCACGACCGCGGAGGCAACCTCACGAAAGTCACCTTCGACGGCCATCGCCTCAAGCTGCACACACTCTGGGACGGCAAGCTGATGGAGGCCTGGTTCCAACGCGATCCCGCCGCCGAGGCGAGTCTGCTGCGCGGCGCTCCGGAAAAAGAGCGGGCGGCGCTCGCGGCAGGCTCCATCGAGGACTGGGTCTGGCAGTCGCAAGCGGCCGCGCGCGACGCCGTCTATGGCCCGCTCGACCGCTGCCAATGCAGCACCTTGAATGAGGATTATCTGCGACAGGCTATCCCGGTGCTGCGGCTGCAGTTATTGCGCGCGGGCGAGCGGCTGGGGCGCGTGTTGAACGAGACGCTCGGGCAATGATCCGCCAAGCCCGGGCCGCGTGGTCCAGGATCCCGCTGCGGCGCCTGGAGTTAGCTGTGAATTCCTGAAGTCGGCATGCGGGTTTGCGCGGCCGGTTGCCGCCTGTCCTGCCGCGAGAATCCGCTTGATCAATTTCCCGTAAGCCACTGATATCAAGAAATATTTTCGTCAGCTCCATCTACCCGCGCAAGGTACCGGCAAGATCCACGTGCCGGCATCAAGCCCGGATTCAGGAATCGCCCGCAATGCGCTGGCGTCGTGAGACAAACTCAGCCGGGTGGAAATGACCGCCGCATCGCCCGCGTGCCGGTAATTGCTTCCGGAAGTGTGGAGTTCGGCCTGAAGCATGTCCTTAAGTTTTCCCGCCAAGCCGGTGAATTTACGTTTATTTGACAGCAGGGCGATGGAATTGCATAAGCATTGGCGCAGGCGGCGCCGGACGGTTGCCGGAACGGGCGCGCAGCGCGGCGCAATATGGGATTTCGTAGCGCTAACTCTTGTTATGGGCGTGTGTTACGATTTCAGGTAGGGACTGGATCCATGCGCGAGCTTTCGTGCAACCTTAGCGCTGCAAAAACGTCTATTTAGACGAGCAAAAGCAGAGGAGGGGGCCCGGGAGCGGGTTGCTGTATCCCGAGTGCTAGACGAAAACATGCAGGCATACGATCCGCAACGCACGACATACCCGCCACAGTCGCAAAACCCGGCGCCGGACGTAGACCCAGCCAATCGGATTCTCGGTTACCAGTCTACTTCAAAGCCCTGGTTCCTCTCGATCATCGACAACCTCCGCGAACTTTCCGCCTTCAAACGGCAGCCGCCGCTACAGGTTTCCTTCCGGCCCATGACCGAAGAGGAACTGCGCGCGAGCGGGGATCCCAACCTGCAGCAGTTGGTGCGATTTAACGAGGAGAAGTCTTTCTTCCGCTCGCTCCGCGACAACATCAAAGACCTCATTAATCCGCCTAAGCTGCCACCCCTGGAGATCACTTCGCGTCCGTTGACGCCGGAAGAGATGTGGGGCCGCGGCGCCCTCAATCCGCTGGAGAAGACTTCGCTGCCGTGGTACCGCACGATTTTCGGCGGCTTCAAGGATCTCTTCTTCCCCGAAAAATTGCCGCCATTGGAAGTGACTTCGCGGCCGGTTCAGGTGAAGGAACTCTTCGGCAAGGACCCGTACCGTAGCAGCTCGTTCGCGCTGTCGGTGGTGCTGCAATGCGGTCTCGTGAGCCTGTTGCTCCTTGTGGGCACCAGCAAGACGGTGCAGAACAGCCTGAAAAACGCGATGCCGATCTTCACACCCGACATCGCGCCATACCAGCCGCAGGCTCCCATGCAAAAGCAGGCCATGGGCGGTGGTGGCGGCGGCGGTGACCGTTCTCCCCTGCCCGCCAGCTATGGCCGATTGCCGAAGGCATCGCTGCGGCAGTTCACACCGCCGGCGGCGGTTTTGAATAATCTGAATCCCAAGCTGGCGATGGAGCCGACCATCATTGCTCCACCGGACGTGAATCTGCCGAATGTGAATGTGCAACAGTACGGCGACCCATTCTCGAAGTACACGACGCCTTCCAACGGTCCGGGTTCCGGTGGCGGCATCGGTTCGGGTTCGGGCGGCGGCGTGGGCTCCGGCTCCGGCGGCGGCTTCGGTCCCGGTTCCGGTGGTGGCGTTGGCGGTGGCGCCTATCGTATCGGCGGCGGCGTGAGCCAGCCGATCCCGATCTTCAAGCCCGAGCCGGAATACTCCGAGGAAGCACGTAAGGCAAAGTTCCAGGGTACGGTGATGCTCGCCATCGTCGTCGATACCGACGGCAAGGCCAAGAACATCCGCGTGGTCCGGCCGCTGGGCATGGGGCTGGACGAGAAGGCCGTCGAGGCCGTGGCCAAGTGGCGCTTCAAGCCCGGCCAGAAGGATGGCCGCCCGGTGCCGGTGATGGCCAACGTGGAAGTCAACTTCCGCCTGCTGTAAGCCGGGCAAACTCTTGAACGAAAGGCCAGTCCGGTTTCCGGGCTGGCCTTTTTGCAATCCGAAATCCTGCGGTGGAGCAGACCTGCCAGCCTGCCCCTCCCGTGCACTCCTACGCGACTTCCGTCACGCCCGGCGGCAGCGTCACTTTGTGTTTGACCGCTCCGCCCACGCGCTGCACTTCAATGTGGATCAGTCCCTTGGGATGCGGGATCACACCCTGCGCCGACTGGAGCGGTCCCAGGTTCGGCCGGATGCGCACCTTGCTGAAACCGGGCCCGGCCGAGTCGACGCCGAGCACGTTGCGGAAGAACTCGATGTTCGGACTGGCGCCCCAGGCATGGCAATCCGAACGCGCCGCGGGACCGTCGGTCTCGGCCCAGGTGGTCAGGCCGTCGTTGAGCATGGTTTGCCACGTGCCGAGCCGTTCCAGATAGCGTCCGCCCAGGCCGGCCGCGGACAGCGCGCGGTCCAGATAGTAGCGGAAGTAGACCGTGCATTGCGCCATCTGTTTGTCCTTGGACACGCGGTCGATCAAGTCGCGCGCGGCAGCGAGCGGCAGACGTCCGCAGAGCACAACCAGCGAGTTGATGTGCTGCGAGGGATACTTATGCGCGGCGTCGTCCGTGTAGTGACGCTCGCGCGCGTCCCAGAACGTGGCCTGAATCGCCTGCCACAGCGCGTCGGCGCGCTTGCGCCAGGTGAGCGCCTGCTCGGTGTTGCCGAAGAACTCGTCCAGCTCCGCGGCCTGCTGCAGGGCCTGCAAGAGCTGAACCTGGATGACGCCGGGCATCAGGTCGCCGCTCATCGGCGGCACGCCGTCGGGCCAGGTGCCGACCCAGTCGACGAAATTCCACCAGGGCATATCGTGCAGCAGGTGATCCTTGCCGAGATAACCGCAGTAGAAATCGAGAACCGCATGCGTGCCGCGCAGCATCTCGCGCACGAAGGCCGGATCGTCCACGTAGCGCCAATAGTCATGCACCATGGCGATCCACCACAGCGAAAATGGCGGGATGTATTGCGGCAGCGTGCTGGGCGCGCGCGAGAGCGTGGCGCCTTCGGCTGTGCGCGAGGAATCGAGCAGCTCGATCGCGTTGCGCATCAGGCGGGCGTCGCCGGTCATGAACACCGACACAAGCGACTGGATGCGGGTGTCGCCGGCATACTGGAGCTGCTCGTAATACGGGCAGTCCATGTAGGTCTCATGCGCACACAGCCGGGCCGTGTGGAAGCCCGTATCCAGAATGCGCTGGTAGAGCGGCGTGCCGCCTTCGAACTTCGCGCGGGCGACGAACGGGTAGCCCGTGTAGACGCCGTGCAGATCCTCGATCGTGAGCGGCTCCGCGCCGGTCTCGACTTCCAACTGCAGATAGCGGAACGCGCGCCAGAACAACGTGCGGTGAACCCGCCGCGCGCCGTCGGCGATGTAGGTGTCGGCGTAACCCTTCGAGACTTTGCCCTCGATGACGTCGCGATTGCCCTTCAGCTGCGGCGGCTGGGTTTCGAAGAGCCCCTCGGAATAGCGCATTCTCAACGTCGCCCCGCGTCCGCCCTGAACGGTGAGGACCGGGAAGGCGGTGGTCAGTTTTTTCTGGTCGAGCAGCAAAACCGCGCGCGTGCCGGCGGGAATCCGCAGCGGGAATTTCAGTTCGCCCGGCTCGATGCCGCTGACGCCCTCGACACGCCGCAGCGCGGGGATGGCCTCCGGCGTCTCCTCGCCCATGGGGATTGGCCGCGGCACCAGCATCCAGCGGCTCGGCGCGTCCTGCTGGCCGCGCGGGCAGCCCGGGTCGCCCTGCTCGGCGGCGGCCCACTTGGAATCGTCAAAATCGGGATTCTGCCAGCCCCAGGGATAACGGGCGGCGTCGAAGTTCTCCATCGGCCCGATGGCGGAGTAGCCGCCCACGTCGGCGCGGCGCGACGGCTGATAGGCTTCATCGATTGCGCAGCGCCATTCCTTGCCGGTGTTGACCGCCTCGTCAGCGCCATCGGCAGCCTGCAACAGGAAAGCGGTACGGATGGAAAATTGGGCCAGGGCGGCGTCGGTGCCATCGTTATAAACAACGGCGGCCAGAACATTGTGACCGGCTTTCAGTTTCGGCGCCAGGTCGACGGTCTCGTAATGCCAGTGAGTCAGATCGCCGCGCGCCGGCCCCCAACTCACTTTCTCGCCATTGCAATAGAGCTCGTAACGGCTGTCGCCGGTGACATGCACCACAAACTTCGCCGGTGCCGCCGCCAGATCGAAACCGCGACGGAAATGGCACACGCCGAACGCGTGCGGATCCAGGCCCGGCATATAAATCCAATGCGCTTTCCAGCCTTGAATCCGGTGATCCATCCAGGCCAGACCGGTAGCCGGCAGCGCTGCCGCGGCGCCCGCGGTCAGCAGAAACGTACGACGCCCAAGGGGCATTGCGATCCCTCCTCGCCGCCGCTCGTTTGCGGCGGTAAATGAGGATTCTATCGAATGCTACCGGCGCGTGGCGGCGCAATCGGCGCAGGGGCAGATGGCGCGCAGATAGTCGTAGGAATAAATGCCCGCATTGTGCGCGTCGTTCCAGTAAATCCGTACCGCGTAGGTGCCCACCTCCTCAATGGAGTTCATACGCAGCTTGGGCTTGAACATCTGGAAAGGGGCGGCCGCGGGCGCCGGCGCGGATGCACTCTTCGCGCTCTGCGCCCCCGCCTCGTGCGCCTCGACGCACGAGGCGCAGGGGCATTTGTCACGCAAGTATTGGTTCGAGAACTCGCTCTTATGGCCGTCGGCCCAATCGATCGTCAACCCGCGCGACTTGGAGACGGCAATGTGCAGCGGATTGGTGGATTTGGAATTGGTCTGCATGATTCGTCAACACTCAATGAACGCGCTCGATGTCACGCACGCCGGGTACGCGGCGCATGGTCGATACGACGCGTTCGAGCTGTTTCTTGTCGCGGACTTCAACGGTCATCTCGACGACGGCGGCATCGACCAGCCGGTCGTCCGAGCGCGCTTCGACTCTGCGGATGTTCACATCTTCGCCCGACAGAATCTCAGTCAGTTGAGCGAGCAGTCCCGTGCGGTCGTCACTGTGGACGACCAACCGTACGTCGAAGGATTCGCCGGGGCCCTTGGCCCATTCCACCTCGATGCGGCGTTCGGCCTCGTACATCAGGTTCTGGACGTTCGGGCAGGTGCGCGAGTGCACGGCAACGCCTTTGCCGCGCGTGATGTAGCCCACAATCGGTTCGCCGCGGATCGGGTTGCAACACCGCGCGCGATACGTCAGCAGGTCGTTGATGCCTTTGACCTGGATGACGTAGTCCTTGTCGTCGGCCGGCGCGCGCGGCGTTTCCGGCGCAACCGCCGGAGCCGTGGGCAGGGCTTCCGGCTCGACGATGTTCGGAGCAAGCTTTGAAAGCACCTGCCGGGCGGAGTACTTCCCCCAGCCCAGAGACGCATACAGGTCTTCGATCTTGCTGACGCCGTACTCGGTGGCCACCTTCTCCATCTGCTGCCGGGTCACGCGGCTCATCGAAACACCGAGGCGCCGCGCGTCGCGCTCCATCAGCTTCTGGCCAAGATCGACGGCTTTCTCGCGCTCCGTGGCGTTGATGACGTGCCGGATCTTGTTGCGGGCGCGCGCCGTTTTGACGAACGTCATCCAGTCCCGGCTCGGCGATGAGCCGTTCTGGGTGATGATCTCCACAATGTCACCGTTGTGCAGCGGATGCTTCAGCGGCACCATCCGGCCGTTGACCTTCGCTCCGGTACAGCGATGGCCGACGTCGGTGTGGATGGCGTAAGCAAAGTCGACCGGCGTAGCGTCCCGCGGCAGGACGACGATGCGGCCCTTCGGCGTAAAGCAGTAGACTTCCTCCGGGTACAAGTCCACCTTCAGGCTGGACATGAACTCGCTCGGATCGCGCGTCTCTTTCTGCCACTCGACGAGTTGCCGGAGCCACTTGATGCGCTGGTCGTCCTCACCCGGCCCGCGCTTCCCTTCCTTGTATTTCCAGTGGGCGGCGATACCCTCTTCAGCGATGCGGTGCATCTCCTCGGTTCGGATCTGAACCTCGAAGGTCACGCCATGCGGCCCCAGCACGGACGTGTGCAGCGACTGGTACAAATTCGGCCGCGGAATGGCGATAAAGTCCTTGATCCGCCCGGGGATCGGGTGCCACTCGTTGTGGATCTCGCCGAGCGCCGCGTAGCAATTCCGCACCGAGTCCGTAATGATCCGGATCCCGAGCAGGTCGTACACCTCGTCAATCGTGATCTTCTGCCGGTACAGCTTCTGGTAAACCGACCACGGGCGCTTCATGCGGCCTTCGACTCGCGCCGGGATCCCTTCGGTCCGCAGTTTCTTCTCGATTGTGCTCCGGATCTCCTCCAGAACAAGTTCGTTGGCCTGCCGCTTCGTTTCAATCGCCCGCTTCACTTCCTCGAAGGCGACCGGATCCTGGTAGCGGAAACCGAGGTCCTCCAGTTCGGCGCGCAATTTGCCCATTCCGAGACGGTGGGCAATCGGGGCATAAAGCTCGATTGTCTCCGCCGCGATCCGCTGCTGCTTCTCGCGCGGCAGGCTGCTGAGCGTGCGCATATTGTGCAGCCGGTCGGCCAGTTTGACGACGATGACGCGGATGTCCTCGACCATCGCCAGCAGCATCTTCCGGACGCTCTCCGCCTGCCGGTCCTCGCGGCTCGCCAGGTTGATCTTGCTCAGCTTGGTGACGCCGTTGACACAGCGCGCGACATCCTCGCCGAAGAGCCGCCGCACTTCCTCAAACGTCGTCTCGGTGTCTTCCAGGACATCGTGCAGCAGGGCCGTCGTGAGGCACACCATGTCCATTTGCATCTCGGCCAGGATCGACGCCACCTCCAGCGGGTGGAACATGTACAGTTCCCCGGACATGCGCCGCTGCCGGGCGTGCCGGCCGGCGCCGAACTCGAACGCGCGCCGCAGCACCTTCACGTCGTCCTTCGGGCGCTTCGTGCGAACGAACTCCTCCAATAGCACAAAACGCCGCTCAAGCGCGGGCGTCACGCCGGGCGCCAGCGTCGCCGGAAGGAATTCGCCAATAGGAACTTCGTCCATGAAAGACCAATCCTGGTAGAGACAAAAAGGCGAGGATGAGTTCTCTCACCCTCGCCTCTATGTTATCGGATGTCAGGCCGTAGCCTGTTGAATCACTTCGTGCTGCTCTCGTTCACGATACCCGTCTGCTTCGGCTGGCGTTCAGCCTTGATCTTGCGGGTGTCAAGCGCCTTCTGGATCCACTCGTCGGCGGTGTTGACGTCCTTCTGATACTCTGCGGCGCCGTCGTCCAGGTCCGCGCGTTCTCTGTAGAGAAGGTTCAGATAAGCCATCGCGTCGTCGTACTCTTTGTCGAGGTCGAGGGCCTTCTGCAGACTCTTGATCCCGTCGTCGAGCATCTGGCCGTGCTTGGCTTTCAGTTCTTCCTTCGCCTTTTTGTCCTTGAGCGGTCCAGGGGCGTCAGGCTTCATACCAGCCTTGGTACGCGCCGAGTTCCAGTCGGGATACCACTTCGCCCAGGCAATAACGCCCAAGCTGTAGAAGGCTTCCTTGTTGCTCGGATCGACTTCGGTCAGCTTCTGGTACCAGACCCGGGCCTTTTCGAGGCGATCCAGCTTGTCTTCGAGCTTCGACGCACCCTGCGACTCCATGTAGTACAGCGATGCGATCGACGCGACGGCAGTGGCGTTCTTCGGGTCCGCTTCGAGCACCTTCTCGAAGTTCGCCAAAGCCTTGTTCGCCATGGCTATGTTGTCCGCGGAATCAGCGCCGGGAATGTATTGGTTCTGATAAGCAGACGCGAGGTAAAGCCTCGCAGTCGTGAAAGTAGGATCGAGATCGACCGCGCGGGTGAAGAACTCGACGGCGTCAGAATATTTAGCGTTTTTAAACGCCGCGACACCTTTATTGAGGTTGTCGCGCGCCTCGAGCTTCTTGCAACCCGCGAGTGAACCGCTGAGGGCAAGAGCCGCTAGCGCTGCGACGGTGACAAGAATTCTCTTACTCATTCTGTTCCCGCCTTCCTTACTCGCCCGCTTCCATCTTGGCCGTCATCAGCCCGACCTTGTCCATCTGGGCGCCCTTAGCCAAGTCGATGGCCTTCGCCACTTCCTGGAACTCGAGGTCGGGGTCACCCTTGACGAAGCAGACACGTTCCTGGCGGGTCTTGAAAATGTCAAGCAGCCGTTCAGTGAGCTTATCGGGCGCGATGGGCTCCGTATTGAGCTGCATCGAGTGATCCTTATTCACGATGATTACTACCGTACGGTCATCCTGCGCTGTAGACTGTGCGCCCGGAGGTGTCGGCTGAGGAATCAGCGCCTCCAAGCCCTTCGGCGTCAACGGCGTGATGACCATGAAGATAATCAGCAGCACGAGGAGCACATCGATCAGCGGAGTCATGTTCATGTCTGACTTCGGGCCGCTCCCGCCGCCGCCTACTGCCATACTCATAGAAGATCTCCTTCTCTCTCGAACTTATCCCTGAGCCGACGAAGCCTGAACCCCGGCCCGGGCCCGACCGGCAGACGGACGCACCGGCGTCACGCTGCTTTTCTACTTGGAGGAAGCGTCGGCGGCACCGGCGGCGGCTGCCGCGGCATCTGCTTTCGCCTTGGCTTTCGCGTCGAGTTCCGTCAGCAGACCGATGTTATCCACACCCGCCGCGCGCAGGTTGTCGACCACGTCAACCACCTTCTCGTAACGGGAACGGCTGTCGCACTTCACAAAGACGGTCTTGTCGAGTCGCCCGACCAGCTGATCCTTCACCTTGGCGGGAAGGTCGGCCGCGGGCATTTTGTTACTACCAAGGAAGATCTCGCCATTGCGCGTAACCGCGACGATAATGGCATCTTCCTTATCGGCGTTCTGCATCGCAATGGGGTTCATCGTCTTCACCAGGTCCACGCTGACGCCCTTAGAGAGCATAGGCGTGATGACCATGAAGATGATGAGCAATACGAGCATCACGTCCACCATCGGTGTGACGTTGATGTCCGACACCGTCCCGGTGGTCATGAATTTCTTCATTCCGTTTGCCATCAATTTCTCCTTTTCAGCCGGCCGGAGCTGTCCGCTTCCCGGTCCATGCCGGGAAGCGGACACTCTTCAACTCGCCGAACTGGAACCTGACTCAGCACCCTTCAAAAGCGAAGCCGGGCCTTAACGGCCGGCGTTCACCTTGTTGGCATGCTTCAGGAAGTAATCGATCAGCTCGGAACTGGAGTTCGACATTTCAACGTCGATCGACTTCACACGATTGTTGAAATAGTTGAACATCCAGACCGCGGGGATGGCCACAAACAGACCGAAAGCGGTGGTGACCAGGGCTTCCGAAATACCACCAGCAACCGCGCCCAGACCGGTCGACTTCTCACTCGAAATGCCCTTGAACGCGTTGATAATACCAACGACCGTTCCGAACAGTCCGACGAAGGGGGCCGTCGAACCGATGGTCGCCAAACCACTCAGGCCGCGATCCATTTCGCTATGGACGATAGCTTCGGAGCGTTCCAGCGCACGGCGCGAGGCCTCGATGGTCTCACCCGGGATGTCATTGCTGACGATGTGCGCGCGGAACTCCTGCAGACCAGCCACGACGACCTTGGCCAAGTGGCTCTTCTTGTAACGGTCCGCAATCTTAACGGCCTCTTCGAGCTTGCCTTCGCGCAGCGCGCCGGCAACCGCCGGGGCGAACAGCCGCGACTGTTTGCGCGCCGCATTGAAGACGATCAGGCGGTCGATCATGACGCCGATGGACCAGGCAGACATGACGAACAACACGCCGACGACGCACTTGGCCAGGATGCCCATCTGCGCCCACATGGAGCGAATGTCAAAGCTCATGGCACCGGTTTCCTGGAGCAACAGGAACGACCAGACTTGCAACTGAAGAAACATTTGCGATCTCTCTCCTGCGAGTTGAATTGAGTCTAAAGCTCTCGACTAAACGAACTTACTGATTCAACGTGAAATTCACGTCGATCTGAGTCACCACTTCTACCGGCTCGCCGTTCAGCAATGTCGGCTTGTAACGCCACTGCTTTACAGCTTCCTGCGCGGCCGAGACCAGTAGCGGGTGGCCGGACACGAGAGTCAGATTCTGAATCGTGCCGTCACGCCCGATAATGGCCGTGAACCGTACAACACCCTGGATGCGGGCCTGTTTGGCCAAGGGCGGATAAACCGGCCTCGGCTGCGAGATCAGCATCGCCTGTTGAACATTACCACCGACCGTGATCCGTTTCGGGGCCGCCTTCACTTCCACCTTCGGAGGAGGAGGAGGAGGAGGAGCCGAGCTCGTTGCGGCCGACAGCAGCCCACCGATCACGCCGCCGGCTTGACCGCCAGGGACGCCACCGGGAACGCCACCAATCACGCCAACGCCACCGGTCGGCGGGATTTCGTCTTCCTTAATCATCGCGATCTCTTTCGGGATCGCCTTCGGCGCCATCAACTTGGAGCCGTCAAACTGCCGAGGGATGACCTTCGCCACATGCGTCACCGCACTTGGTGGTGGTGGCGGTGGAGGCGGGGGCGGAGGCGGAGGCGGCGCCACCAGCATCGACTGGAGGGTCGTCTTCGGGAGCAATTCCGGATTCAGCAGTGGGACGATGATGAGCGTTACGATCAGGCCAACCTGGATGAACATGGACACGATCACTGTCCAACCCTTGTTGGTCTTCGCTCTCCCTTCCACAAACGTCTGTTCGAACATTGTTTTATCTTCCCCTTGTGTCCGGCCTCCGTCGTCCCGGAGACCGATCTCAAACACATTGGACACCGCATCGTCGCCGGGGTTCCCGGACACCCCGGTTTTCCTGCCCTTTATAGGTCAATCAAGCCCTTTGAACCGATTAAAATGGCGCAATGTAGCTCTCTACCAACGACCCACTCCGGGCGCGATCAGACTCCCGCCAGCAGAAGTCTACTACAATCCGAGCCAACACCCAAACCGGCCGTCCTCAGGCGGCGGCCGGGGCAGCCTTCTTCTTGCGCTTCTCGGCGAAGTTCCGCCAGAAGATCAGAATCGGGCTGGCAATGAAAATTGACGAATACGTGCCTACAATGATTCCGCACACGAGCGCGAACGAGAAACCGTGCAACACCTGGCCGCCGAAGATCAGCAGCGCGATGGCCGAGATGAACGTCAGACCGGAGGTCAGGACCGTTCGGCTTAGCGTCCTGTTCACGCTCTCGTTCACGATTGCCTCGAAGTCGCCCCGGCGCCCCAGCTTCAGCGTTTCCCGGATGCGGTCGAAAACGACGATCGTGTCGTTCATCGAATAGCCGACCAGGGTCAGCAGCGCAGCCACGACGTTCAAGGAAATCTCTTTGTTGAAGATGGAGAACAGACCGAGCGTGATGATGACGTCGTGGAACGTCGCCACAACCGCGGCCAAGCCGTAGATCCACTCGAACCGGAAGGCGATGTAGACCAGCATCCCGCCCAGCGCGTAGAGCGTGGCCAGAACCGCTTTGGTCCGCAATTCGGCGCCGATTTTCGGCCCGATCACTTCCGCTCCGCGAATCGAGAAGTTCGCCAGCGAGCATTCGTTCTTGAGGATCCGCAGAGCCGTCGGGTTCATGCCCGGCACGGCCGCGAGGTCGTTCAAGTTCGTCAGCAGGCCGGAGCGCTGCGTGTCGCGGAAGTTCGTGATCCCCTTGGCGAGGTCCAGAATCTCCTGGTCGGACATCGAAACGCCGCCGTTGGCGAACGGATCGCGCAACCGCTCGAAGATGGCCTGGGAACCCGAGTTGTTCAGATCGAGCTTGCCGGAGGACTGCTCGGAAAAGTTCGCCATCATGGTTTCACCCATGGTGCGGCGAGCCGCTTCCAGTTCCGCGTCGCTCTTCAGGCCGGTGCCGATAACCACTTCGTTCTGACCGGTGATTTCCTGTACGGAGATTTCACCGGGGATCTTAGCTGAAATGACAGAGCGGATCTTGTCCACCGGCGGCTTCGAGGCGAACTTGACCGTGATGTTGGCGCCGCCCGTGAAGTCGATGCCGTATTTCAGGCCGCCCTTCGCGATCCAGCTCACAACTCCCGCCGCGGTCAGCACCAGTGAAAGGCCGATGAAGATCCACTTCTTGCCGAGAAAATCGATGTTAGTTTTTCGAAACAGCTCCATGGACTGTAACCTTGCCAGGCTGCGGCACGAAGTGGCCGCTTTCCCGGTTTCGTATCACTCCAGGGCCCCGCCGCAAAGCGGTTCCCCGTAACCTATCACACCCTTATTCCAATCTTCAACGAGGGGTTCTTGCCGCTGTATTCAAGGTCGAACAGGTAGCGGGAAACGAACACCGACGTGAAGATGTTGGCAATCAAGCCGATCACCAGTGTTACTGCAAATCCGCGCACGGCGGGCGTACCGAACATGAACAGGAAAGCGCAACTGACGACGGTCGTCACGTGCGTATCGATAATCGTCAGGAAAGCCTTGCTGAAACCCGCGTCGAGCGCGGCGAACGTCGCTTTGCCTTCCCGCAGCTCTTCCCTGATGCGCTCGAAGATCAGCACGTTCGAGTCGACCGCCATGCCTATGAGCAAGATGATACCGGCGATGCCCGGCAGCGTGAGCACGGCGCCGAAGTACGCCAGCACGCCGATCAGAATCACCGCGTTCAAGATCAGCGCCACCGTGGCGTTGATGCCGCTGCGCGAGTAGTACAGCAGCATGATGACGATGACCACGATCACGCCGACCACGCCGGACATCACGCCCGACCGGATCGAATCCGCGCCTAGCGAAGGACCGACCATCTGCTCCTGCAGTGTCTTGATACCCGCTGGCAGAGAGCCAGACCGCAACATGATGGCGAGATCCTGGGCGTCCTGCTGCGAGCCGACGCCTTCAATCACGCCGTTGTCTTCGATGCGCGCGTTGATGCGCGGCGCCATCTTGATCTGACCATCGAGGGCGATTGCCAGACGGTTGCCGATGTTGGCTTCCGTGAAGCGGCCGAAGCGGCCCTTGGCATCCTGCGAGATTACGAAGTTGGTCGCCGGCTTGCCGGTCTCGTCCTGCGAGGCCCGCGCGTCACGCAGGTCGCGTCCGGTAATGACCGGGACGGCGGTGACAACGTACCAGCCGGAATCCTCCGCGTCGGCGCCGTGTTTCATCGAAGGCATCAGTTTGGTGCCCAACGGTTTGATGCCGTTGTACTGCGCCAGCGCGTCCACTTCGCTCTTGAACGGTCCGCCCTTCACTTCATAAAGCTCGAGCAGCGCCGCCGTCTTCAACATCGACTTGACCCGCTCGGGATCGTCGACGCCGGGCAGCGACACCAGAATCTCGGCCTCGGCGCCGGAGCCTTGCCGCTCCTGCACCGTCGACTCGGAAAGACCGATGGCGTTGATGCGGTTTTCAATCGTGCTGATCGACCGGGACACCGTCTCTTTCTTCATGGTGTTGGCCTCGGTCGGCTTCATCGTCATGCGGTAGTCGTTCGGCCCCGTCGGCGTGAGCACCCACGAAGAAAATTCATCTCTGACGATGTCGCGGAAATTCTTCGCGCCGTCCGAGTTGACGCCTTTGATCAGGATCTCCACCCGGTCGGCGTCCTGCAGCGATTTCGGCTCGTAACCCATCATGGGTTCGCCGGCGATCGCGTTCTTCGCCATGAGTTCTTTCAGGCGTTCGATCGAGGAGACAGCGTCCGCCTTGAAGGCGTCCTGCAACTGGACCTGCAGCACGAGCAGCGATCCGCCGCGGAGGTCAAGGCCGAGCCGGATGTTGTGGTTCCAGTTGGCGGCCAGTTCCTCTTTCGACTTCGGCAGACCGATCATGCCGTAGATACAGATCAAAATCGTCGCAATAATGACGACTGCTTTCCATTTGGGCACTTTGGACATTGCGAGTCTCTATTCCTGTTTCTTGGATCCGTGTAATCTCGTTTGGAGTCTCAGAAAGCCGGGGCGCCGACGCCCGGACCGGCTTCAGGACTTGGCTTCGCCCTTCACCAGGCTGGCCACCGCACCGCGCGCCATCTGCAACTTCACTCCGTCCGGCTTGACGCGCAGGATGATCGAGTCGTCATCGTTGATCGTCAGGATCGTCCCCATAATGCCGCCGTTGGTCAGCACCACGTCGCCCGCCTTCAGTTCCGACAACATTTTCTGCTGCTGTTTCTTCTGCCGCTGCATCGGCATAAATAGCAGGAAGTAGAAGATCACGAAGATCAGCAGGATCGGCCCGAACTGCAGCAGCGGGTTCGACGGCGCGGTTTGAAGGAGGATGAAGCTCATGGCCTTTTCCGGATCTCCCCCGTCTGGATGGGATGAGCACGCCTGCCCTGGCCCGACCGGCCCTGTCGAAGGGGATCTGGGAAGGCCATCCGAAGCCTCACGCCTCGGCCGGCAAAGCACGCGCCGCCCTCAGGAACTCGGGGAAAGTCCCAAGTAGAATAGCCTGTCGCATCCGCCTCATGATGTCAAGGTAATGCCTGAGGTTATGGATGGTTGCCAGCGTGGCGAACAGGATCTCGCCACTGATGAACAGGTGCCGCAGGTAGGCCCGCGAAAACGTCCGGCAAGTGTAGCAACCGCAGTTCGGATCGAGCGGTGAGGGATCGTCGCGAAAGCGCGCCTGCTTGATCAGAACCTTACCCAGACTGGTGAACAGGCAGCCGTTACGGGCATTGCGCGACGGCATCACGCAATCCATCATGTCAATGCCCCGCGCCACGTACTCCGGCAACTCCGCGGGCGTGCCCACGCCCATCACGTAGCGCGGCCGGTCGGCCGGCAGCAAAGGCGCCGTCTTCTCAGTCATTTCCATGCTCAACTCGCGGGGCTCGCCGACGCTCAAGCCGCCGATGGCATAACCATCCGCGTCGAGTTCGCCGAGCGCCCGGCAGCATTCCGCGCGCAGGTCGCCGTACATCGACCCTTGCACGATCGGGAACAGCGCGTTGCCCGGCGGGCGCGATTTCATGCGCTCCGTGTAGTGCGCGTAGCCGCGCCGCGCCCAGCGCACCGTCATCTCCATCGACTTGCGGGCTTGCTCCCGGGTCGCCGGATATTCGGTGCATTCGTCGAGCATCATTAAAATGTCGCTATTAAACGCAAGCTGCACGTCGACCACCGACTCGGGCGTGAACAGATGGCGATCGCCGTTCAGATGCGACTGAAAAACGACGCCCTCCTCTTTGACCTTGCGCAACTTGCTGAGCGACCACACCTGGAACCCGCCCGAGTCGGTGAGGATCGCCCGCGGCCATTGCATGAAACCGTGGAGCCCGCCGAGGCGCTCGATTAATTCCGGCCCGGGGCGCAGGAACAGGTGGTAGGTATTGCCCAGAATGATCTTGGCGTCGACCTCGTCCAGCAGGTCGCGCGGGCTCACCGCCTTCACCGTCGCTTGCGTGCCGACGGGCATGAACGTGGGAGTGGGAATGTCGCCGTGCGCGGTCTTCAACAGACCGGCGCGGGCGCCCGTAACCGGGCAGACGGCTTGTAACTCGAATTGAATGGATCGCAAGATGTAAACTGCTTAGTTTAGCGTCTCATGCCTTTGCGCTTCTACAACACGCTCACGCAGCGTCTCGAAGAGTTCGCCCCGGCGGACGGCAAGACGGTCCGGATGTACACCTGCGGACCGACCGTTTATTCTTACGTCCACATCGGCAACTTCCGGACCTTTGCCTTCCAGGACATTCTGCGCCGCACGTTGCGCGCCCACGGGTATCAACTCGACCACGTGATGAACATCACCGACGTCGAGGACAAGATCATCCGCAACGCGATGGAGCACGGCGTCTCCATCCAGGACTACACGAAGACTTACACCGAAGCCTTCTTCCAGGACGCGGCAACGCTGCGGCTGGAAAAGCCCGAGCGCGTGGTCTTCGCCACGGAGCATATCCACGACATGATCGAGGCCGTGGAGAAGCTCGGGGCGGGCGGACACACGTATCAGAGCGACGGCTCGACGTACTTCCGCATCGCCACTTTCCCGCAATACGGCAAGCTGAGCCACACGAACCTTGGCGGCAACGTCGCCGGAGCGCGTGTCGACGTGGACGAGTACGAAAAGGACGATGCGCGGGACTTTGTGCTGTGGAAGGGCCAGAAGCCCGGCGAACCCGCGTGGGATGCGCCGATGGGCGCCGGCCGTCCGGGCTGGCACATCGAATGCTCGGTGATGGCGATGAAGTACCTCGGCCAGACGCTGGACATCCACACGGGCGGCGTCGACCTGGTGTTCCCGCATCACGAGAATGAAATCGCGCAAGCCGAAGCGCTCACCGGCAAGCCCTTCGTGCGCTACTGGCTGCACGCCGAACACCTCATGGTGGAAGGCAAGAAGATGTCGAAGTCGCTGGGGAATTTCTACACCCTGCGCGACGTTCTCGACCGCGGCTATACGCCCGAGTCGATCCGCTTCCTGCTGACCGCCACGCCGTACCGCAAGCAGTTGAATTTCACCTTCGACGGCCTCGACGCCGCCAAGAGCGCAATCGAGCGGCTGCGCAGCTTTCAATGGCGGCTGCTGAACGAAAAGTTCCCCGCCGGCGACAACCCGAAGATGAACGAGCGGGCAGCCAAAGCGCTCGCCGCCTTCAATGCCGCGCTGGATGACGACCTGAACACCGCCGACGCGCTCGCCGCCGTCTTTGAATTCGTGCGTGACGCCAACACGGCGATGGATGCCGGCGAGTTCCGCGCAACGAACCGTCCGGCCGCCGAGGAACTGCTGGCCAGTTTCGAAAAGATCTTCCAGGTGCTGCAGCCGACCGCCGCCGCGGGCGGCTTGTCCGACGCGGAAATCGAGGCGAAAATCAGCGCGCGGAATGCCGCGAAAAAGGCCAGGAATTACGCCCTTGCGGACGCGATTCGCAAGGAGTTGCTCGATCTCGGTGTGCTGCTCGAGGACTCGCGCGAAGGCACGCGCTGGAAGCGCAAGTAGACCGCAGCGTCCAAACCGGCGGGGGTACGACTGTGAACATCCATACGAAGGCAGTCCATGCCGGCGACCGTAGGCAGGCGCCGGCGCAGATTGGCGTCACGACGCCGATCTACACGGCCGCGAGCTTCATTCCGGCGTGCCTGGAAGAGCAGGACCGCATCTTCGGCGCCGAGCAGGAAGGCTACTCCTACCAGCGCTTCAATAATCCGACCAACGTTGCGCTGGAAGAGCAGATGGCGGCACTGGAGTCAGGCCACGGCGCGCTGGCGACGGCGTCGGGCATGTCCGCGCTGCTGATTGCGCTGCAGGCCGCGCTGCTGGATGGCAATCGCAGTGTCATCTGCGCGCGCGACATCTACGGCGCGACGATCAAGCTGCTGGACAATGTTCTGGCGCCTTTCGACGTCCATGTCCGCTACGTGAATCTGGCAGATCTGGGGGCGCTCGACCAGGCTATCGCCGCGGAAAAGCCGGGCGCCGTGCTGCTCGAAACGGTCTCGAATCCGCTGCTGCGCGTGGCCGATATTCCCGCCATTGCCAGCCGCTGCCACGCGGTGCATGCCGCACTGATTGTGGACAACACTTTCGCCACGCCGCTGCTGGTGCGGCCGATGGAGCTGGGCGCGCACATGGTGGTCCACAGCATGACCAAGTTCCTGTCAGGGCACGGCGACGTGCTCGGCGGGCTGGTGATCAGCGACGCCGGACATTACCCGGTGGTCCGCGAGCTTTCGCACATCTATGGCCCGGTGCTGGGGCCGTTCGAGAGCTACCTCGCCATGCGCGGCGCCAAGACGTTTCCGCTGCGCATGGAACGCCAGTGCCGCAATGCGCAGGGGCTGGCCGCCTGGTTGCGCCAGCAGCCGCGCGTGAGCCGCGTACACTACCTGGACGACGCGGCGCACCCCGATGCGCCGGCTATCCGCAAGCTGTTGGGCGAAGGGTTGTACGGCGCGATGGTCAGCTTCGAACTGGCCGGCGCGACGAAGCAGGACATGTTCCGCTTTGTCGACAGCCTGAAACTCGTGGTGAACGCCTCGTCGCTCGGCGACGTGCACACCATGGCGCTGTACCCGTGGATCAGCTCGCACCGCGACGTGCCGCCGAAAATGAAGGCGGCTATGGGCGTCACCGAGTCGTTGCTGCGCGTCTCCGTCGGTATCGAAGATCTCGACGACATCATTGCCGACTTCGCCCAGGCGCTGGGTTAGTCTCCATTGCGGCCAGATCCGCCGGAAACGGAGCTGCGACCCGCAGGAAGCAGTGGCGCCGGCGGGTTACTTGTGTTTCCACACACAGGTCCATTGGGACGCCGCCCGTTCACGCAAAAAGGTCCCGGCGCGCGGGGTGGGGCGGAATTCATTCCGCGCGGGATTTCAATCCCGCAACGCTCAGCCCGGGACCGGATCCTGACGGCGTGACCGCCCGGCGAGGACGGGTTCCCTCCGACCGGCGAGATTATGGGCTTCGCGGTTGCGGCTTTACGCTCCCCGGCGGTACAGTAAAAGAGTTCGGGGCGTGGCTCAGCCTGGTAGAGCGCCTGGTTCGGGACCAGGAGGCCGGAGGTTCGAATCCTCTCGCCCCGACCATTCCTTTCAATCCCTTCTCCACAAAGTCCAAACGGCTGCTTTGCCAGTCAATAATGGAGGAGGATCCCCACCCGTGAATCCCGCACTGCTCGCCCAACTCGAACGCCTCGCCGCGCGTGGCATCCAGATCCTGCCGGTGCCCCAGATCCCCTCGCATTTCGTTCTCGAACGCAACGGCTGCGCCGTGCTGGTGGAACGCCGCGAGGAGGGTTTCGGCGCCATCGGCTCGCCCGGCGCGCTTTCGGAAAAGGGCTTCGCCGCGCTGGTGACTCGCGACGGTCGCGACTGGTTCATCGGCAAGGACGAATCGCGCGAAGCGGCAGCAGGCGAGGCCGCCGACGCCCGAAACCTCTATCGCGATCTGCGGGAAATCCTGGCGTAAGGCCGTTCCGGGGTTCCGCAAATCCCCGCGCGACGACGCGCAATTCAGCGCCGTCGATCTCCCTGCCAATGCCCGCCCGGCGGGAACTTTCTCGCCCCCGCGCTGTCTATCCCGGTGATAGTCTGTAGAACCGTGAGGAGGCGCAGTGAGTCATCTGCGTGCCGGAGTCTTCTTCCTGATCCTGGGCGCCGCCCTGGCGCAGGACACCTCGAATGCCTGGCTGACCAAGGGCATTCACGAATTTCAAAACGCACATTACAGCGCGGCGGTCGCGGCGTTTCAAAAGAGCGCCACTCTTGACCCGCGCGCCGTTCATCCGCGCCTGTACCTGGCCAATGCGTGGATGAGCCAGTACATCCCCGGCGCGACGTCACCCGAAAACGTAGAGGCCGCCAACAACGCCGAGCACGCGTTTCTGGCGGCGCTGGAGTTGGATCCGCAAAACGTGATGGCGCTCGATGGGCTGGCCTCATTGAAATACATGGAAGCGCAAGGCGCGCAAGTCCCGGAGGAAAAGCTCAAACTGCTTGGCGAGGCGCGCGGCTGGTACTTGAAGGTCGTGGAAGCAGACCCGGCACGGAAAGAGGCGCACTACTCGCTCGGCGTCATCGCCTGGGCCGTCTGGTATCCGGCCTGGAATGACGCGCGCGCCAAATCCGGGCTGCGTCCGGCGGACCCCGGTCCGCTTCCCGACGCGACCGTGCGCGCCGCGCTCCGCGGCCGTTACGGCCCCACACTGACCGAAGGCAGGGAGCACCTCGAACAGGCGCTCACGCTCGATCCACAATACGACGACGCCATGGCGTACATGAACCTGCTGCTCCGCTTGTCCGCCGACCTCGCCGGCTCCCGGGCCGAGTACAGCCAGATGATCGCCGAGGCTGACGACTGGGTCCAGCGGGCGCTCAACACGCGGAACGAGAAGGCCGCGGCACGCGAAGTCAACCCGATCGGGCCTTCCAGCGTGGGCAATCCCGCGCCGCCGCCCCCGCCAGTGAATGTGAGCGCGGAACAAGCATCGCCAGCGCCCCAAAGAATCACCATCGGCGCCGCCGTGGCGGAGTCGACTCTGGTTTACCGGGAACGCCCCGTGTACCCCGAAGATGCGCGGCAGGCGCGTATTGAGGGTGACGTGGAGCTGCGGATCGTCATCGGGAAAGATGGCCGCGTGCAGCAACTGAAGACGCTGAGCGGCCATCCGAAATTGGTCCCGGCCGCCATGGAGGCCGTGCGCCAGTGGCGGTACCAGCCCACGCTCCTCAACGGCGAGCCCATCGAAGTCGTCACCACCGTGGAGGTGAAGTTCACACTGGACACGCTTCACGCACCGGCAGCCAGCAACGCCCCCGGCGCACCGCCTGAGCCTCCGGCGCAACAGAAACGCCGTCCCCCTCGCATCACGGTTGCGAGCACGGTCGTGCAGCGGAAGCTGATCTACCAGCCTCGTCCGACATATCCGCGCGATGCGAAACAGGCTGGCATTGAGGGCGACGTGGTATTGACGGCTGTCATCGCCACGGACGGCAGCGTGGCGCGATTGGACGTGCAAGGCGGCCCGCCCGAACTGGCGCCGGCCGCCCTCGAAGCCGTGCGCCAATGGAAGTACGAGCCAACCCTGATCAACGGGCAGCCTGTAGAGGTCGTCACATCGATCCACGTGAGTTTCGTATTAGACAAATCGAAATAGGAGCCTACTCCGTGCGGGACGGATCTCCGGAGCCCGCAAGCGCGTGGTGGGGCAGGCTTTCAGCCTGCGCGGGGTTTCAGCCCCGCAAGTGCGGCGGCAGCACTGTCCTACGTTGCCTCCGAAATTGCGCTGAGACCAGCGTATTCGCAACCCTGCCCCACGCGTGGCGCGCACCCGCGGCTGATATAGTCTGTATCAAGTCATGCTGAGTTCCCGAGAACGCGTCCTCGCCACGCTGAACCACCGCCAACCCGACCGCGTCGCCATCGACCTTTCCGGGCACCGCTCGTCCGGCATCTCCGCCATCGCTTATCCGAAACTGCGCGCCGCGCTGGGCCTGGAGCCGCGCACCGTCTACGTCTACGATCCCATCCAGCAGCTTGCCATCGTCGACGAGGACGTGCTCGACCTTTTCGGCGTGGACACGATCGAGTTGGGCCGTGAGTTCTGCCAGGACGATCGCTGGTGGGTCGACTGGACGCTGCCCGACGGCACGCCTTGCAAGATGCCCGTCTGGGCCGCTCCGGAGCGGCGCGACGACGGCTGGATTCTGCGCGCGCAGGGCGGACGCGTGCTGGCGCGCATGCCGGAAGGCGCTTTGCATTTCGACCAGGTTTACTGGCCGTGGCTCGAAGGCGGCGAAGACCTCAGCCGGATGGACGACGCCATGCAACTCAGCATGTGGTCCGTCTTCGGCGGTCCGCCGCAACCCGGCATCGGCACGGAAGAGCTGGCCGCGGGCGCCCGCCGTCTGCGCGCGCGCACCGGTCGCGCCATTGTCGGCCTGTTCGGCGGCAATCTGCTGGAGCTGGGCCAGATGCTCTACCGCATGGACCAGTTCCTGATGCTGCTGGCCGGCGAGCCGGAGCGCGCCCACCGCTTCCTGGACGCGCTGGTGGAATACCACCTGAAGAGCCTGGAGCGCTTCCTCGGCACCGTCGGCCCCTACATCGACATCATCCTGTTCGGAGACGACCTCGGCTCGCAGCGCGGCCCGCAGATCTCGCCGCGCATGTACCGCGAGTTCTTCCAGCCGCGCGAGAAGATCCTGTGGACCCGCGCCAAGCAGCTTGCCAATGTCAAAGTCATGCTGCATTGCTGCGGCGGCGTGCGTCCGCTGCTGCCCGGATTGATTGAAGCCGGACTCGACGCGATCAATCCCGTCCAGATCAGTTGCCGCGGGATGGAAGCCGACGCTCTAAAGCGCGACTTCGGCCAGGATCTCACCTTCTGGGGCGGCGGCTGCGACACGCAGAGCATCCTGCCCCAGGCGACGCCCGCGGAAGTTCGTGCGCACGTGCTGCAACAATGCGCGACGCTGGCGCCGGGCGGAGGATTTGTTTTCCAGCAGGTGCACAACATCCTGGCGAACGTCCCGCCCGCGAACATCATTGCGATGTACGGCGCAATCCGCGAATTCGACGCGCGGAAAGACTAGCGTTTCAGGAAGCCGCGTCTACTGCCGGACGAGCAGGGCGTACTCGCGCAGCAAACCGGCCGGTCCGCTGAGCCGGATCCAATACCGGCCGGGAGCGAGCGGCCGATGTAACGTTACATTTACGCTCCCGCCGGCGGCGCTTGCCGTGAACTGCTCCACCATCTGTCCGGTAGCGTCGACGACCGCCACGCTGTAGGCCGGAAACGGAGCTACGTCGGAAACGTCGATCCTTAATCGCAGGCCAGCCGCCGCCGGGCCATTGACGGCGACCGGAAGCGCGCTGCCGCGCTCGCTGCGCAGCGCGACAAGTGCCCCTTCCGCGCCGCGATGGAACGGCAGCAGAAGAGCGATCCCGAACACCGCGCCGAGGGACAGCGCAGCCGTGGCCCAGCGCACTCCCGTGGGCGCACGGAGGGCCAACCTGAACCAGCCGCGGATTGCATCGGCCGCGTGGTGCACCCAACTGCCGTCCGGCGCGCGCTCCGCGGCCGTTCTCTGCTTCTGTTCAAGAACCGCTGCCGCGTTCCGGGCCGCATGCGCAAAGTCGGCCTCTTCGTCGACTCTCCGCTGGCACGACTGACACCACAGCAGGTGAGCCAGACAGCGCTGCTCTGCTTCGCCACTCAACTTGCCTAGGACGAAGTCCTCGACCTCGGACTCCGTCAGACAGATGGTCCCGGCAACCCGGTCCGCCACTTTCGCCTCCGAAATAAAGTAAAAAAACGACCACTCCAACGCTCGAACCATCTGATCCCTCTCCAACCGCTACGTGGTATCGATTTCGGGATCCCGGGATCCCGCCATCATCCGGCGTCGCTTAAGGAGTGTCAAGCGCCAGCCATTCTTCTCAGTTCGACCGCCGATTCCGTGTCCAACAGCATTTTTCTTCCCAATTCGCCGAAACGCGCTTTGGCTCGCGACTTCAACAGCCGGAATTGCGTTCCGGTCAGTTGCATTTCTCTACAGATCTCATCCTGACTCTGCCCCTTCAGGTAAAACCGGGTCAGGATCTCGCGGTCGCGAGGGGAGATCTCCTGCAGCACCTGCACCATCAGCGCCGTTTTCTGACGGCTGATTGCCTCCTGCTCCGGGCTTTGGCGTTCGTCCAGGACCAGCGCGCTGACTTCGAAGTCCGCCCGCTGGCGCCGGGACTGGATGGCACTGTCAATACCGGCCGCCACCTGCCTGCGGATGATGGTCTTGACGAAGCCCATCAAGGCCTCGGGCTCCCGCAAAGTACCCGTGCGGATCGCCTGGACCACGGTCAGGTAGGCGTCGTGGACATGGTCGTCCAGGTCGGCCGCTCCCAGATGCCTGCAAAAATAGTAGCGTACGCCGTGCGTGAAGCTGGCGTACAACGCTTCCATGGCGGCCTCGTCGCCGCGCTGGATACCTTCCACAAGCTCACGCCAGGATCGGCGTGGGCCATCTGCGCCAGGCGAAGAAGAGCTTCCATCCGGGCTCCCTTCCCTGCTGGCCGGCGCGCTGGGGTCCCCTCCCCGGCGCACCTCGTTCTGCTCACCGTGTAGTGCCATTCTAGTTTCGTCCAACCGTCGTCCAGGCGCTCCAGAACGCGGGTTGCGAATTCCAGCCTCCATGCGTCAGGAGTGCCAGTTGCGCTTCCCGCAAAGCCGCCGAAGGCTCGGTTCCTTTGCGGATGGACCTGTAGAAGACATCGAAAAGTGTCGCGGCATCATCTGGAATCGGCCAGAGAGTGCCGACGACGCCGGACGCGCCGGCCGCAATCCACGATCTGAAAAAACCTGCCAGTCCCGCGCCGGGCTGATGCGTGCCCAGGCCGGTCCCACAGCCGCTCATCACCACCAGACTCCCGGGCAGACGATAGGCGCCGACGCTACGCGCCGTCAGGCCATCCGCCCGGCCGTCCGGCCGCATCGAGAACATCAGAAACATCTCTGCCGGCCGCTGCGCCCGTACTGCCGCTTGTGGCGCGCGGCCATTGCGCAGCAACACGAATCCCTGGCTGTCTGCCGGTTCCTGAACCAGATGGACCGCCAGGTGGATCACGCTGGGATGGCGCGCCAACTCCAACGAGAATCGCTCGGGCGTAGCGGCAAAGCCGGTGAGCGTCCGGGAGGATCGCCCCGCGGTGTCCCACAGGCGGTTGATCCGTTCCAGTTCAACGCTGCTGCCCGGAAGCCGGGGAAGCTGCAGCGCCGCGTTTTGCGCGGCCGCCGGTTGACGTCCGCGCTGCCAGCGGTCGTCCGCCAGGTTGTACACCGGATCGCCAACGCCCAGCAGCAGTCCTGAGGACCGCGCCGGCGCTCTTCTGTCAAGCAGGGTCAGGGCCGACGCCAGCGGCTCCAGGACATGGTCCTGGACAAGATAGTGCGCCCCGGCGCCGTTTCCACAGCGGAGTGCGGCCAATGGAATCTCCAGCAGGGCATCGTCCATCGACAGCAGCCAGCGGCGCTGGGAACGCACGCGGGCCGAAAGCTGGCCGAACAGGGTAGAGTACAGGTCCGTCGCCAGCGCGTCTTCATCTCGCGATCCGCGCTGGACGGCGCCGCGAAACGCCGCGAGGCGCGCCGCCAGATCTCCGCGCGCGGGCAGCGCGACCTGTTCAAAAGAATTCCGCGTGACGGCCCAAAGCCACGATCCACGGTCGCTCAGGCTGAAGGACAGCAAGGCGTCTTGCGGGCCGAGCGCCGCCTGAAGCCGCGCCACGCCCGAGCTTCCGTCCAGCGCCCGGTCGCTCGTGGCCGCCCCTTGCTGGCGGCTCTCCAAAGCTCTCAACCGCGCCTCAATCGCGACTGCGCCGGCGCCCTCCGGAGTCCGCCGGGCGCCATTGTTCGCGAACCGCCAAAACTGCTGCGCGCGCCACTGGGCCAGCGTCTCCTCGTATTCCGGGTCCTCGGCGAGCTTCGGATCGGCACGGAAGCGGAAGGCGGCATCGCGGGCGCATTCGACGGCCAGCATGGCCCGCGAGGCCATCTCATGCCCCTTCTCGCGCTCACCCAATCGCGCCGCCAGAGACGAGTACGCGGTCGCGATCTGGTACGTCCCGATGTTGGCCAGCAGTTCAATCTCAGGCGTGGGAATGATCTCCTGACGCCATGTGCGCGCGAGCCGCAGCGCCTCCCGGTAGGCGGCCAGCGCTTCCTGCGCGTGTCCCCCCGCGGCCAGGCTTTCCGCTAATGTGTAGGATCCAAGCCAGGGTGAAGTGCTGGAGACCGAATAGCTCCGGGACGCCCGCGCCAGCTTCGCCAGCCAAGCCGCGCGCTCCGGCTGGCCCTGACACAGCGCCAGGCGGGAAAGCGCGCACAGGACGGCCTCGACGTCGCGCAGATGGAACAGCCGCCGCAGGCGGTATGCCTCCAGCAACGATTCCTCGGCCCGGTCCAGTTGGCCCCGTTGCAGCGCCAACAGGCCCAGGTCTTCGGCGAGCGCGGCACGGACTTCGGCGTTTCCGGCCGCGTCGGCGGCGTCCAGACCGGCCGCGGCTGCGCGTTCCAGACCTGCATAGTCTCCGGTCCGGAGAGCCAGCCGCGCCTGCCCGGCGTACAGCGTTGCCCAGTACCGGGAGTGCGCGGGAAGATGCCGCTGGGCTGCGCCCATCTCGCGCTGCGCGGAGTCAACGTCGCCTAACAAAATGTAAAGCGACGCCAGGTTCAGATCGATGATCGCTTCCAACTCCGCCGCCCGGCTGCGCTGCGCCAGGGCGCGCGCCTCCTCGTAGACGTTGAGCGCCTTACGGTACTGATAAACAGTCAGGTAGCTTCCGCCGAGGGCATTCAAAAATCGTTGAGCGTGCGGCAGATCCCCGGCGCTTCTGGCTATGGCGGCGCCTGCGGAAAAGGACTGGATCGCCTGCCCAAACCGCATGCCTGCCAGTGAAGACATGCCAAGCGCACTGAGCCGGTTCAGTTCTGGAACCGGCCCCGGAGAGGACGCTGCGCGTACCTGAAATTCACCTGCGCATAGCAGCGCGGTGAAGGCGAGAACGGCGACGACCTCACCCGCCTTCAAGATACAGGTGTTATATCAGAAACCGCGTGACGGCATCCAGTACTTACCACGATGCGCTAGGCCAAACGTTCTGGAACTCCAGCACTAATCGACTTGGGGGACCGGCCTCTGCAGGAAAAAATGGCGGACTGGCCGGCTTTTCGCGCGCAAAAGCGAACTCGGCGAGGAGCGGATCCGGCGGCTGGTGAATGGTGGTGGTTGGCGAACGTGCAGTTCAAGGAGAAAATGACCCGGCGGCGATTAAGCACAATGTGCGTTGCAGGCCGTGCGGACCGGCGCGTGTTTTCGGACTGACTGTGCTCCCCGGACCGGACCCTTAATTTAGGTGAGGACACGGTCCGGAGAGCCTGCGTCTCGCCGGTTCACGGCGAGCATGTCAGAAAGGACAAACATGGGAAACGTGCGCTGCGTTCGCACGATAGGAAGGACATCGGCTCCCTCCCGCCGCCCGCGGCTAGAAGCCGAGCAAGCAGCGAATCACAGGCGGAATGATGATAATGATGGAACCTTGATCCATGGTCAGTCTCCTCATCCGGAAACCAGCTCGCGGCCGGTTTCGGTAGCAAAGCTAGCCGTAAGATCGGCCAAGGCAAGCCGGGACTTTATACAAGGCAGAGAAAATAAACGGAAAATTCCATGCCGGCCCGCGTCATCGTCATCGGCGGGGCGGCTGCGGGCGGCGGCAAGTTCCCGTAGAAACCCGCGCACCGCGGACGGGCTCGCTTGCACTCTGATCGAACCGGGCTATATTGGGAGAAGGTGACACGAAGCGTACAGATTGGGCTGGTGGCGTTGCTCGCAATGAGCGTCGTGGCCCTGCCTTGCCCGGCCTGCTACGCGCCCCAACCGGCCGCGGAGCGACAGCTTCCTGCTACCGGGCATGAGTGCTGCCACCGGCACTCCAATCCCCATCCCGCGCACTCCGCTCCAGACAAGACGCCGCATTGCGGTTGGATGCCCGCCGACAACGGCCAGCCCGAAGCCAAAACGGACATTGCGAAAAATCTCGATTTTTCGGCCATTTTGACCCTCGAAACGGCCGTTTTTGCGCACTTTTTGGATAGCTCGCAAAACGTCGAGGTTTTCTCGCCCGAAAGAGCCCCGGCCTGTCCTCCCGCTCTAACTGCGCCCATCCGCTGCTGACATCCTCCGGCGTTCGTATGTTCGTCTGTGAAGGCTGAATTGCGTCCGGAGGAATCATGCATATCCGCTTTGTTGTCGTTGCCCTATCTGTATCTCTGGCCGCCCAGGAAGTCCCCCGGGGCCGACTGGAACCGCTGCTGGCCGAGGCCGTGCGGCGGAACCCTGAAATCCTGGCCGCGCGCAAAAAGCTGGAAGCGCTGCGGCAACGGCCGGCCATGGAACGGAGTCTGCCCGACCCCATGGTTTCCGTCGGCTATGCCTCGGTCAACGGGCCCCTGCCCGGCCAGGGATTAGGCCGCGAGCCGCTCTCCAACATCGGCTTCATGGTGTCGCAAACACTGCCCGCGCACGGCAAGTTGCGGCTGCGCGCAGCCATTGCGAGCAAGGAAGCAAGCGGCGCCGAGCAGGACTACTGGATGGCCGAACTCAACGTCGTCTCACGCATGAAGCAGGCCTGGCACAAGCTCCATCACAGCTACGCCATGCTCGACCTGCTGGATCGCAACCGCGAGTTGCTGGAGCGCACCGCGAAGATCGCCGAGGCGCGGTACGCATTGGGCAAGGCTGCGCAGCAGGACGTACTGCGGTCGCAAACGCAACTCATCCTGCTGGAAGCGCGGCGCGAGAAATACGAGCAGGAACGCCAGAGCCGCCAGGCCGAAATCAATGCGCTGCTGGCGCGCCCGCTCGAAACGCCGGTGCCGCGCCCGTACGACATCGAACCGGTGGAGCCATTCGAATCGCTCGCCGCGCTGTACCGCCAGGCCGAGGCGCACGCCCCGGCGCTGGCCAAGGAAAAGACCGGCGTCGAACGCGCTGAACTGGCGCTCAATCTCGCGCGCAAGGACGGCGCGATCGACTACACCGTCGGCGGCGGCGTGGCGACGATGGGCGCGATGGGCACCATGTATCAGGCCAAGCTCGACTTCAACCTGCCGCTGTTCACACGCTCGCGCCAGCGCGCGGCGGTCCAGGAACAACTGAGCGAAGTGGAGCGCGCGCGGCGCAGCTACCAGGCGACCGGCAACCAGATGCTGTTCCGCATCAAGGACGACTGGCTGCAGAGTTCGGCGTCGTGGCGGCTGATGCGGCTCTACTCAACGACTTTGACGCCGCAGGCGACGATCGCCCTGGAGTCGTCGCTCACGGCGTATGAGAACGGCCAGGGAGATTACACGGCGGTACTGGCGAGCCTGATGAGCGTGCTCGACGCCGAGATGGCCTATCACGAGGAGTCGCTGAACTACTACCTGGCGTTGCTGCGGTTGGAGGAAACGACCGGCGTGCCGCTGGTGAATGACGACCCGCCGGAAAGCGAACCGACTGCAACGATGCCGGACTCGGCGATCCATGGGGCAGACAAAAGATACAACCGCTCCCTCACGGTCGCGGCTCCGTTTCAAAGCACGGCTCCGAAGCAGGAGGTGCAGCGATGAAGAAAGTGTTGTTGGCAGCGGGCCTTCTGGCCTGCGGCTTCGCGGGCGGATACGTCGCGCACTTGCGCTGGGCCGGGCAGCCGGCAACCGCGCCGCATGCGGCGAAGCAGGAACGATCGATTCTCTACTGGTACGATCCGATGCACCCGTCGTACCGCAGCGACAAGCCGGGCATCGCGCCCGATTGCGGCATGGAACTGGTGCCAATGTATGCGGACGGCGCTTCCGCTTCAAGCGGCGCCGCGACACCAGCGGGCACGATCAATGTCTCCGCCGAAAAGCAGCAGATGATCGGCGTAGAGACCGGCTATGCCGGGATGGCGGAAGGCGTGAAGACGCTGCGCGCGGTGGGGCGCGTGGCGGTCGACGAGACGCGCGTCGTGCGGGTGCAGTCGCGCACCGAAGGCTGGATCGAGAAGGTGCGCGCCGACTTCACCGGGCGCGCGGTCCAGCAAGGCGAGACGCTGCTCACCTTCTATAGTCCCGAGATCGTCGCGTCCGAAGAAGAGTACCTGCTGGCACTGAAGGCCGACGAGACGATGAAGCACGCCTCGATGCAGAGCATGGCCGAAAGCGGTGACGCACTCGTCCAGGCGGCGCGCACGCGGCTGGAGCGCCACTGGCGGCTGGACGCGGCTTCGATCGCGGAGCTCGAGCGCACGAAGAAGCCCGTGCGCGCCATCGCGATCACGGCTCCGGTGAGCGGTTACGTCGTGACGCGCAACGCCTATCCGAACACGCGCGTGACGCCGGAGATGGATCTCTACACGCTGGCCGATTTGCGGCACGTCTGGATCCTGGCCGACGTGGCCGAGGCCGACGCGCCGCAAGTCCGGCTGGGCGCGACGGCGACCATCGAGCCGTCGTATGCGCCGGGCCGCAAGTTCGCGGCGCGCGTGACGAATATCCTGCCGCAACTCGATCCGCAGACGCGCACGCTCAAGGTCCGTCTCGAGGCCGCGAATCCGGGCCAAGCGCTGAGGCCCGACATGTTTGTGAACGTCGAGTTCCACATCCCGATGCCGGCGCGCCTGACGGTGCCCGACGAGGCGGTGATCGATACCGGCAACTCGCAGATCGTCTTTATCGACCGCGGCAACGGCGCATTTGAGCCCCGGCAAGTGCAGATCGGCGACCGCTACGACGGCAAGGTCGAGATCCTCGCCGGGCTGGAACAGGGCGAGCGCATCGCGACGAGCGGCGCATTCCTGCTCGATAGCGAGAGCCGGATGCGCGGCGTGGCCGCGGGAGGCGCAGCCACAGCGCCGCACGTTCACGGAGGCAAGCCATGAGCGCGCTACGCGTCTCGTGCCGTGCCAAGGCGCGCGGGGCTGAAGGCCCCGCGCAGGCTGAAGCCTGCCCCACAATGCAGGGCTGCCCCAACACACGAACCGGCCCCACAACCAGCGACTTCACGACGGGAGGCGGCCATGATTGACCGGCTCATCGAATTCTCCGCACGCAACCGCTTTCTCGTGCTGGCCGTCGTCGCCGTGCTCGCGGTCTTCGGCTACTGGAGCATGCGCACCGCGCCGCTCGACGCATTGCCGGACCTGAGCGACACGCAGGTGATCGTCTACTCGAAGTGGGAGCAAAGCCCCGACATCATTGAGGACCAGGTCACCTACCCGATCGTCACGGCGCTGCTCGGCGCCCCCAAGGTACGCGCGGTGCGGGGCATCTCCGACTTCGGGGTGAGCTACGTGTACGTCATCTTCGAAGACGGTACGGACCTGTACTGGGCGCGCACGCGCACGCTCGAATACCTCTCCGGCGTGCTGCCGAAGCTGCCGCAAGGCGTGCAGACGCAGCTCGGTCCCGACGCTACGGGGCTGGGCTGGATCTTCCAATACACGTTGGTCGACGAGAGCGGCAAGCACAATCTGGCGCAGTTGCGGTCATTGCAGGACTGGTATCTGCGCTACCAGTTGCAAAGCGTTCCGGGCGTGGCCGAGGTCGCGAGCATTGGCGGCTTTGTGCGCCAGTATCAGATCGAGCTCGACCCCGACAAACTGCGCGCGTACAACGTGCCGCTCGACAAGGTAGTCGCGGCGGTGCGCAACGGCAACCAGGACGTGGGCGGGAGGCTGGTGGAGATGTCCGGCGCCGAGTACATGGTACGAGGGAGAGGCTATGCGCGTTCGACCGCAGACCTCGGCGACATCGCGCTCACGGCGAGTCCAGCGGGCGTGCCGGTGAAAGTGAGCGACGTCGGACGAGTCACGCTCGGGCCCGATCTGCGGCGCGGCGTGGCGGATCTCGACGGGCGCGGCGACGTGCCCGGCGGCATCGTCATTGTGCGCCAGGGCGAGAACGCGCTGAACGTGATCGAACGCGTGAAGGCAAAACTCGCAACGCTGCAGGCGGGGCTGCCGAAGGGCGTACGCGTCGTTTCGACCTACGACCGCTCCGAGCTGATCCTGCGCAGCATCGACACGCTGAAGCACACGCTGATCGAAGAGCTGATCGTCGTCTCGCTGGTCATCCTGATTTTCCTGTGGCACATCCCGAGCGCGCTGGTGCCGATGCTGACGCTGCCGCTCGCCGTGCTCATCAGCTTCATCCCGATCCGCGGGCTCGGCGTGACGACGAACATCATGTCGCTGGGCGGCATCGCCATCGCGATCGGAGCGCTGGTGGACGCGGCGATCGTCGTCGTCGAGCAGACGCACAAGCGCCTGGAGGAATGGGAACGCAACGGGCGGCAAGGCGACTCGCGCGCGGTCATTGTCAGTGCGGTCAAGGAAGTCGGCGGTGCCAGCTTCTTCAGTCTGCTGGTGATCGCCGTGTCGTTCCTGCCGATCCTCGCCCTCGAAGGTCAGGAAGGGCGCCTGTTCAAGCCGCTCGCCTACACGAAGAACCTGGCAATGATCGTGGCGGCGGTGCTCGCCATCACGCTCGACCCCGCACTGCGACTGATCTTTACGCACACGCGCACGTTCTCGTTCCGGCCGGCGTGGCTCGCGCGCACGGCGACGGCGGTGCTGATCGGCAAGATCCATAGCGAAGAGAATCACCCCATCAGCCGCGTGATGATCCGGCTGTATGAACCGGTGTGCCGCGCGGCGCTGCGCTACAAATACGCGGTGATCGCGGGCGCGGTGGTGATCGTCGCGGCGACGATCCCGGTGTTCCAGCGGCTCGGCAGCGAGTTCATGCCGCCGCTCAATGAGGGCACGCTGCTCTACATGCCCAGCACGTCGCCGGGGCTCTCCATCACGCAGGCACAGCGGTTGCTCCAGGTGCAGGACCGCATTCTGAAGACGTTCCCCGAAGTGGAGCGCGTGTACGGCAAGGCGGGCCACGCCGAAACCTCGACGGACCCGGCGCCGCTCGCGATGTTCGAGACGGTGGTGCAGCTCAAGCCGGAAAGCGAATGGCGGCGCAAGCAAACCTGGTACTCGGCGCGCGCGCCGGAGTGGCTGAAACCGGTGCTGCGGCGCATCACGTCCGATCACATCTCGCAAGACGAACTGGTCAACGAGATGAACGCGGCGCTACAGCTTCCCGGCGTCTCGAACTCGTGGACCATGCCGATCAAGGCGCGCGTGGACATGCTCGCCACGGGCATCCGCACGCCGGTGGGCATCAAAGTGAGCGGTGCGGACTGGCGCGAGATCGAGCGTGTGGGCACGGAGATCGAGCGCGTGCTGCCCCAGGTGGGCGGCACGCGCAGCGTCTTCAGCGAACGCACGGGCGGCGGGTACTTCCTTGACTTCACGTGGAAGCGCGACGAGCTGGCGCGCTATGGCCTGACGATTGCCGACGCGCAAATGGCCGTGGCCAACGCGATCGGCGGCGAGACGCTGACGTCAACCGTGGAGGGGCGCGAGCGCTACCCGGTGAGCGTGCGTTACGCGCGCGACTACCGGCAGAGCCTGCCCGCGCTCGGCGAAGTCCTGGTGCCCGCGATGGGCGGTACGGCGCAGATCCCACTGAAGGAGCTGGCCGACATACGCCCGGTCGCGGGGCCGGCGATGTACCGCAATGAAAACGGGCTGCTCACCGGCTACGTCTTCGTCGACATCGACGGGCGCGACCTGGGCGGCTACGTCGACGAGGCGCGGCGCGCGGTGCGCGACAAGGTCCAATTGCCCGCCGGCTACACGCTCGAATGGAGCGGACAGTTCGAAGCGATGCAGCGCGCTGGCGAGCGGCTGAAAGTGGTGCTGCCCATCACGCTCTGCATCATCGTGCTGCTGCTGTGGCTGAACACGCGCTCCGGCGTGAAGACGGCGATCGTGCTGCTCGCGGTGCCCTTCTCCGCCGTCGGCGCGGTGTGGCTGCTCGCCGGCCTCGGCTACAACATGAGCGTCGGCGTGTGGGTCGGACTGATCGCGCTGATGGGCGTGGATGCCGAAACGGGCGTGTTCATGCTGCTGTACCTCGATCTGGCGCACGAGGAAGCGCGGCGGGCCGGGCGGCTGCGCAGTCTCGCCGAGTTGCAGGAATCGATCGTACACGGCGCGGTGAAACGCATCCGGCCGAAGTTCATGACCGTGGCCGCGGCGTTCGTCGGACTTGTTCCGATCCTGTGGTCGGCGGGCACGGGCGCCGACGTGATGAAGCGCGTGGCGGCGCCGATGGTGGGCGGTCTGTTCACTTCGTTCCTGCTGGAGCTGGTCGTGTATCCGGCAGTGTACGAAGTGTGGAAGTGGCATTCGGAAGTGAAGCATCAGATCAGGAAGGCGGAGGCATGAAGAACGCATGGATCGGAAGAGGCGGACGGCTGGCGCGGCTCGGCGCGGCGCTGGCGCTCGTAGCGTTCGGCGCCGGGGCGCAGTCAATCGAGTTGAGCGTACGGCATGTCCGGCTGGGCAAAGACTGCGCCGGCACGCTGCGCTTCGACGAGCGGCAGGTCGCGTGGACGCCGGCCAAAGCGTCGCGGGCCTGCATCGCGCGTACGTGGCCGTATGGCGAAATGCGCAAACTCGAAATGCGCGAACGGCGCATCGAAATCAGCGGCTATCGGGACAGCCGCTGGAAACTCGGCGCCGACGAACACTGGCGCTTCGCTCTCACTGGCGAGCCAGCGGGCGCAAAGTTGTACGGCCTGCTGCGCGCGCATATGGATTCGCGCTTCGCGCCGGAGTGGGCCGCGCCCGCTGCCAAGCCCGAATGGAGCGTGCCGGCAAAGCTTCTGTCGACAGGTTTCGCAGCGGGCAACTGGGGTGGCGAAGGCGTACTCGACGTGGGCGCGGACCGTGTTACCTTCCGCTCCGCGAAAGCCGGCTACGCGCACACCTGGCTCGATAAGGAAATCGACAACGTATCCGCCGAACCACCGTTCCTCTTGACGTTGGCGGTGCGCGAAGGCGGCGCGGCGAAGCTGCGCGAGTTTCAACTGAAGACCGAACTCGATGCCGCGCGGCTCGATGCTTTGTGGCAACGGCTGAACCGGCCACGCGGATTGAAATTGCTTGACGAGATTGAGGAGAAAGCTAGATGAAACAAATGATTCTGTTCACGTTTTTTGCGGCGGCTGCGCTCGCGGCCGGCGCGACGCAGACCTACACCGGCGTTATCACCGATACGATGTGCGGCAAGAACCACGCCGCGATGGGCGTGAAGCCCGATGACAAGTGCGTGCGCGAATGCGTGAACGCGAGCGGCGGCAAAGTGAAGTACGCCCTGCTGAGCAATGGCAAAATGATGGTCCTGAGCGACCAGCAGACGCCGGCGAAGTTCGCCGCGCAGAAGGTCAAGGTGACCGGCGAGCTGTTCGAGAAGACCGGCATTTTGCGCGTCGACAAGATCGAGGCGGCACGGTAGCGGCCACGAGCCGCGCGAACCCGAACGCAACCTCCGCGTGCGGGCTCGAGTAGAACACACGTGAGAGAAAAGTCGATACGAGCGGCGCTATGGCAACTGGACGCCCGCTAACATTCACATGGCGAACGCGCTCATCTTCGCTTTGTGCCAGACCCGTGGAGCCCGGCTTGCCCGGGCTCCCAATTTCCGCGGTCTGTCTAAAATGGCTGGTTTGCGCCAGATCAAGTTGTAAGAACGATGTAAGAGATTTACAAAACTGCCCCCGCCAAGGCCAAAAATCGGCTGCGTTCCACCAGGCGCAGGGAGACGGCCTGAAGGCGGCGACGAATTGAACAGGCGCACAAAGCAATTCCGGCTCGACAATTCGCGCTGGGGCTGTTGCGCACTATCGTTCGATTTGTATAAGCTCACATGTTTGCCGGTTGCGGCGCGCGCTCACGGTTGCGGACAAGCGGATTAAGGGGTCCTGAGCCGGGGACGCGATTCATCGCTCCCTGGAGGAGGGCGCCCTGATGGAAACTATTGACAGCCTGATACGGTATCAGGCAGGCTGCCAAGATCGTCCGGCTCTCACTGCGCCGGGCCGCGGGCCAACGAGTTTCGAACGACTTGACCGGCTTACGAGCGAAGCGGCGGCGCAACTGCGCGGGCTGGGCGCGACTCGCACTCATCGTCTGGCCATCGCGCTGCAACCAGGACCGGAAGCGGTCGCCTGCCTGCTTGCGGTGATGCGCCAGGCCATTGCGATGCCGTTGAATCCGGGAGGCCGCGAAGCGGAATTTCAAAGGGACCTGACGCGACTCAAAGCCGATTGCCTGCTGGTGGATGCGGCCAGCGCGCCGGCCGCGAAGGCGGCGGCGGACAAGCTGGGAATACCCGTTATCGGCGTCGTGGCGCAACCGGATGCACCGGCCGGCACATTCGCTTTCGAACCAGGATCGAGTCTCGGCCCATCGGTCGCGTGGACCGGGCAACAACCCGACGACGTCGCGCTCGTCATGCAGACCTCCGGGACGACCGGGGAACCGAAACGCGTGCCATTGACGCACGCGAACCTCATGTTCTCGGCTCGCCATGCCGCGGCCAGCCTGCGCCTGGGCCCGGGCGACTGCCTGCTCGGCTCCATCGCCATTCATCACATCGCCGGAGTGACGCAGCCGCTGATGACCATCGGCTCGGCATCCGGAATCTGCTGCGCCCCCGGCCCCAACGCGGCGCGGTTTCTGGATTGGATGGACGAATGCCGGCCCACCTGGATCTTCGCGGCGCCGGCCGTATTGCGCAAACTCGTGGAACATGCCCGCCAGCGCCCGGACCTGATCGAGCGTTGCCCGCTGCGCTTCATCCGCTCGGGGTCTTCGGCCGTGCCGCCACAGCTTCTGGACGAAGCTGAACGCGTCTTCCGCGCGCCGGTGATCGAAGTCTACGGCATGACGGAAGCCGCGCCCATTATCGCCTGCAACCCGCTGCCCCCGCGCCGCAGAAAACCGGGTTCGGCGGGTTTACCGGCTGGACCGGAAGTGCTCGTGCTGAACGCCTCGGGCCGGCCAGCCGCGTGCGGCGAGAGCGGTGAAGTTCTGTTGCGCGGTCCGAACGTCATGCGAGGTTACGAGGACGATCCCGAGGCCAATCGCGAGTCCTTCTGGAATGGCTGGTTCCGCACGGGCGATCTGGGCTGGCTTGACGAAGAGGGGTATCTGTTCCTCAACGGCCGGTTGCGCGAGATGATCAATCGCGGCGGGCAGAAGGTTTCGCCGGTGGAGGTGGAGGACGCGCTCGCGCGCCATGCGGGCGTGCGAGAGGCGGCCGTCTTTCCCGTGCCACACCAAGAACTGGGCGAGGAAGTAGCCGCGGCCGTCGTGTCCAATCCCGGCGTGGACGTAACAGAGCGCGACTTGCGGCAATTCGCGGCGGCCACGCTGGCGGGCTACAAAGTGCCAGCCCGGATCGTGTTCGTCCCCGAAATTCCGCGGAGCAGCGGCGGCAAACTCCGGCGGCTGGAACTGGCCCGGGAATTGGGTCCCCTGCTCGCCCGGGAAAGCCGGCCGGCCAAGAACGCGTTCGTCCCGCCCGCCACTCCGGTGGAGAAAGAACTGGCGCGCATCTGGCAGGAGGTTCTCGCCGTCGAGAACATTGGAATCCACGACGACTTCTTCGCGCTCGGCGGCGATTCCTTTTCCGCGGCTGTCCTGCTCGCGGCGGTTCAGGCTAAATTCGTTCTGGCCAGCGGCGACCTGGAACGCATCGACTTTCTGGAAGCCCCGACAATTGCGGCCATGGCGCGGATGATCGAGAGCAGCGTACCGGTGGGCCAATGCCCGCCCGCGCCATGTGCGGATCTGCCGCTGATTGCCCTGCAACCGCAGGGCTCCGGCGCGCCGTTTTTCTTTGCGCCCGGAGTGGATGAGGATCCCTTTTACCTGCTGCTGCTGGCGCACCATCTCGGTCCGGCCCGCCCGTTCTATCTGCTACGCGATCCGGCGCCGGCCGAACAGCGCCGCGATTACTCGCTAACCGGCGTAGCGGCGTTGTTCGCCAGTGCGATGCGCAAGGTTCAGCCGCGGGGCCCCTACCTCATCGGCGGGCATTGCCTGGGCGGGGTGATCGCCTTCGAAACAGCACGGCAGTTGCGCGCGGCGGGCGACGAAGTCGCACTCCTTGTCGTCGTCGACGCGCCCGCGCCGCACTACCTCACGCCCGGCCGTCATTGGCGAATCTGGCTGGCCAGCATTCTGCGCCGGACCGGCTTGCATCTCCGCCATCGCATCTCGCGGGCCGAGCGCGCGGCGGATTGGCGATTCGTGCGGGCCGCCAGCGCAAGCCTGGGCCGCCGGTTGTGCACCTGGCCGCGCCGCCGTCCGGACACCGCGCCGCCCGCGGACGAAATGAATATCCGGCAGATCAACCTGCGGGCACTGCGCCAGTACCGCGCGCAGGTATATCCCGGAAGGCTGGTGACCCTGGACGCGAAGGACGATCCGGAATTCGGCGCCGCACTCGACTGGCGCCTCGGCTGGAGCGACCTTGCCGCCGGCGGAATCGAGCGCCACGTGCTGAACGGCACGCACGGGACGATTGTCGAAGGGCCCTTCGCCCCGGAGACGGCGGCCGTGCTGAACGGGCTGATCCGCAAGGCCGTGGAAAGCGCTGAGCTGCCCAAAGACGATCCGTCCTGCGTGCCAGCCTGACGTTTGCGCGATTGATCAGGCTGGCGCGAGGGCCGGACCGGAATCAGCCTGGGGGCAAGCCGGCGCCGCGCCAGCTATGATGCAACTTAGGTTCCCCTGGTGAATCCGAAAGGGAAGCCGGCCTTTTATCCGCATGCAATTCCTGTATTCCCTGCAAACCGCGGCTTCCCTGGCCCTCGCGTCCTTGCGCGCCCACAAGCTGAGGAGCTTTCTGACGCTGCTGGGCGTGATCATTGGCGTCTGCAGCGTCGTGATTGTCGGCGCGGCGATCGACGGCCTGGGCAACTACGCCGAGCAGACTACGGCCAAAACGCTCGGCAGCAACAGCTACCAGATCGGGCAACTGCTGCAACTCGGACGCATGTCGCGCAAGGAGCGCTACGACAAGCTCAAGTACAACAAGCGCATCCGCAACGAGGACTACGCGTATTTGAAAGAGATGACGGGCGACCGGATTCTCTACAGCCCGTACCGGGTGAAAAGCGCGGACGTCAAGCATGGCACGCAAACGCTCGAAAGCGTCTCGGTGATTGGCGTGGCGCCATCGATGGCGGAGATCCGGGAGATCGACCTGACCGAGGGCCGCTTTTTCACGGAGCAGGAGGAGCAGAGCCGCGTGCCAGTGGCCGTAATCGGCGAAGACCTGCGCACCGAATTCTTCCCCGGCGTGACGCCGCTGGGCAAGGAGATCAAGATCCTGGGTTTCGATTTCACGGTCATCGGCGTACAGGAGAAGCTCGGTAGCGGCGGTGGGAACGGCCAGTCGCAGGACAGCGTCGCGTTTATCCCGTCGACGGTTTACAGCCGGCTGTTCGGCCCGGACCAGAGCATGATCCTGTTCGCCAAGGCACGGCCGGGTGACGGTCTGACTTTGGACCAGGCGCTCGACTTGACCCGCGTCGCACTGCGCAACCGCTACAAGACGCGGCCCGGCAAAGAGGACAATTTCGACACGCTCACACCAGATTCGATCCGGCAGTTCATCGCGAACATCATCGGGTTGATCAGCGCCGCCGTGGTGCCCATCACGGCGATCTCGCTGGTGGTCGGCGGCATCGTCATCATGAACATCATGCTGGTCAGCGTGACGGAGCGGACCAAGGAGATCGGGCTGCGCAAATCGCTCGGCGCGCGGCACGGCGACCTGATGCTGCAGTTCCTGATGGAAGCGGTGTTCCTGGCGGCCTTCGGCGGAGGAATCGGGCTGGCGATCGGCTGGACAATTGCGAAGGCCGCATCCGCCGTTTCGGGATTCACGCTCAGCGTAAGCCCGTTCTATGTCTTCCTCTCGCTCTTCGTGAGCTCCGCGGTCGGCGTGGCCTCGGGTTGGTATCCGGCGGCGCGCGCGGCGCGCATGGACCCGGTGGAAGCGCTGCGGGCGGAGTAACCCGATATGCAAGGCATCTTCGCAAACCTGGCGGGCGAGAACCTGGGCATGGCGCTGGGCGCGGTGTGGAACCACCGTTTTCGCAGCGGCCTGACCATTCTCGGCATCTTGATCGGCATTACAACCGTAGTGACGGTCGGCAGCCTGACCAGCGGCTTGAAGGAAGGCATCGAGACATTCTTCCGCGAGTTCGGCCCGGACAACATCTTCGTCCAGCGCGTGGCGAAAGATCCCAATGCGCCGCTGACGCCGAAGGAGGCCAAGCGCAAGGCGATCAAGCCGGAATACGCAGCGCTGATCAAACAGTTCGTCCCCGACGTCGCCGACGTTTCCACGTGGGTCTACATCACGTCGGAAGCGAACGGTCCAATCACGGCGCGCGTGCCGGGCTTCGAAACGGACAATATCCTATTCGCCGGCGCGTCGGCCAACAGCCTTGAAATCGCCCCCCGCGAACTGGCGCAGGGCCGCTTCTTCACGCCCGACGAAGAAGCGCGCGGCATGCGCGTGTGCGTGCTCGGCTCGCAGGTCGCCGAAGCGCTGTTCCCCGACGGCAAGGCGCTAGGCCGCACGGTCACCGTGACGGGCGGCGAGTACACCGTCCTGGGCGTCTTCGCCAAAGCTAAGGGCGGTTTCTTCGGGCAGAACGGCCAGGACACGCAGGTGATGATCCCGCTCGCGACGGCGCGCCAGCGGTTTCCCAACGAAGACCGCTACGGCATCACGGCGCAGGCCAAGCCCGGCAAGAAGGACGACGCGGAAGAAGAAATCCGCCAGTTGCTGCGCCGCGTGCGGCACACGCCCCAGGACGCCGAGGACGACTTTGGAATCACGACGGCCGATCAGATTGTGAAGCAGCTCGACAAGATCCTGAACGTCGTCGTGCTCGTCTCGATCGCCCTGTCGAGCCTGGGTCTGCTGGTCGGCGGTATCGGCGTGATGAACATCATGCTGGTCTCGGTGACCGAGCGGACCAAGGAGATCGGCATCCGCAAGGCGCTCGGCGCGCGCCGCGCCGACATCGTAATGCAGTTCCTCATGGAGGCAATAACGCTCACGGGCCTGGGCGGAGCGCTGGGCGTCGGCTTCGCGACCTTGCTCACGTTGCTGATCGGCGTGCTGGTGCCCGCCCTCCCGTCGAAGGTGCCGGCGTGGGCGGTGACGATGGGCATTGCGGTCTCGGTGTCGATCGGGCTGTTCTTCGGAACGTGGCCCGCGGTGAAAGCCGCGAGCCTCGACCCGGTGGATGCGCTGCGCTACGAGTGAACGCCCCGCTTATTGCGGTTTGACGATCTTGTGGTGATCCACCACTTCGTGCAGGAAGTGCAGGATCATCTCCGAGTGATAGTGGCGCGACGGCTCCAGTTCGCCGTTGTTGGTATCGCCGACCAGCGTGCCGTCGGAAGCGAGAAACGCCGCCGCGGGAATGCCCTTGTCGAGATTCACCTGCAACTCTTTTGCAACATCCGCATTCTTGTCGAAGCGCCCGAGGTCGACGCCGACGATTTCGAAATGGGCATCGACATACGCCTTCGTCGAGGGCTCGTCGAGCAGTTTGTGCAGGACAACGCAATCCGGGCACCAGTTGGCGCCGAAGATCACCATCACGTATTTCTTCTCCGCCTTCGCGCGTTGTTTAGCGGCGGCGAGGTCCTTATGCGCATCGGCCTTAGTATCGTACGGGCCCGCCGGGGCCTGCGCGCAGACAGCCAACGCGCTCAACAAAGCCACCGCGGCGATGCGCCGGGAGAGAGACAACCCACGCATTGTGTTTGCTCCTATCGATCAGGGGACACAGGCGACAGAGCCGGTCCATCTTGAAAGTCAGTATCCCATGTCGAGCAGCCGCTCAACGGTCAGCTTCGGCGCGGCGGGCACACCGGCGAGCAGCTTCTCCACGTACTTGGCGAGGATGTCGGTTTCGAGATTGACCGGATCGCCCGGCCGGCGCGTGCTCAGATTGGTGCTGGTCCAGGTGTGCGGGATCACCGCCACGCTGAAGACGCCGCCGTCAAGCGACGCGATGGTCAGGCTGATGCCGTCCACGCTGACCGAGCCCTTCTCCACCAGGTAGCGATCGAGTTCGGACGGGTAGCGCACGCTCAGTTGCCAGTTGCCATCGCCGAGCGGCTGGGCCGCGACCACCGCGCCTGTCGCATCGACGTGGCCCTGTACGATGTGACCGCCGAGCCGCGAGGTCGGCAGCAGGGCGCGTTCCAGGTTGACGATCCCGCCGCGTTTCAGATTGGCGAGACTCGAACGGCTCAATGTTTCCGGCGAGGCGTCGGCTTCGAAGCTCGCGCCGCTCACGGTGACCGCCGTCAGACACACGCCGTTGACGGCAATGCTGTCGCCTACGTGCAGGTCCGAGCAAACCAGCGGAGCATTCACGCGCAGGCGGCCGGAACCGGCGTTGAGTTGCACCGACTCCACCGTGCCGAGCTCTTCGATGATGCCCGTAAACATCCCGGCGCCTCCTCTCCGGCCTACTTCGCCGCCGCGGGCTTGGTGACGACGCCCTTGATGACCGTGCCCTCCACCGCAAACTCGTCCGGAGTGATGACGTGCAGGCAGATCTCGCGCAACTGAATTGCATCGACGCGGCGGCGCCGGCCGATGCCGCCCGCCACGGGAAGAGACTGCAAGCCGCCCAGAATTTTGGGCGCGTAATAGAAGAAGATCCGGTCGGCGACGCCCTCTTCCAGCGCGGCCCAGTTCACTTTAGCGCCCGCCTCGATCATCAGCGACAGGTACTTGCGCTTGGCGAGTTCTTCCACAACCGTGTTCAGGTTCGTGCGCCCGCCCGGACGGTCCGCAACCAGCACCTCGACGCCGCGCTCTTCGAGCGCCTTGCGCCGGGCCGCGGGCGCGACCGACGTGCAGACGACCAGCAGATCGCCGTGGCAGGTGGTCACCATCTTCGACGTCAGCGGAATGCGCAGTTGCGAATCGAGCACGATGCGCAGCAACGGGCGCGAGCGCTCCAGGCCGCTGCGGTCGGTGAGCTGGCAATCGTCCGCGAGCACGGTGCCGATACCAGTCAGAATCGCGTCGCTCATGTGCCGCATCTGCTGCACGTGCGCGCGCGCCTTCTCCGAGGTGATCCAGCCGGAATTGTCCTCCGGCGCCGCGATTTTGCCGTCGAGCGTGAGCGCGGATTTGAGCGTCACCAGCGGACGGCCGGTCCGCATGAAATGGAAGAATGGCGCGTTCAACACCTCGGCCTCATGCGCCAGCGTTGCCTCCACCTCGACCTCCACGCCGGCGTCGCGCAGCATCTGCAAGCCGCGTCCCGCCACCAGCGGATTCGGGTCCTGATGAATGGCCACAACACGCGCCACACCCGCGCGGATCAACGCCTCCGCGCAGGAGCCGGTACGGCCCTGGTGCGAACAAGGTTCCAGCGTCGTGTACAACTCCGCGCCGCGCGCTTTCTCGCCAGCCTGTTCCAGGGCGAAAATCTCGGCGTGCTTGACGCCGGCCCAGGTGTGAAAGCCACGGCCTATGATTTCGCCGTCCCGCACGAGAACAGCGCCGACGGCCGGATTGGGCGACGTGCGCCCGGCGCCCTGACGGGCCAGATCGAGAGCTTCGGCCAGATATTGAAGGCTCATGGTTCGAAGAGGGAAGAAATAAAGCGCTCCGGTTCAAAGGGCAGCAGGTCATCCACCTGTTCGCCCACGCCGATGAAGCGGATCGGCAGATTCAACTCGCGCGTAATCGCGATAACGATGCCGCCCTTCGCCGTGCCGTCGAGCTTGGTCAGGATGAGACCGGTAAGCCCCGACGACTCCGAGAAACGGCGGGCCTGCTCCAGCCCGTTCTGTCCCGTAGTGGCATCCAGCACGAGCCACACCTCGTGCGGCGCGCCCGGGACTACGCGGGTGGCAATGCGGCGCATCTTTTCGAGCTCCGCCATCAGGTTGTCCTTGGTGTGCAACCGGCCGGCCGTATCCACCAGCAGGACGTCGGTCTTGCGGGCCTTGGCCGCCTGCAGCGCATCGAAGACGACGGCGCTCGGATCGGCGCCCTGCGCCTGCCGGATGATGTCGGTGGACGTGCGTTCGCCCCAGACTTCCAATTGCTCGATGGCGGCGGCGCGGAAGGTGTCGGCGGCACACAGCAGCACGCTCTTGCCGGCGCTCTTGAAACGCGCGGCCAGCTTGCCGGTGGTGGTCGTCTTGCCGGAGCCGTTTACGCCGACCAGAAAAATGACTGTCGGCGGCTCGGCCGCAAACTGGAACGGCGTCTCGGAGGCTTCCAGCACGCCCAGCAGATGCTCACGAATCAGGCCGCGCAACTCCGCGGGATCGTTCACCAGATTGCGGTCGACTCTTTGCCGGATGCTCTCCAGGATCTCGGTGGACGTGCGCACGCCGACATCGGCCGTAATGAGCGTATACTCCAGCTCCTCCAGTAGGCCGGTGTCGATCTCCTTGCGGCCGAGCAAAACGTCTTCGACCTTGTCGACGAGTCCGGCGCGCGTCTTTTGAATACCGAGCTTCAGGCGTTCGAGCAGCCCGCCCGGCTGCGGCGCGGCAGGCTGGTCCGAAGGTGGTTCCGAAGAAGATCCGAATAACGATTTGAACATGAGAAAACGGGCTTCTCTTCAATTGTAGCGGGACGAACGTCAATATCCGATTTCAGAAGGGCTCGAAATTGTTTCGCCCAGCCGCGAAAAACGCAGCGGTGCTATTCGCCGATGATTTTGACGAGGACGCGTTTGCGGCGGCGGCCGTCGAACTCGCCGTAGAAAATCTGCTCCCAGGGGCCGAAATCGAGGCGCCCTTCGGTCACGGCGACCACGACTTCGCGGCCCATCACCTGACGTTTCATATGAGCATCGGCGTTGTCTTCGCCGGTGCGGTTGTGCTGGTAACCGGAGACCGGCTCGTGCGGAGCGAGTTTCTCCAGCCAGATGTCGTAATCGTGGTGCAAGCCGCTTTCGTCGTCATTGATGAAGACGCTGGCGGTGATATGCATGGCGTTGACCAGGCACAATCCTTCGCGGATTCCGCTGTCGTGGAGGCACGTTTCAATCTGGGGAGTGATATTCAGGAACGCACGGCGGGTAGGGACGTTGAACCAGAGTTCTTTGCGATAGCTCTTCATGGCGGCTTAGAGCTATTGTCTGGCAAACTGGGCAAGGTTGTCGCGGGCGAGTGGTTGCGTGCTGGCCGTGGACCGGACACACTACGCCGGTCCATGGCCGGCATTGGGACAGATGCGGACCGCGAAGTGGACCTGTCACGGCCGCAAGAGTGCGCGCATATCAGCCGGACACAAGGCCGTCTGGTACTGGGGCCGCATACGACATCCGCGGCTGGCCCGGCCCCCCGGCCGACGCCGCTCTATTGGCCGTAGTTGAAGACAAGCACCGCCGTGAACTCGGTCGCCGCACCATCCTTGACCAGCGGCGCGAACTTCCATTGCCTTGCGGCGGCTACCGACGAAGCACTGAACATCGCATTGCCTTTCAGCACTTTGGCGTCCGTCACATCGCCTGTCTTGCTCACCGTAACCTGAACTTCCTGCGAACCTGCAATGTGCAACTGTTTTGCCGCAACAGGATAGGCTGGCGCTACTTTCTTGCTGGCACGCACCATGGCGTTGGCGGTCGTAATCGAGGGCATGTCGCCCGCCAGAACTGTCAGCCCCGCCGCCAGCGCTAACGCCGATACCAAACCCAGGACCTTGAACCCGCTTCGCTTTGCCTGCATTGTCACCTTCCTTGATTCGTGTTCTCGTGCCGCCCCACGGTTCCCTCCCGCACATCAGCTCCGCGCTGGGCATTCCGGCGATCAGGCGCCTTAGGGCTTCAATTGTTTTATCGGCGGGCAGAGAGCAAGTCGTTAGGAATTTTTTCGAGACCGGTCGTTTTTTCGCGGCTGCCAGCCGGCCCGAGGGGTGCGTGACCTGCGCGCAGCCCTTTGATATGCTGACCGTCGCAATGAGTTTCCGTAGCGAGATAGTAGGATCGCTGTTGCTCTTGTCGGCCCCTCTCAACAGCTTTTCCTTTACTACCATGCAGCAGGGGCAGGGGGAGGCGCCCTACGAGCGTTTCCGCGCTCATCTGGCCGCCATCGTCGATCACCAATCCGCTTACGCCTGCCGCGCGAGCACGGAACGTACCGCCCGCATGGCCGGGAAAGGCAAACCGCTCGCCCGGGACCGCGCGCATTTCGACGTCGCGACCGACGGGTCCACCGAATCCTATTTCTGGCCCGACGGCGGCAAGCTGGACCAGAACGCGATCGAGCAGATTGCACAGGGCGAAGCGGGCAGCGCCAATGGCGTGAGCGCCTGGAACCGCGTCCTGCTCGCCTTGCTTCCGCAAACCGGCAAGTCCACTGGAGATTGCACCGTCGCGGGCCGCGCCGGCTTGCGTTTCGAAGTGCAAACGCCGTGGACCGCCAGTTCCTACCGCGTCTCGGCCGGCGGACGCCGGATCGTGGCCGCCTACACCGCAAGCGTCTGCGCCGATGCATCCACACTCGATCCGATGCAATTCGAATTGCGCGCCGCACTGCCCGCCGGCCCGGTGGACACAGCCGTCGAGACGATCACCTACGGCCCGGCGAAAGTCGGTGCGGCGGATGCTCTGCTGCCTCTCCGCCGGGAAGTGAAAGTCATGGATCACGACGGCGGCGGGCGTGTGATCGTGACCACTTACACAGACTTCCGTCCGTACGCGGCGCCGGCTCCCGCGCCAGCCGGCGAAGCGGCCGCCCTGCCGCCGGATATCGAACTGGATCTCAAACTGGACACGGCCATTTCGTTCGATGACACCGCCGTCGGCGACGCTTTCACGGCGCGGCTGCAAAGGGCCATCCACAAGCACGGCGTCGACGCCCCCAAAGGCGCGGCTGTCACGGGCCGGATCGCGCGTCTGGAAGAGCGCTCCGTGCCCGAGCGCCATTTCATCGTCGGCCTGAGCCTGCTGTCGCTGCAGACCGGCAGCGGCGGCGTGCCCATCCAGGCCCACCTGACGGGCCCGGAGCTGAGCTATAACAGGCGCCCCGAATCCGTGGCCGGCTTTGGCGATCCAAATTATATGCCGCCGATCTGGGATGCGCGCGGCCTGGATATTGACCGCACGGATCCCTCGGCGCAGTTCGGCGTCTTCCGTGTGCGCGATCCGAAGTTGAAGATCGCACCCGGCCTGCACACGATCTGGCGGACCGGTCCGCCGGACAACTCGAAGGCTCCGGCGCCGTCGCCGGGGCAGCACTGAGCGCCGCGCTCAGCAGACCCGCACGAGCGGCAGGCCCAATAGCTGCGCCACCTTGGCGACCGCCGCGTGAGCGTGGCCGACGCCGAGCGCGCAGTGATGAGTGGGACCCTGCTCGCACCACGCATTGACAAACTGGCGCGGCGGCAGCGCGAAGCGCAGGCGCGAGTTCGTGTTGCCGATCTTCAGAATCGGCCCGGGGATCGATTCGCCTTCGGCGGTGAGCAGTCTCAGACTGCCCTCGGCGGTTTGCGTGACGGCGAGCAGCGTGACCGGGCCCGTCTTCACGTTGAATTCGACGCTGACGCCGTTGCCGCGCTTGCCGTGGTACAGGCCGAGCCCGCGCAGCACGGGCTTGCGGCCGCTGATGGCCAGATGCGCCGGGCCGTCGTGGCCCATCAGGACGAACTGCTCCTGCAGATCCATCGCGTAAAACTCGGTGAACGAACCGCCCGTCCCGAGCGAGTCCATGATCTTCATCGCGATGCAGGTCTTCAGATCGCCCTCGCCGCTCGCCGGCACGCCGCGCGCGGTCAGCAGCGAATTGCCCAGAATCACGCCCGCGCCGAGCTGCTCATAACGGTTGCCGTTAAGCCCGCGGTAGTAATAGGTGAGCCCGTTCAGGCGGAACTCCGCCACCAGCCGGTCGAGGCCCACCGCCACGCGCGCGGCCCATTCGAGCGCCTCGGGAGTGACGTTTTCGAGATCGAAGATCCGCCGGGTCGTTTCAACCTTGTGCTCGATCTCTTCGGCCGTGGCCGCGTCGACGCACCGGTCCAGATCGCACATTTCGAGCACTTCGATGTGCGCGCCGGTCTGCGCCGTCACCATCGTGAAGTCCGAGTACATGTCGAGCATGCCCGGATAGGTGTGCCCTAGAAAGCCGATGCGGCTGGTGCGGAGTGCATTGGCGACCGTCGCCGCACGGCACCACTCGCCGATCTCCCGCCACGCCTCGGGATCGTCGTGCAGCGTTCCCGAAACCACGCGGAACTGCACCTTCGCGCGCGAGAAGGCATTCGAAATCTCCGGCACGCAGCACGTCGAGCAGTTGGCGAGCCACTCGCCCGTGTCCGTGTTCTCGTAATCGAGCGCGGCGCTGGGCTGCAGATTCAGCACCAGCACGGGCACCTTCGCGCGCTGCACCACCGGCAGCACCTGCGACGAGGTCGCGTACGTGCCGACGTAGCACACGATCAGGTCCAGCTCGGCGCGGGCGAACTTCTGGCCGGCTTCGGCCGCGGCTTCGGCCGTGTCCACCAACCCGGCCGAAACGACTTCGGCGCCGAGCTTGCCGATCTGCTCCTCGACCACGCGCTGGTAGCCTTCCAGGCGTTGTTTCAGTCCGGCAAACTGGTCCCAGTAGGCGGCCAGTCCAATGCCGAACACGCCAATGCGCCCGGCCGGCTGGGAAGAGGAAGGAGTGGATGGACCCGGAATGCTCATGAACTGAGGTATATCACCAACGGCGCGGCGCCCGGTGGGAGACGGCCTGCCTGGTGGGGCGGAATTCACTTCGCGCCGGATTTCAATCCCGCCCGTACGGGCTGCGCCGGACCTCGCATCGCGGCAATCCGGACGCTGCGCGCGCCGCTCCAATCTCAAAATGCAAAATGGGCGGACGCTTGCATTGCAGGCGCCCGCCCGTAAGCGGTCTCGATTCGAATCGAAAAGCTAGAAGTTGACGAGCTGGGAGAAGCTGGTCGGGTCGAGCGCGGCGCCGCCCACCAACGCGCCGTCGATGTCCGGCTGCGCCATCAGGCCCTTCACGTTGGCCGGCTTCACGCTGCCACCATAGAGGATCCGCACCTTCGCGGCCGCGTCGGCGCCGAACTTCGCGGCGACCAGACCCCGCAGCACCTTGTGCGCATCTTCGGCGATCTCCGGAGTGGCGACCTTGCCGGTGCCGATGGCCCACACGGGCTCGTAAGCGATGGTGACCTTCGCGAACTCTTCCGGAGTCAGGCCGGCGATGCCGCCATTGAACTGCGTCGTCAGAACAGCGTTCGTCTTGCCCGCTTCGCGGTCGGCCAGCAGTTCGCCGACGCACACAATCACTTTCAAACCGGCTTCGAGAGCAGCCTTGATCTTGAGCAGCACGGTCGCATCGGTTTCGCCGTAGTACTGGCGCCGCTCGCTGTGCCCGATGATGACGTACGTGCAGCCCGCGGCCTTCAGCATGGGCGCCGCGACTTCACCGGTGTACGCGCCTTCCTTGCGGTATTCGCAGTTCTGGCCGCCGATAGCGACCTTCGAACCGGCCGCGGTTTCCACGGCGGCGGCGATGTCAACAAAAGGAGGGCAAATCGCAATGTCCGCCTGCGTGGAGTTCGCCACGAGCGGGAGGAACGCCTGGAAGAAAGCTTTCGTTTCCGCCGGCGTCTTATACATTTTCCAGTTGCCGGCCATGAAGGGAGTGCGCATGCTTCCAGTTTAGCTGGTTCCGGATCGGGCAGTCCGAATCGGCGCAATTTCCTAAGCCAGCCGCCGCGGCGCTTCCGTTTGGCCAGAAGCGGCATACGGCCTGCGCGCCCGCGCCGAACATTTTCTGCAGACCTGTTCCCGCTACGCGAGATTCGCTTCCGCTCCGCGCTGCCTTTTTTGCAGGCGGCTCTTCCGCCCCGCCGGCTGCATCTGCCGCCTATTCGAGCGTGAGTTCAATTCGCGCGCCCACGCCCAGCCCCAGCAATTCCGCCGCCGAGCCCTGGTTCACCGCAATTTCCAGGTTCCCGGCGGATCCGCCAATCAGGCCCGGGACGCCCGCCGCGAGCGCCGCGTAGTTCGGCGCGACGGCGTGCCATTCGTGCTCGCCGATCCGCAGCGCGAAACGCGCCGCACCCTGGACGCAACCGGCCGGCAGGTTCGTGATCAGGTTGCCGAAGCGGTCGACGTGGACAACTTCGCCATGCCAGCGGTAAGGCGACGTTTGCAGCGCTCGCGTGGAGCCTTGCACGGCATCGTCCACCAGCGGACCGACGCGCGACGGCGCCATGCCGAGCGCAAGGTACGCCGCGACCGGGGCGAAGACGTCGCGTCCGTGAAACGTCGTGCTGACGTCCGCCAGCATGAGCTTGCGATTCGTGATCACTCGGACCCGGGCGCGCGGCGCCGTGAGCAGATCGCCGAAGAGCCCGTTGTCGGGACCGACGAAGAACCGGCCGTGAGCCTGCACCAGGACCGGGCGGCGCGCACTGCCCACTCCGGGATCGACCACGGCCACGTGAATCGTCCCCTTAGGGAAATACGGCCAGCTTTGACCCAGCAGGAAGCGCGCTTGCGCAACCGCGTACGGCGCGACATCGTGCGTGATATCGACGACCCGCGCTTCCGGCGCAATCGACGCGATCACGCCCTTCACGACGCCGGCAAAATGGTCTTTCAACCCGAAGTCCGTCAGCAGCGTAATGAGCGGGGCGACACGTTTTCCAGACATGGCGATTCACTCCCAGCATAGACGCGCCGGCTGACGGCGTTGCCGCGCATTCGATTTGGAAGAGATCTGGACACCGACAGTTTCATCGGCCCTGTATCGCGGCGAGCGTATGGTGCGCGATAAGGCCGTCGCCGGAACGCAGACGAGCGCGGCTTCTTTCCGGCCCCTCACGCTGACTACTTGGACTCCACGAACACCGCGCTGTCGGGCGGCAGGGCCTCGCGGATGTTCCATGTGTTGCGCACGATTTGCGGAGCCGGTTCCCCGCCCCGGATGCCGCGCGCCTCGCGCCGCGCCTGCTGCGCATACTTCCGCAGTTTCAGCCTGTCGTAGATCAGCGCCTTTTGCTCCAGCAGATCGGCCACCAGCGGGTGCTGCGATCCGTAGGTCGAGCGCGCGCCGGAGATGGCGTGTTCGATCGAGTCGTGCGCATCGCTGTATTCGCGGCGCAGAAACTGCATCGTGCTGAGCGCGGCCCAGGCCTTGATCAAATGCGGGTGGTCCGGGTTCAACATCTTCGTCCACAGCGCGAGCGCGTCGCGTTCATTGCCGAGGGCCTCGGCGTAGGCGCCGGTCCGCGTTTCGAGCGCCGCGAGATTATGGAGCGCGGCGGGCAGCACGCCGGACGGGTCGGGCCCGTGTGCAAGAAGACGGCGCGCCGCGCTCAACTCGCGTTCGCTCTCGTTCCAGCGGCCTTCCCGCAGATGAACGGTGGCCCAGGCATTCAGCAATTCGGCTCGCGGCAGCTCACCGGCGCTGACGCCGTCCGCTTCCGCCTGACGCAGCGCGCCTTCCGCGTCATGCAGGTTCCCAACTCCCAGATACGCCGTCGCCAGACTCACGCACAGATGAATCAGCGCGACGCGTTGCTCACCGGCCGGAGCCGTTCGTAAAGCTTCATCCAACGCGAGCCGGTAATCCCTGGCCGCCTCGGCGGAATGCCCCAGATACAGCGCATGGTTGCCCGCCACGGTCCAATCTTGCGTTTGGGCAGTGAGGATACCGATCACCGCCGGAAACAGGACAAGGAGCCCGCACAGTAGGTGCTGCATACCAGCAACTACGATTCACGCTCACACGGAGTTGGTACGTTTCACGCACTTTGCCGTAACACGCGTAACGCCGGCGCGCTTTGGCGTGGAATGGCGGGCGGGCGATCCGTGCGCTCACTCGGCCCAGTAGCCGGGGCGGGCGCGAACCAGGACGCCGGGACGCCGCACGCGGACGGTGATGTTGTGATAGTCCTTGCTGGTGGCGCCGTCCGCCTGGAAGCTCAGCAGATACTGCGAATGAAGATCCTCGCCAACGGCGGCGATCACGCGTTCCAGCCCCGTGAGCCTGGCGAACGAGAGCTTCTCGCCGCCGGTGTATTTCGCCAAAGCCTCGCCTGCGTTCTTCGTCCCCAGACGCCCGATTTCGGTAAACACGGCCAGCAGGTTCAATCCGTCGCCGTTGACGTACACGGGCCGGCCCGAGCCCTTGAAACGTTCCTCGCCGCGCGACGTGAAGCTGGTCTTGTAAACCGAATAGTTCACCGGATAGACGGTCACGTTCGCGGATTCGGCGCGCGTCACCGCTTCCTGCAATTTGGCCGCGCTGCCACGGTCCCGGCTTTCGCCGATCAGCACCAGCACGCGCCGGGACCGGGGCCGCGCCGCGAGCATCCGCACGCCTTCAAGCACCGCGTCGTTCATCCGCGCCCCCGCGCCATCGGGCTCCACCGCGCGCAGGGCCGCGGTGAACTCGCCGGCGTCGTGCGTGAACGCGCGCCGCACTGTGACTTCATCCGAGTACGTAATCAACGCCGCGACGCCGCCGTCGCCCACCACCAGCGGCTCGAACAGCGCGCCGATTTTCTGGATTTTCGCGAGCGCCGGCCCGGAGATCGCGCTGGTCTGCACGGCGACCACGAGCGCGACGGGCTGAACCGTCGTTTCCAGAGTGTGCTTGACCGGCTGGCCGTTGTCGAGCACCTCGAAGTCGGCGTCAGTGAGCCCGTCCACCGTCTTGCCATGGTGGTCGGTGACCGAGGTGGGCACCAGGACCAGCGGCACAGTGGTCCGGATCACCGGCTCCTGCGCGCCGAGGCACAGGGCTACCGCAAAGAGCGCAAACCGCATCGTTGAGCGTGACGCGCGCCCGGCGCGCGAAGTTTCGTCGAGCGCACAACGGCGCGGCGCTACGCTGGATCGATCACCGGGAAGCACGTGAACAGCTCGTTCTTGATCGCGAAATACGGCACATAACGCCGGCCCGGATTGCCGGCGATATTGAACTGGAGCGGACGGCCAGGCACCGGCTGCAACTGTTCGATAAACTGCGCGGCGCGCGAGCCCCGATGAAGCAGCCGCGCGTCGTCGCTATCCTTGAGCGCGAGCAGGATCGGGCCGTATTCGAGCGCGTAACGCTTGTGCCCGGCGATCTGATCGAGGCCCGTGTATTCGGTCAGCTTGAAACCCATCGGCAGCGTGAACGTGACGGTGTCGCCCGTGCGCCACTCGCGCGCGAGCTTGACGTACGTACCCGGCGCGCCGGTCGCCGCCACTACGCCGTTCGCGCGGATGGGCATTGGTCCCGCGGCCCAACCCGGTGTGCGCACGCGCAGCGTGAAACGCGCCGGCGCATCGGCCGAGAACGTCAGCTTCACCTCGTTACCGTACGGGAATTGCGTTGCGGCAGCCACGCGCACACGCGTCCCGCCGCTCTGCCAGTCGATCGTCGAAGGCGCAAACAGATTCACCATCAGACCGGCATCCGGCCCGTCGTCAACGATCGAATAAATGTGCTCGGGGAGCGACCCGATCAGGCGCGTGCCCTGCCCCTCGCAGCACGAGTTGTCGCAATAGCCGACCGCGACGTCGCCCTTCTGACCGACAAGCCGCGCGTGATACATCAGCCCGCGCGCGTCCACCTGGTTTGCGATGCCGACGTTGTAGATCGATTTCTCAATCTCGGCGGCGCAGCGTTCCTGGCTTGGATCGAGCATCAACAGACGCTGGTTGAGAAACGCCCAGAACGAACTGCCGCACAGCTCGCCCGTTTCGCAGAACGAAAATTGCGGCTTCAGCCGGTAGGACTGCGGCGGAAACTCGCCGAACTCGGTGATCGCGATCGACCCGCCAACGTGTTCCCAGTTGTCGTGATAGAGTTCCCACGCGCCTTCGACCGCGTCCCGATAGCGGCGTTCGCCGGTGGCGCGATAGAGGTCGAGATACGCCTCGAAGTCGGTGATCAGGTAATTGTGCGGGCGGTCGTAGGGATACTGCCAGGCCATCGCCTTGTCGCGCTTGGCCAATCCGTCCAGCCAGTAGTTTTCCTGGAAGTAACGCTGGATCACCTGGATATCTTCGGGCTTGCCCACGGACGTGAAGTACATGCGCGTATTGGCGACCATGCCCTGCACGCCCTGGATCGCGCCGCGCAGCAGCTCCGGCAGATACGGGTTGCGATTGTACCAGTCGTAGTAGCCGCGCAACAATCCGAAGGCCTTCGGGTTGCCCGCCAGACCGGCTTCGATCAAGCCGTGCGTGACCCAGGCGCGCGTGTAGGCGGCGCGCTCGGAAACGAGCATCTCGTTTTCGGGGTAGCCCATGATGTAGCCGTTCGGCTGGCGGCACTCTTCAATCCCGTCGACGATCGCGTTCATCCGCCGCCGCAGCTCCGCGTGCTCGCGCCAGCGCAGCGTGTTGCCCGCGCCCATCAGAAAGCGTCCCGCCATCGAGCCCGCCAGCATGACGTCCCAGCCGGGATTGGGCCGCCGCAGACCGGCAGGGATCGGCTTGCCCGCGCGCTGCCAGAACGGCCGCAGCATCTCTTCGACGGAGAACGAACCGAGCAGGTAGCCGATGTTATCTTCCATCGCCTGATGGAAAATCCCGCCCTGCAGCGTCACGCCCGTGCGCGGCACGCGGGCCGGCTCCGGCGGGCGATGCCACGCGCTGGCCGGAGTGACATTCGCCGGATGGTCGTTAATGATGCCCTCGCCTTGCGGCCGCGCGCGGCGCGTTAACTGTTTCAGCTCCGCCGGATTGCCGTATTGCGGATCGGCGCTCGCCGGACACAGCTCCGCGGCGTTGCGTCCACCGGAAAGGACGTCCACCTTGGACAGGCAGAGCGCAAACGCGGCATCGTCACCGGAGGGCCGCAGCACGGTCGCCGTGACGCGGATGTAGCGCCATTTCCTGTCCGTGCCCGCCAGCGGGAGGTAGACCATACGATCGTTCGGATCGGGCAGATCGCGCTGCGTGTGGTCAAACAACAGAGCGGGGCTGGAGAAGTTCCCGCTCTCCGCGCCTTCCACTTTGAGCCGCGCCGGAAAGCCCTTCGACGGGTTCTTTGCATCGCCCAGGTCGAACGACGGATACAGGCGCACGGCGTCCACGGACAGCGGCGAGCCGAGATCGAACTGCACCCATGTCCGCGTCGCGGCTGCGGACGCCGGCTTCGACTTGTAGGGGCGATACCAGGTCGCGGGCGCGAACGCGATGCGCCCTTCGAGCTTCGCCTCCGCCGGGCTGGCCAACGCTGCGCTGGATGCCGCCGGTCCCGCCGCTAACGCCGCTCCCGCCAGCGCGCTCACGCCAATGAACTCGCGCCGTCCGACACTGTCTGGTGTTTTCATCGCTATGACTCCTCGCTGGATGAATCCGTAGTTACGCTACAACTGTTCGCTCAACGGAGCGGCCCTCCAGGACAGCGCAGGCTCTCCAGAGCCCGCCTGCACTTGAGGTTTTGCGGGGCTGAAGACTTCAAGTCCGCCCCACAACGAAGCTCGCTCCACGCCGGACAGCCTCAGCCGATGGCCTTCCATGCGACCACTTCGTATTGCGGCGTGTGCACGGCTGCGCGCCGGACCGAACCGGCCGCGCCCGCGCCGTCCCAACTCAGGGTCACCGCCGACAGCGCGGCGGGCGAGCGGCCATCGTCCTCAAATACCCGGGCCGTCGCCGCCCCGGCGCCGTACAACTGCGCGGTCAGTTTATAGCTCGCCGGATCGGCCGTGTGCAGCGTGGGTTGCGCGAGCGGCAACAGCGCGCCGGCCTTCACAAAGAGCGGAATCCGGTCGAGCGGCGCGGCGGCTGTGATCTTCTGCTGGCCGTCATACCGTCTGCCGGTCCAGAAGTCGTACCACGCGCCCGCGGGTAGATACACCTCGCGTTCCAGCGCATCGCCCACCACGGGCGCCGCCAGCAGGCTCTCGCCCATCAGGTACTGGTCATCGATCGACCACGTGCGCGAGTCCTCGGGATAATCCAGCACCAGCGCGCGGAACGGCGGTACACCCTCGCGGTGATAACGCACGAACGCCGCGTGCAGATACGGCACCAGCTTCATGCGCAGCTCCATCACTGCGCGGCACTGCGCCTCGATCTTCTGCCACTCGGGATCCATCTCGCCGACGTTGTTCTTGCCAGCGTCCACCTGCATCCATGGTGGATTTTTGATGTACCACGCATTGATGAGCGCGAGCGGCGACAGCACGACGCTTTGCAGGCGCCGGATCAGCTCGTGGCTCGTCTTCGCGTCGCGCACCTCGGGCGTCCAGAGCAGGCCGCAGAAGCCGATCTTGGCGACGCCCTTGACGAACTCCGCGTGGTCGTAGAGGTCGCTGTACAGCGCATACGGATATGGCGCGGCGAGCGCGCCCGCCGAGCGGATCAGCCCGTAGGTGCGCACCTTGCGCCGGTCGAACGGAAGCTGAATCGCGTCGGCGTAGCGCTGGCCGAACAGCGAGTGCATCTGCTCGCCATCGGCGCCGGAGGGGAATTGGCTCAACTCGGGGAACGACCAGCTTCCCGTGAAATCGGAGTTGTCGCACTCATCGAGCTTGTAGCCCACGACGCCGAGCGCAATGTGCGTCTTGTCATGAAAATCGGCGAACAGCCGCCGCGCCTCGGGCTGTAGGAAATCGGGCACGCGTCCGCCCCACACGGCATAGTCGCCGCTATGATCTTTGAGCGGCGCGTAGAGCGGCGACGCGGGATTCGTGTAGGCATGCTCCCACAGATTCACCTTGTACTGGCTCGCGCCGAGCTGGCTGACCATCGCGCCCGGGTCCGGGAATTTCTTGCTCCAGACGAACGTGCAGGAGTAGGCGTGGCTCTGCCAGCCGGGCTCCAGGCCGAGCACGTCGCACGGCATGCGCTGCGCGCGCAGGTCCGCACCCATCTTGAGCACTTCCCGCTGGTCGAAGCGCCCGTCGCAGCGGTACCACATGCCGAGGCCCCAGCGCGGCGGCAAAGCGCCTCCGCCGGAAAACAGGTTGTAGCGCTGGACGGCGGCACGCATCGCCGGTCCGCCGAAAACGTAAACGTCGACGCCCGTGGCCACGGGAATCTCGATGAGGACTTCGCCCGGCTCGCCCATGCCGCGATCGCGATAGGCCGCCGGCAGGTTCTCGGCGGTGGGCCCCGCGGGATTCGCGGAACCGGCCGTCGATGGAGCCTCGCCCGTGCGCCGCGCGCTGCCGCAGTAGATGGTCATGTAGCGCGCCGTGTCGATCAGCACGCCATAGCCCTTCGTCGTGACGTAGAACGGCGCCGGCGCATGGGAGTCACCCGAGTCGATGCGCGGATCGGCATTGACCCGCAACTTCTTTTTCAAACCACGTTGGATGAACGACTGCAATTGCAGACCGAGCCCGTAGACAATCTCGCCGGGCGCGAGCGGCAGCCGCACCAGGTAGCCGCGCTGGGACCCGGCGCCCGCGGGCGTGACGGGCACGGCCTGCACCGCCGGCAGCTTGCGCAATCCCTCCACCGCGGGCGGATAGTGGCGCGACGAAACCGGAGTGATCCGCTCCGGAGCGCCGAGCGTGAACTTCCACACGCCAGGGTAGACCTCGTGCGGAGCGGTGCTGGCCGCGGCTTTGGAGAGCTCTGGAGCGAGGACGCCGGTGGTGGCGGCAAGAGACAGAAAACTACGCCTGCGCATGGTGTAGTCATCATATCCCGAGCGACTGGGAGAGCTATTTATAACAGCCCCGCAGCGCGTTCCAGCGCACGCGCAACGGATCGAGGAATGCCGTCAGGCCGCGCCAGATGCTGACCTTGGTGCCCTCGGCATTGTTCCAGCGCACGGCCACTTCCTGGAGCCGGTAGCCGAGGCGGCGCGCAATGAACAGAATCTCGACGTCGAAGCCGAAACCGTCCAGCCGTTGGCGCGCGGCGACGGCCTGCGCCACGTCGCGCCGCAGCAGTTTGAAGCCGCATTGCGTGTCGTGATACGGCAACCCGGTGATGAGCCGCATCACCAGGTTGAAAAAGCGTCCGCTGAACTCGCGCCACAGCGGCTGGCGCGTGCCGATCAGCTTGCGGTTGAGCGCGCGCGAGCCGAGCGCCCCGCTGGCGCCCGAGTCCGCAATGGCCGCTTCCAGGCGGGCCAGATCCTCAATCGGCGTGGAGAGATCGGCGTCCGTGAACAGCACCCATTCGTAGCGCGCTTCGCGCAATCCCTGCCGCACAACGTAGCCCTTGCCGTGATTCTCCGGATTGCTCAGCAGCCGCACAGCCGGCTGCTGGACGCCGAACCGGCGCACAAATTCCGCCGTTCCGTCACGCGAGCCGTCGTCCACGACCAGCACTTCAGATTGGTCGAAATGGCGGATTCTGAGGTATCCGCACACCGCCTTCAACGTGGCCGGAAGCCGGCGTTCTTCGTTGTAAGCCGGGATGACAATGGAGAGCGAGGCCAACCCGAAATTATAATAGTGTTTTGAAGGAGTTTCCAATTGTCCCTTGAGCAGGAGCAGTTCGACCAGCGCTTCGCGCGCATCCGCGACATCGAAGCGCTGGGTTTCCGGCCGTACGGCCAGCGGTTTGAGTTTACCCATACGGTCCCGCAAATCCGGGCCGAATTCGATCAAAAGACGGCGGAAGAGCTGGAAGCGGCCCGCCCGGTAGTGCGCATCGCCGGGCGCATCATGACCATCCGGCGCATGGGCAAGGCCGGTTTCCTGCACCTGCAGGGCGACGGCGCCCAACTGCAAATTTACATCAAGAAGGACGCACTCACCGAAAACGAGTTTGCGCTCTATAAGCTGCTGGACCTGGGCGACGTGATCGGCGTGGAAGGCTATCTGTTCCGCACGCGTACGGGCGAACTCTCCGTCCACGTCGAAAAGCTCACATTTCTGTCGAAGAACCTGCTCGGACTCCCCGAAAAGTTTCACGGTCTCGAAGACGTCGAGATCCGCTACCGCCAGCGCTATCTGGATCTGATTGCGAATCCGGAAGTGTTTGCGGTCTTCCGCACGCGCGCCAGGATGATCCGCTCGCTGCGGCGGCAGCTCGAAGAGCGCGGCTTCATTGAAGTTGAGACGCCGATGATGCAGGGCCAGTGGGGCGGCGCCGCGGCGCGCCCGTTCGTGACGCATCACAACACGCTCGACATCGACCTGTACCTGCGCATCGCGCCCGAGCTGTATTTGAAGCGCCTCATCTCGGGCGGCATGGAGCGCGTCTTCGAAATCAACCGCAACTTCCGCAACGAAGGCGTCTCAACCAAGCACAACCCCGAGTTCACGATGGTCGAGTTCTACCAGTCCTACACCGACTTTCACGGCTTGATGGATCTGACCGGCGAATTGTTGAAGCAACTCGCCATCGACGCCACCGGCAGCCCGGTTGTGGAATATCAGGGGCAGCAGCTCGATTTCGGCAACGTGCGGCGCTACAGCGTACGCGAGGCCGTGGTGGAATTCTGGAAGGGGCCGGACAAGCCCACGCCGGAGCAGGTGCGCGACCCGTCCTGGCTGGCCACGAAGAGTACCAAGCCGAGCGCGGGCGAACAGTTGATGGAGCTCTTCGAACTGCACGGCGAAGAGGCGCTGATCCAACCGACCATCATCTACGAATATCCGGTGGAAGTCTCGCCGCTGGCCAAGCAGAACGCGGACGACCCGAAGATGACGGACCGTTTCGAAATCTTCGCCGCGGGTATGGAACTGGGCAACGCCTACACCGAGTTGAACGATCCGAACGAGCAGCGCCGCCGCTTCGAGGCCCAGCTCGCCATGCGCGAGCGCGGCGACGAAGAGGCGCACCAGATGGACGAGGACTTCCTGCGCGCGCTCTCCTACGGCATGCCGCCGACCGCCGGTGAGGGCCTGGGCATCGACCGTCTGGTGATGCTGATGACCAACTCGAAGTCGATCCGCGACGTCATTCTCTTCCCGCAGCTCCGGCCCGAGGGCGAGGTCGGCATTGCGCAGTGGCTGCGCGAAGCCTCCGTGAAGGCCGGCCAGAAGTAGAGCCGCCATCATGTTTGAGAGGTTCGAAGTCTTCGTCGCCGCGCGCTATCTCAAGGCCAAGCGGCGCCAGTCGGTGATCTCGCTGATCACGGTCATTTCCGTGCTGGGCGTGGCCGCCGGCGTGATGGCGCTGGTCATCGCGCTGTCGGTCAACAACGGCTTCCGGTCGAGCCTGGAAACCAATCTGCTCGGTGCGACGCCGCACGTCGTGATTCTCGAAAAAGAACCGTCGTCGGGCATCGCCGACTGGCGCCCGCTGTGCGCCAGACTGCGCGGTCTGCCGGGCGTGACGTCGGCCGAGCCGGCGCTGTACGGCAAGGTCTTCGCCGCCGGACCGCAGCAGTCGGCCGAGGTCACGCTGAAGGGCGTGCCGCTCGACGCAGCCGTGATGACGCAGTTGCGCCGCAACATCAAAAAGGGCTCGCTCGACGACCTGCGGCACGACCTCCGCGGCCTGCCCGGCATCGTCCTGGGCTCGCATCTGGCGGAGAAGACCGGCATGCTTCCCGGCGCGGTGCTGCGCATCATCAGCCCGCAGGGCGAGTTGACGCCCTTCGGCGTGCGCGCCGGCGAAATGCAGTTCCGCGTGGCGGCGATCTTCGAATCCGGCTTCTACGACCTGGATAACCAGTTCGCCTTCGTCTCGCTGGAGCAGGCGCAGAAGGTCTTCTCCACGGGCGATCTGGCCAATGCGCTGGAGTTGCGGATCGCGAACGTCGATGACGCGCCGGCCGTCGCGAAGGCCGCTGAGCCATTGATCGGCCCCACCCTGGGCGCGACGAACTGGATGGAGCAGAACCGCCAGTTGCTGAGCGCGCTGCGTTTGGAACGCACGGTTTCCACCATCACCATCGGATTGATCCAACTGATCGCCGCGCTGAACATTTTTACGGCGCTGGTCATGTCAGTGATGGAGAAGCGGCGCGACATCGCGGTGCTCATGTCGATGGGCGCGCGCCAGGCGCAGATCGCGCGGATCTTCATCGCGCAGGGACTGTTGATTGGCATCTGCGGCGTCGTGCTCGGGCTCGTGAGCGGCTACAGCCTCAGCTTCCTCGCCGACCACTACCGTTGGATCGCTCTGGACGAGGAGCTGTACTCGGTCTCGTACGTGCCATTTGAACCGCACTTCATGGATGCGCTGTGGATCTCTGCGTCGGCCATCGTCGTCAGCCTGCTGGCCACTTTGCACCCCGCCCGTTCGGCCACGCGCCTGATGCCGGTCGAGACGCTGCGTTACGAATAACGTGCGGGCCCTGTGCCCGCCATCCGGGGTAGTTTTCTCCGCGCCGCATCGTTAGGATGGGGACCAGCGAGGATCTCACCATGCAAGCCAATGCACCCCTGGCCGTGATCACCGGCGCATCCAGCGGACTGGGGGCGGAATTTGCACGCCAGTTGGCCGCGCGCGGCTACAACCTGCTGCTCGCCGCGCGGCGCATGGAGCGGTTGGAGGAGCTGCAACGCGAGTTGGAGCGCACCTGTCATGTGCGCGTCGAACCGTACTGCGTCGACCTCGCCGACGATGTGCAGCTCGAAGATTTCGCCAAACGCCTCGAGACCGACGGGCCCGTCGACCTGCTGGTGAACAACGCCGGTTTCGGAACGAAAGGCCTGTTTTACGTGACCGACTACGGCCGGCAGGTAGAGATGCACAAGCTGCACATCCTGGCAACCATGCGCCTGACGCGCGCAGTGCTGCCGGCGATGATCGAGCGGCAGGCCGGCGCCATCGTCAACATCGCCAGCGTGGCGGGCTTTTTCCGCAGCGCGGGCTCGGTCTCCTACTGCGCGACGAAAGGTTGGGTGATCGATTTCACCGAAGGGTTGCGCATCGAGCTCGACGCGCTCCACTCGCCCGTGACCGTGCAGGCGCTCTGCCCGGGTTTCACTTACACCGAGTTTCACGACGTGCTGGGCAGCGACCGCAGCCGCATTGCGAAGCAGCTCTGGATGAGCGCGCAGTTCGTGGTGGGCAAATCGCTGGACGCTCTGGCCGCGCGCAAGTTGATTGTCATCCCCGGCTGGCGCTACAAGCTGGCGGTCTTCTTCGGACGACGCATCCCGGTGTGGCTGCGGCTGAAGCTGGAAGAAAAGTCCCCGCACGCGAAGGCGCGCGAATAGAGACCGCGCAGCGGCAACGAAAAAGAGCGGGCGCCGCATTGCGCGGGACCCGCTCTTTTGCTTGCGTGAAGTGATACCCGCGGCGCGCTACACGACAAACGGGGCGCGATAGTTGCGCGTCATCAGCGCATCCGCGGCCGGATCGTTGACGAAGTGTTTCGCCGCGTGGTCCCACGTCAACTGCCGCCCGACGCGGTAGCTGATGTTGGCCAGATGGCAGAAAGCGGCCGACGTGGCGCCGATCTCCACATCGGCGTGCAGGTCTTTGTAATTGCGGCTGCGGCAGGCGCCCAGGAAGTTCTTCAGGTGCAGCACGGTCGGATCCTCGCCCGGCGCGGGTTTCCCGGCCATGATCTGCTCGTTGGATTCGCCCTTGTAGACCTGGAAGCCGTCGTTGTCCACCCACATCCAGCCTTCGCTGCCGAACAGGATGTCGCCGATGGTATTGCCCGGCTTGACGGGCAACCCGCCCTCGGGACCGGTCAGAAGCCCGCGCACCTCGAAGCTGATCTCGTAGCCGTCGTAGCTGAGGGTCGCGTACTGCGTGTTCGGCGTCTCCTGGTCGTCGTTGTAGACGTACTTTCCGCCCGTGGAGACCACCGTTTTCGGGAAGCCGGCGTTGCCGAACGCCCAGCGGCAGAAGTCCATCTCATGCGCGCCCTGGTTGGCGATGTCGCCGTTGCCGGTGTCCCAAAACCAGTGCCAGTTATAGGCGAACCGGTTCTTCGTGTACTCCTTCAACTGCGCCGGTCCGAGGAACATGTTCCAATCGAGTCCCGCGGGAACGGGCTCGACCGGCGTGTGGCCGATCGATTTGCGGCGCTTGAAGCAGACACCCTTCGCCGCATAGAGTTTGCCGATGGCGCCGCCCTGCGCGAGTTCAATGGCGTGAATCTTGTATGGCGTGCTGCGGCCCTGCGAGCCGACCTGCACCATGCGGCGGGTCTGGCGTGCGACCTCGATCATGCGGAAGGTCTCGTGGATATTGTGGCTGGCCGGTTTCTCGACGTAGACATCCTTGCCCGCCTGGCAGGCCCAGATGCAGGCCAGCGCGTGCCAGTGGTTCGGCGTGACGATCGACACCGCGTCGATGTTGCTGTTGGCGAACATCTCGCGCATATCGTTGAACTCGAGCGCCTTCGCCGCGCCAGCCTGGACAAGGCGGGCCTGTGCGCGTTCGCGCGCCGCCTGGTTCACGTCACACAAACCGGTGATCTGCGCTTCCGGAATCTTCAGGTACCCGGCCTGATGGTCCCTGCTACGGCCGCCCAACCCGACAATTCCAACCCGAATGCGGTCATTGGCGCCGAAAACGCGAGCGGCCGACAGAGCCGCGGCCGCGCCCATGTAGAAGGACCGGCGTGTCATCGTTAAAGACATCGAAAAACTCCTTGCAACGCAAGTATATCGTTTCGCGCAGGTGGGCCTGTACTCTACGCCGCGGCGCCGCTTGGTTCGAGCAGGAGTCTCACGCCAACTCAGCCGTAAGGCTCAGTTCCAGCAGGTCGAGTTCAGCGGCCTCGAACGCGGAATCGTCCCATGGAGCTTCGAGCAGCCGGTCGGCGGAGAAAAGCCGCGGACGCAGAGACGCGGTGAGCGAGTGCGGCTCGCGCTCGAAAACGGCGATGCGCCGGGGCGTGTTCAAGGACGCGAAGAAATCGCCGGCGTTCGCGTAGCCAATGAGCCCGCCGCGCGCCGCCATGTTGGCGGTGACGAACTCTTCCAACTCCGCGAACGAGGCATCCCACAGCGAGACCCGCAGGCCGTCCGCCGCCAGCCGCAAGGCCAGCGCGCGTCCGGCGCGGCAAAGACCCGCGACGCCCACGGCGGAGAACTGGTCAGACGTTGGCATGCTGGAAGAGACGGTACGGCGCGGCCTACCATTCGCTGTAGGGCGTGCCCTCCAGCGAGCGCTTCTCGCTTTTGCTGCGGACGTCGAAGATGCCCGGCTCGGTCTGGTTCACGCTGGCGACGGCGTCCTCCATGACGGTGGTCCAATCGGCTTGGCCGGTCATCGGATCGACGGGCACCTGGCGCAGGTAGCCTTCGCTCACCAGATCCTGCAACGACTGCGGCGCTTTCGCCTTGTCGTAGGTGTACTCGTCGATCACGGTACGCAGCGTAAACAGGTTTTGGCGCAGGACGCTTTCCTTCGCGCGGACAACGGATTTCTGGTAGATGGGCACGGCCATGGCCAGCAGGATCGACGTGATCGCCATGACGATCATCAGCTCGATCAGCGTGAAGCCGAACGCTCTTCTACCACTCGGAATATGGCGTGCCATCCGGCGACTTCTCCGTTGTCTTGGTATACACGTCGAACACGTTCTGCCCGCCCCAGCCCTGCGCCTGCGGATCGTCCTGGTTGCTGCGCAGGCCCCAGTCCCGCTGCTTCGTAAAGGGATCCAGCGGGACGCGGCGCAGGAATTTGATCTTGCGGCCGTTGGCGTCGTTGGCCACCTTCACGCCGTCCACCAGGACTTCCAGCGTCTCGGGGTAGCATTCGGTCCCGACCTTGGTCTGGCCAAAAGTACCTTTGTCGCAGGCGTCCTTGTACTTGTCGATGGCCGTGCGCATTTCGCGCAGCGCAATCCGCAGGTCGCGCTCCTTCTCGCGCCGCACACGATAGCGCGCCAGCGGCATGGCCATCATCGTCAGCAGCATCAGGATGGTGAAGGCGACGATGAGTTCGATCAACGTCAGCCCGCGCCGGCGGCGCCGCCGCACGTACGGCCGCTCCCGCGTCGTGCCGACGGGCGTTTCCATCCGGATTTGACTGCTCAACTCCATCTGTACGCTTTACTTCACCGTCACCACCGCTTGCGGCGGCGCCACCGGCAGCGACTGCAGCTTCGAATCCCGCAGGCTGAAATCGGCCACCGATATAGATGCGGCGCCCTGACCTTTCGCCTCGAACTTCAGCGTAAGAAGCGTCCCGCTGCCGCTCACGCCGGTGGAGCCGGCCAGGCGCTGCAACTGGATCCGCGTTTCGCCGCCCTGGCGCGAGCGCACTTCCGAGAAGATCACCTGCTTGCCGAGTTCGCCGAGGAATCCACCCGCATTGACTTCCACGAGCTTCAACAGCGCGGCGTCGTACTTCAGACGCATCGGCGCGGCCGTCAGATCTTTCACGTTCGCGACGTTCAACTGAACGGTGAAGGTGGAGCCCATGGCAACTTCCTTCGCGGACGGAATCATGGCGATGGACGGAGGCGTCTGGGGCGTCTCGGGCTTGGGTTGATCTTCCTGCGGCTTGGCGTCCGCCGGGAGAGCCGGGCTGATGTCATTCAGCGCCGGCGGAGCCGGTGGCGGCGTAGGCACGGCCGCGCCCGACGGCGCACCGGCCTGCGGCGCGCCCGGGGTCACCGGAACCGCGACCGGAGAAACCGCGGACTGCGGACGCACAGCCGGCTGAGCCGGAGCTCCTGGCTTCGGCGCGGCGCCTGCCGCGGGCTGCCCTGCCGCCGCGGAGCGCCGGTAACCGACCTTCCAGACCTGGTCGACGCCCGAGGCCACGGCGCGCACGTTCGAGGCAGTGATCTCGGGAGAACGCACGATATGCGGGACCAGCACCACCAACAGATCCTCGGTCTTGTTCTCATGTGTCGTGCTGCTGAACAGCCGGCCGAGCAGCGGAATGCTCATCAGGCCCGGCCACCCGCTCTTGGTCTCGGTCTGCGTCACCTGCATCAGGCCGCCGATCAGTGCGGCCTCACCCTCTTTGAGCCGGATGATGTGGTTCACCTTACGCTGCCCGATGTCGGGCTGCGACACGCCGCCGACGTCAATGGTCCGGGCGATGTTCGAGATTTCCAGCTCGACCTGCAACGTCACCTCGTCCGAGCCGTGGACGCGCGGCGTGATATCCACGTTGACGCCGATATCGGCGAACTGGAACTGCGTCTGCGCGTACGCCACGCCGCTGGTGGTGGCGGTTGGCGACGTGAAACTGCCCGAAGCGTAAGGGTAGCGGTCGCCGATCTTGAGACTGGCTTTTTGTCCTTCGATGCCGCGCAATTGAGGCGATGTGAGAATCTTGGTCCGGCTGTCGCTCAGCGTCGCCTGCAATATGGCGCTCGGCATGGTGGTGGTCCAGTCGCCGAGGCCCAGGCTGGAGATGCCTTTCAGGGTCGTGGTCGTCCCGCCGCCGGGCGTCGAAGTCGCGGTCATGTTCAGGCCGCCGGGCGCCACCGTCGCCGCCAGATTGCGCGTGAGATCCTGGTTGACCTCGAACACGAGCATATCCACCAGCACTTCGGACTTCGGCTTGTCGATGTCCAGCAGGATCTTTTCGGCCAGTTCAATCTGGTCCACGGTCCCGCGGATCACCAGCGCGTTCTGCGAGGCGACCGGGAAAATGTTGCGCACATTGGTCACCGTGCGCACGGCGGTCATCGCCTCCTGCAGCTCCGGCGCGGACGTGAGGTTGTTCAGGTAAAAGACGCGGGTAACGTGATCCTCGTAGTCGCGGCGCTTGGTCACGCTTTCCTGCGTGACGAAAATCGTATTGGCCGAGAGCGGTTTCCAAAAGGTGTGGGTCAGCAGCGCGACGTAGTCGAGCGCGTCCTCGAGTTGCGTATCCTTCAGATCCAGCGACAGGCGCTTGCTCGGATCGGGCGGCAGATCGGAATCGAACAGGACGTTGATGCCCGCCATCTTGCCGACCGTCTCATAGAGCGTCTTCACCGGCTGGTTGGAGATCTTCAGATCGAGCGCCTGAGCGGGCGGCGCTTTCAGTTCCGGCGGGGCCACCATCTCGGCCTCGCGCTGCTCGGCTTCCTTCTTGGCCGCTTCCGCGGGCGTCAGGCCGCGCTCGGCGGCGCTGGCGGGCTCCTTGCCGCCGTTCGCCTTGCGTTCCTTCTCGCGCTCGATCATGCGCAGCGTGCGGCGGATCTCCTGCTCGGCGGAGGTCGACGACGGGTCGATGGCATACGCCTGATTGAACTCCGCGAGCGCCTCGTCCAGCTTGCCGGCGTCGCGCAGCTTCAAACCGGCATTGGTGTGCATCTGCCCGGCCTGAAAGCGGACACGGCGGGTCAGGAGCTGGTAGTTAAAATCCGACGGATCGGTCGCCAGGGCCAGTTCGTATTTTTCGAGCGCCTGGTCGAATTGGCGCTGCAGCTCGAACTTCTGCCCCGCGGCGACGAGTTTGTCGCCCTTTCGGGTGCGGGCCGGAGCCGGCAGGACCAGCACGGCCAGGAGTGCCGCCGGCGCTATCAGTGTTGCAACTAACCGGTTCATCTTCAACATCTTAGGTCCAATTAGAAGGGTCCGCTCCGGGCGCAGCATGCTATTCTGGTCTTGCCGGTCCACACTGCCGGGATCGCTTTGCGCCCTGAATAAATGACGCAAAGCGTATGGCAGGCGTGGAGGTGAATCGATGCCCCAGCAAAAGGAAGGCTTCAAGCTCGTCGCCGAGAACCGCAAGGCGTTTCACGATTACTTCGTGCTCGACCGCCTGGAGGCCGGACTTGTGCTCACCGGGACCGAGATCAAAGCGGCCCGCGAAGGGCACGTGCAACTCCGCGACTCCTACGCCGACGTGTTGGAGGGCGAAGCCTGGTTGCTGAACTCTCATTTCAGCCCATATTCGCACGGCAACATCTACAACCACGAGCCGACGAAGAAGCGCAAGCTGCTGCTGCACCGCCGCGAAATCGACAAGATCAGCGGCAAGGCGCTGGAGAAGGGCCTGACGCTGATCCCGCTGAAAATGTACCTGAAAAACGGGCTACTGAAGTGCGAGATCGGCATCTGCCGCGGCAAGAAAGAGCACGACAAGCGCGCCGCCATCAAGGATCGCGAGACGGCCATGGAAGCCAAGAAGGCCATGAGCCTGCGCAACTCCCGCCACCTGAACGAATAGCCGCGGCGCGGACGGGCCTAATAGCGGAACAGATAGCTGAGTTTCACGAAGGCTTGCCGGCCGGTGTTGAAGTCGGGATAGCGCGAGAGTTGCAGGTACGGCGGCGCCGCGGGGTTGAACAGCAGGTTCTGGTAGATGTCCGTATAGCCCGCGTACAGGGCCGTTCCGGGATGCAGCAGATAGGTCAGCAGAATGTCATAGCTCACGCGCTTGGTGCGCGTCAGCGCGACCAGCGACTCGTTCGGCAGCACGCCGTTGTAATCGACAATCGCGCGCAACGACAGCTCGCGGGTGAACTGGTAGTTCACCTTCGAGCGCGCCAGATGGTTGGTGAACACGCTTGGCGTGGAATCCGTCAAGGCCCAGCCCGAGTGCGCGCGCAGGTGGCTGTAAATATACGTTTCGTCGAGCCGCAACCGCGGCGTCGGCCGGATGGTCAGCACGACATTGGCATCGTGCGAGTCGCCCAGGAACGGCGCCAGGCCGGAGGCGGGGTAGTAATTCACGGCGTTGCCCTGGGATAACGTCGACTGGACGGTAAGCCACTTGTACCAGCCCGTGTTGAAGATCAGGTTGTTCGCGTGCTTGCGGAACTCGCGGTTCTCATACAGCTCAAAGATTTCGGCGCGGGTGAAGGCCAGCGACGTGAGACGGGTGAAGTCCATGTCCCACTCGTAATCGGTCTCCCAATCCTGCGCGCGCCCCTGCCGGTTCCAGTTGCCCGAGGCGGTCACGGCCGGCCCGAAATCGACGAGCGCCCGCTTTTCCAACCACCATTTGCGGGCGAGCTTCGTCTTCACCTGGCGAATGTCGGTCCGGGGGATGTAACCGAGACCGGCCTGAAAGTTCGGGCTGATGTCGGTGTAGCTCGTGTAGTACTGCCACTGGCGATCGGTGCGGCTGAGTTGCGCGAAATAGTCGTTGCCGGAGGTGTCGCGGTGCGCCAGATCGCGGCTCACGCTGGTCACGCCCTGCGCCGTCAGGTAGAAATTGCGCTTCAGGCGCAAGCGCGTGTCGAGCGAGGCCACGCGGTTGAAACTCGACGCGAATTCGTTGTCGGTGAGGAACAACCGGATGTGCGAGTCGGCAAACAGGTCGCGCTGCAGGCTGAGCACGGAGTCGCTCGCGCGCTGGCCGTACGCCGCATCGGATTTGGCCACGCTCTTGCCCGGCGCGCGATCGTCGCTGGTCAGCACGCCGATGCCCCAGCGTCCCACCTTGCCGGTCAGCCGCAGGCCGTACTCCGGATCGACAATGCGGCGCGAGAAGAACAGGCTCTGCGGCAGCGTGAAATACGATGCATTTTCCATGAAAAACGGCCGTTTTTCGGGGAATTGCACCTCGTAACGCTGGTTGACGGTCACCTGCGGCTCGTCGGATTCCACCTGGCTGAAATCGGGGTTCAACGTCGCATCGAGCGTGAGCGCATCCTTGATGACAACCTTGGCGTCGAGTCCCGCGCGGAAGTTCGGCTCGGTGACCAGACGCGGCGGAGCGCCCGCGGGCTGATCCAGATAATGCGAGCCCGAGGTCATCGCGTAGGGAATGACCTGCACGTTGCGGCCGGGCGAGATGTCCTCCAGGCCGTTCAAATGGCCGAACTGCCCGACGAGTTGCGGCAGCTTGCGCCGCGTGATGTAGGGCCACATCGAGAATTCGTTGTTGCGGTTGATGAAGCGGCCCAGCATCACGCCCCACTGCTGCTTCGGCCGGTTTGGAAAGCGCAGCGTCTTGAAGGGAATCGTGATCAGCACGACGTAGCCGTCCGCGACGATCTTGGCCTCGGTGTACCACAGCCCTTCCCAACTCGTGTCGTCGCCGTAAGCGTCCGTGGTGATGCCGTCGAACTGGACCGCGTACGGGTTCACGTCGAACCAGTAGGCGTGCTGGTGGTCGTGCGCGGTGTCGATGTTGATGGTGACGCGGTCGTCGTCGGCGATCTGTTTGCGCTTGGCGACGCGCGCGCGGATCAGCTTGGGATCGTCCTTGGCGATGAAGGCCACGTACAGGTTCTTGTCGTCGTAGGAGAGAAAGGCCGTGGTCGGCTGGCTGACCGGATCGCCGTCGCCCGGGTCCATCTGACGGAAGTCCGTTACGACCTTTTCCGCTTCGCGGGGAACGCCGTTGAGAAAGTCGCTCAGCTTCGGCGGACGATGCACACGCGGGATCGTGATGGCTGGCGTCTCATCGGGGGCGCCAAAGCCGGGAGCACAGGCTAGCGCCAGCGTGCAGGCAAGAAGGATAAAGCTTGAATACTGCAAAGGACTGACTGGGTTTCTTCGTGTTTCACACATCTTTTCAAGCCGCGGGTGGGATCGTCAACCGCTGGCGCCGCGTTTTGTTCAACTGCCGCTCAAAGAGCGACGCAAAACGTGCTCCTCACGCATCTCAGTGGAGATCAGGAGGCGCCATGAACCGTCCCGCCAACCCGGTTCCGGCCGGGTTCCGTACCGTCACCCCGTATATCACTATGGAAGACGCCGCCACAGCAATTGAGTTCTACAAGCGCGCTTTCGCGGCCGAGGAGACCGAGCGTGTCACCGACGGCAACCGCGTGCGGCACGCGCAGATTCGCATCGGCGATGCAATGCTGATGCTGCATGACGAGAACCCCACGTGGCCCAAGTACCGCTCGGCCCGAAAACTCGGCGGCTCGCCGGTGAACCTGTTCCTTTACGTGGACGACGCCGACGCGTGGGTCGCACGCGCCGTCGCGGCGGGCGCCACGCCGCTGATGCCGGTCGCCGATCAGGAGTACGGCCGCGCGGGCGGCGTCGAGGATCCATTCGGGCTGACGTGGTGGATCGTCACGCCGTGAGGCTTACTTCTTGCGGCTGGGCTTGATGTTCGGGCTTTCGAGAATCTTCGTGCTCGCGGGCAGCGTGAATTTCTCGTCGGTGACGCCGGTGTTGAACTCCACCGACTCGCAGAACATCTCGTAGATCCGCTCGCCGTTGCGCTCGCGCCGGATCACCCACGGCCAGTAGATGCCGCCCGATTCGCGGTACTTCGAAAAGACCGTGACTTCCTCGTCGCGTTCGCGCGAGATCGCGTTGCGGCGGAACCAGGCCTGGCGCACGGGGAAGTGCGTCGACTGCTCGAAGTACACCGTCACGCTGCGATTGTCGCCGTCGAAGATCTCGACCGAGTCGACGGGCACGTTGTTGTACAGCTCCGTGCCGCGCGACTCGAAGGCCATACCCGGCTCGTTCAAGCGCATGCGCAGAATGTAGAGCACGTTGTGCAGCAGGCTCTCGCGATAGCGCTCGTAGTCCTCGGCGCTGTACGGTTTCGCGCCGCGGTAGGTGACGTTGTAGCCCTGCCGCTCGTCGAACAGCACGTAGGCGGTTTCGTCCTTGCCGAAGACCTGGCGCTCGCGCTGGCCGATGAAGGCCGTGACCGGCGGATCGGGCGCGGTCAGATAGCGGATATACATCTTCGCGCGCGACAGGCCGCTCAGCTTCTCGTTGTAAAACGCGTAGGCGCGGCCCTCCTCGATCCGATCGCTCATGTGAACGAAACGGTCGCCGCCGAGAGCGGCGAGACTGTCCATCACGATCTGGCGGCCTTTGACGGCGGGGTCTTCCGCCCGGGCGCAAAGGGCCAGCGCCAGCGCGGCGAGCAGCGAGAAGGTGGAGGGTCTCACGCTTCCGATTGTAGACTGCCGCGGCATCAGGCGAGCTGTGGAACGGCGGCCGGTGGGCAGTTGGCGTACACACGATAGACGCCGTCGAAAACTTTGTCCCAGGTTGCTTCCAACGCCGATTGGCGCGCCTGCAGGGCCATATGGCGGCGCGTGGATTCTTCGCGCACCAGCCGTGCGCAACTCCGCGCGAAGGCCTGCTCGCCATGCGCGATCAGACCATCAGCCTCGTGCCGCACCAGATATTTCGGCCCGCCGCCCGAGGTAACGACGCACGGCACGCCGGACGCCATAGCTTCCTGGATCACGTTGCCGTACGTGTCGGTCTCGCTGGGGAAGGCGAACAGGTCGAGGTTCGCGTAGAAGCTCGCCAGCGGCTCGCCCTTCAACACGCCGGTGAGCTGCCGGCGCCACAGGTTCCGCCGCAGCCACTGCTCCTCCGCGCCGTGCCCTGCGATCCAGAGTTCGTAATGCGCAATGCTTTGCCGCTCCAGTTCATCCTCAATGGTCCGGAGCCAGCGCACGCCCTTTTCTGGCGACAGGCGCCCGGCAAAACCGATGCGCACGACGTCGTCCGTGCGCCTGCGTTTGGCGGGATGAAAGAGCACGGTGTCAACGCCGCGCTTCATCAGCGTGCTGGGACGGCCGGTGGAGGCCGCGAGCAGAGCCGTCAATTCGGGATTCGGCGCGAGCGTCTGTTGCGCTAAACGGTAGAAGCGCAGCGTCGCGGCGAGCGACAGCGTTTCGGCCCAGCGGCCGGCCCGTGCGCCGCAAGCCCACGGCAGCCGCGCGAGCGTTTGGCGCAGACGGCGTCCCGCATATTCGTGAATGTTGGTGTGCCATGAAGCTATGAGCGGCGCGTGCAGGCGCCGCGCGGCCCATACGCCGAGCAGGCCCAGATGGCTCGGGCCGGTAACGTGCACGACGTCGGGACGGAAGCGCGCAAGTTCGCCGGCAAGCAGTTGCCGATGGCGCAGGAACCCAAGGTCGAAGCGCAGATCCTGCTCCAGCCACAGCGAATGGCGGCCGATGGCGAGTTCCACACGCCGTACGCCGCCCGCGTCCCAGCAACGCGTCTCCGGCCCGGTGTGAACACTCAGGAAGGGATAGCCGTGCGCGCCGGCGTGGCGCTCCAGCATGCGGCAGGTGAGCGCGACGCCATTCACTTCGTGAAAGCTGTCGGCGAACAGAGCGGCGCGGAGCACGTCACGCCTGCTCGTGCGTCGCGGGCAGGAACTGGCGCAGAGCGGCCTGCAATCCGCGGCTGTCGAGCAGGACGCACGCGCCCGCCACGGCGCGCACGACCAGCGGCTCGCCGCTGCGAGCCCAGATGGTGGAAAGCGCCTCGACCGCGCCCGTGTCGCGGTCGCGCACGAAGACGCGATCGCTCCAACGCACCCATCCGTGGGTGTGCGCACGGTTGTCGCGCATCACGTCGGCGACCATTTTCATCAGGCGCGCGGCAATCGGCTCGCGGTACTGCGGCATTACCAGGACGCAGCTCCGGCCGTACTCGCGCACCTCTTCGACGAACTCGCCGAAGGAGCTGGAATTCGTCAGATTGAGCATGGCGTTCGGTTCGGTACAGTGGCGGTCGCCGCCCGAAATGATGGGCTTGTCCACGGAGCGGGCGAGCCGCTCGACGCGGCGGTTCTCGCTCCACGGGCGCAAGCCGTTCAATTCAAGAGCGTGCAGAAACGGGCCGTAACGCCGCAGAAACTCCGCCGTCATCAAATCGTGCAGCGGCTGACCGGCGCCAACCTCGTCCCAATAGGGATGGTTGAAGACGACGAGCGTGTCGGGCTCTTCATTCAGCCACGAGAGAATGCCGTCGATCTGGTCCTCTCGCGGATGAGCCGTAAATGCGGCGAACGCCGCCATGCACTGTGTCGCGCGGCGCGGCGGCAAATTGTGAATGCCGAGATGAAAGACCACACCGCGATAAGGGAGCGTCCATTCGACCGACACGGGCATCTGGCGACCTTCGGGCAGCAGGCGCAGCAACAGAGGCGCGTCGACGCTGTCGTGATCGGTGAGCGAGACGAGCGGGCGCAGGCCGAGTTGTTCGATCTGCTGGCGCTCGACGGCAAGCGCCTCGCGCGGCGTGAGCGGCGGCGTCCACCAGGCGTTGGCGTAATTCAGCTCGCGCCGGTAGCGGCGGCGGTAGCGCGCCTCCTGCATGCGCACCAGGTCGCGCAGCAGAGGCACACGCGCGGCGATGCGCGGAATGAAGTCCAGCGTCTCCCTGGAATGCGAGGTGTGGCTGTGCAGCGAAACGCCCGTGCGCGCGCGTTGCCACGGAGTGCCGCGCCAGGCGAAGTGGACCGAAGTAACGGTATCCATCGATCCCAGCGTGACCGGCGCGGGTTAGAGCGCGATGCACGTCGTGTCAAAATCCGGTCAAACAGGAACGGGAGGAACTGTTTTGGAAATGTAACAGCGGCGATGAGCGGGCGGTTCAGGAATGACGGAAAAAGGCGGCGGCCGGCGCACACCGTTCCGCCGCCTTGCGAGTCAACAGCGCGCTAATTCTCGACCGCGCCGTGGCACTTCTTGTACTTCTTGCCGCTGCCGCAGGGGCACGGATCGTTGCGGCCGACTTTTTCGGATTTCGCCTGCTCGACGGGCTCGTCCAGCGCGTCGTGATCGTGGTCGCAGCCGGGACCGTGCTCGTGCTCTTCCTCTTCGGGGAAGAAGACGGGCGGCAGACCTTCGCGATCGAGCCGGGCGTCCAGAGCGCCGGCCACCGTGTCGGCCTCGGAGGCGGAGAGGCCGCCGGCGAGTTCTTCAATCTTCTCCATCAGCTTCTGAACGCTCTTCTCGGTCGTCTTGCCCGGCGCGGCCAGAGCGTAGGAGAAGAGCGCCTGCTCGCGCGTCTCTTCATCGTCGAAGAGCGGCACCAACTCCATGGCGAGTTCCGTGATCGGGAAGGCGCCGACGCCGACCGCCGCGTTGATGCGCACGCGCGCATCCGCGTGTTGCAGGTTTTCGGAGAAGTACCGGCAATAGCGCTCATCGTGACTGCGCCACATCGCGTCCACCGCGTCGGCGCGCGTCTCGGGAATCGCGTAAAGCTCATGAATGGCTTCGTGAATAGCGCTCTTGCCCGGAACCTGCGCCAGCGCCACGAGCGCGGAGGCGCGTTCGGCCAGCAACGCGGCCTTGTCTTCCAGGCGTTGCAGCAGGAATTCCTGAACCTCGGCGTCACCCGCCGCGGTCATACTGAGCGTGCTGCCCAAGGCGCGCAAGCATGCGGAACGCACTTGAAGTTCGGGGTCTTCCCGGGCGCCCTTCAGCAACGCCGCGCGCGTATCTTCGTTGTACTCTTCGTCGCACAGGCTGAGCGCGGCGGCGATGCGGTATTCGGCGAAATCGCAGGTGAGATACTCCTCGACCTGGTCCTCCGGCAGGGACTCGAAGAGCGGGAACGAGGCCTCGGGATAGAGCTTGAGGATATCGAATTCCGGCAGGTCGTGAACGGTCTCGCCGGAGTCGAGCTGGGCCAGACAATCTTCCAGCGCCTTGCGCTCCTGCTGCGACTCGTCGCCCGCCGGCAGTTCCGCGAGCGCGTCCTGGACCAGCGGCTTCAGGGCGGGATCGCCGTACAGACCGATGCACAACGCACCCTCATAGGGGTCGACCGCGAGCACCGTCTGCAACAGCTCCGGAATGCGCGCGTCACGCACGCCGAGCGCCGCCAGCAGGAACACGAGGTTGCCCTTGTCGTCCGGCTCGGCCTTGGCGACGGCGTCAAGCAAAGGCTCCACGGCGGGAGCGCCCAGTGCGGCGAAGGCTTCCACCAGATCGTCCGGGACCTCGCCTTCGCCCTTGTGGATCTGGCGCAGGTAAAACGGAATCGCCTCCGCCCGGTTGAAGTGGCGGAAGAGGTCGAGGATCTGTTCATCGAGGTCCAGCAGCCGGTCCTCGCGAATCTCCGAGGCAAACCGTGCCAGATCCGGCGCAGTCGCGTCCGGCCGGGAGATCAACGATTGGATCAGACGCCGGTCGAAGCCGAGGCGGCCGGATTCGGCCTCCACCAGCAGTTCGAAGGGGGTATGTTTGTCAAATTCCGGGGGAAGAATAGGCACGCTTTGAGTGTTTCATAGATTGCGCGGACGGGGAATAGCACGGGAACGGCGGAATCTGCCACCGGGGCGTGGCGCGGCGCCACGGCAGGCCGGAGCGAGAACGAACGGGCGCACGAGGCATGGAAAAAGGGACCGTCCCAGCCGCCTGTTACAGCGTGCCGGTACGGTCCCTCTGGGAGAAATGAAGAACTACGAAAGCGGAGCCGCGGTTCAGTTGGCCGCCGGCTCTTCCTTCTTGGCTTCTTCTTGCGGAGCCTCTTCCTTGGCCGGTTCCTCTTTGGGCGTTGCGTCGGCCTTGGCCGGCTCCTCGCCGGTGTCTTCCTTGTTGACCTGGAGCGTCACCTGAGCAACGACATCCTTGAACAACCGGATGGAGATCTTGTACTCGCCGAGAGCCTTGATGGGCGCTTCGAGAATGATCTTGCGGCGGTCGATCGTGTAGCCAGCCTTTTCGAGCAGGTCGGCGATGTCCTTGCCAGTGACGCTGCCGAACAGGACGTCCTGTTCGCCGGCTTTCTGAATCGTGGTGAGCGTGACCGCAGAGAGCAGTTTGGCGAGTTCCTCGGCCGCGCTCTTTTCCTTCGCCTCACGGCGGAGAGCGGCCTGACGCTCCTGTTCTACGATCTTCTTGTTGGCCTCGGTGGCCGGGACAGCCAGACGTTTGGGCAACAGGTAATTGCGGGCATAGCCGGCCGCGACCTTCACGACCTGGCCGCGAGTCCCTAGAGTTTCGATATCTTCACGAAGAATAACTTCCATGTGGAATTGCCTCCAGAGTTCGCGCGCCTACTTACCCGCGAAGGGCAGCAGAGCGATATTGCGGGCCAGCTTGATGGCCTCGGTAATGCGCCGCTGGTTCTGAGCGTTCAGGCCGGAAATGCGGCGCGGAATGATCTTGCCGCGCTCGGTGATGAACTGCGAGAGCAGCCGGGTGTCCTTGTAATCGATGTAATCGATCTTTTCCAGGCAGATGCGGTCGACCTTCTTACGGCGGAAGTACTGGCGTTTGCCCGTGGCAATCGTTTTATCACCGCCGGTCGGGCGCTGGCTCGCGGCGATGGGGCGTCCACCTCTTTGTTCAGCCATGGTGAATCTCCTTTTCTTTCCTCAAAGCCTCTTGCTTACTCAGCGGCGGGCGGCGCCGCGACTTCGGACGCGGGAGCAGCCGGAGCTTCAGCAACCGGGGCGGCCGGAGCTTCAGCGGCAGGGGCAGCCGGAGCGGGAGCGGCAGGCGCGGCGGCAGACGGCTGTCCGGGAGCGGCCGAGGCCGGCTCGGCGGGCATCGCCGGAGCCGCGGCAACCGCCGGAGCGGGCGCGGCCGTGATCTGCGGCTTGCGCTTGGCGCGCTTCTCTCTCTGCACCTTCCGCTTGTCGAGTTTCTTCAGCGCTTCGTCGATGCGGACGGTGATCCACTTCATCACCGCGTCGGTGACGCGCATGCGGCGCTCCACCTCGCGCACCAACGCCGAGTTCTCGGTCGAGAACTGCACGAGGATGTAGAAACCTTCGGTGCGTTTCTCAACACGATAGGCGAGCTTGCGCACGCCCCACTTCTCGACCTTGTCCACCGTGCCCTTGGAGGAGGTGATCAACGACTTAATCTGTTCGATGTAAGCGTCGATCTCTTCTTCAACGGCGTCGGGACGAAGGATGAACAGCTCTTCGTAGATTCTCATTCTTCCTCTCGATTCGTGCCTGGAGCGCGACGGTTGTGAGCCGTCATGGCCTTTTCGACGCCCCCGGCGATGATGGACTCAACTGCCTGACTTGCATTGTCCAGCAGCTCGTCCAGTTGCTTCCTCTGCTCGCCCTTCATCGGTGCAAGCACGAACTTCGCGCCATCCCCGATCGGATGACCAGGATTGATTCCCAAGCGGACCCTTGGAATTTCGTCCGTTCCCAGGCAGCGGATGATGTCTTTCATCCCGTTATGCCCGGCGGCGGAGCCTTTCGGCCGGATCCGCAGACTGCCCCAGGGCAGATCGAGTTCGTCGTAGACGATCACAATCTGTCCCGGCGCCAGATGATATTTCTCGGCCAGCCCGTTCACCGCCTGCCCGCTCAGATTCATGAACGTCAGCGGCTTGGCGAGCAGGACCGTCTCGGCCCCGATCGCGCCCTGGCCGACATCGGCCCGGCATTCGTACCGGGAAACGCGGATGTTGTTCCGCGCCGCCAGACGATCGACCACCAGAAAGCCCAGATTGTGGTGCGTGAATTCGTACTCGGGTCCGGGATTTCCCAACCCCACAACCAGCAACCTAGGCTCCGGCATAACCGATCACCAGAGAGACTTTCCGTCCTCTCCCTACTTCTTCTTCTCGTCGCCCTCGGACTCTTCCTCTTCCTTCTTGCCCTTCTTGATAACTTCGGGCTCGGCGGGAGTGGCGCCCTCGGCGGTCGCAGCAGCCTCTTCAGGCTCCTCTTCCTTAGCCGGGATCACGACGTGCGAGATCAACTGGTCGGCCGAGCTGACCAGCTTCATCGAACCGGTCAACGGCACATCCGCCGCGCGCAGATTGCTGCCGATGCGGAACTCGGTGACGTCCACGCGGAAGTCCTCGGGAATCTCCTGCGGCAAGCACTCGATTTCGATTTCGCGGTTGATGATTTCGTAAACGCCGCCCTGCTCCTTGACGCCGCGCGGTTCGCCGGTGGTGATCACGCGGACGCGCACCTTGAGGCGCTTGGCAAGGTCGATGCGGAGGAAATCGACGTGCAGAAGGCTGCCCTTCAGCGGATGGTTCTGCCAATCCTTGAGCATGACCGGAGTGTTTTCACCACCGGTGATCTCCAGATTGAAGATGGTGTTGCTGCCCCGTGCGGAACCCAGGATCCTGGTGACGTCCGAAGGGTTGACGCTGACGGCGAAGGGCTCTTTGCCCGTACCGTAGACCACGGCGGGAATCTTCTTCTGCGCCCGCAGCCGCCCGGCTTCATTTTTGCCACGGCTCGAGCGAAGCTCGGCGGCGATGGTGAGGTCCTTTACCATGACTTGCTCCTGTCAATCAAACAAACAAAGTGCTGACGGACGTCTCTTCGTGGATGCTCTGGATGGCGCGCGCCAGCAGGCGGGCCACCGAGAGGACACGGATTTTGCCGCACGCGGCAGCTTCCGGTCGCAACGGAATAGAGTCCGAAAAAACGACTTCCTTGATAGCCGACGCGGCGATACGGTCAACCGCGGGGCCGGACAAAACCGCATGGGTCGCGCAGGCCGAGACCGACCGCGCACCCTTCTTCAGCAAAGCTTCGACGCCCTTCACCAGCGTGCCCGCCGTGTCGATCAGGTCATCGATGATCAGGCAGTCGCGGTCCGTGACGTCGCCGATGATGTGCATCACCTCGGCCACGTTCGGCGCATCGCGGCGCTTATCGATGATGGCCAGCGGGACTTCCAGACGCTTGGCGAAAGCGCGCGCGCGCTCCACGCCGCCGGCGTCCGGCGAAACCACGATCGTCTTGCTCAGGTCGGTGGACCGGAAGTACTCGATCATCACCGGCGCGGCGAACAGGTGATCCACGGGAACGTCAAAGAAGCCCTGGATCTGGGCGGCATGCAAGTCGAGCGCCAGCAAACGGTCGGCTCCCGCGGTTTCCAGCATGCTGGCCACGACGCGCGCCGAGATCGGCACGCGCGAGCGATCCTTGCGATCCTGGCGGGCATAGCCATAATACGGCACCACGGCGGTGATCCGGTCGGCGGAAGCCCGCTTCAGCGCGTCGATCATCAGGATCAGCTCCATCAGATTGCGCTCGACCGGCGTGCAAGTGGGTTGCACGATGAAAACGTCGTTGCCCCGCACGTTTTCTTCGATCTGCACCCAGATCTCGCCGTCAGAAAAAGTTTTTACCGTCGCGCCGGCGAGCGGTACGCCCAGCGCCGCGCAGATAGCGCGAGATAGAGTTGGATTCGCGTTCCCCGAGAGGATTTTCAGACGATCAGTTCCCGACGCTCCGTGCACCAGCTTCAGTACCTCGTGCGCAGGCCGCCTATGGCCTCACGCGTGCAAACTCTGGGGCGGCCACTTTCCGGTAGTCGCATGCCCCCGCAAGCCACGCAAAATCGCCGCCTGATAGCGGCTGCGCGTGACCATTCTCGTCGAGAAAACCTGGAGAGGTTCCGTGCGAAACTGCGGAAGGGCTCCCTGAAGCCTGGCCCGGTCCGGAAACACCCCGAAGAGTGCTGCCCCACTGCCGGAGAGCCGTGCAGAATGGGCACCGTGCCGCTCGAGTTTTCTCCGCCATCCCGCCAGCTCCGGGTGAAGCTGGAAGACAGCGTCCTCGAAATCGTTTTCTGCGGCTGACGCACAATACGCCTGCCACACGAACGATTGGAACTTTTTTAATGTAGCAATTCCATCGACTTCCGTCAACGCGGGACGGCCCAGAGCGCGGTAGGCCGCCGGCGTCGAGACGTGAATATGCGGCGCCAGAACGAGCAGCGGCAACGGCTTCGGCTCGCTCAGCGGGTACAGTTCCTCGCCGCGCCCCAGGCCGAGCGCCGTGCCGCCGGTGAGGAAGAACGGCACATCGGAGCCGAGCTGCATGCCGAGCACGGTCAACTCGCCCAGATCCGCATGGCGCCCGGTGAGCGCCGGCAGAGCCAGCAGTGTGCAGGCCGCGTCGGAGGAGCCGCCGCCGAGCCCGCCGCCCATGGGAATGCGCTTGGTCAGCCGCATCTTCAAGATCCCGTGGACCTTCTTCGCCTCGAAAAAGAGCCGCGCGGCGCGCACGACGAGGTTGTCGTCGATGGCGAGGGCGTCGTCCAACTCAATCGACGTCTTGCGGCAGGGCGTGAAGGCAAACTCCAGCGTGTCCTTCAAACCAATGGTCTGGAACACCGTCCGCAGCTCGTGGTAGCCATCGGGGCGCTTGCCGAGCACCTTCAGGCTCAGGTTGATCTTCGCGAACGCTGGCAAAACGGCAGTGCGAGGAGTCATATTCGTGGCGCGCACGGAGATTCCTCAGTAATGCAATAGCGAGAAGACATCGTGCCCGCCCAGTTTCGCGCGGCCCTTCAGAAAGTCCAGCTCGATGACAAAGCCGACGCCCATGACCTTGCCGCCCAGGCGCTCCACCAGCGAGACGACGCCCGCGGCGGTGCCACCCGTGGCGAGCACGTCGTCGAGGACGAGCACGCGCGCGCCCGGCTGGATCGCGTCCTTGTGGACTTCGAGCCGGTCCGTGCCGTACTCCAGAGCGTACTCGACGCTCTCGGTGGCGGCGGGCAATTTACCCGGCTTGCGCACCGGCACGAATCCCGCGCCGAGGGCGTAGGCGATGGCGGGCGCGAAAAAGAAGCCGCGCGCCTCGATGCCGACGACGATGTCGATGGGCGTGGAGGCGTAGTGCGCCTTCAGCTCGTCGATCACCTGGCGCCAACCGGCCGGGTCCTTCAAAAGCGTCGTAATGTCGTAGAAATTGATACCCGGCTTGGGGAAATCGGGCACTTCGCGGATCAGAGATTTCAAATCGGGCATGGCTGAAATTAGGTAAGAAACCTCCACGATTGTATCGCGCCGTCCGTCTCTGAAGACATGACGGGTCTGCTGAGACTCAGGTGCGCGGTGTGCGCCGTGCTGTGCGGCCTGCCCGTTTTCGCGCAAGCGAGCGGCCCCGGGCGCCCTTCCATCCAGGTGATCGTCACCGATTCGCAAGAGCGGCCGATCCCCGGCGCGGAGATCGCGTGGGCGGACGCCGCTACGCCGCCCCGGCGCGGTCCGCAGCGGCCCGTTCTCACCGAAATGCTGCAGACGGGGGCCGACGGCAAGGGCTGGATCGACCTGCCCGCCGAAGGACCGTACCGGGTCATGGTGCGTTGCGCGGGCTATCTGGACGCCAGCGACATTACTCAACTCGAACACACGGAGGTCGTGCAGGCCGATGCAGTCAGGACGGTGAAACTGTTCGTCGAACTGGTCCGCAGCGCTTCTTTTCATGGAGCGGTCTATCTGGAGAGCGGCAGGCGCGTGCCGGGCGCGTTGGTACGGCTGCAGGCCGCCGTGGAGTCGTGGGCCGGCACGCTGCGCGGTGCGGCGCCGCGCTGGCTGGCGGCCAAAACCGATGCGCAGGGCAACTTCGACTTCCCCATGGCGCCGCCGGGCCAATACGGCATGTGGATCGCGCCGCCCGAGGGCGTCGTGAAAGAGTCGCTCTCCAGGAACGATCGCGGCGAATGGACGGGTTATGGCGCCGCCATCTGGCATACGAGCGTAGAGGAACTGCGGCGGATCATCCCGGTGGACATTGAACCTGGGGAGGACGTGCGGGGCTACAACGTCGTGCTGCGCAAGACGCGGGTCTACTTCTTTAAGGGGACGCTGCGGGAGTGGACGGGGGAGCCGGTGACACGCGCGAAAGTAGCGGTGCAAGCCGCGGTGGACACACAGGTGAATCTGCTGGAGCCGCGCCCGGTGAACACGCTGACGGGCGATTTCGACTTCCCTGCTCTTCCCGAGGGACATTACTCGCTGCTGGTTTTTCGCGACGACGCGGCGGACGGCGTGCCGTATGCGATCCCGCTGGAGTTGGGCGGCGCCGGGGTGCAGGGCGACAGCCGGCATGCGATCCGCATTCCGCCCTGGGCGCTGGTGGCCGGCCGCGTCGTGCTGCGGCGGCCGGGCCTGGCATCGGCCGCCGCGCCGGAGCCGCCGTTTGCGCGCCGCGTCTCGACGGCCCGCCCGGCGCCAGTCCAGGTTTCCTTGGCGCCCGTCAGCTTCGGCAGGTTTGCCGGCGCGGCCACGGCCAAGCTCGAAAGCGTAGCCACCAACGACCCGAATACCCTGGCGTTCCCCGTAACGCCGATCCCGCCCGGTGAGTATGAGTTCCGGGTCCAAGCGCCGGAACCGTGGTACGCCGCATCGGCCCGCTGGGACGGGTTGGATTTGCTGAAAGAAGGGATTCTGCCGCTCGGCGCCCAGCAATATGCCAAGCCCCTGGAGTTCGTCGTCGAGCTGCGCCCGGGTGGAAGCGCGCTCGACGGGACCATCGTCGACGAGAATGGCGCACCCGTTGTCAACGGAACGATGTGCGCGGCGGCGGATGAACTCATACGCAGGCGGCAGCCCGGCGGGGCGTTCTGCGTCCGTTCCGATACCGATGGGACATTCCGCAGCCGCTGGCTAAGCCCGGGCGCGTGGCTGATCTGGGCCTTCACGAAGAAGCCTCACGAAGAGCCGGGCGGCGCGGCTTTCGAAGACAATTACGAACGGCGCGCACAGAAGCTCATGGTCCCCGAAAACGGCGCCCTGGGCCGCGTGTCAATTCGCGCCATCGAGTAGCGCCAGAGCCGGGGCAGCGTCGTCCTTACGGCACTCTTACGCCTTCTTTATGCCTTCCTTATGGGCCGCTCCCTACGCTGAGAATCGGAGGCGGCGCAGATGGCAGCGGCATATTGGGCGTCGGAATACTCTCTCATCCGCGTCGCGGAAACGGAGGGCTGGGATGGCGCCGGAGCGAGCGACGGGGCTGACCGGCCGCTGGAAGTGATCGTCCTGCACGTCGCCGAGCCCTCGACGCGCCGCGCCTTGAAGGCAGCCGCCGAACTGGCATCCGGAATGCCCGCGCGCGTCCGGCTCGTGGCGCCCCGCGTAGTGCCCTTCCCGCTGGAGTTGAATGCGCCGCAGGTCCCCATCGGTTTCACGGCGCGCCAACTCCGCGAGATCGCCGGCACAGCCCGGGTAGATACGTCGATCGACATTATCCTGTGCCGGGATCTGCTCGCGACCCTTTCAACCGTGCTAAAGCCGCGGTCGCTCATCGTGATCGGAAGCAGCCGCTCCCCGTGGTGGCGGTTTGCGTGGCTGGAACGCGAGAACCGGCTGGCGCAATGTTTGCGCAAGCTCGGTCATCAGGTGATACCGGCCAACGTGTGCTGAGGTGCAAGATGCTCGATCTCTTTTACATTGCCGTGACGCTCGCCTTCTTCGCCGGCTGCTGGATGCTGGCCAGGGCCTGCGACAAGCTCTAGCGCGTATCGAAAGGACTTTTGCAATGGACTACATCATTGCCGGAATGGCCGCGCTGCTGCTGTTCGCCTACCTGATTTACGCGCTGCTCAAGCCGGAGCGCTTCTGAGGATTCCATGACCACCAATGGCCTGCTGCAAATCACGGTTTTCTTCCTGGCGGTGCTCGCCATCACCAAGCCGCTCGGCGTCTTTATGACGCATGTGTTCGCGGGCGAGCGCACGTTCCTGCACCCGGTGCTCGCGCCGCTCGAACGGCTGTGCTACAGGCTCGGCGGCGTCGACCCCGAACACGAGCAGCGCTGGACGCAGTACGCCGGCAGCCTGCTGGCGTTCAGCATTTTCAGCGCCTTGCTGCTGTATGTATTGCAACGCCTGCAGGGCTTTCTGCCGCTCAACCCGATGGGCTTCGGCACGGCGCACGCGCCCGCCGGAGCGACGGCCATGACGCCCGACCTCGCCTTCAACACGGCGGTCAGTTTCACGACGAATACGAACTGGCAGAACTACGCGGGCGAAACGACGCTGAGCTATCTCGTGCAGATGGCAGGCCTCACCATGCACAACTTCACCTCCGCCGCGGCGGGCATGGCCATCGCCGTGGCGCTGGTGCGCGGCTTCGTGCGCCAGCAGGCGAAGTCGATCGGCAATTTCTGGGCGGACCTGGTGCGCGGCACGGTGTACATCCTGCTGCCGCTCTCGCTCGTGCTGGCGCTGTTTTTCTGTTCGCAGGGCGTGATTCAGAACCTGAAGCCATACACGCACGCGACGACCGTAGAAGGCCAGACGCAGACCATCGCGCAAGGGCCGGTGGCTTCGCAGGAAGCGATCAAGATGCTCGGCACCAACGGCGGCGGTTTCTTCAACGCCAACTCGGCGCACCCGTATGAGAATCCCACGCCGCTCACCAACTTCGTCCAAATGCTGAGCATCTTCGCCATCCCGGCCGGGCTGACCTATCTGTTCGGCAAGATGGCCGGCGACACGCGGCAGGGCTGGGCGCTGTTCGCGGCGATGAGCGTGCTGTTCCTGGCCGGGGCGCTGGTGTTGTACTCCGCCGAGCAGGCGGGCAACCCCGTACTGGCCAAGCTCGGCGTGCAGAATGCGGTAACAACGGCGCAGGCGGGCGGCAACATGGAGGGCAAGGAAGTCCGCTTCGGCGTCGCCGCCAGCGCGCTGTTCGGCACGGTGACGACCGGCGCCAGTTGCGGCGCCGTAAACGCGATGCACGACAGCCTGACGCCGCTCGGCGGGCTGGTGCCGCTGTTCAACATGGAGACCGGCGAAGTGGTTTTCGGCGGCGTCGGCGCGGGCCTGTACGGCATGCTGCTGTTCGCGATTCTCGCCGTCTTCATCGCCGGGCTGATGGTGGGGCGCACGCCGGAATACCTGGGCAAAAAGATCGAAGGCAAGGAGGTAAAGATGGCGATGATCGCCCTGATCGCCACCTCCGCCGCCATCCTGCTGTTCAGCGGCGTCTCGACCGTCGCGCAGTTCGCCAAGTCCGGCTACTGGAACCCCGCGCTCGGACCGGCGACCGCGAACCTCAATAACGGCGGGCCGCACGGCTTCGGCGAGATCCTTTACCTGTTCACGAGTTCGGCCGCGAACAACGGCAGCGCCTTTGCCGGCATCAACGGCAACACGCCCTGGTACAACCTGGCCGGCGGCTTGACCATGCTCATCGGGCGCTTCCTGTTTCTGCTGCCGCTGCTCGCCGCGGCGGGCAGCCTGGCGGCCAAGAAGCGCGTGCCCGTCACCAGCGGAACGTTCCCCACGCACGGGCCGCTGTTCGTCGGGCTGCTGGTGGGCACGGTAGTGATCGTCAGCGCGTTGACCTTCTTCCCGGCGCTTTCGCTGGGTCCGATTGTGGAACATTTTCTGATGCAGTCCGGGAGGCTGTTTTAGCCATGCCGCAGGCCACGCTCACCCACAAAACGCACGTTACGCTACGGCCGCACGGTCACGAAGATCCGGCGGAGCTGCTGCCGAAACGGCTGGCGCACGCGCGCCCGCTGTTCGATCGCGCCATTCTCAAACGGGCGGCGAAGGACTCCTTCGTCAAGCTGAATCCGCGCACGCTGCTGAAAAACCCGGTGATGTTCGTGGTGGAAGCCGGCGCGGCGTTGACCACGATCTTCCTCGTCCGCGATATCGCCAGCGGCGCGAGCGGCACCGGCTTCACGCTGCAGATCACGCTGTGGCTGTGGTTCACCGTGCTGTTCGCGAACTTCGCCGAAGCCATGGCCGAGGCGCGCGGCAAGGCGCAGGCCGATTCGCTGCGCAAGACGAAGACCGACTCGCTGGCGCGGCGCGTCGTGGGCAGCGGCATCGAGTCCGTTCCCGCGTCGCGGTTGCGCGCGGGCGACGTCGTGCTGTGCGAAACGGGCGACATCATCCCCGGCGACGGTGAAGTGGTGGAGGGCATCGCGACGGTGGACGAGTCCGTGATCACCGGCGAGAGCGCGCCCGTGATCCGCGAATCCGGCGGCGATCGCAGCGCCGTGACGGGTGGGACGAAGGTGCTCTCGGATCAGATCCGCATCCGCATTACGTCGAACCCCGGCGAGACGTTTCTCGATCGCATGATCGCGCTGGTGGAAGGCGCCGAGCGCCAGAAGACGCCCAACGAAATTGCGTTGAACATCCTGATCGCGGGCCTTACGCTGATCTTCCTGATGGCCGTGATTACGCTGCAACCGTTCGCGCAATACAGCGTGACGGCGGCGGGCGCGGGCACGGTGCCGAGCGTCGCGGTGCTCGTGTCGCTGCTGGTCTGCCTGATTCCGACGACGATCGGCGGCCTGCTGTCGGCGATTGGCATTGCGGGCATGGACCGCGTGATGCAGCACAACGTGCTGGCCATGAGCGGCAAAGCCGTCGAGGCCTCGGGCGACGTCAACACGCTGCTGCTCGACAAGACCGGCACCATCACCATCGGCAATCGCCAGGCGGCCGAGTTCCTGCCGGTTGACGGTGTGAGCGATGCCGAGTTGGGCGACGCCGCGCAACTGGCGAGCCTCGCCGACGAGACGCCCGAAGGCCGCTCGATCGTGGTTCTCGCGAAGGAGAGGTACGGGCTGCGCGGTCGCGAAGTGGCGAGTCACGAGGCGCACTTCATTCCCTTCTCCGCCTACACGCGCATGAGCGGCGTCGATCTGGACGGACGCCATCTGCGCAAGGGGGCGACCGAGGCGATCGCGCGCTTCATTCGCGAACAGGGCGGCGAAGCGCCGGCGGATCTGCTCGAAATCTCGGAGCGCATCTCGCGCCAGGGCGGCACGCCGCTGGCCGTCGCCGACGGCCGCCGCGCGCTGGGCGTCATCAACCTGAAGGACGTGGTGAAGGGCGGCATGAAGGACCGTCTGGCGCAGCTTCGCGCCATGGGCATCCGCTCGGTCATGGTAACCGGCGACAACCCGCTCACCGCCGCGGCGATTGCGGCCGAGGCCGGCGTCGACGACTTCCTCGCGCAGGCGTCACCGGCCGACAAGCTCGCCTACATCCGCAACGAACAGGCGGGCGGCCGGCTGGTGGCGATGACCGGCGACGGCACCAACGACGCACCCGCGCTCGCGCAGGCTGATGTCGGACTGGCGATGAACACGGGCACCATGGCGGCCAAGGAAGCGGGCAACATGGTGGACCTCGATTCCAATCCGACCAAGCTGATCGAGGTGGTCGCCATCGGCAAACAGTTGCTGATCACGCGCGGCGCGTTGACGACGTTCTCCATCGCCAACGACGTGGCGAAGTACTTCGCCATCATCCCCGCGATGTTCATGGCGACATACCCCGTGCTCGGGCGGCTCAACATTATGGGTTTGCACAACCCGCGAAGCGCCGTGCTCTCGGCGGTCATCTTCAACGCGCTGATCATCATCGCGCTGGTGCCGCTGGCGCTGCGCGGCGTGAAGTACCGCCCGGAAAGCGCGGCGGCGCTGCTGCGGCGGAACCTGCTGGTGTACGGGCTTGGCGGCATCGTCGCGCCGTTCCCGGGCATCTGGGCGATCGATCAGATTGTGCACGCGCTGCACCTCGCTTGAGGAGGAAAACGGACAATGTGGAAACAGCTTCTGCCTGGATTGCGCTTCACGCTGGTGCTGACCGTGCTGACGGGCCTGCTTTACCCGGGCGTGGTGACGGGCCTATGCCAATTGATCTTTCCCCAACAGGCGAATGGCAGCCTGATCGTACGTGACGGGCGCGTGACCGGCTCCACGCTGATTGGCCAGAACTTTTCGCGGCCGGAGTACTTCCAGCCGCGGCCCTCGGCGGCGGGCGCCAATGGTTATGACGCCGCGGCCTCCGGCGGATCGAATCTCGGCCCCACGAGTCAGAAGCTGGCGGACCGTGTGCAGGCGTCGGTCACGAAATTCCGCGGGGAGAATCCGGCGTCCTCGGGACCGCTGCCCGCCGACCTGGTGACCACGAGCGCGAGCGGCCTGGACCCGCACCTGAGTCCCGCCGCGGTGGAAGCGCAGATCCCGCGCGTCGCCGCGGCGCGTCACGTCGCCGCCGGCCGTGTTGCCAAGCTCGCCGCGAGTTTCGTCGAGGATCGCGATCTGGGCCTCTTCGGCGAGCCGCGCGTGAACGTCCTGCGGCTCAATCTCGCGCTCGACGGCGCCTTCCCGCTCGCAAAGTAGGAGGATCCCGACGTTTTGGAATGCTCTTTGAAGTCCGGCCCGGAGGTGGCCGATAATCGAGCTGGACGCGCCCATGCCTGACGCTTACAACCGGCGGCCGACGCCCGACGAGCTGTTGACCCGCGTGCAGGCCGAGGAACGTTACCAGCGCCGCGGCAGGCTGAAGGTCTTTCTCGGCTACGCCTCCGGTGTCGGCAAGACGGTCCGCATGCTCGATGAGGGGCGGCGGCGCAAGATGCGCGGCGAAGATGTCGTCGTAGCCTCGACGCAACCCGATCCGTCGCCGCAGGTGCGCGAGTTGCTGGCGCTGTTCGAAGTGATCCCGCACACGACGAGTCTGGGCGCCCCCGCCATCGACGTGCCCGCCGTGCTGCGCCGCCTGCCGGGCGTCTGCCTGATTGACGGCCTGGCCTATGACAATCCGCCGGGCAGCGCGCACGCGCAGCGCTGGCAGGATGTCGAGGACCTGCTCGCCGCGGGCATCTCCGTCACCACGTCGTTGAATCTGCAATTCGTCGCCGAGCGGCAACAGCAAGTCGAGCGGATTCGCGGCAAGGCAGTGGAGCAGTCCGTGCCCGAAGCGTTCCTGCGCACGGCCGACGACATCGAAGTGGTCGACGCGCCGCCCGAATACTGTGTTCAGCGTGCCGCGCGGCATCCGGAAGGCGAAGCCGTCGACCCCGTGCAATTGGAACGCCAGCTCTCCGAGTTGCGCGAGATTGCCCTGGTGCTCGCGGCCGAAGTGGTCGACCACCAATTGGAAGACTATCTGCGGCGCAACGGCATCGCACAGGTCTATGGCACGCATGAGCGCATTCTGGTGTGCGTGACGCCGCGCTCGAACGCCGCGCTGATGATCCGGCGCGGACGCCGTCAGGCCGACCGTTTTCACGGCGATCTGCACGTCGTCTATGTGGAGCAGGACGGCTTGAGCGAGGCGGACAAGCGCATGCTCGAAGCGAATCTCGAATGCGCCCGCGAGACTGGCGCGCACGTCGAGGTGCTGCAAGGCGAGGACCCGATCGATGCGATTCTGGAGTACGCCCGCCGCCAGGGCATCACGCAGATCTTTGCGGGGCACAGCCAGAGGGGCGGCTGGCTGGAGCGTTGGAAAGCGAACCCGCTGGAGCGGATGATCCTGGGCGCGGACGGCATCGATGTCCGCATCTTTCCGCACGACGGCCAGACGAACGGCACGCGCGAAACGCCGGAGAGCAAACCATGAGCAGTGCGCCACGGCGCCGCGCGGGCCGGCTCAAAGTCTTCCTCGGCTACGCCGCCGGCGTGGGCAAGACGTACCAGATGCTCGAAGAGGCGCAGCAGCTCAAGGACGGCGGCGCGGACATCGTCGTCGGCTATTTCGAACCGCACGGCCGGCGGGACACCATCGCCAGACTTGAAGGCCTGGAGCTGATCCCGCGCAAGAGCGTCGATTACCGCGGCCACAGCTTTGAAGAGATGGACACGGAGGCGATCCTGCGCCGCGCGCCCGCCATCTGCGCGGTCGACGAATTCCCGCACACCAACGTCCCCGGCTCGCCGCGCGCAAAACGCTGGGAAGACGTGCTGGTGCTGCTCGAAGCGGGCATCGACGTGCTGACGACGATGAACGTGCAACACCTGGAAAGCCTGAACGACCGCATCCGCGAGATCTCCGGCATCCAGGTCCGCGAAACGATTCCCGACTGGGTGGTGAAGCAGGCCGACGAGGTGGTGCTGGTCGATCTCACGCCCGGCGCGCTGCTGAATCGCTTGCAGCGCGGTTCGGTCTACGGCCCGGAGAAGGCGCAGCGGGCGATGGAGAATTTCTTCAAAGAACCCACGCTCGCGGCGCTGCGCGAACTGGCGCTGCGGCAGACCGCACACGAAGTGGACGTACGACATGCGGAAGCCGCGCCACCCACGGTCCCGCCGGGCGTACATGCGACGCCGGCCGCCGCGCCACCGGCCACCGCGGCGGAGCCGGAGCGCATCCTGATCCATATCACCGCGTCGCCGGCGAGCGCGGCGCTGATCCGGCGCGGGCGGCGCGTCGCGGACTACCTGAAGGCGGATTGCTTCGCGGTCTGCGTGCTGCCCTGCGCGGCGCTCGCGGAGCTGCCGCGGGCAACGCGCGACGCGGTCGAGAGTCACCTCGATTTCGCCCGCCGCCTGCACATCGAAACGCACGTATTGCAGGGCCAGGACGACGCGGCCACGCTGGTCGATTTCGCCCGCCGCAACGGCGTCACGCAAATCTTTCTGGCCAAGCCGCGCCGGCGGCTTTTGCCGCTCCTACAAAAGCGCCAGACGGCAATGCGGGCCGTCGCGCTGGCCAAAGACATGCAAGTGATCATCGTCGCCGAGCGGCGTTATGCCACCGCCGCTCAAGCGCAAGGCTGACGGACCGGCGCCGCCTTGCGCGGCGGCCCGCCGTGCGATCCTGAAGCAAGAGCCGAATACGGCCGGAAAGCGGGTTTTCCTGCTATGAAACTGTACGCTCAATCAATCGGAGTCTGTTCATTACTGATCTGTGCGGCGGGCCTGGCTGCCGCGCAATCTCCTCGCACGCAAGCTTCCTCGCCGCTCGACGCCGCAACGATTCGCGAGATGCTCAAAGCGCACAATGAAGTGCGCGCCGAACGCCAGATTCCGCCGCTGAAATGGTCGCCCAGAATGGCCGATCTGGCACAGGAATGGGCGGAACATCTGGCACGCCTCGGCAAATTGGAGCACGACCTCAATCGCAAGGTCGGGCAGAATCTGTTTGCCAGTTTCGGCGCGCGGCGCGGCCCCGCGTTCGTCGTCGAGCAATGGGCGGGCGAGGCGGCGGACTACGATGAACGCCGTTTCCGCTGCTCCGCCGGCGCCGTCTGCGGCCACTTCACGCAGCTCATCTGGCGCAACACCCGGGAAGTCGGTTGCGGCGTCGCTGTGCGCGGCGACAACCAGTTCTGGGTCTGCTACTACAATCCGCCAGGCAATTTCATCGGCGAACATCCGTACTGACGCCGCGGCGCTTGGCAACGCTTTGACGGCGATTGCACGTCCGGCCGCGGGCCGGTTCCGTGCGCGCAAACGGGCGGGATCCGATCCTTTCCTTTGACAACGGATAAAAAGAGGTAAATAGTACACATTGAGGCCGGCGCCAATTCCGCCGGCCTTTACGATGTATGGAAGTGTGCGTCGCAAAGGAGTCCAACCATGTCAGTTGACGCTCTGGACACGCAAGCGCCCGAACGGGCGGGGACCGCGGCGGCGGACGTCCTCGAAGCGCTCGGATTGAGCGGCACGGGGCGCCTGGAACCAACACGGGAAGGCGCCTGGCATCTCGATCTGCGAAGAACGGATCCCGCCCCCGTCGAAGGCATCGACGAGGAGAAACTGGCGCGGTTGGCGCGCATCGTGCGCGGCCTGCTTTTCACCGCCGTGGACAGCGCCCAGTCGGGCCACCCGGGCGGTTCTTCCTCGAAGGCCGAGATGGCCGTGGCGTTGCTCGCCTCCGGCGTTTTCCGTTTCGACGCGTTGCGCCCCAAGCATCCCGGACGCGACCGTCTGGTGTGGTCCGCCGGCCATTGCTCGCCACTGTTCCATGCGCTCGTGGCACTGGTTTACGAAAGCCTGCGCCGGAGCGACATTCCGCTGCCGGACGCGGAACGAGACAAGGTGGAATACCCGGAAGACCTGGTGCGGTTCCGCTGCTACGGCGGCCCCGGCGGGCACGTCGAATCGGAACTGGCGCTGGCCGATGCCTCGACCGGCTCTTCGGGCCACGGCTTCTCGACCGGATTAGGTCTGGCTGCGTTGCAGCGCTCGTGCGGGTTGCCGGGCCGCGTGTTTGTGATCGGCGGCGACGCCGAAACCGAGGAGGGCATGAGTTACGAGGCGCGCAACCTCGCCTCCAGCCTCGGCATGGAGAACCTGATCGTCGCGCTCGACTACAACAACTTCGGCATCGATGGCGCGATCACCGAGGTCCTGCCGGTCCCTTACGCGAGCCACTGGATGGCATTCGGCTGGAACGTGATCGAGGTCGACGGCCAGAACATCCGCGAGCTGGCGCACGCCTACCGCGTGGCCGCCGCGGGCTTCGGCAACGGCCGCCCGAGCGTGCTGCTCTGCCACACCGTGAAGGGCCTGCATTACGGACGGCTGGAAGGCACCGCCGACTCGCACGGCACGCCGCTTTCGCACGCCGAGTACGTCGAGGTGATGCGCGCGCTCGGCTTCAATGTGAATCCCGAAGCGGGCCATTCGAGCGCCGACATCGCCGCGGTTGTGCGTGGGCTGGATGACGCCGACGCCGCATATCTGACAAGCCGGCTCCAAACCGCGAGCGCACTGATCGCGCCCGAGCCCGAACTTGTCGCCACAATGCGCACCGCGCTCGGCGATCGCCCCGCCGCCGACTATACGACCATCCGCCGGCCTGACGTGCTGCCGCCGGAGCTGGTCTTCGCGCCGGGTGGGAGCGTCCCGACGCGTAAGGCGACCGAAGCCTGGTTCGCCTGGATGATGCGCCAGACGCCGTTCTTCTACACCGGCGCGGGCGATCTTTCGAAGTCGATCCTCACCGGCAAAGCCGAACAGGTTCACGGCCTGATGACACGCTCGAACCCGCTCGGGCGCGGCATCCGCTTCGGCATCGCCGAACAGAACATGGCCATGATGTGCGTGAGCATGGCGAGCGACACGCTGCCCGGCGGCTACCGCCCGATGACGGCCTTCGCGAGCTACGGTGTCTTCTCGGTGATGATGGCGAACGCCGTGCGCATGGGGCTCATCAACAACGATGTCAATCCCGCGGCGCGCGCCTTCTTCATCCTGCTCGCCGCGCACGACGGCCCGGAAACCGGCGAGGACGGGCCGACGCATCACGGGCTGTTCTGGATGGCGCTCTACGCGGCCTATCCGGGCATCAAGGTTTACAAGCCGCTCGACGCGAATGAGGCTGTGGAGATGCTGTTCCATGCCGCCTCCCGCGGCGAGCCAGTAGCGTTCTCCGTCGTGCGGCCCGGCGTGCCGGTCTTTGCGCGCGGCAACGGCGTGCCGCCCGCACGCGAGGCCGTCAACGGCGCTTACGTCTTCAAGCCTTACTCCGGTAATGGCAAACGCAAGCTCGCCATTGCGGTCTGCGGTGGGCAGGTGCTCGCGAACGTGCTGGCCGCGGCGCCCGAGTTTGAGCGCGACGCCGACATCAAGATCGTCGCCGTCACCTCGCCCGAACTTTTCGAAGAATTGCGCGCGACGGATCCGGCCAAGGCGAATGCAGTGCTTTCCGACGAGGAGCGCCGCGACGTCATCGCGTTCCACAACGGCTGGAAGGGCTTCCTGTATCCATTCCTGCTCCCGGCCGATTCCGACCGGCGCTGCTTCGGCATCGACCGCTTCCAGCGGTCCGGACGACCCGGCGAGATCTATGCCGCGGCGGGTTTCGACGTGCAGGGCATCCAGGAGAAGATCGCCACGCGGCTGCGGTCATAACGCGGGCCGCCGCGATTCCGTATGATAGCCACGGAGCTTCGTGTCCGGCTTGTGGCTGACGCAACGCGCCGTGTACGCGCGCCGGGCACGCTTCCCAAAGGAGATTTTTCCGTGAGCAAGCGCCGCATTTCGTGCCGGGCGATCGCCCTGTTGATCGGTCTTTCCATCGCCGCCCTGGCACAGACACAGGTTGGACGCATTCAGGTTCTGGTAGCCCCGGATCATGCGAACTGGACGTACACGCCGGGCGAGAAGGCGACGTTTCTGATTCGCGCGGTGCGCGACGGCAACACGATCGGCGGCGTGCAGTTGACCTATTCGGTCGGCCTCGAAATGATGCCGCCGGCGGAAACCAAAACCGTCACGCTCGGCGCCGAGGGCCTGAAAGTGGATGGCGGCACGCTGAAGGAGCCCGGCTTCCTGCGCTGCATCGCCACCGTGGAAGAGAACGGCCGGAGCTATCGCGGCCTGGCGACAGCCGGGTATGCGCCCGAGCAGATCAAACCCGCGGTGAAGGATCCCGCGGACTTCGACGCCTTCTGGGACGGCGGCAAGCAGGAGTTGGCCAAGATTCCCATCGACGGCCAGCGCCGGCTGCTGCCCGAGCTTTGCACGTCGAAAGTGAACGTCTACGAAGTGAGCTTCCAGAACGTCGGCGTACGCGAGGGCGCGACGTCGCGCATCTTCGGCATCCTGGCCGAGCCGAAAGCGCCCGGCAAGTACCCGGCGATTCTTGGCGTGCCCGGCGCGGGCGTCTCGCCGAATTTCCCCATGCTGCATCAGGCCGAGCTGGGCGCCATCACGCTGAGCATCGGCATTCACGGCTTCCCGGCCACTCTGGATCGTCAGGTGTACAGCCTGCTGTCAAGCGCGGGACTGGCCAATTACTGGCTCAACGGGCTCGACTCGCGCGACCAGTATTACTACCGGCGCGTCTATCTCGGTTGCGTGCGCGCGAACGACTATCTCACGTCGCTGCCCAACTGGAACGGCACGGATCTGCTGGTGACCGGCGGGAGCCAGGGCGGCGCGCTGACCATCGTCACCACCGCGCTCGACCTGCGCGTGAAGCGGGCCGCCGCTTACTATCCCGCCCTTTCCGATATGCCCGGCTATGCCCAGGGACGCGCCGGCGGCTGGCCGCACATGTTCAAGGCCGAAGCCGACCGGACGAAGGAGAAGATCGAGACTGCCGCCTACTACGACGTCGTGAATTTCGCGCGCCGCATCAAAGTGCCGGGGATCTACTCGTGGGGCTTCAACGATGAGACCTGCCCGCCGACATCCACCTACGCGGCCTACAATTCGATCACCGCGCCCAAGCAACTGGTCCTCGCGCTCGAAACCGGCCACTGGCAGGTGAAGGAGCAGACCGACACGGTCGATGCCTGGATCGACGAGTACCTCCAGCACAGCGCGCACTAACGGGGAGAGAACGGCAATGCGGCAATCCATCCCGCGGCTCGCGCTGCTGGCGGCGCTGGCCATGACCGCGAGCGCGAAGGACGTCACGATTTTTGTGGAGGCGGAGAGCTTCCACGAACTCGGCGGCTGGGTGATCGACCAGCAGTTCATGGACCGGATGGGCTCGCCCTTCGTGCTGGCGCACGGGCTGGGCGTACCGGTGGACGACGCCCGGACGGACGTGCAAGCGCCGGTGCGCGGCAGCTATCACGTCTGGGTGCGGACGCGGGATTGGGTGGCGCCCTGGAAAGCGCCCGGCGCCCCAGGCCGTTTTCAACTTCTGGTCAACGGCAAGGCGCTACGGCCGGCGTTCGGCGTCGAGGGCGCGGCGTGGCATTGGCAGGACGGCGGCGCGGTGCAACTCAATGCCGGCCGGATCACGCTCGTACTGCACGATCTAACCGGCTTCGACGGGCGTTGCGACGCCATCGTGCTGACAACCGAAGCGGGCCTCCATCCGCCGGACGACGGTCCGGCGCTCGCCGGGTTCCGCCGTCACGCGCTCGGGCTGAGCGCAACCGCGACGACGGCGGGCCAGTTCGATCTGGTGGTCGTCGGCGGCGGCATGGCGGGCACGACGGCGGCGATCTCCGCGGCGCGCCGCGGGCTCAAAGTCGCTCTGATCCAGGATCGCAACCAGTTGGGCGGCAACAACAGCTCGGAAGTGCGCGTAGCACTCGGCGGCTATGTGCACCAGCAGCCGTATCCAGCTTTGGGTGCGGTGGTCGACGAATTGGATTCGGGCCGCACCGGCAACGCGCAACCGGCCGCCAATTATGACGACGAGCGGAAGCTCGCCGTCGTCCGCGCCGAGCCGAACATCCGGCTGTTCTTCAACACGCGCGCGGTGGGCGTCGAGAAGAGCGGGAACCGCATCGCGGCGGTGGTCGCGCGCGACATACGCACGGGCGCGGAACGGCGTTTCGAGGCGCCACTATTCGCCGACTGCACGGGTGACGGCTCCATCGGCTTTCTGGCCGGCGCCGACTACCGCTATGGCCGCGAGAGCCGCAGCGAAACGGGCGAGCCGCTCGCGCCGGAGACGGCCGACAACCTGGTGATGGGCGCGTCCGTCATGTGGTATTCGAGCGACACGGGCCAGCCCAGCGCATTTCCCGAGACGCCCTGGGCCGTGCAGTTCACCGATGCGACCGCGCAAAAAGGCACGCGCGGCGATTGGGATTGGGAGACGGGCCAGCGCCGCGATCAGGTCAACGATTTCGAGACCATCCGCGACCAGGGCCTGCGCGCGGTCTACGGCAACTGGTCGTTCCACAAGAACCACGGCGCGGACAAGGCCGCCTTCGCGAACCTGCGCCTCGAATGGGTTGCCTACATTGCGGGCAAGCGCGAGTCGCGCCGTCTGCTCGGCGACGTGGTGCTGCAACAGCAGGACATCGCCGCCAACCGCGCCTTCCCGGACTCCGCGGTGACGGCGACATGGTCCATCGATCTGCATGAGCCGGAAGCGGCCAACTCGCAGGCTTTCCCCGGCGACGAGTTCCGTTCGGTGGCCCACTTCGGCAAGAAGACGCCGTACGCGATCCCGTACCGCTGCCTTTACTCGCGCAACATCGACAACCTGTTCATGGCGGGCCGGGACATCAGCGTGACGCACGTCGCGCTAGGCACGGTGCGTGTGATGCGGACCACCGGCATGATGGGCGAGGTGGTCGGCATGGCGGCCGCCGTGGCGCACAAACACGCCACGACGCCGCGCGGTGTTTATCAGGAACACCTGGACGAATTGAAAGAGATGATGCGCCAGGGCGCCGGCAAGCGGTAGGCTCGCACCTACTGGGCAGCCGTCTTCGCCGCGGTCGTCAGCCCGTCGCCGATATGGGCGAAGCCGGGAATCGTGACGGGCAGCTTGCCGTTGATGCCGATCTCGCCGGTAATCGCTCGCACCGCCGCGGCCTCGCTTGGCACCGCCGTGCTGAAGGTCGCGAGGTACGCGTTTACCTTGGGGAACGCGCGCAGCAGATACGGGTTGCCCAGAGCGACGAAGACCACCGGCTTGCCGCTGTCGGTCAGCTTGTTGACGAACGCCGGGTAGTTGCCCGGCAGGCTCATGTTGCCCGCATAGGCCGCGACCAGCACGTAGGCGGAAACGACCACGGCGTCGCAACTGGTTTGCGCCTTGGCGGCCAGCGAATCGAACTCGGAAGTGGGCAGCGTCGGGTCCAGCATGGTGACGAATGCGCCCTTGGCCGAGCGGCGCACCGCGTCGGTGAAATCGCGGCCCTGCGCGGAAAAACGCCCGCCGCTGAGCACGAACCAGCACGCCCGCTCGGGCTTCGCCAGGGGCACCAGGCCGTTCTCGTTGCGGACCAGCGTGACCGCCTTCTCCGCGACGCGCGTCGCGAGCTCCTGATCTTCCGGAGAATCCAGCGCATCGGGTACCGCCTCGACATCGACCAGACGTTTCCGTTGCAGGCCCAGCCGCGCTTTGGCCGTCAGCAGCTTCAGCACGCTCGCGTCGACGCGCGCCTTAGTGAGACGCCCGTCCTTCACCGCGGCGACGACGGCGCGCACGGCTTCCCGGGCGTCGGCGGGCAGCAGCAGCAGGTCGGCGCCCGCTTCGAGCGCGCGCACCGCCGTTTCGCCCGGCCCGTACATCTTGGTGACGCCCTGCATGTCGAGCGCGTCGGTGCAGACCAGGCCCTTGAAACCAAGCTCGTCGCGCAGCACGCCGGTCAGCACGTTCTTTGAAACGGTGGCCGGCTTTTCTTCCGGCTCCAGCGCGGGCACGGCCAGGTGAGCGGTCATGATGGAGTCGACGCCCGCTTCGATCGCCGCTTTGAAGGGCACGAACTCCACCTGCTCCAGACGCTCGCGCGAGGCCGTGACGCGCCCCAGGTTCATATGCGTGTCGGTATCGGTGTCGCCGTGGCCGGGAAAATGTTTGGCCGTGACGAGCACGGAGTTGGCCGGATCGGAGTGCGCGCCCTCGATGAACGCCTTGACCTGCGCGGCGACGGCCTGCGGGTTCTCGCCAAAGGAACGGATGTTGATGATCGGGTTGTCGGGGTTGTTGTTGACGTCGGCGTCGGGCGCGAAGATCCAGTGGATGCCCATGGCGCGCGCTTCCCGCGCCGTGGCCGCGCCGAGCGCGCGCGTCGCCTCCAGGTCATTCGCCGCGCCGAAGGCCATGGCGAAGGGGAACTGCGTGGTGCGCACCATGCGCATCGCGGCGCCGTGTTCGAAATCGACGCCGACGATCAGGGGCGTCTTCGCCAGTCGCTGCATGCGGTTCAGAAATGCGGCCGTGGCGTGCGGCTCGGCGCGCTGCACGGCGCCATCGCGCACGCGGTTCAGCACGATCAGCCCGCCGACCTTCAGGTCGGTAATCTGCGACTTGAAATCGCGGTACTCGCGCGAACGCACGCTGGGCGAATCGCCATAGCAGGCCGTCATCACCAGTTGCGCCACCCGGTCGCGCAGCGTCATCCTCGCCATCCAGCGGCGCGCCTGCGCCACGGCGTTGCGCTCCCGCGCGGCAGTAGCGCGAGCTGTCTTGGAGGACGCGGCCGTGCCGGTCTGGGCCGGGCGCGGCTGCCTCTTCGCGGCAGCAGCGCCGGACGCGGGACACAGCCCTGGCATGGTGATGAGGAGCATGGCCCCAAGGCCCATCCAGGCCGTGAGGCGGGAACGATTCGGCATAACCTTCAGGCTAGCAAGCGGGACGTCGGCGATGGACGAAACTTAAGACCGTTTCACGTCTTCCACGAGCCGCCGTCCCGTCGAAAACAGGTGGCTGCGGGGCTGCGTCCAGGAACGCGGTTCATCTGCTCCTTCAGCGGGCAGGCGACAAACCAGTCAACTGAGTTCGCAGTAGGCTCGCGGCAGAAATCAAACTCCCCTTTGGGGGACTGGTGCGAACGCGATCTGACGCTCGAACGGTGTGCGGTCGCCACGTTTTCGGGCCGAAGTTATAAGATGCTGAGGGTCTTGATTTTACGCACTCCGGATTCCATCCGGGAACTTACCGTTTTTGAGATGATGCACAGAGTCGTCAGTTATCACTTCGAAGCGCTGCGCTGTTGAAGAAGTTTCACGGCGAGGAAAAGCCCGACAAGCGCACCGACGATTATTCCAGTAAACGCTCCAGAGAATCCTCCAGCTTCGTTTCCAATGGACCCTCCAATAAGCATTCCAGCTACGCTGACTAGCAACTTGACATTGTCTCGGCGGTGATGCTCTCGACTGGTCGCTGTCTCGAGATGACACCAAGGGCAGATTGACGCGGCACTGGATATGCTTTTTCGACAGTGCAAGCAGGTCATTGCCATAGTGGTCCCTAATCGTATCACGTGCGAGGCGAGGGTCCACGCAGGCCATCAGCCGAGGACGCCTTGCCGCCGGGCAGGAATGCCTTGGCCGCGTCTCCTGTTAGTTCCATCCGCCAACCGCATGGAGCATACCAGCAGCAAAGCCACACTTTGCCACTCTCAACGGTAACTTTATACAGCCAACGTTTGCCGTTGCATTTTGGATTCGGGCACCGTTCCCACTTTTTCACCATAGTGGTATAAGTCTCTTACTTTTTGCGTGACTTGTCGAATAGAATGCTCCTGCTGCGGATCGGAACCTACCCCTTTCGGGATGGTTCCTTCGCGTCTGGCTGTATCACGCCCGCCCCTGAGACATGCTCGTCACGCAAACTGACAGATTGCAGTATGGTTATGCACGCACCCAGCACGCCCGCCCCCGGAGCCGGCCCGCAACTCAGTGCGCGAGTCTGCCCGAAGTCGCCGAACTGAATCCGCTTCAGCTTGCCATCAGCGCCGGCGCGAGCAATTGGTCTTCAAAGCTGTAGTCGATCGAGGTCTTGCTGTGGTGCCGCAGGTACCACTTGTAGGTTTCTTTCAAACCCTCGTCGAAGGTGCAGGGTTTGAAGCCGAGCACGCGCTGCGCTTTGTTCACCAGCAGCGTGATCGGCGGCAGGTCGAAGTACATCCCGAAGTACAGGTGCGGTCCCATGGGATGCCCGCCGACGCGCAAAATCCGGTCGCGCGGGATGCGCACGACCTTCGATTCCTTGCCCGCGGCGGCGGCGAAGGCGTCAATCACTTCGGTCTGCGTCATCGCGCGCGGATTGCCGACATTGAAGGCGTGCCCGACCGCGCCCGGGACCGTCATCGCCTTCACCATCACGTTCACCAGATCCTTCACATACAGGAACTGCATCAGGCGGCGTCCGTCGCCGGGCAGCACCAGGACCCGCTTGTCGCGCAGCCGGTCCCAGAAAAACTGCTCGCGGTAAAACGGGTTGTCCGGGCCATAGATGAACGGCGGCCGCAAGGTCACGGCCTGCAGGCCATAGCGCTGGTGCAGCTTGAAGAGCGCCCGCTCGCTCTGCGCCTTCTGGCGCGCGTAGCGTTCCGGCCAGTCGTCGGGCGCCAGGGCGTCGCCCTCATGATGATTCAGTCCGTCACCGTAGGCGGCGACGCTGGACATGAAGACGTAGCGCGAGACCTGATCGCACACGAGCCGGCCCAGGCCCTCGACCACCGACGCCGGAGTGCCATGCTCCCAGTCGTACGCATTGTCGAAAACGGCGTCGAACGTCTTGCCGGCGAGAACCCGCTTGAGCTGCTCGACGTTGTTGCGGTCGGCCTGAAGGTTGGCCACCTTCTTGCCCAGGTCGTGATCGGCGCGCCGGTGCAGAATGGTCACCTCGTGACCCAGCTTGACGAGCTGGGCCACAAGGTGCCGTCCGATGAAAGTTGTTCCACCAATTACGAGGATTCGCATCCTCCCGGTTTCGTCCTCCCTCGCTACAGGGCGGGCGCCTCGCTGAGGTACTGTGGCGAGGCGCTCGCGTGGATCAGTCGTAGTATTCCAACCCCAGGTGCGTGATGAGGTCTTCGCCCTTCATCCAGCGCAGCGTGTTCTTCAGCTTCATCAACTGAATGAAGATGTCGTGCTCCGGATAGAGGCCGGGAGCGGTCATGGGGCCCTTGAAGTAGAAGCTCAGCCACTCCTGGATGCCCTTCATGCCGGCGCGCTGCGCCAGATCGACGAACAGCACCAGGTCGAGGACGAGCGGCGCCGCCAGGATCGAGTCGCGGCACAGGAAGTCGATCTTGATCTGCATGGGATAGCCGAGCCATCCGAAGATGTCGATGTTGTCCCAGCCTTCCTTCTGGTCGCCGCGCGGCGGGTAGTAGTTGATGCGCACCGCGTGATAGAGGTTCGAATAGAGGTCCGGATAAAGCTTCGGTTGCAGGATGGTGTCGAGCACCGAGAGCTTCGTCGTTTCCTTCGTCTTGAAGCTGCCGGGATCTTCCAGCACTTCACCGTCGCGGTTGCCCAGGATGTTGGTCGAGAACCAGCCGCTGATGCCGAGCATGCGGGCCTTCAGGCCGGGGGCGATCAACGTCTTCATGAACGTCTGGCCGGTCTTGTAGTCCTTGCCGCAGATCGGCACGTTGTTGTCGCGCGCCAGATCGAGCAGCGCCGGAACGTCGGTGGTCAGGTTCGGCGCGCCGTTGATGTACGGGACGCCGGATTTCAGGGCCGCATAAGCGTAAATCTGGCTCGGCGCGATGTCGGGGCTGTCTTTCCGCAGTCCTTCTTCGAACGCCGCCAGCGTTTCATGCACGGCGGTCGGCCGGTGGAACACCTCGGTCGAACCGCACCAGATCATGATGAGGCGGTCGCAACCGTTGTCCTTCTTGAACTTGGCGATGTCGGCGATCAACGCCTGCGCCTTGTCCATCTTGCTGCCCGTGGTGTGCTTGTTAGGGCCGTCGATATTGCGGATGTATTCGTGGTCGAAGACCGCCTTCATCGGCTTGATGGCCTGCAGCGGTTCCTTCACCTTTTCGAGCAGGCTGGTTTCGAGAACCTTGGCATTGGCCGCCGACTCATAGGCGGTGTCCTCGAAAATATCCCAACCGCCGAAGACCAGGTCTTCAAGCTTGGCGAGCTCGATAAAGTCCTTAATGTACGGGCTGCGGCCGTCCGTCCGCTTGCCCAAACGGATCGTGGCCATCTGGGTCAGCGAGCCGATCGGCAGCGCCAACCCGCGCTTGACAGCCTCGACGCCGGCCATAAAGGTCGTCGACACGGCGCCGATTCCAGGGATAAGAACGCCGAGCTTGCCCTTGGCCGGGGCGATTTTGATTGGTGATTGAGATGGCAAAACTGATACTCCTCGCCGGTCTCGCATAGGCCGGGCACATGTTACTCCAACTGGTATCCTATCAACTGGATGCAGGTACGTGCGACAACCGCCATCCCAACTGTGGTAGCCGACGACGAAGCGCCGGCGCTGGATGAGCTGGTCTATTTGCTTCGTGATTTCCCGGAAATCGAGGTCGTAGCGACCGCCCACAACGGGCTGGAGGCCGTCGCGGCGATTGAGCAAAACGAGCCCGATCTGGTCTTTCTCGACGTGCAGATGCCCGGTCTCGACGGCCTGGGCGTCATCAACAAACTGCGCGCGGATAAGGCCCCGATGCCGTCTTTCGTGCTCTGCACGGCCTACGATCAGTACGCGCTCGAGGCGTTCCGCCTGGACGTGCTCGACTACCTGCTGAAGCCCGTCGACCGCGACCGGCTCGAAGTGACGGTCGATCGCGCCCGCCGCCAGATGCTCGACCCGGAGCCGCATGCGGTGGCCGCGACGGCCCCGGCCGGTCCGGCGCACAACAAAATCATCGTCAAGGCGGGCGGTCATAACATGATCGTCGATGTGGCCGACCTGGTTTACGCGACCATCGACGACGGTCTGATCACCGTGGTGACGTCGACTTTCGAAGGCCAGACGAGCTTCAAAACCATTGAGGAATTGCAAGCCAATCTCGACCCGGCCGTCTTCTGGCGCACGCACCGCAGCTACCTGGTGAACATCAACCACATCAAAGAGGTCATCGCCTGGTTCAAGTCGAGCTACCAGCTCCGCATGGATGACAAGAAGGCCTCGGAGATCCCGGTGAGCCGCGTCCAGACGCGCCGCCTGCGCGAGCTGTTCCGGCTGTAAGTGGGGCGGCTCTCCAGAGCCGCGCGGGGCCGCCAGGCCCCGCAGTGGAACCCGTGCGCAACGCCCCACCAGAACGAACTGGCACGCTCCGGTGCGTCCAGCCAGACAGCAAAAATGATCGGGACACCATCGCTCTCGCGAAGGCCAGCGCAGAATCGGAGAGCATACACACGCCACCGCTACTTGACGGTCGCGGCTCCGCTTCGAGGCGGAGCGATGGTATTTCCAGGTGGGACTCCGGCTTGGGCAAAAAAGATGTAAACGAACCGGAACACTAGCCCCGGCTGCATCGTATCTCCGTCAGCATGACAATCGCACGCGTTCGCGAATGGCCTGCCCGGAGCTGGCAATGGACGAAGTCTGCCTTCCGGACGGCGCGCTCCTGGTGCGCGCGGCAATGGACCCTGATCCGCCCCGGCCCAGAAGTCCGCCGGGCGTCCATGGTTGGAGCGGTGCTCCTCGCGCTCGCCTGGGCGGCCTTCGTCGGGACCAAGATCCGCTTCGGCTTCGGACATTTCACCGACACGCTGATCTGCATTCTCATCGGCCTGATCCTGCTCTACGCCGGGGCGGGCCTGCTGTGGCTCGCGCTCTGGCTGCTCGGCAAGCTGCCGCGCTTCCCGGCGGCGCTGATTGCCGCGGCGGCGGGCGTCACCGGCTTCATGTGGCCGAATTCTCCGTGGTCGGGGATCATCCTGGCCGTAGCAGCCGCCTCGCTCGCCTCGGTCCTCGCGTCGCTGACGGTGGGCGGCTTCCCGCGCATGGCCCGCCAGCGCCAGGTGATTACGCTCGTGCTGCTCGTCCTGCTGCTCGCCTTCGCGGGCACGACGGTCTGGTTCCTCACTTGGCGCGGCCTCGAAAAGGACATGGCGGACGCGCCAATCTCCAAGCAACCCAGGCTCGCGGCGCTCACGCTCAGCGATCCGTCCCAGCCGGGATCTTATAAAGTGCTGAGCCTGACTTATGGCCCGGGCACCGACAAGCGCCGGCCCGAGTATGGCCCGCAACGCCAGGGTTCTGGCGTCGCGCTCAAGTCCCGCACGGTCGACGCGTCGAAGGTTTTCAAAGGCCCCGAGGGCTGGCATGCCAAGCTTTACCAGTGGTACTGGGGCTTCGACAGCAAGAAGCTGCCGCTGAATGCGCGCGTCTGGTATCCCGCGGGCGCGGGGCCGTTCCCGCTGGTGCTGATTGTCCATGGCAACCATCTGGCGCAGGACTTCTCCGACCCCGGCTACGAATACCTGGGCCGGTTGCTGGCGAGCCGGGGCTACGTCTTTGCCTCCGTCGACGAGAACTTCATCAACAGCAGTTGGACCAACGGGCTCGACCTGAAGGAGACGGCGGCGCGCGGCTGGCTGCTGCTCGAACATCTGAAGCTGTTCCGCGAATGGAACGCGGCGCAGGGCAACCCGTTCGCAGGCAAAGTGGATCTCGACCGGATCGCGCTGATGGGCCACTCGCGCGGCGGCGAGGCGGTCGCCACGGCGGCGGCCTTCAACCGTCTGCCCGCCTTTCCCGGCGACGCGACGCAGAAGTTCGACTACAACTTCAACATCCGCGCGCTGATCGCCATCGCTCCGGCTGACGGCCAGTACAAGCCCGCGGGTTGGGACCGGCCGTTGAAAGACGTGAATTACTTCGTGATTCAGGGCGGCTACGACGGCGACGTGAGCGCGTTTGTGGGGAGCCGCCAGTTCAACCGCACCACGTTCAGCGACTCCTTCCCGGGATTCAAGGCCGAGTTGTGGATCTACCGCGCCAATCACGGCCAGTTCAACACGGTCTGGGGCGACGACGACAACGGCCCGCCGTACGGCTGGTTCATGAACCACAAGCCGCTGCTCACGGGCGCACAGCAGCGCCAGATCGCGCAGGTCTACTTCTCGGCGTTTCTCGAAGCGACCGTCAAGGGCCACGACGAGTACCGCGCGCTGTTCCGCGACTACCGCGTGGGCGCGAAGTGGCTGCCCGACACGACGTACGTGAACCGCTACGCCGATGCGAAACGCAAAGTCGTCGCCGGCTACGACGAAGATTTCAACGTCGAAACCGCGACACTTCCCGGAGCGCTCATTCACGGCGACAAGCTCGCCGTCTGGAAAGAGCAGCGCACCGAGTTGCGCTGGGACAACCGCGGCGACAACTCCGTCTATCTCGGCTGGCGCGAGCCGGCGGCAACCTACGCCGTCACTCTTCCCGACGATTTCACCAAAACGCTGCAGCCGGATTCGACGCTGTCCTTCGAACTGGCCGACACGAACGAGAATCCGCCCGAGCCCGACGCGGACAAGGACAAGAAGGATGGCGCGAAAGACTCGAAGGCCAAGGACGTCAGGAAGGACGTCAAAAAGAAAGACGCCAAGAAGCCCAATGAGGACAAGAAGCGCAAGGCGCCGCTCGACTTCACCGTGGAACTTGTGACCGCGGACGGCAAGACGGTGCGCCTGCCGCTATCGTCCATCGGACCGGTCTATAAGCCGTTCCACATCGAGTACGTCAAGTTCAACAAGCTCGGCTTCGGCCGCAACGACAAGGACACCGAGGCCGTGCTGCAACGCTATGCCGTCCCGCTGAAGAACTTCCCGGGGCTGGTTACGCCGCAGGTGCGCGAAATCCGTTTCCGCTTCGACCGCTCGAAGGAGGGCGTCATCGTCGTGGACAACATCGCCTTCGAAGCGCCGGAGTGAGGCGAACGCACTGACAGGTGCGCAGCGACCAATCCGACGTACCACTTTTCGGCGCCGGCCGCTTTGCGCTTGACCTTCTGACGAGCCAGAAGCGTTGCCGCTGCATACCGCGGCGACGCAACCGCGGCACTGGGCTGCGCTAGACGCGGCATCATCGCTGCGGTTTGATAGCATGAGCTTTCGACTCAACATGAAGCGGAGATGCGGAAATGAATCTGCCGTCTTGCCTGTGTTGCCGGAAGAAGCAACCTATTGAGTTGCCGCGAGTTTGCCCCGAATGTGGCCACGTCTTTCGTGGCTCCGGTTGGGATGGCGTGGATGCGCATTGGCGTTCGGTCCACGAGACTGTTATGAAGTACGAGGAGTTCTGGAACGAACTCTGTCCAGCTCATCGGGGAGTGGCCAAGGCACGGCGGAGGCTCGAACCGCAGAACTAACGCGAACTGTGGAACATTGGAGCGAATCAAATTGATGTGTCGTTTGCCTGTATTTGCCATCGCGGGTTTATTTTGTGTCCTTGGGCAGGCCGCACCCGCGCCATCGGGTGTCTGCTCCGTCCGCCAATACGGCGCCGTCGGCGACGGTAAGACGCTCGACACGGCCGCTTTCCGCAACGCCATCACGGCTTGCACGAAGGCGGGCGGCGGCGAAGTGCTGGTTCCGCCGGGCCGTTATCTGACCGGCACCATCCGTCTCGCCAGCAACATCACGCTGCAACTCGACGCTGGCGCGGAGATCATCGGCACGTCCGACCTGACGCAGTACGAGGCCTACGATCCGACCGGCGTGAGCACGTCGCCGATGTCGGCCTCGCCCTGGTTCCGTGCGCTCGTGCTGGGCTCGAATGTGGAGAACGTGACCATCGCGGGGCACGGCGCCATCAACGGCAACAAGGTCTTCGACGCCGAGGGCGAGGAACACATGCGCGGCCCGCACGGCATCATCTTCGGCAACTCGCACAACATCCATCTGCGCGACGTCTCCATCCGCGACGCCGCCAATTACGCCGTACTGCTGATGTATACGAGCGACGTCGAGGTGCGCGGCGTCAAGGTGACCGGCGGTTGGGACGGCATCCATTTCCGCGGCTGGAAAGACAAGCCGTGCCGCAACGTGACCATCACCGACAGCGAGTTCTACACGGGCGACGACAGCATCGCCGGCTGGTACTGGGAAAACGCGGTCATCGCCCATTGCATTCTCAACTCGTCCTGCAACGGTATCCGGCTGATCGGTCCGGCCAAGGGGCTCATCGTGAACGATTGCCTGTTCTTCGGTCCCGGCCGCTTCGAGCATCGCACCTCGCGCGAGAAGCATCGCACCAACATGCTCGCCGGCATCCTGCTGCAGCCGGGCGCCTGGGACCGCACCGAAGGCCGTCTCGACGACGTGCAGATCTCGAACGTGACGCTGCATGACGTGACCACGCCGTTCAGTCTCACACTCACGCCGGGCAACACCGCGGGCCGCATCGAGGTGAACGGCATGACGGCGACGGGCGCCTATCGGGCTCCGGTGTCCATCGAAAGTTGGGCGGAAGAGCCGGTCGAGAGCGTGACCCTGCGCGGGTTGAACCTCGAGTTCACGGGGGGCGGAACCGCCGCGCCCGCGGTTGTCCGCAAGCCGGGCGTCGACGCCCGCGAACTGCCGGTGTGGGGCGTTTACGCGCACAAGGTGAAGTCGCTCGCATTGCAGGACGTCCGGTTGAATACGCTCCAGCCGGACGGCCGTCCGGCGCTGTTGCTGGACGGCGTCGAGCATGTCGAACTCGACAACGTGCGGACGCCGCCGTCGAGCGTGCTGGCGGTCTCGGGCGTGCGCGAGTTGAACCTGCGCGCCACCGACCTGAAGGCAACCATCGGCGACGCTCCCGCGAAGCAGTAGCTCCGCGCTCAGCTCAGCATGCCGCGAAAGTAGTCATTGAGCAGCCGCCCCGCCGGGTCGTACTGCTTGCGCGTCTGTTCCAGAATGGCGAGCTTGTCGCCGAAGGCCTGCTTCGCGAGCGCCGGCGTAAGTAACGCCGTCTGGTTCAACACCGGCTTGCCATTGCGGTCCGCGCAGAACTGATTGTAGGCGACGAGGAATTCGTTCCATCCGGGGTTGGCCGTGGAGACCGGGTCGAGCGTCATCACCGGCCCGTCCCAGGAGTAGGACAGCAGCGACTGCCGATCCTGAGAAATGCGGTAGCCGACGTCAAGCAGGTTCGGCCGGTAACCCCGTTGCGCGTAGTAGTCGCGGCTGAACTGGAAGAAATCGCTGAGAACCGCCGGGAACTCGTCCTCCGGGAACGCGTACAGACTGAACGTGTAGCGGCTGTCGTTGGCCACGTCCGGATAGCGAATGATCTCGTCAGCTGCGACCGTGTTGTCGCTCGTGATGATGTTCTCCAGCTTGAAACGCCATAGCGCGTTGAAGCCGTCGATGATGCCATAGCGGATCTTGGGATCGCCGATGGTCTGCTCCATGTCGTGCGCAAACTTCGGCCCCGACGTGCCCCAGATGTAGTTGCGCAGCGGCCAGATGACGCGGTTCGGCTCGCCCGTTGCAGTGGGATTGTAGCGGCGAAACTCGACCGTGATCAGGTCGTCGAACGGGAAGAGGTAATACATCATCGCGTAGTCGAGCGCCTTCAGATCCGGCAGCGCCTGAATGAACTCCGCCAGGTGGAACGTCTTGTGGTGCACGGCCATGGGCACGAGCGGCCGGATGCGGTACGTCACTTCGTAAATGATCCCGAAAGTGCCATAGCTGGCGCGCACCTTTTGCATCAGCTCCGGCTGCGCCTCGGTGACCTCCAGCAGATCGCCCGACGGCAGCACCATCTTGACGCCAGTCACGTACGAGCCGACCTGCCCATACTCGCCGGGAAACGACGAGTCCTTCGTGCCGCAGCAGGCCGCGCTCCCCGCGGTCAGGTTGCCGATCTCCGTGTTCACGTAGAACTGCAGGCTGCGGTCCGCGAGCGCGTGCGCCAGATCGTAGTGGATCGCTCCAGCTTCGACGGTCAACGCATCGGCGGTGACGTTGAGGATCCGGTTCATCTTCATGCGGATCACGGTGCCGCCCTCGGCCGTGGCGCAGGCCGTCGTCGAGTGGTTGGAGCCGACCGCGCGAACCGGCGATGGATAGTGCGCGGGATCTTTCAGGACACGAACGATGTCCTGAACCGAATTCGCGTCGACAACAATTTGTGGATGCGACACGATGTCGCCGAACCAGTTGGTGACTTCCGCCATCGGGTTTTCCTCCTTGCCCCCTCTTGCTCGCACACGTTCCCGCAACGGCCCCACGGGGCCGCGCCGGCGCATTTCCCAGAAACGCCGGTCGGGCACACTGCTCCCGATGATAAATGGACTCGCGCCATTTTCGTCCAGGGAATTTCGTATTGCCGGGAATTTTTCGAACGCCGGGCTAGCGCGGCCAGAGCCACCCGAAGACGCCGCCGCTGAGGAGTCCGTAGATCAATCCGTCGACCGTCGCCTTGGCGGAAGCAGCCCAGGCTCGCCGGAACCAGATCGTCTGCTGCCACAGCGCGAGCGAGAAGCCGATGAACACCGTGGCGCCGGCGAAGCGGAAAACATGCAGGTACTCCGCGCCCGGCGGCAGAGCGCGTCCCGCGATGTAAGCGCCGAAGACCTCGACGACGACGCAATAGATGAACCACAGCGCCAGGTTGCGGCCCATCGAAAACGGTCCGTTGGGCAGCACGGTGTACACCATCACCGGCCCGCGCTGCAGTTTTTCGGTAAACTCGGGCGTCTTCGATTCCCGCATGTCCGCGGGGCAGGGCGTCATATAGTCGCCCGGCGGAAGGGCGAGCGGACGCAGCGCCGCGATGAGTTTGTCTTCGTCTGGCGCCTTCGCGAAGTCGTGCTTGTGCCAGGGCACGGCCATGTGGAGCACGGAACTCGCAAGAAATACGACGACCGCGGAAAGCAGAATGGGCAGCCACAAGGCGGCAAGTCCAGTCATGACGATCTCCTTCTGCGTAGGGCCGCCGCGGGGCGCGCCGCGTCAGAACGGGCTCCCGCGGAAGCTGGATCTGGGACGACCTCAGTATAAGGGCAGTTGCGGATTCCGGCGCCGGTCATACCGCGCGGGAACGCGCGCTTGCTCACTGTGCGGGCAACTCGGCCGAACCGCCCCCGCGCATGCGCCGGATCACCAACACCACGGCGCCCAGGCCCAGCACCGCGGCCAGCGCCGGGATGAGATAGGCCCACAGGCGGAAGGCGCCTTCGGGCTCCACCAGAATCCGCGCGCCGTAGGCGTCCTTGTAATGCTGCAGAATCGCCTGGTCGCTGGCCCCGTCCAGGACCGCCTTTTCGATCTCCGCTCGCATCTGCAGAGCGATCTCGCTGCGGTGCATCGAGACGGGCTCGGCCCAGCAGCACGGAGCCATCAGCGACTCTTCCAGGTGATGGATGCGCTGGCGCTGCGCCGCGTCGGGCGCGGCCTGGCCAGTCCCCTGCGCCCAGAGTCCGGCAGTGCACAAGCAGACGAGAATCGACACAACGATGCGGTGCATAGTCCCTTTTATCCTGGCAGACTTGCCAACCTCCCGGCGAATTTCGTTCACCCGCGCAGAATTAACAGCTTGCCAGCGGGGAACGCCAATACAATCGATGAGAATGGAGTCTTCCATGCGACTTTTCCCCGGTATTCCGGCACTCGCATTTCTGGCCTGCGCGGCGTTGCCCGCGGCCAACGTTCCGATCGTATTGCCCCAACGTCCCGCACTCAGCAAGACGCAGATTGTGTTTACCTGGGCTGGCGATCTGTGGGTCGTCCCGCGCCAGGGCGGCGACGCGCGCCGCCTGACGACGGCGCCCGGTATCGAGACCGATGCAGTTTTTTCGCCCGATGGCGAGACGGTCGTTTTCAGCGGCAGCTACGACGGCAACACCGACCTGTTCAGCATTCCGGTGAGCGGCGGCGAGCCGAAGCGGCTGACCTACCATCCGTCCGACGAGGCGCCGCTCGCCTTCACGCCCGACGGCCAGCGCATCCTGTTCCGCTCGGGCCGCACGTCGCCGTCGCGTTTCGAAACGTTCTTCACCATGGGCCTCGATCCCGGGCCGGCGACCGCCGTGCCGCTGCCGATGGGTGACGACGCGAGCTTCTCGGCCGATGGGAAACGCCTCGCCTACACGCCGGTGGCGCCCGCCTTCCGCATTTGGAAGCACTACCGCGGCGGCCGGACCTCGGCCATCTGGATCGCTAATCTCGACGACTCGGCGGTGGAGAAGATCCCGCGCGACAACTCGAATGACTTCGCTCCCATGTGGGCGGGCGACCGGATCTATTTCCTTTCCGACCGCAGCGGCGCGATGACGCTCTTCTACTACGATCTGAAGACGAAGAAGGTCACCGCGGCGATCAGGAATACGGGCCTCGATTACCGCAACGCCTCGCTCGGACCGGGCGGCATCGTCCTGGAGCGCTTCGGCCAGCTTGAAATCTACGACCTCAAGAGCGGCAAGGTGACGCCGGTGGAGATCCATGCGGCGGGCGACCTGGCCGCATTGCGTCCGGCGTTCGAGAAAGCCGGCGACCGCATCGTCGCTTCGAATCTCTCGCCCACAGGCGCCCGCGCCGTCTTCGAAGCGCGCGGCGACATCTTCACCGCCCCGGGCGACAAGGGCGACGTGCGCAACATCACCGCCACGCCCGGCGTCGCCGAGCGCTCGCCCGCCTGGTCGCCCGATGGCCAGGAGATCGCCTACTTCTCCGACGCTTCCGGCGAGTACCAGATCTACATCGCCAAACAGGACGGCACGGGCACGCCGCGCGTCTTCGACCTCGACGGCAAGGCGTTTTACTACACGCCGCTGTGGGCCCCCGACGGCAAAAAAATCCTGTTCCGCGACTCGAATCTCAAAATCGGTTTCATTGACCTGGAATCGAAAAAGGTCACGCGTTTCGACGCGGATTACTATCACGACCCGGACAGCGACGCCATCAATCCGTCGTGGTCGCCCGACAGCGCCTGGATCGTTTACACCAAACTGCTGAAGAACCGCCTGCGCGCGGTCTATGTCTATTCGCTGAAGAGCGGCGCGGCGACGCAGCTCACCGACGGGCTGAGCGATGCGCGCTTCGCCGCGTTCGACAAGGGCGGCAAGTACATCTACTTCACGGCGAGTACGAACACCGCCTACCGCACGGCCTGGCTCGACATGACCTCGGATGGCCGCATCGTCCGCCGCAACGCTTACGTGATCGTTCTCAGCAACGCGGACCCGTCGCCTTTCGCGCCCGAAAGCGACGAGGAGAAGTCCGCCAAGGATAAAGACAAAGACAAGGACAAGAAGGACGAATCCAAAGACGCGAAAAAAGAGGAGCCGAAGAAAGTCGAAGTGCGCATCGACTTCGACGGCATCGGTCAGCGCATCCTCGCCATGCCCTTGCCCGAGCGCGATTACAACGCCCTCGGCGCGGGCAAGGAAGGCGTCGTCTTCCTCGGCGAATTTGTGCCCGGCGAGGGTGAAAAGCCGGGCAGTTCCACCGTCTACCGCTTCGAGATGAAGACGCGCAAAGCCGAGAAGTACCTGGACGGCGTGAACAGCCTGGACCTCTCCGCCGATGGCGAAAAGGCGCTAATCAAGCAGGGCGACCGCTGGTTCATCACGGCCACCACGGCGCCCGCCAAGACAACCGAGGGCACGGTGAAGACCGCGCAGATGGAAGCGAAGATCGACCCCGTGGCCGAGTGGCGCCAGATGTATCGCGAAGTGTGGCGCATCGAGCGCGACTTCTTTTACGACCCCCGCACGCACGGTTTCGATCTCGCCGCTGGCGAGCGGCGCTACGCCGCGTTTCTGCCCGCCGTCGGCCATCGCGCCGATCTCAATTACCTGTTCAGCGAGATGCTGGGCAATCTCGTGGTCGGCCACATGTACGTCGGCGGCGGCGCCTTCCCGGAAGTGAAACGCGTGCCGGGCGGCCTGCTCGGCGCCGACTACTCGGTGGAGAACGGCCGCTACCGTTTCGCTCGCGTCTACGACGGCGAGAACTGGAATCCCAGCCTGCGCGCGCCGCTGACCCAGCCCGGCGTGAACGTGAAAGCCGGCGATTATCTGCTGGCCGTGAATGGCCGCGACGTCAAAGGCACCGACGACGTTTTCAGCTTCTTCGAATCGACGGCCGGCAAGAGCGTCGTGCTCAAGGTCGGTCCGAACGCGCACGGCGACGGCGCGCGCGAAGTGACCGTCGTGCCCGTGCCGGGCGAACGCGGCCTGCGCTACATGGCGTGGGTGGAAGACAACCGCCGCAAGGTGGAAAAGCTGAGCGGTGGACGGCTCGGCTACGTGCACCTGCCCGACACCGCCGACGGCGGCTTCACCAATTTCAACCGCTGGTACTTCGCGCAGATCGGCAAGGACGGCATCGTGCTCGACGAGCGCTTCAACGGCGGCGGGCAGATCGCCGATTACATCGTCGACGCCCTGCACCGTCCGCTGCTCGGCTACTTCATGACCCGCGCCGGCAACGACTTCACCGTGCCGATGAATTCGATCTTCGGGCCGAAGGCCATGATCGTCAATGAATACGCGGGCTCGGGCGGCGACGCGATGCCGTGGATGTTCCGCAAGCTGGGCCTCGGCCCGCTCGTCGGCAAGCGCACCTGGGGCGGTCTGGTCGGCATCTACGACTTCCCCGAACTCATCGACGGCGGTTTCGTGACCGCGCCCGACCTCGCCTTCTACAACACCGAAAAGCAATGGGACGTCGAGAATCACGGCGTGCAGCCCGACGTTGAAGTGGAATGCGATCCCGCGCTCGTGCGCCAGGGCCACGACCCGCAGCTCGAACGGACGGTCGAGATTCTGTTGGAGAAACTCAAGACCGCGCCGCTGCCAAAGTTCGAACGGCCGGAGTTTCCGAACCACTACAAATAGGAAACGGAGCCGCGACCGTGAGGGAGCGGTTGCATCCGGCGGCACATGCCTGCCCGCTCTATCACGTTCGCCGTTCGGCGCTGTAGGCAGCGCCAGCCCGAGCCGCGTTCGCTTCAGCCGTTTGCGCCGGCCGCCCCGGGTGCGCTCACCACGGCAGCCGATCCGTACGTCGCCGCGAGCGCGTCGGCGTGGAACGTGAGATTCGCCGGCCGGTACTTGGCATTGCTCTGAATTCGCGCGGCGACGCTGTCGGCCAGCACGGCATCATCGGAGATTGCGCGGTCCACCTGCACGCCCCAGCCGATGTTCCACGACTTGTCGATCGGCGCGCCCGCGTGGTCGGGATCGATCGGCAGCGGATATCGGGCCGCCGCGGCCGGGTCGATTTGCAGCCCGAGCGGAGCCGCTTTGCTCAGCATCCAGGCGAGCGTAATGTTTGACAGCGCCGGCTTGCCCTCCACTTCGCTCGCCGCTCCGCCGCCCACGTCGCTGTGCGCGCCGCTGAACCAGACCTGCTCCAGCGTCTGGCCGGGACGCGGCTTCGACGTCCATAGTGTCGGGCGGAACGAGAGACGATGCTCGTCGATCGCCAGCGCCTGGTAAGCGTTGAGCACGTCCGGGTGCAGGCTCGTGTCGAGGAAGCCGTACAGCAACGGATCGATGGCGCCGATCGCCGCCGGAATGCCCAGCGCGCCGACCGTGTCCCACACGCCGACCATCGTAATCTTGGCGTCGAACAGCGCACGGTCCTTGAGCGTATCGAGAAGCGCCTGCCGGGTCAGCGGGTGGTGATAGGCGTCAAAGGCCGTGTCCGTCACATCGTCGGTGTAGTTCTTCGTCGGCAGTCCGCAGACCGCGATCATGCCCGCGAGCGCGCGCGCCGTGAAAGCGCCGCGGCTGAAGCCGAAAATGAAGATCGCGTCGCCGGGCTCATAGATAGGCGCGATGGTCCGGTAGCCGTTCTTGATCTTCTCCCACAGACCGGTTCCGAAGGCCCCGCCCAGCAGGTTCAGAATGTCGATGCCGCCCGCGCCGACGCCCTTGTCGTAGAACACGGCCTGGTTGGCGGTGTTCGGCAGAGCGCGGGAAATCTTGAATACGTTCGTGGCGTTGGCGGGCGTGTCCCACGTCCCGTCACAGCAGAATACGATGTTCTTCACGGTGTGTCGTGACCTCCGAGTGTCGGCATGGCTGGCGGGAGATCGTGTCCCAGCGTCCCGCTTGCATCCCAGGTTCGCGAAGAATTGTAACCGGCAATCGGTCACAAAATGAAGCAAAAACTGCAGCGGTGGCCGCGCTCAGCTCAGATTCAACCTCCGTTTGCAGAAGTTGTCGAAGCGTTTGCCGTAGGTCGAGCGCGATTTTTCCCACACCATCCGGAACGTGCCCGACCGCGCGCACTTCAGGAACAGATCCTTCCAGCCGGCGTTGTCCGGATCGTCCCACGTGTCGTCCAGCTTTAGGTCCAGGTGTACGTTCTCCATCAGTTGGATCAGTTCGTTGCAGAAGTAGAACTCGCGCGGCGTGACCATCAGCGGCCGTCCTGGCGGCGGCGGCGTGTGGTTGATGATCTGGTTCGACAGGTTCAGCAACTGCGGGTCGGTGCCCAGCGTCTCCCACAGCTTGCTCAGCGCGCTGGTGCTGCTGATGAAGGAGGCCGGCGAGTTCTTCACCGGCGTCCATGTGTCGGTCAACTCCTGGGCGAAATCCTCCAGCGCGGTGGCCGTGTTGGTCCGCAGCGTCGTATCGCGGAACGTGCGCCGGGCCGCGTCGTAGCCGAGCTTGCGGTAGCTCTCGAACTGGTCCTCGGTGAAGAACTGGTCGGCGGTCGTCTCGTGCGGAAAGTCGGGATGATCCGCAAGGTATTCGAGCACCGCCGTGTTCTCGTCGTCCAGCAGCGACGACTTGATGTAAATCAGCGTGCCGAGCCCGCCGTTGCCGTACTCGATCTTGCCCACGGCGCAATGGCTCTTGCTGCGCCCGGTCCGCGGATCCTTGCGAATGGACGAGACGTCGATCTTGATCTTGGTGCCGAAATCGACCTCGCACAGCCGGATCACGTTGCCCAGGCTGCCGAACGCCATCTCCGGATCGCACTCTGCGTCGCACGCGACGATCACGCGGCAGTGGCGCCGCACCAGTTCGTAAATGGCGAGATTTTCGAAGTGCCCGCCGTCCGAAATATCGACGAACTTCGAACTGTCGTCCGCCGTGCCGAACAGTTCCGCCACGAGGCTGCGAAAAGCGAAATAGGGCGCCAGCCGCGTGACCGGCTTCCGGCGCGCCGGATTGGCGAACCAGCAGCCCAGCCGCGCGTTGAAGACGGTCATCAGGAACGACGTCAACGGCGAGGTGTGGTAGCCCATGTTCGGATTGGCCGCCGCGCCGGAGACGGCCACGGCCAGCCCGAGCGTCGGACTTTGCGCCTTGCCGCAGTAGTTCTCCGTCGCACAATATCCGCCGGCGGCGGCAAAGCGATGGCCGCGCGGATCCTTGTGATTGAAGCCGCAATGCAGCGGCGTCATGGTGAACGAATCGCTGTGGCGCGTCTTCACCGCGAGGTCCGAGGAACCGCCGAGATTCAGCGTGCAGTTCACGATCGGCAGCGGGCCGGCGAAGGGCGGGCGGTCTTTTGCGTCTTTTTGCTCCTCCGGACACATGATGGGCGGCCGGGTCCGCAGATTGGCCAGGAACAGGTCGTCCTCCTCATCGAAGCCGGTAAACGGATGCGGGTTCCGCCGGTTGCGCGTCGCGCCCAGGTAGCAGCGCACCAGCCGGGTCCGGTAGAACTCGCTCAGGCCGAAGATGTTGATGTCAACGCGCCAGGTGAGCAGTACGGTCGCGCCCAGCACGATGCCGAAAGCGGCCCACGCTACGCCCGGATCGATACCGGCCAGCCCGCTCCAGTAGTTGCCCGCTTGCGCCGGGCTCAACGCGAGCAGCACCGAGTGGAGCACCGTCGCAACCGCCAGGATCAATCCGGCGATGGCGACGAACGGTCCCACCACGGCCAGCACCTCCATCGGCAACTGGCTGGCCTTGGATTGACGCTCACCGGACGTGGATCCACTCTTGCCGGCCAGCACGCTGCCCGCGCTGGTCGCCAGCCAGCCGAGAATCGGGATCCACTTCACGGATTTGAGTTTCATGATCCAGAACGGTCCGTAGACCGCCGCGACGGTCAGCAGCAGCCACGCCGCGCCGGCCATCGTCAGCAACGCGCCGTAGCGGCTCCACCATTCGCGCCGCTGCTCGTCCGAGCCCCGGCCCAGCAAACCGATCAACGCGTAGATCGACAGTGACAGCGCCGCGATGACGAGCGCCGGTCCGAAAACGAAAGCGGCTTCCCTGCCCGCCACGTCCAGCGGCGCATAGGCGAGCCAGCCCTGCAGGATCAGAATGAGCGCACTGGCGAGCAACACCAGCGCGGCCAGCGCACCGGCCGGCGCGAAGACGGCCGCCAGCAGGCCTTTCCAGCAGCGCCGCGCGCTGGCGAGCGCCAGCGCCGTCAGGACCACGTAGAGCGCCGCGAGCGCGATGGGCGCGTACTCCGCGGTGACCACGTGTTGAAGGATCTGGCCGTAAGTATCGGCGCTGTGGCCCAGCATGTGTACCGCGACTTTCCACAGTGACGCCGTTACGTAAATCGATGCGGGGATCAGCAACAATACGGCCAGCCCGACGGTCCGCTGCGGCCCCCGGGGCGGGTCTTCGGCGTTGCCGTTGGCCGGCTTGCGCCAGTACGCGAGCGCGAAACATGCCAGCGCGGCTCCCAGGGCGAGCAACACGGCCGCCATGCGCACCGGGTGCTCGAAGAACGGCAGCGGCGCGCCGCCGGTTTCGCCCAGCAGACTCAGGAACGGGGCGCGTAGCAGGTGCGGGATCAACAGGCATGCCGCGATGGCGAGCAGGACCTGCAACTGGACCAGAATCGTGTTGCGCAGAAACGTGGTCCACATGGTCCACGTGTCCGCGCTCATGAAGCCCAGATGTGGCGAGAGGTAGTCGGAGTAATTCCGTAAATGCTTGATCGACTCGCGCCAGTCCGCTTCGCGCCGCACCCAGTAGCCGCGCCGTTTGGCGTTGGCCACCAGCCAGCCCCCGATGTAGCCGCCGCCGGAGACGGTGGACAGATAGTCCACGAAGCGCAGCAGGCTGATCTCCTTGAGCGCCTCCAGCACGCCGAGATTGAACGTCGCGCTGCGGATGCCGCCGCCGGAGAACGCCAGCCCGATCAGCCCGTGCCGCAGGGCATACGGCGCCGGCGTGCCCCCGTCCGCGCCGGGCGGAGCGGCCAGGTGCCGCTGTTCGCGGTGCTCCCGGATCTCGTCCAGTTCCGCCTTGAACACCTCGATCCAGTTCGCCGGGCCTTGCGGCGGTTTCGTGGCCTCGGCGTGCGTCGGTTCAGCTTCCACGGCCTCGCCGCGGATCCAATCGCAGGCCAGGGCCAAGGCTCCGCGGAAGGTCCGCTTGGCGTTAAGCACGTCGGCGCGCGAGATCCGGGCGCCCATCCGCATGATGTCGGCGATGAAGTCGGGCTCGTCCTGGTTGTCGCCGAAATGCGGCGACTCGGCGACAAAGGTGAGCCACGACGAACCGCCGTAGACGACATCGCCCGACGTTGAGATGTCGACGTTGAACAGCCGCAACAGCCAGTAGATGTCGAAGATTGCGAAGCGCGCCTGCACGGCCTCGCTCTGGCCGCGGTAGGTTGCCGAACGTACGTGGACCCAGCGCGCCACCGCGCGTTTCAGGCTCTCGAAATAGCCCAGCACCGGCGGCTGCTCCTCGGCCCCGCTGTCGGCCAGCCACAGCCGGAAGCGCTCCTGTTGCGTACCCTTGCCCATCTCCAGCCCGGCCGCGGCGTAGTCGTCGAGGAAGGCGTACAACTGCTGAATGCCGGGATCGTTTTGTAGCGCGATGGCCTCTTCCAGGAACGCGGCGGCGATCCGGTCAAGCTCTTCCGAAGGCTCCAGGGCCGGCAGTTCGGCAATCCGCGGCAGGCGGAATTCCCTGAGCCGGAGCCGGTTCACCAGAAAGCGGATCTGGAAGTAGTCGTAATCGTCGACGAACCGCGCGACCGCGCGCGAGGCCAGCAACTCCCGCAGTCGCGGGTCGATGCCGGCCCCCGCGGTCTCCAGACTTAGAAAGCCGGTCGAGATGGAAAACTCGAGCGCCGCAAGCTGGTTCAGCGCCAGATCGAAGCCATGCCGGATGGCCAGGTCCCGCGGGTCGGTGATACCCTCCGGATCTTCCCAGTGCGGCCGCAGAATTCTGCGCCGTTCCGGCTCATCCACGGCGCTAAGCGCGCTCAGCGCCGCGTTGACTTCCGCTGCGTTGCTGACGCGCAAAGCCAGTTCAAGCTTCTGCTGATCCGATAGATCGGGCATGGGGTTCCTCCTCGAACACACATCCCTCCGCCGGTAAATTGCGGCGCACCGCGCGGGTCCCTCGCCGGGCGTGTGCAGCCCGCCAAATTGTCGCTAGTTTAAACCGTTCCTGTGCCGGTTCCAAGCAAATGTTGTGCAATTTGCACGGATATTGCGGTGTGAATGGCGGAAGAGTTTTCCGACAAACGTCCCGCTCAGACGTGGATGCCCGCCTGCCAGACCAGGTAGCCGAAAGCCTGGCGGATGGCCAGCCAATGCTCGCGCCACCATGCGCCTTCCTTGGCGGCGCGCGGCGAGCCGTAGGCCGTCATGCCCTGGCTTTGCAGTAATTTCTTGGCGCGGAAGATGTGGTACCCGTCGCTGACCAGAATGGCCGACTTCAGGCCCATGCGGCGCATGATCTCGCTGACCGCCGCGATGGTCTCCACGGTCGTCTCGCTCTCTTCCTCGACGATAATCGACTCCAGCGGGACGCCCTTTTGTACGAAGTAATCGCGCCCGACGATACCCTCGGTATAGCGCGGGTCGCCGCCCGCTCCGCCCGTGGTCATCACGCGCGGCGCGTAGCCTTCGTTCCACAATTCCAAGGCGTGCGCGAGGCGGGCGCGCAGCACCGGCGACGGCCGCCCGTTGTACTCGGCCGCACCGAGCACCACGATGACGTCGGCTTTACGGGCCTCCTCGACCTTCGATTGCCTCTCGATTTCCACGACGTAAACGGCGAGCGTAATCGCGATCCACGCCACGGGCAGGAGAAGCAGCAATAACAGCCACCGCCTCATTGTATGTATCGATCATATAGCGGGCCGGGCGGCTTCCGCCGGGGGGTGCGGCCGGCGCCGCAACTGCGCGTTAATGGAAGAAGATGAACAATCTCGAGCGCCTGGAACCGATCACGAGCGCCCACAACCCGCTGCTCAAAGAAATCCGCCGCGCGGTTGGCCGTGGCGCGCTGACCAGCGACGGGCTATGCGTGGCCGAAGGCTTCCACCTGCTCGAAGAGGCGCTGCGGAGCGAGTTGGAAATCGCCGCGATTGTCGCTACGGAGGCCGCGATGTCCGCCGCGGCGGCGCTCGCGAAAAATGCTCAAAAAACGCGTTTTTTGACCGTTTCCGAGGCACTTTTCGGCGGTTTTTCGAGCACCGAAAACGCGCAAGGCGTCATCGCTCTCGTCCGTCCGCCGGTGTGGTGCGAGGACGATCTGTTCCCCGCGCCGGCGCTGGTGCTGGTGCTCGATGGCGTCCAGGACCCCGGCAACGCCGGTACGCTGGCGCGCTCGGCCGAAGCCTTTGGCGCGACCGGCGTGCTACTGCTGAAGGGCTGCGTCCACCCGTGGAATCCGAAGGCCCTGCGCGCCTCGGCCGGCAGCCTGTTCCGCCTGCCGCTGCTCGAACTCGTGGCTCCCGAGGACGCCATCGCCGCTTTCACGCGCCGCAAACTGCCGCTGTGGACCACGATCGCCCGCGACGGCGCGCCGCTCGCCGAAGCCGGTCTGCAGGGCGGCTGCGGCATCGCGGTGGGCAGCGAAGCGCATGGCGTCTCGCCGGAACTGCGGCGCTTTTCACAAGGTCTGACGATCCCGACGCACGCGGTGGAGTCCTTGAATGCGGCGACGGCCGGGTCCATCGTTTTGTATGAAGCCGCCCGCCAGAGGGGGCACGCGTGAGCCTGTTTGAACAACCGATCGCCGATCCGGGACGCCCGCTCGCCGAACGCATGCGGCCGGAGACGCTCGATCAATACGTCGGCCAGGAACACATCCTCGGGCCAGGCAAGCCGCTGCGTTCGCAGATCGAAAACGACCGGCTCACCTCCATCATCCTGTGGGGCCCGCCGGGCGTCGGCAAGACGACTCTGGCCAAGCTGATCGCCAGTCACACCAAGGCGCAGTTCATTCCGTTCAGCGCCGTGTTGAGCGGCATGAAAGAGATCAAGGCCGTGATGGCCGACGCCGAGCGCAACCGGCGGCTGGGCTACCGCACGGTGCTCTTCATCGATGAAATCCATCGCTTCAATAAAGCGCAGCAGGATGCGTTCTTACCCTACGTCGAACGCGGCGACGTGATCCTCATCGGCGCGACCACGGAGAATCCGTCGTTCGAGGTGATCTCGGCGCTGCTGTCGCGTTCGAAAGTCTACGCGCTGCGCAGCCTGACCGTGGAAGAGACCGTTACGCTGCTGCGGCGCGCGCTGCCGGTGATCGGGCTGACGGCGCCGGACGAACTGCTGGAACAGATTGCGCTGTACGCCGGCGGCGATGCGCGCTCGGCCTACAACGTTCTGGAGATCGCCGCCGCGGCGTCGAAAGGCGGCGCGCTGCAGGCGCAGGCGGTGGAAGACGCCGTCCAGCGCAAGATGCTGCTCTACGACAAAGGCGGCGAGGAACACTACAACCTGATCTCAGCGCTGCACAAGTCGGTGCGCTCGTCCGATCCCGACGCGGCGCTGTACTGGCTGGCGCGGATGCTCGAAGCCGGCGAGGACCGCATGTATCTGGCCCGCCGCCTGGTGCGCATGTCCGTGGAAGACATCGGGCTGGCCGATCCGCGCGCCGTCGAACAGGCCATTGCGTGTATGCAGACGGTCCACTTCCTGGGCGTGCCCGAGGGCGACCAGGCGCTGGCGCAGGTGGCGATTTATCTGGCGATCGCGCCGAAGTCAGACGCCGCTTACCAGGCGTTGAATCAGGCGCGGGCGCTGGTGCAGCAGCGCCCGCCCGAGCCGGTGCCGATGCAGTTGCGCAACGCGCCGACGCGGGCGATGAAGCAATGGGGTTACGGCGAAGGCTACCAGCACGCGCACCAGTTCGCCGGCGCGATCACGCAAATGGAATGCTTCCCCGAAGCGCTCGCCGGGACGCGATTTTACGAGCCCACGCATCGCGGCACCGAGGCGCGGATCGCCGAGCGTCTGGCCGAGATCCGGCGCCGCCGCAGCGCACCGCCGGCCGAGGCCGCGGGCGCCGGAGGCTATGCTGAAAATGAGCCGGATCCGCCCAATGGCGCGGCATCCGTTTCCCCGCGGACGGAGCGTCCGGAGGAGCCCGAGGAGCAGCGTTAAAGCCACACCGTATGACGAGCCCGTTCGTTTTCCATGACCCGACCGGGGCGCGCTGGACGCGCGTCCGGCGCATTCTCGCGGGCGCCGCGGCGATCCTCTCGGTGTTTCTCCTGCTGGTGCTGATCGCGGCGGCGACCAGCCCGCAACTGCCGGTGCTCGGCTTGCCCGAAGCGCGGCACGATCTGGGACTTCAGGAAGTGCCGGCCATCATCCGCGGGGAAAAGGCCGCCAAGAACATGCCCTTCGAGCTGCGCAAGGCGGCCAAGGACGTGAAGTTCGTGCGCTCGAATTCGCCCGTGCTGCAACCGCGCAAAGCCGCGCCTGTGGCGCCCGCGGCGCCGGTGGTCTTCGGCTTCTATGTGAACTGGGACCGCGCGAGCATGGTGAGCCTGCGCATGAACGTGCGGCACCTGACGCATCTGGTGGCGGAGTGGCTCACGCTGAAAAATGCGCAAGGCGACCTGGACGACGAGACCGACAACACGGTGATGGCGATCGCGCGGCAGGGCAATCTGCCCGTGCTGGCGATGGTGACCAACTACAACAACGGTTGGCAGGCCGGCTGGCTGCACAAGATCCTCAACAGTTCCGACGCCCGCGAGAATCTGATCGACGACATACACGCCAATCTGGAGGAGCATGGCTTCGCCGGGGTGAACATCGACCTGGAACAACTCCGCAAGGGCGACCGCGAACGGCTGGTCGATTTCATGCGCGAGCTGCGCCAGAAGCTGAGTCCGGAAGGCTACCTTATTACGCAGAGCATCCCCGTGGACGACGAAGCGTACGACGGGCGGCGGCTGGCCGAGTACAACGATTACATCGTGCCGATGGTCTACGACGAGCACTACCAGTCGGGCGAGCCCGGGCCGGTGGCGTCGGAAGCGTGGTTCGAAGGGGAGATGGACAAGCTGCTGAAGGTGCTCCCGCCGGAGAAGACGGTCGTCGGCGTCGGCAGTTACGGTTACGACTGGATCATCGGCGGGCAAGGCGGCACCGAAGTTTCGCACGGCGACGTGATGGCGGCGGCGCTGGCGAACCATGGCGCCATCGAATTCGACGCCGTTCAAAAAAACCCGGTGCTGCGCTACACGCTGGACGGCAAACAGCACGAGACGTGGTTTCTGGATGGCGTAACAGGCCTCAACCAGATTCTCGACGCGCGCACGTGGGGCTTCCGCGGCGTGGCGCTGTGGCGGTTGGGCGGCGAAGACCCGGCCCTCTGGCAGGCGCTGCCGGGCAACGCGTGGCCCGACGAAAGCAAGGCGGCGGAGAAACTGAAGCGGCTGACGGTGAGCCAGTCGGTGACGCAATACGGCGAGGGCGAAGTGCTGCGGGTCCAGGCGACGCCGCAAGAGGGCTCGCGCAACGTGTGGCGCGACCCGGACGGCGATTATCTGGAGCAATACCAGCACGTGCCGGCCTACTACGTGATGGAGAGCGTCGGCGGGCACAAGGACAAAGAGCTCAGCATCACTTTCGACGACGGTCCGGACCCGCGCTACACGCCGCGCATTCTCGACATCCTGAAGGTGGCGAACGTGCCCGCGGCGTTTTTCGTCGTCGGCGTAAACGCCGAGTCGGCGCCCTGGCTGATCCGGCGGATCTACGAAGAGGGGCACCTGCTGGGCAACCACACCTACAGCCATCCGAACATCGCCTTGACGACGCCCGAGCGGACCAAGCTTGAACTCGACGCGACGCTGCGTCTGATCGAACACCAAACGGGCCGTTCAACCATTCTCTTCCGCCCGCCGTATAACGCCGACAGCGAGCCGCAAACGCCCGATGAGCTGATCCCCATCGCCCGGGCGCAGGAGCGCGGCTACATCACGATCGGCGAGCGCATCGATCCGCAGGATTGGCGCATTGGCGTGAAGACGAGCGAGATCGTGCACGAAGTATTGGGCGATCTGGACGAGGGCAACGTGATCCTGCTGCACGACGGCGGCGGCAACCGCGCGGCGACGATCGAGGCGCTGCCCGAGATCATCGAACGCTGCCGCGCGCGGGGCTACCGCTTCGTGTCGCTCGGCAAGCTGATCGGCAAGTCGCGCGATGACCTGATGCCCGTGCCGCCGGTGGACGAGAAGCGCTGGGCCGACCTGGAGGCGCAGGCCTTCGACATGAAAGGCATGCTGCTGCGTTGGATCGGCCGGCTGTTCCTGGCCGCCATCTACCTGACGGTCGCGCGCTCGGTGATTTACGCCATCCTGGCGATCATCCAGAAATTCGTGGCGCGGCGCCGGCGCTTCGATCCAACATTTACACCGCCGGTGTCGGTCGTGCTGGCGGCATACAACGAAGAGAAGGTCATCCGGCGCACGATCCAGTCCCTGCTCGACTCGGACTATCCCGAACTGGAGCTGGTGGTGGTCGACGACGGTTCCAAGGATCAGACGTGGGCGATCCTGCAGAACATCGCGGCGCTGGAGCCGCGCGTGCGCGTCTTCACGAAGGCGAACGGCGGCAAGTCGGCGGCGCTGAACATGGCGATCCACGCAGCCCGGCACGAGATTTTGGTAGCCGTCGACGCCGACACGCTGTTTGCGCGGAACACGATCCGCGAGCTGGTGAAGCACTTCCAGGACCCGCGGGTGGCCGCGGTGTCGGGCAACGCCAAGGTGGGCAACCGGCGAAAGTGGATCACGCGCTTCCAGTCGATCGAGTACGTCTACGGATTCAACCTGGACCGGCGCGCGCTGGATCTGGTGAACGGCATTCCAGTGGTGCCTGGCGCGGTCGGCGCGTGGCGCAAGAGCCTGATTCTCGATGAAGGCGGCTTCGGCCACGACACGCTGGCCGAGGATACCGATTTGACGCTGGCGCTGCGGCGCAAGGGCTACATCATCCGCTACGAAGAGAAGGCGCTGGCCTATACCGAAGCCCCGGAGACGACGGCGGGCCTGCGCAAGCAGCGTTTCCGCTGGTCATTCGGCACGCTGCAGGCGGCCTGGAAGCATCGCGGCGCGCTGTTCAATCCGAAGTACGGCAGTCTGGCGTTCATCACGCTGCCGAACATCTGGCTGTTCCAGGTGGCGCTGTCGGTGCTCGCGCCGTTTGCCGACATCGCGATGGTCTTTACGTTGATCGCGGGCAACTGGCACGTCGTGCTGCTGTACTACATGGCGTTCTTCGTGGTGGAACTGCTCTCGGGCGGCGTGGCCTACGCGCTCGAAGAAGAGAACCCGCGCGACCTGGCGCTGCTGTTTTTCCAGCGGCTGTTCTACCGCCAACTCATGAACGAAGTGCTGCTGAAGACGCTGCTCTATGCGCTGCGCGGGCGGCTGGTCGGGTGGGGCAAGCTGGAACGCACGGCGTCGGTTGAAGCCGGATGACAGCGCGCGGGTTGCGGACGGGCGCTCGAACAGAATTCAACTCCCGGCGGAGCCACACATCGCGACAAAGCCGCGAACGCCGGGGCGATTGCGCCTTTCCTGGTTGCCAGATGCGTGCAGGCGCGCCTGCTCTCTGGCACGTTCGTGGTTCGGCGCTGAGACAAAAATTCGCGCTGTTTCGGAATCAGTGTAGACCGGAGTGGTGTTGTCCTGGCACAACCTGAAGGCAAACGCCGGCGGCCAGCGACGATTTCCAGCAACGAGCCGCGAATGAAAAGAGCGGTCCCGCTGCAAGCGACTGATAGGCAGTGGGATACGACCGCTCCCTCGCGGTCGCGGCTCCGTTTCGAAGCCCGCTCCGCCACGCGGCGGCGGATTGGCGCCGACCGTCCGGACGTCTACAGAAAACCGAAGCAGCCTTAGCTGAACACAAGCGGACCGTGGACGGCCTGCACAACTCTGGCGAGCCGCCCCGCCCGGCGCGGTAACCCGGCTTGCGAAGATTCCGAAGAAGCGTCAGAAAGGCAGCGCCTGCTGGCTGGCGGCGACGTGGCTGATGGCGCGGACGACGCGCCGGTAGGGCAGTTCCGCGAGCTCCGGAAACGAAATCCATTCGCCATCGCGCCAGGAGGAGTAATACCAGCGGGCGAGGATGGCGACGTGCTCCTGCCGCTCCTTCAGACCGGCGCGCAACGCCTGGAGCGTGCCCGCGAGTTCGCGCAGACGCCGGTCCAGGGGGATCATCTCGCCGCCCTGCGCCAGACTGAAAGGCTGCTCCGGCAGCCACACGCCTTGCAGGAAAAAGCGCAAAGCGACAGTGGCGGGATCGGCCGAAGGCAGCACGGCGACGCCGCACAGATGATCGAGCCCGGTGGCGAGTTCATCGCGCAGGCGCACAACCTGCTCGACGCGCTGATAGCGTTCGTGCTGGCGGCGCGCCTCTTCAAATTGCATCTCTTCGCTGAAGCGGTCGCGCGCCGCGGCGATCGAGTGCAATTGGGAAGCGCCGCCGCTCGTGAGGAACTCCACCAGTCGATCCACCTCGCTGCGGTACTCCTCGGGAGTGACCACCTGCTGGCACGGGCGCAGGCAACGCATCATCTCGCCGTAGATGCAGCCGGGATGCGTGGGCGAGGGAACGAGATCCTCCTGGCAGCGGCGGACCTGAAACAAATCGAGCACTTCCTGTTCGAAGCGCTCGGCCGAAGCGCGTGTGCGAAAGGGGCCGAACTGGAAGGCGCCGGATGCGCTCAGGCGCGTGGTAATCACCGTGCGCGGGAACTCGTTGGCGAGCAGGACCTTTACGAAAGGCGGCACGCGCAGCCGCACCATGCGCTCGTAGTCAGCGGGAAAATGGCGCCGCGCGAGCTCATAAAACACCAGGCTTGTTTCGAGCTTCGAAGCAGTCCGGCGGTAGTCGACGCGGCTGGCGATGCCGCGCAGGTTCAGGCGCTTCGATGCGCCGGCGTCCGCGGCGAGCAGGCGCCGCAAACGGCGGCGGAGACGACTGGTGGTGGAGAGGTACGGGCGCGCCTCAACCGCGCCGGATTTCGGCCAGACCAGGAAGACGGCGGGAGCGTCCGGCACGGCCGCCAGATCGCTGTCGAGCGCGGGTCCGACCTCAAAGCCACCAGACATCATTCCTTTTGAAAATAGCGAAATGAGCAGGCCGGCGTCGCGGGCGTTGCCCGGCACCAAAGAGAAATGATCGGATCGCCAGGTATGGCCGGACTGCACCCGGCTGGCCACGGGCGCGCGCGGCACCGTTTCAAAGGTAGAGCGATTTCAGAAATACGGCAGGCCGCTGACCGTTCGCAATCTTCAGGGGCTGAAGCCCGATTCCATTCGGCACGGGACGGCACGACTGAAGTCGTGCCCTGATACGGAGCCGACATCGGCAAACACGCATCCCATTGCATCAGCGCCCGTCGCCAGGCGGAATCCGCGCCCGCAGTTTCTGCATTTCCGGCACACGGCTCGCCAGTGCGTCGAACCGGCGCACGCAACGTATCAGGACCGTTGAACAGACGGCCGGCCCCGCCCCGCTGCAGGCGGGCCGGCAAGGGCGGTTTACGCGGATCCAGAAACGGGTCTAGGCGCCGGCGGGAGCTGTGCGGCGCGCGCGATGGGACGACGAGGGCCCGCTCCGTTGAAAGTCATCCGTCCCAACGAGTCAAGATACGGGCCGAAGTTATAGAAACAAAATCGGTTATGTGCCACCCTCGTCTCGCGGTGCCAGGACGGATGACTTTCATCGCTTTTGGCGACCCGCAGGGCCATGCGGACTCCGTCGAAAGTCATCCGTCGCGATGAGTGAAGTTAGAGGTCAAAGCTATTGAAAATAAATCTGTTATGAGTAGCCCTCGCCGGGTTGCGCCAGGACCGATGACTTTCATGCCATTTTGCGGGCCACAGGACCATGGGCACTCTCTGACGTTCGGGGTTCGGTGCTGGGCGGCCTGCGATGGCAGAGAGAGGACGCGCACCTGCAAGGCAGACAAGCGGGAGGGGCGGACACACTGCGACCTGCGGGTCTGTCAGGACGGAAGGGAGCGTCCGCAGACGCCCCACTCTTCCGAATGCACAGCCCGCAAGGCCAGTTCGCTAGAAATCCAAAGGTGGGAACGAATCAGGCGGGACTACTTGCGCATTCCGCGGTTGGGGCTCTTCAACTGCTGCTGGCGCTTCTTTGTTTTCTTGCGCTTCGGCTTGCTGATGATGAACGTACCGGAGCCGACGTAGCCGGCCTGGTAGAGATTCGATTGGGTCTTTTCGGCCACGGTCAGAGAAACCTCCAGGAAGTCGATCTAAACCCGTAGTTTAGCGCACAAGGAGGTCCCGCCGCAGGAGGTTGCGCGCAAGCAAGGCAGAAAGTTCCCAAGTGTTCACCAGACGCGCGCGAGACGCGCCATTGCCCTGTCACCGCCGTGGTGCGCGCTTTCGCAACAGAGACGGGCGCCGTCCACCCGAAGACCATTGCGGACGGATTGCAGGCGGCACGCGGGCCGTGCCGATCGGGCGGCGCGTGACGAGCCGGCTGGACCCGCCGCACACCGGTACCGAGGTGGGGCTATCCTGAGAAAACACGTGAAAAAGCTGCTATTCCGTTTTGCCGGCGCCGCGGGCATTCTGGCCGTCGCGGCCTCAACGTGGGCCTACGCCGAAGAGCCACGGGCCGCCGCACCGTCGCGCGCCGGCATTCCTTCGCCCGAAACCGTCAACCGGCTATTGGGCCAGATCTCCGAGATCACGGGGCTCAAGCTGAAGCATCCCGTGCCAATGTCGACGCTGACCAAAGACGAGTGGCGGCGCTGGGTGGACGAGCGAGTAAAGGAAGAGGCGAAACCGGAGGAGATCCGCACGGAAGAGCAGGCGATGAAGATGTTCGGCTTTCTCCCGCCGGATTTCGACCTGCGCGCGGCAACGGTGGACCTGATGACCGAGCAGGCCGCGGCGGTCTACGACGAGAAGAAGAAGCGCATGATCTTCGTGCAGGGCGCGGCGCCGCAGGAGATGGAGGAGGCCGTGCTGGTCCACGAGCTTTCGCACGCCCTGGCCGACCAGCACTTCGATATGCGCCGGTTCCTGGAGAAGGGCCCACGCTCGGACGAAAGCGAGTCGGCCCGCATGGCTGTGGTGGAAGGCCAGGCGATGTGGATCATGATCGAGGCCATGCTGAACCGCAGCGGGCAGTCGCTCACGAAGGATCCCGGGGTGCTGAACGCCATGCTCCCGGCGATGGGCAAGCTGGCGGCGTCGCAATACCCGGTGTTCGAAAAGTCGCCCCTGTACATGAAAGAGAGCCTGCTGTTTCCCTACTCCGCCGGGTTGGCGTTCCAGCAGGCCGTGATCGAGAAGCTGGGCCGCGACGGGATTGCCGCGGTGCTGCGCGATCCGCCGAAAAACACGCGGCAGATCCTGCACCCGGAACAATACCTGGCCCACGAGGCGCCGGCCAGCGTCGAGATGCCCGAGTTCGACGGCCGCGCGAAGCTTAAGAAGCTGACCGACGGGGACATAGGCGAATTCGACATGCACGTTCTCTTCGAGCAATACGGCTCGAAAAAGGACGCGGACGCCGTAGCGCCGGGTTGGCGCGCGGGACGCTTCGAGTTGCTCGAAGAGAGGGAAACGCAGCATCCGGTGTTGCGTTGGGCCGTGCTCTGGGCGGACGGCGACACCGCCCGCCGGGCGTTTGCGCTGTATCTGAAGGCGCTGGAGAAGAAGGCGCAAGGCCTCAAATGGAGCCAGCAGGCTCCGGATCGCGCCGCGGGCTCCAACCAGTACGGCAAGTTCCGCATCGAGCGCGTGGATACGCGCCTGGAAGCCGTGGAAGGTTTACCGTAAAATACTCCCGCGCTACCCTGTTCTATTAGGAAGCCTTTTCGCAAGTTCGATCGTCTAAGCAAATTGATTATGATTACCCGACGCCAATGGATGGGCCTTACTCTCGGCGCAAGCGCCGTGGGATTCAGCCTGGAAGCCTCCGCTCCGGTACCGCGCAAGGCCAGCGAAGTCTCCATCACCTTGAACAGCGGCGAGCAGCTTCTGCTCAGCTCACTCCGCGGCAAAGTGATCGCGCTGGAGTTCCTGCTCACCACGTGCCCGCACTGCCAGCGATGCTCCAGCGTCCTCCAGCAGATGTACCAGCAGTATGGTTCGCGCGGGTTCCTGCCCGTCGGCGCGGCCATCAACGACAACGCTCGCGCGCTGGTGCCGGAGTTCATTTACAAGCTCGGGCTGAAATACCCCGTCGGCGTAACGCCGCACGACATGGCGTATGAGTTCCTGGGCTACAACCAGAACGACCCCAAGGCGGGACCGATGCTGATGCCGCAGCTTGTCTTCATCGACCGCAAGGGCTACGTGCAAGTCCAATACTCCGGCGACAACGACTTCTTCAAGAACGAAGAGGTCAACATGAAGACCCAGATCGAAGCGATGCTGCGGGGCGCCGTGGGCACGCGCGCCGGCATGGGCCGGAAGCGTTGAGACCGGTCCGGCAGCGATCGGCGGCAGATAATCCGGGGCCATGCGGGAGAACACCGCATGGCCCTTTTCCGTCGCAGGACCGGGGCGCCGGCGATCTCTGCGGGTAATGTCCCATCCATCCGGCGGATTCTTCGCTGACGGGCGGGCGCATGTACGCTACAATGAGTTTGGTACGCGCCCGTAGCTCAGATGGATAGAGCGTCTGCCTCCGGAGCAGAAGGTCGGGCGTTCGAGCCGCCCCGGGCGTACCACCCCTCTTCGCAGTTCCCCATATTATTTGCCAGAATCCGGTCCAATCAGCTTGCGGCTGTGTCATCAGGTGCGGGCTCGAACCGGCAGTGCGTCAGCGACAGATCCTGACACTGGCCACAGCCTCGGACGGTGGCGCAAGGCGGCGAGGCGCGGCCGATGAGTGAACGGCGAGACCGCGCAACCGGATGGCCGCGCCGCCGGAGTTGAAGTAAACGCGAGCCGGACTGTCCGCCTAGGAGTGGCGCAAGCTCTCGCGGAACTGGCGCCGGACGAAGTACCCACCCACGACGCACAATGCGAGGAACGTCAACGCCAGCGGCAAGGGTCCGCCCACGGGCGCCGCGGCCGGAACCGCTGGACCGGCCGGCCCCGCCACAGTTCCCGAAATATCGAGATTCGCGCCTCCGGTGCCGTCCTGCGCGAAACCACTGGTCGCGAGCGAGACGTTTCCATTCACGCCGTCGGCCGCGGTGACCGTGAAGCCGTACGCGTGCATCGTGGTGGGCATGTTGCCGGTTCCCGCGCCGACGTGCGTCCATACCACGGTCGTTCCGCCGTTCAGGACCTGGGCCGTCCAAGCGAGGTTGAGCACATTCAGCGCCCCGGTCCAGTCGGTCGAAGTGGGACCAGTGGCGGCAGTGACACCCTTAAGGCCAGTCAACGTGATGGTTGTACTGGGTTGATTTATCGAATAGTTGTCCTGCGGGGCAAACGTGAGATCGTAAATCCAGGTCGCGGGTCCCACTTGAGTGCAAGTGAAGGTTACCGCGCTCGCAGACCATGCGGACATCAGAAAGACCGCGATCAGAACAAGAGACGACCGTGTGTTTCGCAAAAGGTGCGGCGACATGACTGAGGACTCCTCCATCGGGCTTGCGGGCGAGCCGAAACCGCCGGCGTGAACCGGCGTTGGGGGATAGCCATGTTTGAATGACAACGGCAAACTGCCGAATCCAGCCGTGGTCTTGTTGCCAAGCCCACGACAAAACGCGATTTTATCGCATCGAAAAGTGGAACACCAACAATTTTGCCCGTGTGCGCCGCACGCCCGCGGACGCGGCATGCGAGCAACGGGCACAGACTCCAAAATTGCCTTGCAAGAGGGGCGCGCGAAAGGTCGCCGCTCGCCTGACAAAATCTTGAGACCCTACATAAGCAGATAGACTAATTCAGCGGCCACGGATAATGTCGGCAGTGTGTTCCATATCATTGATAATGCCTAGGCCAGCACTCGAATTCCGGATCTCGTCTTAACAAAATAGGAACTACATATACTGCCATTGAATTGGCGGATCCTTGGCTGTCATGAGGGCTTCAGTGCTTCATGGATGGCCATCCCCGTGCGCCTTTCGCGACTGCTTTCTATACGGGCTCCCGGGCGGTGGGTAACGGCGACTGATCTCCCTCAGTCCTTTCAGATACTCTCGTCGGCTATAGGCAATGCCAGCAGAGTAATATAGTGCAGCCACAAGGCACATCCAAAATATTAATAGGTACTTTCCGACAGAATACGATAAAAAATGAAGCGGGAGGTCCTTAAGCATCGGGATCAGCACGATAGTGTCTATGACAAATGTGATCCCGATTATTTTTGTTACGCGCATCCATCGGAGGCACTGGTCTTCCACCTCGGACTCAGTTTCTTCCTCGTGCCGGACCTCCTCTTCGGCCAGCATTTTAACTAATGCTCGACGAGATTTGAAGTCACTATGTTTTGCTGGATTACGATTTCTCGGCTCTTCGCCTTGCATAGTAGATATCCATGCCTCTTCGCTCCATTATTAGAGTAGTTTTACCTTTCCATAGGAACCGTAATGCGGTAATGCGGTAATGCGGGACGTCCTAACGTAATGCGTAATGCGGGACGTCCTTAATGCGGGACGTCCTGGTGTGTCCCGTCAGCAATTCTCGTTTACTGATCCAGACCGGCTTCATACGGATTCCCGACTGCCACGCGCGCAAGTGCGGTGCTCACTCGCTCGTTCCAACGGCTGCCACCGCGAATTGACAATCCTCGTCGGCGGAGTTTGAGCACGGCCCTAATGCGGGACGTCCTGGTGTGTCCCGTCAGCAATTCTCGTTTACTGATCCAGACCGGCTTCATACGGATTCCCGACTGCCACGCGCGCAAGTGCGGTGCTCACTCGCTCGTTCCAACGGCTGCCACCGCGAATTGACAATCCTCGTCGGCGGAGTTTGAGCACGGCCCGGCAGGGTGGGCGAGTTCCCGGCGTAAGGCCTGCATGCTCTTCATAAACTCTTCATCACCAAAGGGATGGCCGGAGTATGTGGCGCGCCGCAGCGCCCGGCATTGGGCCTCCGCATCCCCCTCGTTCAGCAACCGCAGCCAGTTGGACTGCCCGCCCTCGCTTCGCCAGAAGGCCATGTCGAGCAGACGCTGCGGATCCTGACCGGCCAAGTGCGCCCGCACGCTCGACCATTCATAGTCCTCGGCCCGCGGCGCAATGCCGGCGCGGACCGGGTTGAGTTCGACATAGCGCAAGGCCGTCCAGAGGTGTGCCGGCCCCAGCGCGCAGGAGCCGAAACGGTTCTGCCAGAGGTGCCCGCAGCGGCCGCGGCGGGCATTGAAATACTGCGCGTAACGGCCGTGGACGCGCTGCATCACTTCTGCCAGTTGAGTCCCGTCGAGGGGCGTCACGATCAGGTGTATGTGGTTGCTCATCAGGCAGTAAGCCAGAATCGGCAGCTCTGCCAGACGAGCCTGCTCACGCAGCAGTCCAAGGTACACGAGGCGGTCCATGCGGGTGCGAAAGACCGTCTGCCGATCGACACCGCGCTGAGTGATGTGGTGCGCCACGCCGGGCGCGACGAAACGAGCGGAACGAGGCATCCTGCTCATTCAGTACTCGGAGAGCCGAATAATTCTCACTCCAAAGCCCGCTGGGACACACCAGGACGTCCCCTATCCCCTCAGGACGTCCCCTATCCCCTATCCAGGACGTCCCCTATCCCCCAAGGACGTCCCCTATTCCAAAGCCCTATTCCAGACCGCTCAGCGGCGCTTTCTGCGGGAGCGCTCATTCTGCTGTGGTTCCTATACTGGAATCGAATTACCTGCGCGGCATGTACCAGGTCATGACGTCCACCATGCTTCGCAGCACAAGTCGCGCATCCGCCGAATGCTTCTTACCGAAGCCAGTGCCTTCGCCAACTCTCAAGCGGTGTTGATCCTTCCACACAAACACTGGATCAAACCGCCCTACCAGAGTTGCTTCGATTCGCATCGGCTTCTGAAGGGCGTATTGGTACTTCTGAAAAGCCGCGTCCCTCTCAAGATCGAAGGGCGGCTTCGGAGCAACATCGCCTGGAAATTCGAGCACGATACTCATATAAGCCGAACACGGCTCCTGCCTCAAAGAGGCTGGGCTTTCAATCGAGGGATCACGATGGCCAACTATACTCGCCCGAACCTCGATCATCTTGCCGGCGAACTGCTCCGGATGTGTGTACAGGTCACACAGGCTCGCCTTCAGGGGAGCCGAATCTGCCTGCGCCCAGCAGGAAATGCTCAGAAGCAAGGCCGCTACCCCACTGTAAAACCAGACGCTCATGGCTAGTTCTCCTTCTTCTGGTCTTGCGGCTTCTGTGGATGTAGGATGTCCTGGATTGCTTGTTCTCGCTTCTGCTCCAGTTGGTGCCGGTCGACCTTAAGCCAGCTCTCATTCCACAGAGCAAAAGGTCGATCCGTGTTGTGAAGTCCTTGGTAGGTGACCGATTCAGTAAAGTACGCCGCGTGCTCACCGTGCATGCCTACGAGTCCCAAAATGCCAGGCCCGCCACCTGAGTGCATACCCTCGTGCGTGGTTAGACCAGCTTCAAAGGCGGAACTCTCGGATGCGTCTAGACTCCACGCCTTTTCTGTGCTATCCACGGCGTCGTAGTTGATCGTGACGCTGTTTCCAACCGTCCTCCCGTAGTTCGGCTGGCCGTCAGTGCTGCCGGCATCTCCGAAGTTGATCTTGATGTTGCCCTTGCCTTCATCGCCGAGCTTGGCGAGCGTCTTCTGCAATGCCTTCGCTTCCTTCGACTTCGGATCAAGGCCATTCAAAGCTTCCTTCGCCTTGGCGATCGAGTCTCGGAATCTCTGTTGCTCAGCCTTGCACTTATCCGCATCGCCGGTACAGTTGCCCCAAACGTACATTCCCAGTGGGTCCGTGTAGCGGAGAGGGTTGTTCAGGGTATACGAGTAACGGTTCCACGACTGCGGCTCCGAAGGACGGCCAGAATTGAGCAACGGATCGGGACTGGTAAACCTCCCCTGCGCCCCGGAGAAGTATCTGGCGCCAAAGTAATCGAGGTTGGTTTCGCTATCCCGTTCTTTGCCGGTAAACTTCTGTGGCGGACCGTTAGTCACCGCGTACGTGTTCACGCCGCCATCGGTGATCGACGCGCGGAGACTGGCCGGAAGTTCTTCGCCGAAGGGCAGATAGTCGTGGCGCTCCTTCACCGCGCCCGCCGCGTCGGTCACCAAACGCGTCGAGCCCAGGTGGTCGGCCGTCAGGTAGCGCGTGCCGTTCGCGGCGCTCGAACCGTACTCCGTCACGAGCCGTCCGAGCGCGTCGTAGACGTAGGTCACCGCCGCAGTCGCCGCCGTGGAATTACAAGCGGCTGTACCGGCCGGGCAAGTCAGCTTCTCCACGCGATGGCCCAGCCCATCGTACACGTACGCCGTCACGGCTACCGACGCAAGGCTCGCCTGCTTCAGCCGACCTTCGGCGTCGTACTGGAACCCGTAGCCGCCGATCACTGTCTGGTGCCCGGCCGCGTCGTAAGTGGGGGTGTTCACGAAAACGCGATTCGTCGTTGAGGCGTCCAGCGTCGCAGCGTAGTTGGTATAAGTCACCGGCGTGAAAGCGCCGCTCGAATAGCCCGTGCTGGCGCTCACCCAGCGGTTGCCAAAGCGGTCGTAACCGTAGTTCTGCGTCCACGTCGAGCCCTCGCTGGCCGTGTTGAGCCGGTTCAGCGCATCGTAGCCAAAGCTCTGTGTAAACTGCGGGCTGGTGGCATTGGCCGCGATCTTCTGATTCAACACTTTGCCGGATCCAGGTTCAGTATACGCAAACGCCGAGCGCCACTGTATGGCTGGCGCCAAGACGAAAAGCGCTTTTCGTTCTCGCGCCTGCTCGCGTGTGAAATCAGTTACTCCGCGAACTTTTCGAGCGCGCGGCGCACGGCCGGATCACGACGGACTTCGATCTCGTCGCCGGCCTCGACGCCCAGCGACTGGTTCAGGATCTCCTGTTTCAGACGCCCGCGCATGTGCTCCTGATCGGCGGTCCATTCACGCAGCGAGGGCGTGACCTTGCGCTGCGAAAGGTACTCGTGGAAGTCGTCGAGCGTGGCGGCCGTGATCTCCATTTCACGCGTCACCTCGGAGCGATGGCGCGCCAGCCAGTCGGTGGCGTAGGCCTGCAGCAGGCCCGAGGTCTCCAGGAACAGCCCGAACGTGCCGGGCAGGTCGGCGCCGACCGCCACGTCCGGCTCAATGCCACCGCCGCCGCGCACGGTGCGTCCCGCGGCGGTTTTGAACTCGGGCCGGCCGGCCGAACGGATCCGTTTTTCCAACTCGCTGCCGGGCAGCGGCTTTTGCAGCGAGCGCCCGCTCGGCGTGTAGTAGAACGCGGTCGTGAGCGCCAGGCCGGTGGCGTCGCTGAGCGGATAGACGCGCTGGACCAGGCCTTTGCCGTAGGTCGGCTCGCCGTAGATGGTCGCGCGATCGTTATCCTGCAGCGCGCCGGTGACGATCTCGGCAGCGCTCGCCGTACGCCGGTTGACGATGACGGCGAGTTTGCAATCGTAAGGCGTCAGGCCCGCCGGGACGTCAATATTCTCGGTCTCCGAACTGCGGCCCCGCGCGCTCAACACGCGCGTTCCGGGCTTCAGGAACAGCGCGGCGGTCTCCAGGCCCGCGGTCACCACGCCGCCCGGATTGTCGCGCAGATCGAGCACCAGACCTTTCAACTTCGCGCCGCCCAGTTTGTCGATCGCCTCTTTCAACTGCGCGCCGGTGCGCGGTTCAAAGCTGGTCACGCGCACGTACGCCGTGTCGCCGTCGAGGCGGTAAGCGCGATCGACGCTCGGCGTCTGCATCTCGGCCGGCACGAGCGTGAAGCTCATCAGACCCGCCGTGCCTTCGCGGCGCACGGTGAGCAGCGCCTGACGCTGGCGCGTGGCGCTCAGCACTTCGATGAGCTGGTCCAGGTCGAGCCGCGCGAGCGCGATGTTGTTGATGCCGATGATCTCGTCGCCCGGCGCGAGGCCCGCACGCTGCGACGGCGAGCCCATCTGCGTTTGCAGGACGATCACGCGGCCCGGCATCACGCTGACCACTGAGCCGAAGCCCTTGGCCACCGAATGTTGCATCTCCTGCAACTGCTCGAACTGATCTTTGTTGAAGAAGACCGAGTGCGGATCGAGCACGCGCAGCATGCCCGGAATCGCGCCGCCGTAAAGCAACTGGTCCGAAGGCATCGGGTCGGCGTACGCGCTGTCGACGGCCGAAAAGACGCTCAGAAACCGGCCCAGTTCGGTTTCAAGTTCAGCGGTGTCGGGCAGCGGCTGGCCGGCCGGACGCTTGGGCGCCGGCGGCGCTTTTTCTTCACCGCCCGCGGGCGCGATACCGGTGGCAGGCGGACGCTCCGGCGTCTTGGGCTGCATCGGCGGCACGGCAAACGCCAGCGCGCCGCACAGCATCAGCAACGCTCCGAAACGGAGCCGCGACCGTGAGGGAGCGGTGGTACTGCCAGCATTGTAGGTTGCAAGAGGCATGACACGGCAGCGGGACTGAAGTCCCATGCAGGCTGAAGCCTGCCCCACCGTCCGGGTCGCGGCCCGGTCTCGAAGTGGTAAGTCGGCCGGCCGCATTAGCGTTCGTACCGCAGGGATTGACGCACCGCGTGCCGTTCCAGCGCCAGCTCGATCAGCCGCTCGACAAGCTGCGCGAACGGCAGGCCCGCATGCGCCCACATCTTGGGGAACATGCTGATCGACGTGAAGCCCGGGATGGTATTGATCTCGTTGATGTAGACCTTCTTCGTCGCGCCATCCACCAGGAAATCCACGCGTCCCATGCCGCTGCAATCAACCGCGCGGAAACAGGCCGCGGCAATGCGGCGGATTTCCGCGATGGTCGCCGCCGGGAGCTTCGCCGGCAGATCGACGTGCGCGGCGTCCAGCAGGTACTTGTCGTCGTAATCGTAGAACTCGCGCGAGGGCAGAATCTCGCACGGCGTCGCCGCTTCCGGCGCGTCGTTGCCGAGCACCGCGCATTCGATCTCGTGGCCCACGATGGTCCGCTCGACGACGATCTTGGAATCGTACTTCGCGGCCTCTTCGAGAGCGGCTTTCAATTCGGCTTCGTCGTGCGCCTTCGAGATGCCCACCGACGAGCCGAGGTTGGCCGGCTTCACGAAGAGCGGGAAACCGAAGCGCCGTACGGCTTCCGACGCATCCAGCGCACCCCGATAGACCGTGACCCAATCCACCACGGGCAGTCCCACCGACTGGCAGACGCGCTTGAACTGCTCCTTATCCATCGACGCCGAAGAGGCGAAGACGCCCGCCCCGACGTAGGGCAGCGCCGCCAGTTCCAGCAGGCCCTGGATCGTGCCGTCCTCGCCGAACGTGCCATGCAGCACGGGGAAGACGACGTCGATGCCCGGATTCGCGCCCGGCTCGGGCAGGATCGGCTTGGGATCCCAGTGCCCGTCCTTGCCGATGAAAAACGGCACGGCCTCGTACTTCGCGGGGTCGAGCGCCGCCATCACGGCCTTGGCCGAACGGACGCTGACTTCATGTTCGCCGCTGCGGCCACCATACAGAATTGCTACGCGTTTCTTCACAAAATCCTCTTTCCCAGGGCGGACATCACCAGTTCAACGCCCAGATTCGCGGTCCGGTTCGCGGCGTCGAGGATCGGATTCACCTCGACCACCTCCATCGACCGCACGAGTCCCGAATCGCTCAGAATTTCCATCGCGAGATGCGCTTCGCGGTAACTGAAGCCGCCGCGCACCGGCGTACCGACGCCCGGCGCTTCGCCCGGATCCACGCCGTCCATGTCCAGCGAGACGTGGATGCCGCTCGTACCGTCCGAGGCATGCCGGATCGCCTCGCGCATCACGGTGCGCATACCGTGCTCATCCACGTCGCGCATCGTGTACGCCGTGACGCCGGAGCGCTTCACAATCTCACGCTCGGTCAGATCGACATCGCGAATGCCGACCAGCACGACGTTCTTCGCGTCGACCTTCGGCGCATAGCCGTACAGACCGGTGAGCTCCTTCGGCCCGTAGCCGATCAGGCATGCGAGCGGCATGCCGTGCACGTTGCCGCTCGGCGTGGTCTCCGGCGTGTTCATATCGGAATGCGCGTCGAGCCAGATGACGCCGAGCTTCTCGTTCTTCTTCTTCAGCGACTGCGCCATGCCGCTGACCGTGCCGACCGCGACCGAATGGTCGCCGCCGAGCACCAGCGGGAAACGGCCGCGGTCCGCCGCCGCCTCCACGCGCTCCGCCAGTTCGCGGCAGGTGGCCGCGATCTGTTCGAGGTAGCGGGCATTCTTGCGGCCGGGCCGCGCGCTCTCGGCCTGCTCCACCGAAACGTTGCCGAGATCCTCGACCGCGATGCCGAGGCTCTCGATGCGTGCGTTGAGATTGGCGACACGAAGCGCCGAGGGCCCCATGTCGACGCCGCGGCGGCCCGCTCCGAGATCCAGCGCGGCGCCGATGATCGCGACGGTTTTGCGCGTCGTTTTCGCTGTTTTCTCCATAACGTTCCACCCCGCGTTTGCATGCGCGAAACACGCGAGCGGGCGGGCGCCGGAGCGCCCACGCGGCTCGTTAGAAAAGCCGCCCTGCGGCAACGCCGTTACGGCCGGGTCCGGTACAACATGCGCGGGAAAGCAATGGTCTCGCGGATGTGCTCGATGCCGCACAGCCACGCCACCGCGCGCTCCACGCCCATGCCGAAGCCGGCATGTGGCACGCCGCCGAACCGGCGCAGATCCAGATACCACTCGAACGCCTCGCGCGGCAGGCCGTTCTGCTCCAGTCGCCGCTCCAGCAGGCCCAGATCGTAAATCCTCTGGCCGCCGCCGATCACCTCGCCGTAGCCTTCGCTGGCGAGCACGTCGACGCCGAGCACCACCTCGGGCCGCTGCGGATCGGGCTCGAAGTAGAAGGCCTTCACCTCGGCCGGATAACGGTCCACCATGAGCGGCCGGTCGAAGCCCTCGCCGAGCAGCGTTTCGTCGGTGCCGCCGAAGTCGCCGCCCCAGGCGATCTCGCTGCCTTTGGACTGCAGGATCTTCACCGCATCGTCGTAGCTCATGCGCGGGAACGGCGGCTTCACGCATTCGAGCTTCGCGATGTCGCGTTCCAGCGTTTCCAACTCGGGCTTGCGGTTTTCGAGCACGCGGCCGACCATGAAGCAGATCAGCTCCTCGGCGACGCGCTTCACGTCTTCGAGCGTGGCGTAGGCCATCTCGGGCTCGACCATCCAGAACTCGGTCAGGTGGCGGCGCGTCTTCGATTTCTCCGCGCGGAACGTCGGGCCAAAGCAGTAGACGTTGCCGAAGGCCATGGCCGTCGCTTCGTTATAAAGCTGGCCGGACTGCGTCAGGTACACCTTCTCCTCGTCGAAGTAATTCACCTCGAAAAGGTTCGTGGTGCCCTCGCACGCGGCGGGCGTGAAGATCGGCGTATCCACCAGCGTGAAATCGTTCGAATCAAAGTAGTCGCGGATCGCCTTGATGACCGTCTGGCGGACGCGCAGGATGGCGTGCTGGCGCCGGCTGCGCAGCCACAGATGGCGATGGTCCATCAGGAAGTCGATGCCGTGCTCTTTCGGCGTGATGGGATACGGCGTCTCGACGGGAACCTTCTGCACCAGTTCCGCCTGCTCGATGTCGAGTTCGTAGCCGCCATGCGCGCGCGGCTCGGCGCGCAGTTTCCCGCGCACGATGAGCGACGACTCCTGCGTGAGATCCTTGAGCATCTCAAAGGTCTCCAGCGGCAGGCTCGCCTTCACGGCGACGCCCTGGATAATGCCGCTGCCGTCGCGAATGATGGGGAAGATAATTTTTCCGGACTTGCGGAGATTATAAAGCCAGCCTGCAATCTCGACGGGTTCGCCGGCGTGCGCGGCGGCATGTTCAATCTTGATCCGACGATAATCGGACATCAGAGTGCCTCCAACCTGCTGAATACGTCGCGCGCCGCCACAATCGGGTTCGGAAACTCAGGCGCCTCGCGCAGTTCCAGCACCAACGGGAATTGGTCTTCGCGGCCCTTGAACAGATCCATCGTCTGTTTCCAGTCGATGGAGCCGCCGGTGGCCAGCAGGGGAAAAAGATGGTTGTCGTTTTCCCCGTCGTTGTCATGAACGTGCGTGGACCGGACGCGGTCCTTCAAAATCTGGAATTCGGCATCGATGCTGCCGTTGATCCGGGCGTGACCGACGTCGAAACAGTAGTGCAAATCGAGGTGCGTGACGCCCTGGAAGTAGTGCAGCCGCTCGGCCGTCGACAGCCGGTTGGGGATGTTCTCGATCAGCACCTGCACGCCGCGGTTCCGGGCGAACAGCATCACGTCCTCGAGCGCCGTGAACGCCGCCTCCAGCTTGTGATCGTCGTACTCTTCGCCGGGCACGCCGAGATGCTGCACCAGGTAGCGGCACGGGATCTTTTCGGCGACCTCGAGAGCGCGCTTGATTTCGTCGACGCACGCCAGCCGCTTGGGCTTCGAGGTCTCGGTCAGCGTCACCACCGAACTCGGTCCGGAGCGGCCCCAGCAGTCGTCATTGAACATCGGCGAATGCAGTGCGTGAAGTTTCAGCTCGGAGTCGCGGAACCAGTAGGCGAGTTCGTTCACCTGCTCCTGGTTGCGGTAGTCGAAATGTTGCCGCGCGCAGAAGATCTCCACGGCCGGAATGCCGGCCTCGAGGATCCGCTCCATCCAGACCGTATTCAACCGGTGCTTCACCAGAAGATGCGTCGACAATGCATGTTGCATAGCGTCAATACCCCGCGGCCTTCCCGTTGGAGCGGCCGTTCTGCGCCCCCTGAATCCATCCTCCGTCCACCACCAGCGCCTCGACCGAGGCCACCCCGCCGCCATTGGGTTGCACGTCGTGTCCCATCTGGCGCAAAAGCGCGATCGTGTCCGGCGAGAAGCCCCGTTCCAGGAAAATTTTGTCGGGCATCCACTGATGATGCAGACGCGGCTGGTCCACGGCCTGCTGGACGTTCATGCCGAAATCGAGCACGTTGACAATCACCTGGAAAACGCCATTCGGAATGCGCGAGCCGCCCGGCGCGCCCACGACCATAAACAGCTTGCCGTCGCGCGCGAGGATGGTCGGCGTCATCGACGAGAGCGGCCGTTTGTGCGGCGCAATCGCGTTCGCTTCGCCCTGCCGCAGACCGAACAGGTTCGGCGCGCCGGGCTTGGCGGCGAAGTCGTCCATCTCGTTATTCAGCAGGAATCCGAGGCCCGGCACCGTCACGCCGTTGCCATAGCCGCCGTTCAACGTGTAGGTCAGCGACACGGCGTTGCCTTCCGCGTCGATGACGTTGAAGTGCGTCGTCTCGCTGGACTCATAGGCTACCGCGTCGCCGTGTCCGATCGCACTGCTCGGCGTGGCGTGCAACGGATCGATCGTCGCTTTCGACCGGGCGATGTATTGCGGATTCAGCAGGCCCTGGACCGGCACGTGGATGAAGTCCGGATCGCCCAGGAACGCCACGCGGTCGGCATAGGCGCGCCGCATGACTTCGGCCAGATAGTGCGTGCTCGCCGCGGAGCCGGCGCCGGCTTTTTCGTAACCGGAGCCCGCCAGCATGCCGAGCATTTCGAGCAGCGCCACACCGCCCGCCGATGGCGGTGGAGCGGTGATGACGTGATAGCCCTTGTAGTCGCCTTCAAGCGGCTGGCGCTCCACGGCGCGGTAGCTCTTCAGATCGTCGAGCGTGATCAGACCGCCGTGCGCCTTCATCTCCGCCGCCAGGCGCCGCGCCGTCTCGCCCTCGTAAAAATCCCTGGCGCCATCGCGCGCGATGCGTTTGAGCGTCTGGGCCAGCTCGGGCTGCACCAGCCGGTCGCCCGCCTCACGGCAGCCGCCCGGCGTCAGGAAAATGCGCTGCGATTCGGGAAACCGCTTCAGCAGATCGGCGTCGCCGCAGATGGAATGCGCTTCGGCGTACGTCAGTTCGAAGCCTTTTTCGGCCAGCTCCACCGCGGGTTGGACCAGCTCGGCCCACGGCTTGCGGCCGTATTTCTTATGCGCGAGTTCCAGGCCGCGCACGGTGCCCGGCACGCCCGCCGCGCGCCAGCCGATCAGGCTATCCTCGGTGGGCTTGCCCGTGGCGTCGAGGTACATGTCGTGCGACGCCGCGCCGGGCGCCGCTTCCCGGAAGTCGATGAACGCCGTACGTCCATCGGCGAAGCGCGCCAGCAGGAATCCGCCGCCGCCGATATTGCCCGCAAAGGGGTGTGTCACGGCCAGCGCGAATGCAACGGCCACGGCGGCGTCGACAGCATTGCCGCCCGCGCGCAGCACCGCCACTCCGGCGTCGGTCGCGATCGGTTCCTGCGCCACGACCATCGCCTTGCGGGCCCGCACCGGTTCCCTGCCCGGCAGCCACGCGGGCAGCATCAATGCCAGCGCCAAAACCGCCGTAACACGTGGAAATTGCATGAACTTTGATTGTACTATGCGCCTTCCGGCCCGCCCGGAAAGCCGCGCCCGCGCGCCCACTCGAACAGCACGATCCCGGTGGCCACGGAAACATTCAGCGAAGCCACCTGGCCAGCCATCGGGATGCGCAGCAGGAAGTCGCATTTCTTGCGCACCTGGTCGTGCAGGCCCGGTCCTTCGCCCCCCACCACCAGCGCCACGCGGCCGCCGAAATCGGCCTGCGTGTACAGCCGGTCACCGCGCTCGTCGAGTCCGTAGATCCAGAAGCCGTGGGCTTTCAGTTCTTCGAGCGTCCGGTTCAGATTGCCGCCGCGCACCACCGGCAGGAGCGAGAGCGCGCCAGCCGCGGCTTTCGCCACAATTTCGTTCAGCGGCGCCGAGCGGCGGTCCGGCACGACGACGGCCAGGGCGCCGGCCGCATGCGCCGAGCGGACAATTGCGCCCAGGTTGTGCGGATCTTCCACCCCGTCGAGAATCACGAGCAGCCCGTCTTTGTCGAAAAACTCCGCGAGGGCGGCGTAGTTGTACGCCGCGCCAAACGCCACGACGCCCTGATGCGGCGTGTCGGTCACCATGCGATCGAGGCTGTCCTTGCTTTCGAACCGGACCGGGATGTGGCGCTCGCGGCACAGGTCGATGATTTCCTGAAGCCGGGAGCTCGCCAGGCCGCGCTGCAGATGCACGTGGTCGAGAGGACGGCCCGCGCGCAGCGCTTCCCGCACGGGGTGGATGCCGGCAATCACATTCATGACGCCGATTATCGTACGAGCGGAAGCGTTACACCAACGCCGAAACATAACGGTGGAAAATGATTGACCTCGCGCTTGCGCTTACCTACGATGATCATTAGCGGGTATTCCCGCGGACAGCAGGCTTTGACCCAATGGCGACTGCCGCCGCCCCTCCACAACCCGTTCAGATTCCAGACAGACTGTACTTCCGTATCGGCGACGTTTGCCACCTCGCCGGGCTGAAGGCGTATGTGCTGCGCTACTGGGAATCCGAGTTTCCTTCGCTGTCGCCCAAGAAATCGGGGACGAATCAACGCCTGTACCGGCGTAAGGACGTGGAACTCGTGCTGGAAATCAAGCACCTGCTTTACGAAGAGAAATTCACGATCGAGGGTGCGCGGGAGCATTTACAGAAACGCAAATCCGCGGCGAAAAGCGCTCCCAAGCCGGTGCCGGCGCCCGCCGCCCAGGGCTTGCTGTTCGACCCGCGCGCGGATTGGCTCGACCAAGCCCGCGTCGTGCGCACCGAACTGACGTCCATCCTGCATTTGCTCGAATAATCGCGTTTCCGCTCTAAAGTTTTCCCACCATCTGGCCGATAAGTTGGGCAGCACGACGATGATCCGGCTGACCCGCTTGAACCAAGAGCCCTTTTACCTGAATCCGGACCTGATCCAGGAGCTCGAAACGACTCCAGACACGGTTCTCACGCTCAGTTCGGGGACCCGCATCGTGGTGCGGGAGGACCCGGAAAGGATCATCGCGGAAATTGTTGACTACAGGCGGAGAATTCTCGCGTCACCGGTGCGGCAGGACGCGCTGGCGGCGGATTCGCTATAGCAACCGCATTCGGATGAACAGGCCTGAACTTGTGACCAGTCGGGACAGGCAGAAACCATGAGGCGTGCCGGCAATCGGAGCCGGCCCGACCTGGCGACGGCGGCAGGGCTCGTGCTCGCGGTCTGCGGGCTGCTCGGTGGCTTTTTGCTGGAGGGTGGAAAACCGCAGGCCATTCTCGGCGTGTCGGCGGCGCTGATCGTCTTCGGCGGCTGCATTGGCGCGACGCTGGTGGCGCATCCCTTCAGTGAAGTGTTTTCGGCGGTGAAGGCGCTGGGCCGGGTGCTGTTCGAAAAACCGGACTCCTGCGAACCGCTGGTTGACGAAATCATCACGCTGTCCCGGCAATCCCGGAAATCCGGGCTCATCTCGCTGGAACAACAGCTCGACAACATTGACGAGCCGGTATTGCGCAAGGGCGTCCTGCTGGCCGTCGACGGGGTTGAGCCGGAAACGATTCGCGACATTCTGGAGACCGAGATCGACATCCGGTGCCGCCGTGCGGAACGCGACGCCGCCGTGTTCGAATCGGCGGGTGGCTTCTCCCCCACCATTGGCATTATCGGAGCGGTTCTGGGCCTCATCATCACGATGGGTCGGATCGACGACACCAAGCTGGTCGGACGCGGGATTGCGGCGGCCTTTGTCGCCACCATCTACGGCGTCGGCTTTGCCAACCTGTTTTTGCTGCCCGCCGCGGCGAAGTTGCGCGCGCATGCCTCCCACGACCGCGAGCGCATGGAGCTCATGCTGCTGGGCGCGCTCGCACTGGCGGAAGGGATGAACACCAAACTGCTGCACGACAAGATCGACTGCTTCGTGACCGGCTCACGGCAAGCTCCGGATTCCGGCAGCCCGCATGTCGCTGTCAGCGAGGCGGAAAGCTGAGCATGCGACGCCCGCCGGATCCGCCACGCCACGCCAGCGCGGAACGCTGGCTGGTCTCCTACGCCGATTTCGTCACGCTGCTGTTCGCCTTCTTTGTCGTCCTGTATGCGAATTCAAAGACGAATACTCAACAGGTGCAGCGCATAGCGGAGTCCTTCCGCGCCGCAGTCGGCAACGAGCAACTGACCCGTGCGCTGGCCCGGCTCATCGGGCAGCCGGTCGTGCCGCCCGAATCCCGCGTCCACGACCGGGCCGTCGTCCCGAGTTCCTCCGCAGCGGGCCCCGGCCCCGCTGGAGCGGCCTTGTTGCCCGCCATGGACCGCCTGCAGAAAGATCTCTCCCAGGAGATCAAGGATGGCCGGCTGGAAGTACGCATGGAGCGCCGCGGCCTGGTGATCAGCCTCCGCGAATCGTCATTTTTCCCGTCGGGGGACAAGACCGTCCTGCCCGCCGCCCGCAACACTTTGGGCGTGATTGCGGAAAGCCTCCGGCCCTTGCCGAACTCCATCAGGCTGGAAGGTCATACCGATGCGGTGCCGATTCACAACGCGCGTTTCCGCAGCAACTGGGAATTGTCCGCCGCGCGCAGCATCGCGCTGATGGAGATGTTCACCGAGGACCTGGGGATGCCGCGCGAGCGCCTGTCGATTGCGGGCTTCGCCGATACAGCGCCAGTGGCGACCAACGAAACGGCGGAGGGCCGGGCCAGGAACAGGAGGGTGGATATTGTGGTGCTGACCGTGGAAGGCGCGGTGGGCGAGCCAGCCGCCTACTCGGCGTCCGCGACGCCCTGACCGCTCCGCACAGGAGCGCCACCGTCTCCGGCGCCGGCCGCGGATTCGCCTTCCTCTTCACGTCGCAGCCGGTCCAGCAAAAGCGTGGCAGCGCGCTGTCCGGCCGTCTTCTTCGAGGCGCCTTCGGCGCGCGCCGTGAATTGCTTGCCGACGCGCGCTTCGACGGTGAACAGCTTGGCGTGTTCGGGGCCCGATTCGTGGACAATCTGGTACCGGGGCACGGGGAGCTTGCGCGCCTGAGCGAATTCCTGCAGTGCGCTCTTGGCATCCAGCGCAACGTCGCCGTTCGAGTCGGCGGACTCGTCCGGGCGCAGGACCAGCTTCTCGACAAAGGCACGGCTCGGTGCGAGCCCGCCATCGAGAAAGATCGCCGCGATCAGCGCTTCGAAGGCATTGGCCAGAATGGCCCGCTTCGTGCGCCCGCCGCTTTGCTCTTCCCCGTGACCGAGCTGCAGATACTCGCCCAGTCCCAGTTCGACAGCGATCTTGAACAGATACGCCGCGCTGACGCGCTGGGCTTTCAGCCGCGACAGCGTGCCTTCCGTGCTCTGCGGATAGAGTTGAAAAAAATGCTCACTGGCGACGAAGCCGAGGATAGAGTCGCCGAGAAACTCGAGCTTTTCGTTGTCGGTGACAGGGGCATCACCGGCCAGGGCCTCAGAATGAACCGACTTGTGGGTGAGTGCCCGGAGGAGGAGGTCCCGATCCGCAAACCTGTAGCCGATCCGGGCCTCCAACTCCTCGTAATCTATGGGCATGGATTCAAACGCGCGTTACTTATTCGCAGCCTTCGCCTGCAGCGCCGCAGCCTTCTCACGGCCCGCGACGTCCTTGATGACCTGAACGGCGTTCGGAGCGTTGATGGCCTTATCGAACGAGGCAATGGCCTCATCGTAGTGCTTTGCCAGCAGGCTGCAGTGCCCGCCGCGCACCAGCAGCGCCGGTTCGAGCTGAGAAAGGCTCGCGACGGCCAGATTGAAGTTCGCCGCGCAGCCCGCATAGTCTTCCTTGGCCAGGCTCTCGAAGGCCAGACCTTCATAGGCGGGCTCGACAAGATCCTTGACCGCGGCAGCCCACTGTTCGTCCGTGATTTGCGCGTTCGGCTTGGGAGCCTTCTTGGACAGTTCGATAGCGTCCTTGGCGAGTTTGTCGGCGCGCGCCAGCTTGTCCGCCTTGTCAAGGTCGAACTTCTTCGTGGTCTGAGCGATAGCGCGGGACATCAGCGCCATCGAGCCGAAGTTCATCGGATCGGCAGCGACCGCCTGCTCTCCATAAACGACCACATTGTCATAATCCCGTTTGTTGTCGGAGGCGCTGGCCATGACATAAAAGGCCGAGCCGCGGAAATCGGAATCGGCGTATTTGTCGATCAGCTCTTTCGCTTTGGCGATCTGCTCGTCCGGGCTCTGCGCCGAATACATGGCACGCACGGCTTCCGCTTCCTTCTTGCTCTTCACCTTCGGCGGCGTCGGACTCGCCGATTGCGCGGCGAGCAAGCCTGCTGTCACGCAGGCGGCCGCAACGAGCGCGAGAATCCTGGAATAACGCATATTTCTCCTTTTATTGTTGCTGCACGCGGCTTCGCGCCGCTTCCAATTCCGTTTGAGCCGCTTTACGGGCCTGCTCACTGCCACCAGCCACAGCCAGCGCCGCCTCGTACTCGGCGACAGCCTCGGCCGGCTCCTGGCCAGCCATGGCAAGCCGGGCCAGATAAACGTGGGACCACGCCTTTTCGAACGGCTCCGGGTCCAGCGTGAGTGTCTTCTCGAACAGTTCCTTCGAAAGCTCGGGATCCTTCTCCAGCGCCGCGATGCGCGCCAGCCCGAAATAGGCCCGCGCCTGGACCGGCTTGGCCGCGGGCTGTTCCAGCACTTTGCGGCAGATGCCGCGGGCCCGCTCGAGATCCCGCGCGCGGATCAGCTTGTCCACGTCATCTAGCTGCAGCTCCACCGGGCTCTCGGAGGGCGCCGTTACCTTGATCGTGTGTTCCACCGGATTTTCCAGGAACTGAACGCCGGCGATGCGCTGTTGTTCCTGCTTCAGCTTGATGGCGTTGATCATGTCGGGCAGGTAGAACCGCATGGCCTGTTCCTGCTTTTCGTAGCCCGCCAGGGCCTCGGCGAAATAGCCGGTCAAGACGTAGCCTTCCTGCATCGCCTGGTCAACCTGGCCGGGGGCATGATCCATGCGCGACTCAATCGCGCGCACCAGCGACATGCCGAACAGCAGCACGCAGTCCTGCTTGTAGACCTCCGGCAGCGCCTTCGCCGTTTCAGCCATGTAGCACAGCGGCTTGTACTTCGAAATCGCTTCCGTCGAGCGAATGGCGAGGGGATCGATCAGGTAATGCAGATAGGCGCGGCGGATGTCCTTCGCGCGCAGGTCCTGCGACGAGGTCAACACCACAAAATAGTCGTCGGTAAAACCGCGCGTATGCACCTGGTTCGGCGCGCCCAGCAGATCGACGTAAACCTGAAAGCGGCGCCCGCGCGAGCCGCTGGTGGGGTTTCTCAAATAACCGTTTGCTTCCAGCAGCACATTGGTGATCGGCTCGTGATACTTCGCAATCACGGCGTCATAGGCGGGCTGGGCAGCCTGCCACTCGTGTTCGAGATTCGCCTCTTTCCAGAACTCGGTCAGCAGCGGGATCATCTCGCCGAGAGCCACGGCGGCGGGAGGGGTGCGGTCGGTCGAATAGTGCCACTTGAAATCGGGGGGGCCGTCCACGCTGAGCGCGAGCGTAACGTACTGGCTCAGTTCGTCCCGCGGATCCGGCTTGCGGTGAGCGGCGAAAAACTCCTTCAGCAAGCGGACCGACTTCAGATCGCGGGCCGCGATCGACTGCCGCAACTGCAGGCGCAGGGGATGCGTGGAAGGCGAGTTCAGCTCCGCGTCGTAGCCCGCCACATTGATGGCCGTCAAAACGGCAAAGAGCGACTTGCTGCCGTCCAATTGCCCTTGCGGAGGATCGGGCGCCGGCGCGGCGTGAACCGCCAGCGCGGCCAGGAGAGAAAACACGACAACGATGCGCACTGCTCTGAAACCCAACAATCTCCAGTGTACCTTGCCTAATGACGCTGCTTGAGGGTTCCCGGGAATTCCGGACCTCATTGGGGCAGAAGCGCCTGGACCGCGGCAAACGAGTGGCGCACGAAGTCCCGCGCCACTTCATCGGCGTCGGCGCCGGGCCGCTCCGGCACGAGAACGCGGACAATCGACGTGTCGCTGCGGCGGTAACGGATCGAATCGAGCACGGTGTTCAGCTTGGCGTGGTATTCGTCCGGGATGGTCCTGTCGTGGGTTTGATACCAATACAAGACCACACTCTTCTCGTCGCCCTTGGTGATTAACGAACGGTTCGCCACAACCGGCTCAGCGCGGCCCGGCACTGCAATCTCCACAAACCTCGACGCGCTTGGCTCCCACCCCGATCCCGGCAGGCAAACCTTCGGCGAATGTGGCGCGACGCCGGTTTTCTGTGTTTTGAAAAAGGCAATAAACAGGCCCACGGACTGCCCGGTCGCCGGGTTGAGATACACCCGGTCCAGTGTGTCGTCGGCTTTCAGGATCTCTTCCACCTCAGGCTCGGTCTGGCTTTCCGAGGCCAGCGCCCACGGGCCCAACTGCGCGGGCAACTCCCGCAGCGGCTTGGTCAGGACCGCCACCTCCTGCTTGGGGTAGGCAAAGTAGAAGATCGCTTCGGCCAGCAGCAGCACGGTGAGCGCGGCAAGGCGTCGCGATTTCAAAAAGTCAAACATGCGCCGGCGCCTCCTTCCGGCCGCCCAGTCTGGCGAGCCGCACAATCACCTGGTGCAAGATGAGCAGCGCCGCCAGGGCCACCATGAAAATCACCCAGCCCTCCATGGTGTGGAATGCGCCTTCGGCATATTCCGGTTTGATCTCGGAGAGAATCCCGGTGATTGTCACGCGGATTCCATTCGCGAAGATCGCAATCGGGATCGTCGAGACGAAAAGTACGGTGCGAATCCAGCGTTTGGACTCGAAAAAGTAGCCGTAAACCAGCGAAAGGAAAGCGAGCGAAAGGAGAGACCGGATGCCGCTGCACGCCTCAACCACGTTCAACTTCTGGCTGGCCAGTTCCAGGACGTTGCCCTCTCGCAACACCGGGATGCCGAGCAGGGACAGTGTCGATTCGGCGAACTGGCTGGCGAGAATCTGCAAAGGAAAGGTGATCTGCCCGTAGATAAACTGCGGGATGCGAATCATGAAGAGCAGCAGCACCAGCGGAAACACCAGCAGGTTGAACACCGGCAGGCCGCAAGTGGCCAGCACCACGCCGTAAATGGTGAGCAACAACCCGCCGCGCATCAGCGCGAACTCCGCGCCGAAGGTGCCCAGCATTAATAGAAGGAAGCCCAGCAGGCAGACCACCCAGCCGCTCCAGTGCGGTTTCAGCGCCGTCCGTTCCAACGCCGCCCGGCGTTGCCATACCATGTAGCCAGCCACAACCGGGACAAAAAAGCCGTGCCCCATGCTCTCGTCGGCGGCATATTCCTTGAACATGTCGCGGATCACGGGGGCGAACAGCACAACGATCAAGGCGCCGAACCACGCTATGGCCGCCCAGTTGAGGTGCGTCTCCGGCGCGGCCGTTGGATCCGCGGAAATCCGGTCTGGCGGAGCAGGCTCATACGACTTTTCGGAGGCTGGTGGCTTCATACCGGTATCTCCATATACTATGCGATGCCCGGCTGGCCCGCCCCCGGAACGGGGGAGCCGTTGGGTTTTCAATGCGAAAAATCGAAACTGTACTGGCGGCGGGAGAAATAAAGCATGGCCGACCGTTTCGAGGGAGCCGGCACGTGCAGGAGTAAAGCGCCGCCGAACTGCTCCGCGATGGTCCGCGCCACGTCGGCCTCGGGATCGACCGATCCGATCTCCGGTCCACCCGTTTCAGTGATCCAGCGGTCGGTCTCCTGGTTCAGCCGTGTTTCCAGCCGCCGGTCCGCGCAACGCCATTGCCCTTCCCGCAGGATGGCTCTGCGCACGCCGATCTTGACTACAACGCCCATATTGAATGCCGGTCTTTATTCTTCGTACCACAAAATCGGCATTCGCATCCCGTCAACGGCCCCGCAAGGTGAGAGAAGCGGCGCGCGCGGGCACTGACTTATGGGAGGGTGCCACTGCCGATGCCGACGCTGGTCTGTCCGGATCTCGGCCCGTTCGAGTTCCGGGAGGAAGAGATCCTCGATTTTCCGCAAGGACTGCCCGCTTTTGAGACGCTCAAACGATTCCTGCTGGCGCGCAAGGACGAACTCGCGCCATTCCTGTTTCTGATCAGCGCCGACGCGCCGGCAGTGCGTTTCATTTGCGTGCCGGTCGGCCGGATCGATCCGGGGTACCGCTTCGAACTAATGGCGGGCGAGGGCGCGGCCGTGGGGTTGGCGGATGGCGTGTACTCCGCCGCGGCGCCGGACCCTTTGCTGCTGGCTATCGTCACGCTGCCCGGCACCGCCCCGGCGACGGTGAACCTGGCGTCGCCCGTGGTCATCGACACCACGCGCCGCGTGGGCGTGCAGGTGATTCTGCCCAGCCCGGCGTATTCTCACGTGATGCCGCTGAATCCTCATCCGGCGCGGGAGGCGGCATGCTAGTCTTCCGGCGCAAGGTAGGGGACTCCGTCGTTCTGGGCGGCCACATCGAGGTGCAGGTTTTGGAGATCAGCGGCTCACGCGTCAAGCTCGGCTTCAGTGCTCCGCCGGACGTCGTGGTCATAAGAAAGGAAGTCTATCTGACCCAGGAGGAGAACCGGCGCGCAGCGGCCCGGCTCGCGCCCGCCAGCCTCGCGCGGCTCGCCGCCGCACTCCAGTCAAAGGCCGGTACTGGCAGTGCGACGTCCGCTGACAAGCCGTAATAAAACGGCACGCGAGATTTTTTGCGCGATTTCTTCAAGGCGCCGCTGCTGCTCACGATAAGGTCACTGGGCGCCGGAAACGGACTGCAAAGCGGTCCACGCCGGAAAGGATTCCAGCGGAACCGGGTCGCCCAGGAGAATCTCAAATGGCGTTTTCGATTAACACCAACATCTCTTCGCTGCAGGCGCAGTATTACCTCAACAAGACTCAGCAATTCCAGGCCAAGACGATCAACGAGGTCACCTCGGGCCTGCGCATCGTCAACTCGGGCGACGACGCCGCCGGACTGGCTGTCGCCAACCAGTACCGTTCGGATCAGGCAGTGCTCACGCAGGGCATCCAGAACCTGAACAGCGCCTCCTCGACGCTGCAGACCATCGATTCCGGTATGAGCGACATCGGCAACTTGCTCGATCGGGCGCGCACGCTGGCCACCGAATCGGCCTCGGACACCTTTACGGGCGACCGGACCACGCTGAACAACGAATTCCAGAGCGTCATGACCGAAATCGACCGGCAGGCGCAGGCGACGGGCGTCAACCTCGGCGGGACCTTCGCGAAATCGATGCAGGTGTTCGTCGGCGGCGGCGATGGCACGACTTCGGCGGCGACCATCACCAACGGATCGGTCACGGTCGATCTGGCGAACGCTACTGTCGACACCAAGTCACTCGGTCTGACGGGCTATGCGGCCGACAGCACGGCCGTCACGGCGGGTGGCGTCAGTACCTTCATCTCCGGTCTCACCGCCGGCGGCGCCACGACCGCCAAGCTGACTTTCAGCGGCGCGGGCTTCAGCGATACCGGCAAGGTCGACGTGAGTGTCAATCTCGCTGGCCTCTCGGATATGGACAGCCTGGCTTCGGCGATCAATTCGGCCATTTCGCAAGCCGGAGAGAAGACCGGCACGAACTTCGCCGCATTTGCGGCGGCGGGCATCACTGCGAAAGTTGGCGGTACGTCCTCCAGCCCGACGATCGAATTCACTGCCGGCAACAATGCCTTCCAGGTTTCCGCCGCGACGGGCAGCGCAACGGACGCCGGCGCTCAGATCCTGAATGGCGCGGCTGGCGCGACGACCACGGCTGTTGCCTTCGATTCTCAGGGCACCCGCCAGATCACCGGCCAAACGTTCACGGCGCTTGGCGCGGGTGACACGCAGGCTCTCACGTTCCAGTCGACGGACGCTTCTGGCAAGTTGCAGACGACGACTGTCAGTCTGACCGCCGCTACTGGTGATAATGCCGCGGACGCGGTCAAGGCCATCAACACCCAACTCCAGGCGCAGGGCGGTGGTCTGTCGAACATCGTCGCGGTCGCGAACCCGGCGGGCACGGCTGTCGACTTCGTCTCCACAACGGACTTCAGCTTCGCGGCGGGCGCTCCCACTACGGCCGCAAAAGGTTTTGCGGTCGGTTCGACTACCGCCAATTCCGCGACGGGCAGCACGTCCGTCGTCGACATCAGCACCGCCAGCAACGCCGCTTCGGCAGTGACTGCGCTCGCTTCCGCCGTCAAGTCCCTTGGCCAGGCCCAGGCCGTCGTCGGCAAGAGTGAAAACGTCCTCAACTACGCCAGCAACCTGGCGTCCACACAGCTCACCAACCTGGCGTCGTCCGAATCGCAGATCCGCGATGCCGACCTCGCCGCGCAGGCCGCCAACCTGTCCAAAGCGCAGATCCTGTCGCAGGCCGGCGTCGCCGCCCTGGCGCAGGCCAACTCCGCCCCGCAGGCCGTGCTCTCCCTGCTGAAGGGTTGATCCGGTTAACCTCCCGTAGCCCTCGCGTGGCAGCATGCGAGAATTGCTAATCCCCGGCCCGCGGGCCGGGGATTTTTTTGTGTACGTGCGTCTTTATATGGGTGCACCGACGCACATCCGGCGCTCCTTGCCGCGGCTGATTCGGAAACACGCCGCATCCGGCCGGCACCTGCGACAGCAACTGGCGCAGCCGTGGCGCAAGTATCCCGGGGGATACTTCCGGGGGATACTTGCGCCAAAAGTCCGCAATGGACGCTATCATGGAGTCTCGCCGCTATGAAACTCCCCAGCCGCACTCTGTATGAAGGCCCGGAGCGCGCCCCGGCGCGCGCGCAACTGAAAGGCATCGGCTTCACCGACGAGGATCTGCAAAAGCCGATCATCGGCATCGCCAACACCTGGATCGGCACCATGCCCTGCAACTGGCTGCTGCGCGATCTCGCAAAAGACGTCGCGCACGGCATTCGCGAAGCCGGCGGCACGCCGATGGAGTTCAATACCATCGCCATTTCCGACGGCATCACGATGGGCACGCAAGGCATGAAGGCGTCGTTGATCTCGCGTGAAGTGATCGCCGACTCGATCGAGCTTGTCACGCGCGGCCACATGTTCGACGGCCTGGTGTGCCTGGTCGCGTGCGACAAGACCATTCCCGGCGCCGCGCTCGCACTGTTGCGGCTGAACATTCCCGGCCTAGTCCTGTACGGAGGCTCGATCCTGCCCGGCCATTACCAGGGTAAGGACATCACGATTCAGGAGGTTTTCGAAGCGGTTGGAGCCTACTCCGCGGGCAGGATCCCGGAATCCGAGTTCAAACAAATCGAAGACTGCGCGTCGCCGGGCCCGGGCGCGTGCGGGGGCCAGTTCACCGCGAACACGATGGCAACGGTCCTGGAGATGATCGGTTTATCGCCCATCAATACGGCAATGGTGCCACAGGCGGACCCACGCAAGCACGGCGTCGCCGCGTACTGCGGCCGGGTGATTCTCGACGCCGTAAAGAACGAGCGGCGGCCACGCTCAATCTGCACACGGCCCGCCTTTGAAAATGCGATTGCCGCGGTGGCCGCGACGGGCGGTTCGACCAACGCGGTGCTGCATCTGCTCGCGATGGCGCGCGAAGCCGGCGTCGAGCTGAAGATCGATGACTTCCACACGATCAGCCAGCGCACGCCGCTGATTGTCAGCCTGCGCCCCGCGGGCGAGTTCGTCGCCGCGGACATGGACAAGGCCGGCGGCATCGGCGTTCTCGCCGGACGTCTGATCGAAGGCGGCTATGCCGATGGTTCGCTGCCAACCGTGACGGGCAAGACGCTCCAAGCCGAGGCCGCCGCGGCCGTCGAGACGCCGGGGCAGAAGGTGATCCGGCCTCTGGCTGACCCGATCAAGAAGACGGGCGGGCTCGTGATCCTGCGCGGCTCGCTTGCGCCGGATGGGTGCGTCATCAAGGTGACCGGCATCGGCCGCAACCGGCACGCCGGGCCGGCGCGCGTCTTCAACTGCGAAGAGGAGGCCATGCACGCCGTCACCGCGGGCTGCATTCAAGCCGAAGACATCGTCGTCATTCGCTACGAAGGGCCGAAAGGTGGACCGGGCATGCGCGAGATGCTCGGCGTAACCAGCGCCATCATGGGCGCGGGCCTGGGCGACTCGGTAGCTCTCCTCACCGACGGACGCTTCTCCGGCGCAACCCGTGGGTTCATGATCGGCCACGTCGCGCCCGAGGCGTTCGACGGCGGTCCGATCGCCTTCATTGAGGACGGCGACACGATCGTCATCGACATTGCGGAACGCCGCATCGACCTGATGGTGGACGCCGCCACGCTCGCCGCGCGCAAGGCCCGCTGGACCGCGCCCGCACCCGCTTTCAAAACCGGCGTGATGGCGAAGTACATCAAGCTGGTCGGCTCCGCAGCCGAGGGCGCGACGACGTCTCAGGTGTTCTGAAAATCGGCCCGGGCAAGACGCCGCCCCAGTGCCGCGCGGACTTTCCCGAGCCCGCTCAAGAGCACTTCCGTGTTGCCCGCGGCGCATGCAGCTCAGGTGCGCAATGCCCGCCTGGACGCAGCGACGCCAGCACGGACAAGGATGGCGATCAACAGCCAGGAGACGAGAGGGGTCACGAGGAAAGCGAAGGCGGTCTTCACGAGCGGCGGTCCAAAGGCCACGCGGGCGTAGACCGCAACGCTGGCGATGGGGATCAGCAACATCCCGAAGTAGAGCGCGGCTCGCGCCAAAGCCGGCCAGCGGATGGACGCAGCGCCAGCCCATACCAGCGCCACGAACGGCGACAGCACCCAGAGCACGAAAAGCGTCATCAGCGTGCCGGACGGGTTGTGACGGCCGGTGTAAAGCGTCAGCCCGGCGGAGAGCGCAGCCCCGATTACGGTGACCAGCAAGGCGAGGTGCCGCATCCGGCTGCCGGACGCGCTCGCGTTGGCGGCCGTCTCCGCTCCGTCCTGCGTGCCCATCGCTTCCTCCCAGTCCCGCCGCGTGCAGTCGCGCTCTCCGGGATTATCGCATGGGAAGTCCGCCACGCCGCACGGAATCCGTCCGCTCCCGCTGAGGGCCTGCGTCAAGCCCGCATGGCGCGAGTTGCTGCGCGCAGGCCGGCAGGCGGCGAGAGGGATTGGAGGCGAGAAAGAGACGCGCCCCGTCAGAGGATCGTCATTCCCGGTTCCGTTCAATTCGTGCGGGCAAGATCCACCGGCAGCTTCGAGCCGGATCCCTGTGCCGTCAGGCTCTCGAACGGATCCCGCGCTCAGCCGCGCACGGCCGCAACGCCGTTTTTAGACTCCTGCTTGTCGCGGTACATCGCGGCATCGGCGCGCTTCAGCGTTTCGGTAATCTCTTCGCCGCGAATCCATCCCGCCATGCCGATGGCTGTGCTGACCGTGACCCTATAGGAATCCGTTCCGCCACGCAGCGTATACTCGCCCACCACCCAGTCGCGGATGCGGCTGCGCTGGATCTCGGCCTGCTCGGGGCCGCCGTCCAGCACAACGATGAATTCATCGCCGCCCCACCGGCCGGCAAAATCCGAGGAACGCAGAGCCAGCCGCAACTCGGCGGCGAACTGCCGCAGCAGATCGTCACCCAACAAGTGGCCGAGCTGGTCGTTGATCCGTTTGAAATCGTTGATGTCAAAGATCAGCACGCTGAAGGGCCGGGCGCGCGCGACGCACTGGTCGAGCGCCAGTTCAACGCGCCGCCGGTTCGCCAGACCGGTGAGAGCGTCCACCGAAGCGATGCGCTCGGTCTCCGCCAGCCGGCTGCGGTAAACCGCCAACTCGTTGTTCAGCCGCTTCACCGCGTTGTCGTTGTCCTCCGTCATCTGCTCGACGCATTTCCGCAACTCCAAGACGTTCGATGTCAGCGCGCCACGGATCCGGGTGAGATCTTCGAGATCGCCGATGGCCTGCAGGCGTTCGGTCAATGACGTGAATTCCTGTGTGTAATGCTGGTCGCGGTCGCCCACCGATTCGGCGGCCTGCGCAAGTACCAGCATCAGGTCGCGAACTTCCGCGGCCTTCAGCCGGTAGTAGTCCGCGGCACGCTCGCCCCAGCTTCGCAACGCCTTCTCCGCTTCACTCTCGGCAGGCCGCAGCTCGGCCGCACCGGAGTCTTCGTCCAACCGGCGCTGGAGCCGCACCAACCGCGTTTGCAGATCTTCTCCAAGGTGCGGGCAAGCCTGATATCCGCACTCGCCCATTACGCCCAGGAGATCGTGGCAGGCCTTCAGCGCTTCGGCCAACTGTTTGCTGTTGTCGTTATCGAGATATCTCTTCAGGGAGATCACTCTCTGCATATCGGCAGGCGCGCGCCGCCAGTTGAGCGATTCTTCGCCCGGCAAACGAACCGCGCCTAATCGTCGAAACGCACGCGGGAGGTGTCGCCCACCGCGGCGATTTGCGAAAAGACGGTCTTGCCGCCCGACACGACTTCCACGCGCTGCCGTGCGCCCTCGCGCCGTATACGAATGTCAAAATCGTGGCCGAAGGCGCGGACATGTTGCAGACTCATCTCCGGCCAGCCGGCAGGCAGACGCGGCGTCAACGTGAAGGCGCGCAGTCCCGCCGGACGGATGCCGAACAGTCCTTCGGTATAGACGCGGCAATAGAGCGCGCTCTCCGCCGCCAGGTGGCGCTGCCCGCCTTCGGGCCACGCCTCCACCGGATACGGCACGTGTTCGCCGAGCAGGCGGCGCTTCGAGTAGTAGGACAGGAACGACATGGCGCGTTGCGTCTCTCCCGCGGCCAGCACGCCGCGCAGCGCGTAGAGCGTGGCACGGTCCCAGAACGTCTTGTCGCCCGCCTGCGAAGCCAGCCCGTCGGGCGTCCACAGCCGCGGCGAGAAGAGCGCCTCGATCGTGCCCTGGCGGCGGTCGTAAATGCCCATCGCGAGCGGCGTGCAGATCCAGGCGCGCAGCACCGTATTGCCGTCGTAATAACGGTACGTATCGAATCCCTCGACCCGCGCGCCGAAGTACTTTTCGATGGCCGCGCGAATCTGCCGTGCGCGCTCCGCGTACTGTGCAAGCAGCGCCGGGTCGCGCCCCAGATCGCCGCCGAGCAGGACGGCCGAGTTCAGCGCGTCGTAGTACAGCGACGACGTGTTCAGGTTCGCCTTGCCCGCCGGGAAGCGGCCTTCCAACTCGTCGCTGTCGGAGGCGACCACGCCCTGCTCGTTCACCTTGCGGCGGCAGTATTCGAGCGACCATTCGATCAGCGGCCACAATTCCCCGGCGGTCTTTCGGTCGCCGTAGGCTAAGGCAAAGCGTGACGCCCCGTAAGCGATCATGGCCATGTCGCCGCGATCGCCCGCGCCGTTCCAATAGCTGGACCCTTCGGCGATGATCGAACTGGGGATCGGTTTGTACTCCGCGTTCATGTACTTCGCGAAGAGCCGGAATGAATTGATCGCCGCTTCATTGCCGGTCGGGTCGCCCAAATACGGAAAAAACGGATCGGCGTACTCGGCCTGGTCGTTGGCCCAGATCGCGGCGTAATAGCTGCCTCCACCGGGTCCGTGCATCAGTCCGCCCCTGGTTTCGTAGATGCTCTCCGTGGTGCGAATCTTGGCGAAGCCGAAAGCCGTGTTGAGAACCGGATCGGGCGTTTCGAGGACCAGTTGCGACAGGTAGCCCGCCACAAGATGGCGGCGTGCACTTTCTTCGGCGGCCGGGTCGATCTTCAGCTCCGGATCGCTCGCCTTGCGACCGGTGAACGCCACCGTAAACGTCGTGCTCTGGCCGGGATTCAGAGTTCGTTCGCCAGCATCGAGCGTACGCGCCTCAATCACGTATTCGCCATAGACGCCACGCTCCGGGTTGGTCCGTGCGGTCTTCGATGTCCGCTCGACTTCCACCTTCACGCTCTTGTCGGAAGCGTTCTGAAAGGTGAGCCGTTCCAGCACGAACTGGCCCGTGGTCGAGGGGAAGAGCGTACGCGTGAGCAGCACCTTGCGTGGACGCGCGTAGGCGCTGCGCACGGTCATCAGGCCCTCGTGACGAAGGCTGAGCGTCGTATCGCCCAGCGCCTCGCGCCCGTCGATCAGCAGGCGCGGCATGGCGTCGTCGCCGAACGTGTAGCTCAGGCTGGCGTGCGTGTCGTTGGGGATCGTGCGCAGCAGCGGAAAGACGATCTGCCGGCGCAGCGTGAGATGGCCGTTGGCCTCGACGCCGTAATTCAGGATAAACGAGACCTTGCGGCCGCTCATTTCAATGTGGTCGGCGTGCGCCGACCCGGGCGTGACGTTCCATGTGATGCCGCCCGCCGGATCGAGCGTCCAGCGCTCCTGCGCCACAACCGCCGGCACGGCCAGCAGCAGACCTCCGCAAAGCAGAAGCGCGAATTTCCGGGCGGTCTTTTGAAGAGCGGGACAAGGGCTTGGCATAGGTATTGGTAACAGTATGTCAACAGCCGCGCGCCGGTGAGATCCCGCCGCACCGGCATTGCGAGCCCGCAAGGCGGGGCATATGCTGTCTGCAAGCGCGAGCCCGGCGCACGCGCGAATACCATGCGATATCTCGGCGCTCTTCTGCTCGCGGCTGCGTTGCCCCTGTGCGGCGCGGACCGGACTCTCATCCCTCTGAACGGCGTCTGGCAGATCACGGATTCGAAGGCTCCGCTGCCGCTGCCCGCGAAGTTCGATCACACGGTCCCGGTGCCCGGTCTGGTGCATTCCTCCACGCCCGCGTTTGCCGACGTCGACCAGTTCGACAGCCGGCAGGTGATCCAGAACCGCGTGTCCAAGGGCATGCTGCCCGCGAGCGCGCTGGTGAAAAACGCCGGCGTGCCGCGGCAGGACCGCAATTACTTCTGGTACCGCCGCACGTTCGACGTGGGCGCCCGGCGCGCCGTCGCGACACTGCGCATCAATAAGGCGCAATTCGGCGCGGCCGTCTGGTTGAACGGCGTCAAAATCGGCGAGCACCTGCCGTGCTTTTCCGCCGCAATCTTCGACGTGACTCCGGCCGTGCGTTGGAACGCGCCGAACGAGATCGTCGTGCGCATCGGCGCGCATCCCGGCGTGCTGCCAGAGACCGTCACCGCCGGGACAGACTTCGAGAAGAACCGCTGGACGCCCGGCATTTACGACAGCGTGTCCCTGGCGCTGAGCGACAATCCGTCGATCGAGACCATACAGGTGGCGCCGCACATCGCGGGCAATTCCATCACCGTCCAGGTGGAGTTGCGCAACGGCGGCGCGCAAGCGGCGAAGTTTTTCCTCACCGAGCGCGTGCATGCCTGGAAGGATTCCGCGATCCTCGGCGAGGCGCAGGAGCAGGTGGAGCTGGCGCCCGGCGAAGAAAAGATCGTCACGCAGACCGTGCGCGTCCCCAACGCGAAGCTCTGGTGGCCCGAGGATCCGCAGCTCTACGTCGTGGAAACGAGCACCGGCGGCGACAGCGCCAGCACGCGTTTCGGCATGCGCGAGTTCCGCTTCGACACGGCGACGAAACGCGCCTACCTGAACGGCCGCGTGTATTTCCTGCGCGGCTCGAACATCACGCTGCATCGCTTTTTTGAAGATCCGAAATCGGGCACGCTGCCCTGGGACGAGCAATGGGTCCGCAAACTGCTGGTGGACATCCCGAAACAAATGCACTGGAATGCGTTCCGCTTCTGCATCGGCCCCGTGCCCGACCAGTGGCTCGACATCGCCGACGAGGCGGGCCTGTTGATCCAGAACGAGTACTTCGTCTGGACCGGCAACGCGTGGCACGGCGCGGAGAACCAGGTACACTTCGACGCCAACGAAATGATCACGGAATACCGCGAGTGGATGCGCGACAACTGGAACCATCCGAGCGTCGCCATTTGGGACGCGAACAACGAAACGTGGGATCCAATGTTCGGCGAGCGGATCATTCCCGCCGTGCGCGGGCTCGATCTCTCGAACCGGCCCTGGGAGAACAGCTACAACCCGCCAGCCGGGCCCGACGATCCGGTGGAGGATCATCCCTACGAGTTCCAGCAGATGGCGGACGGCGGGCCGGATTTCAGCATGACGACGTTCGAGCACCCGGGCGGCAAAGCGCCCGGCGCGCCCACCGGCCACGCCATGATCCTGAACGAATACGGCTGGCTCTGGCTGAATCGCGACGGCAGCCCGACGGAGTTGACGAAGAATCTGTACCCGCGCCTGCTCGGTCCCAACGCGACCGCGGAGCAGCGGCTCGCGCTCGACGCCTATCTGCTCGGCGGCATCACCGAATACTGGCGCGCCTACCGCCAGTACGCCGGCGTGCTGCATTTCGTCTACCTGATGAGCAGCGATCCGGCGGGCTACACCGCCGATCATTTCCGCGACGTGGAAAAGCTCGAGCTCGACCCGTACTTCCGCGACTATATGAGCGAGGCGTTCAAACCGCTCGGCGCTTACCTGAGCTTCTGGCATCCCACGCTGGAGGCGGGCAGCACGCACACGTTCCAGGTGATGCTGGTCAACGACGAACCACGAGCCGCCGCGGGCACGCTGACGCTCACGCTCGCGTCGGAACAGGGCACGGAACTGGCGCACAACGCCGTGCCGTTCGCCGTGAACCCGCTCGGGCAGCAGACGGTGTACGTCGATTTCGTGGTGCCGCAGGCCGCGGGCGCGTGCACGCTCACGGCTTCGGCAGCGCCCCAGGATGCCGCCTTCGGCGGCGCAACGGTGAGCCGCCGTCATGTCACCGTCGTGGCCGCCGGGGCAAGCGCAAAGTAGCCAGGCAAACGCCGTGTAGCGTCCCGGAATTCACGCGCCTCATGGTATGCTCCCACCCATGGGACTTGCACAGGAATTCAAAGAATTCGCCATGAAGGGGAGCGTGATCGACCTGGCCGTCGGCGTCGTCATCGGCGGCGCGTTCGGGAAGATCGTCAACTCGCTCGTCGAGGACATTATCAATCCGCTCGTCGGCGTGCTCACGAGCGGTGTCGATCTGGCCAGCCAGTTCATCGTTCTGAAGAACCCGAAAGGCGCCACATTCGCCACGCTGGCGGACGCGAAAAAGGCAGGCGCGGTCGTGCTGAGCTATGGCAACCTGCTCAACAACGTCTTTCAGTTCCTGATTGTGGCGTTCGCCATTTTCATCGTGATCAAGTGGGTCAACCGGTTCACGAAGCTGGAGGGGGAGAATCTGCCCAAATCGGCTTAGCGCACGCCAGGACGCGCCATGCGCCCCGCGCGATCGCAAATTTGACGCACGCCGCTAACGCGCGGGAGCGGCAATCCGCCCGGCGAGCGGCCGGATCGACCCCGCGCCGCACACGCCCACGCCCACTTGCTGCAGTGCGTTCAGGAAATTGAACAGCACGCCGTAAATCGCCTTCTCAGCCACCGGCTGGCGCCCGGGCAGGCGAAAATGCTGGGGCAGTTCTTTCAGGATCTGCACCGTAACGGCCTTGGTGTTCAACCGACCATTGGCGTCGTAGAAATTGCCGACGATGAACGGGGTTTGCAGGACCGCGCCCGTCCGGCCATCCACGTAAAACATGCAGCGCGAAAACCAGCCGGTGTTGGCGGGATCGGCGGCATCGAACAGCAACAGCGGCGTGTCGCGTTCGCGCGCGCGGAGCGTCAGCGTCGTGACGTGCGGCTGGTCGTTGATTTCAACGTCGAAACCAGCCTCCTGAACGCCCTGGCGCAGGAGTTCCGGATCGAATTCGAGCGCCACCAACTGATGCTTGCCGGCCTGAATGAGCTGCATTTGCCAACTACTAGTGTAATCGGTCATGCAAATGCCTGCGCCAGACACGGACCGCCAGCCGCCGCGCCGCCGGTGCACTTAAGTTCCGCCGGCGAAAGGCGCCGCGGAGGCTGTCTGCCGATAGCCGTCGTGTGCGAGCTAAACGCCGGGCTGAATGCCAGGGCCGGTAAGAATTACCGCTGAACACACGTTGCCGTAACCGTCTGGACCGGCCTCGCCGATCCGGGGCAATCGTCGTGCCATTCCGAATCCGTTGAGCCCAAACGTGATCGTCTTTTTCGTAAGCCGCACTGCCGGCAAGTTCTTAATACGGGCCTTAATGTGCATCTTTTGACCCGGTCGCCGCAGGGCCTCACTGGGAGCCGGAGGTCCGGACTGAGGTTCTCCACGGCGATCGAGTCACACAACCAAAACAAGATGCAAGGAAGGACAATGATGCATTTCGGAGTAGAACCAACCCCCGCCGGCCGCGGCCTGTCACCTCGCGGCTGGGCCCGTCCGTTGATTCAGACGCTGTTGATTCTGACGGCGATCATGTTGCCGATCATCCTGCTGGCGTATCCGAGCAACCCGCCCGTCGGGCTGACTGGAGCACCCGGCGAAAGCACCTGTGTCGGTTGCCATAGCCCGATCACCACCGGGAGCGGTGTAACGGTGACATTCCCGAACAACGCACTCACCTACACGCCGGGTGGTCCGGCCATCCCGCTGACCGTGGCGGTCACCGGATCGGGCGGCTTCGAACTGTCGACGCGCGTCCAGAACGACAACAGCCAGGCGGGCACGCTCGCCGCCGGCACGGGCAGCGCCGTGTCGTCCAGTTCGGGGATCCAATACATCTACCAGAGCGGCCCGGCCGCCTCGTGGACGTTCAACTGGACGCCGCCCGCCACGAACGTCGGCAACGTCGTAGTCTATGTCACGGGCGTAACCAGCCAGACGTTCGCCAACAGCTACACGCTCACCCCGGCGAGCAGTACCCCTTCGGAGACACTCTCGGTCAGCAGTTCCAGCCTGGCGTTCACCTATGACGGAACACCGACCGCTACGCAGACTGTGCAAGTCACCAGCAGTGGAGCAGCGCTTCCGTTCACCACAAGCGTCTCCACCACGTCGGGCGGCAACTGGCTCACGGCGGTTCCGGCGGCCGGAAATACCCCGATGGGAGTGACCGTCTCGGCCCTTGCCGATGGCTTGGCCGTAGGCACATATACCGGTACGATCACGGTCGCCTCGACCGGCGCGACGAACAGCCCGCTGACGATCAATGTCTCCTTCGACGTGACCGTCGCGGGACCGCAGCCGTTGCCGACACTCGCCGCCACGCCGGCCACGCTCGCCTTCACGGCGGACGCGAACACGAGCACCGTGGCGCCGCAGAACCTGCAAGTGGCGACCAGCGACGGCTCGGCCGTGTCCGTGGCCGCGGCTGCCGCCACCGCCTCGGGCGGGAACTGGCTCGCCGTCAGTCCGGCCACCGGCTCCACGCCGCTGACGCTGGCGGTCACGGCCGATCCCACGGGTCTCGCCAATGGGACCTACCACGGCACAATCACGCTGGCCGCGATGGGCGCATCGAACAATCCGTTGAGCGTGCCGGTCACGCTGACGGTCGGCCCGTCCACGCCACCCACTGCCGGCCCGCTGTACTTCCGCTTCAACGTTGTTGACAGCCAATCCGGCGGTTCCAACAACGTGTTGCTCGAAGGCCGCGGCTCCATCGACAGCGCCGGCAAGCTCACCGGCGGCGGCAGCTACACGCAGTTCTCCACGGCCAGTTCGTCCGGCGGTTCGACGGGCGGCGACGATGCCCGCACGTTCCGCCGCCACCATACCGTGAGCACGGGCTACTGGACAGCGACCGGTGTCACCAGTTTCACCCCGGCGGCGAGCGGCGCCAGCGGCGGTGTGTTGGAGATCACCGTCAGCATCCTGCCGCGGGGCGGCACGGCGATGACCGGCACAATGCGCATCGCCAACACCGGCACCGACAAGGGCGTCAAGCTGACCATCGATGGCGGGGCGACGTTCATGCCGACCGGCACCGGCCGGGTCTCCATCGTCACCGGCTCGTCGTCCGGTTCCGGAGGGGGCGGCGATGACAACGAACCGGGAGAAGGTCCCGAAGGCGGACGCAGCGGCGAGTAGCCGCTGAATCGCACGCCTTCGCACCACCGGCCCACCAGCCCATGCCTGCATCTGCGCGGGCATGGGCTGGCCCGTTTTGATGGATCGCCTGAAGCGATCGCCCTGCCGTCCGCGGACCGGGCAGTGCTATCTCGGGCCGCTATGATGGGCAAAGATGCAGCAGAATTCGTCCCGTCGCCCCACGGCCGCCCGCGTCCTTTTTCTTTTCGACATCGATGGCACATTGCTCCGCCGCTCGGGTCCGGACCACCGGGCCGCGCTGGAGCGGGCGGTGTTGCGCGTCACCGGCCGGCGCGCCAGTATGGCCGGCATGCATGTTCCGGGCATGCTGGACCGCGACATCCTGAGTGAAATGCTGCGCGCCGCTGGCGTCCCGCGGCGGGTGGTGGACACGGAAATGGCGCACATCGTGCGGGAAGCGCAGGATCTCTATCGCGCGACGTGCCCGGATCTGCGCGCCATGGTCTGCCCGGGCGTGCGGCGCCTGCTGCGCGGCTTGCTGCGAGCGGGCGTCCCGGCGGGCCTGGTCAGCGGCAACCTGAGCCGCATCGGCTGGCGCAAAATGGAGCGCGCCGGACTGCGCGGCTACTTCCGCCTGGGAGCCTTCTCCGAGCAGGGCCGCACGCGCGCCGAGCTTGCGGCCCGCGCCGCCGCCGAGGCGCAACGCCGTCGCCTGATCCTGCCCGGCGCCCGCATCGCACTGATCGGCGACCATTTCAACGACATCGCCGCCGCGCGCGCCAACGGCTACCTCAGCGTGTCCGTCGCCACCGGCGTCGTACCATTGGAGGAGTTGCGCCCGCACGCGCCCGATATTCTGATCGAGGATCTGCGCGGGTTCGATCTGGAGAAACTGCTGTGCGCGTGGCCGACGCCTGCCTCTCACTAACGCTTGCCTGCGCGGCGGCCCTGTGCGGTTGCGCGGCCTCTGGCGACGACGCGGCCACCTGGGCCATCACCGGCGCGACGCTCATGGACGGCACCGCGCACGTGCCCGTGGACAACGCGGTTGTGCTGGTAAAAAGCGGACGCATCGCGGCGCTGGGAAGCGCTGCGGAAGTCGCCATTCCGAACGACGCGAAGCGGATCAACGGCCGCGGCCGCTTTGTCTTTCCGCTTTTCCTCGAACAGCCTTTGAAGGCCGACGGCCCGGCGGACCTGATCCTCTGCGACACGAACCCGGCGCGCGATCCCGACTACATGAAGAAGACCTCCGGCCGCATGGAGAAGGGCCGCTGGACGCAGTTTCCCAATTGACCCCGCCAAAACGGAGCCGCGACCGTCCGGGAGCGGTTGTATTCAGGCATCTGCGCAGACAAAAAGAGCGGCCCTACCCGCATTGGGAAGAGCCGCTCTTGGATTCCTGCTATGCCGGTTCCGGCCAGCTTACATGTACATTCCGCCGTTGACGCGGATCACTTGTCCGGTGATGTAGCTGGCATCGTCGCTCGCCAGGAACTTCACCGCGTTGGCGATGTCCTGCGGCTGCCCGAGGCGGTTCAACGGCACCTTGGCCATCATCTTCGCCTTCTGCTCCGGCGTCAGCACGGCGGTCATGTCCGTGTCGATGAAGCCCGGCGCGACGGCGTTCACGGTGATGTTGCGCGACGCCAACTCCTGCGCGAGGCACTTGGTCAAGCCGATGATACCGGCCTTCGACGCCACGTAATTCGCCTGGCCCGGGTTGCCCGCTTCGCCGACCACCGACGCGATGCTGACGATGCGGCCATAGCGCTGCTTCATCATGTGCGGGATCACGGCCTGGCTGGTGAAGAACGTGCCCGTCAGGTTGACGGCGATCACCTTGTGCCAGTCGTCGGCCTTCATGCGCATCGACAGCGCATCGCGCGTGATGCCGGCGTTGTTGACCAGTACGTCGATCCGGCCGAACTTCGCAATCGCGGCGTCCACGCCCGCCTTGACCGATTCCGGCGAGGCGACGTTGAAATCCACGGTCAGGCACTCGCCGCCCAGGGCGCGGATCTCACCCGCGACTTCCTCGTTCTTGTCGAGCTCGGGACTCGCGATGACGATCGCGTATCCGGCTTTGCAAAACGTATGCGCGATGGCGCGGCCGATGCCGCGGCTTCCTCCGGTAACCAGTGCAACTTGTTGGGCCATATTGACTCCTATCCATTCGACGGGCGAAACCTCCATGATAGTAAATTGCGGAGGCAAACCAGCAAAATGGCCTATCCCGATCTGCGCGCCTTCATCCGGAAGCTCGAACAGGAACACGAGCTCAAGCGCATCCCCTTCGAGGTGGACCCGCATCTCGAAATCACCGAATTCGCCGACCGTTCCGTCAAATCCGGCGGGCCGGCGCTGCTCTTCGAGAAGCCCAAGGGCTCGCAGATCCCCGTACTCATCAATGCGTTCGCCTCCGAGCGGCGCATGGCGCTAGCGCTCGAAGTGGAGTCGGTGCAAGAGCATGCGGACCGCATCGTCGAGATGCTCGAAATGCGCATGCCGGCCGGCCTCATCAACAAGCTCAAAATGCTGCCGAAGCTCGCCGACATGGCCAGCTTCTTTCCGAAGACGGTCTCCAGCGGGCCATGCAAAGAGGTCATCCGCAAGAGCGATTTCTCACTGAAGGAATTCCCCGTGCTGACCTGCTGGCCCGGCGACGGCGGGCCGTTCATCACGCTGCCGATGGTCTTCACAAAGAACCCGGAAAACGGCAAGCGCAACTGCGGCATGTACCGCATGCAGGTTTACGACGACCGCACGACCGGCATGCACTGGCAGACGCAGAAGCACGGCGCCGAGCATTACCGGCGTCTGCTCGCGGAGGGAAAAGACGGGAAGATGCCCGTCGCCGTCGCCATCGGCGCGGACCCGGCAACAATGTACTCGGCGATCCTGCCGCTGCCGCCCGACCTCGACGAGATGATGATCGCGGGCTTCCTGCGGCGCGAGCCGGTCGCAATGGTCCAGTGCGAGACGTGCGATCTGGAAGTGCCCGCCAACGCCGAGATCGTGCTCGAAGGCTACGTCATCCCCGGTGAGACGCGCCGCGAAGGCCCGTTCGGCGACCACACCGGCTATTACTCGCTCGACGACGATTTCCCCGTCTTCCACGTCGAGTGCGTCACGCAGCGCAAAGAGCCCATTTACGCCGCGACCATCGTCGGCCCGCCGCCGATGGAGGATTACTACATGGGCCGTGCCATCGGGCGCATCTTCCTGCCGCTGATGCGCATGCAGGCACCCGAAATCCGCGACGTCGCGCTGCCCGCCGAGGGCGTGGTCCACAACCTGATGCTCGTGTCGATCCGCAAGTCCTATCCGGGCCAGGCGCGCAAGGTGATGCATGCCATCTGGGGCATGGGCCAGGCGATGTCGACCAAGCTGATCGTCGTGGTGGACGAAGACGTGGACGTGCAGAACTCGTCCGAGGTCGTCTGGCGCGCACTGAATAACATCGACCCCGAGCGCGACATCGAGTTCGTGCACGGCCCGGTGGATACGCTCGACCACGCCTCGCGGCTGCCCGATTACGGTTCGAAGATGGGCGTCGACGCGACGAAGAAGCTGGCGTCGGAGGGCTTCACGCGGCGCTGGCCGGATGTGCTCAAAATGTCGCCGGAGGTGAAGGCGCGCGTCGACGAGCTATGGGAAAAAGCAGGGCTGTGAGCGCTCGAAACGGCGCCCAACTTCGAAACGAAGCCCAACCTGGAAACGGAGCCGCGACCGTGAGGGAGCGGTGGTATCAGGCGCTGCTATCAGTTCCCGATCACCAAACGCAGCGGACTGTGAATGGTCCCCGCATTTCTGGACCGCCCCACTTGTGGCGCAATCTGCATTTCGAAGAGCAGGCTAATTTTTCGCCGCCGGCTCGACTTCTTTCGCGTCGCCGGGATTGTCCATCGGCACTTCGGCGTAGAACACTTCCTTCATCGTGCGGCCTTCGCGAATGCCGCTGATGTAGATGTAGGCGTTGCGCCGCCATTCGGTCTGGAAATAGAAAAAGCCGTGCGCCGATTCGCCGGGTAGAATGTTCTTCGCGCCCCACGCCCGCGTATCGAAGGCGACATTGGCGAGCGGGTTCTTTTTCCCTCTGGGGAACGGAATCGGCATGGGATACGTCGGACCCGTGTTCGGCCGCTTCGGGCCGATCAGATAGGGCAAATCCTTGGCGGCGGTCGGGTCGAGCCGGACCCCGCCGGGCGCCATGAATTCGATCTTCATCTGGTCGAGCAGCAGGTTCTCCTTGCCCTTGTTTTCGATCATCAGCAGCACCGGCAATACGCCGTGCTCGTTCGGGTTCGCTTTGCCGAATATCGGTTGCGTGTCGGCGTCGCTCTCGTAGCGAACCGCCGCAAATGCGACGTCACCGATGGTCTGGTGCGACGGCCACGCCGCCGCGGGAGCCGGACGGAACGGCGCGACAGGTTCGCTCGCGTACGGCGCGGCGCCACACCAGGCGCCGACCGCAATGAGCGAAAGTAGAAGAGCGGAGATGGTGAAAAGGACTCTCATAGAAGCTGCCTACCGGGCTCTGACGATCCTGGCGTTCCCCTTGCTCTTACTCTATCTGGCCCTGCGGGTCGCGCGGGACCGGCGTTATGCGCACGGTTTGAGGGAACGCCTGGGCATGCTGCCGCGGTCCTTTCGCAGGACGGCTCCCGGCGCCATCTGGTTGCATGCGGTCTCGGTCGGTGAGGTCCTGACGGCCGTACCACTACTGAAACGGTTGCGGACCGCGCTGCCCGGAGCGCCCGTCTACGTCTCGGTGACCACGCTCGCCGGACGCGCCATGGCGGACCAGAAGCTGGCCGGTCTCGCCGCCGGAGTCTTCTACACGCCGATGGACATGACCTTCGCCGTGCGTGCGGTGCTGCGCGCGTTGCGGCCCGCGCTCGTGGTGGTGATGGAGACCGAGATCTGGCCCAATCTTTATCGCGAGGCGAAGCGCGCGGGCGCGTCGCTGGTCGTCGTCAACGGCCGCATCTCGGACAAAGCCATGCCGGCCTACCGGCGCTGGCGCGGCTTCTTCCAGGCGCCGCTTTCCCGCCCTGACGCAATCTTCGCGCAGGACGAACGCGCCGCGGCCCGTTATCGCGAACTCGGCGCCACGCGCGTCGAGGCCGCGGGGAATCTCAAATACGATTTCGACCCTGAAGCTACGCACGTCGCGCCCGTTGTGCACGATTTCATCGAACGCCTGCACCCGGCGCCCGTGCTCGTCGCCGCCAGCACGATGCCGCCCGCGCGCGAGGGCGACACAGATGAAGACGAATTGGTCATCGAGACGTTTCTGAGCATGCGCGGCCGTTTCCCGCGCATGCTGCTGCTCTGGGCGCCGCGCAAACCAGAGCGTTTCGACGCGGCGGCGGAGCGTCTGCAGGCGGCGGGCATTCCGTTCGTGCGCCGGTCGCAGCTCACCGAGAGCGCGCCGCTCGCGTTGCCGGGCGTGCTGCTCGTGGATACCATGGGCGAACTGGCCGGGCTCTTCCGGCTCGGCGACGCCGTGTTCATGGGCGGGACGTTTCCCGATCGCGGCGGGCACAATCCGCTGGAGCCGGCGGCCTTCGGCGCGCCCGTGGTCGCTGGCCCGCACATGGAAAACTTCGCCGCGATCGCCGCCGATTTCGACGCACGCAAGGCCTGGATCCGGGTGCGCGATCCGCGCGAACTGGGCAGCACATTGATCGAGCTGCTCGACGATCCGGAGCGGTTGCAGGCCATCGGCGCGGCGGGACGGTTGCTCGCCGAAGCGCGCCGCGGCGCCACGGCGCGCGCCACGGACGTGCTGGTGCAAGCTTACGATGACGCGCTGCCCGTGCCCGTGCACCCGCTGTGGAAACGGCTGACGCTGGGCCCGTTGACATGGCTCTGGCGCGCCGGTGTGCGGGTTGATCGGGCTCTGCGCTCGGACGGCCGCCGGCACGTCTGCTGCCTGGTGAGCGTGGGCAACCTTAGTGTTGGCGGCACGGGTAAGACGCCGTTCGTCATCTGGCTCTGCGCGCGTTTTCGGCAGAGGGGCCGCCATCCCGGCGTGCTGCTGCGCGGCTACGGCCGCCGCGGCGGTCCGGACGTGCTGCTGTTCACGCCCGGCGCGGAGCACAACCCTGAAACGGAGTCCAACCCTGATACGGAGCCGCGACCGTCAGGGAGCGGTGACAATCCCTTATCCGCAAGCGCCATACCTTCCGTAGCATCCGCGGGAGAAGAAGCCCTGTTGCATCTCCGCGCGGGCTATGCCGCGGTCGGCGTCGGCGCGGACCGCGCCCGTACGTTGATCGCCCTGCATGCCCGCTATGCGATCGATTGCGCCGTGCTCGACGACGGTTTCCAGCACTGGCCGCTGCACCGCGATTGCGACATCGTGCTGATTGACGCGCTCGACCCGTTCCGCGGCGGGCTGCTCCCGCTCGGCCGTTTGCGCGAGGGCTTCCCGGCGCTGCGCCGCGCGCACATCGTCGTCATCACGCGCGCCGTTGCAGGCCGCACCTACGCCGGGCTGCGCCGCGAGATCGCGTGTTGGAATCCGCAGGCGCCGGTCTTCCTGGCGCGGACGGTGGCGGGCGTGGAGAGCCTGCCGGCGGGCGCCGGAGCCTTCTGCGCGCTGGGCAATCCCGAGTCGTTCCGCACGACGCTCAGCCAACTCCACGTGACAGACTCCGGGCAGCTCTTTCAACCCGCTTTCTTCGCAACTTTCCCCGACCATCACCATTACGTGGACGCGGAAATCGAGGCGCTGCTGCAACGCGCGCCCACGCTCGTGACGACGGAGAAAGATTGGCTGAATCTGCCGCCGCGCTGGCAGGCCGACGCACGCATCGTCGCCGTCCCCATTCGCGTCGAGGTCGAGCACGGCGCCGAGCTTTTTAACCAGGTAGCAGCACGCCTTCAAGCCGCAGCAGCGCGAGCTTGACATCGAGTCCGCCGCCAAAGCCGGTCAGGCTGCCGTTCGAGCCGATCACGCGATGGCATGGCACGAAGATCGGCAGCGGATTCTGACCGTTCGCCGCGCCCACCGCGCGCGTCGCCGTCGGCCGTCCAATCGCCTTCGCAATGTCACGGTAGGTGCGCGTGTGGCCGTAGGGAATGTCTTCGAGCGCGTTCCAGACGCTCAGTTGAAACGGCGTCCCGGCGGGACGCAGCGGCACGCTGAACACTTCGCGCCGGCCCGCGAAATACTCCCGCAACTGGCGCAGCGCTGCGTCGAGAATGGCGTCGCTCGACTGTGTCCAGCCCGTGGGCCAATGCGCCGGCACCGCGCCGGGCGCGGACAGAAATTCGACGCGCACCAGCGCCGCGCCGTCCGAGGCAAGCGCCAGCGATACGCCATAAGGAAACTCCGCCGAAGTCCAGTGCACCATGCCAGCACCCTCTGCCAATTATCGGCTGCCGGCCCCGCTCGCGGCAGGCCGCCACTTGACCGCGACAGCCGTTCTCTGGAGTAGTGAAAGTATCATGAACTGGGCCGGTTATGCCATCCTCTCGGCCGTCTTTGGCGCGCTGGTCGCCATCTTCGGCAAGATCGGCGTGCGCGACGTCGACAGTAATCTGGCGGTCGCCATCCGCACGGTGATCATCGTCTTCTTCGCCTGGGGCATCGTATTCGCCCAGGGCAACGCGCGCGACGTGACGCGCATCTCGCGCCACTCCTACGTGTTCCTGGTGCTCTCGGCCATCGCCACCGGCCTGTCGTGGCTCTTCTACTACAAGGCGTTGAAGCTCGGCGACGCCTCGCGCGTGGCGCCGATCGATAAGCTCAGCGTCGCGCTGGCCGTCGGCATGGCCTTCGTCTTTCTGCGCGAGAAGCCGACGCCCGGCAGCGTGATCGGAGCGCTGCTGGTCACCGCCGGCGTGCTCGTCGCCGCGCTGGTTCACTAAGCGCGGCGACGAAATCGCGCGCCAGAGGCAATGCGCCGCTCCGTCTCGCGGTTGGCGTCCGCTGCGATAGGATTGAGACGGTTTGCCGTCCGGCACGACTCACACAATGAAACAATTACGCACCATCGCGCTTTGCGGCGCTGTTCTGATGACTACGGCCGCGCTGGCCTGCGCCGCGGACTTTCCCGGCCAGCCATCCGCGTGGCAGGGCCACGCGCGCTTCGACTTCACGGCCGCCGAACGCGCGGTGACGGTCGTCGTTCCGGAGACGCCCGCCGCCGGCCGGCCGTGGCTCTGGCGCGGCGAATTCTTCGGCGCGTTCGCGACGGTTGACGAGGCGCTGCTCAAGCAGGGCTGGCACGTCGTTTACATGAACTGCGCGAACACCTTCGGCAGCCCCGACACCATGCGCCGCTGGGAAGTTCTCTACGACCTGTTGACGACGCATTACGGCCTCTCGCGCCGCCCCGTGCTGCTCGGCATGAGCCGCGGCGGACTGTACGTTTACAACTGGGCCGCGCTACACCCCGACCGTGTCGGATTGATCTACGGCGACGCGCCGGTATGCGATGTGAAAAGCTGGCCCGGCGGCAAAGGCAAGGGCCAGGGCAGCCCGCGGGATTGGGAACTGTTCAAGCAGATTTACGGCCTGAGCGAAGAGCAGGCGCTCGCCTGGAACCAGAATCCCATCGACGTCCTGGCGCCTATCGCCCAGGCGCACATTCCGGTTATTCACGTGGTCGGCGACGCCGATGACGTCGTGCCGTGGCAGGAGAACACGGCCGTGCTCAAGCAACGCTACGAAGCGCTCGGCGGGCACGTCGAACTGATCGTCAAGCCCGGCGTCGGCCACCACCCCCATTCGCTCGCCGACCCGTCGCCGATTGTCGGCTACATCCTCAAAAACCGCTTGCCGGATTAGGACCGTTGCGCAACGGCGTCAACCGCGCGGGCGCGCCGGCCGTACGCTCAATCCGCGGACCGTCCGTCCATTTGAAACAATCGTCAAACACTATCCGCAACAGCGGGAGACCGCTGGTAAGGTCGGGTAGACTGGAATGTTAGGCGCGCGTTCATACTTGATACTATTGGCATTCGCACGATGCGACAATTCCTGACCCAACTCAGCGAAGCGATGCCGCGGTTGAGCATCCGCGCAGTGATCGACATCCTGCTTGTGGCGTTGCTGATTTATCAATCGGCGATGATCATCCGCGGCCGCCGCGCCGCGCACATTGTGCTCGGGCTTGGCACATTGGTGGTCGCTTACCTGATCGCCCTGGTGACCGGCCTGGAACTGGTCCGCACGGTGTTGGAAGCGGCGGCGCCCTACACGGCGTTCGCGTTGATCGTCGTCTTTCAAAGCGAGTTGCGGCGCATGTTGTCGCGGCTTGGCGAGCAACGCTGGATGGGCATCGGCAGCCGGTTCCAGACGAAGGAAGTCGCCGATGAAATCGTGCTCGCGGCCAGCTATCTGTCCCAGCACAAGATCGGCGCGCTGATCGTACTGGAAGGCGACGTCGGCTTGCGGTCGTTCATCGAAAGCGGCGTATCGCTGGACGCGCGGGTGACGCGCGATCTGCTGCTGGCGATCTTCCAACCCGGAGCGGCGCTGCACGACGGCGCCGTCATCGTGCAGAACGGACGCATCGCGGCGGCGGCCTGCTTCCTGCCGCTGACGATGAACCCCAACCTCTCGGGCAAGCTCGGCACGCGCCACCGCGCTGGCATCGGCGTAACGGAAGAGAGCGACTGCCTCTCCGTGATTGTCAGCGAAGAGCGCGGCACCATCTCACTGGCGGCACGCGGCGAACTGCGCGAGGACGTCTCTCTCGAACGCCTGGCGCAGCGCCTCAAGCAGCCCCACTCGCAGCCGCTCCACCCGGCGGCGCCGGCGCCGGTCACGGAAGATACCGACATCCAGGGAGGGATCTAGCCGTGAAGTGGCTCGCTGAACGCAATCTCGGTTGGAAACTGGCCGCGCTGGCTCTGTCGTTCCTGCTGTGGTTTGCCATCAACGGCGCGAACGAGTTGACGGAATCCGTGAGCGTGCCGGTGCAGTATCGCAACATTCCCCAGAATCTCGAAATTGGGTCGGATCTCGCGGAGCAGGTGCACTTGATTCTGCGCGGTCCCTCGCTGTTGCTCTCCCGCGCGTCCACCACGCCTTCGCCTGTTGTGATCGACCTTGCGGAAGTCAAAGGCCCCGGCGAAAAAACTTTTTCGATTACGGCGGCCAACATCCACTTGCCGGGCGGCGTCGTGCTCGAAAAGGCGTTGCCGGGCCAGATCCGCCTGCGGCTGGAAAACCGGATGCGCAAGGCCGTACCGGTGCACGTCCGCGTCGATCATGTGCCGGACGGCATGGACGCCAATGTCGATCAGGTGAATCCGCCGCAACTGACCATCGTGGGACCGGAGAACCGGGTCCGCGCAATCAATGAAGTGGACACAGACCTCGTGGATGTCCGCTCCCTGGAGCCGGGCGGCCGCGCGCGGACCTCGGCCTTCACGGCGGATCCGCGAGTCGGGTTTACGGCCATGCCGAACGTGACCGTTCGCATCAGCCTGGCGCCGGCAGTGAAGAAATAGAAATCGAGTTTCATGGCACGACAACTTTTCGGCACCGACGGAATCCGTGGGGTCGCGGGCGAATACCCGCTCGATCCCAAAACTGTTTATGCCTTCGGACGCGCGCTCGGTGAATGGGCCGGCAGCGCGGTGAGCGCCCGCCGGCGCGGGGCGGCGCGGATCGTCATCGGGATGGATACGCGCGAATCCGGTCCGGAACTGGCCGCACTGGCCGCGGCCGGTCTGCGGCGCAGCGGGACGGAGCCGGTTTTCGCCGGATTGATTACGACGCCGGGCGTCGCCTACGTGACGCGCACGGAGGACTTCATCGCGGGACTGATGATCTCCGCCTCGCACAATCCGTATCACGACAACGGTCTGAAGGTCTTCGATCATTCGGGCTTCAAGCTCGCCGATGAGATCGAAGACGGCATTGAGCAGCGCCTTTTCGCTTTCGCCAAAGAAGATTGCGCGCCGGAGCGCGCCGCCCTCGCGCCGGATCCGGCGCTGAGCGCACGCTATCTCGATGCGCTGGCGTCCACGTTTCACCGCCGCCTGGAGGGCCGCAAGATTGTGCTCGACTGCGCCAACGGCGCGGCCTCGTACTTGGCGCCGCAACTCTTCACGTGCTTGGGCGCGGAAGTCATCGCGCTGAATTGCGCGCCGGATGGCCGCAACATCAATCTGAATTGCGGAGCGCTCCACACCGGGGCGTTGTGCGCGGCCGTGCCGGCGCACGGAGCAGATTACGGCGCCGCCTTCGACGGCGACGCCGACCGCTGCATGCTCGTTGCGAAGACCGGCAAGCTGATCGACGGCGATCACTCGATGCTGATTGCCGGACGCCAGTTGCACGCCGCGGGCAGGCTCTCCGGCCATCACGGCGCGCCCGCCGTGGTAGCGACGGTAATGTCCAACCTCGGCCTGCAGCGCGCTCTCGAATCCGATGGCATCCAACTCATCCGCACCGCGGTCGGCGACAAGTACGTGCTCGAAGAAATGGTGCGCCAGGATCTGCCACTCGGCGGCGAGCAAAGCGGTCATGTGATCTTCCGCGAATATGCGACCACCGGCGACGGACTGCTGACGGCCCTGCGTATCATCGACCGCGCTGAAGAGACCGGGCAAGGCCTGGATGAACTCACGGCCGGCTTCCGCGACTACCCGCAGCGGCTGGTGAACGTGCGTTTCAAGATGAAGCGGCCGCTCGACGAATTGCCCACGGTGCAGGCCGAAATCCATGCCACCGAGGCGGAGTTCGGCGCGGCGGGACGCGTAGTGGTACGCTTTTCTGGGACCGAGCCATTGGCGCGAGTGATGGTGGAAGGTCCGTCGGAAGAACGCGTCCTCGACCGGGCGCAGAAAATCGCCGCGGCCATCGGCGCCGCTTTGAGTGAGTAAAAAGGGAATTCACTAATGAAGTCAGCAATCGCAATCCTATTCGCCGGCCTCGTGGCCGCGCCGCTGTTCGCCCAGTTGCCGCAGGGCACGAAGCCACCCGGCGAGGACTGGACCCGGATCTTCAATGGCAAAGACCTGACGGGTTGGCACAAGGTCGGCGTTGAAAGCTGGACCGTAGAGGACGGCGGCGTCGTCCGCGGAAAGGCCGCAACCAAGGCCTACGGTTATCTGGAGACCACGCAAACCTATCGCGATTTCGTGCTCTCGCTCCGTTTCAAGTGCGTGGAAACCGGCAACAGCGGCGTGTACTTCCACACCAAGTTCCACCCCGGCACGGTGGATGTCTCGCAGGGCGGCCAGTTCGAGATCGACTGCAACGTCACGCATCACACGGCCGGCGTCTATGACTCCAAGAAGGGCTGGCTGGTGTGGCCCGCGCCGGAGAATGAAACCGTCGTCCGCCCGAACGACTGGAACGACTACCTGGTGATCGTGCAGGGCAATCGCTTCATCTCGCGCCTGAACGGCGTGCAGATGGTGGACTTCACCGATCCGAACGCCGATTTCCTCGACGGCACCATCGCGCTGCAACTGCATGCCGGCGGCACGGCCGAGATGCTCTTCAAGGACATCTGGATCCGCGACCTGACCAAGCGGTAAGGCTGGTGGGCGGATTGTTCCGGTGGGGCGGACTTCAAGTCCGCGCGGGAATTCATTCCCGCCTCCGGATGTGGGGGCGGATTTCAATCCGCCCCGCTGCCTATTCCGCCAGCACGTTGAACAACAGCTTCAGCGTGAGGTAGCTCTGCGCGCGGTATTGCGGCCGCATGCCGAAAAGATACACCTTGCCTTTGCCCGCGCTCACTTCCAGCAACGCCGCCTTCCCGGCGTAGTATTTCTCTCCCAATAGCCAACCCGACGCAAGCACGCCCGTGGACGGGTAGCGCAGCAGCACTTTCGCTGGTGCGCCTTCCAGCGGCTCCCACGCCGGGCTCGATTCGTTCCAGATGGCGAACGTCCCGGGCAGCCCCGCCAGCGCGTGATCGGCGCCCGCGCTCGACACATTGAGTAGCGAGCCGGGACAGTATACGTCGCGGCTCGATTTGCCTTCGAGCGCATTGCGCGCCGGGATGCCGAGCTGCGAAACGGCGTACGTCCCGGCCTGGTTGAAGAAGACGAGCCGCCCGCCGTCAGCAAGAAACTGCCGCAGCGATTCCGCGCCTTTGAGCCCGAGTCCACCGGTGTATGCCTGCGGCATCGAGCCAGGCAGATAGCCGTTTGCCATGTAGGACGCGCGCTGATCGGGGAACACGATCACATCGAATTTCTCGCTCAGGCGCTCACCCTGGATGGCCGTGTTGCCGATGGACTCATACGGCCAGCCGAACGCGTCAAAGAACCAGCGCGTCCAGCCTTCGTCCATGTTCGGAACAATACTTTTGTACAGCGCCACGCGCGGCCGCCGCAGCGCTTCAAATCCCGCTGCCGGCGTCAGTCGGAAGTCACCGGTCGATGGATTGCGATAGACCGCCGCGCCCTCTTTCCAGGCCCGTGTCACGCGCTTCCACGTGTCGCTGTCGGCAGCCGCCAGCACGTCCGCAACAACTGGACGGTCCGGCTGAAAGGCAAACTCGCGCACGCGCTGGAGGGTGCCCTGAACGGGCTCGCTCGCGCTCTCCACGCGCACGCCCATCAGTAAGGGCAGCGTCTGCGCAGTCACGTCGTAAGGCCGTTTCGGCGGGCCGCCGGGATACAAGCGCAGATCCGGATAGCTCTGCCGCTCCAGCAGTGTCTTGGCCCACGCGCTCCAGGGCTGCTGCATCCGCACGACGTACGATCCCGCGGGCCATGTGACGTTGCCGGCGGTGACCGGCGTTTCGGAACGCTCGATCTCGATGGCGCCGAAAGCGAGGGTCTCCAGCAGCTTGCGTGCAGCGCCGGGGTCGCGCTGCGCGGCGGGCACGACGAAGGCGTACGGCTCGCGGCGCTCGACGGCGCGGCGATTGATTCCGTAGAAATTGCGCAGCAGATCCTCACGCCGTATGGCGGCCTGCCAGCACAACGATTCCATCGCGATCGACTCGTCGTCCATGATGTCGCGCACGCGCCACCGGCCGCCCGGCCATGGCTCCAGATGGTTCCACGAGCGTTCACGCGGGCTGTAGCCCGGGCCGTTGGCGTCGAGGTCCTCGGCGCGCATGTTGATCGGGCTGAAGAGCCGCGCGCTCGCCGATTCGGTCAGGATGCGCATGCCGCCGTGATAGGCCTGATAGTGCCGACCGGGCGTCCAGAAATCGTAGACGGCGTTGACGACGATGCCTTTGCGGCCCGCCGCCGTCAGGTCGTTCGCGATGCCCATGCCGAGCATGTTGGTCTCCTGCGCGAGCACCGGATCGACGTTGGGATCGATCGGATCGAGCCATGGCGGCACAAACATGCGCGCCGCGCCGGAGCCCATCTGGTGCACGTCGTAAACGATCTGCGGATGCCAGACATTGTGCAATTGCGACACCACGGCGCGCGTCTCGGCCTGGGAGAAGATGTACCAGTCGCGATTGTTGTCGTGGCCGATGTATTTCTGATACAGGTCCGGCGGAGCGGTGCCCTCCCACTGCGTGCCGAGCGTGCGCTTGTACCACTGCGCCACGATGTCGATGCCGTCGGGATTGATGGACGGCGCGAGGATGACGATCACATCATCGAGCACCTGCCGCAATTTCGGCGTCGCACCCGTCGCCAAACGCCACGCGAATTCCATGGACGCGAGCGTCGAGGCAACCTCGGTCGAATGGACGGAACAAGTGATCAGGACAATCGTCTTGCCCTCGGCAATCAGCTTCTCCGCCTCGGCGGGCGGCGTGATGCGCGGATCCGCCAGACGCCGCTGGATCTCTTCGTAACGGCCGAGCCGTTGCAGATTTTCGGGCGCGCTGAGGATGGCCGCGATCATCGGCCGGCCATCCGTCGAGCGGCCGTATTCGATCACGCGGACGCGATCGCTGCCCTGCTCCAACGCGCGAAAATACGCCGTCACCTGCGCCCACTCGACGGGCGTCCGGTCCTGCCCAACCGGATGGCCGAGAAATGTGGATGGATCGGGCGGCGCGGCAACCGCGGCGGTGAGCGCAACCAGCGCCACCGCGCTCAATAATGCAGCGCGCTTCATGCCCGGTTCATCTCCCTCCACAGCGCGCGGTACCAGTGCAGGAAGCGCTCGGGCTCCTTACTCTCCTGGCACTCGCACAGCGTGTAACGGTCGTAGCCGCTCGCGCGCAGCAGCGTGAACAGCTCGCGCCACGGGTAACTGTCATTCGCCAGCTCGTTAATATGCACGTTGCGAATCCACGGCCGCAGCAGCTCGAAATACTGCCGCACGCTGCCCTGCACGATGTCGGTCGGGTTGGAGTTCCAGCACAGCCCGACCGAAGCGTGATTCGTTGCCCGCATGATCGCCGCGCAGACCGGCGGAACCTGCGTTTCCGGACCGTGCACCTCCAGCCAGATCTCGACGCCGCGCACCTGCGCGTAGTCGCCCAGTTCCTTCAGACAGAGCCCGATGTTGCGGATTGTCTCCTCGTGCGCGACGCCCGGCGGAAAACCGTTCGGACGCACCTTCACGCCCAACGCGCCGGTGTCACGCGCCAGGTCGACGAAACGTTTTCCCTCTTCAATGTTTTTGCGGCGGATGGCCGGATCCGGCGACTCGAACTCGCATGTCGAGCCCAAGCTCAGCAGGCGAACCTTGCTGCGCGCGAAACGCTCCTTCACCTGCGCCCGCTCCGCCACGCCCAGCGACGGCTCCACACCGTGTTTGTGCGACGTGCGCAGCTCGACCGCCTCGAAGCCCGCCGCCTCCAGATTGCGGATGATCGTCTCGACGTCCCAATCCTTCAGGACGTTGTAGGTGACCGCACCGAGTTTCACTTCTTCACCGGCTGCTTTCCGGCGCGGGCGGAATCAGGCGGCGGGCGTAGAGAGAGCCGCCGAATCTTCCACCACCGGCGTCAGATCGTAGCCCTCCCATCGCGCAACCACCGCGGAGGCCAGGCAATTGCCCAGCACGTTCACCGAAGTCCGCGCCATGTCCATCACTGTATCGATGCCGAGCAGCAGGAAGACGCCTTCCGCCGGCAGGCTGAATGTAGCGAGCGCGCCCGCCAGAATCACCAGCGCTCCGCGCGGCACACCCGCGACGCCCTTGCTGGTGAGCATCAGCGTCAGCATCATCATAAGCTGCTGCGCGAAGGACATGTGAATGCCCGCCGCCTGAGCGATGAAGATGCTGGCCACGGACAGGTACAACGTGGAGCCGTCGAGGTTGAAGCTGTAACCGGTGGGCAGCACGAAACTCACAATGTGCTTCGGCACGCCGAAGCGCTCCATGTTCTGTAGCGCAGTCGGGAACGCTGCTTCGCTGGAAGCCGTGGTGAAAGCGAGCAAGAACGGGTCCTTGACCGCGCGGAAGAAGCGTCCGGGCGGAATGCGGAAGATCGCGATCACCGCGCCAAGAACGATCACCACAAAGCAGAGCAGCGCGGCGTACAAAGTGGCGATGACTTTACCAAGCCCATAGAGCACGCCGATGCCGTTCGCTCCAACCGTCGCCGCAATCGCCGCGCCCACGCCGAGCGGCGCGAAGTACATCACGTACTTCGTGTAGACGAACATCACCTCGACCAGCGACTTGCTGAACTCCACCACGGGCCGCGCCTTCTCGCCGATGGCGATGCACGCCGCGCCGAAGATGAAACAGAAGACGACGAGTTGCAGCACCTCGCCGCGCGCCATGGCGTCAATCACGCTCGCCGGAAAGATGTGTTCGAGCACGCCGCCGAGCGCCACGTTCGCTTGCGGCAACGCCGCGCTGGCGCCCTTCTGCAACGTCACGCCCGCGCCGGGCTGGACCAGGTTCACCGCGCCGAGTCCGAGGAACAGCGCCGCCGTGGTGACAATTTCAAAATAGACAATCGCCTTCACGCCAATGCGGCCCATGGCCTTGGCGCTGCCCGACCCCGCGATGCCGTAGACCAGCGCGCCGAACAGCAGCGGCGCGATGATCGATTTGATCAGCCGCAGGAACATGTTGCTGACCGGCGACAGATTGCGCGCGACGCCGGGAAAGAAGTGCCCCACGGCGACGCCCGCCACCATGGCGATGAAGATCCAGGCCGTTAACGAGAGCTTCTTCAACGCTCACCCCACTTGAGCTTTTGGCGCAGCACGTCGAAGAACAGCATGCGCGGCGGACGGATCAGCGCGACGGACTTCTGCGAACTCCGGCAGACCACGCGGTCCTGTTCGCGCAGCGGCTCGCCGACCTGGCCGTCAATGGTCAGATGGGCGTCGCCCGTCGCCGCCAGATTCAGGATCTGAATGACACTCGAATCGGAGACGAGCACGGGACGGTTGGTCAGCGTATGCGGGCAAATTGGCGTGATGCAGAGCGCGCCGACCGAGGGAAAGACAATGGGGCCGCCGGCCGAAAGCGAGTACGCGGTCGAGCCGGTCGGCGTCGAGATGATCAGCCCGTCCGCTTTGTAACGGCAGACGAAATGCGCGTCGACGTTGCAGACCAGATCGATCATGCGCGCGATCTGACCCTTGGTGATCACGACGTCATTCAGCGCGTCGTAGGCGGCCACGATCTCGCCGTCGCGCTGCACTTCGCAGGAAAGCATGCGGCGGTGCGCGATGCGATGCTCGTTGCGCAACGCCCGGTCGAGCTCGGGGAACAGTTCTTCCACGCTGATGGCCGTCAGGAATCCAAGCCCGCCCAGGTTCACCGCGAACAGCGGGATGTCGCGTCCGCCCACGGCGCGCGCGGCGGAAAGCAGCGTGCCGTCGCCGCCGAGGACGATCACCAGTTGGCAGCCTTCGGGGACGTTCTCGCGGTCCAATCCTTCGTGGCCCAGGTAGGCGCCCGCGTCGTGGTCGAGGCGCACCGTGACGTCGCGCTCGGCCAGCCATTCGAGCAAGGCCGGCAACAGTTCGGCGGTCTGGCGGACATCAGGCTTCGCGATGATCCCGACGGTAACGACCGGTTCCATATAGCAGGAATTCCTTATTGCCTTCGGCCCCCGGCAGCGGACTCTCAATGAGGCTCGTCTGGAAGCCTAACATTCGCGCCGCGTCCTCCGCTTTCCGGCAAACCGCCTCGTGCAGCGCCGGGTCGCGCACAATGCCGCCCTTGCCCACCTGGCCGCGGCCGACCTCGAACTGCGGCTTCACCAGAATGACGATCTCACCATCGGGCGTCAACAGGGGCGGCAGCATCGGGAGAATGAGTGTAACAGAGATGAAGCTCACGTCGCACACCGCCAGGCTCACCGGCTCGCTCAGCAGCGCCGGCTCGATGTAGCGCGCGTTCACGCCCTCGTGAATCACCACCCGCGGATCGTTACGCAGTTTCCAATGCAACTGGCCCACGCCGACGTCGACGCAATGCACGCGCGCCGCGCCGTGCTGCAACAGGCAGTCCGTGAAGCCGCCGGTCGAGGAGCCGACATCGACGCACACGCGCCCGGTCACATCGATCTTCCAATGCTCGAGCGCGCCCAGCAGCTTGTAACCGCCGCGGCTCACCCACGGCATGCGCTCCAGAATCTCGATCGCCGCGGTCTCGTCCACCGGCGTGCCGGCCTTGGTCACCTTCTGGCCGTTGACCAGGACCTCGCCGGCCAGCAGCAGCGCCTGCGCCTTCTCGCGGGATTCGGCCAGGTTGCGCTGGACCAGCAACTGGTCAATGCGCTGGCGGCCCTGCTTCATGCCGTACGCTCGACAATCAGATCGGCCAGCTCGCGCAGCCGCTCGGCGGGCTCGCCGAATCCGGCCAGTGCGGCGCGCGCACGCTGGCGCTCCTGCTCGGCCATCTGGCGGGACTCTTCCAGGCCGTAGACCGCCGGGAAAGTGATCTTGCCCTGCTCGGCGTCCTTGCCTGCGGTCTTGCCGAGAGCTTCCGAGGATTGCACCACGTCGAGGATGTCGTCGACAATCTGGAACGCCAGGCCGATGTGCTCGCCGTAACGCGAGAGCGCGTCGAGCTGCGTTTCCGAAGCGTTCGCAAAGATCGCGCCCAGGCGTACGGCGCCCTTCAGCAGTGCGCCTGTTTTGGCGCGATGAATCCGTTCCAGGAGTTCCGCGGTCGGCGTCTGGTGCTCGCCCTCAATGTCGAACACCTGACCGGCCACCATGCCGCCTTCCGTGCCCGACGCCGCGGCCAGTTCCGCCACCAGCCGCGCATCGCCATGCCGCGCCAGCACGTCGAAGGCGTAGGTCAGCAGCCCGTCGCCCGCCAGAATCGCCAGCGCCTCGCCAAAGACCTTGTGGCACGTGGGACGCCCGCGCCGCAGGTCGTCGTTATCCATCGCGGGCAGGTCGTCGTGAATCAGCGAATAGGTGTGGACCAGCTCGAGCGAGCACGCCACCGGGCCCACGCCCGCCATGTCGTGCCCCGCGACGGCGCGCGCCGCTTCCATGCACAGCACCGGCCGGATGCGCTTGCCGCCCGCGAACAGGCTGTAGCGCATCGCCTTGTGAATCGTCTCCGGAGCCGTTGTCTCCGGAGGCATAATCTTGTCCAGTTCGGCGTCCACCTGGCGGGCGCGCTCGGCCAGATACTCTTTGATGGTCATCGGAAATGTACTCACGCTGCGGGCGTCTCTCCGGCCGAAGGATCTTCCAGCGGCTCGGCTACGACGCCGTTCGCGGTCTTCGTCAGAATTTCGACGCGATGCTCGGCTTCTTCAAGCTGTTTGCGGCAGCCCGCGCTGAGAGCCGTGCCTTCTTCAAACAGCTTCAAAGCCTCTTCAAGAGACAGCTCGCTCTCTTCCAGCCGCTTCACGATCCCCTCCAGCCGCTCGAGATTCTGTTCGAACGTCGGAGCCTCGGAGCCGGGATGTGGTTTCCGCGCCATGTTGACCCTATTTTAACCTTCTCTGCAGCCGGTTGGAAAAAGGCAAAACCGCTCACTTGCGCGGTTTTGCCTTTGCAAGTTATTGAATCGTAAAGGGCTGAAAAATCGAAACCGCTCATTTGTACGGTTTTGCTCTGCAGAGACGCGCCGCTATTTCACGCCGCCCATGAGCCGCGTCACGGGTTTGGCGATGAGGAACAGGCACAGCCCGGCGACGATGCTGAATCCGGCCACGAGCGAGAACAACACCGGCACGGGCAGCGTTCCGTAGACCGAAGCGAGCCGCCCGCCAAGGTAGTTGCCGACCGAGATGGACACGAACCAGACACCCATCATCAGGCTGCCGACGCGCGCCGGTGCAAGCTTTGTGATGGCGCTTAATCCAACCGGGCTCAGGCACAGCTCGCCGATGGTGTGGCAGAGGTAGGTGACCATCAGGAACAGCGGCGTGACTTTCGTGCCGTGCGCGCTCAGCAGCGCACCGAAGATCAACACGACATAGCCCATGCCGACGAAGACCAACCCCAGGGCGAACTTGACGGGTGCGGAGGGCTGACGGCTTCCAAGCCGGATCCAGAGCCACGCCAGCAGCGGCGCCACGGCGACGATAAAGAACGAATTCAACGACTGGAACCAGCTCGACGGGAAGGCGAAGCCGAGGATGCGATTGTCCGTGCTGCGCTCGGCGAACAGGTTCAACGACGAGCCGGCCTGCTCAAACGCCGACCAGAACAACGACGCGGCGATGAAGAGCACGAGGATCACCACCAGGCGTTTCCGCTCCACCGGCGTCCAGTCGCCGCCCAGCAGCATCCAGGCGAACAACACTCCGACGATGATGAACAGCAGCACACCCATCGCGTTGATCAGCAGCAGGGGGCTGAGCGCCACGATGCCGCCCAGGTGCAACAGGGCCAACACGGCGGCCACGGCCACCGTCGCCGCGATTCCGGTGTGCAGCCACTTGCGCTGTGACGCCGCTTCTTCCGGGCTCGCGGGCGCGACGGGATAAAGCCCGGCTTCCGCCAGATGCCGCTGGCCGTACCAATACTGGATCACGCCCAGCGTCATGCCGACGCCCGAAATGGCAAAGCCCCAATGCCAGTTGATGCGCTGCCCGACGTAGCCGCAGATCAGCGGGGCGATGGTCGCGCCCAGGTTGATGCCCATGTAGAAGATGGAAAATCCGCTGTCGCGCCGCGGGTCACCGGGCGTGTAGATCTGGCCGACGATCGTGCTGATATTCGGCTTCAGCAATCCGGTGCCCGCCACCACCACGCACAGTCCGGAATAGAAGACCGCCGGCGCGGTCGCCGCCAGCATCAGGTAGCCGATGGCAATCAACATACCGCCGTAGAGCACGGCCTTGCGCTGGCCCAGGAAGCGGTCGGCGAGCCATCCGCCCGGCAGGCTGACCAGATAAACCGAAGCCGTGTAGAGACCGTAGACCGAACCGGCCGCGAGCACGTCCATGCCCATGCCACCGCTCGAAACCGGAGCGACAAGAAACAGGATGAGCAGCGCGCGCATCCCGTAGTAGCCGAAGCGCTCCCACATTTCGGTGAAGAAGAGCGTGGATAAGCCGATGGGATGGCCGAAAAAACGAGTGTCCTTAGGCCGAGTCATCAGTAAACCTTCGAGTCTACAGGAAAGGCGCAACCGCCGTAGCCAGCGTGCACAAGAAGTTAGCGGAGCAACTCCGTTGACGGGCCGAGTCCGCACGCAAGCGCACCCGCCGCTCGGGAGCGGGACAGCATTCCGCGGGGCGGCCATGAAGAGTAGTTGACGCCGTAGCTCGCTCACCCGCACGGCTCGGCTTCAGGGACGTGCCGGCTCGCGCGATCCGATGCAAAATAGCGGGCCGTGAGATACTCGGGATGCGCCGCAAATGGACCGCCGGCGCACGAGGTACACGCAGTGTCTGTTTGTTGCTTTGCTCCGTCGCGAGCCGCCATGAGCGCGGCTGTGGCCGTATCAATTTCTTGCGCTACGCTCGCGGCGCAGCCCGGGCCGATCGAGAGTTGGGTCACCACGGCCGACCGCGCGGCGCTCTTTGAAAAGCAGGCCACCAGCGTGAACTTCCACGCGGGCGTGGCAGCGCACGGTGCGGCGATCATTGTCGATCCCGATCAGGCGTATCAGACCATGGACGGCTTCGGCTTCGCGCTCACGGGCGGCAGCGCGGAACTGCTCACAAAGATGAGCGCGGAGGCGCGGGCGCGCGTGCTGCGGCAGCTTTTCTCCACCGAAGCGGGCGGCGCGGGTGTGAGCTATCTGCGGCTCACGATCGGCGCGTCGGATATGAACCGCTTCGTCTTCAGCTATGACGATCTGCCGGAAGGCCAGACCGATCCCAAACTCGACAAGTTCGACCTCGCGCAGGACCGGAAAGACGTCATTCCCGTGCTGAAGGAGATCCTCGCTTTGCAGCCGGGCATCCGGATTCTCGGCTCGCCGTGGTCGGCGCCGGCGTGGATGAAGACGAACGGCAATGTGCGCGGCGGTTCACTGAAACCCGAGTTCTACCCGGCCTATGCACTGTATCTCGTGAAATACGTCCAGGCGATGGCGCAGGAGGGCATCACGATCGATGCGCTCACGATCCAGAACGAGCCGCTGAACTCGCGCAACACGCCGAGCATGCAATGGCAGGTGGGCGAGCAGCGGGCGTTCCTGCGGGACCACCTCGCGCCAGCTTTCGCGAAGGCGGGACTCAAGACGAAGGTGATTCTCTTCGATCACAACTGCGACCGGCCCGACTACCCGCTGACGCTGTTGAGCGATCCGGTCATTTCCGCCCTGACCGATGGCACGGGCTTCCATCACTACGGCGGCGACATGAGCGCGATGAGCCTGGTGCATACGGCGCGGCCGGACAAGAACCTCTATTTCACCGAGCAGATGATCGTCGAGCGGCCGGGCAGCGCGACAATCGACATCGCGCGTACGGTGCGGCGCATGCTGATCGACACGACGCGCAACTGGTCGAAGAATGTGATCCTGTGGAACCTCGCCGCCGATCCGCGCAACGAACCGCACACGAACAACGGCGGCTGTCCGATGTGCCAGGGCGCGATCACGATTGACGGGGACGCCGTCAGCTACAACCTCGCCTATTACACGGTGGCGCACGCCTCGAAGCTCGTGCGGCCCGGCTCCGTGCGGATCCACTCGACCGCGCGCGGCGAGACAGCGGTGAGCCTGACGGAAGACGAAGAGCGGCCGGGGATCAAACGCGTCGCCGCGACCGCGAATACGACGGCGCTGCCGAACGTCGCTTTCCGGCGCCCGGACGGCAAACTCGTCCTGATCGTAGCGAACGACACGAATGCGCCGGCGGCGTTCAGCGTGCAGTGCGGCGGCTCAACGGCGGAACTGAAGCTCAGCGCGGGCAGCGTGGGCACATACATCTGGTAAGCGATTGAGCGCCGGGAGAGAGCCGAAGGACGGCGTCGGCCACGGTGACCCGCGGGTGAATGCTCAGCCCGCCGGTCGTGCTCCACGCGCTCATTGTATCTATACGTTTATGGCAGTGAATTTATACTGCCACAAATCTTCGTTCTCAATCTGAAATCGGTACAGAAGTACCATTGTTCCGCCAGCGGGCGGGCTGATAGCTTGAAACACTAGTGTGGGCGACGGGCCAAAAAGTGCCGCCGTTTGTGTCCGCCGCGCCTGGTTTGAAGACGAACGGCCGTGCAAACCAGGAGCCGCTCGTGCGCTAAAGGCCGGAACACGGTCCCCAATGCGGTTGAGGCCGGCGTGCGGCTTGCGCGAAAGAACGGCGGATGCCCGCGAGAGGAGGATCAACGCGGAAAATGAGGCGTTTTCTCAGCGCAATTGTGCTTGGAACATTGGCGCTTGCGATCCCCGCAAGTGCAAGTCTGGTAACTTCGCTGCCCGGCGGTACAGTGTTGACGATTCCGGCAGCCAACTACTTCGGCGCCGGTCCACAGACATTTTCCGGAGTCACGTGGACGTCCACAAATGCCAGTACTCAAGGTGGCGCCGTTTTCGGATACAGCGGCACTTACGGCTTCAACGGCAACGGTGCATGGAGCGATCTGACCATGGCCGGTCTGAACAGCAGTACGGATAACACCACTGCAACCGACACGATGACCTTCACCTTTGACACCCCGGTGAACGGCGTCGGCGGGTTCCTCAATTACGTTCCCGACGCTTCCACCCCCACGACAATCGCCGTGTGGGACACAGCCGGAAATCTGATTGAATCTTACGACCTGACGTTCTACACCGGCGGCGCCGAGAATTCGGGTTTCTTCTACGGCTTTTTAGAAAGCGGCGCGACAATCAAGTCCTTCACCTTGACCGACAACTACATCGGAATCACGGATCTGACGGTAGCGGGCATAAGTTCGACGCCCGAGCCGGGCAGCGCGGCTCTGCTGGGCACGGGGATGCTAATGCTCGGTGGCCTGCTGCGCCGGAAGCGGCAACACTAATCAATCATTCTCAGCCGAATCCCCGGCCGGTCCACTGCGGGTGGAAGCCGGGGATTTCCATATCTGGCGGCAGCGCGAGCGTAGCGGCGGGAGTCTTTCCGAGCAGGCACGCAGGCAGGGGAATGAACAGCGATGCGGCCGGATCGCGCGCTGGAAGCCGCGCGAATCGCCGGCGGATGAGGCAGGCAACCGGAGACACTTCGCAGGCGGCCCAGGCGGCGAACCCGAGCAGCCACGAACTTCAGCCGGCCGGGAATGGACCCGGCCGGTGGATGCTGCTTTTGCGTACTTGAAAGTACTATTGTTTCTTGGCTTCGAAGGGCATCGTGCGGTTGCCGCCCTCGCGCTGCGAGGTGCCCTTGAGCGTATCGCCCTCGACCGTACCCTCGTACTTGATCGTCATGGAGCCGTTCGGGCCCTCGTTGACGATGGAAAAGCTGAACTTGGCGCCATCGATCTTGCCGTCGGTGACATCCGCCGTCCGTTCGCCGCGCGGGCTGGTGGTGGTCACTTTGCCGGTGAGTTTCGCGCCGTCGGCCTTCAAATCGAAAACCGTCGTGATGGTCATCGACTGGCCGCCGCGGTCGAAGGTACGCTCCGACTTCCACTTGCCGTCGATGTCGGCGGCGGATCCCACCACGGCGGCTGTCAAAAGAAGAACAAAAGATGCTACGAGTGTTCTCATGGAGTTGCTCCTGCTAAATTGAAGAGCGCTGCGAGTGGCGCAGAGATTACAGGATGGAAGGATTTTTTTCGTATATCGACGTCAGTCTGCCGGTGCCGCTGGCGCGCGCGTTCACTTACAGCCTGCCGGAGACGCTGCGCCACCGGGTGCAGCCGGGCTGCCGGATCGTGGTGCCGTTTGGCGCGCGGAAGATGACCGGCGTCATTCTGAAGGTCCACAATCACGCCCCGGACGTCGAGACGAAAGAGGCGCTGCGGCTGCTTGATGAGGAGCCGGTTTTCGACGCCAAACTGCTCGATTTAGGCCGCTGGGTGGCCGAATATTACTGCGCGCCGCTGGGCGACGTGCTGCGCGCGATGGCGCCGCTCGGCGGTGAAGTTCGCAAGTCGCGCGTCTGGACGCTGACCGACCGTGGATACGAGATCGTGCGGCAGTTGCTGATGGCCGAGGCCGACGAGGAGCCGGCGGTCGGCATTCTGCGCGCACTGGAGCGCCGGGCGCTGAGCGAAACGACGCTCGAACGCAAGCAGCCGGCGGCGCGCAGACTACTGAAGACGTTGGAGCGCAAGGGCTTAGTAGCGCAGGAAGAAGATCTGGCCGAGCGCGACCCGTTGCGTGCGCCCGCCGCGCGGCTGAGCGTCGAGTTCCAGGGCCGGCCCGAGGGCGTCAAGCTGCACAAGGCCGAGCGCGAGCTGATCGCCTATCTTGAACTGCATCCCGGCGCGCACAACCTGGAAGAGGTCGCCAAAGCCGTCAAGGGCGCAAGCGTGGCAGCCCGGGCGCTGGCGCGGCGCCAGTTGCTCGCGCTGAAGCCGGAAGCGCTGGAGGCCGATGAGGCGTGGGCGCGGCCGCGGCACGAGTTGAACCCGCACCAGCAGGCCGCCGTGGACGCCATCGGCAAGGTGCTCGACGAGCGGCGCTTTCAGACGTTTCTGCTGCACGGCGTGACGGGCTCCGGCAAGACTGAAGTTTACATGCACGCCATTGAGCTGGCGCTCACGCAGGGGCTCGGCGCGCTGATGCTGGTGCCGGAGATCGGCCTGACGCCGGCGGCGGCCGGGCAGTTTCATGCGCGCTTCGGCGACCAGGTGGCGATCCTGCATTCGGCGTTCAACGACAGTGAGCGCGCGGCGCAGTGGCGGCGGCTGCGCTCGGGCGAGGCGACGGTCGCCATCGGGACGCGCTCGGCGGTGTTTGCGCCGGTGCGGAATCTCGGGCTGATCGTGGTCGACGAAGAGCACGACGGCAGCTACAAGCAGGAAGAGACGCCGCGCTACAACGGCCGGGACGTGGCCATACTGCGCGGGCGCGAGGCCAACGCGTGCGTGGTGCTCGGCTCGGCGACGCCCAGTTTGGAAAGCCGCTACAACGTCGAGCGCGGCAAGTCGCAGTTACTGGAGCTGCCCGGACGCGTGGGAGAACGGCCGATGCCCAAGGTCGAGCTGATCGACATGCGGGAGGAGTTCCTGGAGACGCGCACCAACACGGTCTTCTCGCGGCGCGTGGTGGAGGCGGTGCAGGAAAAGCTCGCCGCCGGCGAGCAGTCGATGCTGCTGATGAACCGGCGCGGCTTCTCCTCGGCGGTGGCGTGCCGGAGTTGCGGCGAGCGGATTGAGTGCATGAATTGCGCCGTCGCGATGACCTGGCACAAGCGGGAGAACCGTCTGCTGTGCCACATCTGCAACTACGCGATGCGCGTGCCGCAGGTCTGCCCGAAGTGCGGCAGCGAGCATCTCTACTTCCTGGGCAGCGGTTCGGAGCGCGTAGAAGAGGAGCTGCACCGGCATTTCGCCACGGCTCGCATTGCCCGGCTCGACCGCGACACGGTGACCGGCAAGCACAAATATGAAGAGATCCTGAGCGGCTTTCGCGAAGGGAATTTCGATATCCTCGTCGGGACCCAGATGATCGCCAAGGGGCACGACATCCCGAACGTGACGCTGGTGGCGGTGGTCAACGCCGACATCGGGCTGGGCGTGCCGGACTTTCGCGCGGCGGAACGGACGTTCCAGTTGTTGACCCAGGTGGCTGGGCGCGCGGGCCGCCACGAGCTGCCGGGCACGGTGCTGCTGCAGACGATCAACCCCGATCACTATGCGATCCGCTGCGCGGCGGAGCAGAATTATGCCAGGTTCTATGAGAAAGAGATCGAGTTCCGGCGACTGATGAGATATCCGCCCTTCAGCGCACTGGCGAACGTGCTGGTGCGCGCGGAGCATCAGGAAGACGCGCTGCGGATGAGCGGCTCGCTGGCCGAGCTGCTGCAGGAACCGGGAGAGGGACTGAAGGTGATCGGTCCGGCCGAGGCGCCGGTGGTGCGCTTGAAGAATGAGTTCCGATATCAGATGCTGATCAAAGCGAGGTCTCGCCCACGGCTGAACGAAGTATTGCAGAGGCTGCAACGGTATGCGCTCACGGAGAAGTGGCCGGCCACGGCGCTGGTGGTGGATGTCGACCCCCTGAGTCTGACGTGAAGATAGAAGCTCCGCTGGCCGAGCCGTTTGCCTACAACACGGCGAACCTGATCGCGTCGCTCTCCTTCTATGGCGTGCGGGAGCAGCGCCGCGGGATCACTCTGGTGACCGCGCCGGTGACGCATTCCGCCTTCAACGTCGCCATCGTCGATGCTCCGGCGGTTGACGATGCCGACCTGCTGTTCCGCGTGAACGAAGCCGGCGAGCATTTCCGCGCGCTCAAACGGGGCTGGAACCTGTATGTGTGCGAAGACATGCTGGACGCGCGCACGGTGCGGCGGCTCGATACGCTGCTGGATGGCATGCGCATGGTGCGGATCCTGGACGCGCCGGGCATGGAGACAGACCGGTTGGACACGCCGCGGCGCGAGCCGCCCGAGCTCCAATACGAAACGGTCACGACGGCCCGTGCGCGGCTGGCGTTCACGGGGCTGGTTGCGCTCGCCTTCCATGTCCCTTATGACACGGCCCGCGTGCTGTACCTGCCGGAGGAACGCTGGCAACCGAACAAGCAGTGGAATAGCGTCCTGCGCGGCTGGGTCGGTTACCTGAACGGCGCCCCCGTGACGTGCGCGGCGCTGATGGACTACGCCGGAGTGTGGGGCATTTATTCGGTCGCAACGCTCAAAGAGTGCCGCCGCCGCGGCCTGGCCGAAGCCGTCGTGCGGCATATGGTGGCGGAGTACGGGAGCCAGCGCGTGGCCGCTCCGCTGGTGCTGCAGTCGTCGCCCGAAGGCCGCAAGCTGTATCGCGCGATGGGCTTTCACCGCACTACGCGGTTTGCCGTGTACGCCACAGTTTGAGCCAGTCGCAGGCGGCGGTCAGATCTTCATTGAAGGGCTTGTCGCCGGTGCGCGGCGGACAGACGGCGATAAACGCCGTACGCAGTTGTTCCAGCATCACGCCCGTCTTCAATGGCCGCAGCGATTCGAGCGCCTGGGTCGCGCAGAGCCATTCGATGGCCAGCACGCCCCGCAGCAGTTCGGTGGCATGACGCAGCTTGAGCGCGGCGGTCATTCCCATGCTGACGAAATCTTCTTTGTTGCCGCTGGTCGGGACCGAGCCGGGCGAAGCCGGCGTGGCCAGCACGCGGCACTCCGCCAGCAGCGCCGACGCCGTCACCTGCAGCATCATGTGGCCCGACTCGAGCCCCGGATGCGTCGCCAGGAACGGCGGCAGTCCTTCGTTGAAAGAGGGATTCAAAAGCCGGTCGGTGCGGCGTTCACTGATGCCCGCCAGCGCGGTCAACGCCACGGCCAGGAAGTCGCATTGAAAGGCCAGATGTTCGCCGTGGAAGTTGCCGCCGGAGAGGATGTCATCGTCAAAGACGAGCGGGTTGTCCGTGGCGGCGTTGAGTTCGATGGCGAAGACGCGGCGGGCCTCGGCAAGAGCGTCGCGCGCGGCGCCATGCACCTGTGGAGCGCAACGCAGCGAGTAGGCATCCTGCACGCGCGGGCAGGTGGCGTGCGTCACGCGGATTTCGCTGCCTTCGAGCAACGCGGCGAGATGCGCGGCGGCGGCCCGCTGGCCCGGATGCGGACGGGCCTCGTGAATGCGCGGATCGAAGGCGCGCGGCGTGCCCCGCAGGGCGTCGAGCGAGAGCGCGCAAGCCGCGTCGGCCGCTTCGCACAGGGCTTCCAGATCGAGCAAGGCCAGCGTGCCGATAGCGAGCATCGCCTGCGTCCCATTCACGAGCGAGATGCCTTCTTTGGCGAGCAACTGCGCCGGTTCGATGCCGGCGGCGCGCAAGGCTTCGGCGCCCGGCAGGCGTTCGCCCCGGTACCAGGCCGCCCCTTCGCCGGTCAGCACCAGCGCCATGTGCGCCAGGGGAGCCAGATCGCCGCTGGCGCCGACACTGCCGCGCGACGGGACCACGGGCGTGACGCCGCGATTCAGCAGGTCGCACAGGCGCTCGGCGATCAGCGGCCGGATGCCCGACAGTCCTTTCGCCAGCACGTTCGCGCGGATCAGCATCATCGCGCGCACGATTTCAATATCGAGCGGCTCGCCGATGCCGCAGGCGTGCGAGCGCAGCAGGTTCTGCTGCAACTGCGCCAGATCGGCGTGCGGAATGCGCTGGTTGGAAAGGAAGCCGAAGCCGGTGTTGACGGCGTAGACGGGTTCGTCGCGCTCGGCCAGCCGTTCGACCGTGGCGCGCGAAGCGTGCATGCGCGCCACGGCCTCGGGCGCGAGGGCAACTTCTTCGTGGGAGCGCGCCACCCGGACAACGTCATCGAGCTGCAACGTGGAGCCAGTGAGAATGAGCATGGCAACCATCAGGGTAAACCGCCGCTATGCTCAAAAGTTGGGCGGGTGGCGCAAGGCGACTTTGGAATTCCCGGCTCACGAAGCTGGCAGCGGGGTCTGGAGAGCCGCCTTGCCCTGAAACGGAGCCGCGACCGTCAGGGAGCGGTGGTATATCCGTTCGAAATCGCGCCGCGAGATGGCCAGGCTGCGTATTGAAATGGAGTTGCGCGTGGAACGACGGCCGTTTGAAGAGACTGCGCTGGCGCAACCGTACGCCAGGTTGGGCACGCTACCGGTCTGCGTGCTGCTGGACCATGTGCGCAGCATGTACAACGTCGGAGCGTTTTTCCGCACGGCCGACGGCGTGCGCGCCGAGCGCATGTACCTGTGCGGCATCACGGCCAAACCGGATCAGCCCGGCGTGGCCAAGACCGCGCTGGGCGGCGAGGCAAGCGTCGCATGGGAGCACTACTACGACGCGCTGGTGCCACTCCGCATGCTGGCCGCGCGCGGCTACCAGATTGCCGCGATGGAGACGACAGACGATGCAGTCGATCTATTCGACTGGCAGCCGCGCTGGCCGGTCTGCGTCGTCTTCGGCAATGAGGTGGATGGCGTCAGCGACGCGCTGCTCGAAGCTTGCGACGTGCGGGTGCGCCTGCCGATGCGCGGCGTGAAGTACTCGCTGAACGTCGCCACCGCGGGCGGCGTGGTAATGTACGAACTGCTGCGCAAGTACCGGCGGCTGCACGAGGAGCGGCAGGCGGGTTGACCATGCTCACGCGACGACAGTGGATGGGAACGGCGCTCGGCGTGACCGCCGCGGCGAGCGTGGCCGCCCGCGTTCCGCGCAAAGCCGGCAAGGTCGTCATCACGCTCGCCGGCGGAGAGCAGCTCACTTTGAGCTCGTTCACCGGCAAAGTGGTCGCCCTCGAATTCCTGTTGACCACCTGCACCCACTGCCAGCGCTGCTCAGGCGTTCTTCAAAAGATGTACGAGGAGTTTGGCCCGCAGGGTTTCCAGCCGCTCGGAGCGGCGATGAACGACGACGCCGCGAAGCTCGTGCCCGAGTTCATCCGCAAGCTCGGATTGAAATACCCGGTCGGCGCGACGCCGCGTGTCAAGGCGTACGAGTTCCTGGGCGTCAACTTCTTCGAGCCCGTGCTCACGCCGCAGCTCGTCTTTATCGACCGCGGCGGCATGGTCCGCGCGCAGTACGGTGGCGAGTCCGACTTCTTCAAAGACGAAGAAGCCAACATGCGGAAGGCGATCGAGGCGCTTCTGACCGCGCGATAGGCGGCACATCGCGGGGTCCCGTCCAGAGCGAATTTCGCCCCGCCGCCGGCGTCGCAGCTTGCGCGCGCGCGAGGCTATCCCGGCAATCGCGCCGGAGCCCGCTGAATTGCCCCAACCCGCGGTTAACGATATGATGCCCCCTTACAGGAGAAAAAGGTCTGAATCGACGCACATTCTTCGCCACCGCGGCAGCCGCCGGCGCGGCTGCCTGCTCCTACCGCCAGGAGACTCCCTGGCGGACCTTGACCGCCGAAGAGGCGCACACGCTCGAAGCCTGGTGCGAATGCCTGATCCCGGAAGATGCCGATCCGGGGGCCAGACGCGCGGGCGCCGTGCGCTACATCGACATCCAGCTCACGCGCAAGTTCAAGCGTCACCGCAAGGCCTATACGCAGGCCATTGCCGCGCTCGACGGACTGGCGCGCCAGCGTCACCGGACGACCTTCGCGGCGCTCTCGTTCGAAGACCGGACCGCGCTGCTGACGGCGTTTGAGAAGAGCAACGGCAAGGCCTTCGACATGGTTTTGGACCACACGCTACAGGGCTATCTGGGCAGCCCGCGCCACGGCGGTAACAGAGACTACGCCAGTTGGCGCATGGTCGGCGTGCCGCCTATGCCGGTGCGCGGTCGGCTGCAATACTCGCTCGAAGAAGCGGCATCGCGAGGAGGACTCAGCTAATGGCTCTTCCAATGGTGGATGCCGTCATCATCGGCGCGGGCGCGGGCGGACCCGTCGTCGCCAAGGAACTGGTGAGCGCCGGGTGGCGCGTGGTGCTGCTCGAACGCGGGAAATGGAATACGCCGTGGGACTGCCTGAAGGACGATCTGCATAACCAGCGCAACTCGACGCTCGGCAATCCCTTCGGTCCGGAAGACGAAGGCAACCCGCGCGTGATCGTCTCCATGGATGGGAGAGAGACCATCACGGCGCCGTGGGAAGGCGGCTACAGCAACAACGCCGCCTGCGTCGGCGGCGGCACGCTGAGCTACGGCGCAATGGCGTGGCGCTTCCATCCGAACGATTTCCGCATGGCGTCGCAGTACGGCGTGCCGGCGGGCTCGACGCTCGCCGACTGGCCGATCAGCTACGACGAGTTGGAACCGTATTACGAAAAGGCCGAGTGGGAGATGGGCGTGTCGGGCGACGACTCGAACAACCCGTTCAAAGGCCCCCGCAAGAAGCCGCTGCCCATGCCGCCCGTCACGCCGCAGGGCCATGAATTCGAACTGCTGGACAAGGGCGCGCGCAAGCTCGGGCTGCATCCGTTCCACATCCCGATGCTGCGCAACTCGATTCCATACAACGGCCGACCGGCGTGCATGCGCTGCCGCTGGTGCGTCGGCTTCGCCTGCGAAGTGGACGCCAAGAACGGCACGCAGAATACCGTGCTGCCCGTCGCGCTGAAGACGGGCCGGCTGGAGTTGCGTACCGAGTGCATGGTGAAAGAGATTGTCACCGACGCGCGCGGTCACGCTTCCGGCGTACGGTACTTCGATCGCGAAGGCGAGAGTTGGGAACAGCCGGCGCGCGTGGTCATCTGCTCCGGCGGCGCCATCGAGTCGGCGCGGCTGCTGCTGAACTCCGCGACAGCGACGTTTCCGCATGGCCTCGGCAACCGCTACGACTGGGTCGGGCGCAACCTGCAGGGCCACACGTACACCGGCGCCTGGGGCCTGTTCGACGAGATCACGTACGACGATCTGGGGCCCGGCGCGACTATCGCGATCAGCGATTTCAACCACGGCAACCCGGGGATGCGCGGCGGCGGCGTGCTCTGCAATGAGTTTATCCGCCTGCCGTATCAGTTCCTCGGCGCGCGTCCGCCGGAAGTCCCGCGCTGGGGCCAAGGCTTCAAGGACTGGCTGCGGCTGGCTTACCGGCGCACGATCAGCGTCATGGGACCGACGCAGGAGATGCCGGTCTTCGACTCGCGCGTGCAGATCGACCCGCGCGTGCGCGACAAGTACGGCATCCCGGTGGCGCGCCTCTCCGGTCCGCGCCATCCGCATACGCTCGAAATCAGCGCCATCCAGGCTAAGCACGCCGAGGATTGGCTGAAGGCCGCCGGCGCCGTGAAGACGTGGTTGAAGCTGTCCGGTCAAGGCACCTCCGGCGGCCAGCACCAGGCCGGCACATGCCGCATGGGCAACGACCCGCAAACGTCGGTGGTCGACCGCGATTGCCGCGTGCACGATCTCGACAACGTGTATGTGGTGGACGCCAGCGTCAACGTCACCAACGGCGGGTTCAATCCCGCGCTCACCATCCTGGCGAATGCGTACCGGGTGGGCGAGCGGATTGCGAAGACGCAAGCGAGGGGGCGCGGATGAACGGGCAAAAGCGAGCCATAAAGACTGCGGCGGTCATCGGCGTGATACTCCTCGCCACGCTTTTGATGATCCCCACGGCGAGTTTCGTTTACGAAGCGGGAGCGCCCGGCGCGTGCGCGCGCTGTCACGAGATGGCCACGTCCGTGGACCAGTGGGCCGGTTCGGCGCACCGTACCGTGGCCTGCGCGAAATGCCACGGCGACGCGCTGACCGCCGATGCGCAATTCCATATGACCAACGCCCGGCGCGTGGCCGAGCACAATTTCGGCGACGTCGCCGAACAGGCGCGGCTGCGTCCGGCCGACGTCTTCGCCATCCTCGCGCGCTGCCAGAGCTGCCACCCGCAGGAGTACGCCTCCTGGGCCGCGGGTCCGCACTCGGTGAAGTACGAACCAATCTTCCTGGACCAGAAACACAACACGACGCGGCACCTGATGGACGATTGCCTGCGCTGCCACGGCGCGCATTACCAGGGCGGCATCCGCGACCTGGTGACACCGCTGAACAACCAGGGGCCGTGGAGCTTCCGCGACGCCTCGATTGCGAACAAGCCGGCGATCCCCTGCCTGTTCTGCCACTCGATCCATATGCAGGGCAACCCGCTGCACGGCTACGTCCGTAAGGCGACCATCTCGCGCAAGGAAGCGATCATGACGCCGTCGCTGGCGTTCTTCGACCGCCGTTCGCAATCGCCGGTAGCGGTGGGAGTGCTGCCGCTGCCCGCCATGCACGAAGGCGACCGTCCGGTGAAGATGAGCACGGATCAGCGCCAGGCGCTGTGCTACCAGTGTCATGCGCCGCTGGGCAACACGCAGGTCAACTCCGGCGACGACCGCACGCCCATCGGCGTGCACGAGGGCCTCTCCTGCTTCGCCTGCCACGACAAGCATAAGCAGTCGACACGCGCCTCCTGCGCCACCTGCCACCCGAAAATGTCCAACTGCGGCATCGACGTGGAGAAGATGGATACGACGTTCTTCAGCAAGCAGAGCGCCCACAACATCCACTTCGTCAAGTGCCTGGATTGCCATCCGAAGGGCATCCCCGCGAAGAAAGCGAAGCTCGAACCGGCGCGACAGTAGCGCGAGCAAAGCACGCACAACGGCGAACGAGGGGGGGCCGCCGCCCCCGTTTTGTTCTGCCCGCAAGCGGCCAGTACCTTAAAATGAGAAGTTCGCATGAACTCTTATAGTCGAGCTGCTTCGCGCATGAGCGAAGAGGAAGTACGGCGCGGCGCGGTGGAGCTGGCGCCCTGGTTTTACCCATTCGATCTGGGCGGCGGACTGCACACGGTGACGGCCGTGCCGCCGCAGGTCGAGGGCATTTTCGCGACCCGCCAGGACATGATGGAGCGCGTGGTGCGCGCGCATTTCGGCGCGCGTCTGAGTGAGATCGACGCGCTCGACATCGGCTGCCACGAAGGCTTCTATGCGCTCGCTCTGGCGCGCTTGGGCGTGCGGCACGTGGTCGGGCTGGAACCGCGTGAGGACAGCCTGCGCCGGGCGCGTTTCGTGCTGGCGGCGACCGGCGTCCCGAATCTGGAACTCCGCCAGGGCCAGGTGGAGAACCTCGCCGCCGAGGGCAAGGTCTATCCGCTCACGCTGTTCCTGGGCGTGCTGTACCACGTGATGGACCCGATGCTGTGCCTGCGCAACGTCGCCGCCGCGACGGGCGAGCTGTGCATCATTGAGACGCAGGTGGTCGACGAAGTAGAAGGCGTCACGGAGTGGGGCGCGCGCGAGTGGACGCGGCCGTACAGCGGCATTCTGGCGCTGATCGACGAGACCGGCGAATTCAAGGACGGCAATCGCGAGACCGGCATCGCGCCGCTGGTGAGCTGCCCGTCGCCGCGCGCATTGGAGACGATGCTACACCACGCCGGCTTCCGTAAAGTCGAATTCGTGCGCCCGGCCGAAGGAGCCTACGAGCAGCACGCGCGCGGCAAGCGCGTGGTGGTGGCGGCCTGGAAATAGCGAGTGACGATGCCCAACGAATTTGAGACCGCATTCAACGCCCGGCGGGAGACCTTCCGGCGGCGCGTGGAAGCCGAAGGACTGCCCGTTGAGTTGGAGCGCTACTACTGGTATCACACCATCGATCTGGGCAACGGCCTGGTGACGCCGGGCATCTTCGACTACCGCTCGCAGTGGGCTGAGTTCGCGCTGCCCGAAGCGTTCAGCGGCGCGAGCGTGCTGGATGCGGGACCGGCGACGGGCTTCTTCAGTTTCGAGTGCGCCCGCCGCGGCGCGCGCGTGAGCGGCATCGAACTGCCGTCGCTGCGCGGGCTGGACCGCTTTCCCGGACAGACCGTCGAGCAGTCGATGCGCAAGATCGAGCACATGATGTTCGCCGACGACGAGGCGGGAACGCATTCGGAAGAAGAGTTGTACAGGCTGCTGCTCGAAGGGCCGTACCGCTTTTGCGAGCAGCGGCTCGGCGTCGAGGCGGACCGGCATTATCTGAACGTGTACGACGTTTCGCCCGAGGCGCTCGGCTGCGGCGACGGCTACGACTGGGTGCTCGCGGGCGACATCCTGGTGCACACGCTTTACCCGATGAAGGCCCTGGCGGCGCTCGCGTCCGTGTGCCGCGGCACGCTCGCCATCGTCGAGAAAATTCCCGGCACGCCCGCCGACGTGCCGGCAATGCTCTATACCGGTGGCGCGGTGCCGGCGGAGGACGACGTGAATTGGTGGCAGCCCAACCGTTCGTGCCTGGAGCAGTTGTTGCGCAAGCTCGGCTTCCGCGAGGTGCGCGAGATGGGGCGCCACACGGCCGTCGTGCAATCCTCGGGCTACGCCGTCGAGCGGACGGTGCTGCATGCGAGCCGCTGAGTCTGGAACCAGAGTGGCGACCGTGCGCTTGTGGGGCAGGCTTCAGCCTGCGCGGGACTTCAGTCCCGCAGGAGTTTGCGCGGGCGCGCCGTGCAGGACCCTCGCAGCGAAGGTGGTGGCATGACGCCTGAACCCGCGGACATCCTGCTACGCGTGCGGGACGTCTCCAAAGCTTACCCTGTCGATGAGAAGCCGTCCGCGCGGCTGCGCTCGCTGCTGCCGCACGTGCTACAAGGCGCGCCGGATTTGTTTTGGGCGCTGCATGGCGTTTCGTTCGATCTGCCGCGCGGCGAGTCGCTGGGTATCGTCGGGCCGAACGGCTCGGGCAAGAGCACGCTGCTGCAGATCGCGGCGGGCATCCTGCGACCCACGGAAGGCACGGTCGAGTTGAACGGCCGGCTCGCGGGGCTGCTCGAATTGGGCTCGGGCTTCAACAACGAATTCACGGGCCGGCAGAATGTCGAGCTGTCCACGTCGCTGCACGGCCTGAGCAAGCGCGAGACGGCCGCGCGCTTCGCCGAAATCGTCGAGTTCGCCGACATCGGCGATTTTCTCGACCAGCCGGTGAAGACGTATTCGACGGGCATGCTGATGCGGCTTGCCTTCTCCGTCGCCATACACGTCGACGCCGACATCCTGCTGGTGGACGAGGCGCTCGCGGTCGGCGACATCGCGTTCCGTCAACGCTGCATGCGGCGCGTGCACCAGATGCGCAACCACGGCGTGAGCATCCTGTTCGTGTCGCACTCGGCCGAGGACGTGAAGGCGATCTGCGACCGCTGCCTGTGGCTGGAAGCGGGCCACGTGAAGATGTACGGCGAGACCGACACCGTGGTGGGCGAGTATCTGGCGAGCATGGCAGTGCGCGACGCGGCGTCGCTCACCGGCGAATGGGAGACGCAGCCCGACCGTCCGCCGTTCGTGGCCGCGCGGTTGGCTCCGCCGGTCGCATTCTCCGGGCACCGCTTCGGCGACCAGCGCGCGACGCTCACCGGCGCGGCGTTTCTTGCGCCCGACGGCGAGACGGACCTCCCGCCCGGCGCCGCGGCTTTCCACGCGGGCGAGAGCGCCGTGGTCCGCTTCAGCTTCCAGGTGAAGGAACCCGTGGCGTTGCCCATCGGCGGCTTCCTGGTGCGCGACAGCCAGGGCCTGAGCCTGTTCAGCACGAACACCACGCGCGAAGGCTACCTGCTGCCGCCGCTGATTGCGGGCGATCATCTGACCGTCGAATTCCAATGGACCATGCCACGTCTCGCGCCCGGCGCGTACGGCGTGACGCTGGCCGTGAGCGACGGGACGCTCGAAAAGTTCGTCGTTTGCGACTACGTCGAGGACGTGCTGTCGTTCACCGTGCCGCCCGGAAACGAGCCCGAGTTCGGCTGGCTGGGCCTCGCTTGCGAAGTCACGGTGCGGACGGCGTAAGCGCCGCACGCCCGCCGCGCCCGCCGTCCGGATATAGAATGAGTTCGCTACCCGAGGAACTCATCACCATGTGGACACGCAGACGCCTTCTGACATCGTTGCCGATAGCGGCGGCAGCGGCAACCACGCTGGCCGCGCAAGAGAGGCGGGCCAGCCGGCCCAAAATCAAAATCACGGACCTGCGCTGCGCCGTGATCGGGCGCAATCCGGTCATTCGGATCGTCACCGATCAAGGCATCTCCGGTTACGGGCAGGCCGAAACTTCGAAGCCCTACCTGAAGCCGATGGCCCTGTTCTACAAGGACTATCTGATCGGCGAAGATCCCACCGACGTCCAACGCGTGATGCTGAAGATCCGCCGGATGGGCGCTTTCAAGCCTTGGGGCGCGGCGGTGAGCGCCATCGAGATCGCGCTCTGGGACATTGCCGGGCAGGTGGCTGGAGTACCCGTCTACAAGCTGTTGGGCGGCAAGATCCGCGATCGCGTGCGCATTTACAACGGCGGCTTCCGCCCGCCGTTGAAGGGCCAGACGCCCCAGGACTACGCCGAGAACGTGCAGTTGATGAAAGAGGCCAAGGAAGGCTTCACGCTGATCAAAATGGCGATCGGTTTCCACAACCCCGCCATGATGAAAGCCATTCCCAACGCGTGGTACGACGACCCGCGCCCGGGCGCGCCCCACGCGGACCGCGGCCTGATGACCGAGCGCGGCCTGCAGCACATCGTCGCCTGCGTCGAGGCGATGAAGAAGGTGCTCGGCGACGAGATCGGCCTCGCGCTCGATTGCGGCCCCGGCTGGATGCTGAAAGACGCGATCCAGTTCGCGCACGCCTGCGAGCCGCTGCACATCGCCTGGCTCGAAGATACGCTAACGGGCGACTACACGCCGTACCCGAACGCGGAACTTTTCCGCGATCTGAAAACGGCCACGTCGGTGCCGATCCACACGGGCGAGCAGATCTACCTCCGCGAGAACTTCAAGGACCTGATCGAGAAGCAGGCCGTCGACGTCATCGGCCCCGATCCGGAAGACGTTGGAGGCATCGCCGAATTGAAGTGGATTGCCGAATACGCCGACATTCACGGCATCCTGGTCGCGCCGCATGGCATCTTCGACGGCCTGATCGGCCTCGCCGCGCACGTCCATATGGCCGCGGCCCTACCGCAAAACTACATCGCCTTCGAATACCCGTTCGGCCAGCCCGACTGGTGGTACGACATCGTCGAGGGCCTGCCCAATCCGATCGTCAAGAAAGGCTTCATCGACGTCTGGGACCGCCCCGGCCTCGGCGTCAGCTTCAACGTGGCCGCGGCCAAGAAACACTTGGCGGCGGAGGACAGCCAGTTCTTCGATTAAGACGCAGCGCGCAAACTGATGGGCGCAAGGCGGAGGCGATGGAACCGCCGCACACGCTCTGCGATCGGCGGCCCTGCTAGATTGAGGTTGAGCGCCACGCTCGAAAAGTGTCCTGGAGTGCAAGCGCGAGGTGTGGCGTGGTGGGGCATTCGGCCCCGCTCCGAAAGGCGCCGGTTGAAACCGGTGCGCAGGTTCTCCGGTAACCCATCGGGTTACTCGCCGTCGGGACCCCGGGGCGCCCGGAGTCCGTTGCTGATGCCGGCCCTACTACGCCGGGCCCAAACGCCGCTCTTTTCAACATCCGGGGTGAGTGATCCGCCGGTCATGGAGAGTTCTCCGCGGCTCCGCCGATGACTATTTTCGAAATGGAGGCCAGAACATGAACAAGATCACACCGTTTCTGTGGTTCCACGACAACGCCGAAGAGGCCGCGGAGTTTTATCTCTCGGTCTTTCCGGAAGCGAAGAAGGTGAGCGAGTTGCGTTCAAGCGGTGTGGGCCCCTGGCCCGCCGGAAAGATCGCGATCATCACGATCGAACTGATGGGCCAGCAAATGACGTTCCTCAACGGCGGTCCCGAGCAGACCCTTACGCCGGCGTTCTCGTACTCCGTCGCGTGCAAGAACCAGGCCGAGATCGACCGCTATTGGGACAAGCTGCTGGAGGGTGGCGCGCCAATGGCCTGTGGCTGGCTGACGGACAAGTTCGGCCTGTGCTGGCAGATCGTCCCCGAGAAGATCGGCGAGGTCCTGAAGCATCCCAAAGCGATGGCCGCCATGATGCAGATGGTGAAGTTCGACATCGCCACGCTGGAGGCTGCGGCGAAAGAGTAACGCCGAGCGGCAAAGGAATCAAAACCACAAACGCTGAGCCCCGCTTGTGACGCCGCCCGCCGCGAGCGCCCGGAAATCCGGCCGCAGCCGCACGACATCTTCGACGGCCTGATCGGCCTCGCCGCGCACGTCCTCATAGCAGCGGCCAGGAAGCGTCTGGCGGAGGAGGACAGCAAGTTCTTCGATTAAGACGCGGCGCACTGCGCTGATAAGGGGAACGATCATCCGGCAAGTGCATCCGGAATCCAGCCGCTACCGTGCCCCCGCCTGCCCCCGGCGGAGGGAGATCTCGCCGGCGAAGTCACGGTGCGGACAGCATGGGTACATACTTGTGCCCGAAGACTGACGCCCGGTGAAGCGTCGAAGACCCGGCCGCAACACGATGGCCGGATCGAAATCCGCCGGCATGGCTTTACAATTCGGACAGAGGAAATATGAAGGGTCGATCTTTAGCAGTGCTGTGGCTGCTCTGCGCCACAAGCTTGCCGTGCGTGGCCGGCGCGCCCGTTATGTTTGAAGGCCATACGCTCCTCACGATTCAGACCTGGGTCGGCTCGTTCTCGCCCGAAGCACGCGCCCGGGCCGTGACGGAGCGGCTGGTGTTGCTGTCAAAAGATCCGCGGGCGAAGCCGGAACTTACGACGAGCGACGGCGAGAACAGCACTGACATTTTGGCAGGTGACCTGATCCTGCTTTCGGTTACCGATGCGGACGCGCGCGTGGCTGGCATGCCGCGAGTAGCTCTGGCGCGCGACTACGCCGCGCGACTGCAACGCGCACTTGCTCAGTCCCGCCGCGAGCATAGCTGGCGGCAACTTGGCATTGACATGTCACTGGCGCTGCTCGCGACGCTCGTGCTGGTGCTGGCTCTGTGGAGTCTGCACAGAGGGATCGCGTGGCTGTTGCGCCGTATCGAAGGCTGGCGAGGCACGCGGATTCGCGCATTGCGCATCCAACGCTTCGAGCTATTTTCAGCCGAGCGTACGACCGGCACTCTGCTGGCCCTCACACGCACGGTGCATTTCGCCACGGTGCTCGTGCTGCTCTATTTCTATCTTTTTGCTGTGCTCAGCGTGTTCCCCGGAACGCGGGATGCAGCATCTGCGCTCCTTCAATACCTGACTGCCGCCGTGGGCATGTTCACGCAGGCGGTGCGGGACTCGGCGCCCAATTTCCTGACGCTAATTCTGATCGCCATTGTCACGTGGTACCTGATCAAGCTCTGCCGTTTGGGGTTCAGCGAAGTCAGCAAGGGCACGATCGCGATCTCCGGTTTCTATCCGGAATGGGCCATGCCGACTTACAAGATCGTGCGGTTGCTCATCCTGGCGTTCTCCGCCATTGCCATGTTTCCTTACGTGCCGGGACACGATTCGCTGGCGTTCAAGGGCGTATCCATATTTTTCGGCGTTCTACTCTCATTGGGGTCGGCCGGGGCGGTCGGCAACATCGTCGCCGGCGTGCTACTGACCTACACGCGGGCGTTTCGCGTGGGAGACCGGGTCAAGATCGCGGACACTGTCGGGGATGTTACCGAGAAGAGCCTGCTGACCACGCATCTGCGCACGATCAAGAACGAAGACGTCACCGTACCCAACGCACTGGTGCTGAGCAGCCATGTGATCAACTACAGCTCCCGGAGCGGCGGAGAACTCATCCTGCACACCTCCGTCAGCATCGGATACGACGTGCCCTGGCGCCAAGTGCATCGCTTGCTCATCGCAGCGGCGCAAGCCACGCCCGCAATACTGCGCGAGCCAGCGCCGTTCGTGCTGCAAACGGCGCTGGACGATTTCTACGTCGTTTATGAAATCAATGCCTGCACTGCAAATCCCCAAGTGATGGCTGCCACGTACTCCGAGTTGTACCGGAATATTCAGGACCAGTTCAATGCGGCAGGCGTGGAAATCTGCTCGCCGCACTTCGCCGCGTTGCGTGACGGCAACCGCGCGGCGATGCCGGAAACGGCCACACCGGACGGCAGCGCCGGGCGCGCCTTCCGGGTGCGGACTACCAGCGGCAGCGCGGACGACGCGGCCGGAGCACCCTGGAGCGCAGATCAAGCCGCAACCGGTGAAGGCCGGGAATAAAAGACGGGAAGACACGAGCGGAGAGCGTGTTGACGGAGGTCGAGCAACCGCGTCCGGGCGCACTGCGCCGGGCGCCACACCAAGCAAAAAAGAGGACGCCTGAAACGGTCCAGGCGTCCCCTTCCTGTCGGTTCGAATCCGGCTTTCCGCGTCCAATAGAGCGCGAGAAGCTACTTCTTCGCCGCCTTCTTTGCGGCTTTCTTGGCGCCGAGGCCGGTGCTGACCCAAGCCTTCTTCTTGTCGCTCTCGATGATCTTTTCGAGGATCTGCATGCCGCGCAGACCGTCGGCAAAGGTCGGGTATTCAATGGGCAGGCTCGGATCGGCGACGCGCGACCAGAAGGCCTTGAAGACGTTCTTGTGCGCGTCCGGATAGCCCTCGGCGTGACCGCCCGGATAACCGCAGTAGGCCGCCGCTTTCGGATAGAGCAGCGAGGGGTCCTTCTGGATGATGCGGTTCGGCTCGTTGCGATAGCCGACCCAGATGCTGTTGGGCTGTTCCTGGTTCCAGCTCACGCTCGCCTTGGTGCCGCAGATCATGAACTCGAAGCGGTTCTTGCAGCCCGCCGCCATCTGGCTCACGGTAAAGGCGCCACGCGCGCGGTCGCCGAGGTGGATCATCACGGCGCCGAAGTCCTCGGTGTCGATCTTGATCTGCTTGTAATCTTCGGGCTTCAACTGCGTGCCGGCGAAGGTCTCAATGGCGACCTTGGGCTGCTTGCGGACCTTATGGAAGATATTCAGATCGGCGCAGACGGCCGTGATCGGCAGGCCGGTGAGGTGCTGGATCATGTCCATCCAGTGCGAGCCGATGTCGCCGACGACGCGCAACGCGCCGTTGTCTTTCCGCAGGATGCGCCAGTTGAAATCGGTGTCGTAGAGCAGCCAGTCCTGCGAGTAGTGGCCGTCGACGGTGAGGATCTCGCCCAGGTCGCCGTTCTCGATCATGCGGCGGATCTGCTGCGTCATCGGGTAGTAGCGCAGGTTGTGGTTGACGGCGTTGCAGAGGCCCTTCTTCTCGGCGAGGTCGAGCATCTTCTTCGCTTCACCGACCGACAGCGCCAGCGGCTTCTCGCTCAACACGTGCTTGCCGGCCTTCAACGCCTTCATCGCGAAGGGATAGTGCAGGGCGTTCGGCGTGCAGATGTGGACGCCGTCAATCGACTTGTCGGCGAGGATCGCGTCGACATCGGAGGTGGCCCAGTCGATGTGCGCGCTCTCGGCGAAACGCTTGGCTTCGTCGTCGGTGATGGCGGAAACGGCCACGATGTCGACGAAACCGAGACGGCGAAGATTATCTACGTGCGTCCGGCCCATGAAGCCGGCGCCGATGATTGCTGCTTTCAACTTGCGCATATGTGTTTTAGACCTCGCGAGCGGATCATCCGGATAAGGATGGCCGGACAAAATCACTCTATACCATCGCGCTTCCGGGCGGAAAGCATTGTACGGTGGGGCGGGATTCATCCCGCGCGGGACCTCGGTCCCGCCGCGTTTCCGGCGAATCAAGGCGTGCCTGTGGGCGGGCGGAACTGAAGTTCCGCGCGGATTGAAATCCGCCCCACCGGCGCTACAGGGTCAGGCCACCGTCGACGGTCAGCACCTGGCCGGTGACGTAGTTGTCGGGCTCCAGGAAGAAGCGCACCGCGCGGGCGACGTCGGCCGCCTGCCCATAGCGCGGGATCGCGCCGTTTTCGAGGTACGGCGCGTACTTGCCCTTGGCGATGGACGCGCGCGCCATGCCGGCGTCGTTCACACCGGGCGCCACGACGTTCACACGAATGTCGGCGGGCCCGCGGCACTCCTTCGCCAGAATGCGCGCGGCATGCACCAGCGCGGCCTTGGGCGCGGAGTACGGCGTCGAGTTCACAAAAACCGCCGAAGTCTGCATGGTCGAGATGAGCACGATGGCGCCATGCGTGCCAGCTTGTTTCATACGCGCCGCGGCCTCGCGCGCCAGCCGGATGGGACCGACGAAATTTGCAGCCAAGGATTCATCCAACAGCTCCTCGCTGCGCGCGGGCTGCCCGGAAAAAACGACCAACCCGTAAAGCGACGGCGCCGCGTCGAGCAGGCGCGCGCGGTCGGCGGTGTTGGTGAGATCGGCCTGAACGAGAGTGACGCCCGCGCCCAGTTCCTCGGCCCGCGCACGATTGGTCCTGTAACTCACGACAACGCGCGCGCCCTCCTCAACGAGCAGATGCGCGGCCGCGGAGCCGAGTCCGCCGGAGCCGCCGGCCAGAATCATCTCCAACCCGCGCAACGCATCAGACATGCAAAGTCTCCCGGTAAGCAGTATCGATCGCTGCGACGCCGCCGAGCGTCATGGCGAGAATCGCGCTCGCGCCCAGGTCATGGTCGAAGACGCCGGTGACCAGGACTGCCACAACGATCGCGACGCCGGCGCGCAGCAGCCAGGCGCGCTCGGCCAGCCGCTCGTTCGTCTTTCGTGCGAGCGCGCGCAGCCACAATCCGGCGTTCCACAGTAGGAATCCGACCATGGCAAGCATGGCCGGGATACCGCGCTCGGCCGAGTACTGCGTGTAGATATTGTGCAAGTGGCCGTAGAAGCCCTCGGGCAACGGACGCGGGATGTCGGGCGGCACGTATTGTTGGAAGGCGATGCCGGGCATCTCCGGCCCCAGTCCGAAGACGGGATGCGCCTTGATCATCTCGACGCCGGTGCGGAAACAGACGTAGCGATGCGAATTCGAATCGGCGTCGCCGTGCGGATGGACGATGGACACCATGCGGTCGCGCAAGCCTTGCGGTCCGAGCGCGAAGGCCGCCATGGCAATCACCGGCAGCGCCAGCACGGCCCACTTGCGCCACGCCCATAGCAGATAGAGCAGCGCCGCGCCGGTGGCGAACCACACGCCGCGCGTCATGGCGAGCAGGATCGCCAGTGCACAGGCAATCACCGCCCCAGCGGCAGCGCGACGCCAACGCGCGGGCGTCGAACGATCCCACAGCACCAGAGCAACACCAGCGAGCAGACCGAGCATCAGCTCCTGACTGAAGGTCATCCAATGGCTGCTGAAGCCGGTGATGCGCGCGGCGACGTAGGCCAGATAGAAGTTCGCGCCGGCGGCCTGCGCGGCGTGCCATTTTTGCCAGAATTGCCAGAAGCCCCAAGCCGACGAGAGCCCGCACAGCACGATCCACAGCGCCAGCGCACGGCGGGCGTCGCGCAGCCCGCGCAACAGCGTGGCCACGGCGACGACGATCAGCAGAACGTAGAACTTTTTGATCTGCGGCAGGCCCTTGCGCAAATGACCGTTGACCAGCCAGGAGAGCACGGTCCAGCCGGCGAAAAACGCCAGGAACGGCCAGCCCGACGGCAGACGCAACGGAACGCGCCGCGTGACGGCAAGCACAACCAACAGCGCCAGCGCCACGCCAAGCAGCAACTGCGAGACGGCCACCGACGCCGCGGCCGCGCCCACGCTGCCGATGGCGCTCCATAGCGCCGCACGTTCCAGCGCGTTGTCACGAGCTTGCATGAGTTGAGGATACCGCCGCAGTGCGGGCCGGCGAGTGCGGTATGGGACAATGAGCTGAGATCCTGAGCCATGCGTCTTTATCTTCTCCGTCACGGCACCGCCGAACCGAATGCCCGCTCCGGCAACGATGCCGACCGCGTACTGACCGAAGATGGACGCGAGAAGGTGCGGCGCGTGATTCGCCGCGCCCGCGAGGGCGGCATGTGGCCCACGCTGGTCCTGGCGAGTCCGCTCGCGCGGGCTCTGGAAACAGCGCAGATCGCGAGCAAGGCGCTGGGCTACGAAGACGACATTCTGACCGCGAACGCCTTCGCGCCGGACGCTTCAACCGAGGACGCGTGGGCCGAAATCCGTCTGCACAAGGACCAGCCCGAAGTGCTGATCGCTTCGCACCAGCCGCTGTGCGGCGAGCTGACGGCGTTCCTGCTGAACGCGCCCGAGTTGTCCGTCGACTTCCGTAAAGCCGCCCTGGTGTGCATCGACCTGGACGGCGTGGGAGCACAGCCGCACGGCGTGCTCGAATGGATGCTGACCGCAAAGCTCGCGTAACCCCGGCCCGGATTCACGCGGACTGCGGAAAGCGGGCCCGCAGCCACGCCGCGGCTTCTTCCCGCGTGCGCAGACGGCCTTCGAGTTGTTCCTCTTCGAGCGCGGCCAGGATTTTCCCCATCAACGGACCGGGCTGATATCCCAATGCAATCAGATCGTTGCCACGCAATAGCGGCGTGGGCCGAATGTCGGCTTCGGTCAGTGCGGCGCGGCGGCGCGCGATCAGTTCCAGCGTCTCCAGCCCGCGGTGCGAACCGAGAGAATCGGCGCGGTGGAGTTGCAGCAGTTCGTCAAGATGCGGCAGGCGCAGAAAGCGCCGGAACGCCGCTTCGCCCATCCGTGGAATATCCATAAAGCGCATGTGCGCGCCGACCAGCGCGGCAACAGCGTCGATCAGATCGTTCGAGGCGCGCAAGCGCGTCAGGATCCGGCGGGCCATCGCCGCGCCCTTCTCGGCATGGCCGTGAAAGCGAATGCGATCGGTGACGTGCATCGTCACGGGCTTGCCGATGTCGTGCAATAGCGCCGCCCATCCGAGCGCCGGCGCACACTCGCCGAGTTGGCCGAGCACGCAGAGCGTGTGCGTCCAGACGTCGCCCTCGGGATGATAATCCGGCGGCTGCGGGATGCCCTTCATCCGCTCCACCTCGGGCAGGACGTAATGCAGCAGGCCTGCAACGTCGAGCAGTTCCACGCCGCGGCGCGCGCCGCCTTCGGTGAGAATGCGCGTCAGTTCGGCGCGTATGCGCTCCGGCGCGATACGCTCGATGCGCGGCGCCAGGGCCTGCATCGCGGTCAGGGTTTGCGGTTCGATCTCGAACCCGAATCGCGCCGCGAAACGGACCGCCCGCAGCAGGCGCAGATGGTCCTCGGCAAAGCGCTCGCGGGGGTCGCCGATCGCCCGGACCACGTGCGCTGCCAGGTCGGCCCGCCCGCCAATGTAGTCGAGGATCTCGCCGCTGAATGGATCCTGCAGCAGGGCGTTGATGGTGAAGTCGCGCCGCAGGACGTCTTTGTGCGGGTCGGTTTCCAGATAGACGGCTTCGGGGTGGCGGCCGTCGCGGTAGGAGTGCTCGCTGCGAAACGTTGCGACTTCGACCTCGGCGCCATTCTCGCGGACCAGGACCACGCCGAAGTGCGCGCCCACTTCGAGCGCGCCCGGAAACAGCTCCCGCAGCCGGTCCGGCGGCGCGTCGGTGCAGAGATCGATGTCCGACGTGGCGCGCCCGAGCAGCCGGTCGCGCACACAGCCGCCGACGTAATAGACCAGGAACCCGCGGTCGTGCAAGACCGCGGCAACCCGTAGCGCCAGCGTTTCAGCCGTATCAGGCATCGGTTTGATCGTAGAATAGCCTAACCCCGGTAAGGGGCCGGTTCGTTCAAGGGTGCATAGGATTCGCGGGTGCGGCGCCAAAGGCGGCGAAGAACCCAGTTATCGCGAGCCGATAGAGGATCGAATCGGGAAAGAAGATCTTGCGGCGGCGGGGGAGCGAGTCGGGCCGCCAGGGCACACCGGGACCGGGTCTATTCCTGTTCCGGTTTGTCGGCCGTGGGAGGGTCGCCCGCGGCCTCGTCGCCGCCGGGAATCGAGGAGAGCACGGTTTTGAAAAGCTCGGCCTTTTTCAGATCTTTCTTCGAAGGCGGGACTTCGCAGTGACGATAGGGCTGTTCGTGATAGCACGTGCGGCAGCGGACTTTTGCCGGTTCGCTATCGACGATGGCGAGGATCGACTGGTTCGTGATCCGCTTGCACTTGACACAAAAATCGTCGATATCGTCGCCGAGCCTGTAATTGGACATACTACCTCCCTGGCCATTGCCAGCACACAGCAGGCCGGAATCGCAGTATACCGAATCGGGAGGCGGACATCCATGGCGGTGTTCCGCCGCGTGTGGGCCGGCGGCGTCGAACGCCCAGAACATTCCTTGTGAATTTGTTGGGACCCGGAGTTGGCCCCTGGATTACGATGGAGGGGTCAGGAGGGCGCCATCGTCCGTATTTGCGTGCTCGCGTCGTCCAGCGCGGGTAATTCCATTTTCATCGCCAGCCCGAAGACCCGGATCCTGATCGACGCCGGGCTGAATCGGAAGGAGATTCTTGCGCGCCTGCAGGCGATCGGCGAGGATGCGCACCAGCTTGACGCCATCTTCCTGACGCACGAGCACTCGGATCACGTTGCCGGGCTGCCCGTGTTGATGAAGCACGTGAAGGTGCCGATTTTCTCCACCGCGGCCACGGCCGAAGCCCTCGAGTGGAGCGCCGAGCCGCCCGAGATGATCAAGTTTGAGGCCGGCCGGGGCATCGATTGCGGCGACTTGCGTGTCGAGAGTTTTTCGATCCCGCACGACGCGCGCGATCCGGTGGGCTACACCATCGCGTGCGGGCACACGAAGATCGCCATCGCGACGGACCTCGGCTACCTGCCGGATAATGTGAAATGGAGCCTGCGGGGGAGCCAGTTCATCCTGCTCGAATCCAATCACTGTCCTGAAATGCTCAAGGTTGGCCCCTATCCCTGGCATCTGAAACAACGGATTCTGTCGCGCCGCGGCCATCTTTCCAACGAGGCCGCCTCCGAGTACATCGCCGAGGCGCTGCCCGATGAGACGCGGACGCTGGTGCTCGGGCACTTGAGCGAGACGAACAATTCGGTCTGGCAGGCGGATCTGGTGGCCAGACAAGCCTTGACCGTTCGCGGCCGCGACCCGCTGCTGGTGGTTGCCGAGCCGCGGAAACAGAGCGACGTTTTTGAACTGTAGGTACTTATGATTGCGCGTTACACCCGGCCCGCGATGGGCCACATCTGGAGCGAAGAGAACAAGTTCCATCAATGGCTGGCCGTCGAGCTGGCCGCTAGCGAAGCGCTCTCCGAGCGGGGCGAAGTCCCCGTGGAAGCGGCCCAACTGCTGCGCCAGCATGCCGGTTTCACCGTGGACCGGATCAACGAGATCGAGAAGGAAGTCCGACACGACGTTATTGCTTTCACTACAACTGTCGCGGAACACGTGAAAGCAGCCGGCCATCCGGAAGCGTCGCGCTGGTTGCACTACGGTCTTACTTCAAATGACGTTGTAGACACCGCCCAAGCGCTCCAGATTCAGGAGTCGGCGCAACTCATCCTGGCCGGGTTGGACAAATTCATTGCCACGCTGCGCCGCCGCGCCTTCGAGTTCCAGCATACGGTCGCCATCGGACGCACCCACGGCGTGCACGCCGAGCCGATCACGTTCGGCCTGAAACTCGCCCTGTGGTACGACGAGGCGCTCCGCGCGAAGAAACGGATCGAGGCCGCCGCCGAGGACCTGCGCGTGGGTAAACTCTCGGGCGCCGTCGGCACACTCGCTCATCTGAAGGCGGGCGACGAGGAGGCAATCTGCGCCAAGCTGGGCCTGCGGGCCTGCCCGATCGCCAGCCAGGTGATTGCGCGCGACCGGCATGCGGCATTCATTTCGGCATTGGCGCTCGCGTGCGCGCTTTGCGAGAAATGCGCACTCGAAGTACGACACTTGCAGAGGACGGAAGTACGCGAGGCGGAAGAGCCTTTTGCCACGGGCCAGAAGGGCTCCTCCGCGATGCCGCACAAACGGAATCCGGTGACTTCGGAGCAGATCTGCGGCCTGGCGCGCGTGGTCCGGGCGAACGTTCAGGCAGCCTTTGAAGACATCGCCCTGTGGCACGAGCGCGATATCTCCCACTCCTCGGTTGAGCGCGTTATTCTGCCCGATTCCTGCATCCTGACCGACTACCTGCTAGCCAAGACGGACTGGCTGATCGGCAACATGCGCGTCAATCCGGAGCGAATGAAACGCAATCTGGAGTCGACTAAAGGCCTGGTCTTTTCCGGCCAGTTGCTGCTGGATCTGGCCGCCTCCGGCATGCTGCGTGAGCAGGCTTACAAAATCGTTCAGGGCGAGGCGATGAAGGCTTGGCAGGAAGAAGGCGACTTCCGCGCCGCCATCGAGGCCGATCCGGACGTGAAAGCTCACCTGACGCCGGACCAGATCGCCTGGGCCTTCTCTATTGAACGACAATTGAAGAATATCGATGTGCTGTTCGAGCGGGTCTTTGGCACAACCGCCGCATAAACATTCTCTACTTGTAGTAATCCAAAGAATGGGATCAATTCTCCCATTCTTGGGATAAACTGGGGCTAGTTGAAGCCCTTGCGTAGAGATGTGTTCTCGTTCAATGGGGTGAGCAAGAGTGAAAAACGTGCCTATTTGCCAGACCCCACCCCTGGTCGCCAACAGAAGAAGGCGTAAGACGCCGCGCATGGCGCGCGTCCTTGTGGCTGACCAAAATCCGACCTCGCGCCTGACCTTGCAAACCGTTTTGGAAGCCGGCGGTTACCGTGTGGACTCCGCCGCCAGCGCCGCGGAAGCTGTTGGATTGATGGACGAAAAAGAATACGCCCTGGTGCTCACCGATCTGGCGATGGAGAGCCCCGAGGCTGGTTTGAAAGTGTTGGCGCACGCCCGGCTGAAGGAATACCAGCCGGCAACGGCGTTGGTCACGGCCTGGCGGAACGGAACGGAAACGCCGGACGAGGCCGAGTCGAAGATGCTGGTTCAACCCCAGGGCGTGCCGGAATTACTCGGCGATGTCGCCACGTTGATCAGCCGCCGGGCGAGCCGCCTGGTGGCCCGCCGGTTGCGCCGCCGTTCCCTCGCCTGCTGACCCGCCCGCCAGAGTGCCCAGCGCGGCGACCGAGCGTTCAAGTTCGTCCAAAGCGCCCGTAAAAAAGTGGTCCCGAGCCTCGATCCAGAGCAGTTGCTTCGGCTCCCAGAGGCGGTCATAGAGCGCCTGCAACTCCGCGCGTGGTCCGAACTCGTCGTGCGTGCTGTGGATGAAAATGCGCGGCCGGCGGCTCTGCTCGACAGCCCGGAATTCGCGATAAACCGTGGGAAAACCTGCCAGAATCAGCCGTCCCGGCCCGTCGTCGCCCAACCGCGCGGCCAACTCGGCCGCGACGCGGGAACCAAAGCTGAAGCCAGCCAGAGTCCACGGCAGCGCCGGATAGCGGCGCCGCAATTCCGCGAGACAGGCCCATGCGTCGTCTACCTCGCCGCGCCCATCGTCGTACGCGCCGGCGCTCAAGTTCACGCCGCGGAAATTAAACCGCAGCACGGCGCAACCCGACCGCCGCAGCCCGCGCGCGAGCCGGTAGACCACTTTGTTGTGCAGCGTTCCCCCATGCGCCGGATGGGGATGGCAGACCAGGGCGGCCTCGCGCGCTGGAGCGTCCTCCGGTTCCTCCAGTACGGCCTCCAGGCGCCCCGCGGGGCCCGCGACGAAAAACGACTCGATTCTGCGCGGCACATCACGCTCCGCGCTAGTTCGAGCGGTAGTTGATGAACTGCATGTCGATGCCGAAGTCCTTCGCGCGCAACCCGGCAATGATCTCCTGCAGCGTGTCCCGATCCTTCGAGGCGACGCGCACCAGCTCACCCTGGATCGAAGCCTGGGCCTTCTTTTTCGTATCTTTGATGAACTTGACGATCTCGCGCGCCTTCTCGATCGGGATGCCGGCCTGGATCGTGATTTCGCGGCGTACGCGCGAGTTGCCGGCGGCCTGGATGTCGCCGTACTGCAGCGCCTTCAACGGCACCTTGCGCCGCACCAGCTTGCCTTCCAGGATCTCGGCCACGGCCTTGATCTTGAACTCATCCTGCGAGCTGAGCGTGATCTTCTTGTCTTTCTCGTCCAGCTCAATGGTGCTCTTCGAGTCCTTGAGATCGTAGCGCTGCGCGATCTCCTTGGACGCCTGCTGAATGGCGTTGACCACTTCGGCCATCTCGACCTGGGAAACGATATCGAAACTGTTGTCTGGCATAGCTGTTCGGGAATCGGACGCCGGGCTCAGAAGCCCAGCGCCAACAGAACTTTTTCGGTGATCTCTTCGACCAGCGCCGGCAGGCTGCGGTCCAGAGCGATCGTGACGGCCGCGCGCACGGCCTCGGGGTCGAGCGGCGGATGAACGGGCGTGGGGAGCGTCGCGCCCTCGGGCAGCACGGCGGCCTTCGGCTCGGGGAGCGAATCCACGAAGAGTCCTCGCGCAAAGTGGGCCTTGTCGACCAGCGGGCGGATTGCTTCCAGAATCGCCGACGCCTCGAACGGCTTCTTCAAAACGCCGTCGCATCCGGCACGCCGCGCCTCTTCCTCGTCCACCGGTTCGAGCAGGCCGGCGATCAGAATGACGCCGGCATGCTTATGCCGTTCGCAGGTCTTGATCCAGCGGCAGAGTTCGTAGCCCGACATGCCCGGCAGGAACACGTCGGCCAGCACAACGTCCGGATCGATGGCGTCCATCTGGGCCAGGGCGGACTCGCCGTCCAGCGCCGAGACAACTTCAAAGCCCTCTTCACTCAGGATCCGCTCACCCATCCGTTGAGCATGCGGGCTATCGTCGGCAAGAAGGATTCGACTTGTCATTCCAGAAAGACGACCTTACTGTTTCGGCTGATCCTGCGGCTTCTCGGCGGGCGCCGTCTTGTCCGGCGCGGCGCTGTCCGACGGCATTTCTACTTTATGCTTTTTGGGCTTCGAGGGCTTGGGGATCTTGGGCGGCTGCGGCCGCTTCATCTTGGCCGGTTTGGCCTTCTTCCCGGTATTGGCGTTGCTGTCCGCCTTCGGCTGAGTCTGCGGATCGGACGACTGCGCCGCCGCGCCCTTTTCAGCCGGCTTCTGGCCGGGCTGATTCAGCCGCGCATCCGGCTGCGTGTCGATCGCCGTGGACGAAGTCGCACTTTCGGTCGAGGCCGTCACGTCGGTAACACCGCCGCCCGCACCGGTCTGCGCCACCGGTACCGGAACATTCGGCGGAATGGCGGGACGCAGCAGCGACATGGCCGGCTCACCCGACTTGGCCGCCCGGCTCACATCCGGCCGCGAGCTCACGTAGCCCCAATACCGCGCGAACATGCCGACCTTCGTCACGTTCTCTTTCTCGTATTTCATGCGCGCGAGCGCGACCGGATCGGGCTCGGGGACCTCGGCTTCCATCGCGCGCAGGCGCTTCTTGGCATCTTCGACGTACGGACTCAAGGGATACTGCCGCACGAGTTTCTGATAAGCCTGAATCGACTTCTCGCGCATGCGCGGACCCAGCTTGGAGTAGCTGTCGCCCTCGTCCCACAGCGCCAGATCGGAACCGCTGTACAGCGGGTACTGGTCCGTGATGGCGTGCAGGCGATTCGACGCCGCCGAATAGTTGCCCTTGTTGTGATAGAACGAGCCGACGCGGAATTCGCCCTCCGCGATCACTTCCTGCACTTCGCGCAGGCGCTGCGCCGCCTGCGGCGCGAAACGGCTGTTGGGGAATTGCGTAAGGACCTTGCGGCACTCGGCGTCCGCGCGCTGGACGTGCAGCGGGTCGCGGTCGGGTTTGTCAGCCTGCCGGAAGTGGATGTCGCAGATCTTCATCTGCGCCTCGGCCGACTCTTCCATCTGCGGATAGAACAGGATGAAGTCGGTGTATTCCGCCTCGGCTTGCGACCAGGCGTGCGTACCGCCTTCGCGCATCCAGCTATCGGCGATCGCCAGCTTCGCCTTGGCCAGATACTCGCTGGTGTCGTAGGTGTTCATCAGCGTGTTCAGCGTGAGGCGCGCGACCTCGTAGCGTCCGTGCTCGATGTCCTTGATCGCCTTGTCGAAGAGCACCTTGTCGGGCTGCTGCGTGTCCTTGGTGATCGGGTTTTCGTACTTCTTATGCCGGCATCCGCCGGTCAACGCCAAGGCCAGCAGCGACACCGCTACCAGCGACGTTCTCGCCTTCAACAAACGCGCCACGATACTCATCCGGAAGAGTGCCCTCTTTCGCCATCCGGCTCCGCCCGCCACATGCCGCGGCAAGACTTTGCCTCTGGAATCAATCGGCCTTTTGACCGCCGGCGGCCCGGCCCGGTCATCACGCTAACACACTGGCTCAGGCGGCAGGCCGCACGCCCTTCGCACATAGACGGAGCACTAGGCCCGCAGGTTGCCCGCGGACCGCGCCGCGCCGCACAACTCGCGGACCGCGGCGGCCGGGTCGGGGTTTCCAAAGACAGCGGAACCGGCGACTACCCAATCCACGCCCGCCTGCGCCACTACTCCTACATTATCCAATGTTATGCCGCCGTCAATTTCGATGGCGAAGCCCAGATGCAACCGCTCGCGCAGCTCTTTCAGCCGGCGCACCTTGTCGAGCACGTACGGCAGGAAGCGCTGGCCGCCGAAACCGGGGTTCACGCTCATCAGCAGAACGTAATCGCAGCAGTCCAGAACGTGCTCCAGCATCAGCAGCGGCGTCGCCGGGTTGAGCACCACGCCCGCTTTCGCGCCTTCACCCTGGATCATCTTCAACGTCCGGTCCAGGTGCGGGCAAGCCTCCTGATGCACCGAAATGCAATCCGCGCCCGCCTCGATGAAGTGCGGCGCGTAGCGGTCCGCGTCGGTGATCATCAGGTGAACGTCCAGCGTGAGGCGTGTAAACTTCCGCAGCGAGGCCACGAGCGGCGGGCCGATGCTCAGGTTCGGCACGAAATGGCCGTCCATCACGTCGCAGTGCAGCGCCGTAACGCCCGCGGTTTCCACCGCGCGCACCTGCTCGCCCAGCCGGGTAAAATCCGACGCCAGAATTGAAGGGAAAATCTCGACCATCGGCAAAAACCCCTTCAGGTTAACACCGCGGCATAGAAGCCGTCTCCGGCATGGCGTCCCGGCACCCGCAGGCGTTCGGCCCGGATGCGGTCCGCCGCCACGGCGCGCACCGTCTCTTCATTTTCTTCGCGCTCCAGCGAGCAGGTTGAGTAGACCAACCGGCCGCCGGGCTTCAACAAGGCTAGCGCGTTGCGCAGGATGCGGCGCTGCCGTTCGGCGTGCTTGCGAATGTCGCCTTCGCTCAAGCGCCAGCGGATCTCGGGGTTGCGCCCCAGCGTGCCCGTGCCCGAACACGGCGCGTCGACCAGGATGCGGTCGAACACGGGCCCGAAGGGCAGAGCCTTGGCCGCGTCCAGCCGGACCAGATCGGCGCCGCTGGCGTGAAACGCGGCCAGACGGGCTGCGCTCGCATCGCAGGCAACGGCTTTCAAACCGGGCGTTTCGAGGGCCTGGGCGGTCTTGTTGCCCGGCGCGGCGCAAAGGTCCAAAAAGCGCTGCCCCGGCTGCAGATCGAGCAGCGGCACGACCGTCTGGGCGCCGATGTCCTGGCGCCGCACGCCCTCGGGCACTCCGTCGTGAGCCAGATAGCAGCCCGCGACCGCGGTCGGTTCGCACCCCGCCGGCGGCTCGGTCCCGGCCGGCACGTGGATGTACGGCTCCGGCGGACGCAAGCCCGCTGCGCCCAACCGCCGCGCCGTTTCGATCCCAAAGCGGCTCACCCAACGCCGCCACAGCCACGCGGGCAGCGAGAACTCGAGCGCCTCGTCGCCCCATTCTTCCGGCAACGGCGGCAGGCGGCGCAGCACGGCATTAACGAGTGCGGAAGCCTGATTCTTTTTGGCGTGTTTGACGAGATCGACGCTTTCGCTTACCGCCGCATGGTCCGGCACGCGGTCGAGAAAGCGCATCTGATAGGCGCCCATCTCGATGGCAATGCGCACGTGCGCGTCCATCTGGTCGGGACGCCGGCTGGAGACGCGCGCCATCAGCGCCTGCAATTGAGCCCGCCGCCGCAGCACGCCATAGACGATTTCGGTCGCCAGGCCCGCCTCGCGCGAGTCCAGGCCCGCCAGGGCATGGTCAAGCGCGTCGCCCGACGGAGCGCCATGCTCGACGGTCAACAGAACGCCGTAAGCAATCTGGCGCGCGCTGGACACATTTTTATAATAGAAGCTTGGAGCTCCAAAAAGTCATTCTGCACAAGGTCGGCGAGGCCGTCGCGCGGTTCAAAATGATTCGCGAGGGCGACCGCGTCGCGGTCGGCTTTTCCGGCGGCAAGGATTCGTTCACGCTGCTGGAGGCGTTGATCGCCTTGCGTGACCACGCGCCCGTCCACTTCACCGTCTGCGCCTTCACCATCGACCAGGGCAAGTTCCTGGCGCCCATCGATCCGTTCGGCGAATTCCTGCGCGCGCGCGGCGTGGACTGGACCTATCGCGTCGACGAGCCGTCCATGCGCCTGCTCCGCGAGCAGCCCGACCACCGCTGCGACGTCTGCAGCCGTTTCCGCCGCCGCGCCGTTTACGAGATCTGCCGGGAGCTGAACGCCAACGTGATCGCGCTCGGCCACACGGCCGATGATTTCTGCGAGGCGCTGCTGCGTAACGCCATGTTTACGGGTCAGTTAGCATCTCTGCCGCCGGTCACATGGTCGCGCAAAAAAGAGTTCCGCCTGATCCGCCCGCTGGTCTTTGTCAACGAAGAGCTCACCGCCGCCTATGCCCAAAGCCAGGGCGCGCCCGTGGTGCCCTGCGGCTGCAGCCAGCGGGCCGGCACCGTGCGCCGTTCCATTCGCGAGATGTTCGCCGGGATTGAGAAGGAATACCCCAACCTGAAGCAAACTCTGCTGACGGCGATGGGCAATGTCACGCCTTCGCGGCTGCTCGATACGCGCTATCTCGCGCTCGATCCAGAAGCTTCCTCCAAAAGCCCCGCCGCAAAGCCCGATTTCCCCATTCTGGACGGCCCGGCGTTCACTGAATTGTGATTCCTCCGCAACGCAGCGTGCACAGATCGTCACCTGTTTGAGATAATTGTAGTTTGGCAAGTAGGGACCGACCAGCGGGCCTCTCCCGCTGGTCCGCTCTTTGAACCATATGAGATTTCTTCCCCGCGAAGAGAAATTCTTCCACTTCTTCATACGGCAGGTGGAACTGATCAGCCAGGCGGCCATGTTGCTTCAACAGGGCATCGTCGCCAATGGCGAGCGACTTGAATACGCCGCCACCCGGATCGCCGAGTTGGAACGGCAGGGCGACGAGATCATCCACGAAATTTTCACCCGCCTCAACCAGACATTCATCACCCCCCTCGATCCCGAAGACCTGCACAACGTTGGTTCCCATCTGGACGACATCCTGGATGAAATCGAGGAGTCGGCGCACCGCCTGATCTCGTACGAGATTCACAAGGCGCCGCCCCCGATGCTCGAGATGTGCGGCATCATCAATCGCTGCGCCGAGGTGCTGCGCAAGGCGTTCGCCGATCTGAGCCACGACAAGCCGCTGCTCGATAGCTGCATCGAGATCAACCGGCTGGAGAATGAGGCTGACCGGGTTTACCGGGCCGCCATCTCCGCTCTGTTCCGCAGCGGCGGCGACGCGCTGACGGTGCTCAAGCTCAAAGAGATTTACGAGCACCTGGAACAGACTATCGACTACTGCGAAGACGTCGCCGACGCGCTGCAGAACGTCATTGTGAAGAACGGATAGAGCGCGGCATCGATGAGCGCAACGCTATTCCTCGTTATCATCATCGTCCTTGTGGCGCTGACGTTCGATTTCATCAATGGTTTTCACGACGCCGCAAATTCGGTTGCGACCGTTGTTGCGACACGGGTCCTGACGCCCGCGCAGGCCGTAGCCTGGGCCGCCTTCTTCAATTTCGTCGCGGCGATCCCGCTCTTCTTTGGAGAGGCCGGCGTGGCGAGCACCGTGGGCAAGGGCATGGTGAAGCTCGACGTCGTCACGCCGATTGTGATCCTCGCGGGATTGTTGGGCGCGGTGACGTGGAATCTCCTCACCTGGTATTACGCGATTCCTTCGAGCAGTTCGCACGCCTTGATGGGCGGCTACGCCGGCGCGGCCATGGCCAAGGTCGGAATGACCGTGGGCTGGTCGCACGCTCACGAGGCCACGGTCGCGCATGGCTGGATCGTCACCACGGAGTTCATCGTCATTGCTCCGCTCATCGGCCTGGTTCTCGGTTACGCGTTCATGACCCTGCTGTATTGGGCGTTCCGCAACGCTTCTCCGAAGCACATGGACGTCTGGTTCCGCCATCTCCAGTTGCTTTCTTCCGGTCTGTTCAGCTACTCGCACGGCGCCAATGACGCGCAGAAGACGATGGGCATCATCGCTGGCGTGATCTTTGCGGCGGGCTTTTCGAAGAGCTTCCACGTAAGCTGGTGGATCATCCTGATGGCGCATGCCGCGATCGCCTGCGGGACCATGAGCGGCGGCTGGCGCATCATTCACACCATGGGCGGCCGGCTGACCAAGCTCAAACCGCGCGGCGGCTTCTGCGCGGAGTCGGCAGGCGCGGTCGCGATTCTGCTGCCGACCTATCTTAAAATCCCCGTCTCCACCACGCATGTGATCACCGGAGCCATCGCCGGCGTCGGCTCCATCCAGCGCTTCAAGGCCGTGCGCTGGGGACTGGCCACCAGCATCGTCTGGGCGTGGGTCCTGACGCTCCCGGCGTCGGCCCTGGTCGGAGCGCTCAGCTTCACCGTGATTCATCTTCTGACCGGCCAAAAGTAAGACACGCTCTCGTAAACTCCCTTCATGTGGGAATGTGAGATCATGTGCGATCTCATTGGCCGTCTCTCGGCATTGCGCCGTTTCGACCTCGGGCAAAGCTGGCGTTGCGGGATGCCGCATTACCCTTCGCATCCGCCCTACCTGCACAGCCTCACCAAGCTGCACGGCGATTCCGTGCGGCCCAACGGCGCTTCGTCGTCCTCCGACTCGATTGCGCTCGGCACGCACACAGGCACGCACATCGACGCGCTGTGCCATTACTCGCTGAACGGGCGTCTCCATGGCGGCGACGCCGTGGCCGGCTTGCAGGATTGGACCGCCGGCATGGCGCGCCACGGCGCCGGGACTCTGCCGCTGCTGCTGTGCCGCGGAGTGCTATTGGACGCCGCGCGCGTGCTCGGCGGTGCGCCGCTCGGCGTGGACACGGGCATCGGCGCGGAACTGCTCGACGAGTGCGAGCAGGCGGCGGGCGTGAAGCTGGAACGCGGCGACGTCGCGCTGATCCGTACCGGTTGGGGCCGGTATTGGGACGACGCGCGGCGCTATGTGAATGGCTTGCGGATGCCGGGCGTCACGCTCGATGGCGCGCGCTGGCTCAGTTCGCGCGGCGTCGTGGCCACGGGCAGCGATACGCTCTCCTTCGAGCGCCTGCCGTCGCCGGAGATGGACGTCCACGTCCACCTGCTGGTCGAGGCCGGCATCCCCATCCTCGAGTGTCTGGCGCTCGAAGAGCTTGCCGCGGCGCACGTCTCCGAGTTCATCTTCGCCGCCGCGCCGCTCAAGCTGGAAGGCGCCACCGCCTCGCCCGTGCGGCCCTATGCGCTGGCGGAAACCGGGCCGGAGTAAGCCGCAGCTTTCCTTCACGATCGCGGCGCCCGTTCCGATAAGCGGGATATGCAACGCGCGCGCCGCAGACTGAGAACGTTCCTGTTGCTGGCCTGCCTAGCGCTGGCCGCGGCTTCCGGACAGACCGTGGCGGGCGCGGCGTCGCCGGTTCTGCGGCTGAAGTCGGGCCGTCACTATGCGGCTGAGTCCGTATCGGCCTGTTCGCTCGCGGCGGACAACGCAACGAACCAGACGGCGGCGCACTTCATCGCCGTTTTCCAAACCGTACCCAACAGCCGCGATGCGCAAAGCCTGCGGGCTCTGGGCTACAACGTTCTCGCTTTCGTGCCCGACAACGGCCTGTTGGTCTATGGCAATCCGGGCGCGGACCTGAGCGCTGCGGGCGTCATTGAAAACTACGCGCTGCGCACGGCGGACAAGCTCAGTGCGAAGCTCGATTCGACCGCCACGGGCGCGCTGACGGCCGTCGTGCAGATACAGCCGGATGTGAATGCGGGGCTGGCGCTGTTGCGCCTGCTGGTAGCGGGCGCCACGCTGCTGCCCGGCCAGGATCTCAGCTCCACGGAGTTCCTGGTCCAGACGCAATACGCCACACTGCGCGCGGTGGCGGCGTGGGATGAGACGGCGTACATCTACCCGGCGTCACAGCGGATGAAAGCGGGCCAGCGCGTTGTACCGTGCGGCATGGGCGCCTCCGGAGGAACCGTACTCGGCGTCGCCGCGAACCTGGTGCCGACGTTCGGCGACGGCTGGGCCGGCGCCTCGCATGGCGCGGCGACAGTGGCGTACTACTTGCACAACACGGCTCTGCCGCTGAACGCCAGCGATGTGCAAGCCGCGCTGCAGGCGGTGCTCGCCGAGTGGAGCACCTACGCCGCTATCACGTTCACGCCGGCCGCAACGGCCGAAGCGGGCACGAGTATCGATATCGCGTTTCTGTCGGGCGACCACGGCGATGGTTTCCCCTTTGATCCGTACGGCGCTGTGCTCGCGCATACGTTTTATCCGCCGCCGAATCCCGAACCCATCGCCGGGGACATGCACTTGAACCATGACGAAGCGTGGAGCATCGACGGAAGCCTGCAGCTCTACCCCGTGATGCTGCACGAAATGGGTCATGCGCTCGGCCTCGGCCATTCCGACGACCCCGCCGACGTGATGTACCCCTATTACCAGGGCACCGAGCATCTCTCTACGGGTGACATCCAGGCGCTTCGCACGCTGTACGCCGCCCCCGTCGTGACCGTACCCACGACGCCGTCGGAGCCCTCGACGCCCACCGCTACCGATCCGTCAACGCCCACGACGACACCCGCCACGCCCACTACGCCGACCACGCCGGCGGGCACGCCCACGAGCGGCGATACGGTTCCGCCGCGCGTGCAGATCTATTCGCCGTCGCTGCCCGCCATCCTGACGTACCAGGACACGCTGACCGTCCAGGGCTTCGCCAGCGACAACACCGGCGTCACGCAGATCCTGTGGTCGAACTCCACCGGCGGCAGCGGCTCGACAGGCGTCGCGTCGCCCTTCACGGTTACCGGGATACCGTTGGTCCCGGGAGTGAACCGCATTGCCATTCAGGCCTACGACGCCGCCGGGAATGTCGGTTCGGCGCATCTCACTGTCACGAAAAGGTGACTGCGGCGGCATTTCCGTGTGTTCGCAGGCAAAACAATGACCGCAGAGAATGTTTTAAACAGGTTTTCCACAGAAATGTTTATTCGGTCATCCGGCAAGGCCATCTTATCGGATGCTTCCTGAAGTAGCAGCTTTAATATCGGGACATGGATATAGCGCACTGGATCGTAATGTCACGCGGTCCCCTGGAGGTCATTGCATTCGCTTTGGCCGTGTATCCGGCATTGATGGTCCTCGACGTCTGGAACTCCCTGCCCCGGCGGATCCCCATTCGCTTCAGCATCAGTGGCGAACCTGACCGCTGGGGCGGGCGCGAACAGTCCTGGATCCTGCCCATCATCGCGTTTCTCGCTTACTGTCTGATGAGCGCGGCGACAGGAACGTGGGCCTGGGTACTCGACAGCCAGGCGAAAATGCCCGCCGGCGCCGGGATCGTGCTGGTCTTCAAGCCGCTCGTCGGCTTCCTCATGATTCGCGCAACCGCGGTGCTGGTCCGCATTGCCCGCAACCAGGAGGAGCCGCTGAACAGTTTCTTGCTCTGGAGCCTGATGGCACTGCTGGTTGCGCCACCCGTGGCGCTGACCATGGCCATCCACTGAGTCTTCTGTGGGGGCTTCGATTCTGACGGATTCCGCCATGGGGCATGAGTTATGCGCGCCCAAAAGCGGAATGGCCCGATGATGTAGAAGCCGGTTCCTCGCGGCGCAGTGTCCAGGCGCTGCGCCGCGAAGGACATAATTTGTCACCCGCCGGATTCCCGGCTGGAGTTAAGCCAGCAGCTTCTCGAGTTTTGATCCGGGGCGGATAATGGTCTCCATCCGCTCGGGACCCGTCGAAACGCAGCCGACTTCAACGCCGGTGCGCTCTTCGAGGAACGCGATATAGTCCTTCGCGTTCTTGGGCAGCTCGTCGTACTTGGTGGTGCCGCAGGTCGGTTCGGACCAGCCGGGCAAGGTCTCATAGACCGGCTCGATCTGTTCGAGCAGCAGGTTCTCGGCCGGCATCGTATCGATCATCTCGCCATGCACCTTATATCCGGTGCAGACCTTGATCTCCTGGAAGCCGTCGAGCACATCGAGTTTGGTCACGATCAGCGAATTGAAACCGTTGATCATCGCCGTGTAGCGCATCAGCGGCACATCGAACCAACCGCAGCGGCGCGGCCGTCCGGTCACCGAGCCGAACTCGAGACCGGCCTCGCGGATCTTGTCGCCGCCCTCGCCCTTGTCCTCGGACGGGAACGGGCCGCTGCCGACGCGCGTGATATACGCCTTGGAAACGCCGATGATGCCGTTGATGGACGTGGGGGGAACGCCCGTGCCCGTGCAGGCGCCGCCCGCGGCCGCGCTCGAACTGGTCACGAACGGGTACGTGCCGTGGTCGATGTCCAGCATGGTGCCCTGCGCGCCTTCAAACAGCACGCGCTTGCCGGAGCGGATTGCGTCGTTGAGCAGCCGCGCCGTGTCGCAGACCATCGGCCGGATCTTCTCGGCCATGCGCTTGTACTCGCCCAGGATTTCGTCGTAGTGGATCTCGCCTTTGATATGGAAAGCCTGAGCCAGCGTCTGCTTGTCTTCCGACAGCAGGCCGTAGAGCGTCTCGAAAATCTGCGTATTCAGCAGGTCGGCCACGCGGATGCCGCGGCGGGCGATCTTGTCTTCGTAGCACGGCCCGATGCCGCGCGACGTGGTTCCGATGGCCACGCGATCAGCGCGATCCTCGCTCACCTTCTCCACCAGGCGGTGGAACGGGAAAATGACGTGCGCCCGGCTGCTGATGGAAACCTGCTGCCGCGGATCGATCCCCGCGCGCTCCAGCATTTCGATTTCATCGAGCAGCGCCCGCGGGTCGATCACGACGCCGTTGCCGATGACCACCCGCACGTTCGGATGGAGAACGCCGCTCGGGATCAGCTTGAGGACGAACTTCTGCCCTCCAACCTGAACCGTATGTCCTGCGTTGTGCCCACCCTGGTACCGCGCAACGAAGTCAAATTTCTGGGAAAAGAGATCGACGATTTTGCCCTTGCCTTCGTCGCCCCACTGGGAGCCGAGAACGATGAGAGTGCTCATGGAGTCAAACCAAATTACTTATTGTACAGCCCGGCATCTCCGGTGTCCCCGTCCCTCGGGTCTCCGCGTGCGACCGTGATACGCTCTTGAGTGATGCAGATCAGTGGAATTTTCCTGGCGCTGGGGGAGAACGTTTTCGGCGATCTCATCCGTAGCGTTTCCCTTGGCCGTCTCCGGACCTTTCAGCTCTTCGACCAGATCAAGACGCGCACGCACCTTTTCAAGCTCAACAACGAGCACCTGAGGAAAGCCACTCCCAAGCTCTGGGAGCGGATTCAAAACGGCGAAGAGGATCTTGCGGTGGACCTTTCGCAGGCCATTCTCGTCTCACATCTCGACCTGATTGTCGAAGCGCTCGCCCTGCTCGGCATCCCCAACCAGGACGGCTTCTTCGCCAAGGACGCCGACGTAAAGAGCTACCTCAAAGAAGGCTGGCAGGAACGCGTTTTCGAGGCGTTGAAGGACAAGTATCCGCAGCCGGTGCTGATCTTCTACATCAATCACCTCGGCGTGGAGACTGGCGCCACCGAGACCATCTTCTCGCCCGCCACGGTCTGAGCGCGCCGATCGCGGCAGCTTGATTTCCGTTCCGCCGGGGCCGCTTTCGGGTTTACAATCCCGGAATGACGCTCTGGGACGCCGCCATCTCCGGCGACGCGGCGGGTGTGTCCGCCGCTCTCGACGCCGATTCCTCAACTCTCAATGCGCCCGGTCCGGGCGGCTGGCCCGCGCTGCATCTGGCCGCGCACTTCGGCCACCTCGAATGCGTGCAACTGCTGCTGGCGCGCGGCGCGGACGTAGATCTGCGATCGGCGAATGAGATGTCGAACCTCGCCACGCACGCCGCCGCGGCGGGCCGCATTCCGGAACGGCGCGCCGTCATCCTGAAGGCGCTGCTCGACGCCGGGATTCCCGTCGACGCCACGCAGCACGGCGGCTTCACGGCACTGCACTCCGCTTGCCAGAATGCCGACCGGGCCTCAATCGATCTCCTGCTCGCCCGCGGCGCGGACATGGAACGGGCCGCGGACGACGGCCGCACGCCCGCGTCGCTCCGGAGGTAAAGACACGGGCGCGGTTGTCGCGGCATCATGGAAGTTCGCCCGCTCGTTTAGGACCCGGGCGTGCCACCGTCCATGGATTCCGTGCTTACCAGACCGACCATTGGGGAAGAGATCGCGAACAGCGTCACCCACGGCGTCGCCGCCGCTCTCAGCATTGCGGCGCTCGTGATCCTGGTGGTCTTCGCCGCCCTGCGCGGCAATGCGTGGCACGTGGTTTCGTGCACCGTCTTTGGCATTTCGCTGATCCTGCTCTACCTCGCCTCCACGCTGTACCATGCCCTGCCGCGCGGCAAGGCGAAGCAGGTCTTCCGCATCCTCGACCACGCCTCCATCTACCTGCTGATCGCCGGCACCTACACGCCGTTCACGCTGGTGACGCTGCGCGGCGCGTGGGGCTGGAGCATCTTCGGCGTGGTGTGGGCACTCGCCGCCGCGGGCGTCGTTTTTCAGAGCCTTTTCATCGGACGGCTGCCGGCGCTATCCACGACCGTGTACGTGCTGATGGGTTGGGTGGTCGTGATCGCCTTCCGCCCGCTGCTCCATGCCCTGCCCTGGGGCGGAGTGCTATGGCTGCTCGCCGGGGGGCTCTGCTACACGCTCGGCGTCTACTTCTTCGTATCGAAGTGGAAGTACACGCACATGGTCTGGCACCTGTTCGTCATCGCGGGCAGCGTGTGCCACTTCTTTACCGTTTTGTTTTACGTGATCCCGCGCCGGTGACCCGGTGTCCGTGTAGGGCGGCGCCAGCGCCGCGCGCCGGTCTCCAGGCCGGTGCAGGTTGTAAGCGGAAACGAAGATTCGGCCAGTTTCCGAGAGTACGGTTTACCACTCAGAATTCGGAGGATTGCGCCCGGACGCCCACTTGAATACGCAAGACGTCTCACCGATTTGAGACGGATTTCTGGAATAGGCCTATGGGGACGTCGATCGGGGCCCTTCCCTCGGCTCCAGTTTCTGTAGCAGCAGAAACAGCACGGTCCCCACCGCATATCCCGGAAGAATGGGCAGAACTGCGGCTCCCTTTAATTCGCCCCTTGTTTGCGGCGCCAGGTGCACGCTGATCCAGCAGCCTACAAGCAACTGCACAGCGCATGAAACAGCAAGGGAAATCCAGAAGCTTGCCGTTTGCCTCAGCCATGGCTGAACCACTGAGACGGCAATAACAGCACCCATGTAGACGGTAAGTATGGGGAATTCCCATACTTCCGGGACAAGATGGAGGAACACTAAAGCTAAGGCCAGCAGGGACTGGCCAAGTACCAACAGCAGGAGCATCCACCCGTTCGCCCGCACAACGAAGTACTTTGAGCCCTTCCTCGATGGATCGTGCCTCCTCGCTTCTTTGATTTCCAGGCGTGCAACCTCCCTCTTTTTCGCGCACGCTTCTTGGTAGCTTAGCCCACGCCGGGCCAGTTCGGAATCCATTGCGAGGGCAGCCTCTGGAACCAGATCAGCACGGCTGGCTGCGATCAATAGAAGCTCATCGTCACCCAGCCCTGCGTAGTTCTCTTGGAAATTCACGTAGCCTCACTCAAATGGAGAGATTACTGCCTATTGAATCCATCTGAGCATAACTCATGGCAATTCATATTGACGTTTCAGCACCTTCGATGCAGAGGCGAAAAGGCCCCTTTCTGAAACGCTAGTTCTCTGACCGCCTGAATTGGTTCTTCGTATAGCGAAACGTGCGGCGTGCGTCTTTGCGCTTGAACTGCCAGTTGATCTTGGTCCCGGCGCGGTTGATTCGCTGGTTCCACGCGCGTGCTTGGCTCTGGAGCGAGGCCAGATTGGGGATGCGGCGGTGGCCCAAGCATTGGCGTGAGAAGAGGCTGATTTCGATTTCTGCCTGATTCAACCAACTGCCGTGTTTGGGCGTGTAGTGGACCGTGAAGCGGCTCCAGAGATAGTCGCCCATTTCCACGCCGTAGCAGCCGACGAGCGATTTTCGGGAGTGGATGTTGAGGTTGTCCATCACCAAGTGAATCGTTTGAGCCGCTGGATAAGCGATCACAATTTGAGCCGCCACGCGGGCGAACTCTCTGGCTGTGCGGTGCGGCGTGGGTTCTGTGAAATGCCGGCCCGCCTTGGGCTCGACCGCGCAGAAGACGTTGGCCGTGCCACAGCGTTGGTACTCGTTGTCGCGGCGCGCCTCGCGGCCCGACCGGGCCGGCGTGCCAGGCCGCACGTCGCGGTGCAGCGAGACCGGTTTTTCGTCGATGCAGACGACCGGCTCCGATGCGTCAAGTGGCCGTTCGTAAAGGGCCAGAACGTCTTCCATCTTGCGGACGTATTCAGCGTTCAGTTCGGCCACGCACCACATTTTTTTCCCGCCACGGCTTGATGTCGTGGCTTTCCAACAGCACCCGAATGGTCTCTCGCCCCACCCGGGGAACCAGCTTTCGCTCAACCGCTTCGGTCGCCACCAGACGCACCGTCCAGCGCGCGTGGCCCGTCGGCGGAGCACTGCACACCATGGCGATGATCTGCTGCCGCTCGGCCGCGCTCAACACTGCCGTAGCACCCGGCCGCGACCGCTCGAAAAGAGCACGCTCCAACCCATCGGCACCATACCGCCGCCCGATCTCGCGCACCGCCTTGGAGGTCAGCGCCAGTTGTGCCGCCACTTCCGAGCTCGACTGCCCACGCGACAAGCCCAGTAATGCCAAGGCGCGCAACACCACCCGCACTTGCTGCACGCCACTGCGCAACAGCTTGCGCAGTTGTTCCTCGTCGCCCGCCGACAGACGCACTTCCAATCGCCGATAGGACCGCATACCTGAGTATGCGCTAAAACAAATCCATGTGGAAACGGTTTAATAAACTTCTTCAGGCGGTCAGAGAACTAGCGAGGATTGTGGTCGTGACGTTCGCCCATCGCATACTGACCCGCTAACTCGACGCCGCTCGGCTTCTGGTTCGCGCGGATCTCCCCGCTACGTCCCTAACCGCGCGAGCATCTCATAGCACACTCGGCTGTTGTGATACGGGCATTTCCACGGGCCCACGAGGCACGCGTCCGCGTCCTCGGTTTCGGTGTATGGCCGGCCATCGGGCGTCAGCTTGGCGTACCATTCGCCGTGCTCGTGGTCGACGATCTTCTCTTCGATGTAGTCCCACGCGCGCACGGCGGCGTCCAGGAAATGCTCCTCGCCGGAAAGCTGGTACGCGTTGTAGAAGCCGACCACGGCCTCGGCCTGCGGCCACCAGTGCTTATTGGCGTCGATCAGTTTCCCGCTGGCGTCCGCTTCGTAGAACAGGCTGCCGTCGCCATCGAGACCCTCGTTGTAGACGGCCTCCGCCATCCGCACCGCGAGCCGGCGCGACCGCTCGAGCAGCGCCGCGTCGCCGAGCACCTCGGCCGCTTCGTAAATCAACCAACTGCCCTCGATGTCGTGGCCGAACGAGACGTGGTCCGTGAGCGAGTTCCACGCGTTATCGAAGAACATCCGGAAATGACCGGTGCGCTCGTCCACAATGCGCTCGAGCGTGACCTCCAGCAGCGCCTTCTGCGACGCGCGCAGCGCCGCGTCCGGCCAGACGCGCAGCAGGTTCGTGTACGCCTCCATCACGTGGAGATGCGTGTTCATCGACTTCGGGCAGTTCAGGTCCTTTTCGCTCAGCCGCAGATCCTCGAGCGCACGCCACTCCCGGCTGCGCGCCTCCAGGTAGCCGCCATGCACGGGCTCCCGGCTCTGCGCCTCGATCAGGCGGTACAACGCTTGCGCCCGCGCCAGGCTCTCCGCGTCGCCCGTCGCGCGGAAATACTCCGCCAGTGCGTAGATGACGAACGCCTGTGCGTAGATCTGTTTGCGATGCGACAGCGGCCGGCCGAGGTAGTCGACCATCCAGAAGATGCCGCCGTATTCGACGTCCCAGAACTTGTCGCGGAGATACGCCCAGGCGCGGTCCGCCGTGGCGCGATACCCGTCGCCCAACCGGCACGCCGCGGCGAACGTCCACAGGATGCGGGCATTCACCACCGCTGAGCGCGGCGCGCGTTTTTCAGTCCGCAGATCGTTGAAGATGGTCCCGTAAAATCCACCGTTCTCGTGGTCCACCGCGTGGCGCATCCAGAACGGCAGAATGTTGTCGGTCAACTCGCGCCGGATCCGGCCGGCCCAGGCCTGCTTCGCTGCTGCGTCCATCATCCGCGCACCTTCTCCGGGGAGTCGCCGGCCGTCTGGCCGCCGAGCAGATTCAGATTCCTGTCGATCAGATCGAAGCGCTGCTGCACGCAGGACGCGCTGCGCAGCGCGTCCGGCGGAGTATTGAGAACGTAGTCGAGCAGGCGCGCCACCGTGGTGGTCGCTACGTAGGTGCGTGTGTCCGAAGCACCGTAGTAAATAAACACTTCGTCGCCCCGGCGGACCCAGCCGTTCGAAAAAACGACATTCGAAACGTCGCCGGTCCGCTCGTCGCCCTCCGGCGCCAGGAAATACCCGCCGGGTTTGGCGATCACCTTGTCCGGCGCGTGCAGGTCGCACAGGAAGCAGTACAGCACGTAGCGCAGGCCGGACGCGGTGTTGCGCACCCCGTGCGCCAGATGCAGCCAGCCCTGGTCCGTCTTGAGCGGCGCCGGCCCGAGGCCATTTTTCACTTCGTTGATCGTGTGGTATTCGCGCCGGTCCAGGATCGTCTCGTCCTCGATGACGGCGTGCTCAATGTCTTCCGCCAGCCCCCAGCCGATGCCGCCGCCGCTGCCCGCTTCGATGAAGCTGTCCTGCGGCCGCGTGTAGAAGGCGTACTTGCCATCGATGAACTCCGGATGCAGAACGCAATTGCGCTGCTGCGAAGCCGCTGTTTTCAGATCGTCGAGCCGCTCCCACTCTTTCAGGTCGCGCGTCCGCGCAATGCCGCATTGCGCTACGGCGGAGGAGAGGTCGCCGGGCGCCGCCTCCGGATCCTGCCGCTCGGAGCAGAACAGGCCGTAGATCCAGCCATCCTCATGCGCGGTCAGACGCAGGTCATAGACGTTCGTCTCCGGCTCGGGAGTCTCCGGCATCACGACGGGATAGTCCCAGAAGCGGAACCCGTCGACACCGGATGAGCTCTCGGCGACCGCAAAGAACGATTTGCGGTCCACGCCCTCCACACGCGCCACCAGCACGATCCTGCCCTGCCACTCCATCGCGCCCACATTGAAAACGGCGTTGATGCCCAGCCGCTCCATAAGAAACGGATTCGTCACCGGGTCGAGATCGTAGCGCCAGAAAACCGGCGTGTGCAGCGCGGTGAGCACGGGGTAGCGATAGCGCCGGTATACGCCGTTCGATTCGAGAAACGGCTCGTTCTTTCTGTAGATCAGCGATTCATGGGCCGCCACAAGCCGTTCCCGCCGATGCGCAAAATCAGAGGTCGTCATTTCGCTTCCTCGAAGGTCAGTGTTCTCAATCGGTTAACTAAGTTTATGATCCCAGCCGTCATCATAATACAAGCCTCTTGCAAGCTTTCGACGAGCAGGGCGGGAGCAGCCCCGCCCCTGGCGCGGCATCCTTGCGGAACTCAACCGGTTCTCTCGCGCGCGACGCTATTTCAGCTTGCGCGGAGCCGCTTCTCGACTACAATCGGGATACTTCTCTGAACCCTGGAGGGACACGATGTACAGCATGACCCGACTGGCCAAACTCAAGACGCTGGACGCCAACGCTCCGGCGGCGATGCAGGCGTTCTGGGCTTTTGACAAGGCCGCCATGGCCGCGGGAGCCATTCCGGCGAAGTACAAAGAGCTGATGGCGCTCGCCGTCGCGTTCACCACTCAATGCCCCTACTGCATTGAGATTCACTCCGGAAGAGCGCGCCAGGCGGGAGCGACGGACCCGGAGATCGCCGAGGCGGTGCTGGTGGCCGCGGCGCTGCGCGCCGGCGGAGCCGTCACGCACGGCACGCACGCCTTTCCGGCGGAGTAGCGCCGGCCGGTGTGCCCAAGCGTTGGGCGGTATGGTGCCGGGGACCGCGCGATTCCCCGAGTTACACTGAAATTTCACCCCAATGCTGGAATCCAAGTTAACCGGGCTTCAGGAGCAAGCCGCAGCCGCGCTCGATCATGCGCCGGATGCGGAAGCTCTGGAAGCGATTCGCGTCGACATCCTCGGCCGCAAAGGCCAACTCGCGACGCTGACCACGCAAATCGGCAAGGGCATGGGCAAGCTGCCGCCGGAGGAGCGCGCCACGCTCGGCAAGCTCATGAACTCCGTCAAGAAGGACCTGGAGGCGCGCTACGAGTCGCGCAAGGCCGCCTTCGAACGCGCTGCCCTGGATGAGCGCCTGAGCGCCGAATGGCTCGACCTGACACTGCCCGCGCCCGGCCCGCGCCTCGGCGCGCTCCATCCGCTGACGCAGATCCAACGCGAGTTGGAGGAGTACTTCACCTCGGTCGGCTTCGCCGTGCTCGACGGCCCCGAGGTCGAAGACGAGTGGCACAACTTCGACGCGCTGAACATCCCGGCGTCACACCCCGCGCGCGACATGCAGGATACGTTCTTCGTCGAAGGCGGGCTGCTGCTGCGCACGCACACCTCGCCGGTGCAGGTCCGCGCGATGGAGAAATTCGGCGCGCCGCTGCGCATGGTCGCGCCCGGCCGCGTCTTCCGCAACGAGGAAGTCGACGCCAGCCACGAGCACACCTTCTACCAGCTCGAAGGCATGATGATCGACAAGGACGTCAGCATCGGCCACATGCTCTACTTCATGCGCGGGCTGCTGTCGGCGATCTTCCACCGCGACGCCACGGTGCGCCTGCGGCCCGGCTTCTTCCCCTTCGTCGAGCCCGGTTTCGAACTCGATATCCGCTGCCTGATCTGCGACGGCGCGGGCTGCCCGGTTTGCAAGCAGAGCGGCTGGGTGGAGCTGCTGCCCTGCGGCCTGGTGCATCCCAACGTGCTGCGCGCGGGCGGCATCGATCCGGAGCAGTGGAACGGCTTCGCTTTCGGCCTCGGCCTGACGCGCCTGGTGATGATGCGCTACGGCATCGACGATATCCGGCACCTCAACTCCGGCGATCTGCGCTTCCTGCGTCAGTTCTGACGCTCCGCGCTCCGCATTGTCCGCCTCGTTTTCGAAGTCAAGGATTGGATCGACGTGAAGTTCTCATATAACTGGATTCGCGAATTGGTACCCGGGCTCGACATGAGTCCGGCGGAGTTGACGCGCCTGATCACGATGAAGACGGCCGAATGCGAGGGCGTCGCGGAGTACGCTCCGTACCTGGCCCGCGTCGTCGCCGCGCGCGTGCTAGAAGCGCACAAGCTCGAAGGCACGCACCTCACCCGCGCCATCGTCGACGCCGGGCCAGTGCTCGGCCGCAAGCAGGTGATCTGTGGCGCGCCGAATTGCCGCGTGGGCATCACGACGGCGTACGTGCCCGACGGCGTCTCGCTCGGCGACAAGGAGATCCGCAAGGCCGTCATCCATGGCGTCGAAAGCGATGGCATGCTGGCCTCCGGCGCCGAGCTGCAGATCAACCGCGATCACGACGGCATCCTCGAATTCGAAGCCGAGCCCGGCGAACCGGTCCCCGGCTGCGTGCCCGATTTTGCCATCGATATCGATAACAAGAGTCTGACCAACCGCCCGGATCTGTGGGGCCATCACGGCATGGCGCGCGAAGTCGCCGCCATCAGCGGCCAGCGCCTCTACGATCCGGTCGACCTGGAACTGCTGCCCGATCCCGGCAATGAATGGAACGTCAAGATCGAAGCCTACGACGCCTGCCCGCGCTACTCGGCGCTGGTCTTCGACAACGTCAAGATCGGCCCGTCGCCGCTGTGGCTCCAGTCCCGCCTGGAAGCGATCGATCTGAACCCGATTTCGAATGTCGTCGACGTCACCAACATGCTGCTGGCCGGTTTGCCGCAGCCGATGCACGCCTTCGACGCCAACAAACTGCAGGGCAAAACCATCTTCGTACGTCACGCCAGGCAGGGCGAGACGCTCGAAGCACTGAACGGCGAGACCTATACGCTGAAGCCAACCGATCTGGTGATCGCCGACGCCGCGGGCCCGGTCGCGCTGGCCGGCGTGATCGGCGGCGCGCGCACGGCTATCGGTCCCACGACCACGGCCATTGTGCTGGAGAGCGCCAACTTCGAGGCGACCGGCATTCGCAAGACCTCGTCCACCATCAAGCTGCGTACCGATGCATCCATCCGCTACGAGAAGGCGCAGGACCCGGTGAACACGACGCGGGCCCTGGCGCGCGCGCTCGTCCTGCTGAAAGAAGTCTGTCCGAGCATCCGGCTGGTCGGCGGCCTGATCGACAACTGGCGCGGTCCGGCTCCGGCGTGTGTGATCGAACTGCCGCTCGACTGGCTGGTGCGCAAGCTCGGCCGGCCGATCGAGCCGCGCGAGGTCCGCGAGATTCTCGAGTCGCTCGAATTCGGCGTCGCCGATGCGCGGCCCGGCGTGCTGTCCGTGACCGTCCCGACTTGGCGCGCAACGAAGGACGTCACCATCAAGGACGATCTGCTCGAAGAGATCGGCCGCATGATCGGCTACGCCACCGTGCCGCCGGCGCCGCCAATGCGCCCCGCGACGCCGCCGTGGATCAACGAGCCGCGTTTCTTCGCGCACCGCGTCCGCGAAGCCTGCGCCGCGCAGGGCTTCACCGAGACGATGAACTACTCGTTCATCAGCGCGGAGATGGCCGCGCGCTTCGGCTTCGCTCCGGAAGCGCACGTGCACGTGACCAATCCGATCAGCAGCGAGCAGTCGCTGATGCGCCTCAGCCTGCTGCCCGGCATTCATCGCAACATCGTCGAGAACGCCAAGCGCTTCGACGATTTCCGGCTCTTCGAAATCGGTTTCGAGATTCACAAATCAGACGGAGCCGCGACCGTAAGGGAGCGGTGCGCCCCTGCGTCCTCTGCTTCTTCCGCCGCCGACTCCCGCCCCACGCTGCCGACCGAGATTCCGCACCTGATGGCCGCGATCTACACCAAGAGCGACGGCGCCGCGGCGCTATACGAGCTGAAGCGTCTGGCCGAGTGCCTGATGCCGGGTTGCGAGGTCGTGCCCGCCGAGTCGAAGATGTACGAGCATCCGGCGCGCGCCGTCACCGTCACGTGGCGCGGCGAGACGCTGGGCCGCATCTCCGAGCTGCATCCGTCGCTCGTGGAAACGGGCCGCGGCAGCATTCTGGACGTCGATCTGGCCGTGCTGTTCCGCCTCAGCGCGGAGCCGAAGAAGTACACGCCGCTGCAGCGTTATCCGTCGAGCGCCTTCGATCTTTCCGTGGTGACCGGCCTGCGCGAGCTGGCGGGCGTGCTGCGCACGAAGATCGCCAGCGCCGCCGGAGCATGGTGCGAAAGCGTTGAGTATCTGTACGCCTATCGCGGTAAACCACTCGCCGACGACCGCCAGAGCCTGACCTACCGCGTCACGCTCAACGCGCCCGACCGCACGCTGTCGAGCGACGAGGTCGGCGAGGTGCGCGGCGGCATCATCAGCGCGCTGCAAAGCGCCGGTTACGAACTGCGCGTCTGAGAGGCGGCGCGCGGTCCTGCGAGCCCGTCCCGCGGGCGGTTACAATACTGTCCAAGAGAGGGCAGAATATGGACCGTCGCGAATTCATCGCTTCAGCCGCCGCTCTGGGAGCGGGTCTGGCCGCCAAAGGATCCAACGGGATGCTGCCCAAGCGCCCCTACAAGAACGGCATCGAACTCTCCGTCATCGCACTCGGAGGCATTGTCATCTGCAAGATGGAGCAGAAGGAGGCCGACCGGCGCGTCGCCGCGGCCTTCGAGCGCGGCGTCAATTACTTCGACTGCGCGCCGTCGTATTTCGACGGCGAGGCGGAGCAGAAGCTCGGTGCGGCCTTGCAACCGTACCGCAATCGCGTGTTTCTGGCCGAGAAGACCGGCAAGCGCGACGCGAAGGGCGCGCGCGAGGAACTGGAGCGCACGCTCGAGCGCTTCCACACCGATCACGTGGACCTGTACCAGTTCCACGCCGTCGGCTCGATGGAGGATGTCGATAAAATCCTCGCGCCCGGCGGCGCGGCCGAGACGTTCGTCAAAGCGAAGCAGGAAGGCAAGGCCCGCCACCTCGGGTTTTCTGCGCACAACGCGCCCGCCGCGCTGCGGTTGATGGACGCGCTCGAACTCGACAGCGTGCTCTTTCCGGTCAACGCCAATGCCTGGGAATACGGCGGCTTCGGCCCGCAGATCCTGGCCAAGGCGAAGCAGAAGGGCATGGCCCGCATGGCTCTGAAGGCGCTCGCCTGGGGCAAGTGGCCCGCGTCGATCAAGGAAGGCGACCGCAAGTACCCCAAGTGCTGGTACCAGCCGATCGACGAGCGCGAGTTCGCGCGCCTGGCCTTGCGCTTCACACTGAACCAGGAGATCACCGCCGCGGTCCCGCCCGGCGACGAGCGCATCTTCGACCTGGCGCTGCAACTCGTGAGCGAGCCGCTGCCGAAGCTCACCGTGCCGGAGCTGGCGTTGCTGAAGACGCGCATCTCGTCGCTGGAACCCGTCTTTCGCGCCTAGCGAGTGGGGCGGCTCTCCAGAGCCGCGCGGGGCCTCCAGGCCCCGCTCCGCAAGAGTATCTTTGGCCGACTGCCGCCCTCGCCTGTCTTTCACAATTTGCGTTGGATGCCGTCGCCCTGCCGATAAGCCATAGCAGTGGCCATGCGACGAATCGTAATTCTCTGGTTGTGCGCGGCGGCGTTGGCGCTGGCGCAAACCGCGCCCGTCAAAGGCAAGAAGAGCGCCGCGGCGCCGGCGGCCGGTTCCACCAACCCGGCTGCTCCCGCGGCGGCGCATATCACCGCACAGGCCGCGTCACAGCCTGCCGCGCGCCAGCGGCAGACCAAGGTGTTCGACGTGAAGTACGCCGACGTCGCCGCGCTGGGCGGCATGATTGACGATCTGCGGCAAGGCTCGTCGCCGGACCGCGTGATCGCGCAGCCCGGACTGCATGCGATCGCCATCGAGGCCTACACCCCGGCGTTCCTGCAATCGGCCGAGGAGTTGATCCGCCGCTACGACGTTCCGCCGTCGGGCGCCGCGCAGACGCACGACTTCGAAATCGTCGCGCACATCCTGCTGGCGGGCCGCGCGACGGTCACGGGCACGGCGCTGCCGAAGTCGCTGGAGGGCGTCGCCAGGCAGCTCAAGGACACCTTCGGCTACACCGACGTGAAACTCATCGACAGCGCGGTGGCGCAGGCCCGCGAGGGCGGCGGCGCGATGGCGAAAGGCACGGTCAACGGCCTTTCGGACGGCGCTACACAACCGTCCGCCTACGAGATGTCGTCCCGCGCAGCCCGCTACGAGCCAGGTCAAAAGAAGGGCGCGATCGCGCTCGACGGCTTTCAATTCAAACTGCGGCTGGCCTACATGTCCGCCGACGCGGCGGCCAGCACGGTGCAATGGCAGGAAGCCATCTTTCAAACCGATTTGCGCATTCCCGAAGGCCAGACCGTCGTCGCCGGCAAGTCCAAGGCCGGGGCCGGCAACGACGCTCTGATTCTGGTAGTCACGGCCCGCACGAGCGAGTAGACAGGCGTGGGCCGCGGTTGCTATTTCGCGGCCTTGGCCTGCTTCTTCGCCGTCGCGCTCTTCATCTTCCAAAGCGTGTAGCCGATGATCGTTTTGGCGTCGACAATCTCGCCCTTCTCGATCATGGCGGCAACTTCCTTCAGCGTGAACCACCGCGTCTCGATGCGCTCGTCTTCCATCGGCGTGGCCACACCGGCGGCAAGCTCCTCGGCGGCGAAGATCGTCATCTTCTCGGCGACGTAGCCGGGACTGCCGTAGAAATGGCACAGCCGGCTCCACTTCTTCGCGCGATAACCGGTCTCTTCCTTCAACTCGCGCTTGGCGGCCTGCAACGGCGTTTCGCCGGGATCGAGGCGGCCCGCCGACAGCTCCCACAAGTAGGCGCGCGCGGGCAGGCGGTATTGCCGCACCAGCAGCACACGGCCCTTCTCATCGACCGGCATCATCACCGCGGAGCCGCCGTGCTGTACGATCGCGCGCTTGATCTCGAAACCGCCGGGATCGACAGCGTAATCCTCGGTCACCCAAAAAATGGGGGTGCGGCAAATCTCCTTGCTCGAAACGAGCTTCATTGGCATCGGCAATCTACTCCTTCGAAAACTGTGCGGCGCGGCGTGGGGCAGGCTTCAGCCTGCGCGGGGCTTCAGCCCCGCATCGGGCACTCTGCTTACGCCCGGTTTCCCGCCATCGCGGCAGCGAACCCCGCGGCGTCTCTTGTATTCATCACATCATCTTTCGTCAGCCAGCCGCGGCGCGCCATGGTCACGCCGAAGCGCATGTTCTTGAGGTGTTTCGGATGATGCGCGTCGGTGGAGATGACGAACTTTACGCCGAACGACTTCGCCCGCCGCAGCAGCGCGGCATGCAGGTCCAGCCGCTCCGGACTCGCGTTGATCTCCATCCACACGCCGCGCCGCCCCGCCTCGGCGGCCACGCGGTCGAAGTCGTAAACATACGCTTCGCGATGCAACAGCACGCGTCCGGTCGGATGGCCGAAGATCTTCACCGACGGGCTTTCAAAGACGCGCATCAGCCGGTCGGTCATCTCCGCGCTTTCCAGGTTCATGTAGCTGTGCACGCTGGCAATCACGTAGTCGAGCTCGGCCAGAGCGTCTTCGCTCAGATCCATGCGGCCGTCGCGCAGGATGTCGCATTCCAGGCCCGAAAAAACGCGGATGCCATGGTCTTCTTTATTGAACTCGCGCACCTCGGCCGCGAACGCCACGGCGCGCTTTTCATCCAGGCCGTTCGCCATGGCGAGCGCCTTCGAGTGGTCGGTGATGGCGATGTAGCCGTAGCCGAGCGCCTGCGCGGCGGCCGCCATTTCTTCGAGCGTGCCGCGCCCGTCGCTCTCGCGCGTGTGCATGTGCAGGTCGCCGTGGATGTCCGCCAGTTCCAGCAGCGCCGGCAGCGCGTGCCGCTCGGCCGCGTCGATCTCGCCCGTGTTTTCGCGCATCTCCGGCGGAATCCAATCGAGACCCAGCGCGGCGTAGATCTCTTCCTCGGTGCGCGAAGCCACGACGGCGCCGTTGTCCAGCCGCGAGAGTCCGTATTCGTTCAGCGTCAGGCCCATGCGCTGAGCACGCTGGCGCAGGGCGACGTTGTGCTCCTTGCTGCCGGTGAAGTACTGCAGCGCCGCGCCGCGATGCTCTTCCGCCAGCGCGCGCACGTCGATCTGGATGCCTTCCAGACCGAATTGCGCGCTCGCCTTGTTCGCGCCGTGGCCCAACACTTCGTGCACCCGCGGATGCGCCACAAAGCGGTCGAGCGCCGCCGCGGCGCCGGGTCCCGTGACGAGCAGGTCGAGATCGCCCACCGTCTCCTTGCCACGGCGGAAGCTGCCCGCCGGAGTGACATCGGTGACGCCCGGCGTTGCGCGCAGGTAGGAGGTCAATTCTTCCGCCGCTTCGGCGGCAAATCCGAGCAGGAAGCGGCCGGCGCTTTGGCGATAATGACTCAGACCGCGCAGGATCTTCTCTTCGAGCTTGCGCCCCATGCGTGGCAGCTCTTCCAGCCGGTGATCTTTGCAGAGCTGTTCCAGCTCTTCGAGCGTCGAGACGCGGAAATGTTCCCACAGCACGCGGATCGTCTTCGGCCCGAGCCCCTGAATTTTGAGCATCTCCAGCGCCGTCGGCGGGTAGCGTTCCAGCAGCTTGTCGCGGCGCTCGAACGTGCCGCGCCGCGAGATCTCTTCGAGCACGGCGGCAAGCCCCTTGCCAATGCCTGGGATGTCGGTCAGTTTGCGCGACGGATCTTGCAGCAGATCTTCGATGCGCTCGGGATAGCTCTCGATAACGCTGGCGCCGTTGCGATAGCTCCGGATGCGAAAGCCGTCCTCTTCCGCGATCTCCATAAGATCGGCGGTCTCGCTCAACAGACGGGCGATTTCCACGTTTTCCATTTCGACTCCTCGCAGCCCTTATTGCTTGATGGTAGAGCGGATTCGCGCCGCCGTCACAGCGAACGGTCCAGCGGCAGGCTCGGTGGATGCGGCTCCACGTGCACCAGCACGTCGGCCACCCACGGCAGATCGGACTTCACCTGGTTGCGCACCCGCTCGGCGATGGAGTGCGAGTCGTGGACCGTCAGCCCCGGGTCGACCTCCAGATGCAGATCGACGTGGTAGCGCAGACCCGTCTTGCGGGCGAAGCACTTCTCGACGCCCAGCGCGCCGGACACCGACAACGCGGAGGTGCGGATCTCCTGCATCTGTCCCCGCTCCGGCATTGTGTCCATCAGGTGCAGCGTGGTCTCGCGCACGACGCGAAAACCCAGGATCACGATGATGGCGCCCACCAGAATGCCGCCGATGGGATCCGCCTGGCGCAGCGCCACCGGGTTCAGCACGGACAATCCGACCGCGAGCATCGCCACCGCGCCGCTCAGAATATCCACAGCATCGTTCCAGGCGTCCGCGACCAGCGCCGAGCTGCCGATCTTGCGGCCCGTACGCAGCTTGTATGCCGACAGGAAGAACTTGAGAACGATGGACACCGCCAACGGCCACAACGCATATGCGGCGGGCGCGTGATGCTCACCCGCCATGACAACGACCGAGCGCCAGGCGATGACGACGCCAGTGAGCGTGAGAATGTGGCCGAGGACGAGGCCGGTGAGGATCTCGAACCGCCCGTGGCCGTACGGGTGTTCTTCATCGGGCGGGCGCGATGCGACACTCAGGCTGATCAGCACGGCCAGGGACGTGAGCACGTCCATGGCGCTTTCCACACCATCCGCGATCACCGCCTGGGAGCCGGCGCGCCAGCCGACCAGGATCTTCGCCACCGCGAGGCTTCCGCTGATGATCATGCCCGCGAGCGAAGCCCGCCGGCCGAGGCGTTCCGCGTCCATCAGCTCTCAAGATAACCCAGCGCCAGGCCGTCAGTGAGGCCCCGGCCGGAGACGGGCGTCAGCCCTGCAAAGCTTACGTTTGTAACCGGGGCCGGGTTGCCCAATGCGTATGAAAGCACTACACTCGAATCACAGCTTGAGCTGCAAAGGGAGGGGTGTGCGCCCGCGGGCTGAGCCCGCAGCGCTTCACCAGGCGTTCGGATTCGAAGTTTCCCCGCAGCATTTTCAGGCTGCGTGCCGCGGCGGCGGCGTTTTTTCCGGCTCGTTCGCCCGGCCCGTTGGCGACTGCATGAATCACACTTTGTAAGGAGGGGCAAATTTATGGAAGAAATCAGAAAAGCCCCGGCGGTTCCGAAGCGTCCTGGTGGAGATAAGCTCGCGCAGAACATCCAGGAGGCGTTTCTCAACAACGCCCGCAAAGAGAAGATATTCCTCACCATTTACCTTATGAGCGGCGTGAAGCTCTCAGGCCGCATCAAGAGCTTTGACAAGTACTCGATGATCCTGGAGACCAACAACCAGGAGCAGCTCATCTTCAAACACGCCATTTCAACGGTTGTGATTTCCCGGCCGGTTTACTCCGGCCCGCCGCAACATTCGGTTGCTCCGGTGGCGAGCGCTCCTGCTCCAGCGCCGGGCAACGAAACGCCGGAGGCCTGACACGGCAGCGAGCGCCACCGAGAAAGCAATCCTCGTTGCGGTGGAGCTAACGGCACGCCGTAAAAGCGCTGCTCCGGCGGGTCCGGCATTATCTGCGGAAGAATCTCTGGCAGAGCTGGCTACGCTCGCGACGGGCGCCGGAGCGGTGGTGTGCGAACGCATCCTCCAGCAGCGCCCGGCGTTCGATTCGAGCACGCTGGTGGGCTCCGGCAAGCTGGAAGAGCTGCAGACGCTGGTTCGCGCGCGCGAAGCGGACCTGGTGATCTTCGATCACGAACTCGGCGGTATGCAGCAGCGCAACCTGGAAAAAGCGCTGGACTGCCGCGTTGTCGACCGCACGCAGCTCATTCTCGACATTTTTGCCCGGCGGGCCAGAACCCGCGAGGGCCAACTCCAGGTGGAGCTGGCGCAGCTTAACTACCTGTTGCCCCGCCTCACCGGACGCGGCATTTCCATGTCGCGCCTGGGCGGCGGCATCGGCACGCGCGGCCCCGGCGAGACGCAGCTCGAAACGGACCGCCGCCGCATCAACAAACGCATCAAGCGGCTGGAAGACGACCTGGAAGCCGTGCGCGGCTCGCGCGGCATTCAGCGCCGCCAGCGCCAGGCCGTGCCCCTTTCGACGCTCGCCCTCGCGGGCTACACGAATGCTGGAAAGTCGACTCTGTTCAATAGGTTAACGACGGCCGGCGTGCTCGCCGACGCGCGCATGTTCGCGACGCTCGACCCGACCGTCCGGCAAGTGACATTACCCTCGCGCCGGCGGGTCCTGCTGAGCGACACCGTCGGTTTCATCCGCCAGCTTCCCACCACCCTGGTCAAGGCCTTTCGCGCCACGCTCGAAGAGGTGGTGGAGGCCGCCCTGGTGCTGCACATTGTCGATGCTGCGGCGCCCGGCGTGGCGGAGCATTGCGCCCATGTGCGCGAGGTGCTGGCGGAAATCGGCGCGGAGAAAACTCCGCAATTGCTGGTACTGAATAAGTGTGACGCGCTGCGGCCGGAACTCGGTGACCGCGATGCCATCCTGGCCCGTCTGAAAGGTCAGGCGGGAGGGCTGCCGGCAGTCTGGATTTCGGCCCGTACGGGCGAGGGCGTTGACGATCTGCTGCGCGCCATCGACCGGATGCTGCCGGACGATCCGGTAGCGGCGGCGGTCTTCTGCTTCCCGCCCACCGAGTACGCACGGGTGTCGTTTCTGCACGAGTTTGCCCAGGTGCTCAGCGAACGCTACACCGCGGAGGGCTGCATTGTGGAAGCCGCGGCGCCACTCTCCGTGCGCCGGCGTCTGGCGGCCTTCGAAGTTGCGCGGAAGACGTGAAGGCTATCGTTATATCAACGCTCAAGCCTGTGGAAATCGCTGTGCAAAACCCTGTGACATACGCTGCACGTAGTTGATTCTGAAAGATTTATAATTTAAACAATTCCCACAGGCCACGCTCTTGTGTTCCTTTTCGGAATTGTGAACGTCAGATGATCAAGGTATTCTGCGGATGAGACGATGAACATCCCGAACGCACTCACGCTCTTGCGGATCTTCTTCGTGCCGGTCCTGGTCGCGCTTCTCGTCCAGGAGAAGATGCTGGTACAGATCGGCCCGTGGAGTGTGTCCAATGAGCTCGTGGCGTTGTGCGTTTTTCTGGTGGCGGCGTTCACCGATTTGCTGGACGGCTATCTGGCCCGGCGTTGGAACCAGATCACCACGGTCGGCATGCTGCTCGACCCGATCGCCGATAAGCTGCTGATTTCGTCGTCTTTAATCGCACTGGTCCAGATTCACCGCGTACCCGGATGGATGGTAGTGCTGATCGTCGGGCGTGAGTTTGCCGTCTCCGGTCTGCGCAGCATCGCCGCGGCGGAAGGCTACACGATCGCGGCCGGCGAGCTGGGCAAATCAAAGATGGTGGCCCAGGTTGTCGCCGTGGCGCTTGTGCTGCTGAGCATCGATTTTCCTGTTTACGAGACGGCCGCGCGCGTCTGCCTGTGGGGCGCCATGGCTTTCGCGCTAGCCTCGGCGGCGCAGTACTTCGGCCAGTTCTGGCACAAGGTGGACGAGGGCGTGAAGGCGCGCCGGCGCATGGAACTGCTGCAACTCGAAACCGAGCGCCGCAAGGCCGCCATGCGCGTTCCCGCCGAAGCCGAAAAGAACCGGCCCTGAGATTCACCCGCTTTTGAAACGGAGCCCCACCTCAAAACGGAGCGGCGCCTGGAAACGGAGTCGCGACCGTCAGGGAGCGGTTGTATCTTCTTGTTTATCAATTTGTTACCGCGAGTTTGCCCGCGCTCTGGCGTTCGCGCTCCGGTGCTGGAGGCTACTGCTCCCCGCCAGCGTCGATTTCCACGCTCCGTTGCAGCGCCGCCCCACTTTGGGCGTTCCACCTACGGTTGCGTTTGTGGCGGCTGCGCCGGCGTCTCGGCCGGCGGAGGAGTCCGTTGCTCCGTCGGAACGCGATTCTTCAGGCGGTAGGCGCCGTTGTTGTACTCCAGCGTCCGGGGTTCTCCCTTGCCGCCGATGGGCGCCAAGGCCTGGCCGTCGATCTTGAGTGCGACGTTGCCGGCATTGCCGAATTCCAGGCGCACGGCGCCGCCGCCCTGCACAATGCGCGCGTCGCCGGCGTGCATGGTCACGGCCAGGAACTGCCGGCCATCCCGCCAGCCGCTCAGCCAGCAATCGCCCAGCGCCTTGATTTCGACTTCGCCATGCGGCTGGACGCCGGGCGGAGGCGCATCCACTTTCGTCGCCGCATCGCCCGCCGGCTGCGTCCCGTTCGCGGCGTCCGATGCGGCCGCCGGTTGCTGCGCCGCGTTTTGCGCCGGCGGAGCGGACGGCTTCGTTGCCGCCTTCTGCGGAGCCGGCTGCGCGGCGTGCGTCGTCACGGCCCGCCAGCCTTCATCGAAAAGATGCTGGCCCCAGCGCTGCCAGAAAAAGTAGACGCCCGAACAGAGCACCAGCACGCCGATCAAACCGGACAGCCGGATCATCCAGCGCCGCGTCTCTTCGCGCACGTTGATCCGCCCGGTCGGCATCGGAGCGACCTGCGGCCGGAATTCCCCGTTCGGCGTTGCCACTTCGACCTTGGCGGATTGCTCGTCCGCAAGCGAGCGGTCGAGTTCCTCCCTCACCGCGGCATCGGGTAAGCCAAGCAGGCCCGCATACTGGCGCAGAAAGCTGCGGTAGAAAAATGGCCCCGGAAACTCTTCTGGTCTGTCAGCCTCGATAGCCTCGAAGTAATGAGCGCGAATCCGTGTCCGGTCAGCCAGTTCGGCGATGGAGAGACCCTTCTTTTCCCGCTCGGCGCGCAGCCGCTCACCCAATGTTTGCATAGAATTAGCGAACTAGAAGCCCTACCTATCTGGTAGCATACCTCAAATAGCCGACAGCCCCTCAGCAGCCCGCGTGGCTGCTACAGTGAAACGGAGAGGCCCCTCCGGCTCTCGGATGAAGACCCTTGCAGGAAAGCGCAGATAACTCTCGATCGAAACCCGGTAAAACCGCGACCGCTTTGCAGTCAGAATCTCCCGAGGAATCTTTCGTCCCCGGCCGGCCGCCCGATCCCTCCATCACGCGCGTCGGCGCCGCCAATGTCTGCCCCGGCTGCCAATCGGACCGCATCCGGACGCTGTGCCGCGGCGAGGACTTCGTTTACCGGACGACGGAGCGGATGTTCCTGATCGTCGAGTGCAAGGAATGCCGGATGATCCGGCTTTACCCTCGCCCCGACCCCGAAGAGCTGAGCCACTTTTACCCGGCTCATCCGCTGGAAGACGCCTCCAAGGCCGGCTTCCTGAAACAACTGCTGCGCCGCTATCTCTATCGCGACCGCGTGCGCTTCGTCCGCGAGGCCCTGGACGCCGTGCCGGGCGAGGGTCCGTTGCTCGACGTCGGCTGCGGCGCCGGGATCTTCCTGCGCGAAATGAACCTGCCGCAGGAACGCATGGTCGGGCTGACCATCTCTCCCGACGAGGCCTATGTGGCCTGGAGCCGCAACGCCGTGCCCGCCATCTGCGGAGCCATGCCGAGCGCTCCGTTCCCGCGCGGGACTTTCGCCGCCATCACGATGTTCGAGGTTCTGGAGCATCTCTACGATCCCTCGGTGTACGTCGAGGCCGCCGCGCGCCTGCTGCGCCCCGGCGGACGGTTGATCCTCCAGGTGCCCAATGCCGGCTCGTGGCAGTTTCTGCTGCTGGGCGAGCGTTGGAGCGGGCTGGATATCCCCCGCCACTTGTTGCTCTTCCGCCCGGACGATCTCCAGAACCTGCTGGAATTCTGCGGCTTCGAAATCGTCCGCCGCAAACGCTTCTCGCTGCGGGAAGATCCGCTGACGCTCGCTAACAGCATCGCGCCGGGGCTGAATCCCGAAGTACGCCGGGCGCGCGGCGCCGACGAAAACCAGATCGCCACCGTCGTCAAAAACATCCTCTTCGGCCTGATATGGCTGGTGGCGCTGCCCATCGCCGCGCTGGAAGCCGCCTGCCGCGGAGGAGCCACCATCACGGTGGAGGCCCGGTTGAAGCCGCCCTCGCCCGACCATCCATAGTCTGAAAAAACAGGACGGACTCATGCTCTCGCGCTCCATTCGCCTGCTCGCCGCCGCGCTTTTCGTTTGCTCGCTCGACGCCGCCGATTTCAACGGCCAGCGGGCGCTCGCCGACGTGCAACGCGCCGTCGCCTTCGGTCCCCGCCCGGCCGGCGCCGCGGCTTCCCGCCAGATGCAGGCGTGGATCGTCCGCGAGTTGAAGGCCGCGGGATGGGAAGTGGTGGAAGACCGCTTCACCGCGCGGACGCCGACCGGCGAGTTGGCCATGACGAACCTGATCGCGAAGAAGCCCGGCCTGACCGGGCGTACGGTCATCCTCAGCGGCCACACCGACACCAAGCGTTTCCCGTTTCGATTCGTGGGCGCGAACGATGGCGGATCGTCGACGGCCGTGCTGCTGGAGCTGGCGCGCGCGTTGAAGAACGAACACCTCCGCAACGACGTCTGGCTGGTCTTCTTCGATGGCGAAGAGGCCGTCCAGGACTGGACCGAGACCGACAGCCTCTATGGCAGCCGTCATCTCGCCGCGCAGATGGCCGCCAACGGCAGCCTCGCCCGGCTGGTGGCGCTGATCAACGTGGACATGACCGGCGATCGCGATCTGCAACTGCTCGACGAGGAGACTTCGACGCCGTTCCTGCGCCAGGCCTTGCACACCGCGGCTGCCAAACTGGGCTATTCGCGCCACATCGACCCGCAACCCGGGTCGATCGACGACGACCACATCCCCTTCCTCCAGCGCGGCGCGCACGCCATCGACCTGATCGACTTCAGCTATGGACCGCGCAATTCCTACTGGCACACGGCCGCCGACACGCCCGACAAGCTCTCCTCCCAGAGCCTGCAAATCACCGGCTCGCTGGTGCTCGAAATGGTGCGGATGCTCGAGCCGCACAACTAGCCGCGTGCGGAGTCATGTATGATATTGCGCGCCGCTCGCGTTCTGCCGCCGGGCGGTGAATTCACCGCTCTGGAGGCGTATCGTCATGTCGCCCACGTCCGCTGCGTCCGGCGCCGGCATTATCGCCGTGCTGCTCATCGGCGTGATCTATCTCGCATTCCTCGTTGGCTGGATCTGGTGGTCCGTTTACATCGCGCTGCGCCTGCGCGACATCGGCGCGCGTCTGCGGACTCAGGAGGAACAGACGCGCCATCTGGCCTCGATCGCCGCATCGCTCGCCGCACTGGTTCCGGGTCCAGCGAGCCGTCCGGACCCCGCTCCCCCGGCGCAATAGTTACGCTTGCCGCGCTCAGGCCCGTTGTAGAATGGCAACGTCATGCAGCTCGGTTTTGTCTCCGCCATTCTGCCCGACCTGGGCTTTGAAGAAGTTGTCGATTTCGCCGCCGCGACGGGCTACTCCTGCGTCGAAATGATGTGCTGGCCGAAGGGCAAGGCGGAGCGCCGCTATGCCGGCGTCACGCACGTCGATTGCGCCGCGCTCACCGCGTCGGAGGCCACGCGTCTGGTCAATTACTGTGCCGACAAGCAGGTCAGCATCAGCGGCCTGGGCTACTATCCCAACGTGCTCTCGCCGAACGCCGACGAAGCGAACGTCGCCATCGAGCAGCTCCACCGCATCATCGACGCGGCGAAGCTCATGAACATCGGCGTGGTGAATACGTTCATCGGCCGCGACTGGAAGCTCAGCGTCGAGGACAACTGGCCGCGGATGGTCGCCACCTGGACGCCGCTTCTCGACTACGCCAAGAGCGCCGGCGTCAAAATCGCCATTGAGAACTGCCCCATGCTCTTCAGCAAGGACGAGTGGCCGGGCGGCAAGAACCTGATGACCACGCCCGCCATCTGGCGGCGCGTCTTCGAGCAGTTCGCGGGCTACGATCTCGGCCTCAATTTCGACCCGTCGCATTTCATCTGGCAGCAGATGGACTACCTGGCCGCAATCCGCGAGTTCGCGCCGCGCTTCTGGCACTGCCACGCCAAGGACGTCCGGCTCGACACCCAGCGGCTCAATGAAGCCGGCATCATGGCGTATCCGCTCGCATTCCATACGCCGAAACTGCCGGGCCTGGGCGACGTGAACTGGGGCCGGTTCTTCTCCGCGCTGACCGACGCCGGTTACCAGGGCGCCGTGTGCGTCGAAGTGGAAGACCGCGCCTATGAAGGCTCGCTCGCGGCGCGCAAAGCCTCGCTCGTGCAGAGCTACCGCTACCTGAGCCAGTTCGTCGAGCGCTACTAGAAAACGGAGCCACGACCGTAAGGGAGTGGTGGTATCGAGCGGGCTGCAGCCGCCGGTGAGCCGGTCCGCCAGGCATCGTCAAGCAGGTATCGTCAAGACTCATGCTTCATTCACTTGCGCGCATCCGGTGGTTCCCGTATCTGTTCCTGATCCTCGTCGCCGTCGAGGCCCAGGCCGCGCCGAAGCTTAAGGTCCATCTGGACCGCGTGCTGCAGCCCGATTACCTCGGCGTGAATCAGGTCTATCACGGCTTCGCCTTCATGCCCGAAGGCACGGCGCGCGGCATGACCGATGCCGACCGCCAGCGCGAGTTCGACCGCGTGGCGGAGATGCATCTCAACATCGCCCGCACGTGGTTCCGTCCGGACTGGACGAGCGGCAGCTCGATCGCGAATCCGCCGGACTGGAATGCGCCGAAGATGCAGGCCTTCTACAAGTGGCTGGCAGCCATGCAGGAGCGCCACGTCGATGTCGCGATCCAATCCGGCTGGTGGTTCACCCGCGACACCTATCTCGGCTTGGAAGCGCCCGATCCCGCACGCGACCTGGACCGCTTTCCGCGCTGGGTCAGCGACTCGATCCACGAAATCGTCGAGAAGCGCGGCTTTCGCAACGTCAAATACCTGATCCTGTTCACCGAGCCGACCTCGTACGAGACCGGAATCGTGCCGAAGGGCGAAACGCAGTGGTCGTACTACGTGAAGATGGTCCACGCCATCGATCGCCAACTGCGCGCCGATGGACGCCGCAGCCTGGTGAAGTTGATCGGGCCGAATAACAGCTACGGCGGGAAGCACCTGCAAGAAGCCGCCGCTGAGTTGAACGACGTGCTGGATATCTACAGCGGGCACGACTACAACAAGCGCGACTATGACGATTGGTTTGCCATGTGCCATGCAATGGCCGCGACGGTCGCCGCCACCGGCAAACCCTTCTGGCTGGATGAGCTGGGCAAGCAGGATGAGATGTACCGGCTGGGCGGCGACTACGGCAACTATCAGGCGCAGATCGTCGCCGCGTCGATCAACGCAGGTCTCCAGACGTCCTTGCAGTGGCTGCTGTTCGACCAGTTGTACGTGGCGCCCATCGAGCGCGGCGATGGCCGGGATGGCTTCCATCTCGGCGTGCACCGCTGGGGCGCCTGCAAGTGGCCGCACGATTCAATCGACGCGCCCACCACGTGTTATCCGCAATGGGGCGCCGTGCGCCTGCTGTCGAAGTATCTGGGCGGCCGGAATGGCACGCGCACGTACGCCACTGAAAACTCCGGCGTGTTGAAAGTCTCCGCCACGTCGCCGGGCGGCCACGGGCTCAGCGTTCTGGTCATCAACACTTCCGGTCAGCCGCAGCGCTTTTCAATCGCCGTGAAGGGCGGCAAGGCGCCGGGGCCACTGCATCGCTACCTGTACGACCCGGCCAAGCCGCTCGATCCCGCGCCGGTAGTGGACTTCCCCGCCCGCGTGAAGGACACGCTGCCGGCCCGCGGCTTTGCCATTTACAGCACACTTGAACCCTGAGCGGATCCGCCGGGGCGGTAAGCCCTTCCCCCCTGTACGTTTCCGGCAAGTAAGGCTTTCCGGCAGCAGGGCCGTAACTCGTTGAATTGAAAGGGCCGTCGCTTTGGCAATCCTCTTGCATTCCGGCAAGGCATGCGGACACGAATCTTGCTCTTCGGCTTACTTCTTTTCTCGGGTGTACTCAGCGCGCAGGTTGCAATTGGAATTCAGATCGGCACGCCGCCGCCTCCGCCGCCGGCCTACATCCTGCAGCCGGCCGTCCCGGGCCCCGGGTATCTCTGGGTCGAGGGCTACTGGTATCCTGTCGGACACCGTTACCACTGGCACCCCGGCTACTGGACGCTTCCGCCGTATCCCGGCGCGTATTGGGCTCCGGCCCGCTATGCGGGCGGACGGTACTTCGGCGGCTATTGGGCTGGCCCGCGCGGCCGCTTCGAGCATGACCATCATTGGGATCATGACCGCTATCGCGATGGCGAGCGCTTCCGCGAGCATGGTCATGGCCGCGGTCACGCCTACGGTCACGACCGCTAAACCACAGGTCCGGCGCATCGCGCGCGCGATCGCACAAAACCTTTGACCGGCGGCACTCTTCGTCCTCTCCCACGCCGCTTTCTCTCCTTCCCGGGAAGAAAGCGGCGTTTTCAATGGAACGAAGTACAATGAGGACCGTGTTGCCACGTCACCTGGTTGGTATCCTTGCCTTAACAGCCGCGGGCCTCTACGCCGCGTCCGGCGAGTCCCGCGATTACAACCAGGCCTACCGGCCGCAGTTCCACTTTTCGCCGCGCGTCAATTGGACCAACGATCCCAACGGGCTCGTCTACTTCGAAGGCGAGTACCACATTTTCTACCAGTACAACCCCTTCGGCGATCGCTGGGGTCATATGAGTTGGGGCCACGCCGTCAGCACGGACCTCGTGCATTGGAAGGAATTGCCGGTCGCGATTCCCGAAAGCGACGGCGTCATGATCTTCACCGGCTCCACGGTGGTGGATCGCAACAACACGAGCGGCCTCTGCGCCAACGGCAAGCCGTGTCTGGTGGCCATCTACACCGGCCACACGCCGGAGTCGCCCGCGGCACAGGCGCTGCAAACGCAAAATCTCGCCTATTCGAATGACCGCGGACGCACGTGGATCAAGTACGCCGGCAACCCGGTCCTGGACCTTCACAAGCACGACTTCCGCGATCCGAAGGTCTTCTGGTACGAGCCAACCCGACACTGGGTGATGGCCGTCGCGCTGCCCGATGAACACAAGATCAGCATCTACGGCTCGCCGGATCTGAAGCGTTGGGAGCACTTCAGCGACTTCGGGCCGGAAGGCGCCGTAACGGGTCAATGGGAATGCCCGGAGCTGTTTGAGTTACCCATTGACGGCAACCCGATGCACACGCGCTGGGTACTCAAAGCCGGGCTGAACCCGGGCGCGCTGCAGGGTGGCTCGGGCGAGCAATACTTCGTCGGGCGCTTCGACGGCACGCGCTTTCTCAACGACAATCCCGCTTCGTTGCAGCTTTGGACCGACTACGGCAAGGACTGCTACTGCGCGCTGACGTTCAATAACCTGCCGAAGACGGCGCTGGCCTCCCACCCGCAGACGATGATCGGCTGGATGAACAACTGGCAGTACGCGGATCAGCTCCCGACTTCACCCTGGCGCGGCCAGATGACTTTCCCGCGCAAGCTCGCCCTGCGCACCACGGCGGATGGCGTGCGGCTGTTTCAGCTTCCCGCGGATGCGATCGCCAAGCTGCACAGAAAGCCGCTGACCCGCCTCATCGGCACGGAGGAGGAAGTCAATAAGCACCTGCGCGGGCATGTGCGCGGCGAAAAGATGGTGGATCTCAACTCCACTTTCACGCTTGGCGGAGCCACGGAGGCCGGCTGGCGCGTGCTCTCCGGCGACGGCTGCTACACGTTGGTCGGCTACGACCGCGAGCGCGGCGAGTTGTTTATCGACCGCTCGAATTCGGGCGAAACCGGCTTCAGTCCGGACTTCCCTGCCCGCATCAGCGCTCCGCTCGCCCTCACGCGCCCCGGTCAGGTGCAAATTCGCATTCTCGTCGATCGCAGTTCGGTTGAGGTCTTCGCCGAGCACGGCCGGCTGGTGATGACGGACCTCGTTTTCCCCCGGCAGAATGGGCGGCGCATCGCAGCCTACTCGAAGGGCGGCCGGCTGAGCGGCGTGTCGCTCCGCATCTGGACGGTCTCGTCGATCTGGTAGCGCCCGCCCGGGTATCTTCAACGCGTGCTTCAAACCGCATCCGGGACACACGCCGAGTTGATATGCTAAGCGCGAAAGGCGTATCTCATCCGGCTGAACGCGCAGCGCATCGCGAGGGGTTGTCCAATCCTGTGGGGGGCTCTTCTCCTGACGGCCGGTCTGTGCGCTCCGGCCCAGGAATCGCCGCTGGCGGGCGAATGGATCGGGCGGCTGGAGGCGCCGGGCGCGCATGTGCGTCTGGTGCTTCATGTGACCCGGCTCGACGATGGCACGCTGAAAGGCACGCTCGACAGTCCCGACGAGGGCGTAAAAAGCGCCGCGCTGGACGAACTCCGCCTCGACCTGAACCTGGTCCGTTTTCGCTGCAAGGCCATCGAGGCGTCATACCTGGGCAAGCTCAGCGGTGACACGATCGGCGGTACGCTCCGCCAGCGCGGCTTTGCCGTGAAACTGACATTTCAGCGCAGCGTCGCCGACTCGCCCGCGCGCCGTCAACCGTCGCAACGGCCCGCTGGCGCATCTCCGGCAACCAACCGGAGTGGAGAATAAGCAATGCAGTTCCCGCGATGGCTGGCTGGCTCACTCCTGCTGGCGGCTTTCTTTCTGCCCACGGCGCTGGTGGCGCAGATGGCCAAGCCCATCGCCAGCTACGACCTGAAGGCGGCGCTCGACGTAAAGACGCACATCATCCACGGGTCCGAGACCCTGACCTGGTTGAACGACTCGCCGGACACCGTCGCCACGCTGCGCTTCCATCTCTACATGAACGCCTTCAAGAACGAGCGGACCACGTTCATGCGGGAATCGGGCGGCGAGCTGCGCGGCGACCGCCCCGAGCGGCGGGATTGGGGCTGGATCGACGTCAAAAGCATGCAGCTCGAAGGCGGGCCGGACCTTACCCGCGCGATCCGTTTCATCCAGCCCGATGACGCCAATCGCGACGATCAGACCGTGATCGAGGTCGCGCTGCCCGAAGCGGCGAAGCCCGGCGCGGTGCTGCGCCTGAACATCGCGTTCGAAACAAAGCTGCCGGAGATCGTCGCGCGCACGGGTTATCACGGAACGTTCTATCTCGCCGGGCAGTGGTTCCCCAAGATCGGCGTGTGGGAGACGGCCGGTTTCCGCCACGCTCCCATCAGCGCGTGGAACTGCCACCAGTTCCATGCCTACAGCGAATTCTTCGCCAATTTCGGTAACTATCGCGCCGCGATCACGCTGCCTTCCGAGTACCGGATCGGAGCGACCGGCGCACTAGTTGGCAAGCGTGTCGACGCCGCCCGCAAGACCACCACCTGGACCTACCAGCAGGAGAGCGTCACCGACTTCGCCTGGACCGCCCAGCCCACCTATCTCAAGCTCGAACGCACCTTCGCCGCCGACGCGCAGACACGGCCGGTGGAGATTGCGCGCGCGATGAAGGAGTTCGGCATCCCGGTCTCCGAGGCCCGGCTCAGCGACGTGAAGATCACGCTTATGCTCCAACCGGAGCATGCCGAGCAGGCCGAGCGCCATTTCCGCGCCGCCATCGCCGGCATCAAGGGCTTCGGTCTGCGCTACGGCCGCTATCCCTACAAGAATCTGACGCTGGTCGATCCGCCCTTCGGCGGCGGCGCCGCGGCGGGCATGGAGTACCCGACGCTCATCACCTGCGGCACCTCCTGGCGCCTGCCCAAGGATGTGCTGAGCCTGGAGGAGGTCACGGTCCACGAGTTCGGCCACCAGTTCTGGATGGAACTGGTGGCGACCAACGAATTCGAAGAGTCGTGGCTCGACGAGGGCTTCAACACGTACTCGACGACGCAAATCGTCGAGGAGAATTTCGGTGCCACGGCCATCCCGTTCCGCTTCTTCGGCGTGCAACTGGCCGGGCTGTTCGGGCTGCCCAAAATCCCCGGCGACACGGAGAACCGCCTGGCGTACCAGATGCTGCCCGACTCCGACCCGATCCTGCGCAATGCCTGGAGCTATGCGAACGCCTACAGTTACGGCGTCAATTCCTACATGAAGGCGGGCGTCTTTCTACAAACGCTCGAACGCCTGATGGGCGAGCAGACGATGGCCCGCGTGATGCGCACCTACCACCAGCGCTACCGCTTCCACCACCCTGATACGCGCGATTTCCTCGAAGTGGTCAACGAAGTTTCCGGCCGCGATTTCACGCCGCTCTTCGACCAGTTCGTCTTCCACGCGCGCCGGCTCGACTACAAGATCGACGATGTGGAGTCGCATCGCGTCACGACGCCCGAGGGCGTTTTCGACGAAGGCGGCAGGCGCCGCACGGTCACGGAAGAACAAGCCGCCCAGGCCGATGAAAAGGCCGCGCAGTCGAAGGGGCACAAGGACCTTTACGAAACTACGGTGCGCCTGCGCCGCGCGGGCGACGCCGTGCTGCCCGTGGAAGTCTGGGTCCATTTTGACGACGGCTCGGTCGAAAAGCGGCAGTGGGACGGCGTCGACCGCTGGGCGAAGTTCACGTTCCAGAAGCGCGCGCAGCCCGACTGGGCCGAGATCGATCCGGAGGGCCGCCACGTGCTCGACGTGAACTGGACCAACGACAGTTGGCAGGCCCGCTTCCCGGTTGCGCTCACGGTCAAGTGGGGCGCACAGGTCTCGTTCTGGCTGCAGAACCTGGTGCTCTGGGTGAGCGCATTGGTATAAGGGGTGACACGCATGACGGCATTCCAGGCATTTGGCCGCGGGTGGACGGCAGCGGGCCGCTCGAAGGTGGCGCTCGTCCTGATGTGGTTCGTCTACGCGCTCATCACCCGGATCGCCGCCATCCCGGCCCTGATCTGGCTGATCGCGCCGCTCGCGCACAGCCGCACGGCGGACCAGCTTCTGGCGCGTTTCGACATCGGCTGGCTCGGCGATCTGGGCGCTCCCGCCACAAACGCCGGCGCAGCGATCGGAGGAGCCGCCGCGTTCACCGCCGTTGTGACCTGGCTGATCGCGGTGCTCTTCGCGGGCGGCGTGCTGCGCATGCTGAACGAGCGTTGGACGCGTTTTTCGTTCCCGCGCTTCATGGGCGCCGCCGGCGAGTACTTCTGGCGCATCCTGCGGCTGAGCCTGTTCGGGCTCGTCTGCTACGCCCTTGTGGTTGCGCTGGGACGCGCGCCGGTATGGCTCGCGCGCCGGATCTGGGGACACGGCATGGAGGCGTGGCCGATCGGCGTCGCCGGCATCGTCAGCTCCGTGCTCACGCTCCTGCTGCTCGGCTGGATGGCGACGGTGCTCGACTATGCCAAGGTCCGGCTGGTCAGCGACGAGTCGCGCCGCTCGTTCCGGACGCTGCTGCACTCGTTCGCGTTTGTCTGGCGCCACTTCGGCGTCACCATGGGCATCTGGCTGCTGAACGCGCTGCTGTTCGCGCTCGCCGGTGTGGCTTACCTGAAAGCGTCGAACGCCATCCATGCCACCGGAGCGTGGACGATCCTGCTGCTGATCGTCGTGCAGCAGGCGTTCATCTTTTTCCGGACCGCCCAGCGGGTGGCCGTGTGGGGCGCGGCGCTGGCCGTCTACGATGCATTGAAGGAGCCGCCGCTCGAATCCGAATTCGTCGCGGCACGGACCGGCGGCCTGCCGCCCGAATTGCGGACCGGCGCGCAGGCCACGCCCGAGCCTCCCGAGTGGGAAGGCGACGGCATCTGAGCGTCAGGTGGGGCGCACGCGTCGGTGGGGCGGACTTCAGTCCCGCTCCGCGCATTTATCGAAAGCGAACTCGAACCCGTTCCGCGCCACCGCTCGCAACTCGTCTTCACGGAAGCCGAACTCATCCGCCGCAATCCGGTACTCGCGTTCGAGCGTGGTGCCAAACATCGGCGGATCGTCCGTATTCAAAGTGACCGGCACGCCCGCGTCGAAGAGCCGCCGCACGGGATGCTCCGCGAGCGACGCCACCGCGCCCGTACGCACGTTGCTCGAAATGCAGACCTCCAGCGGGATCCTGTGGCTCGCGAGATGCCGCACCAGCGCCGGGTCCTCAATCGACCGGACGCCATGACCGATGCGTTCCGCGCCGCACTCCAGCGCATCCCACACCGACTGCGGTCCCAGCACTTCGCCCGCGTGCGGCGCGACGTGCAGGCCCTGCGTTTGGGCCCAGGCGAAGATCTGCCGGAAGTCTTTCGCCGGCCCCTTCGCCTCGTCGCCGCCGATGCCGATGCCGAGCACGCCGCGCTCGCGCTGCTCCGCCGCCAGACGCGCGACTTCCCAGCCCGCCTCGGCGCCGAACTGCCGCACGGCGTCGAAGATGTAGCGCACCTCCACCGGACTCCGCGCGGCTTCGGCGGCGATGGCATTGAAATACGGCTCGAACTCCAGTTCGCGCCATAGCCACATGCCGACCGAGAGGTTCACCTCGGCGTACCGCACGTTCTCCCGCTCCAGGCGCTCCAGCAGCCGCCGCGTGATCAGCGCGAAATGCTCCGGCGTCGCCAGCCGCAGATTGATCGCTTTGTAGCTGCGCAGAAAGCCCAGAAAATCCGTGTAGTTGTAAAGCGCGCACAGCGTCGCATCGTCGAGCGACGGATCGAGTTCGCGTAGCGTCTCCGGCTCGACCGAGCCCTCCAGGTGAACGTGCAGCTCAGCTTTCTTCAGTTCGTGGATGAAACGGGTCACGTTCTTTCATGGTAGGCGCGAATCTTTCCGCTAACATAATAAGCGCATGCAACCGGGCGATCTGGAAGCGCTAGTCGGCGGGTACCATGGCGATGCCTTCGCCATTCTGGGGCCGCACCTCGAAGACGACGGGACGTGGGCGGTGCGGGCGTTCCTGCCCCAGGCGCGCCGGGTCACCGCGCTGTGCGAGGACGGCCGCGCCGAGGAACTCCCGCGGGTTCACGCAGAGGGCTTCTTCGCGGTTACGATGAAGGACCCGCCCGGCCGCTATCGCCTGCGCGTGGAAACGCAGCAGGACACGACGGAGGAGATCGAAGACCCCTACCGCTTCTGGCCGCTGCTCAGCAGCTTCGATCTCTACCTGCACGCGCAGGGCACCAACTACGAGGCCTGGCACGCCCTCGGCGCGCACGTCATGGAAGTGGACGGCGTCACGGGCACGCGCTTCACCGTCTGGGCGCCGAACGCCGAGGTGGTCAGCGTCGCCGGCGACTTCAATTTCTGGGATGTGCGCCGCCACCCCATGCGGCTCCGCGACGGCGGCATCTGGGAGCTCTTCCTGCCCGGCGTCGGCGCAGGCGCGCTCTACAAGTATTTCGTCCGCTCGAAGATCTTCGGCGTGCACACCCTCAAGTGCGATCCGTACGCCTTCTCCGCGGAGGCGCCGCCGAAACAGGCATCCATCGTCTGGGACCTGGACCGCTATGAGTGGGGCGACGCGGAGTGGATGGAGCGCCGCGCCCGAGCGAACGCGCTGGTCTCGCCCATGACGTGCTACGAGGTGCACCTCGAATCGTGGATGCGCGACCCGGCGGGCCATCCGCTCACCTATCGCGAACTGGCCGCGCGCCTGGTCGCCTACGTGAAGGACATGGGCTTCACGCACATCGAGCTGATGCCGCCCATGGAGCATCCGTACTCCGGTTCCTGGGGCTACCAGGTGACCGGCTACTTTGCGCCGACCGCGCGCTTCGGCTCGCCCGACGATTTCCGCTATTTCATTGACGAGTGCCATCGCAATTCGATTGGGGTCATCATCGACTGGGTCCCGGCGCATTTTCCCAAGGACGCCTTCGGGCTGGCGCGCTTCGACGGCACGGCGCTGTACGAACACGAGGATCCGCGCAAAGGCGAGCAGAAGGACTGGGGCACGCTGGTCTTCAACTTCGGCCGCAACGAGGTGCGCAATTTCCTCATCTCCAGCGCGCTGTTCTGGCTGAAGGAGTACCACGTCGACGGTCTGCGCGTCGACGCCGTCGCTTCGATTCTCTACCTGGATTACTCGCGCAAGGCCGGCGAGTGGGTGCCCAACCGCTATGGCGGTAACGAGAATCTGGAAGCCATCGAATTTCTGAAGAAGTTCAACGAAGAGCTGCATACCGTGCCCGGCGCGGTGAGCATCGCCGAAGAATCCACGTCCTTTCCCGGCGTCTCGCGGCCCGTTTATACCGGCGGCCTGGGCTTCACCATGAAGTGGAACATGGGCTGGATGCACGACATGCTGCATTACTTCCAGCAGGACCCGGTCTTCCGCAAGTACTCGCATCACGACATCACGTTCAGCCTGGTCTACGCCTTCAGCGAGAATTTCGTGCTGCCCATTTCGCACGACGAGGTCGTGCACGGCAAGGGCTCGCTGATCGGCAAGATGCCCGGCGACGAGTGGCGGCGCTTCGCCAACGTGCGCGCGTTCCTCGGCTACATGTACGGCCACCCGGGCAAGAAGCTGCTGTTCATGGGCTGCGAGCTGGGCCAGTACGAAGAGTGGAACTGGCAGGGCAGCCTGCGCTGGGATCTGCTGCAATACGCCTATCACCGCAAGCTGCAGAGTTACGTACGGCGGCTGAATTCGCTGTACTCCACCGAGCCCGCGCTCTATGAAGTCGACTACCACTGGTCGGGCTTCGAGTGGATCGATTTCCACGACATCGACAAGAGCATCATCTCCTTTGTGCGGCGCGCCAAGGATCCCGGCAACTTCCTCGTCTTTGTCTGCAACTTCACGCCGGAGCCGCGCCTCGGATACAAAGTGGGCATGCCGGAACCGGGCCGCTACGTGGAAGTGCTCAACAGCGACGCCACCGACTTTGCCGGCAGCGGCATGCACAACGCTGGCGATCTCTGGACGCAGCCCGGCAACGTGATGAACCATGATCAGTACCTGTCGCTGACGCTGCCGCCGCTCTCGGTCACCGTCTATCGCCGCGTCGGCGCATGAACCGATCAGGAGTTTTTTTGAACCATGGCTGACCCGCTCTATCTTTCCGTCTGGCTGGACAACTACAGCGCCCTCGCGCTGCCGGTCTACTTCCGCAAGATCCTCGAGGTCTTCCCGTTTTCCAAGCTCCAGCCCGGCGCGGTGCTGCGCGTCTACGCGCTGTCGTTTCAGGAAACGCCGGTCTTCGAGGGCTTCCTCGACGGCGCCGTGGACCCGGCCGAGGCGACGGCCATCGCGCAGGAGCATGTCCACGACGATTGCTGCATCCAGCTCGAAACCAAGTGGGATCTTTATCAGTGGGACGGCGACTGGCAACTCCAGCCGGCGCGCGTCTGCATCGAGGTCTACGGACCCAATTTCGAACGCGACGTGCTGAACCCGCTGGGCGAGCCCGAGCCGGTCGCGATCGACCTCGGCCCGGAGGTGTTTTTCCTCCCCAACCTGCACAGCGATCAGTTGCGGCCCGTTCAATCGAACATCCGCAGCATTCTGCATTTCGCCGCCGACCTGGAGGGCACGCTCGCCATGGAGCGCCGCCTGCTGTGGTCGGAGACCGAAGACAGTTTCGCCGAGCGTCTGACGGCGTATCTCGACGACTAGGAAGCGCGCCGCGGCCCGGCTTGGTGGGGCGGGCTGGGTGGGGCGGAATTCATTCCGCGCGGGATTTCAATCCCGCCCTGTTCGCGGTGTCGCCACGGGGCTGAAATGCCGCATGCCCAAATGGCAAAACCGCTCAAATGAGCGGTTCTGGATTTGTATGTTGTTGAGCAGCAGCTACTTAACTTTCGACGACCGCTCACGTGAGCGGTTTTAGGGAGGCGCGTGCGGCGCGCCGCGCGGCGTTCTACCGGCGCGGCTGGACCATGCACCCGGTCCCGCACCGTCGCGGCTCCGCTTCCAGGTTGCGGCTCCGTTTCGCACGGAGTGTTACAACGCGCCGGGAACAGAATTTCCGCCGGTTGCCGTCTAAGCGGCTGTGGGTCCACTCTTGTCTTGGAGGATTGGCATGCTTCGTTCGTTTCTGCTGCTGGCCGTCGCGGCCGTCGCCCTGCCCGCCGCCGACCTGCCCGTGACGCGGGTCGTGCTTTACAAAAACGGTCTGGCGCTCTTCGAGCGCGCGGGCGAGGTGAAAGCCGGCGAGGCGCTACGCCTCGAATTCAAAAAGGCCGAGATGGACGACGTATTGAAGACGCTCGTCCTCGATTCCACTGGCGGCTCGATTACGAACCTGCGCTACCAGCTTGACGAACCGCTCGACACGCGCCTCGGCGAGATCGGCCTGATCGTCAGGCCGGGCGTGACGCTCGCCAGCCTGCTCGATCAGCTCCGCGGCGCCAAGGTCTCGCTGACCGCGGCCTCCGGCGCGATCGAGGGCACAGTGGTGAGCGGCCGTCTGGCGCAACAGGCGCAGCAGGCGCAGAAGCAGGAGTTGACCGTGCTCACGACGAGCGGCGAGTTGCGTGTCATCGATCTCGATGGCGTCTCCGCCGTGAAGCTCTCCGACCCGCGCTTGCAGCAGCGTCTGACCGAAGCGCTCGGCGCTTACGAGCAGGCGCAATCGCAGGAGCGCAAGTCGCTCTGGATCGACACCGGCGGTAAGGGCGGTAGCCTGCTGGCGCGCTATCTCGCCCCCGCGCCGGCCTGGAAATCGACGTACCGGCTCGCCTTCCTCGACAAGCCCGCGGAGAAGAATGAAGCGACGCTCGAAGGCTGGGCGATCGTCGAAAACACGAGCGACGCGGATTGGAACAACGTCCAGTTGACCGTCGTCTCCGGCCGTCCGATTTCGTTCATCAGCAAGCTGTACGAGCCGAAGTACGTCGCGCGGCAATCGCTGGAACTGGCCGAAGCGGACAACACGCTGCCGGCGGAATACGCAACCGCGGCGGCGCCCCAGGGCGTTGTCGGCGGCGTGCCCGGAGGAGTTCCCGGTGGCGCCGCTGGAGGTGTCATTGGCGGCCTGCTCAGCGCCGCTCCGGCAGAGAGCGATGCCCGGAAGTTCGACGGTTCGCGGCGTGCCGGCATCATGGCGAAGCCATACCGGGGACCGGTTCCAAAGCCGCTCAGGGCCGCCACCAGCACCGTCATCGCCGATACCGAAGCCCAGGAGGCCGGCGAGCTGTTTGAATACAAGTTCAACCAGCCCGCCAGCGTGAAGGCCGGCCAGTCGCTGCTGCTACCCTTCGTCCAACAGAAGATCGCCGCCCGCCAGATCTACATCTGGAATCGCGACGGCGGCGCGCATCCGCAGCGCGCGGCCGAACTCAAAAACAACACGGGCAGGACGCTCGACGGCGGCCCGGTGACTGTCTATTCGCCCGAGGGCTACGCCGGCGAATCGCTCCTCAATACCTTGAAGGCCGGCGACAAGCGCTTCATCACCTTCGCCGTCGATCTCGGCATGAAGGTGACCACGAAGTTCGACACCAGCGCCGAGGTGGTCCGCTCGGTCAAGGCCGAGCATGGCGTGATCACGACGAAGACCAGCGTCGAGCAGCGCACGACGTACACCATCTCGAACGTCGACGCCAAGGAGAAGTCGCTGCTGATCTCGCACCCGTTTGAAAGCGGCCTGGAGCTGATTTCGCCGAAGCCCGAAGAGAAGACCGCCGAGCGTTACCTGTTCGCCGCGACCGTTCCCGCCGCGGGTTCGACCGCGCTGACCGTCGCCGAGGAGCGGCCGTTGCAGGAGAGCATCGGCATCGCGTCCATGCCGGCCGATCAGATTGCCGCCTGGATCGGCGCCCGCAAGCTGACGGGCGAGGCGCGGAAGAAAGTGGAGGCGATCGCGGACAAGAAAAACGCCGCCGCCGGAGCCGCGCTCGAAGTGCAGCGCCTGGAAAAGAAGCTGACCACGGGCGAGACCGACGAGAACCGTCTGCGCATGAACATCCAGACGCTGCACGCCGTGGCGGGCCAGCAGGACCAGGTGGCGGGCTATGCGCAACAGCTCGCGAAGAAGGAGAATGAGATCCAGGATGGCCGCGCGCGTTTGGAAGAGGCGCGCCAGAAACAGGCCACGCTCGAAGACGAGCTGGCCGCCCTGGTGGAGAACCTGAGCTTTTGAGACTCGCACTCATCGGATACGGCAACGTGGGCCGGGCGTTCGCGCGCCTGATGGCCCGCAAGCAATCGACCTACCCGTCGCGCATCGTCGCGATTCACACAGCGCGGCACGGCACGGCGTACGACTTGAAAGGGCTGCCCGTCGAGCCCGCATTCGGACCGCCCGCGGCGGACATCGGCGAGTTCCTGGATAAGGCGCACGCCGAGGTCGCCGTCGAGTTGACGCCGCTCAATCCGGAATCGGGCGAGCCCGCCATCGAGCACATTCGCGCCGCGTTCGCGCGTCACATGCACGTGGTCACGTCCAACAAGGGCCCGATCGCGTTCGCTTATTCGGCGCTGCGGCGGGAGGCCCTCGCGGCGGGCGTCGAGTTCCGCTTCGAAGCCGTCACGATGGACGGCACGCCGGTCTTCAACCTGGTGCAAAACAATCTGCCGGGCGTGCAGATCCTGGGCTTCTCGGGCGCGTTGAACTCGACCAGCAAGGTCATCCTGGAGGCCATGCAATCCGGCCTGTCGCTCGACGCGGGCATTGAGGCGGCGCGCACGATGGGCGTCACGGAGGCCGATCCGTGGTTCGACATCAACGGCTGGGATTCGGCCTGCAAGGCCGCCGCGTTGGCCAACGTTTTGATGAACGCCGAAACGACGCCGCAGCAGGTGGACCGGCGCGGCATCGCGCGCCTGACGCCGGAGAAACTCGCCGAGCTGGATGGCAAGGGCAAGTCGGTCACGCTGCTCAGCCGCGCGCATCGCACGCCCGCGGGCGTGAAGCTGCGCGTGCGCGCCGAAGTGCTCGACAAGACCGACATCCTGGCGGCCTGCCGCGGCACATCGAACCTGCTCGTCCTGCATACGGACCTGATGGGCGACATCGGCGTCTTCACCTTGAAGCCTGGCCTGGAGCAGACCGCCTACGGCCTCTTCTCCGACCTGGTCGACATCGCGCGAAATATCTAGCAAAGTGGGGCGGTCCTCCAGGACCGCGCGGGCTCTCCAGAGCCCGCTCCGGAGAGGCTTGCGGGGCCTGGAGGCCCCGCGCGGCTCTGGAGAGCCGCCCCACAACAGTCTTCTGCCGTTCGATAGAATTCCTTACGTGCGCACCCTCGCTCTTTTCACCCTTGCCGCGCTCGCCCTGCAGGCCCAACCGGTCCGCCAGGCGCCGGGGCGCAACCTCTGGATTCTCGATACCGGCTCCTCTTCCTACGTTCTCGGCGTCAACGCGCGCGGCGCGCTCGTGCCCGTGCATTGGGGCGGCCGCGTGACCAGCTTCGACGACTTCACCGCCATCCCCGCGTCGCACGGGCGCTCGTCGTTCGAATCGCCCGAGGACATGACGCCCGACGAGTTCCCCGCGTTCGGCGGCTTGCGTTTCGTCGAGCCGTGCTTGAAAGCGACGCTCGCCGGCGGCGTGCGCGACGTCGAGTTGAAGTTCGACTCCGCGCGCGTCGACGGCAACCGTCTGGAAGCGGTCCTCAAGGACATCAAAGGCGGACTGCGCGTCACGCTCACTTATGAGGTCTTTCCCAATTCCGGCGTGCTGCGGCGCCAGGCGACGGTGGAAAACGCGAGCGCGTCGAACGTGACCATCGAGAACCTGCAGGCCGGCGTCGTCGAAGTTCCGCCGAACGTGGATTACCGCCTGACGTATGCCGCCGGGCACTGGGCCGGCGAGTGGCAACTCCAGCAGGAAAATCTCGCCCAGGGCAAGAAGGTTCTTGAGAGCCGCGAGGGCACGACGAGCCATCGCATGAATCCCTGGTTTGCGCTCGACGCCGGAGCGGCGACCGAGACCGCGGGCGAAGTCTGGTACGGCGCATTAGGCTGGTCCGGCAATTGGAAAGTGACGGCCGAACGCGTCCACGACGGCCGTACCCGCGTCACGGCGGGCTACAACGATTTCGATTTCTCCTGGCCGTTGAAGCCCGGCGAGAAGCTCGCTTCGCCCTGGCTGTATCTCGGCTATTCGCGCCACGGCTTCGGCGGCATGTCGCGCACAATGCACAAGTTCGAGCGCGAGAACCTGCTCGAAGGCGGCGCCACGAAACTGCGCCCGGTGCTTTACAACTCGTGGGAAGCGACCACGTTCGACGTCACCGAAGAGGGCCAGAAGACGCTCGCCGATAAGGCGGCCAAGCTCGGCGTGGAACTGTACGTCATCGACGACGGCTGGTTCGGCGCGCGCAACACCGATCGCGCCGGCCTCGGCGACTGGGTGGTGAATCCGAAGAAATTCCCCAACGGCCTGAAGCCGCTGATCGACCATGTGCACGGGCTGAACATGAAGTTCGGCTTCTGGGTCGAGCCCGAAATGGTGAATCCCGATTCCGACCTCTACCGCGCGCATCCCGACTGGGCGATGCACTTCCCCGGCCGCCCGCGCACCGAAGCGCGCAATCAGCTTGTGCTGAACATGGCGCGCGACGACGTGCGCGAGCACATCTTCGGCGTACTCGACGGGCTACTCGCGAACAATGCGATCGATTTTGTGAAGTGGGATATGAACCGGCCTTTCGCGGAGCCGGGCTGGGAGAACGTGCCCGAGACGGAGCAGCGCGAGATCTGGGTCAAGTTCGTGCGCAACGTGTACGACATCCTGGACCGCCTGCGGGCGCGTCATCCGCACGTCGAATTCGAAGGCTGCTCGGGCGGCGGCGGACGCGTCGATCTGGAACTGATGCGCCGCGTCGAGGAGTTCTGGACCTCGGACAACACCGACGCTTTCGACCGCCTCAAAATCCAGGAAGGCTACAGCTACCTGTACGCGCCGAAGTCGATGATGGCCTGGGTCACCGACGTGCCGAACATGAACGGCCGCTCCACGCCGCTGCGCTACCGGTACCTGGTCGCCATGCAGGGCTCGCTCGGCATCGGCGGCAATCTGAACAAGTGGTCCGCCGAAGACATGGCGTACTCGGCGAAGATGGTCGAGGTTTATAAGTCGATCCGCAAGACCGTGCAGGAGGGCGCGCTCTACCGGCTCGCTTCGCCGCGCGGTGGGAACGGCCTGTCCTCCACTTCGTACGTCGCCCAGGACGGCAGCCAGGCGTGCCTGTTCGCCTTCCGCGACCATCAGCAATACCTGCGCGCGCTTCCCGCGCTGCGTTTCCAGGGCCTCGACAACGCCTCGCGCTACCGCGTGCGCGTCGTCGAGGGCCGTTTCGACCAGCAGACCGGCGCGATCCTGTCCGGCGGTTACCTGATGCAGCACGGTGTAACACCTGAGCTGAGCGGCGACTATGACGGCGGATTGCTCGTGCTGGAACGCGTGCCGTAGTCTCACAATGGATGGAGCATGACTCCGATCTGCGAAGCCGCGGGACTCGGTGTGACGTACTCGACGGAGTCGGGTCCCGTTTGCGCACTCGCGGACGTGAGCCTGAGCCTGCCCCCGGCGGAAATCTGCGGTGTGCTGGGCCCCTCGGGCTCGGGCAAAAGCACGCTCGGGCTGGCGCTGGCGGGCCTGTTGCCCGCGAACGCACAGGTGCGCGGGCGCATCACGTTCGCCGGCCGCGCGGTGGCCAGTCCCGAAGATTGGAATGCGCTGCGCGGGCGCGGCGTCACCTACATTCCGCAGGAGCCGGGGCTCGCGTTGAACCCGGTGCTGCGCGCGGTGACACAGGTGCGCGACGCGGCGTTGTGCGCGCTCGGCCTCAGTCACAAAGCGGCGGACCGCGCGGCGCGCGAGGCGTTGGCGCGCTCCGGGCTCGCCACCGCGGAGTTGCAGGAAGCCTATCCGCACGAGTTGAGCGGCGGGCAGCGCCAGCGCGTGTTGCTCGCGCGAGCTTTTCTGCTGGGCTCGCGGCTCGTCGTCGCCGACGAGCCGACTTCGGCGCTGGACGCCGAAACGCAACGTGGAATTTTACGCCTGTTCGAGGAACTGCGCGCGAACGGTTCGGCCGTGCTGCTGATCACGCACAATCCGTCGATCCTGGCGGGCCTGGCGCAAGAAACCATCTCCATTCGCGCGGGGCGCATTGTCGCGCGCGCGACGCCCGCCGCACCGGGAGGTTCCGCGCCATGCCGTTGATTTGTGCCAAAAACATCGAAAAAACGCACGTTTTTCGTGGTTTTTTTGGCAAAAAACGGGCTCCCGTGCTGCGTGGCGCCGAGTTGGAGATCAACCCCGGCGAATGGGTCGTGCTGGCCGGGAAGTCGGGTTGCGGCAAGACCACGCTGGCGCGCATTCTGGCCGGGCTCGACACGCCCGATGGCGGCGCGATTCTGTGGAACGGCAAGCCCGTGACCGCCGGGGAATTGCGCGCGAACGTCTGCTGGATTCCGCAGGATCCGGGGCGCAGCCTGAACCCGCGCTTCACCGCTTTGGAAGCGATCTCCGAACCCGTCGAGATCCGCAAACTGCCGACCGAACGGGTCTACGATGCGGCGGAACGCGCGGAGTTCGACGAGTCGCTTTTCGACCGACGGATCGGGGAACTGAGCGGCGGCCAGAGGGCCCGCGCGGCGATTGCGCGCGCGCTCACGGTGGATCCGGCGCTGCTGATTCTCGATGAGTCGCTGGCCGCGCTGGACATCGAACTGCAACAGCAGATTCTGGAGACGTTGAGCGATCTGGACACGCTGGCGTGCCTGTTCATCGCGCACGATGTCGCCGTGCTCGAAGACTCCGGCGCGCGCGTTCTGCTGATGGCGGATGGCCGCATCGTCGAGCGCGAATCCGACGCCTGGAAAAACTGGCGGACTGCCCTGCCGGCGCGGAAAGGCCGCGCATGAGGTTTCTCGTTTTCGTGTTGCGGCGCTTGACGGCGACGGTGCTGACGCTGGTCGCAGTCTCCATGCTGAGCTTCCTGCTGATCTCCGCGGCGCCGGGCAATTTCTTCGACGACATGCGGCTGAGCCCGCAGATGACCGAGGAGATGGCCGCGAACCTGCGCGCGCAATACGGGCTCGACCGCGGCTTCGTCGAGCGTTACTCGGCGTGGTGCCGGTCGGCGTGGAAGGGCGATTTCGGGGTGTCGATGGCGTATGGCATGCCGGCCGCGGAGCTGCTCAAACCCCGCGTCCGGAATACGCTGCTGCTGGGCGGGCTGTCGATTGCAGCGGCGTGGCTGGCGGCGATTCCCTTCGGCTTTCTGGCGGCCATCCGGCGGGGGAGCCGGATCGACCGGAGCATTCAAGTTCTGACGACCGTGACGCTGGCGCTGCCGGAGATCCTGTTCGGCATGGTGCTGCTGCTCGTGGCTTCGCGCTTCGGCTGGCTGCAATCGGAAGCGGCGTTTCTGCAGGATGCCACGGTAACGGAGATTCTCGGGAGAATGCTGCTGCCGGGGCTGGTGCTCACGTTCGCGGCGTTTCCCGTGATCGTGCGGCATCTGCGTTCGGCGCTGATCGAGGCGGCGGAGTCGCCGTTCGTGCGCGAGGCGCGCTCGGCGGGCATCCGCGGACGGCGCCTGTGGCTGGGCCAGATTCTGCCGGCGGCGGCGAATCCGATCATCACGCTGGCGGGCTTGTCGGCGGCGGGGTTGCTAGGCGGGTCGGTGATCGCCGAGACGTTGTTCAGTTGGCCCGGTGCGGGGCCGTTGTTCATTGAAGCGATCGCGGCGCGCGACGTACATATCGTGCTGGATCTGGCGCTGGTGAGCGCGGTGTTGCTGGCGGCGGCGAATTTCCTGAGCGAGATCTGCCTGTACATTGTCGATCCGAGATTGCGGGCGGAAGGCGGGCCGGTGCGATGAGGAACGCAGCGGGTTGGAAATACGGCCGGCGGGCGGGCTCTGGAGAGCCCGCCCGGACGTGGACGTCCGCCCCACAACGCATATCCGCCCCACAACGACTGTCCGCCCCACGACGGCGGGAGGAGCGGCGATGAGCTGGCGCATCGGACGGAGCCTGCCCGCCGCATACCTCGCCGTACTGGCGCTGGCCATGGCGTTCGCGCCGCTGCTGACGGTGCATTCACCCGAAGAGCAGGACCGGAGCTGTCCATGCGCCGCGCCGTCGGGCCAATACCTGCTGGGCACCGATGAGCTGGGACGCGATGTCTGGTCGCGGCTGCTGTACGGAGGGCGGATCTCACTGGGCGCGGGACTCGTGGCGGCGAGCCTGTCGGTGGGCATCGGGATGCTGCTCGGCGCGGCGGCGGGCCTGTCGCGCGGCATCTTCCGGCGGATCGTGCTGGCGTTGACCGAACTGTTCCTGTCGGTGCCGTGGCTCTACCTGCTGCTGGCTATCCGGGCTTTCCTGCCGCTGACACTGAGTCCGGCGCAGGTGCTGTTCCTGCTGAGCGCGGTGATTGGCGCGGCGGGCTGGGCGCGTCCCGGCCGGCTGATCACCCAGAAGGCGACGGAGGTGCGCGAGCGCGAGTACGTCGAGGTGGCCGAGAGTCTCGGCGCCGGACGCTGGCGGCTGATGCGGCGTCATCTGATGCCGGAGTTGTGGCCGCTGGCGAAGACGCAATTCCTGCTGCTGCTGCCGGGCTATGTGCTGGCCGAAGTGACGCTCACGTTTTTCGGCCTTGGCGTCGGCGAACCGGCGGCCAGTTGGGGCACTTTGCTGGCGCCCCTGCGGCACCCCGCCGCGATGGGCTGTCTGCAACTCGCCAGCCCGCTGCCGCTGCTCGCTTCGCTGGTCCTGGCGTGCGAGCTGTTGAGTGGGCAGAGTCGCAGGGATGCATGAAGGCATCCGCCGCGGGAATTTGTTTAGAATCAATCGACGTGAGTTCTGATCTGGCGCAGAGGGATGATTGTCTCCGGGCGGATGCGAATGGCGCCGGAAGGCGGGAGAGTGCCTCTGGGTGCTCAGAAAACGCGGCTGTTGGAGCCACGGTGCGGGCGCGGGCAATCGCCGCTCCCGTCCGGCGCGGCAGTGGGCTGTTTTCGCCCTTGGGGCTAAACGGTCCGCAAGTTATGGAGAGCTCCGTGTCTCACTCGAACGAGTTGGTGGCGGAACTGAAGGCCCCGCGCGGGTTGAAGACTTGCCTGGCCGCACCCGGCTGGCGCGCCTCGCGAGCCCGCCGCAGCGCGGTTGACGGGATAGGGCGGAGCGTGGCCGCGGCGCTCGCGGCGGCGCTGCTGCTCGTGCTGGGAGGATGCGGCCGGGGCGGAACGGGAAACGGCGGCCGGCTGGTGTACCTGCAACGGGGCGAGCCGCGCACGTTCAATCCAATGTTCGTCCTGGACGACGCCTCGCACGAAGTGGTCTGGCGCATGCACGCCGACCTGATCCACATCAATCGCGAGACGCAGCAGACCGAGCCGGCGTTGGCCGAGTCGTGGAGCGTGCTGGCGGGCAGGAATGGTTTCCGGCTGAAGCTGCGCCGCGGCGTGCGGTTCTCCGACGGGCAGCCGTTCGACGCCGACGACGTTGTTTTCACGTTCCAGGCGCATCTCGATCCGCGCGTCAATTCGCCGCAGCGCGGACTGCTCCTGGTCGACGGCCGGCCGATCCAGGTACGGAAAGTCGACGCTTTCACGGTCGATTTCGACTTCGGCGGGCCGTACGGGCCGGCGGAGCGCATCTTCGACAGTATCGCGATCCTGCCCCGGCACCTGCTGGAGAACGCCTACCGGAGCGGCCAGTTGCCGGGCCAATGGGGGTTGCGGACAACGCCGCAGGCAATGGCCGGGCTGGGGCCGTTCCGCCTGAAGAGCTATCAACCGGGCGAAGGCGTGCTGCTGGAGCGAAACCCGTACTACTGGAAGACGGACAGCCAGGGCGCGCCGCTGCCCTACCTGAAGGAGATTCTTTTCCGCCAGGTCGCCGACGAAGAGAGCCAGATCCTGCGCTTTCTGGGCGGCGAAGGCGATCTGCTGAACCGCGTCAGCGCGAAAAGCTACACCTTGCTTGAGAAAAACGCGGCCACCCGCGGGCTGGTGCTGAGGGATCTGGGCGCCGGTCCGGAATACATCTTCCTGTTTTTCAACCTGAACCCGGCGGGTATGGCGCCCCCGGCGGTGGCGGCGAAGCAGGTCTGGTTCCGGGATGCACGCTTCCGGCGGGCGATCTCGCAAGCGGTCGACCGCGACGCCATGGTGCGGCTGGTGTACGGAGGACGGGCGACGCCGCTCGCCACGCACGTTACGCCGGGCATCCGCCTATGGAAGGACACGGCAATCCCCGCGCCGGTCCGCTCGCTCGACGAAGCCCGCAAGACGCTGGAGGCCGCGGGGTTCCGTTGGAACGCGGGAACGTTGCGGGACAGCCGGGGCCAGGCGGTGACGTTCACCATCCTGGTGAGCTCCAGCAATCAGCAGCGCGCGCAGATGGCTTCCATGGTCCAGCAGGACCTGAAGGCGATCGGGATCCAGGTCAAAGTGGCGCCGCTCGAGTCGCGTACGGTTCTGGACCGCGTGTTACGGTCAAAGGACTATGAGGTTTGCCTCTTCGGACTGGCCTTCGGCGACGCCGATCCGGGTTCGGAGATGAATGTATGGCCGTCCAACGGACCGACCCATGTCTGGTCCCCGTCGCAGGCGCGGCCCAGTACCGAGTGGGAGGCCGAGACCGATCGTCTGATGCGGCAGCAGATGGCAACCGAGGGATACGCCGCAAGAAAGAAGCTCTACGACAGGGTTCAGGAGATCGAGGCGAGGGAGGTTCCCATCGTCAGCCTGCTGAGCCCGAACGTCCTCGTCGCAGCCCGCCAAAGGGTCGGGAATTTCCGGCCCGCCGTGTTGGACCACTACACATTGTGGAACGCGGAAGAGCTCTACCTGCGACCGGGAGCGAGGGACAAGAAGTGAACTCTGGAGATTCCGCCAAGAGGCTTGACCAGCTTACCGATGAAGCCCTGATCGTGATGTGCCGCAAGGGCGACGGCAACGCCTGGAATACGCTGGTCGAGCGGTACAAGAATCTGGTCTACTCGATTCCTCTGCGCTTCCGGATGCCGGACGAGGATGCGGCGGATACGTTTCAGGCGGTGTGGCTCGACCTGTATTCCGAGCTCGACAAGCTGCGGGAGCCGGCGGCGCTGCGCGGCTGGCTGGTCTCGGCGGCGAGCCACAAATGTCTGCACTGGAAAGCGCGAGAGGCCCGGCGGGCGGGGTCGGCCTTGGGACGCGACGCCGACATGGACATCGCCGATGCCCGGCCGCTGATCAATGAGATCGGTCTGGAAGCGGAGAAGGACCAACTGGTCCGGGACGCGATGCGCTCCATCCCAGAGCGCTGCAGAAAAATGCTGCGGATGTTGTTCTTCGAACAGCCGCCCCGGCCCTATGCGGAGGTCGCCAAGGAACTCGGACTGGCGGAGGGCTCTATCGGTTTTATTCGCGGACGCTGCCTCCAGAAGATGAAGAAGGCGCTCGAAAAGCTGGGCTTTTGAGCAGGGGAGAACTTAAGTCATGAGTGCCTCAAAGCGAGAAAAGTTCTCGCCGGATGTCTGGCTGGAAACAGCCTCGGCCGGCGGCGCGGCGGCTGTGCGCGCGGAGGCGATCCCGCAGGCGGCGCGGAGCGAATTACTGGAACGGCTGGTGGTGGAGATCTCGCGCGAGGTGTTCGCGGACAAGACAAGAGCCGAAAAATTGGCGGAGGCCTGCGATGCCCTGGCGCGTCTGATTCCGGGCAGCGAGGCCGCGGGCAAGGCCGTGCGAGTCCGCGGCCACCTGCAGTTTGCCCTCAACCGGTATGAAGAGGCCATCGCGCTGTACGAGCGCGCAATCGCGTTGTTCCAGTCCTCGGGCAACCACGTGGAAGAAGCCCGGACAATGTCGAGCGCGCTGCAGGCCCTGATCTACCTCGGGCGCTATGAACAGGCCGAGGCGTGGAGCGAGCGGGCCCGGGCGGTCTTCCAGGAGACCGGCGACGCGCTGCGGCTGGCGCGGCTGGACAGCAACCGGGGCAACATTTTCTACCGGCAGGATCGCTATCAGGAAGCGTTGGATTCCTATTGCGGAGCGCGGAAGGAGCTGGACCGGATTGGGGACGCGCGCGATGTCGCCTCCGTCATCACCAACATGGCTACCGTGCAAATCAGCATGGGCCATTTCGAAGACGCCTTGAAGGCCTACCGCGACGCGCACGCGCTATGCACCAAGGCGGGGCTGAACCGGATGGCGGCGGCGGCCGACTATAACATCGCCTATCTGCACTACCTGCGCGGCGACTACCTGCGCGCCATCGATATCTACCGTCATACGCGTCTGCTGTGCGCCGAACTCGGCGATCCCTATCACGAAGCGCTGTGCGACCTGGACGAAGCCGAGATGTACCTCGAGCTCAACCTGAGCCGCGAAGGGGCGCGGCTGGCGCGGCGGGCCGCCACACGGTTCATGGCGCTCGGGATGAACTACGAGCGGGCCAAGGCGATGGTCAGCGAAGCCGTGAGCCTGCACCACGTGGGCGCGGGCCGGACGGGCCGGTCGCTGATGCGGCGGGCGCGCGAGATCCTCTCCGGCGAGAGCAACCGCGTATGGCCGGCGCTGATCGACCTGTACCTGGCGATCTCCTACCTGAGCGAGGACCGGACGGACATGGCCGGAAGGCTGGCCAACAAGGCCAGCACACGGCTCGCGAAAGGCGGTCTGCCCGGCAAATCGGCGCTGTGCGACCTGGTCCGGGCCCGCGTGAAGCTGCGCTCGGGCCGCTCCGCGGAAGCCCGCGCGCTGTGCCAGGCGGTGCTGAACCTGGCGCCGGAAGAGCGGCTGCCCTCGATCGACTACCTGGCGTGGTTCACGCTGGGCGAAGTGGAAGAAAACCAGGGTCATTGGATGGCGGCCTGGGAGGCGTGGCAGCGCACGCGGGAAGCGGTGGACCGCCTGCGGAACAGCCTGGGCGGCGAAGACCTGCGCATTTCGTTTCTGAAGGACAAAGTGGAGGTCTACCAGAACCTGATCTGGCTCTGGATGAACCGGCTTGCGGGAACCGGCGAGGGGCCGACGCCGCAGGCGGCGCTGGCGCTGGTGCAGGAGGCCAAGTCGCGCAGTCTGGCCGACCTGCTGGATGCGATTTCCTCAAACGGCCACGCTGAACCGGAAGACGCGGCGGCGGGCCTGCGGGCGGAACTGGCGCGGCTGTACCGCCGCATCGAGTCCGCCATGCTCATCAGCCACACCAGCGCGGCCGAGGTCCGCAACCTGACGCGGCAGGCGCGGGAAGCCGAAGATCTGCTGACGCAGCGGTTGCAGGAACACGACCGGACACAGGAAGGCCCCCCCCGGAGACGGCGCGGCGGTACACAGAGTGGCTCCGGAATCTCGGCCAACGAAGTTCAGCACGCCCTGCCGAAAAACGCGCAACTGGTGGAGTTTTTCGCCATTCGCGGAAGTTACATGGCGGCGGTGGTGACCCAGCGCCGGATCGAGTTCGTCGAATTGGGGCCGGTCGGGGCGGTGGCCGAAAAAGTCCGGCTGGCGCGCTTTCAACTCGCCAAGTTCCGTCTGGGCAAGGAGTATGTCGAGCGGTTCGCGCCGCGGCTGCGCGAGGCCATACAGACGCATCTGCGGGGGCTCTATGACGATCTCTTCCGTCCGCTGCGGCGCAAGCTGCGGGACGAACACCTGGTCATCGCCCCGTACGGAATTCTGCACCAGTTGCCCTTCCAGGCCTTGCAGGACGGCGATCGCTGCCTCGCGGACGAATACACCATCTCGTACACTCCGAGCGGCGGCGTGCTGGCGGCCTGCCTGCGGCGGCCGTCGAGCCGCGAAAACGACAAGGTCGTCTTCGGCGTTTCGGACGCGCGCAGCCCCGCCATCGAGGCGGAAGCCCGCAACGTGGCGGGACTGTTGCCGGGGGCGCAGCTTTTCGTCGGCGAGGAAGCCAGCGAAGAACGGCTGCGGCTGGTTGCGCCGCACACCCGCATGCTGCATATCGCCACGCACGGTTTCTTCCGGCGCGACAATCCGCTGTTTTCGGCAATCCGGCTGGGGGATGGATTCCTGAGCCTGTTCGACCTGTACCGGCTCGATCTGCACGCCGACCTGGTGACGCTCAGCGGCTGCAGCACCGGTTTGAGCGAGGTCGTGGGCGGTGACGAGTTGCTCGGCTTGACGCGCGGCCTGCTGCACGCCGGGGCGCGAGCGGTGCTGCTTAGCCTGTGGGACGTGCAGGACCAGAGCACGGCCGAGTACATGACGACGTTTTACCGGCGGCTGGCCGAGGGCCAGACGGCGGCGGAAGCCTCCCGCAGCGCATTGCGAAGTTTGCGGAGCAAGTACGACCATCCGTACTATTGGGCGCCCTTCTGCCTGGTCGGCGACTGGAACGTCGGCGTTTTCACGCCAAGAACCGAATAGACGATAAAAAAACCGCAGCGGCTATATCATCGGCGCCGCTAATGTACCTATTCAAGTGCCGGAGGATCGTGTTCGGACTGCAAAACACCCTTGACCGGGGCAATTCGGTTGAGGCGGGTGGTTGTCTGCCCGAGGACGATAAGCGTGTCCCGTGGCAGGTTGGTGGAGCGAAGGCGCACGAAAAGCGCAGACGGCCAGCCTGCCGCGGTACGCATGCGAGAGCGTTATGCGCTTACGTATCCGGGTCGATATAAGCGGCAGTTCGTGAGCCCGAGGGTCGCCGTGTGCCCTATCACGGCGGCATGCGGCCGGACAGGGCGGAGGTGCGCGATCGAGCGTGCGCCGGCGTCCGGCGAGCCTCAATGGGAGGTGAGATGGCTGCCCATCCGTGGCACGGAATTGACGGCGCGCGCCGGCGGTGTTGTATGCGGCCAGGCGCGCGTATTGGCATGTGTGCACGGACGGGGCGGCCTGCGATTTTCGTCAGAGGAATTTGTGCGAAGGAGAATTGTGAACGAACGACAGAAAGGTAATAGGTGACTATGCAGCATCTGGAAGCAACAGAGTGGATTGACTATGTCAGAGGAGTCATGCCCGAAGCGAAAGCGCGCTTCGCGGCAGATCATCTCAATGCAGGTTGCGTGAGTTGCGGTGACACGGCAGGGTGGCTGTTCCGGTTGAACGAATATGCCGCTCGCGAAGTGGTCGTGCCTGACGCCGTGGTCAATGTGGCGAAGGCGATCCTCAGAGCGCGCGTGACCGAAGCGGAAGATACGACGCGGGTGGTCCTGCGGCGGCTGAAGGCGGCGCTGATGTACGACAGCTTCTTCGACCTGCAGCCGGCTGGCGCCAGGTCGTTGCCGCTCGGCTGCGGCAGCCGTATGCTGCTGTTCCGCGCTGGTGAGTATTCGGTGGATTTGCGGCTCGAAGCGGAGCCGGAGCACCCTAGCTGGACGCTGGTCGGTCAACTGTCGAACGACGATAACCCCGCCGACGAGATGGCGAATCTGCCGGTTCTCGTGATGGCTGGGAAGAAGGTCGTCGGGAAGACATTCAGCAATGAGTTCGGTGAATTCGTCTTGCCCGACCTGCCACGTCAGCGTCTGCACCTGTGCGTTCCGCTGGCCTCCGAAGGGCAGCAGATCGACCTGGCGCTCAATCGGTTCCACGAAACACCTGATCCGGAAAGAAATTAAGAGGATTCCTACGATGCGGCGGTTTTCAAGTTCAGACAAGAGTGGAAGCTGGACGCTCCGGCTGGCTGGTTTGGCCGGATTCCTGGTTCTCCTTTGCGCGCCGGCGATGGCTGGCACCAAGTACATCCTGGAGGTTAAGGGCAGCAGCCTGCAGCCGGTGGTGAACACCTACGGGCTGACGGTACAGCGCCAGCTCTTCTCCAGCCCTCTTCTCACTGTTGGAATCGTCTCGGCTCCGGATAGCGCCCCGGCTGGCCTGGCCAGCACGGTGGCGCAGGATCCGAGCGTCCAGAAGTTCCAGCAAGACCGGTTGGTAGCCCCGAAGGCTCCCCAGCTCCCGACTTTGAGCCAGGCGGCCGCCAACCTGCAGGCGTGGCTGCTCTCAATGCAGAACGCCCAGCAGAAACTGACTTCGTTCCAGACGCAGCCGGCGCTTGGCCTCGTCGGCAGCGTGACCGGCAACAAGGGCGCGGGCGTGACAGTGGCCGTGATCGACACGGCCGTCGATCCCGCTCACCCGGCACTCGCGAACAATCTGCTGCAGGGCGTGGATTGCGTAGGCAGCACTGCCGGCAATTCGTGCGCGGGCCCCATTGGCACGATTTGGAATGATCCAACGGTCACCGCGGCGCTCGATCAGAGCACCGTCATCATCCTGGACCAGAGCACGGTTATTATTCTGGACCAGAGCACAGTTATTATTCTTGACCAGAGCACCGTGATCATCCTCGACAGCAATGGCGCCACCGCCCTGCAGGGCAAACAGCTTCCCGCTGACTTCGGTCACGGAACCATGGTCGCCAGTCTGATCGCCGCCGCGGCTCCGAACGCACGGGTCCTCCCCATCCGTGCATTCCAGGCCGACGGCTCGGCGCAGTTGAGCGACATCGTCGCGGCCGTCTATTATGCGGCGAACAGCGGCGCGAAGGTCATCAACATGAGCTTCGATCTCGACACCAGCGACCCGACGCTGTCGGATGCGATCGCTGCCGCCACGGCAAAGGGCGTGATCTGCGTCGCCGCGACGCAGAACGTGAGCTCCAACGCCACCGTTTATCCGGCGGCCTACAACTCGGCCAGCCAGCCGGTGATCGGCGTGGGATCGGTCGATTCGCTGACCGGTCTGTTCCGCAGCAATTTCAGCGGCTACGGTACGCCGAGCGTCGATGTTTACGCTCCGGGCGAGAACCTGATCGCCGCCTTCCCCGGCAATCACTATGCGGTGGCCTCGGGCACTTCATTTGCCACGGCCCTGGCTTCCGGCACAGCAGCGGTGGTCGAGTCCTCGAAGAACAGCGTTCTGACGACTTACGTCAACGCGTTGACCAACACCGGCACGCCGGTCCTGTTCCCCTATGACGGGACCAAAGTGGTGAACGCAAAGGCTGCTCTGAAGAGCATTCAGTAGCTGGCGCGCAGCTTCGAACGAAGCGTCTCCGGCGGGAAGCCTGTGGGCTTTCCGCCGGTTTTTTTTGCGCCCGAACGACGGCCAGGCACGCGCGAAGCCAGCCCGCTGATCCAAGTTGTAAATATGGGAATGAAACAGGAAGGTGGTGGCCAGGGACGGACTTGAACCGCCGACGCCGGCCTTTTCAGGGCCGCGCTCTACCAACTGAGCTACCTGGCCACTCAGCTTTTCTCAAGATACCAAATTCCGCCTCATTTGTCTGACATCCGGCGCCCATTCCAGGACAGAACGCACCTCGGCAAAGCAGGCCCGACGCCTGACGGCCGGTTCCCCGGCGCACACGCCGAGGCGGCGCGTCCCGGCAAATGGATGCGGCTCCAGGCCGTCACCAAAGCGGCAGAGGCCAAAGATTAACAGGCATTCATCAAAAAGTCAAAAACGTGTGAGAGAAAAGGGCGCAAGACTCACTCACTTGCTGGAGAACTTGTTCGGTTTTATGCGAGTCGTCATACCCATCGTGCTGCTGATGCTGCTCGGCGGCTTCAGCGAGGCCGCGCGGCCCGGTAGCGCAGCCGAGTACCTTGGGGGAACGCTCAGAAGCCTAAGCCCGCGTACGACGGGCTGGCTGATTACGACCGATCCGGAATCTCTTGTTTTCAGCTCCAGGAAAAATATGATCCGCATACCGTATGAACGGATCAACGAACTGGAGTACGGGCAGAAGGTGGACCGCCGCGTTTTGGAGGCCGTTCTTCTGTCGCCGCTCCTCGTACTGTCGAAGAAGCGGGACCATTACGTGACTGTGGGCTTCGAGTTAGAAGACGGGCAGCAGCAGGCACTGCTGTTCCGGATCGATAAGGATGACGTCCGCGGACTTCTGGTCAGTCTGGAAGCCCGAACAGGACGCAAAGTTACATATCAGGATAACGAGGCGAGAAAGGCTGGAAAATGAATGTTTCGGCGCATCTTGGCGCTGGCAACCCTGTTGGCGGCAGGGCTGCTGGGAGCGCACGTGCCGGGCGCGAATGGCGCTTCTGAACAGATATCGAAGGTAAAGCGGGTTTACGTTGAGAAGTTCGGCGGCGGCGAAGGCGCGGATCAGATCCGCGATATGGTGATCGCCGCGATCCAGCGGACTAATCTCTTTGTTCTTACGGAGAACCCGGAGCGCGCGGACACCCTGCTGAGGGGCAGCGCGGAAGATCTCGTCTACACGGACAACTTTCAAAGCAACGAAGGCGTAACGGCCAGGGTGTCCCCCTACGGCAGCACCAGGTCGGGGTCAAGTCAGGCCAGCACGCGGCTGACAGCGGGTTTTTCGGTCGGCGATCACGATTCTGTCCATCAGCAGGAGCGAAAGCACGAAGCCTCGGCTTCGGTGCGTCTGGTGAACCAGGATGGGGACGTAATCTGGTCGACGATTCAGGAAAGCCAGGGAGCGAAGTTCCGCAGCGCGGCCGCCGATGTGGCCGAACGGATCGGGCGGCAGTTGGCGGCAGACTACAACAGGGTCTCGGAACGCCGTTTGGCGGTCGTCGTGGAAAGCGGCTCCAGCGAATAGTCCGGCCGGCGCCCGGCGGCGTCCGGAGTACGGAGATGGGTGGCTAAGACACTGATTTGAAACATTATCCGCTGAAAATGTTCCGCGTACACACCAGCGCTCTATGGTAGCGTAATGTGACGAGGGTGTCATCGCAATTTCAGCTCAGCGGATGCTATCCTCGATTTTTCAGGAGGTCGCTGTGACCACCGCGCATATGGCGTCCGAGCATCAATCTTTATCCGAACAGCCGACCAGCGCGAAAGTCCATCGGATCCGGTCGGGTGTGAGCCTCGATGCGATCTGCGAACGTACCAAGATCAGCCGGTACTTCTTGGAAGCGATTGAAGAACGCGCGTACCGCCGTTTGCCCGGGGGCATCTTCGACATCAGTTACATACGGCAATACGCCGAATCGGTCGGCTGCAACGCGGAAGCGCTTATCGCGGATTACCATGCGGTCCTCGAGGACGCTGATTCGAAGGCCGGCGCCTCACCGGCCCGAGTGCTTTCCTGGCGGTGGTGGAAGAGCCTGGTGGTGCCATTCTGCCCGTAGCCGGCCGGCAAACCTCGCCATCCCGAGCAAGCCGTCTGGCGGTCGAGCGGCCGTGCGTGACGGCGCAAATGTCAAAAAACCTCCTAAAATTGCTGGACAAGGTCTAAAGTAAATTTCAGAACTGCCGATACCTCACACAGGAGGCCCGGCTTCAGCAAGAGCTGGCGCCAGGAGACTTCATGCGCATCGACAACAACAATCTGGCTGGCATACAATCCTCCGCGGCTGGCGCAAGCCAGCAGATCCGACCGGCGGATAAGCAGAATGCCGGCACTGCCAGTGTGAAAAGCGGCGACCGCGGTAACGACGAGGTCCAGCTTTCCAGCGTGGCGGGCCGTGTCAGCGCCGGCAATCTCGACACCGACTCAACCGTATCGTCCGAACGATCAGCCAGAATCGATCAACTCACCCAACTCGTTCAAAGCGGGCAATATAACCCTGACCCGGAGAAAGTGGCGGACTCGATCATTCGGGATATGCTGCCGGGTTCGGGCTCGGCTTAGTCCAGGCCGACGCCGTCGCCGTGAGGCGCCGGATCTCCAATCCCGGCAACCTGACGAAACGCAGGTGACAATCCAGCAGCGTGGATGACCAATGGTGCGCCAGCACGGTGCCGGACTGGATACTCGACTTGTGTTCGAAGACAAGTGAGGGAGGCCTGCCGAGTTAAGCCGAGCTAAGCCGAGTTAAGCGAGGGCATCTGATGAATCGCAAGGACATCCCGCAACCCAAAGCCGTCAGCGCGATGCTGGAGCCGTCGGCTGCTCGCTTCGACCAGGCAATCGCTTCACTCGCGGAGGCGGAGGCAAACCTGCGAAATCCCCGGCGCGAACGTTTGCCTGAATTGGTTCAGACGATGGAGCGGACTGCCGGCGAACTGCGGGCGTTGAGATCGTCTTTGGTGAGTATGCAACCGGATGGGCCGGACCGTGCGATGTTGCGGCGGCGTCTGAATGAGTTCCGGCACTCCGCTGGCCGGGTTAACGCGCTGTACTGTGCGGCGAGAAAATTCCACGAAGGTCTCGTGCAGATCCACCGCCTGGAGACCGGCGGCTATGACGTTCGCGGCGGCGCCCCGGGATGTTCGGCGCTGCACTGCCTGGAAGCGAGAGGGTGAGCGATGGGAAGCCTCTTTGCCGGACTGCACATCGCGTCCAATGCGCTGGATGCCATCCAGGACGCTATCAACGTCACCAACAACAACGTCACGAATGACTCGACGCCGGGCTACGCCCGGCAGCAGGTGGTCTTCACGGCTGACAGTTTCGATTCGACCACGACGGTCGGCGGAGGCGTGAGCTATGGCGGAACGGTGGATTCACGGGATGAATACGCCGAGCGGAATGTCCGCCAGAGCGTCAGCCAGGAGGGCGAGGCGGCCCAACGGGTGAAGGATTACACGAGGCTCGAGCAGATCGTCCCGGTTGACGACACGTCCGGCATTTCGGCGGCGCTGAACAGCTTCTTTTCGGCATTTTCGAGCCTCACGACCGCACCGAACGACGCCACTGCACGGCAGCTTGCGCTGGACCAGGCAACGCAGGTCACGCAGGCCTTTCACCAGGCAGCCGAGGCGCTGAATCAGGCGAAGGATGGAACACAGCAGGATCTGACAGAACAGGTTGACCAGGTCAATACGATTGCCGCACGAATCGCCTCGATCAACAAGCAATACGAGCAAAATGCCACTGCGACCACCGACCCGGGATTGAATGCCCAGATGGCGCAAGCGCTCCAGGATCTGTCCCAATACGCCGACGTGACGGTGCTGACACAGGACAACGGAACGGTCACGGTCAATGTCGGGCAGTCGCTGCTGGTCAGTGGAGACCGGGCCAAGCCTCTGCAATGGGTGTCGGGCGCGGGCCAGCGCGTTTTGGAGGATGCACAGGGCAATGATATGTCCACGTCGCTCCGCTCAGGAAGCTTGTCGGAACTGCTGGACCAGGCTAACAACGTCGAGCCCGAGATGGAGGCCAACCTGAACCAGATGGCGCAAAGCTTCGCCACGGCGGTAAACGGCGCGCTGCAAACCGGTGTCGACGAATCGAATAACGCGCCCTCTCAGGACCTGTTCAGTTTTGACGCGACGGCGGGCGCGGCCGCGACGATCGCTGTAAACGCACTGCAACCGGCGGACCTGGCGCTCGCCGACCCGAGTGCGCCGGGAGGAAACGCCATCGCGACGCAGATCGTAAATCTGCAAAAGTCCTCGCTGATCGGCGGTGCAACGCTCACGCAGTTCTACGGGAACGTGGCGGCGCAAGTGGGTCAGAGCTTGTCCAACGCGCAGAACGATCAGACGACCGCGGAGAGCCTGACAACGCAGGCGGAGACGATGCGCAGCGACCTGCAGAGCGTCAGCTTGAACGAGGAGGCGATCAATCTGCTCGAATACCAGCGCGGTTATGATGCTATGTCCCAGTTCGTTAAGGTCATCAACCAGTTGACGCAGGACGTAATCGGCTTGCTCAGTTGACTCAGCCGCTGAGCGAGAGGAGAGATGACGGCCGTGAATCTGTACATCACGAACACAACAGACGCTCAGATGCTGGCGGAGTTGCGCAATCTGAACGCAACTATGAACGAAGCGCAACGCGAGCTCGCAAGCGGGAAAAAGGTACAGGTGGCATCGGACGATCCAGCCGATGTTCAAGCGATCGTGCAGAACCAGTCCGACCTGGCGCGGGTACAACAGAGCCAGACGAACCTGAAAACACTGAACTCCGAAGTGGGCATGGCGAGCACGGTTCTCGAAAACGCCGCGAAGTTGATGGATTCCGCCCGCAGTATTGCAGCCCAAGGCGCCTCCAGCACCACCGATACAGCCACGCGGCAACTTCTGGCGTCTCAGATTCAGGACATCGAATCGCAGATGGTGGGCATTGCGAATTCGACCAACGCCGGGCGCTACCTGTTCGGCGGCGACGCGGATACGACTGCGCCCTACTCGATCGATTTCACGAACACGCCGCCCTTCACCGCCAACACAACAGCCCAGGCCACGCGACTCGGCATGGATTCGATGGGCAATACCTTTCCGATCGCAAAGACCGCGACGGAGATCTTCGACAACAGCACCGCCAGCAACAACATTCTGCAGTCGCTCGAAGACCTGCGGCAGGGCTTGCTCAACAACGACGAAACGGCAATTACCGCGGCGAACAGCAGTCTGGCGTCATCGGCCAGTTACCTGGGCACGGTCCAGGCATTTTATGGCACAGCCCAAAGTACGATCACTTCGGCGCTGGACGTCGCGTCGAAATCGCAACTGAGTCTGCAGACCGAGCAATCGACGCTGACAGACGCCGACCTGGCGGAGGCGATTACGGCAGAACAAAGCGCGCAGGCGCAGCAACAGGCCGTGCTCGCCATGCGCGCCAAGATGCCGCGCGGCTCGCTGTTCGACATGCTGGGGTGAAGCTGCGTCGGGAATGACATAGAACGAAGGTGAGAGCCGGCCAGAACTGCGCAACGACCCCCGTGCGGGCGGCGCCGACAAAGCGACTGCGGCCGCTTCGGTTTTTCTGTAGCCCCCGACGCCCGGCGTAGATCCGCCGCTCCGCAACGGGGCAGCGCCTCGAAACGGAGCCGCGCGCGTGAGCGAGCGGTGAGCGTCCGCTGGTTGATCTGTCTATTGTGGCGACTTTGCCCGCTCCGTCGAAAGTCATCCGTCGCAATAAGTGAAGATAGAGCCTAAAGCCGTTGAAAACAAATATGTTATGCGCAATACTCATCTCACCGCGCCAGGACGGATGACTTTCATGCCATTTTGCGGGCCAACGGCCCATGGACACTCTCTCACGTTCGCGGTTCGGTGCTGAAGGGCAACGCTGGAGGTCGGCGGCCGTGTCCATGTTGCGCCGGAAGGGAGCCACTCCGGCCGACACTAGTTCCGAAATCGCTCTGGTGCCGCCGGGGTAGTATGACCACGGGGCTATTGACGCGCGGATGGACGCTTGCGCCAACGGGGCGCCTTCAGCGGTTGTCGTCCGGCCCCATGCCGAATCGCTCCTGCACCAACCGGCCCGACGCGTCGAATTCAAACGAAGCAGTGAATCGGGCGTCCTCGGGAAGCCCGAAGCGCAGGTCGCAGACCTTGACCATCGTTCCGCCTTCGATCCGCGGCGACGGAGTGGCGCGCCAATACGGGTAGCGCGTGAAATTCAGGAAGATACTGCCGGTCCGCGAAGCGCGGATCGCCGGCTCCTGCGGCAAGGGCACTTCCGGCTTGAGCAAAGTCCGCCCGGCATCGGGATCGAAGTCGTGAAGAAGGTCGACCGGCACAACAGTCCAGGCGCGATCGGTCTCGACGAGTCCCGTCCACTGCCAGGGCAGAAATGGGCCGGGCAGCGCGGCGACCTGGATGGGCCGGCGGCTATCGTACATCCGCGACTGAAGGGCGCCTACAGCCTGAGCATGCAAGAAAGCGCGGACACCGAGGAAGGCGCACAGGATTGCCAGCACGGCCCAAGCGCCGCGGCGGCCCGGCTTAGTGCGGCGCGGCGCCCCAATCTCGCTGCTCACCAGCCGCGCCAGCAACGGAGCAAAGACGCCGATCAGCAGGATCGCCCAGATCCACAAATCGACGATGTAAACCAGATCCAGACGGTACCAGTCGCCGGAGAATGGCAACAGCATGCGAATGCCGTACGTATTCCAGAAATCCAGGAAGATGTGACTCAGCAATCCGGCGAAAGTAGCCAGAAAAGCATATAGCCACGCTTTCACTCCCGGCCGTTGCTTCCGCACGCAGAGCCACCACACCGGCAAAATCAGTAGCGCCAGCACTGGCGAGATCGCGAGGGCATGGCTCCAGCCACGGTGAAACTCAAAGTAGGTGAGCCGCCCGGCCAAGCCCGTGATCAAATCGGCGTCCGGCAGGTTGGCGCCGACAATCACCAATGCGGTCGAGCCCGGGCCGAGACGGTTGAGGCCCGCGCGGGCCATCATCAGGCCCACCAGCGTATGCGTCAGATTATCCATGAAGCAGAGTCCGCCTTTCGTCCGGCGGCCGATGCCTTCCGGCAGCGGGCGGATGACTCTATTGTGTCCGAAGCGCAAGCCCGCCGGAGATAACAATATCGCTTTTCAAGATCGGGTACCCCGCGCGAGGCCGCCGCAGCGCTTCTCCCGAACGGTACGAATGTTAAGCTCTCCGACGCTGTTTCAAAAATCTCGCCAAAGAAGGCCCGTAGCGCGGAAAATGAGTTTCCACCGGGCATCCGGTGCGTTCACCCGGCGCGCGAATCCGCATTCCGCCACGGCGGCGCCGTCACCGCGTCCTGGCGTCAGGAGACATTTGCAGGCAGTGGCATATTTCGATAAGGTCTATAGTTGGCGTGTGGACCGTAGGCCTTTTATGATGCGGCATCAAACATTCAAATTCACTCACTTCGCGCTGATTCTGGCGGCCTGCGCGCTGACGTTCTCCGGCTGCCGGAAAGTGGCTTCTCCAGAGCGGGTGGGAGCAATGGGCACGCCGCTGGCCGTGGGCCCGCTGACCTATACCGTTCTCGAAACGGAATGGCGGGATGCGCTCGACGCGCCGCAAGGCCAGCGCACGCCGAAGAACCGCTTTCTCCTGGTCCACGTGTCTATCCTGAACAATTCGGCCGAAGAGAAGGCCGCGCCGCTGCTGCAACTTGTGGACGCCAAGGGAGGCACTCATCCCGAGATCGCCGAGGGCGAAGGCGTTCCCGACTGGCTGGGTTATCTGCGGATGCTCCAGCCGCGGGAGAGCCGCTTCGGCCGGCTGCTGTTCGATGTGCCGCAGGCGGCCTACAAGCTGCGGGTATCGAGCGGCGGAGATCCAGAGAGTGAGCAGACGGCGCTTGTCGATCTCCCGCTACAGCTCAACTCCGAAACGCCCAGGGTTTCCGAACCGGGCGGCTTCTCCGGTGCGGAAGGCGCGCCGCGGTTGCCCGAGCCGGTTGCCCCCGCAAAGAAGTAGATCGAGAAAGGGGGTGGAGTGTGCGCGTTGCCGGCCGGTGGTGTCTGGCATGCCTCACGGTTTTGACGGCCGCGGCGGCGCCTGCTGCTCCGAAGCTCGCCATCGTTCAGACGGTCCTGCACGATCAGCGGGAAGACGCCCCGGCCATCTCCGCCAACTATCGCTATGTCGCCGGCGAGATGGTCTTTCTCAGCTTCCGGATCTCCGGCTACGCGGTGAAGGACGACGCCGTCGATCTCCGTTGGCAGATGTACATGACCGATCCCGATGGTCTTCTGCTGGCGCCGATCGAGCAAGGCAAGGTTAAGGAAGAAGTCACCTCGCACGACAAGGATTGGCTCCCCAAGGTCGAACAGGCCACGCCTCTGCCGCCGCAGCTTTACGCGGGCGATTACCAGATTCATGTGCGCGTCTCCGACGAAACGGCGCAAGCGACTGTAGAAGCCACCGTGCCATTCCACGTGCGTGGGCGGAGCAAAGAAAGCCGGGACGGCGTCGCGATTCGCGGCCTGCATTTCTATCGCGGCGAGGACGATCCCGAGCCGGCCGATCCGCCGGTCTATCATCCGGGCGCGACGCTCTGGGCGCGCTTTGAAATCGCCGGCTACCGGTTTGGCGAGAAGAACGCTTTCGACGTGGAGTACGGGCTGGCCGTCTATCGGCCGAGCGGCGAGAAGCTCTTCGACCAACCCGTTGCCGCCGAAGAGCACGACGCGCCGTTCTATCCGAAGCTCTGGCTCGCCGGCGGGTTCAATCTGAATCTCAGCGCCGACCTGGCGCCGGGCGAGTACACGGTGAAGGTGCAGGCGCGCGACAAGCTGGCGCAGAAGACGGGCGAGCAGGCGGCAACATTCCGGGTGGAGAAATAAAGCCGGCGCGCGCGGGGGAACAGACATGAACTTGATGCAGCAGATCCGGGAATACAAGACGCCGCAGGGCGCGCTGGCGCTGTGGTGGCTGGGCCAGAACGGTTATATCTTCAAGTCCTCCGCGGGAACGCTCGCCGGCGTCGATCTGTACCTCACCAACAGTTGCGCGAAGGCCTTTCCGGAAGTAAATCTCGATCGCAAGGTGCCCGTGCTGATTGAGCCCGAAGAGCTGGAAGTGGACATCTTCGCGTGCACGCACAACCACATGGATCACACCGATCCGGAGACAATCGGGCGGCTGCGCAACAAAGATACGTTCCGCTTCCTGGGGCCGGCGCCGAGCTGCGGCGTTTTCCGCAAAGCGGGCATCGAAGACAGCCGCATCACGACAACGTACCCGGACTTTCAGAACGAGTACGCCGACCTGCGCGTCACTGGAACCTTCGCGCTGCCGACCGACGATTCGGACCTGAACCACATGGGCTTCGTGCTGCAATTCGGCAAGGGACCGAAGGTTTACATCACCGGCGACACGGACTATCACGAGTTGCTCGCCTCGGTCCGCAAGCACGAGCCGGACGTCATGATCACGTGCATCAACGGCGGCTACAACAACCTGTCACATTGGGAAGCCGCGAAGCTTGCCAACGAGGTCCGGCCCAAAGTGGCGATCCCGTGCCACTATGACCTGTTCCCCGACAACGGCTCGGACCCGAAACAGTTCCGTTCGGCGTTGTCGGTCGTGGCGCCAAGCGTGATGTACCAGGAACTGGTGCATGGCGAGCCGCTGCTGATCTCGCTCGCTTGAACTTCGTCGCCACCTGCCGCGCGCACGCTGGCGCAACCCGCGAAAGTGGGATGGATTGGCGCGCGCCTCATGCTACACTGCCGCAGCGGAGGTTTTCGGATGGCAACGATTCACTCCTACTCTCTCGGGACGCCCTGCTGGTTTGAACTCGGCACGACGGACCAGACCGCGGCCAAGAACTTCTACGGACAACTCTTCGGGTGGGAAGCGCAGGACAGCCCGATGGGCCCGGGCGAATTCTACACGATGTTTCAACTCGGCGGGCGCACCGCTGGGGCGGCGTACACGCTACCGCGCCGCGTGCTCGATCAGGGCGTGCCGCCCCGCTGGACCGTCTACTTCGCCACGCCGAATGTGGACGCGTCGGCCGCCGAGGTCGTGGAACTGGGCGGCGCGCTGGTTCAGCCGCCCTTCGACGTGCTGGACGTCGGGCGGATGGCGAACTGCCAGGATCCGGGCGGCGCGGCGTTTGCGCTGTGGCAGGCGAAGCGGCACGCCGGCGCGGAGGTGATCAACGAGATCAACTCGATCTGCTGGAGCGAACTCGCAACCTGGGACACCGACCAGGCCCGGGAATTCTACGCACAGCTCTTCGCGTGGGAGACGCAGCCCAGCGAGAATATGGAAACCTACATCGAATTCAGCACCGACGGGCAGGAGCGCGGCGGGCTGCTGCCGATGGACGAAAGCTGGAAGGGAATGCCTTCGCAGTGGGGTGTCTACGTTCGCGTGGCGGACTGCGACGCAACGGCCGCGCGCGCGAAACAGCTCGGCGCCACGATCCGCTACGGTCCCTTCGATGCACCCGGCGTGGGCCGCATGGCGCTACTCGGTGACCCGCAAGGCGCGGGCTTCTCCATCATCCAGCTTGGCAGTGCGGGCTGACAATTCGCGCGGCCGTTGCCACCAGTCTTACGCCGAGGCGAGCGCCGCCTGCAGCATGGCGCGGGCGTAGGCCACGTTGTAGGTGAAACCGCCGTAAGCGCCACCGCCGGGGTAGCCGGGAATCGGTCCCCGGTCGCGGTCGTAATCGAGCGCGCGCGGATGCTCGGGATAGACCGTCCCGCTGTACTTGTTCCGGACCAGCGCCCGCATGACGCCGAACATATCCACCACGCCCGTGTCGATGAAGACCTCGCTGTATTTGTCGTAAGGCTTCACGACCGTTACGTTGCGGTAGTGGCAATGATTGATGCGCTTGCGGCTGGCAAAGTATTCGGCCGTAGCGACAGGATCTTCGCCCATCTCACGCGTCACGCCGCAATCGAAGGTGATGCCGTTGGCGGGGCTGTCCACGATGCCGATCAGGTGTTTCCAACCGGCCAGCGAACCCATGATCTGGCCGGAGCGGCGGCTGACGGGCGCGGGCGGATCGTTCGGGTGCAGCGCCAGACGGGTGCCCGCTTTCTCGGCGGCAGGTACGGCAGCCTTGAGGAAATACGTAATGTTGGTCCACATCTCGTCGAGGCTGTGCGTGCCTTCACCGGCTAGCGGAGGCAGGTCGCGGACCTTGATCCGCCGCGCGTTCGGGTTGGCCGCGAGCGTCTCCGGCGTGAGCTTCCCCTGCTCGTCACGCAGCAGGCCGGGCACGATCACGCCGTTACCGTCGATAAGGATTTCCAGATCGCTGTCGTAAGCGGTGTAGCCCGCGCCGGCGCGTCCCACCTGTTCGTAATAGCCCTCAATAATGCGGTGCGCGTAGAAGTTGTATTCGACGACCGGCAAACCGGCCTTGCCGGCGGCCTGGATGGAAGCGATGACTTTTTCGAGATCCGCGGAGCGCTCCCGGCGGGCGTAGAGGATGGAGGCCGGAACGGGAACCATCGCCACTTGCAGGGTCAGGCCGAACTGCTTCGCGCGCTCGATGGCGCGGCGGATGTTCTCTTCCTGCCAGGGGAACGGTCCCACGTTGCCGTAGGCCAGATGCGTCACGCCGAGTTGCGCGATGCGCCGGTAGGATGCGGACTCGCGATCGGTGGCCGGTGCGCTCTTCGGTGCGAGCGTCCCGCCGAAGCCGCTGTTGCGCGCGGCCTGACGCGCATGAGCTGGAGCATCCTCCATGGGTGGCGGCCAGGCGGCGTCGCCGGCGCCCAGGCAGATCTTGGGGGTGTCCGGTCCCTCTTCAATCGGCCACGGCCGGGCAGGCGCCGCGGCAGCCAATCCGGCCGGCGTCAGCGCAGCCGCCGCGGCCGCGCCCTGAATTATCTGTCTGCGGGAAACCCGGAATTGCATGATGGAAACTCCGAGTAACACTATATGCGAGTTGCGGGGGCCGCGCGGGGACCGCTCTTTTCCTTCGCGGCGCGGCGGTGAAAGCCAGTGCCGGGTAGCCGTCAGGCTCCACTGTGACCGCCAACGAGCACACGCCAGACAAGTCTCGATGACCCGCCGGATGCCCCCTCTCTGACGTTCGGGGTTCGGTGCTGGAGTGGCGCTCCGGAGCGCCGCGAAGCGGCCCCGGGTCCGGGTATTGCTGCACCAGCCATGAACAGCCTCGCGCCGAGACGGCGCCGTTCCGGTCTACACCAATTCCGAAACAGCGCTAGCTGGCGTACTTTTCGTGCCAGGTCCGCAGAGCGTCGCTCAAGTGCGTGCGCACGTCGGCGTATTCCTGGTTTTCGAACTGATTGATGCGCTCGCCGGAATCCTTGCGCAGGTCGTAAAGCTCGTTCGCGCCCTGCCCTTCCTCGCGCAGGATGAGCTTATAGCGGTTGTCCCGCGCCATCTCCGCATCGCGGAATTCGCCGAAGACGAGGTCCTTCCATTTCAGCCATTTCGGCAGCGGCTTGCTGGAAGCGACGTCCAGAATGCTGTGGCCCGAGAGATTCCGTTCCGGCAGCGTCTTGATACCCGCGATCTCGCAAAGCGTCGGCACCAGATCCGCCGCGCTCGCCAACTCGGGGCGCGCAACGCCGGTGGGAACCCGTCCCGGGTAGCTCAGCACAAGCGGCGTGTGCACGGATTCTTCGAACAGGTTTGGCGGATTGGTGGCATAGCCGGAACCCCACAGGCCGCGCCGTCCCAGGAACTGGCCCGTCGCGCTGGTAAAGACCAGGACTGTGTTTTCGAAGACGCCCTTGCCGATGATCTGCCGCTGCACCGCGCCGACCTGCTCATCGAGCAGCGCCAGCGCCGCCGCGGCCTTGCGGATGGAGCCGACCGTATCGGCCAGCATCTCTTTGCCTTCGAGCGCCATGGCGGACGGCGGCTGGATCCCGAAGGTCTGGAAGGCCGAGTTCTTATAGAGGTCGAGATATTTCGCGGGCAGGCCCTCGGCGGACGCCGCGGGATAGGAGACCACCAGCAGGAATGGCCCGTTCTGGCGTTCGATGAACGCCCCCGCCGCGCGCGTGATGAGCTGCGGCGTAAGCCCGTTTTCCTGCTTCGGCTCGCCGTTCACCAGCAGCGTGGGATTCACGGCCACGGGATCGCCCGTGGGCAGCGTGACCGTCTCCGAAAAACCGTGGCCCGGATGAGCGTCGTTGCCCAGGTTCCACCGGCCGACAAAGCCGCAGTGGTAGCCGGCGCCCGAGAGAATGTCGGAGAGCAGAACTTCCGTCGCGAACGACGCCGGTGCGGCGGCCTGCCCGCGCTCCGGATTCTTCTTCGGCGCGGCGGTGAGATAGTCGGCGATGCCGTGCTGGCGCGGAATACGTCCGGTGAGCATGGTCGCGAGACTCGCGGAGCTGGCGGGCGTGCAGGCGAAGTTGTTGATGAAGCGCACGCCGGACTCCGCCACGCGGTCCATGTTGGGAGTCTTCAGCTCAAGATTCCCGTAGCCGCTCAGCATCCAAGCGGCCACATCCTCCACCACGACCAGCACAACGTTGGTCCCCGGCGCCTTATGACTGCGCGGCGCGGCGTGCGCAGCGCTCGCGAACAACGGGGCCGCGGCAGTGGAGGCGAGAAAACTCCGGCGTGTCCAGTTCATGCTCCAACTATCTCCATTCCTTCAGACTACCGAACGGCCAGACTACAGAACGTCGGCAAAGCCGCGTTTCAGGCGGCGGAAAAAGAGACCGCCCACAACGAAAATGCCCGCGGATATGGCGGCGGACAAGGCCAGGTCGCTCCACTCCGGCCACTGGCCGAGCAGCAGCGCGCGGCGGTAGCCGCTGACGATCGCCGTCAACGGATTCAGCCGCACACCGGTCCAGGCCCAGTCGGGAAGCCGGCTCCGCATCATCGATTCGTACATGAAAATGGGCGTCGTCCAGAACCACGCCGTCAACAGCACCTGTACGAATTGCGACGTGTCGCGCAGATACACTTGGAGGCTGGACGCAATCCAGCTCACGCCCGTTGCAAGCAATGCAACCACGAGGATAAAAACCGGCAGGATGATGGCCGTACCGGGCAGATGATGCTCGGTGATCAGCACGCCCGCCACGGCCAGCGCCGTCGCCATGGCGTTGCTGATGAGCGACGAAAGGAACAGCGTGACGGGCAGCACCTCGGACGGAAAGATGGTCTTGGTAATCAGCGTCGCGTTGTCGACCACGCAGTTCGCCGAGCGCTGTAGCGTTTCGGAGAGCAGCATCCAGGGCAGGTAGCCGCAAAACAGGAATACGACGTAGCTCTTGCCCGCGGCCTCCGGCGGCGGCGGCACCCGCATGCAGAACATGAAGACGAACACCCAGCTCAGCAGGAGGACGAGCGGCTGGATCAGCGTCCAGAGCCACCCCGCCACCGAGCCGACGAAGCGCGCTTCAAAATCGCGCCGGACCAGTTGTCCAATGAGATTGCGCCGCTCAACCAGCACACGCAGGAACATGACTCCGGGGAGCCGGAAACGTCTGCGCGGCGGGCCAGCAGCAATGAAGGAATCAGCCAAATCCCGATTCTAGCTTAAATGGCGGCGCGCCCCCCCGCCGCTCGCGGCGCGCTGCAGATAGCAGCAGCACGGGGACCGATACCGGACCTCCGGGTCGTGAAAGTTGGTATATTGAAACCATGCCGCAAGGGTATCTGCCGCTTTTTGTTTACCTGCTCGCAGCCGTGGCATTCCCCGTCGTTTTGCTATGGGGCGCCGCGCTGGTCCGGCCTTCGACGCCGAGCCAGGTGAAGCAGGAGGCGTACGAATGCGGCATCGAGGCGGCTTCGGACTCGCGTGGCCGCTACACGGTGCGGTACTACATCATCGCGATTCTGTTCGTCATCTTCGACGTGGAAACCGTGTTCCTGTTCCCCTGGGCCGTGCGCTACAAGCAACTGGGCTGGTTCGGCATTTCCGAGATCAGCGTCTTTCTGCTGATCCTGATCGCCGGATACGTCTGGGCCTGGAAGAAGCACGCGCTCGAGTGGGTCTAGTCGAGTTTTGCAGTCCCCACGAAGCGTGACATCCTCAGAAACGAAGCCGCGACCGTCAGGGAGCGGTGGCTATCCAGTTTTTTATCAGTAGTTTGCAATACGCCCGTGCTCTCTCACGTTCGTGGTTCGGTGCTGGAAAAGAGGGCCACGCCGAAAAGCCCGCGCGGCACGGTGTCCCGCGCAGCCTGATACCTTGGAAGCATTCGAGCTTCCATGACTGAACGCCTTTATTACACCGATTCCTATCTCCAGACTTTTGACGCCCGCGTAGTGGAAAGCGCGCCGGACGGCTTGCGCGTCTATCTCGACCGCACCGCGTTTTACCCGACTTCCGGCGGCCAGCCGAACGACCTGGGCACGCTGAACGGCATCCCCGTGGTGGACGTCGCCGACGAAGAGGAGCGCATCGCGCACGTGCTGGCGCGCCCGCTCGGCGCGGACCGGGTGCACGGCGTCATCGATTGGCAACGCCGCTTCGACCACATGCAGCAGCACAGCGGGCAGCATCTGCTGTCGGCCGTTTTCGAGACGCTGTACGGCATGAAGACGGTGAGTTTCCATCTGGGCCAGGAGTCGAGCACGATCGACCTGGAAACGGCGGCGCTGTCGCCCAAGCAGGTCCAGGCCGTGGAAGAGCGGACCAACGAACTCGTGATGGCGGGCCGCGCCGTGGCGGTCGATTTCGAAGACGCGTCCGAGGCGACGGGATTACGCAAGGAGTCAAAGCGGGAAGGGACGCTGCGCATTGTGTCCATGGAAGGCGCCGACCGTTCGGCGTGCGGCGGGACGCACGTCAAATCGACCAGCGAGATCGGCCCGGTGCAGATCCGCAAGCTGGATAAGATCCGCGGCAACATACGCGTCGAGTTCCTGTGCGGCTATCGCGCGCTGCGGCGGGCTCGCGCCGACTACGAAGCACTGACGGCGGCGGCGCAGGCATTCTCCTCACCGCTGGACGAAGTGCCGGCGCTGGTGAAGACGCTGCAAGAGCAGGCCAAGGACGCGGAAAAGGCCCGCCACAAGCTCGCGGTGGAGTTGGCCGTGCGGCACGGCGCGGAACTGTACGCGGCGGCTCCGGAAGATGGGCAAGGGCTCCGGCGGCACGTCGAACGCGTCAAATCCGGCGGGCTCGGCGACGAGTTGCGGGCGCTGGCGCAGGGCTTCACGGGCGCGGGCAACGGCGTCTTCGCCGCGGGCTGCGACAATCCGCCGAGCGTGATGCTGGCCACATCGGCCGGCTCCCAGGTGAATGCGGGCCAGCGGCTGAAAGAACTGCTGGCGGTCCACGGCGGACGCGGCGGCGGCAGCGCCCAGATGGCGCAGGCCAGCCTGCCGTCGGTGGACGCGCTTAACGCGCTGCTCGCCGCGCTGTAGGATTCGCCTCTACCGGCCCCGCAGCGGCGCAATCGCCACCATGCCGAGTCCGGCAACGTAGAGCAGCAGCATCAGCGCCACTAACGCGACGACAACGGGCTTCGCGCCCTTGTATTCGCGCCAGACGAGCAGGCCCCACAGCGTGCTGATCAGCGCCGCGCCCTGCCCCAACGAATAAGCGACGGCCGGGCCGACGTTGACCGAGGATGGCGCGCTGGACGCGGCGAAATTCGCGATGGCGCCGATCATCCAGATCACACCGCCGAGCAGGCCGACCAGGTGATGCGCGGGCCGCGCCCAGAAGTACTCGCGGAAGTGGACTTCGTCGCCTTCCACGGGAACCTTCATAAAGAACACGCTATAGACGGGCGTCGAAAGCAGCACACCAATGGCGAAGCAGAACGCCGCGGTGTAGGGCCCCAACGGCAGGTCCCCGCGCTTGCCGAGTTCCACCAGGGGATACCAGGCCGCCATCAGGATGCCGCTCGCCAGGCTGAGCACGATGCCTTTCATCGGCGAGAAGCGCTGCGGAGCCGGCTCGCCCCGCCGCAGCGGGCGCGCGGGCGCTTTCACTTGCGTTGAATCGGAGCGATGATAGGCCGCGTGCGCGAGAGCACTGACCACCATTGCGGCAAACACGAGTCCTACGCCGCCGAACAGCGCCGGTGCGCTGCCGGCCGGGTGCACGATGTAGCTCAGCACCGCGCCGCCGATCAACGCGAGGCCAATCCCGACCGGAAACGCAACCGCCAGGCCCGCGACGCCGATCGCCGCCACCAGCAGCATGTTGGCGAGGTTGAATACCGCGCCGCCCAACATGGCATAAACTATGTTGAGCTTGTACGTCGTCGCAAGATTGTCCGTGAAGGTGAGAGTCAACGTCTGGGAGTCGCCCAGGTTGACATCCATCATCCCCAACGTCAATGCGGCGATCGTCGCAGTCAGGAAAACCGCAATCGAGTAGTCGATGTAGAACAGCTCGAAACGGTAGCCCTTCGCCATCTTCGTCGTGTTGGCCCAGGAGCCCCAGCACAACATCGTCAGGATGGTCAAGGCGAGAGTGGTCTCGTATGTGGTCGGTATCATGACGCAAAGTTCCTTTTGCGGCGCCGGCGAAAGCCCGGCTCTGTGTAATATATCAGCGAAGCGCCCCAACTGAACGGGGCTCCAACGGGAGGAGGCAGCGAATATGTTTCGCGAGGTGCATATGAGACGTCTGATGGTTGCCGCAATGCTTGTCTGCGCTACCGCCGCGACCGGCGCGGCGCAGAAGAAACCATTCGAGCTCAACACGCAAACGCCGGAGGGTGCGCTGCTCTCCGACGCGATTCACACCGACGACGAAGCGAAGAAAACGCTGTTGTTCGAGGAGTTCCTCCAGAAGTATCCGAAGCATGACGGCGTGCCGCTCGCCGGGACGCAATTGCAGACGATCTACCTGAAAAACGGGAATCTCGACAAGACGATTCAGACCGCCGAGTTGGTGCTGGCCGTCGATCCGGCCCTGCCGCTGGCCGCCTACAACGCGCTGCAGGCCGCCGAGCAGAAGAAGGACTACGCGGCGGTGCAGAGCTGGGTATTGAAAACCGTCGATGCCGCGAAGAAGGAACTCGCAATGCCCAAGCCCGCGAACGACAGCGAGGCTGAGCAGTGGACCAAGGACCAGGACTACGCGACGCAGGTGATTGTGCGCTGCGAATACTCGCTGTTCCACTCGGCCGTCGAGACGCAGGATCCACAGGTCAAGGCGAGCCTTGGCGACACGCTGCTGAGCGTGAATCCGAGCAGCCAGTACGTTGCGCAAATCCTGCCGCATTACCTGTTCGGATTGCTGCAGACCGGACAGGGCGCGAAGGCCGCGGCCGTGGCGGAGAAGGTTCTCGAAAAAGACCCGGCCAACGACGACATGATGCTGCTGGTCGCCGACAACAGCCTTTCCAGCAAGGACTACGACAAGGCATCCACCATGGCGGCCAAGGCCATCGAAACGCTGCAAGCCAAGAAAGCCCCGGAGGGCGCCGACGCCGGGGCGTGGCAGAAGGCGCACGACACCAAGCTCGGCCGCGCCTACTTCATCGCGGGCAGCTCGGCTAAAGAATTGAAAAAGTATCCCGAGGCTGAAAAGAGCTTCCGAGCGGCCGTGCCGCTGTTGCAGGGCAACAACGAGATGCTCGCGCCCACGTACTTCTTCCTGGGATTCTTAAATCATGAGATGGCGAAATCCGCGAAGCTGCCCGCGAGCCGGACAATGCTGGCGGACGCCAGGAAGTTCACAGCGGCCTGCGCGGCAATCGCAGGCCCATATCAGGAGACATGCAAGAAAAATCTAGCGGGAATGCAGGCGGGCCGGTGAAAATCCTGGTCCCCAACCTCGGATCGACGTCGCTGAAATATCAGGTCCTCGAAATGCCGGATGAGCGCGTGCTGGCGCGCGGCCGGATGGAGCGCGTGTCCGATTACGGCGCGGCCGTGCGGCAGCTCCGCGCGGAGGCCAGCGGCGTGGATGCCGTCGCCTTCAAGACGGTGCACGCCGGACCGGAGTATCGCGGAACGTTCCGCATCGATGACCAGGTGATCGCAGCGATGGAGAAATTCCTCGCCGCCGCGCCGGTCCACAATGCGATCTATCTCGGCGCGATCCGGGCCTTTCAAAAAGAATGGCCGGAGGTTCCGCTGGTCGCGGCCTTCGAGACTGAGTTTCATCGGACGATCCCGGCGCAGGCGCGGCTGTACGGCGTGCCGCGCGACTGGCGCGAGCAGGACGGCATCGAGCGTTACGGCTTCCACGGCGCCTCGCACGAGTTCATCAGCGGACGCGCGCCGGAATTCCTGGGACGCGGCAAGGAGGGCCTGCGGCTGATCAGTTGCCACCTCGGCGGCAGCTCGTCGTGCTGCGCCATCCGCGACGGCCACTCCGTCGACGCCACCATGGGCTTCTCGCCGCAATCGGGCCTGGAGAACGCGACGCGCCATGGCGACCTGGATCCGTTCGCCGTGCTCACCATGATGGACCGTCATCATTGGGACACGGCCGAGGTGCGGCGGCAGCTCGCGCGCGAAAGCGGATTGGCCGGCCTGTCCGGAATCAAAGGCGGCGACGTGCGCGACATCGAAGCCGCGGAGCGTGCGGGCTCGGACGACGCGCGTCTGGCGCTCGACGTGTTCACTTATGAGGTGCGCAAGACCATCGGCGCGTACACGGCGGCGATGGGCGGGCTCGACGCAATCTCATTCACCGGCGGCATCGGCGAGAACTCGCCGCGCACCCGCGCGCTGTGCTGCGACGGGCTCGGCTTCCTCGGCGTTGCTCTCGATGCGGAGCGCAACGAGCAAGGCAAGGGCGACCGCATCATTTCGCCGGATGGCGCCAAGATCGCGGTGATGGTGCTCGCCACGAACGAAGAAGTCGTGGTCGCGCGGCGCGCCATGCGCGTGCTGGCGTAACCGCCGGCCCTTTGCTCCCGCGCAAGCGGCAAGTTCATTTGGCCCGGACGGATCCAACCTCCGCCCGGGCTTTTGTGTCTCTCCGCTCCACGGCCTCTCCGCCCCTGTATAATCTGCGGGGAGACATTTGCGCGCCGCCAGCGCGGCGGCCTCCCGGTTGCCGCTCATCATCGCGTACTCAGGAGTTTTTCATGCGCCGCTTGTTGATCGCTTTCCTCGTTCCGCTATTCCTGTTCGCCGCGCCGCCCGCCGCCGATCCGCAAAAGGCCGGCATGGATCCGCAGCGTCTGGCGCAGATCGCCGAACGCATGAAGGAGTTCGAGGCGCGGGGCCAGCTTGCCGGAAGCGTCACGCTGCTCCAGCGCCACGGCGCGCTGGCGCATTTCGAAGCCACCGGCTGGGCCGACATCGAGGCGAAGAAACCGATGCAGCGCGACACGATTTTCCAAATCATGTCGATGACCAAGCCCATCACCGGCGTCGCCATCATGATGCTCGCCGACGAGGGCAAGCTGCGCGTCACCGATCCCGTCGAGATGCACCTGCCGGAGTTCCGCGGCCAGATGATGATCGCCGCGCGCGAGGGCGACAAGCTCATTTTGCAGAAGCCGCCGCGGCCCATCACCATCCGCGATCTGATGACGCATACGTCGGGCATGATCAGCGTCCCGCCGGAATCGACCGGGCCGCTGATGATCAAGATGGACATGCCGCTCGACCGCGCTGTCGCCATCTATGCCCAGCAGCCGCTCGATTTCGCGCCCGGTACGAAATGGCAATACTCGAATCCGGGCATCGCGACGTTGGGCCGCATTGTCGAAGTTCTCTCCGGCATGAAGTACGAAGAGTTCCTCGCGAAGCGTATCTTCGAACCGTTGGGCATGGTGGATTCGTCCACCGTCCTGCCTGAGTCGAAGCACGCCCGGCTCGCGGCGCTGTACACGGTCAAAGGCGGCCGCATGGTCAAGGAAGGGCCCGAGGCGCTCGCCGGCGACGCCATGAAATTCCGGAAAGGCGCGGTCTATTCCGGCCCCGAGTTTTCCGTCTACACCACGGCCGCGGATCTGGCGAAGTTCTACCAGATGATGCTCGACAAGGGCGTCTGCAACGGCCAGCGGCTGCTGTCGGCGGCGGCGGTCGAAACGATGACCTCGCTGCAGACCGGCGACCTGCGCGCGGGCTGGACCCTCGGCGGCGGATACGCGCTCACGTGGGAAGTCACGAAGGACCCGATCGGCACGCTGACGGGTCTGAGCCTCGGCTCCTTCCATCACGGCGGAGCGTTCTCGACGTTCGGCTACATCGATCCGAAGCGCGACCTGATCGGCGTCTACATGACGCAGTGGAGCAGCCCCGGCGGGAACATCCCGCGCGAGACGTTCACCGAAATCGGCGCGGCGTCGATCGTTCAGTAACCGCCCGGGTGGCGCGGTGGCTCCGCACTCGCACCCGTCAGGAACTCGCTCTTGGCCGCCTGCGCGAAACCGCCGCCGTCGCCGCTGCGTACGCGGTTCAGAATGCAGGTTGCGTTCCTGGCCTGAACCTGTTTCAGCAAACGGGCGGCGCGCTTCAACTCCGGAATCGTCACTTGCCGCGCCTCGGCGACCAGGACCGTGCAGTCGGCGCGCCGCGCCAGGTACTCGGCGTCGACCGACAGTGCGAGTGGCGGAATGTCGACCAGCACCAGCGCGTAGGACTCCGCCGTCTCCTCGAGAATCGGCATCAGGCGATGGATATCCTGCAGGTGGCCGCTGCCGTTCGATTCGCCGACGGGAATGTGATCGGGCATTTCTTCATCCGCCGTCTCGATGCTCTCGCTCAGGGCGGCATGCCCGCACAGCAACGCCGACAGCCCCAGGCCCATGGACCGGCGGGCAAAGCGGCCATCCGGACGATATGCATTCGCCTCGACCGAGAGCGCCGGGACGCCGATCAACGTGAGCGCACGGCCGATCGAGTTCACCAGCGTCGTCGTCCCCCCGCCCGGCTTCACGGAGGTGAACATCCAGATCCGCGTGCCATGCGCCTGGCGCTCCTGATCGATCCGGTGGGCAATCCGCAGAATCAGCTCCCAGGTAAACTCGTCGCCGCCCTCCTCCCGCTCCGTGAGCCAGCCCAGAGGCTCGCACCCCAGGGTGCGGCCCGCATCGGGAGGAATCAACAAACGGGGATCGAACAGGTCGAGCACCACGGGCACCAGCAGAGCGATCGCGAGCCCGGCCAGGACGAAAAACGCGAGCAGCTTGATCCGGCCGTCCCGTACATGCAAGACGGCCGGTTGCGGCTGGGCCAGCACCCGTACGGAAGCCGGCGCCCGGCTGGCGAGTTCCCACACCCGCCGCTGCCCGTCAATCGCTTCCTGCCGCTCAAGAATCTGGTCGATACGCTGGCTGAGGCGCAGTCCTTCCTGGTATGCCGCGGCGGCGCTGGGCGTGCGCGCTTCCTGCCCCGCGGCCCCCACCGCCGCAAGACTCTGCGGACGGGCCGCGGTGGGCATCTGAGCGCGCGGCGTTGCGAAAGTGCCATTGAAGGCGCGGACACCCGCCTGCTGCGCCAGGCCGTTCAGCCGCTCCTGATCGTCGGGCAACTCCCGCGCCAGACTGTCCTTTTCGTCATGCAGCGCCGCCAGATGGCCTGCCACGCCGTAGAATTCTTCGGCCCGTTGCACGCTCAGATAGACATCCAGGAGCGTATTGAGAGCCTCCGCAAGTCCGTCCGGCCGCTCCCCGCGCAGTTCCACACGGATCTGATACGTCTCCGGCAGCGCGGTAACGCCCAACCCGTTCGCCAGCCGCCCAGCCGCGTGGCGGTCATCCTCGTACGGCAGACGCCATGCGTGCCGGCCGTTTTCATTCAGCCGGTTCAACGTCTCCTGAATGACGTCGGCGCGGCCGATCGTGTGCGCATTGCCGCGCACGTACTCGCGATATCGCGCGTTCGGCTGTGCCGGGAACTCCGCGCCGCCCTGCCAGTTCACGGCAACGCGCGGCGAGATATACACAACTGCCTGCGTGGCGTACACCGCCCGGCCCTGAAACCAGACGACTGGCAATCCAGCGAGGAAGACGGCCAGAAACGTCACCGCCGCAAGCCGCTTGTGGCGCCGCAGGCTCGCGCCCGTGTGAACGCGGGACAACCGCCCGTCTTCCGCGAACTCCGGAGGAAAGGGCGCTGGCTCCGCCGGGACGGTGCGCTCAGCGGATTGTAGCGTGGAAATCATTTCCGGCTGGTCCGCATCTGGCGGCTGTTCCCTGGGACGCTGCACGGCGGCAGGGCCCGCCACCTATGACAACGTGTCCAGCATAAAGCGAACGAACGTAATGTACGTGATGAAAAACGGAAGGCTTCTCCTCCCTCCCGATTACGGCGCATGTCCCCCGGAACGCGCGCGCCCGCGGGAATTCGCGAAGCCGCGAACCCTGGTCCGGCGGCGCGATCTTTCGCCGCCTGCGCTGACGAAGACCCTCGGGCGATTTCACTGGTCGGCCCGTCCTCCCGGATAATTTTAAACAACCCTGCCCTGTTTTGTTTTTACCATGCCCCGGGATCATTCGCGCACCCGTCGCGCGCTTCCATCGCACCGCGCCGCCCCGCCGCGCGCCGGCCGCGCCTATTGCCCGTCCGCCAGGCGCGTCAGAGCGTCCAGCATCTGGCGTGGATCGGCAATGAACTGATGCTGCGCGCCGGCATCGGAGAGAACCCAGTCCAACCGGCTTTCGGCCACGCGAACCGCGACGCCGTCGCTCGTGACGCAAAAGCAGCCATTCGCGATCGACCGTTTCAGGTGGGTGTTCGCGCCGACGCGGGTATGCTCGAAGACGAAGCTCCCATCGACAACCGCTCCGGATTGCACGACCGCGCCGGGACCGATGTAGCACGGGCCCAGCAAGCTCACCCCGTCCTCGATGATCGCGCTCGCGCCGATACTTACCGGTCCCCGAATTGTGCAGGCCTCGGGATGGACCTGAACGTTCGGACCAACGCGCAGGCCGGGCTGGATTTCGGCGCCGGGCGGCGTCAGGCCGGGCACCTCGCCGTTCATCGCCTGGCGCAACAGCGTATAGTACTCAGTCACCGTACCGGCGTCGAACCGGCGGCAGGGCAGCGCCGCCGCATAGACTGGCACGTCCCGCCGCAGCAGGTCGGGCAACAGGTCGTCGACGATGTCATACGGAACGCCATCGGGAATGAAACCGGCGATCGATGGTTCAAACAAATAGACGCCCGCGTTCGCCATCGCCCCCGCTACCGGTCCGCGGGCCGGCGTGCCGTGGACTTCCAGCACGCGCCCGTCAGGCCCGGCGGTCACGGTACCGCGGTTGTCCGGCGTCTCTCCGGATGAGTCGAATGTCTCCAGCGTCGCCAGAGCGCCGCTCGAACGGTGGAGATCCGCGAAGCGGGTCAGGTCCAGATCGGTAATCACATCCCCGCATGACACGACAAACGGCTCGTCGAAAAAGCCCGACTGGTCCTGGATTTTGCGAATTGCGGCCGCCGGGCCGATGGAGGCATCGGCCAGATAGCCATTCTCTATCCAGCCGTCGAAGCAATAGCCAATCTCCACGCCGAAGCGGGAGCCATCCCGAAAGTAATTCTCGATCTCGCCGCCCAGGTAGCTCGTGCCGATCAGGATCTGCCGGACGCCATGCGACCGGAGATGCTCCACCACCAGTTCCAAAACCGGACGATTGAGCACCGGCAGCATGGGCTTCGGCAGTGTGTAGGTGACTGGCTGAACTCGGGCGCTGCATCCAGCGTCCAGAATCAGAGCCTTCATGATCGCCGCTCCACAATCAGATCTGTCTCCGGCGCCGGTGTTATAGGAAAACACCGCTTCATCGCGTGAATTATATATCCAAATGCAGAAGAGTTTCGGACAAATTACACCGTTTTAGAACCACAAGCCGCGCGGCGGGAGTTTCCAATGCCGGCCTTTCGCCCGCCGCTGGACTGCCCGCGACAAGGCCCGGCACGTGCCGGCGCCGGAGGCCTCCGGTTGTGCCGCCGCCATAAATGGGCCCCGATTTTCGCTTTTTAGGACCGCGCTTTTTGCGCGCCATCATTCTCGCGGCGCGGTTTGCGGCCCATGATTGAAGGCTCCAGGCGAATTCGCGGTGACTGACAACACCCCACCCGGCTCCACTCCGCCGCCCGCGCGCTCCACCGCAACATCGAAGCGGTGGGCCCAGATTCCTGCCTCGAGTGCCGCTCTCGCGCCGATCGTGAAGGCCGCTGCCGCGCTGTTCGATGCCTCCTCGGCGGTCATAACCGTCATCGATGGCGGCCGGCATTGCACCCTGGCGGATTATGGGGCGGAAGCGGCCGAAACGCCGCAGGTGCTCACGTTTTCAAGGTATGTCGCCGGAACGAATGTACCGTTGCTCGTTGTCGATGCAGCCGCGGAACCGCGCTGGGCGGCCTCTTTCTCTGCGTCGCCGCGCAAGCCAGTCCGGTTCTATGCGGGCGTGCCTTTCCGTTCGGCCGCGGGCGGCGCCGATGTGGTTTTGTCCGTCTTCGACCGGCAGCCGCGGCTCCGGCCGCAACGCGCGTTGATCGCGGTCCTCGAAGATCTCGGCCGGGCCGCCGCGGCAGTCATGGAAGCCGCAATGCGCCCGCCCACTCCTTTGCAGCAGTTCCAGCTTTGGGACAGCGCGCTGGGCGGATGCGGCAGCGGCGTGGTGGTTGCCGACGCGCGCCGGACCGACATGCCCGTGGTCTACTGCAACGCAGCTTTCGAGCGCGTCACCGGCTACCGCATGGAGGAGATCGCCGGGGCAAATTGCCGTGTGCTCCAGGGGCCGGACACCGACCCCGCCGCTGTGTCGCAACTGCATCAGGCGGTCTATGCGGGAGAAGGGACACGGGTCCTGATCCGCAACTATCGAAAGAGCGGCGAAGCTTTCTGGAATGAACTCACCGTTGCGCCCATGCGGGAACCGGACGGCACGCTGACGCACTTCGTCGGCGTTCAGAACGACGTGTCGAAGCGTATCGAAGCGGAACGGGCGTTGCGCCGCGTTTCCGCGTTGCAATGCGCCATCCTCGACGCCACGGACTTTCCGCTCGTGGCTACGGCGATCGACGGCGTCATCACCGCGATGAACCGGGCGGCCCGGCAACTGTTGCGGCTGGATGTCCTGGACCCGCTCCCCGTGAACGTTGCTTCGTTGTTCGACCGGAAAGAGCTGGCGGCGCGCGCGGCGGCATTGTCCGCCGGGATGGGCACGTCCATCGAGCCCGGCGCCGAAGCTCTATTGGCGCCCGCGCGCAGCGGTGTTCGCGACGAGCGGGAGTGGACCTGGATTGCAGCGGACGGGAGCCGCGTCCCCGTTCTTTTGACTTGTTCCGCAATTCACGGCCCTGGCGGCGGAACAACCGGGTTTCTCCTGTCCGGCGCCGATCCGGACAAGCACCGGACGCAACTCGTGGAAGCGGCGCGCGTCAAGTCGCTGTTCCTGGCGAACGTCGGCCACGAGATCCATACCCCGCTCAACGCAGTGATCGGCATGGCGGGAATGTTGCTCGATTCCGGATTGACCCCGGCGCAGCGCGAATGCGCGGAGACCATCCGCCAGTCCGGTCAGAACCTGCTCGATATTCTCAACGACATTCTGGACGTCACCAGGATCGAGTCCGGCCGTATGCAGATCCATGCGGAGGCCTTCGACCTGACGAGTTGCATCGCCGCTGCAATTCAGCTTTTCCAACCCGCCGCCGCCGCTCAGGGAATCGTGCTGGCGCTCGAAACCGGCAGCGAAGTGCCGGCATACGTCTCCGGCGACGCCCTGCGCCTCCGCCAGATTCTCACCAACCTGATCGGCAACGCCGTGAAGTTCACACCGCGCGGTTCCGTTCGCATCCGCGTGGCGGCGCAGCCCGATCCTCCCGGCGGCGCCAGTGGATGGCTGCTGCAATTTCACGTCGCCGACACCGGCATCGGCATCCCGGCGGATCGTCTCGATCAGCTGTTCCAGCCCTTCAGCCAGGTGGATCCTTCGTCCCGCCGGCGGCATGGCGGCACGGGTCTCGGCCTCGCGATCACGCGCCGTCTGGCGGAGTTGATGGGCGGCGGTATGGAAGTCCGCAGCGAGTTGGGCGCCGGTTCCACCTTCTCCTTCACCGTTCGCGTCGGTCGGCCGGAAACAGAATGCGCCGCCGGGACGGCGCCGGATCCGCCTGCGCCCGCGCCGGCTCCTCCGCTGCGAATTCTGGTGGCCGAAGACAATCCCGTCAACCAGAAAGTCGCGCTGTTCCTGCTGCGCAAGCTCGGCTACGGCGCCGACGTGGTTTCCAATGGGGAAGAAGTCCTGGAACGGTTGCGCGCCAGGACCTACGACTTGATTCTGCTCGACATTCAGATGCCCGTCATGGACGGGTTGCAGGCCGCGCGCGCCGTGCGCAGCCGCTTCGGCCATCCGGGCCGGCCGTGGCTCGTCGCGCTTACCGCGAACGCCGAGACCGGCGACCGCCAGGAAGCGCTCGACGCCGGCATGAACGATTACCTCAGTAAACCCGTGACGGCGGCCGAACTGCGGGCGGCCATCGAGCGCGCCGTGAAGGCGTTGCAGGCCGGCAGCGCCGCGGAGGCGGGCTCGATCTGAGAGCACTTTACTGGCCCTGGTAGCTGACCCGCCAGACCGAATTCGATCCGTCGTCGGAGACGAACAACGACCCGTCCGGCCCGGTCGTCACGCCCACCGGCCGGCCCCACACCTGCCCGTCCGCCGTGACGAAACCGGTGAGGAAATCTTCGTATTCGCCCGTCGCCCGGCCGTCCTTCACGGGCACGCGGATCACTTCGTAGCCGGTGCGAATCGCGCGGTTCCACGAGCCATGTTCGGCGGCGAAAATTTCGCCCCGATACTCGGCGGGAAACTGCTGCCCGTCGTAGAAGGTCATCTCCAGCGACGCGAAATGCGGCTGCAGCAGCACGTCGGGCACGATCACTTTGCCCTTCAGCTCGGGATGCTTGCCCGCGTGCCGCGGGTCCTGGTTGCTGCCCATGTAATACCACGGCCAGCCGTAGAAGCCGCCCTCTTCGACGTGCGTGATGTAGTCGGGCACCAGGTTGTCGCCGAGCGCGTCGCGCTCGTTCACCGAGCACCACACTTCGCCGGTCTGCGCGTGCACCGCGAGTCCGACCGCGTTGCGGATGCCCGCGGCGTAGACCTTCACGAACCGGCCCTCCGGCGTGAATTCGAGGATGTCCGCTCGATGGAACTCTCCCGGATGCGTATCGACGTCGTCCACGTTCGAGCGCGACCCGACCGAGACGAACATGCGTTTGCCATCGAGCGAGAACACGACGTCGCGGGTCGAATGCCCGCCACGCGAAGCCAGCTCCGGAATCAACATCTGCGGCGCGCCGGATGCCTTCAGATCGCCGTTCTTGTAAGCGAACCGGACGACAGAATTTGTGTTGCCGATGTAGAGCCACTGAGGATTTGGACCGGGCGGATAAAAAGCGATGCCGAACGGCTGTTGCAAACCGGTTGCATAAACCGCGCTCTGCGCGGGCTTGCCCTCCTTCGTTACGCCGCGATAGACCTTGATCTCACCGGCATGCGTCTCGGCGAGAAACAGATCGCCGTTCGGAGCCCTGCGGATCAGGCGCGGGTTGTCGAGCCCGGAATCGTACAGCTCCACTTTGAAGCCCGCGGGCGCGACGGGCCACGCGTTCTCCGGCCGCGGCACGAGCGTCGGGCCGTTCCCGGCGGACTCGGTGGCGAACGGCTTTGGCAGATCGGCGACCGTGACCTTGCGCCACGTTCCCGGCTTTTCCGAGCGGTAATCGGTGAACGCCGCCTGCCCGGTCAGCACTTGCCTCTGCGCGGCCATGGAACCGTCTGCCGAGGCGCCTTTCGCGGCGTCGCTCGCGGTATCGATTGACGCGGGTCCAGCGGTCTGCGCAAGGCAGGCCAGAGCCAACAGGCCCAGTCCTCCCAGCGCGATGGAACGAAAATGGTGCATCCGTAGTCCTCTTGGATTTCAGATGCGCGCACCGCGCCGAGGTCGCAGAAGGCTCGCGGGTTGCCCTGCGGAATGAGTCGAAAGGGCTATGTCCACGGCGTAAAGACAGCCCGGTGAGGCGCCGCTTCCAACGAGGAGCGAGACCTGTCTCCTATCGCTGGGTCGACCGCATCGTGGGGCAGGCCTACGATCCATCGCTGCGCGGCAATGTTCGTGCAATTGGTCGAATCTGCGCATTGACGCGGGACGGCGGCCGTCGTGGTTCCACGGCGATGCCGGGCACCCGGCCAGAATCTCGTCGTGGCATATTGTGGCAACTTGTGCTATTCATCAGGCATGGCCACCCGGACCACCGTCAACGTATCGCTAACGCCGGAGCTGGGGCTGTTTCTGCGAAACCGCGTAAAGTCGGGCCGCTATCAGACCACGAGCGAAGTGGTCCGCGAGGCGCTCCGGCTCCTGGAACGCCAGGAACTCCAGCAGGAACAGGATCTGCGGCAACTCAAAGCGAAACTGCGCCACGGAGCGGCGCAGGCCGAGCGCGGCGATCTTCGGGATGGCGAAGCGGTATTCGCCGAACTGCGTGACCTGATCGAAGAACGCCGGCGAGCCCGCAAGCGGAAAGCTAAGGCGTAAGGCCCGTGAAGAGCCGTTTTGTTCTGACGCCCCAGGCGAGCGCCGACCTGCGCGAAATCTTGCTCGACATTGCTGAGGAGAGTCCCGCCGCCGCCGAGCGCCTTCGCCTGAGATTTCTTCGGACTTTTCAAGCTCTGGCGGAGTCGCCGGGGGCCGGGCATTATCACGAGGAACTGTTGGACCGTCGCTACCGCTTCAAGAACGTTTCCTCTTATGTGATCTGCTACGCCTGGGAACCCAAGCCGATTCCACTTATCGCCGTGGTGCATGGCGCCCGGGACCTCGCCGCGTTCTTCGGATCGAATCCCGACGTGCAGTAAGCCGCGGCAATCACTCAACGACTCACCCGGCGCGCAGTCTCCCGGCTACCCCGGCCAGGCAGCGCAACGTCTGTGTTCAAAACGCGCGTCACAGTCGCCGGACAGTGCAAGGCGGGCTCCAGCCAGCAGCCCATGATCCTCAGCGCAATGTGACGAAGACGTGCACCCGCAGTCCTCTTGGATTTCAGATGCGCCCGCCCCGCCGACGTCACAGTGGGTTCGGACGTTGCCCTGCGGAATGAGTCGAAAGGGCTATGTGGCGAGCAGAACAGCAGACAAGCGACTGAGGTCGGGTTTACTACAATGAAGTTTCCGGTTCTGGCCACTTGGATGCAACAGTAGTGTCGATGACTGGTCGAACGTACAAAGGATCGCCAGCAATCGCAAGTCGACAGGTTTCCTGTTTATGCCGCCGTCGTATTCGTCACTTTCAAGAGTTAGTAATGCGGAGCACCAGTGTGGCCACCTGGGGGTGGGACTATGCAGACTCTAGCTGTGCTAATAGTGTTTTTGGTATTCGTGTCTTTTCAAGTACATTGCCATTGATTGCCGATAAAAGCATGCACTTAATCTTGCTCTGCGAAACCCGAACCCGTTCAAGAGGCATCATTACCGCGGCAAGGCCTGCAACCTTCTCAACAGTAAGTTCAGTCAGGTCTCGATGCATCGTGACGTTTGCGCTTTGGTGCGGCGAATTACCGTCGGACTTTGTACACCTAATGCCCAGTGGCGACAACACAGTCTCGTCAAAAATAGCGTAATCCAATTTATCGAGCCGGTCCCGGTTAGATGCTGCGGCGATAACTGCCGAATCTAGATTTGATTTGTCCGCATCTATTTTCCAAACGGACAACCCATTTTCGGAGGTGCGTAGATCTGTGAGAACATCTGCGGGGATATCTCCCACCTTCCAATGATTAGGCGCTATCCACTTTGCTCTACTTATGATCCGTAGGAGGAGCGCCATCACCTAACTTCCTCAGCCAACTCGTCTACAACCAACTGGAGGTCCGCTCGGATTTCAGCGTTCGGCTCCTTTGCAATCGCACTTCGCAGGTAATCTATAGCTGCGGGATCAGCCAGCCTTGCGAGGCCAAGGGCAGCGCCGTCCCGAACGAAGGGCGATGCCATGTTCAACGCCGACGCAAGAAGCCAACGTCTGCTGTTGTGCGAGGTGGCATCTCTAATCTGTCCGAGTTCTTTAAGTAATTCAGCCGCAACTATCGGTGGTGTACGCTCGTTGTCGATGAGCGCCTTAAGGCCGGGAATAATTGCGTTAAAATCTCTCAAAAATAGTTCTGGGAGCTGATCTGTAATGGCATTCCTCATCCCGTCTTCGATGATGTCACGACGGGCCGCTTCGAGCATAGCGTCAAGCCTTGCCTGAAGCTCGGGCGATGCCTTGCGTGGCTGCGTAGAACTCTCCGAGTGGGCTTCAATAATCTGAGTTCCCGCCGTATCCTCTCGATAAAAACACCGCTGAGTGCCCCGAGTCGTTGCGGCAAGAATATGTAAGGCAAGTACCGCAGCCGATCTTCTGAGCCCCGTTAGCTCAAGAGGCTCTTTATCCGAAAATGAGTGCCCGATTGCTGTAGAATTTGATTCTTCGTTCATCGAACATTAATTCGTCCTTCACATATTTCCTTAGCGCCATCAAACAGATCATCAATTATCGCTGTGACACGGCGACGTGGGAGTAAACCTTCAAAGTCAGGGTTCGTATTTATATCTAGCTCAAGGCGCAGACAATGGATATCCGGAGCGACGACCTGCGTTGTAGGCGCTGCCGTCCCTGCCACTACAAACTGCCTAATAAGAGCGACTCCCCATTTCGAGAGACGATTCACTTTCAGGCCAGCGATGTCCACATGTGCGGTCCTGGGAATGTTCACCTGGTACATGAAGTCGCTAGCCTCTGGGTTGGTCGGGACGCCTTCGATGAGGTTGGCTAGTTCTCGATAGCCGGAGGCTCGATCGGTCGTTGAGGAGCTCACAACCAACCCAAGCGCGATTCGAGGTGTACCTGGAAATGAGTTGCTTGATGCCCAGCGTCGGCTCAAGTCCAGGAGAGGATCTGCTGCGTCCGGAAAAGGTCCGAGCACAGACACGCCTTGCTGGCCTAAGCTCACCAATGGTTCATGGACCCAGTCAACTCGCATCGGTTGTACTTGCAGAGTCAACCTGCCCTCTGCGAATGGGCCGACTTCAACCTTCGTAGCGTTCGCTCTTTGATATGTGGAAGTCTCCGGTTCGTCACCTACGCAGTCACGCCAGAGCGTCGGTGGTACGACAAAGTTCGGATCCGTAAAGACGCTAAAACGGACACTATCGATTCCCCATTCAGGCATTTAGCTATTGTAGCGCCTGGGCTATGGATCAGCTCGCACATAGGCAGGACACCCAAGTGGGAAGCACGCTGACCGGATGCGTGGTCCTCTCGCGCATGCCTGAGAACCGTTGCCATGGTGTTGCTGGACGTTGGTCTCCTCGTCTTGCAGCCATGCGGAACCAGAATTGCGGTGCATTCGCTGACTACTCGGGACTGTAGGGCTGCGCGATGCGCCACACCTTTCCCTATTGCAAAATCGGCAGCGTCAGATAATCCGCCGGCACGAACAGACTGCCTTCGGTCGTGCCTTCGGGGGCGATGCGTTCGAGTTCGCGCGCGAGTTGTTGCGCGGTCATCCGGCCGGCGAGGGCCGCTTCAAACGCGCGCGTGACCTGCCGGACGTCCTCGGCGGATTCGTGCACGAATTCGAGCCTGAAATGCCGGATGCCCGCCGCGCGCCAGAGTTCGAGATGCGCGCTCGCCTGCTGCGCTTCGGCGCTGAAGACCGTGTTGCGGCAGCCGACGTCGGCCATCACCGGATGCGGACGTCCGCTCGGATCCTTGAGCGCGACGCGGTGCTGCTCGCACGGCCGGCCGCAGTCTTTATAGCTCGTCCCTTTTGACAAAAAACGGCAAAAAACGCAGTGTTCCGTGTGAAAAACGGGCAAATGTTGATAGGCGACGGCTTCGATACGGCTCGCTCCGGCATCGCGCGCGAGCGCGGCCACCTGCGCGGCGTTCAGGTCGTGCGTCGGCGTCAGACGGTCCAGCCCCAACTCCATCAGCAGCGCCGCCGTCAATGAGTTCGCCGCGTTCAAACTGAAATCGCCAATCAGTTGCGGATGCGTCCGTTCGCGCAACGTCTGCAGCAGCCCGGTGGAGCGCACGACGATGGCGCACTCCAGGCTCAGCAGAAAATCGGCGATGCGTTCTTCACCCGGTTTCAACACACGTGGAGCCGCGACGCGCGCCGCAATGCCGCTCGCCTTCACGCGCTCCATCGACGGCCGCAGACCATACAGGTCGAGGTAGTCGAGCGTGATGCTCGCCGGATGCAACTCGATTGCAGCTTCCATCTGCTCCGGCGTGCGCACCAGCAGATGCAACTGCGCGGTCTCGGCGCCCGCGTCTTCATGAGAAGCAACGTGCGCGGCGCGCAGGACGTCCTCCGGATCGCGAATCGGGATCGTCTGAGGCTGCGCCTGCGCGGCCTGCAGACGTTCGACGGCATCGCGGCGCAGATGGTTCAACAGCGAAGCCGGCGCGAACGGCGCGCCATTCACATCCAAGCTTAGTTCGCCCAACTCGTACGGCGTGTTGCCCAGCCGTTCGAACTGCGCGCGCAGCGCTTCCAGGCTCAGGCCGCGGTTTTGCGCCTTGCCCAACTCCGCGTCCGAGATGACGGTCACGCGCGTTGCGGGATGGCGCGCGAGCGACCACTCGGCCACCAGCGGCGCGCCCTCCGCCGCGGTCACGCGCACGTCGACGGGTTGCTTCGCGAGCGGCGCCGAAGGCTCCAGCAGAGGCTTCACCTCGCGGTCGAGCGCGGGATCGTGCGTACGCCACACGAGATCGCCCGGCCGGATGCGCGCGAAATCGATCGCGCCGTTGCCGAAACGCAGTTCCAGGCCGCCGTCCAGGCCCGGCAGAATCTCGTAAACGTTGCCGCCCTCTTCGGGCTCCTGCGGGCTGCGCCAGTCCGCGGCATCGAAGACAATGCCGTCGCCCGCCTTGAGCGGCGCGGCGTTTTGGACGTCACTGGGCTCAACACAGACCGCATCGCGCAGCACGCGCGCGACGCGCCCCAGGCAGAGCCCGCGATGGCGCGGCGTACGGCCGCGCACCACGGCCTGATGATTCGTGCCCGTGAGGAAGTACGGCCCGAGCCCGCGCGAGAAGACCTGTTCGAGTTGCAGTTCCTCCGAGCGGCTCACCTTCGCCTTGCGGCCGGCCCACGCCGCATCGACGGCCTGACGGTAAGCACGCGTCGTCAGAGCGACGTAATCGGCGTCCTTGTAGCGGCCTTCGATTTTCAACGCGGCCACGCCGCTGGTGACGATCTCCGGGATCTGGCGCAGCGTGAACAGGTCGCCCGGCGAGAGCAGGTAGCGGGCGTCGCCCAGCGGTTCCACGCGGCCATCCACCAACAATTCATAAGGCAAGCGGCAGGCCTGCGCGCACTGGCCGCGATTGGCGCTGCGCCCGCCCCACGCTTCCGAGGAAAAGCACTGGCCCGAATAGGACACGCACAGCGCGCCGTGGACGAAGATTTCCAGCTCGCAAGCGGTCGCGGCGGCGATCGCGTGAATCTCAGCGAGCGAGAGTTCACGCGCCAGCGTCACGCGCCGCAAGCCGCGGCTTTCCGCGAGCCGCACGCCCGCGGCGTCCGTGATGCTCATCTGCGTGCTGGCGTGCAGTTCCATCTCCGGCGCGATCTCACGGGCGAGTTGCGCGACGCCGTAATCCTGCACGATGAGTGCGTCGGCGCCAGCGCGGATGATGGCCGCAAGAGCCTTCGCGGCCTCCGCCAATTCGTGTTCGAAAACGAGCGTGTTGAAGGTGACGTAGCCGCGCACGCCGCGCTGATGCAGAGTGCGCATCACCTCGGGCAATTCGCCAAGCTGGAAGCCGACCTTCGCGCGCGCGGTGAAGTGCGTCAAACCGAAATAGACCGCATCCGCGCCTGCTTCGACGGCCGCGCGCAGTTGTGGCCAGTAGCCGGCGGGGCTCATGATTTCGGGCTTGCGCATCACTCGCTGCTCACTCATTGATTCCCTCGCGAACCGGGCCGGACTTTGAAACGGAGCCAGCCCCCGAAACGGAGCCGCGACCGTAAGGGAGCGGTTGCATTCCTATTACGGTTTCTCTGCCCGATCCCTCATCGGCGAAAAGCCGTCTCGCCACAAGGCGCGCGAGTGGGGCAGGCTTCAGCCTGCGCGGGGCCTCAGCCCCACAAAGTACTCACCGGAGAGACCGGCTCAAGCCGGTCTGCAGACTGAAGTCTGCCCCACGCCACTCCGGCCGATTCCCTTCCTTTCGCCAATTCGGAAACCCGTGATACCACCGCTCCCTCACGGTCGCGGCTCCGTTTCCAAATGGACTCCGTTTCCGGGTGGACTCCGTTTCAGGCTTTCGGCAACCCGGCCAGACACCACGCCACAATCGTCGATCCTTGCGCGCCGGTCTCTGCTTCCAGTTTCTCAGTCAAGGCGCTTTCCGCGCCATCGGGATCTGTCTCCACGGCGCAGGCCGCAATCTCGCTGTCGCTCGCGCCGTGGTAGCACAACTCGCAGGCGCCCACCGCACCGTCTTCGCCGCGCACGGCCGGACCGAAGAGGCGGCACGTCATCGGGCGCGACGCATACAGATCGCAGGTCTGCGTCACCGGATCGAGCGCCGGGCACGGCTCGTCGTCGGCAAAGGACTCAAACCGCTCCTGATCGGCGTCGCTCTCCCCGAGCACGCCCGTCACCGGATCGCCCGGGAACTCGCCGCGCAAGCGCGCCACCGCATCGCGCGCCCGTGTGACGACCCGTTCCGCGCGCTCCGGGTCGCTCAGCCGCAACTCCGCGAGACCATCCCGCAGACGCAATGCGTCCAGTTGGTTGATGGGGAATGCACCCATGCAGCACTCCGCGCAGCCCGCGCGGCAGACGAGCCACGCGCCGCTTTTGCGCTCCGCTTCGGCGGTGGCGGAATCGACGATCTGGAGCAGCTTCCGGTCGGCGGCTTTCCAGGCGGGGGACGAAGGCGTGTTCACGACCGTCAGCTTAGCGGATTGGCGCGACGGCGTCGAATGGACGGCCGCGATGTCCAGCTTGAAAGCAGGAAACCCGGAGCGGGGCCTGGAGGCCGGCCCCACCAAGCAGGCCTAGAACTTGAGACCGTAGCCGAGCGGGAACTGGACGGCGGTCGTCTTATCGCCGGTCTTCACCGGGATCTGGTCCATCGATTTCGGCCACGCGAACGACAGCTTGCCGGCCGGTTTGAAATCGCCGAACAGCACGTCGGTCACGCCCTGGCCTTCGGTGCCGGGCAACCACGCCGCGACGAAGGCGTCCGCTTGCGTGAGCGCATTGCCCAGGATCATGGGACGTCCCGAAAGCAGCACCACGACAACCGGGATGCCGGCTTTCTTCACGTTCGCAATCGCCTCCTGGTCGGCCTGATCGAGCGCCAGGTTCGCGCGGTCGCCGGCGCCTTCCGCGTACGGCTTTTCGCCGACCACAACGACGCCGAGGCTCGCGCCTTCCGCGCCCGTCCCGTCGGCCGAGTAGGTCACTTGCGTGTTCTTGGAAACGGCGCTCTTGATCGCCGTCAAAATCGTGGTGCCGCCCGAGGTCACGTTCCCGCTCTTCCCCTGCCAGGCGATGGTCCAACCGCCGCACTGGTTGCCGATGTTGTCGGCGCTCTTGCCGGCGACGTGGATCCGCGCGACGTTCTTCGCGATCGGCAGCGCGTGGTTATCATTCTTCAAAATCACGAGCGACTCGCGCACGGCCTGACGCGCCACGGCGCGATGCGCGGGCGAACCGAAGTCCTTCTGCAATCCGCGGTCGGCGAGTTGCGAGCGTTTCTGGTCCATCAGGCCCATGGCGAACTTCACGCGCAGGATGCGCGTCACGGCGTCGTCGATGCGCGACATGGGCACCTTGCCCTCCTGCACGAGTTCAATCAGGTCCTTGATGAACTCGCGATGGCGGCCGGCGATCATGACCATGTCCATGCCCGCGTTGATCGTCAACTCGACGTCCTTCTTGTAATCCGGGCCCAGTTCGTCGATGGCGTTGTAGTCGGAAATGAGGAAGCCCTCGAAGCCGAGTTCGTTCTTCAGCACGTCGGTCAGCAGATACTTCTGCGCGGACATCTTCGTGCCGTTCCAACTGCTGTAGGACGGCATGATGGTGCCGACGCCCGCCTTGACGGTCGTCAGGTAGCCCGGCAGGTGCACCGCGCGCAGCGTCGCTTCGTCGATCCGCGCGTCGCCCTGATCCAGGTTTTGCTGGCCCATCGTGCCGGTTCCGAACGTTGTGCCACCGTCGGCCAGATAGTGCTTCGCGCACGCCAGCACGCCGCGCGGGTTGCTCAGGTCGTCACGCTGCAAACCGCGCACGGCGGCCTCGCCGAGAGCTTTCACAATCGCCGGATCGCTCGAAAAGCCTTCGTAGGTACGGCCCCAGCGGATGTCCTGCGGCACGGTGACGCAGGGCGCGAAGGCCCACTGAATGCCAGTCGCGCGCACCTCTTCGGCGGTGATCCGCGCGATCTTCTCGACCAGCGCCGCATCGCGCGTGCAACCCAGCCCGATGTTGTGCGGGAAGATGACAGCGCCGAGCACGTTGTTGTGCCCATGCAGCGCGTCGACGCCATACAGAATCGGAATGCGCAGGCGCATCTTCGCCGTGTGCTTCTGGTACTCGTCGTACATGTCCGTCCAGGCAGCAATACTGTTGCCCGCGGCGGGGTCGGCGTCGCCGCCGCTCAGCAGCGAACCGAGGGACAGATTCTCAATGTCCGCCGGATCCTTGAGCCCGGTGATGTCGGGCTGCGTCATCTGCCCGACCTTCTCCTGGAGCGTCATCTTCGCGAGCAGCGCTTTTACTTGCGGATCGTAAGAGGACAGCGGCTTCACCTTCGCGGGCGGCGCGGCCGCGGCGGATCCGGCAAGGCACAGGCCCGTGCAGGCAGTGAGAACGAGGCAGAGGCAGGAGGGGACACGTCTGGTGGTCATAAAAAAACTCCGGGAATCTGCCAGCATATCAGGAGCACGGAATCCCGGAATGCGCCGCCGCGCCCGAAGGTGCTCTGAGATCCGCCCGAGCGTCCGCCGGAAGGCCCGAATCCAGGAACAATTCCGCCCGCCTCAGCGTATATTGGGTTGACACGGAGGATGCATGCCTTTCGGCGACACGCTCAAGTCTTTCATCAAGAAACAGTTCATTGACGTCATCCAGTGGACCGAAGAGGGCGACGAGGTCCTGGCGTACCGTTTCCCCATGCAGGACATGGAGATCCAGAACGGCGGCCAGCTCACGGTCCGCGAGTCCCAGATGGCGATGTTCGTCAACGAAGGCCGCTGCGCCGACGTCTTCGGGCCCGGACTCTACACGCTCAACACGCACACGCTGCCCGTCCTGACGAACCTCAGGAACTGGGACAAGATGTTCCAGAGCCCGTTCAAGAGCGACGTCTACTACTTTTCTTCGCGGCAGCGAACGGCCCAACGCTGGGGCACGACGCAGCCCGTCACCATCCGCGATAAGGATTTCGGCGCGGTCCGTCTGCGCGCTTTCGGCATCTACTCGTGGCACATCGCCGACGTGCGCGCCTTCCAGACCAAGCTGAGCGGCACGCGCGACGTTTACAAGGTGGCCGACATCGAAGCGCAGCTTCGCGAGATCATCGTGAGCCGCATGTCCAATGCCTTTGCCGACAGCGGCGTGCCGTTCCTGGACATGGCGGCGAATCTGGTCGCCGTGGGCGCGCGGATTCAGGACACGCTGACGCCGGCCTTCGCCGATTTCGGCATCGCGCTCGACACGTTCGTGGTGGAGAATCTCTCGCTGCCGGAAGAGTTGCAAAAGCGGCTCGACGAGCGCGTGGGCATGAACATGCTCGGCAACATGCAGCAATACACCCAGTTCCAGGCCGCGCAGTCGCTGCCCATCGCGGCGGCGAACGAAGGCGGCGGCTTTGCCGCGCTCGGCGCGGGCCTGGGCGCGGGACTCGGCATCGGCGGCGTGATGGTGAATGCCATGAACCCGCTGCTGAACCAACAGCCGCCGCAAGTGCCTCCGCCAGCAGCCGGAGCCGCACCGCCACAGCCGCAACCTGCTCCGCCGACCGCGCCAGTTGCACCTCCGGTAGTGCCCGTTGCGCCGGTCGCGGGAGCCGCCCCCGCGGCGGAGCTGAAGTTCTGCTTCAATTGCGGCGCGAAGATTCCCCGTGCATCGAAATTCTGCGCCGAATGCGGCACGCAGCAACCAGCGCTCTGAGCGCGCTACCATGACGGCGATGGAGCCGGAACCGAGACTCGTCTCAGGCCTCGAATGGGCGATTGACGCCCAGGGATGCGACCCCGTCGCGCTGGCGTCGTCCGCGCCGCTGGAGCGGCTGTTCGATACCTTTGTCCAGGGCATGAAGCTGCATCCGGCCGCGCCCGCGCAGTGGCGCCAGTTCCCGCACACCGGCGGCTTCACCGGCATGCTGCTGCTGATGGAATCGCATCTGACAGTCCACACGTTTCCGGAGCACGGTACGCTGTGCCTGAACCTGTTCTGCTGCCGTCCCCGGCCCGCCGGCAACTTCGCCGCCTGGCTGCGGGAGTTTCATCCGCAAGACGTGACGGTCCGTCTGATGGAGCGGCGCATCTCGGAAGCGGAGCCGCGACCGTCAGGGAGCGGTTGTATCACCAATTCCAAGTCCCGCCGATCTGTTGAACGTCATCCGGCGTTGCACGGGCGTTAGGACACAACGCGCATGCTGATTTCACTTCATATCCGGCATAGAGAATCGGCTCACGGGGATCAACACAATTCCCGGCACCAAGCCGCAAACGAAAAGTGCGGTCCAGCCGGGTGCAACCGCTCCCTCACGGTCGCGGCTCCGTTTCACGATGTGGAGAAAACCCGATGACACAACGTGCAGCCGAATGCCCGGGCTGTGGCGCGCCGGTGGTGTTTGCGTGGTCTTCAGCCGTGCAGACCGCCTGCCCGTACTGCCACTCCATCCTGGTGCGCCACGACGTCGATCTCGAACGCGTGGGCGAAGTGGCCGACCTGCCGCTCGATGCCTCGCCGCTTCAGATCGGCGCCGAAGGTCGGTTCGACGCGAAGAATTTTCTCGTCGTCGGCCGCATCCGTTACGAGTGGGCGCAAGGCAATTGGAACGAGTGGCACATCGCCTTCAGCGACGGCACGAATGGCTGGCTCGCGGATGCGCAACTCACGTATGCAGTCTCGTTCGCACGGCCGGAGCTGGCGCCCGCGGTGGCGCCGGACGATCTGCGCGCGGGTCAGGTTTTCACTTTCGAAAACACCAGCTACGTGCTGACAACCATCACGCGCGCCCGCTATGCCGGTTTCGAAGGCGAGTTGCCCTTCACCACGGCGGGACACGAGGAGATGCTCTTCGCCGACTTGCGGACGACGGCCGCGCAATTCGCGACGCTCGATTTTTCCGACGCACAGCCAATGCTCTATCTGGGCCGCGAGCTGCCTTACGATGAGTTGAAGTTGAAGAACGTTCGCCTGTTCGAGGGGTGGTAATCAAACCATGAGCGGACCCGCCGCCGGCCCACCGGTTGTCAAAGGCGCAAGAGCGATCTCCTGCCCGAATTGCGGCGGCACGGTCGAGTTGCGCGGCTTCGCGCACACGCGCACCGCCGTCTGCATTCAATGTCTGTCGCTGATCGACACGTCGTCGCCCGAGCTGCAAATTCTAAGCCGCTTCGACGAGAAGATGCGCGTGCGGCCCGTGCTCCCGCTGGGCACGCGCGGCAAGTTCGGCGGCCTGCCTTTCGAGGTCATCGGCTTTCAAGTTCGCACGACATGGTCGGACGGCATGGCGTACTCGTGGCACGAGTATCTGCTCTTCAACCCCTATCAGGGCTTCCGCTACCTGACGCTCTATGACGGCCACTGGAACCTGGTCCGCGCGCTGCCGGGCGTGCCGATGCCCACCAGCTACTCGGGGCGCAAAGCCGTAGCGACGGGCGGCATTACGTATCGTCACTATCAACATGGCGTGGCCGCGACGACGTTCGTGATGGGTGAGTTTCCCTGGGCGGTGCAAGCCGGCGAGCAGGTCGAATTCGACGACTTCATCGCGCCGCCGCACATCCTGTCGCGCGAGGCGAGCGCGGGTGAGATCAACTGGTCGGGCGGCGAATACATCGACGGCGCGGAGGTGTGGCGGGCGTTCGGACTGAGCGGCGAGCCGCCGCGCGCCGACGGCATCGCGCCGAATCAACCGTCGCCCTATCCGCAAAAGGTCCGCCATCTGTGGAGCGACTTCCTCAAGCTCGCGCTGGTGTGGCTCGGCGTGCTGCTGATCTTCCACTTCATCTCCACCGGCAAGGAGTATCTCGCGGACACGGTGCAGATCATCCCGGCGGCCGACGGCACGGTCCCCGCGACGTTCACCAATAACTTCGACGTGAAGCAGGAGGAGAGCGGGCTAACGCTCGAAGTGAAAGCGACAGACTCCGACGCGCCCGCGCTCCAGGCGGAGTTCGTCGACCGCAATGCGTCGCGCTCCCTGCCGGCGTCGCTGGTCGACCAGGGACAGAAGTCCGCTGGGTGGCGCGACCTGTACCGTACCGGCGCGATTCAACCCGGCACATGGGCGGTCCGGCTGGAACCCGAGACGCAAGAAGAGAAGCGCGCGGGCGCTTATACGATCAAGGTCCGGCGGGAGGGCCGCGGCGCGGGCTGGGTGTGGGTGGCATTGCTCTTTCTGCTGATTCCGCCCGTGGTCACCAGCGTGCGGGCCTCGCAATTTGAAACGCAACGTTGGAGCGGGAGCGACTACGGAGGAGGAGCCTGAGCCATGAAGAGCCGCCCGTACTCGATCTTCGGTTTCGCCATTCTCGGCCTGATGAGCCTGGTGCAGTGGAGCGGCTTTTCGCTCGGCTCGTTCGGCTCGCCCGGCCATCGTGGCGGCATTGTTCCCGGCATCCCGCGCACCATCCGGGAGAACCCCGGCGCGCTGCGCCCGAACTATGGCGGCTCGCACACCTTCTTCGGAGGAAAATAGACTTTTATGCCTATTGAATTTCACCTGGGCGCATTGCTGAACGCCCTGATTTACGCGGCCTTCGGCATCTTCGTGCTGGTCCTCAGCTTCTTCATTTTCGACAAGCTGACGCCGTACGATCTGTGGAAAGAAATCGTCGAAAAGCAGAACCTGGCCGTGGCCGTGCTGGCCGGACTGATGGGGCTGGGCATCGCCATCATCATCGCGTCGGCGGTTCACTAAGGGACGCGCCGACTCATGGCGGTTGCGCTATTTCTGTCTGTCCTGCTGATCGCCGCCTGCGGGCTCGTCTACGAGCTGATCGCGGGCGCGCTGGCGAGCTATCTGCTGGGCGACAGCGTCTTCCAGTTCTCCACCATCATCGGCGCATATCTTTTCGCGATGGGCATCGGGAGCTGGCTCTCGCGCTTCCTCGACCGCGCTCTGGTGGCGCGCTTCATCGCCGTGGAACTGATGGTCGGCCTCGCCGGCGGATTCTCCGCGACGCTACTGTTTTTCGCCTTCGCGGCGACGGGCGGCTTCCGCTTTCTGCTCTATGCGCTCGTCATCCTGCTGGGCATTCTGGTCGGCCTGGAAATCCCGCTGTTGATGCGCATCCTGCGCGAGCGTTTCAACTTCAAGGAGCTCGTCTCCAACGTTCTGACGTTTGACTATCTCGGCTCGCTCGGCGCGTCGTTGATCTTTCCAATCTTCGTCGTGCCGCGTCTGGGACTGGTGCGCGGCGCGCTCGCCTTCGGCCTGCTGAATGCCCTGGTGGCGCTGTGGTCGACGTGGCTGTTCCGTGAGCACCTGCCGCACGTCGCCCCGCAGCGTGTAGCGTGTTGCGCGGTCGTGGCGTTGCTGCTCGCGGGCTTTGTCTACGGGCAGCGCATCACCGACACGGCCGATGCGACGCTCTACGCCGACGAGGTGATCCTCGCGAAGACGACGCCGTACCAGCGCATCGTGCTGACGAAGTGGAAGGACGATTACCGGCTGCACCTGAACGCGCATCTGCAATTCAGCTCGAAGGACGAATACCGTTATCACGAAGCGCTGGTGCATCCCGGACTCGCGTCGCTCGCGGGTGCGCGGCGCGCGCTGGTGCTCGGCGGCGGCGACGGCCTGGCCGTACGCGAAATGCTGAAGTATCCCGGGCTCGAATCCATCACGCTGGTGGATCTCGATCCCGAGATGACGCATCTGTTCCGCACTCATCCGCTGCTGACCAAGCTGAACGGGAACGCGCTGAACTCGCCAAAGGTGCGCATCATTAACGCCGACGCATTCCCGTGGCTGGAAAAGAGCGACAGCATCTACGATTTTGCTGTCGCCGATTTTCCGGATCCCAACAACTACTCGCTCGGCAAGCTCTTCACGACGGCCTTTTACCGGCTGTTGAAGCAACACGTCTCGGCCAACGGACTGATCGTGGTCCAGGCGACGTCGCCGATGTTCGCGCGGCAGAGTTATTGGTGCATTGTCGAGACGCTGCAGCGCGCGGGGCTGCGCACGTATCCTTATCACGCCTATGTGCCGGCCTTCGGCGAGTGGGGTTTCGTGCTGGCCGGCGAGCGCGACTGGCGTCCGCCCGCGCAACTGCCCGCTGGATTGCGATATCTGGACGCCAAAACATTGCCGTCGTTATTTGATTTTGCGCCGGACATGGGCCCGGTGCCGGCCGAGCCGAACCGGCTGAACGATCAGTCGCTCGTGCGCTACTACGAAAAAGAATGGCGCGAGATTATCCACTGACTCCGAAACGGAGCAGCATCTCAAAACGGAGCCGCGACCGTGAGGGAGCGGTGGTATCCGGGTTCTCCGCTGCATCCGCAGACGAACCGGAGAGGCAGCCCGCCCAGGTGAATGCAGGTTCCCGCGACAGCGTGGGGCAGACTTCAGCCGGTCCTGAGCACACAGAGCGGGGCTCAAGCCCCGCGCAGGCTGAAGCCTGCCCCACCACACAAGCCGGCCCCATCGCGCCGGCCTGCCCCACTACGCGCCGCGGCTTCAACACGCGCTTGCTCGCTGCTTCCATCGCCGCGCCGGCGCTCGTCGGCATGACGCTCAAATCGCCGCGGCGGCTCGACGGCGGCTTCGTTTTCGAATCGCAGGAGCGCGGCCACAAGCTGCGCGATCACGCGCCATTCCCCGCCCCGCGGCGCACGGAAAAGGTGCCCGTCGTCATCGTGGGCGGCGGCATCAGCGGACTCTCCGCGGGTTGGTGGATGCGGAAGCACCACTGCGACGACTTCGTCCTCCTCGAGTTGGAAGACCGCGCCGGAGGCAATGCCCGCTGGGGCGAAAACGGCATCACGGCCTTCCCCTGGGCGGCGCATTACCTGCCCGTGCCGGGCAAGCGCGCGACGCTGGTGCGCGAGTTGTGCGCAGAGCTCGGGCTGCTGAAGGACGGCGTGTGGGACGAGCGCTGGCTGTGCCATTCGCAGCAGGAACGGCTGTTTCTGAACGGCCATTGGCAGGACGGCATCGAGCCGCAATACGGATTGGCGCGCGAGGACTTCGACCAGTTCCGGCAATTCGGCGACCGCGTGAATGAGCTGCGCGCGACCGATGCGTTTCGCGTGCCGTCGGCCGATGGCGACGCGCATCAGAGTCCTGCCACGCGCGAGTTGGATCGCATGTCCTTCGGCGATTGGATCCGGCGCGCGGGGCTGTACTCGCCGTACCTGCGCTGGTATCTCGACTACTCGATGCGCGACGATTACGGCGCCCGCGCGAACCGCGTTTCGGCGTGGGCGGGCATCCACTATTTCGCCTCGCGCGAGCCCGATGAAAAGGGCCCGCTCACCTGGCCCGAGGGCAACGGCTGGATTGCGCGCTACCTGATGGGACGGCTCGCGGCGCAGATCCGCACGGGGTCGATGGTCTACCGCATCCGGCCCGACGGACGCCGCTGGCAGGTCTTCACCGCGGAGGTGCGCTACGATGCCGAGGCGGTGATCTTCGCAGCGCCGATGTTCCTGGCATCGTGGATCGTCGAGCCGCAACCGCCCGCGTGGCCGATCCCTTATGCGCCATGGCTGGTGGCGAATCTCACGCTCGAACACTGGCCGAAGGAACAGGACGAGGCCGAGCCCGCGTGGGACAACGTGGTTTACGATTCCCCGACGCTCGGCTACGTGGTCGCGACGCATCAAGGCCTGGGACGCCAGCCGAACCGCACGGTGTGGACATTCTATTGGGCGCTGGCCGATGGCGCGCCCGCCGACATGCGGCGCGTGCTGCTCGGCGGCGACTGGCATTACTGGTCCGAGCAGATTCTCGCCGACCTCGAACGCGTGCACCCGGACATTCGCTCGTGCGTCAGCCGCATCGACATCAACCGTCTGGGCCACGCCATGCCGACTCCCGTGCCCGGTTCGATCTTCCATCCCGAACGTCTGCGGCGCGCGCGGCCGCAAGGGTCGCTGGTGTACGCGCACTCGGACCTGAGCGCGTTGCCGTTGATTGAAGAAGCGCAGTATCGCGGCGTCGCCGCGGCGCGCCATGTGCTGCAAATGCTCGGGCGCGGGTAACGGAGCCACGACCGCGGAACGGAGCCGCGACCTCGAAACGGAGCCGCGACCGTCAGGGAGCGGTGGTATAGGTATGGAGAGTTTTCCCACTATCCCGACACTCACTTGCAGGCATCGTGACTTATCTCACTACATTTTCTTGCTACGGGAATCATCTCCATGGAGACGAGCAAGGATCTGTTGACCGGCTGCATCACACATATCGGAGCCGCTTGGCGGATCCTGACCGAGACCGCGCATTCATTGAACGGACTCATCTGCGCGAGACGCCCTATGTCATCACCGAGGAGCAGCGAAAAATCGTGCTCAAAACGTTGCTGGAGGTGTGCAGCCACCGTGGTTGGACTCTGCACGCCGCTCACGTGCGGAGCACGCATGTGCACTCGGTGGTCGAAGGAAATTCTCGCCCCGAGGTAATGATGAACGCCTTCAAGGCCTATGCCAGCCGGGCACTGAACGGCAGTAGCGTTGACGGCGGCAGGAAGACTCGCTGGGCACGACACGGAAGCACTCGCTGGCTTTGGAATCAGGATGACATCAGAGCCGCTGTCGATTATGTGACCACCGCCCAAGGCGAACCAATGGCGGTGTTCGTTGCCGGGAGAACAGACGGTTGAGACGAAACAGAGGCGCGACGGTCGCAGAGCGGTTGAATGTCTCCCCCCGTTCACGGCGTTTTCTCACCTGCATCAATGGAGCCTGCAACTGGCCTGATACAACCGCTCCCTCACGGTCGCGGCTCCGTTTCCACGTTGGGCTCCGTCACGCGATCAGCGCGAAGGCTTTCTTCATCGCCGCGCTGGTGGCGGCGAGAGCCTGGTCCGGCGGCATGGCGCGCAACGCCGCATTGAAGGGCTCGCAGCGCACGGGCGCGTCGCAGCCAATCGAGTTCAGCGCGTTCAGAAAACCAGCAATGTCGATGACGCCCGTCGCGCAGGTCAGCTCGCGTTTGCCGTCCTGCTGCTGATCGACAGGGATGCCGCGCGGCGCGTCGTTCGTGTCGACGCTGACGATGTCGTGATTGGTGAGCGTCTTCAGATCGGCGACGGTTTCGCCGGCGGTGTACCAGTGCCAGCTATCGAGGACGACGCCCGCGTTCGGCCGGCCCATTTCCGCGATCAGCTCTTTCATCTCGCGCAGCGTGTGGATGAACGGGTAGCGCGCCGAGGCCCACAGCGTCTTCGGCCCGACATATTCCATGCCCAACCGGCAGCCCCGATCGCCGAGAATGCCGGCCACTTCGCGCAGACGCCGCGCGTGCTGCTTGAAGTTTTCGCGATAGGTCAGCTCGGCATGCACCGGCATGATCCACGTCCCGACGCGCTCGACGCCCGCACGCCGCAACGCTTGCGCGGTTGCGGGCAGAGCCTTGATCCCGGCCTGGAACTCCGCCTCGCTCTTGCGAAACTCCACGGGCAATCCCGCCTGCGCCCAGACGATCTGCTTCGCTTTCATCCGGTCGAGGAATTGTGCAACGTCGCTCGCCGAGGCGGCGGTGAGCCATCCGGCATCGGCCTCAATCGCCTCAAAACCATATTGGGCGGCGTAGTCGAGAGCCTGGCTCAGCGATGCCTTCACGCCGATCGCGCCGCACGACAGATAGATCTTCATCTTCGTGCGCGGCGCGGCCAGCGCGGCGCCCACGCCGGCAGTCATCAGCGGAATAGCGCCCAGCATCGCGCGCCGTGTGATGTTCATGGCATCTCTCCTTCCCGTCCCACAACCGGCCGCGGGCTCACGACCCGTCCGCGGCGAGCATCTACAGTTTGTACCAATCCATCCGCGCCGTTGCGACGACGCTCGACGCGGGCTCGACTTTGCTTGCCTCCGCCCAACCCGCGCGCTGGTACAGCGGCCCCGGACCCGGGCGATTGTAAAACGCCGTGACGCGCTTCTTCATGAGCTTGGTGAAGGCATCGGCGGGATTGTCCGGATCGGGCCGCACGGCGAGCACCGTGTCGCCGCACCAGTCCACTTCAAAGCGGTATTGCTGGAAGCCATGGTTGCCGATGGCGATGCTCTCGCGGCGCCGCGGCAGCGGCAGGGTCAGGTCGATCACCGTCCCGGCCGGCACTTTGCCGAAGGTGAGGTACGCGCCCTGCGTCTGCACATTCACCTTGCCGCCGCTTGACTGGACGTGCACATCGCCGGCGGAGCAGTACGCCGGACGGCGCCAGCGCAGATTCGAGTCCTGTTGAACCGCAAGGCGCACGCGGCCCTCGAACGGCAGGAAACTGGTCACGCGCACACCCGGCGTCGCGCGGTCGAGCGACAGGTTCACGCTGACCTGATCCGCCTCTTCGGTGATGACACTGGACCACGCCTGATACAGCGCCCGCACGCCGGCGCCGCTGCAGCAGTTTTGCTGCGCGCGAATCTTGCCGAGGTAGCGCGGGCGCATGGGCGGCGTGCGAACCCAGCCGTCGGAGAGGTTCTCGTAATAGGCAAGCGCGCAGTGCGGCGCGCTCCACCCGCAGAACGAGCCGCGCAGCCGGTCGTGCAGATTGCTGCGAATGACGCCGTCCTCGTCCGTGCCTTCGCCCGCGCCGGACCAACTTGCATCGCGCAGTTGGCTCTCCCAAAGATGGTTGCGGACGGCCTTCTCCGCCACGTCGTAATAGGCCGCATCGACGTGGCGCGCGAGCAGGAGGGCGACGTCGAGATAGTCCATGATGCAACAGGTCTCGCAACCAATCACATCGTCGTCGCGCTTGGAAAGCTCGGGCACCCAGCCGAAGCCGGTGCTGATGGAGCGGGCGAATTCGAAGGCCGCCCGGCCGCGCTCCACCAGATGCCGGTCGCCGGTTTTGATCCCCGTGGCGAGAATGCCAGCGACGCAGCACAGCGCGCCGTGGACGTGCCCGGCGAAGCTGCCGTCCGGGCCGAACAGGTCCGAGTGGTTCACGACGCCGCGGGCGAAAGCCGCCGCCAGGTCGATCAGATCGGGACGCTCCAACACGATGCCGGCTTGCGCGAGGGGACGGATCAATGTGCCGCCGAAGTAGAGGCCGATCTTGTCGATGTAGGCGTAGTCGTCCTGGCGCGTCGACTTGCGCCGGAGCCCGTCCGCGAGCCCGGTCAGACGGCGGCGCGCGAGCTCGTCGCCGGGACTCTCCATGACACGCGTGGTGAGCGCGTAAAGCAGGCGGGACTGATCGAACAGCTCAGCGATGTGCGCGGAGATCGGGCCATCGGGACGGTAGGCCAGTCCGTCGTCCTCAAATTTGGAATTGAGCCAACCGGCGAGCCGGTCCTGGCTGCCGATGGTGGTCGACAGGGCCGAGCCGGCCATCAGGCAGCCCTCCCAATAGCGCGCGGGCAGGTCGACAAAGTCGGGCCAGTCGTGCACCGCCGCGGGTGGGTTTTCCAGGAAGACATCGAAGTAAGTCCGGCCCAGCGCATCGACCAGACTGTCGAGGTGATGCGCGCCGAGCCGCAGGCAATCCTCCAACAGCAACGTAGTCTGGGGCGCCGCGGCGGCGTTCGGCGCGGCGCAGGCGCGCCGGGGTTGCAGACCCAAAGCTCCGGCGCCGGTCATCGCCCAGCCCGATTTGACGAGGAACTCACGTCGATTCATGGTTGTTTTCCAGTCCGCGGCAGGCCGCGTACGAACCGGGCAGTATATCGCGACGGCGCCGCGGGTGCAGAACAGAGGCGCGGGCGCGGCGTTTCGCATCTGCCCCGCCGGTCCCTGTATAGTGGCGGCAGGGAGCATGTCGCGCAAGATCATTGACCGGGCGATTTACGCGGCCGTCGGCCTGGTGGCCGCCGTGGCGGCAGTGGCGCTCTCCTACACCGCGCTCGCCGGACAATTCGACAACAATGTGGAAGACTGGCTGGCGCGGCTGCGCCCGTTGACCACGCCGGCGCGCCGCACGGCAATTGTCGCTTTCGACGAACGCACGCTGATGCGCTACGACGGCATACGCGGTTTGCGCCGCACGCTGGCCGCGGCTCTGGAGCGCCTGGCCGAGGCGCCGCCCGCCGTGGTCGCCGTCGATGTGACGCTCGCGGAGGCGGGCAATGCGGCCGACGACGCCGTGCTGGAACGGGCCTTCGCCCGCACGAAGAATCTCGCGCTGGTGTGCGAGATGATGCCGGACGGCCAGGGCTGGCAGGACCCGCCGCGGAATTTTCTCGCACGCGCCGCCGCACTCGGCCATGACAATGCTCTGCCCGGACCTTATGACAATGTGAACCGGCGCATCGCGCTGGAACGCGTGGCCGGACGCAGCCGGCGGTTCGCGCTGTCGCTCGAAGCGCTGCGGCTCGCGTTGGGCGTTCCGGCGATCGTGAGTTCGCCGACCGACGTCGCGGCCGGCCCGGTCGTAATTGAATCGCGTTGGGACGAAGGGCGGCCGATGCGGGTGCATTACCGCGAATCGGCGCTCACGCCGCACGTCTCCATCGCCGAACTGTTGAACCATCCGGCCGCCGGACGCGTGCTGGTGGGCAAAGTGGTTTTCGTCGGCGTCACGGCGCTCTCGGCCTCGCCCGACCGGCTGTTCACGCCGCTTTCGACGGTGCGACCGCTCGCCGGCGTTGAGTTCCACGCCCAGGCTTACGAAACGATGGCGGGCGGCGAATTCCTGTACGACGCGCCGTTGCTGTGGCCCGTGCTGCTGGCGCTGGCCGGAGCCACGGCCATCGCGCTACTGTTCGCCTTCGCGCCGCTCGGCTGGACGTACCCGGCGTCGGCGCTCGTTGTGCTGGCGCTACACCTAGCGCCGTGGCTCGCGTTCCGCGACAACATCGTGCTGCCCGCCTCGGCGCCGGTCGCAGGCGCGTGGATGGCGTTTCTCGGCGCGTTTTCCTACCGCTTTTTCGTAGTCCGGCGGCGTCTGGAAGTTTCCGAGTTGACCTCGGACCGCTACCAGCGCGCGTTCCGCTTCGTCGCGCACGAGTTGCGCACGCCGCTGACCGCGATCCAGGGCTCGGGCGACCTGCTCAGCCGCTATAATTTGCCGGAAGACAAGCGGCGGCAGCTCGCCGGCACCATCAGCAACGAGTCGCGGCGGTTGGGGAAGATGATCACCACGTTCCTCGACGTCGAAAAGATGAGTGCGGGCCAGATGCCGTTGCGCGTCGAGAACTTCGCCCTGCGCGACCTGATCGGCGTGGTGGTGGACCGCGCGCGGCCGCTCGCCGAGCGCAAGCAGATCGCCATCCACATCGCGTGCCCGGACGGCGCAACGCTCGCGGCCGACCGGGAGTTGATGGAGTACGTCGTTTACAACCTGCTGACGAACGCAATCAAATACTCGGAGCCGGGGAAGCAGGTATTCGTGACCGCGGCGGCGCGCGGCGGCACGGCCACCCTCACCGTCCGCGACCAGGGCATCGGCATGGACGAGGACGACCTGAAGCACCTGTTCACGCGCTTCTTTCGCAGCCAGCGCGCCGTGCAGAGTGGCGAGACGGGCACCGGCATCGGACTGGTGATTGTCGAGCAGATCGTCGCACAGCACGGCGGGCACATCGACGTCGTGAGCAAGCCGGGCGAGGGCTCGGCGTTTACAGTATCTTTGCCCCAAGCAAGATAAACTGGGAACCGGATGACTCCTATCCTCCTGGTCGAGGACGACGATTCGGTTCGGCAGACCGTCTCCATGTTTTTGGAGGTCGAGGGTTACACCGTGGACGCGGTGTCCTCAACCCGGGAAGCATTGGAAAAGCTGGCGGCGCAGAGTTACCGCGTCGTTGTCTCGGACATTTATATAGACGACCGCACGGGGCTCGATATCCTGGACGCGGCGCGCCGCGCGGACCCGGGCTGCGCGGTGATTCTCATGTCCGCCCGCGGTTCGATGGAAACCGTGATGGCGGCAACGCGCGGCGGCGCGTTCGACTATCTGGCCAAGCCCTTCGAGATGGACGACCTGCTGGAGATCATCCGGCGCGCCGTTCCAGCCGGCGGCGAGGGCGAGCCGGAAGATGACGAGGTCGATCCCGAGGAACCGCTGAACACGGGCATGATCGGCTCGTCGCCGTCGATGATCGAGATCTACAAAACGGTCTCGCGCGTCGCGCCGACCGACGCCCTGGTGCTGATCGAGGGCGAGACCGGCACGGGCAAGGAACTGATCGCCGAAGAAATACATAAGAACTCGCCGCGGGCCAGCCGGCCTTTCGTGCCGGTCGATTGCGCGTCAATGGCGCCGTCCTTGATTGAGAGCGAGCTGTTCGGCGCCATGAAGGGCGCCTATACGGGCTCGCACCAGGACCGCGTCGGCGTCTTCGAAGCCGCGAACGGCGGTACGGTGTTTCTGGACGAGGTCGGCGAGGTCGACCTGAATTTCCAGCTCAAGCTGCTGCGTTTTCTCCAGGAAAAAGAGATTCGCCCGCTCGGCTCCAGCCGCCCCCGCAAGGTCGACGTCCGGATTGTCGCGGCGACCAACAAGAACCTGCCGAAGATGGTCGAGGAAGGCAAGTTCCGCGAAGACCTGTGGTACCGCCTGGATGTCGTGCGCATCCAGGTGCCGCCGCTACGCGAACGTCCGGGCGACGTGCCGCTGCTCGCCGGAGCGTTTCTCAAGCGCTACAACGAGCGCTACAACCTGGACGCCCGGCTGACCGAAAGCGGGCTGCACGCGCTGAACGACACGACGTGGCCCGGCAATGTCCGGCAACTCCAGCACGTGATGGAGCGGCTGGTGATTCTCTCGCCCAATGGACGCATCACCGAAGACGCCGTGGCCGACGCTTTACGGTCTTCCCGTACGGCCGTCGATACCGGCGAGACGCTCGCCGAGGCCGAAGCGGACCAGGTCCGCAAGGTTCTGGCCGCGACCAATGGTAACAAGAGCCGCGCCGCGCGCATTCTGGGCATCGAGCGCAAGACGCTATACCGAAAAATCGAGCGGATGGGATTGAACTGATCCCCGGTGGATGCGGCGGGCGCGCGCTCCATACGCCGGCCAGAGCGGCGGCACGGCGCCGGTGTGTCGATTGGCGGCTCGGGCTGCTCTGTTTGTGCGCCCGCGGACGGCGGAAGGAACTCGCTCCCTATCGTCAGGGAGGCGCGAGCAGCGGCCGGGCAGGCAGGATGGATGCCGATTAGCACATCCGAAACGCCGGATTCAAGCCGCCGTCTCCCGCCTGTTCCTTATAGTATCCGCAAACGACTGATTCCAAAGCACAATAATTCCTGTTAAATCTTCCCGGAACCAGCATAGAATAGGGTTGCTCGAGAACAACGGGTCCAGGCTGGCATCTCGGCTGAAAAGGGAGGTTTTATACCATGTTTGAAACCCTCGACGATCGAATGAAGCACGACGACGAGGAGATCAGCACCTTGCGTGAGCGCATGACGAAGTGGGTCCTGATCGGGTTCGTCGCGCTCGCACTGGTGGTAGGCATCTTCTTCGCAATCCGGCAGTTAAGCTAGAACCCGGCGTCAAAAGCCAGAAGAGGGGGCGTCCCGGGGGGCGCCCCCTCTTCCGTATTCGAAGCCGAGGGAGGATAGTTGCGCCCGCAGCGGGCTGAGAAGCCGCGCACGGGCGCTTGTTTTAGTGTCCGCCAGCCGGAACGAGGTCCTGCGGCCCCAGTTGGGCCATCAACGCCCGCACCTTACGGTAATAATCGCGCCTTGGATTGTAGGTCCAGATGATCTCGTCCACCGACTTCTTGCCGCGGTAGATACTCGAGTTCTTGAGCCAGTCCGCAACGCGATAGATGCCCTCCTTGACGGACTGGAAACGGACCTTGCAGTTCGCCCAACCGAACATGTTGTTGTTGCGCGCTTCCCGGCCTCCGCCGCTCTCCATGATGGACAAACTCGGCAGCAGACGCCAGTCCAGGCCGTTTTTGTCAGCGGCCAGGAGGAAGTCGTCGGTATACCGGTGCGCCGGTGCGCCGTTATCGAGGAGGAACTGCTTGATCAGGATCCAACGAGGGTCTTTGTGCGAGGAAACCGTTTCGGCAGGAATAGGATCAGGATGGGCGACCGCTGGTGATGCCAGCAGCCCCGCAGCTAATACCAAACCACGCGAAAAGGACTTCTTCATGCGTCTAACGCCAACCTCCAAATTGGATTCTTTCGGGAATTTGTTCGCGGCAGCCGGCAAGAGCAGCTCCGCCGAGGAGTTCGAGACGCAAGGGAATGGGATGCCCACCTCAATGCGGGCTCTTTCCCCCTACGACCTCCTACTTCGAGGTCACAAAACAAGCATGGGTGCGATGGTAGCATAGGCGGATTTTCGATTGCAATCCTTTAACCCAAAGGAGAACATAAGGCGATGGATTTGATTCAGGATCGGCCGCGGAGCGAAGATCTGGACGGAAACACGCTCGCGGCGCATCCCGGACCGCCGTCCGGCCGGGCTCCGGAACGTGGCAAGAACGTCGTGCGGGCCGGAGTGTCGGGGCCGTGCGCATGTGATAACGTGAGATTTTCCGGATAACGCAGGCCCGAGGTTGAGTGCCCAAGTCCTGCCCAGCCAGAGAAAGGACCAGCCAGCCGCTGAATGGAAGCTGCCCGTGGGGCAGACATCGCCCCCGGAGTTGACTTCCCCTTGAGTTGCGAAGGCGGTCAAATGCGGTACGATCTGACCTGGATTCCTTGCCTGACTTCCGTGACAATACCGGCAGCGAACACGCGGCGTGGAGATGCGCTCAGGGCTTTGGCCTGGATCGAAGGGCCGGCACGGGCAATCGTCCGGCCGCTGCCGCTTGGAGTTTGAAGAGGACGTTCCCGCCGCCTGGCGCGCTGTGCCGGGCCGGGCGCAATGCTAGGCCGCCGGAGATATGCCAATGAAATCGAATCTCGACACGATCGCTGAAGAAATCCAGCAGTACCTGGCCGCCGAGCACTTCATCGTTTTTCGCAGCATGAGCCGTTCGGAAGACGAGGCCCCCACGATTTACTGGGACACCGACCGTCAACCCGACTACAAAGCGTTCCTTTACTGCGCGCTGCAACTTGGCGTGCGGCTGGTCCACTTCCACACGCGCGAGTTTTCCCAGGAGCATCGCGAGGAAGCGCTCGACCGGCTGGGGGAATGCGAACTCGGGCACGACGAGAAGCACGACCTCGAACATCGCATCAACGAACTGGCGATCTATGAAGGGCTGACCTGCGCCATCGAGCTGTCATTCGACTTCGAGGGCCGGATCTACTTCTTCGAGCTGCGCACCGAGTGGTATGACGAATGGAACGATATCCTCGACGAACTCGAGGACGCCACGCCGGGCGAAGACGGGCAGGAACCTTTCAGCGGATATTACTCGAACAACTGAGCGCCCATGGTGAGCCAAGCTGCTCGATGGAGCCTCAAAGAAGTCGCTGAAGACGCCGCGAAAAATCTGGCCCGCTGCTGCGGCCTGAGCCTCCCGGCCGCGCGCGTGCTGTGGGGCCGCGGCTTGCGCGACGAAGCTTCCGCGCGGCAGTTTTTGCGGCCGGAACTGCGCTATCTGCACGATCCGTTTCTGATGCGCGGCATGGACCGCGCGGTGGAACGCCTGCGCCGCGCCTTGACCGCTCGCGAGCCGGTGATGCTCTACGGCGATTACGACGTGGACGGCGTTTCGAGCGTGGTGCTGCTGCTGACCATGCTCCGGCTGATGGGCCACGACGCCACCTTCCACGTGCCCGACCGGCTGAAAGACGGCTACGGCATGCAGACCGCGGTGGTCGAGCAGGCGGCGCGTGACGGCGTCCGGCTGATCGTCAGTCTGGACACCGGCATCCGCGCATTGGAGCCGGTGGCGCGGGCCCGCGAACTCGGCATCGACGTCATCGTCACCGACCATCACCTGCCCGAAGAGGGCCTGCCGGACGCGTACGCGATCCTCGATCCGAATCAGCCCGGCTGTCCCTATCCGAACAAAGGGCTGTGCGGCGCGGGCGTCGCGCTGAAGCTGGTCCAGGCGCTGATGGAACGCGAAAACTGGCCGCCGCACCGCATCTCGGCGTTCTCCGATTCGTTCCTGGTGATGGCCGCCATCGCAACCGTCGCCGACGTGGTTCCGCTGACGGGCGAGAACCGCACCATCGTCAAACGCGGGCTGGAGCGCATCAACCGCACGACCAACACGGGTCTGAAGGCGTTGCTGAACGCGGGCGGCGTTGAGCCGGGCTCGGTGATATCGACTTCGGATATCGGCTTTCGCGTAGCGCCGCGCATCAACGCCGCGGGCCGCATGGACAATGCGAGCGACGTGGTGGAACTGTTCATGACCCAGGACGAAGCGCGCGCGCGGGCGATCGCGACGCGGCTGGACGGCCTGAACGTCGAACGCCAGAAGGCCGGCGAAGACGTGGTGCGCGACATCATGGAGACCTTGCGCGGGCAGCATCCAAGCGAAGATCAGGCGGGCCTCGTCTTTTACGATCCCTCCTGGCACCGCGGCGTGGTCGGCATCGTCGCGAGCCGCGTGGTGGAGATGTACCACCGGCCCGCGCTCGTGCTCGGACGCGACGAAAAGACCGGCTATGTGCAGGGCTCCGGGCGCTCCATTCCGTCGTTCCACCTGCTGGACGCGCTGGAGTCGATCGCCGATGTCTTCGTCCGCTTCGGCGGGCATCGCCAGGCCGTTGGCGTGACGCTCGAAGAGTCGCGCGTCGAAGAGCTGCGCGAGCGCTTCAACGCGGCGGCGCAACGGCTGCTTTCCAAAGACGACCTGCAACCCGAATTGAAGATCGACGCGGAACTGCGGCTGCAGGAATTGAACGACGATTCGGCCGGTGAGATTCTGCAACTCGCGCCGTTCGGGCTCGACAACCCGGCGCCGATGTTTCTGGTGCGCAATATCGAGCTGCGCCAGCGGCCGGAAGTCTTCGGCCGCGAAGGCGAGCATTTGCGGATGCGGCTCTGCTCGGACGAGTGCTGCCAGTTCGCCAAGGCGTGGCGCTTCGCCGCCCGTATGCCGGAGTTGGAACCGGGCCGCCACATAGATGCGGTTCTCACCGTGGACACCGACTCGTACAGCCTGAAGCGCGGCTATGCCGGCTGGGGCGTCACGGTGCGCGACGTGCGGCCCGCGGCAGACTGAGCCGTTTCGAAATTGAGCGAGGCCGAAACCGGCGGTGGGGCGGAATTCATTCCGCGCGGGATTTCAATCCCGCCAAGCCGGCGAAAAAGCTGGGTGGATCCGCATGGCGAGTAGTCCAAAAACCGAGCGCGCGCTCGGTTTTTGGAAAATAAGTCTTGCCGAATCAATTCGATACAAATTCAAAATCGAGCGCGCGCTCGGTTTTGCCATTTTCGGGCGCGGGCCCGCCGCTCAATCCAGGACGACCGATTCGCCGCGCGCCGGGACTTTCACCGGCACCTTGTAGCGCTTTTCGATCTCGCCAGCCAGAACCGCCTGCGCCGCCGGTTCGCCGTGCACCACGAATACGCCCTTGAGACCTTTGGCGATCGGCGCCATCCAGTCGAGCAACTCGTGCTGGTCGGCGTGGCCGCTCAGTTCGTTCAGTTTCACGATCTCGGCCCGCAGCGGCACAGGTTCGCCGTAGATCAGGACCTCGGGCCATTTGTCCACCAGCTTGCGGCCCAGCGTGTGTTCCGCCATGAAGCCGGTGATCAGGATCGTGTTTTTGGGATTCGAAATGCCGTTGCGCAGATGGTGCAGGATGCGGCCGGCTTCGCACATGCCCGAGGCCGAGATGATCATGCAAGGCATGCGCAGGTCATTCAGCGCCTTGGACTCGGTGACCTCTTTGATGTAGCGCAAATTCTTCATCGCGAACGGATCGCCGTCGTGCTCGACCATTGCGTTGGTCTCCGCGTCGAACAGCTCGCCGTGCTTGCGGAAGACGTCGGTCGTGTTCACCGCCAGCGGGCTGTCCACGAAGATCGGAAATTCGGGAATCTTTTCGGCGTCGATCAGCTCGTGCATCAGCAGCACCAGCTCCTGCGTGCGCCCGACGGCGAAGGCCGGAACAATCAGGCGCCCGCCGCGCGCGAGCGTGCGGTTCACGGCGTCGGCGAGCTTCTGGCTGACAGCTTCGAGCGGCTTGTGCAGCCGGTCGCCGTAGGTCGACTCGACGATCAGGTAATCGCACGGCGGCAGCGGCTCCGGATCTTTCGTGATCGGCAGATTGCGGCGGCCGACGTCGCCCGAAAAGGCAAGCGTCCGGTGCGTGCCGTTTTCCTGAATGTCGAGCACCATGGCCGTGGAGCCAAGCATGTGACCGGCATCGTAGGAGCGGTACGTCAGGCCGGGCCCGACCTCGCGCGGTTGATCCTGTTCGGCCGGCTGGAACAGCGGCAGCGTGCGCTCGGCGTCCTCGACGGAGTAGAGCGGCTCGACGATCTCCGGCGTTTCCAGTTCCCCGAGGGAGTGGCGGCGATGGTTGCGCTTGGCCATGAACAGCGCGTCCTTCTCTTGCAGGAACGCGGAGTCGGGGAGCATGTACTTGCACAGGTCCGTGGTGGCCGGCGAGGCGACGATCGGGCCATGGAAGCCGTTCTTCACGAGCGTCGGCAGGTTGCCCGTGTGATCGATGTGGGCGTGCGAGACCAGCACGGCATCGATGGAATCCGCCGGGAAAGGCAGCGTGGCGTTGCGTTCGCGGGCCTCTTTGCGGTGGCCCTGGTAAAGCCCGCAATCCAGCAGGTAGCGCTGGCCGTTCAACGCCAGCAGGTGCATCGAACCGGTAACGGTTTGAGCAGCGCCCCAAAACGTCAGTTTCATACCGAAATCATTTCACAAACGGAGGGTCGATCTGGATGCGCGTCTGTAACTTCACCAGGCTTGCGGTGACGTGAGCACGCACTTTTTTCTCCGTCCCGTTTCAAACAGATCGAAAAGCAATGGGACCGCGCGGTTTCCAGGTTATCCTTTCATCATCTTCGACAAGCGAGCCGGCCGGTCCCGCGGGCCGGCCCCGGGCGGAGGGGCGGGCCCGCCAGGGCAACCGCCGGAAACGTGCGGGAGCGAAGCCGGAACAACCAGAGGAGGCCAACCAGATGTTGCTGGGAAATGCCGTCGGAAATGGCGCGTCCAACCAGGCGCGTGACGTCAAAATCGTTCAGCTCCTGCTGAACATGAACCTGGCCCGCATCCCGGGCACTGCCGTGCTGAGCGTGGACGGGCAGTTCGGCTCCGTAACAGCGGCGGCCATCGCCGCCTTTCAAGCGCAGGCGCTGGGCAACGGCGCGCCCGACGGTATGGTGACGAACGCGAGCGAGACGCTGGCGGAATTGCAGCGCGGGCTGCCCGCCGGGCTGACCGCGGAGAAGTTCCAACTGGTGATGCTGAACGCCAGGCCATCGAAGCTCGATTTGTTTTATCAACCGGTGATCGACCGCATGCAGGCGGCCGGCATCGACACCCCGCTGCGCATGGCGCATTTTCTGGCCCAGACTGGTCACGAAAGCGGCGATTTGCTCTATACCGAAGAGATCGCCAGCGGTCAGGCGTACGAGGGGCGGACCGACCTGGGCAATACGCAACCGGGCGACGGTCCGAAGTTCAAGGGGCGCGGTCTGATCCAGCTCACCGGGCGCGCGAACTACGTCGCCTACGGGCAGTCGATCGGCCAGGATCTGACGGTCGACGGCAATTGGGCCCGCGTGGCCAGCGACCCGACGCTCGCCGTGGACGTGGCCTGCTGGTACTGGAACCGGCATGGGTTGAACACCTACGCCGACGCCGACGACCTGGATACAGTCACACAGCGCATCAATGGCGGGCTGAACGGGCTGCAGGACCGGGCCGACCATCTGGAGCGGGCCAAGTTCGGGCTGCGGATCGGCTAGCTCGCGCGCCGGGCGGCGCGGCTTGGAAACGGATGCACCTTGGAAACGGAGCCGCAACCGTGAGGGAGCGGTGGCATCTTATGCGTTATCAGTCGTTTGCAGCCCACCCGCGCGGCAACTTACGCGACGGAGATGAGCTGCCCACGGAGCGGGCTCTGGAGAGCCCGCGCGGTTCTGGAGAACCGCCCCACTCGGCGCGCGGGCCGCTATACTGCAAAACGGGAGGCGGAAGAAGGCTTCCCGAGAGCAACAATGCACAACCCGCTGGACTACTTAACTGAACAACTCAACGAGTTCAAGCGCACGGGGAGCTACTTCCGGCTGCGCGAGCTCGAAAGTGCCTGCGAGCCGGTCAGCCGCGTGGACGGCAAAGAGGTGATCAACCTCGCGTCCAACAATTACCTGGGCCTGGCCAACCATCCGAAGCTGAAGGAAGCGGCGATCGAGGCCGTGCGCAAGTACGGCGCCGGGTCGGGCGCGGTGCGCACGATCACCGGCACCATGGACCTGCACATGCAGCTCGAACGGCGCATCGCGAAGTTCAAGCATGCCGAAGCGTGCGTGGTCTTCCAGAGCGGCTTCACGGCTAACGCGGGAACGGTCAGCTCGATCCTCACGCCGGACGATCACATCATCTCGGACGAGTTGAACCATGCCTCGATCATCGACGGCTGCCGCCTGTCGCGCGCCAAGATCCACGTCTTCCGCCACCGCGACGTCGCCCACGCCGAAGAGGTGCTGCAAGGGCTGAAGGACAAGCCGGGCCACAAGCTGCTGATCACCGACGGCGTCTTTTCGATGGACGGCGACATCGGCCCGCTGGATAAGCTGACCGGGTTGGCCGAGCGTTACGGCGCCATCATGATGGTGGACGACGCGCACTCGTCCGGCGTGCTGGGACGCAATGGCCGCGGCACGGTGGATCATTTCAACCTGCACGGGCGCGTGCAAATCCAGGTCGGCACGCTTTCCAAGGCCGTCAGCGTGCTCGGCGGCTACGTCTGCGGCAGCCAGGACCTGATCGAATTCCTGTACCATCGCGCCCGGCCGTTCCTCTTCTCAACGTCCCATCCGCCAGCCGTTACGGCCGCCTGCATGGCCGCGTTCGACATCCTCGAAAACGAGCCGGAACGCGTGCAGACGCTGTGGGACAACACGAACTATTACAAAGGACTGCTGCGGCAGGCCGGCTTCGACACGGGCGCGAGCGAGACGCCGATCACCCCGGTGATTGTGGGCGAAGCGAAGACCGCGCACGCCTTCTCCGCCGAGTTGTTCAAAGAAGGACTGTGGGCGACGGGCATCGGCTTCCCCACCGTGCCGAAAGACAAGGCGCGCATCCGGACGATTGTTACCGCCGCGCACACGCACGAGCAGTTGGATCGCGCCGTCGAGATCCTCACCCGCGTCGCCAAACGGATGGGCATCCTGGCGAACTGACATCTGGCCGCGATACTTCCGTGACGTGGGCCCGCCCGGCGTCACGGAAGTATCGCGCTCCCCAAAGTGGGGCGGACCGCCGTTCGAAGCGGGACGGACCTCCAGGACCGCGCGGGGCCTCCAGAGCCCGTTGCGTTGAGCAGATATTTCTCTACGCCAAACCGCGAACGTGAGAGCGCAGGAATCTATAAGTCTCTGGCAGACTTACAGATACCACCGCTCCCTCACGGTCGCGGCTCCGTTTCGGAGCAGAGCGCTTACCAGGGCAGCGGCTTGCCCATGTGAAGGTAGGCTCCGCTCGGACCGTCGTCACCAAGCAGCGCCAGTTCGACGCTCGTCTTGGCGCCATCCGTGATTTCCATGGGCGCTTCCTGGCCACCCATGTCCGTCTTTACCCACCCTGGGTGCGCGCTGTTCACCTTGATCTTCGTGTCTTTCAAAGCTGCGGCGAGGTGGATGGTGAAGGCGTTCACCGCCGTCTTCGAGGCGTTGTAGGCCAGCGATTTGCTGCCCGCAATGGGCGATTTCGGATCGCTGTGCAACGTGAGCGAGCCGAGAATGCTGGACAGATTGACGATGCGGCCCGCCGGGCTCTTGCGCAGCAGCGGCAGCAGCGCCTGGGTCACTTCGACCACGGCGAAGAAGTTCGTGTCGAACGTTTTCCGTAGGACCGCCGATGTGACGGTCGTCGAGTTGTTGCCCGTAAAGCCGTCTTCGGCATTGATTCCCGCATTGTTAATCAGGATGTCGAGACGCCCGTACTTCGACGCGATGAACTCCGCGGCGGCCTGAATGTCGGCGCTGGACGTCACTTCGAGCTTGACGGGCACTGCATCGACGCCGTCTTCCTTGAGCTCCGCCGCGGCGGCCGCGGCTTTCTGCGTGTCGCGAGCGCCCACCAGAACTGTAATACCCTGGCGGCCCAGCAGACGTGCCGTTTCCAGTCCGATGCCCTTACCGGCGCCGGTAATCAAAGCGACCTTTCCCGAATGAATACTCATGTCTAGCATGATGCGGCGTACGGCCCGGCGGCGCGGGAAAAACCGGAGTCGCGGCCACGGCCGGCTTCCACGGGCCTGCCCGCCAGCGCCGCGGATGTCCCGAAATTGGAGAGATCTTATGAATTATCAGCAAGTTGAAGCCAGCCAGCGGCCGGGCGCGCCGCGGATCGTGCGGTTGCCGCGCTACATATCCCGAACGGCGCCACGCGCGCCGTGCGGCAGGACAGGCGGGGACACCGCAGTCCCACAAGCGAAACCCAAACGACGCGCCGGCCTCCAGTACCGGCGCGCTTCGCCGGCCCCGCGCGAGTGCAGCCCATCGCTCGCGCGTGCGAGCGATGGTTTCAATTGATCTACACTAAGAGCATGCCGAGCCCCTCCTTGGGGGCGGGGGAACCAAATCCCGGGGCGCATCCGGCGCCGGGGCGGCCACGAAGCCGCCGAACGCCGGTAGGGTACTTTCAAGCCCGAGCCCGTCAGCTTACCTCGCAGGCGAAATTGACAGCCGCCCGCCAGCGCGTTTCGCGGGCGCGACAGGAGCCTTTTTCCCGTGTTGCAGATGAATCCGGCCGGAGGGCCGCCACGCGCGTCGTGGTGGGAAGCCGCCCTCCCGTTGGCTTCTTTGGGATCTGGCGGGTTGCCGCGATGGCGCTTTGCAGCCCGGCCGGCCGCGCCGGAGGAACGGACGCGGCCGGCGCTACGGTTCCCTGGTTCCACTCTTTATCCCGCCGTCCAGTGGCGCGCCGTGCGCCGCATCCATCGAAAGCCAGAGCATGCCCGTCCGTGGCGGCGGCGCAAAGTTGAATCGAGGGCAGGTCTGGCGGCATTGATTTACATTAGAAATATGCGAAGTCCCGCCTTCGGGACGCAGGGATTCATCCCACGAGCGCGTCTGGCGCTGGAACGGCCTCGAAACGGCTGTACGCCGGCAGGGTACTTTCAAGCGGAGCCCGTCAGCTTAACTCGCAGGCCAATTTGGATTGAGACCGCACGCCGCGGGTAATGCGGAAGCGTCAGAGGAGAGTCATTCGTGCTCACAGGTGAATCGGACCACAAAACGACAACCAAGGTCGTAGTGGCTTCGACCGTGATGCTGTCCTTCATCTCGTTCTGGAAGGCAGCGGCCATTGTCCTTTGCGACTTGGGCAGTTCCGCATTTTACGCCGGCGGCATCGCCGAAACGGCGGTCGGCAAATCGGCGCCGTGGTTCATCCTGGCGATCATGCTGCTGGCGTACGCCGTCCGCGCGGTCTACATCGAAAGCTGCAGCATGTTCGTCCGCGGCGGCGTGTACAAGGTGGTGCACGAGGCGCTGGGCGGCACTCTGGCCAAGTTCTCGGTATCGGCTTTGCTCTTCGATTACGTGCTGACCGGCCCCATCAGCGGCGTCAGCGCGGGCCTGTATATCGCCGGGCTCTTCAACGAAACGATGGATGCCATGGGGCTCCACTCCTGGACCATCCATCCCCGCTTCTTCGCGGCAAGTTTCGCGATTGTAGTGACCATCTACTTCTGGCGCAAGAACATCGTCGGCGTGCAGGAGTCGAGCCAGAAGGCTTTGCAGATCATGCAGTTAACCACGGTGATGGTGGTGATGCTGCTCGGCTGGGCTCTGCTTACGGTCTTTGTGAAAGGCTACCAGCCGGTGCCGCTGCCCTCGGCGGCCAACTTCCGCGTCTCCAGCGAATCGCTCGGCTGGCTGGACGGGACAGGCGCCGAAAAGCTGGTCTGGGTGCTGGTGATGATCGGCATTGGCCACTCGCTGCTGGCCATGAGCGGCTACGAAAGCCTGGCCCAGGTGAACCGCGAGATCGCCCATCCCAAGCTCAAAAATCTGCAACGGGCCGGCACGGTGGTGTTCGTTTACAGCCTGATCTTCACCTCGATGGTGTCGTTCTTCGCCGTGATGCTGATTCCGGATAAGGAACGGACGACGGTCTTCATCGACAACCTGATCGGCGGCCTGGCGATGAATCTATGGGGTCCGCTGTGGGCCCGGTTGTCGTTCCACGCCTTCGTCGTGGTGGTCGGCGCCGTCATCCTTTCCGGCGCCGTGAATACCGCCATTCTCGGCTCGAACGGCGTGTTGAACCGCGTGGCGGAGGATGGCGTCCTGCCGGATGCCTTGCGCAAACCGCATCGCCGCTTCGGCACGTCGTACCGCCTGATCAATACGATCGTCGTCCTGCAGTTGATCACCATTCTCATCAGCGGCGGCGATGTCTACCTGTTGGGCGAGGCGTATGCCTTCGGCGTGGTCTGGAGCTTCGCGATGAAGTCGCTGTCCGTGCTGGTGCTGCGTTACAAGCAGCCCGAGAAGCGCGAATGGCGCGTGCCGCTCAACATCAAAATCGGCAAGCTGGAACTGCCCATCGGGCTGATGCTGATCACGGCGATGCTCTTCGTCCTGGCGATCGTCAACCTGCTCACGAAGAAGACGGCGACCATCTCCGGCCTCGCTTTTACCCTGACGCTCTTCGTTGTGTTCGAGGTTAGCGAGAAGATCCACAAGCGCCACCGCAAGGCAGGCGCGCCGGGCGAACTCGAGGTGTTCAATCTGGAGGAAGCGCCCGAATCCGAGACCGTCCTGCCGCAGGTGCGGCCCGGCGGAGTGCTCGTCGCGGTGCGCAACCCGAACCGGTTGGACGCGGTGCAGCGGGCGCTCGACAAGACCAACACCCGCGAGATGGACATCGTCGTCATGACCGTCAAGCGCCTGACCAGCGCGGGTTCCGGCGAGCATGACCTCGATACGGATCAGGTCTTCTCGGAGGACATCCAGGTCCTGTTCAGCAAAGTGGTCACCTTGGCCGAAAAGGCCGGCAAACACGTGGAACTGCTGGTCGTGCCGGGTCCCGATCCCAACGAGGTGATCCTGGAAACGGCCGCCAATCTGAATTCCAGCAGCATTATGATCGGCGTCTCGGGCAAGATGCCGCTCGACGCCCTGGCCAAGACCTTCGGCGACGCCTGGGAAAACCTGCCGGCGCCGCGGCCCAAACTGTCGCTCGAAATCGTGTCGCCCGGCATGGACGAGCGAAACTTCGTAAATCTGGGACCGCACCCGCCGCGGCTGTGGCCCGAAGACGAAGACCTGCTGCACAAGCTGTGGCTGGAGATGGCGCATAGCGAACCGAACCGCGTGATCCATCACCGCGACATCGTGCGCCTGGCGCTGCGCCGTCTGGAACGCGACTGGCACGCCGGGAAGAAGGGCGAACTGCTCGACGAAGCCGAGGACAAAAACTCCTGACGCCGGCCACGGCTCCGCCGGCAGCCTCGCGGGCAGTGCCGGAGAGCGCGGCAATTCGCGCAAGAGTAAGGTGAGGATCCGGAATGGGTGAGATCAACGTACGGCCGGCGATGCCGGAAGACGCGGAGTTCCTTGTACATGGCAACGCGGAGATGGCTCTGGAGACCGAGCAGCTTTCGCTCGATCTCGACCGTCTGCGCGACGGCGTTCACGCGGTCTTCGACCAGCCCTCGCGCGGGCGCTACTTCATTGCCGAACTCGACGGCCGCCGCGCCGGCCAGTTGCTGATCACCTACGAATGGTCCGATTGGCGCAACGGCGCTTTCTGGTGGATCCAGAGCGTGCACGTCGAGCAGCAGTTCCGGCGCCAGGGCGTGTTCCGGACGCTCTACCGCCAGCTCGAAGCGCAGGCGCGGGCCACGCCCGGAGTCTGTGGCCTGCGGCTGTATGTGGAAGATCACAACAGGCGGGCGCAAAACACGTACGAGAGCGTCGGCATGCGGCGTTCGGTCTACCAGCTCTTCGAAACCGACTTCGTTCTTTCGCGCGGCTGAGCGCGACCGGTGCGCTCCGACGAATCAGCAACTTAGCCACACTCCCGAGCGAATGTAGTGGTGAGACCCCGGCGCTGCCTCCGCGGAGTCTCGCGTGCTGTCCAAACAAGCTGCCATCGTGCCGGTTGTTGGAATTCTCTACGGCAGTGTTGGGACTTTCATCGGGCGTCTGGCGCCCGTTCGGCCCGCCTTCCGTTTAGAATCAATGAAATAGCATTTCCCGAGGTTTGGCCCGCTGCGTGCACAGGATTGGGCGCCGGCAAGAGCAGGCACAAGGAGCACAAAACAATGGCAGTCGTACTCATCATCATCACCTTCGCGGTGTTCATCGCAATCGATTGGTTCATGAACCACGGGAAAGCGCCCGCCCTCAGTTTCGAGGCCCAGCACGCAGGCCAGGAGCCCTTTGACGAGGTCATCGCGGGCTTCCATCTGCCCAAGGCCCTCCGCTATCACCCCGGTCACACCTGGGTCCAGCGCGAGCGGAAGAACCTGGACCGCGTCGGAGCGGACGAATTCGCCGCCATCTTCGCCGGCCCCGTCGACCGCATCGAACTGCCTAAGCCCGGCACCTGGGTGCGCCAGGGGCAGAAGGCTATCTCCTTCTATCGCAACGAAGAAAAGATCGAGCTGGTCTCGCCGGTCGAGGGTGAAGTCGTCGAAGTGAATCAGGATCTGGCCACCAACCCGGCGTTGCTGCGCAAGGACCCGTATGGCAACGGCTGGCTGATGGCGGTCTTCGCGCCCGACGAAGAGGGCCCGTCGCGCAACCTGCTGCCCACGAACCTGATCGCGGCCTGGATGCGGGAAGCCGCCGAGAAGTTCTACCAGCTCCAGCCCATGCCGGCCGGCGTCACCGCCGCCGATGGCGGACGCCCTTCCGAGATGGCCACTGCGTCGCTTTCTCCAGAAGTGTGGAAAAAATCAGCAAAAGAGTTCTTTCTTAGCTAATTAACCTTCCAACATGTGTTGAGAAACCCTACCTTCGGACAAAATAGTCTGATATACAGGAGGTAGGGTTTCTCATTTTAGGAGAAAGAGATGGCAAAGGCGATTCTTTACGACAGCACTATTTGCATCGGCTGTCGTCAGTGCGAAGAGGCTTGCGCCGCGGGCAAAAAACTCGCATATAACGATAAGATCGCCGCCGAAGAACGCCTCTCGGAACGCAAGCTCACCACCGTCCGGACTTACGGCGATCGCTTTTCCCGCAAGCTGTGCATGCACTGCCAGGAACCGAGCTGCGCCTCGGTCTGTCCGGTAGGCGCCCTGGAGAAGACCAAGCTCGGGCCGGTGGTCTATCACGAGGACCGCTGCATGGGGTGCCGCTACTGCATGGTCGCCTGCCCCTTCCAGGTACCGGTGTACGAGTGGAATTCGCGGCTGCCGCGCATGCGCAAGTGCGACATGTGCGTCGACAAACTGGCGCAGGGCGGCATTACGCGCTGTAGCGAAGTCTGCCCGGTGAATGCCACCATCACCGGCGAGAGGGACGCGTTGATCGCGGAAGCCCGCAAGCGCCTGGCGGAGAAGCCGTCCGATTACTATCCCGCCGTCTACGGGGTGAACGAGGCGGGTGGCACGTCGGTGTTCGTCCTTTCCGCTGTGCCCTTCAACCAGATCGGCTACAACACACAGATCCCGAAATCGTCCATGCCGCAACTGACCTGGAACGTCCTGCAGCACATCCCGCAGGTGGTCGCCGTCGGGACGGTTCTGATGGGCGGCATTTACTGGATTACCAGCCGGCGCGAAGACGTCGCCCGCGAGGAGGGACGCTGATGGCCCGCCGGTCCTTTTTCACATTCTGGAGAGCCGTTGGGGCGGCTCTCATGCTGGCGGCTCTGGCCGCAACGGTCCTGCGCTTTGGGGGCAGCCTGGGGGCATCCACGAACCTGAACGACCGGTTCCCGTGGGGCATCTGGATCGGATTCGACGTTTTGTGCGGGGTGGGTCTGGCCGCGGGCGGTTTCACGCTCGCCGCCACGGTGCACATCTTCCATTTGAAGCGCTTTGAGCCCATCGTCCGGCCGGCTATTCTCACGGCGTTTCTGGGTTACCTCCTGGTGTGTCTAGCACTCATGTTCGACCTGGGGCGGCCCTGGAACATCTGGCACCCGCTGGTGATGTGGAATCCGCACTCGGTCATGTTCGAGGTCGGTTGGTGTGTGACGCTTTACACGACCGTGCTCGGGCTTGAATTCCTGCCGTTGGTGCTCGAACGCTTCCGGCTGGAGCGGGCGCGGCAGATGCTGCGGCGCATCATGATCCCGATCGTCATCCTGGGCGTGATCCTCTCGACGCTGCATCAGAGCTCGCTGGGCACGCTGTTCCTGATCGTTCCGGAAAAGATGAACGCGCTCTGGTACACGCCGCTGCTGCCCATCCTCTTTTTCGTCTCGGCCATCGCGACCGGCCTGGCGATGACGATCTTCGAAAGCTGGCACAGCGCGCGCGCGTTCGCCCGGCAGCTCGAATTTCCTCTTGTCCAGAAGCTGTCGCGCGTCCTCGCCGTCATGATCGCGGTCTACCTGGCCATGCGATTCATGGATCTCTCGGGACGGCACGCCTGGGGCATGATGGATCAGCCCGGGCTGGAACGCTGGCTGTTTGGACTGGAGATCGTGTTGATGGGCGTGCCGATGCTGCTGTTGTTCCGCGAGCGCACGCGCCGCAGCCCGCAGGCGATCTATCTCTGCGCGGTCCTGTACCTGCTCGGCTTCGTCACGAACCGGCTGAACGTCGGCATCACTTCGATGGAACGCGCGTCGGGAGTGCAGTATATTCCCAAATGGAGCGAGGTTGCCGTGACGCTTGGACTCGTCGCCGCCGGGTTCGCCATTTTCCGCGTGGCGGCGCATTATCTGCCCGTGTTTGAAGAAGAAGTGCCGCCCCCTCCTCCAGCGGCGTGGGAAGCTGAGGCCACTCGAGCCTACAGCGTCTCGCGCAGCGAGTAGGTGATGCCAGAACGCTCTGCCATTCGCATGCCCCGTCTGGGCCTGGCGGCCCGGTTGGCGGCGTGTCTCATCGGCGGGGCGATCATCTACTCGGCCTGCTTTACCTTCTTCCAGCAGCGCATGGAACAGCGCCAGCAGGAATCGCTGGTCAGCATGAGCGCGGCCCGCATCGCCGACGTCGTGCGCAACAGCACGCGCGACGCCATGATGCACAACGACCGCGAGCGGCTCTACGTCATGATCCGCGACATCGGCCGCGAGCCCGGTATGCGGCTGCTGCGCATCATCAGCGAAGAGGGTCTGGTCCGCCACTCGACGCGCACGAACGAAATCGGCACGATGGTGGACAAGAAAGCCGAAGCCTGCTTCGGCTGCCACGAGCAGGACAAGCCGCTCGCCCGCCTGCCCAACAAGGCGCGCTCGCGGGTCTTCAGCGAGCCCGACGGCCACCGCACGCTGGCCATCATTCTGCCGATCGAAAACTCGCCGGATTGCAGCAACGCCGCCTGCCACGCGCATCCCTCCGAGCGCAAGGTCCTGGGCGTGATCGACGCTCATCTGGCGCTCGACAGCGTGGACGCGCAGCTCGCCGAAAACCGCAGGCACATGATGGCCTTCACCATCGGCGCGGCGCTGATCGTCAGCCTGCTGAGCGTGGTCTTCATTTTCATCTTTGTGCACCGCCCCGTGCGCGAGCTGATTTATGGAACGGTGAAGATCGGGCGCGGCGACCTGAATCATCGGATTCACGTTGAATCGACCGACGAGTTCGGCCTGCTCGCGGCCGCTTTCAACCACATGGCCGCAGAGCTGAGCAAGGCCTATGGCGAGTTGCAGGAGTGGGCCCGCCGTCTGGAAGACCGTGTCCATGAAAAGACGGAGGAGCTCGAAAAGGCGCACAAGGGCATGATCCATTCCGAAAAAATGGCGTCGCTCGGCAAGCTCGCCGCCACGGTCGCGCACGAGGTGAACAATCCGCTGTTCGGTATGCTCACCTACGCCCGTCTGACGTCCAAGGAGATCGCAAAGTCGGATCTGCCCGACGACAAGCGCAAGCGCATTCTGGAATACCAGGAGATCATCGACCGCGAGAGCAAACGCTGCGGAGATTTGATGAAAGGTCTGCTGACTTTCGCCCGCCAGTCGCCTCCGCAGCACGCCATGACGCAGATCAATCAAATCGTCGAAAGATCGCGGGCGCTCGTGGCGCATCAATATGAGTTGGCGCAGATCGAACTGATGATCGACGTTGACCCGGCGCTGCCGGAGATCTCCTGCGACCCGGACCAGATCCAGCAAGTCCTCATCGTGCTGCTCGTGAACGCCTGCGAGGCCATGGGGCAGGGCGGATCGGTTACGGTCCGCACCGCGGCGCTGGAAAATGGCCAGGGCGTGCTGCTGAGCGTGCGCGACACAGGCCCCGGGATCCCGGACGATCTGCAGGCCCAGATCTTCGAACCGTTCTTCAGCACGAAGGACGACCAGCATCGCACCGGCCTCGGACTCGCCGTGGCGCGCGGCATCGTCGACCGGCACGGCGGTACGATTACCGTGGTGTCCGAACCAGGCAAGGGCGCGGAGTTCCGGGTGCAATTGCCCGTCGCGACAGGGCCGCAACCCGCATCCGCAATAGCAAGAGAGAGCACATGAGCACGACCCGTATATTGATCGTGGATGACGAACTCGTGGTGCGCGATTCCCTCGCGCGATGGTTTGAAAGCGAAGACTTCGAAGTCGTCACGGCTCCTTCGGCAACCGAAGCGCTCGCCCAGGTCACGCATGACCGGTTCGATCTGGCGCTGGTGGACATCAAGATGCCGGGTGTGGATGGCATCGAGTTGCAGCAGCGCCTGTGCCAGGCCGATCCCGCTCTGCCCGTCATCATCATGACCGGCTACGCGTCGGTCGAGACCGCTGTGAAGGCGCTCAAGAACGGCGCATACGACTACATCACCAAGCCCTTCGATCCCGATGAACTCGTCCATCTGGTGCGCAACGCCGTGTCGCATCGCGCCGCGGAAAAGGAAGTCGCGAAGCTCAAGGAGAACCTGAGCCAGATCTATCCCGACACGCAACTGATCGGGCAGAGCCCCGGGATGCGCCGCGTGGTCGAGATGGTCGAGATGGTCGCCTCCAGCGACGCCACCGTGTTGATCACGGGCGAGAGCGGGACCGGCAAGGAGATTGTCGCGCGCGCCATCCACGCCGCCAGCCCGCGCCGTTTCAGCCCGCTGGTTGCGATCCATTGCGGCGCGCTGACCGAGTCGCTGCTTGAAAGCGAGCTCTTCGGCTACGAAAAGGGCGCATTCACCGGCGCGCAGGCGCGCAAGAAAGGCAAGTTCGAAGTCGCCGACGGCGGCACCGTTTTCCTCGACGAAATCAGCGATATCACTTTGAAGACGCAGACCGACCTGCTGCGCGTCTTGCAGGAAAAGGAGATCGTGCGCGTCGGCGACTCGACGCCCGTGAAGGTCGACTTCCGCGTGGTTGCGGCGACCAACAAGCGGCTGGAGCGGCTGGTCGAAGCGGGCACATTCCGGCCCGATCTTTACTACCGCCTGAACGTCTTCAACATCGACATCCCGCCGCTGCGCGAACGGCGCGAAGACATCCCGGTGCTCGCGCGCCATTTCATCGACAAATTCGCCGCGTCGATGAACCGCACGGCTCCGCGGCTCGCGCCCCGTACGCTCGAATTGCTGCTCAGCTACCACTGGCCGGGCAACGTGCGCGAATTGGAGAACGCGATCGAACGCGCGTTGCTGATCAACCGCGAGAACGACCTGCCGCCCGAGGCGTTTCCCTTCCAGGTGAATCCGGCCCAGCCCATCTACGGCCAGCGTCTGGAAGATGTGGAGCGCGTGCACATCGAGAAAATTCTCGCGGAGACCAACTGGAATCTCTCGCGCACGGCGCGGCTGCTCGACATCGACCGCACGACGCTCTACAACAAGATCCGCCGCTATGGGCTCAAAGAGCCCGACCACAGGAACGTATCCGCGGAGTAGCGTGTGGGGCGGCTCTCCAGAGCCGCGCGGGGCCTCCAGGCCCCGCAAGTAAAGGTCGAAGGCGCGCCAAACCTTAAGGCGGTTCTCGGGCGAGGTGGCTGGTTTTGTGATGAAGAGCGTCGAGCTGATCCGCGCGGGCGGCGATCCGCGTACGGTGCCGCCGCTGCCATTGCTGGACCGCCTGTCGGCCACACTCGCCGCGCGGCTCGGCGTCTCCTGCCATGTTCGCGAAGCGGTTCTGGAAATCGGCTTCGCCGAGGACCTCGCACGCGGCCAGTATTATTCTTCCGGTATTCTCGCTTCCCTGGCCCCGCCGCCCGCCGACCACGTCGCACTCGTTGTCACCGAGGCGGATCTGTTTGTTCCCGTGCTCACCTTTGTCTTCGGCGAAGCGCAATTGAGCGGACCGCGCGCGATCGTCTCCACGCACCGCCTGCGCGAGCCGTTTTACGGTCAGCCCGAGGATGCCGCGAAGCTGAATTTGCGGCTGGCCAAGGAAGCGCTTCATGAACTCGGCCACACGCAGGGCTTGCGCCATTGCGACAACTGGCGCTGCGCCATGGCGTCGAGCCATGCGGTCGAACGCCTCGATTTGAAAGAAGCCCAATACTGCCGCCGCTGCCTCGACCGGCTGTACGGATGATTCGCCTCAGCGCTCCTCCGGTTTGAGCCGCTACAATCCTTGGAATAGACATGCATTTCCAACGACGCGGTCTTCCTTGCGCGGGACTGCTGCTGAGCGGACTGTGCGCCATCTGGCCCGTCTCGGCAGTGGATCTCGACGCCGCCACGCGCGATCTCTCGCGCGGCATCCTGAAGCAACTCATCGAGATCAACACGACCGACTCGGTGGGCAGTACAACCGTTGCCGCCGAGGCCATGGCGCAGCGTCTGCTGGACGCAGGCTTTCCGCGCGCCGACGTGCAGGTGCTCGGGCCGAATGCGCGCAAGGGCAACATGGTGGCGCGGCTGCACGGCACGGACGCATCGCTCAAGCCCATCCTGCTGATCGGCCATCTCGACGTGGTCGAAGCGCGCCGCGAGGACTGGACCACCGACCCGTTCCAGTTCGTCGAGAAAGACGGCTACTTCTACGGCCGCGGCACGCAGGACATGAAGGACTGCGACGCCACTTTGGTGACCGCCTTCATACGCCTGAAGCAGGAAGGCTATCGCCCCGAGCGCGATCTGATTCTTGCGCTCACCGCCGGCGAGGAGACCGGGCAATCGAACGGCGTCGACTGGCTGCTGAAGAACCATCGCGAACTGGTCGCCGCCGAGTTCGTGCTGAACGCCGACATGGGCGGCGTGACGTCGAAGAACGGCAAGGTGATCAACGTCGATGTCGAAGCCAGCGAGAAGCTCTACGGCGACTATCAGCTCAGCGTCACGAATCCCGGCGGGCATAGCTCGCTGCCGGTTCCCGACAACGCCGTCTATCATCTGGCGAACGCTCTGGTGCGCCTGGAGCATGCGCCGTTTCCCTTCGAACTGAACGCCGTGACGCGGCTCTATTTTGAGCGCCGCGCCGCGCTGGAGACGGGCCAGCCAGCGGCCGATATGAAGGCGATCGTGCAGACTCCGCCCGATCCGTCGGCGCTCACGCGCCTGGCCGCCGATGCGCGTTTCAATTCGCTGCTGCGCACCACCTGCGTCGCCACGCGGCTCAACGCCGGCCACGCCAACAACGCTCTGCCGCAGCTCGCGCAAGCGAACGTGAACTGCCGCATCCTGCCCGGCCACTCGCCTGAAGAGGTGCGCCAGGAGTTGATCCGCATCGTCGCCGATCCGCAGGTCGCCGTCGTTCAGACCACCGGCGCGGGCCGCAAGGCTTTCTCGCCCCTGCTGCCGCCGCCGGCCGTGCTGCACCCGCTCGAACGCGTCGCCGCTGAGCTCTGGCCCGGCGCGCCCGTCATCCCCGAGATGGAGACCGGCGCTTCGGACAGCATTTACACTGTGGCGGCGGGCATTCCCAGCTATGGCGTGAACGGCGTCGCCATCGATCAGGGCGACCTGCGCGCGCATGGCAAGGACGAACGCGTCCGCGCCAGCGCCTACTACGATGGCGTCGAGTTCTGCTATCGCTACCTGAAGGCGCTGACCGCCGCGCAATAAACGGCACGGGCACGACCGCTGCAATCACGGGCGCGCCGGGTGTAGAACACAGTGAGGGAGAGACTCGCCGATGACTGCCCCATCCCGCCTTCTGCTCGCTTCTTTCAGCTTGTTGAGCCTCTGCGCGACGGCTATCCAGGCGCAACAGGTGAGCGTCATTGTGACCTCGCAAGCCGGCGACCGGCTCGCATCCAAACCGCCCGTGCAGTTTTCCGCGGCGCCGGCGCAAGGCGCCGTGTTTCGCATCAACCCCGCCGTGCGCTTTCAGAAGATCGACGGCTTCGGCGCGTCGCTGTTGGAGGCGGGCCTGATCTGCATCAACAGTCTCGCGCCGGCCGATCAGGAAAAGCTCCTGGCCAAACTCTTCGATCCGCAAACCGGCGCGGGTTTCTCGGCGATGAAGACGGTTCTCGCCAGCACGGATTTCATGTCCGCGGGCCCCTGGTACACCTACGACGACATGCCCGGCGACGTGGACATGAAGCACTTCTCCATCGCGCGCGACCTCGGTCCGAACGGGCAGATCACGTTCATCCGGCGCGCCCGCAAGTACGGCCGCTTCCTGCTGCAGGCGCCGATGGACTATCCGCCCGACTGGATGCTCACCGCGGTGCAAAACCGCGACAAGCAGGACGTCAACCCGCAATACTACGACGCCCTGGCGCGCTACCAGATCCGCTACCTGCGGGAGTACGCGAAGCAGGGCATCGTCATCGACTACCTCAACCCCTTCAACGAACCGCTGATCTACACGAAGATCCCGTTCCAGGCGCTGGCCGTGTACGTGCGCGATCATCTGGGCCCGCAATTGGCGCAGTCGGGTCTGAAGACGAAGATCCAGTACAGCGACTTCAACGGCCGCGACCGTCTGGAGCAGGCCGTGAACGTCGCTCAGGACGACGCCGCTTTCTGGAAGTACATTTCGTCGCTCGCTTATCATGCCTACGGCTTCCACGACTTCGACAAGATCGCGGCGCTGCATGAGCGTTATCCCGCGCTGCCCATCTGGCAGACCGAGGTGTGCCACGCCTTCGAAACGGGCCGGCCTCGCAGCGAGCCGCTGCCCGATTATCGTTACGCGGACGGCGACTTCTGGGGCAACCAGATCTTCAACGACCTGGAGTCTTCCGCTTCGGCGTGGATCTACTGGAACATGATTCTCGACGAGAACGGCGGCCCGTGGGCGGTCTCCGAGGTGCACGGCAATCCGGAAGACAACGGTCAGCAGCCCGTGGTCGTCGTCGACCGCAAGCAGAAGAAGGTCACTTACCTGCCGCTCTATTACTACCTCGCGCACTTCAGCAAGTTCGTGCGCCCCGGCGCGCAGCGCATCGAGACGGCTGGCGCGGCCAATGGTATCCGCGCGCTGTCCTTTCAACTTGCGGATGGAGGCAAAGTGAGCGAGCTGTTGAACAGCCGCAACGAGCCGGCACGGGTCACGCTCGAATACGGTGAGCGGCACGTGCAGCTCGAACTACAGGCCATGTCGATTACGACGTGTCTCTGGAAATAACGCCGGCTACTCTGCGTTGAGTGTCCAGCGATCGATGTGGAACTGCGCGTTGCGCTCGTTCCACACGCCGAACTTCGCGGCCATCTGTCCGCCGTCGACCACGAGCGCGGCGCCGGTGATGTAGGACGCCATTTCGGAGGCGAGAAATACGACGGCGTTGGCGACTTCCGCGGGCTCGCCGCCGCGGCCGAGTGGCACGTGCCGGAAATACTCGCGCACAAACTCCGGCGTGGCGAAGGCCTCCGCGGTGAGCGGTGTGCGGATGAAGCCCGGGCAGACGGCATTGACGCGAATCCCGTAGGGTCCGAGTTCGTTGGCGGCAGTGTGCAAAATGCCGAGCATGCCCGCCTTCGTCGCGTTGTACGCGGTGAGGTCCGCCTCGCCGTCGAAGCTGTTCGTCGAAGCCGTGATCACAATCGCGCCGGAGCGCCGCCGCCGCATCGCCCGCGCGGCGAGTTGCACGGTCAGGAATACGCCTGTAAGGTTGACCGCCAGCGTATCGCGCCATTCCTCGTCCGTCGTCTCCGTCAGCGCGCCGTGCCGCACGATGCCGGCATTGGCAACGACGATATCGAGCGCGCCGCACGCCTCCATCGCGGCCGTCAGCGCGCCGCGATCGGTGACGTCCGCCGGCAGGAATTTCAACTCTGCGTTCAGCTCCGGCGGCGCGTTCCGGTCGAGGATCGTCACTTGCGCACCCGCGCCGGCGAGCGCCCGCGCGATCGCCTGTCCAATGCCGCTGGAACCGCCGGTGACCAGCGCCGTCTTGCCTGTCAGGTCGAGCTGCATGGGGTGATTCTAGCGCTGCGCACAGCCGGCTTCCTGGCCAGCGCCCGGCGTGTTATATTCCAGGCGTCATGAGCGGCCGCGTCATTTCGTCAGAACCGCTATTGCGTCTCACGCTCCTCGCGCTGGCGGCGTGCGGCTGGATCAACGGTCAGTCCACGCCCGCGGAATGGCAGCCGATGTTCGACGGCAAGTCTCTCGCGGGCTGGCGCGAGACTGGCTATACGGCCCGCGGCCAGGTGCGCGTCAACAAGGGCGTTCTCATTTTGGGCCGGGGCGACCCGCTGACCGGTATCAATTGGGTTGCCGACTTTCCGAAGAGCAATTACGAGTTGCGTTTCGAAGGCGCGCGTCTGCAGGGCAACGACTTCTTCGCCGCGCTCACCTTTCCTGCCGGCAATGGGTATTGCACGTGGGTGACAGGCGGCTGGGGCGGCGACATTGTCGGGCTCTCCAACATCGACGGTTGGGACGCGTCGGACAACGAAACGCGCTCGTACCTGAATTTCGAGGAGGGCCGCTGGTACACGCTGCGGTTGCGCGTCACCGATGACCGCATCATGGCGTGGATTGACGAGCAGTCCGTCATCGACGTCAACATCGCCGGACGCGAACTCACCCTCTACCGCGGTGAAACGAAACTCTCCGCGCCGTTGGGCTTCGCGTCGTACCGCACGACCGGCGGGCTGCGCAAAATCGAATACCGCCTGCTGCGCGCGCCGTCCGAAAACTGACGTGCGCGCAACAGGCGATATTGTTTAGCCGTAAACTATCCGTTCAGTTTCCAGCCCGGGCGGTACTCGCGCTTGAGGTAATCGTTCGCTTCGGGCATGTTCGTGACGCGGCCGTTCGCGGCGTCGTACTCGATTCGCTTGCCCGCGCGGTGCGCCACCAAGCCGAGCAGCATCTGCTCCATCATCGAGCCGGCGTAGTCGAAGTCGCAGTGCGTCTTCGTACTCGTCCCGTGCGTCACGCCGTTGCAGTTGCCCTTGCAGGCTTCAATCCACTCCGCCTGGAAGACGTCGGCGTGGCGGTTCGCGACCGTGCCGTTCTTCTGGTCGTCGAGGATCGACTCAACTTCGGGATTCGGCAGTCCCAATGCCGCTGGAACCGTGCCGTCCACCATCTGCACCACGGGGAAACCGTTCGCCGCGCGCTCCGTGCTCGGCCACGCCGTCATGCCCTTGGGCAGAGCAGGCTCTGGCCGCCGGGCGCGCGCCGCCGCGGGCTTCGCATTCGGAGGAGCTTGCGTCGGCTGACCCGTCCCATGCACCAGCGGCAGCAGCTCGTCCTTGCCGCGCCGCTTGTAATAGGTGAAGTCGCCGTCGTCGTTATTCGGAATGATCGTGCGCGTGGTGAAGTCAGCGAAGATGCTGCCCTTCGTGCCTTCGAAAATCGCGCCGTTGCCCACATGCGTCAGGTCGATATAGCCCTTGGGCGCTTTCGGTTTCAGCCCGCCCTGGTACCAGATGTTCTCGACCGGTCCGCGCCAACTGTTGGCCGGCAGCATGAAGTGGACCTTCAGTTTGACCGGGCAAATGTCGGGCGAGTATTTGTCGCTGACTTCCTGATCGACTTCGATCGCCGAGGGCGCCACGGCGTCGATCGCGTTCCATGCCAGGTCCATCGTGTGCGCGCCCATGTCGCCCATCTGGCCCACACCGAAGTCGCGGTACATGTTCCAGAACAGGCAGTTCATGCCATTCGAACCGCCGAAGTATTGCGGCGTGTAGGGATGGTATGGCGACGGGCCAATCCATTGTTCATACTGCAAAAACGATGGCGGCTGCCCTTCGCCCGCCGGATAGCCCGGCCGCGGCAACTCGCGCGCGTCCCAGCTATGGACGCGCTGCAACTCGCCGATCGCACCGTCGAGAATCAGCTCGCGGATGCGCTCGAAATTCGGATACGCATGACGCTGCGTGCCGTGCTGCGTCGCCAGCTTGGCCTTGTGCTTGAGGTAATTCGCGCGGACCGTGCGCACCTCTTCCACCGTGATGCCGAGCGGCTTCTCGCAGTACACGTGCATGTCCCGGTTCAGCGCCCAGTTGGCAATGAAGGCGTGATGATGATCGGCGGTGCAGATGATCACCGCCTCGACGTCTTTCTGGTCGAGCATCTTGCGCCAGTCCCAATACGCCTTCGCCTTGGGAAAGACCTCGAGCGCCTCCTTGGTGCGGCGCTCGTTGATGTCGCAGAGCGCCACGACATTCTCCTTGAGCATGGTGTTGTAGTGCGCCGTGCCGCGCCCCCACACGCCGGCCAAAGCAATGTTCAGTTTGTTGCTCGGAGCGTTTGCGCCGCGCAGCGTACCGCTCCTCAGAATCGTCAATCCGGCCACCGTGGCGGCCGCGGACTTCAGCAGATCACGTCTTTGCATGGGCAGACCTCGTGAATATCCTACTGGAGACGTGACTGCATTGGAGAATCGGCGCAGGTCCGCCGCCGGCCAAACGGTCGCCCAACGGAGCGGCGGTCAAGATAATCGTCTGCTTGAGGCTGCAAGTACCATGAGAAGTGATCGGGATGAATAACTGGCAACCTCCGCCGACCGGGAGTATCTTCTAGATACGGATTCGCATTGAGGCTGCGGGAAGACAGTTCCGGGCCGATACACTGAATCATGAGGTCAGCTCCGCTACAGCTCGCGTTCCCGGATATGGACCCGCTCGGCGCTGCGCTCGAACACCGGAGGGCCGGCGGAGCCGAGGAGCGCGGCGCGATCTTCACCCGTCGTGAAGTTGTTGATTTTATTCTGGACTTGGCCGGCTATACGGAGGACCAGCCGCTCGCGGGAATGAGGCTTCTTGAGCCTTCGTGTGGCCGAGGTGATTTCCTGCTGGTTGCCGTTGCACGTCTGGTGAACTCCTATCGTCGAACGGAGAACGATCGGGGCAACATTTACTCGGATCTGAGCAATTCTCTGCGCGCAGTCGAGCTCCACCGGCCGACGTTTGAGGCAACTCATACCAAGGTCGTTGAGCTTCTGGGGACGTTGGGGCTCTCCCCTTCGCTGGCACGCGACCTTGCGGCGGCATGGCTTGCGGAAGACGATTTTCTGCTTCGTGAGTTCGACGGTACGTTCACGCACGTGGTGGGTAACCCGCCGTACGTGCGTCAAGAGGCCATCCCTGATGTGATCTGGTCTGCGTATCGCGAACGCTATACGACCATTTACGACCGCGCGGATATCTATGTGCCGTTCATTGAAAAGTCCCTGGGATTGCTGCGGCCCGGAGGACGACTGGGCTTCATCTGCGCGGACCGCTGGATGAAGAACCGCTACGGTAGACCGCTTCGTCAACTCGTCAGTTCTGGCTACCACGTCGCCAGTTATGTCGATATGGTAGATACGCCGGCTTTTGACGCCGATGTCGCGGCCTATCCGGCGATTACGATCATTGCGAAGGAAGCTGCCGGACCAACGCGTGTCGCCCGCCGCCCCACCATTGAAAAAGCGACCTTGGACCGGATAGTCTCGGCAATGAGAGGAAAGCGCGAAGATCCTCTGGTCACTGAGGTCGCTCACGTGGCGACCGGCGATGGCCCGTGGGTGCTTGAAGATTTCCGGAGTCTCGACGTTATTCGCTTCATTGAAAGCCGTTTCGGGACGCTGGAAGAAGCTGGCTGCAAGATCGGCATCGGTGTGGCGACCGGCGCAGACGAGGCGTTTATTGGGCCATACCGTGAGCTGGACGTCGAACCGGGCCGAAAGCTTCCTCTCGTGATGACTCGGGACATTGTCTCGGGCGCCGTTCAATGGCATGGGAACGGGATCGTGAATCCGTTCGAGCCTGACGGCACGCTGGCGAATCTGCAAACGTATCCGCGGTTCAGCCGCTATATTAAGGCACATCGTGACGTGATTTGCCGGCGCCACGTCGCGCGGAAGAACCCCAATGCGTGGTACCGGACAATCGATCGGATTTATGCGGACCTGACACACACGCCCAAGCTGCTGATTCCCGACATCAAGGGTACAGCGAACATCGTGTTTGAGGATGGCCGGTTCTACCCCCACCACAACCTCTATTACGTCACATCGGAAGAGTGGGATCTTCATGCACTTCAGGCAGTGCTCCGCTCGTCCGTGGTCCAGAGTTTTATTGCGGCATACTCGACGAAAATGCGCGGCGGATACTTGCGGTTCCAGGCACAGTACCTCCGCCGCATTCGCCTGCCGAGATGGCAGACGATCAGCTCCGAGTTGCGAGACGAGCTGGTCAAAGTGGCCACCAGTACCGACAGCGAACGGCTGAACGACGTAGTATTCGATTTGTACGGCCTCTCAGCCGCTGATCAATCGCAACTCAGAGGAGCAGCTTAAGTAGACGCTATGGCCCTGGACTTAGTCGACTACGACGCGCGGGCGCGCGCGGCAATCCAGCATTTTTGGACTACCCGCGAGGCCGCGCGGCAGAAACAAGTCAGCGCGGGGAAAGCAGACCAGGGAGAACGCTCCGGTGTAACTGCCGGCAAGAACATGGATGGATTCCTGGACCTGGTGGAAGCGGTCATTCGTCAGAATGGCCTGCCTCAAGCGGACATCCACCGGCAGAGAGCGCTTCTCACGCTGCCGGGGTACTTCCGCCCGACCAAACTCTGGGATCTTCTTGTGGTGAATCACGGCCGGCTGGTGGCTGCTCTCGAGTTCAAGAGTCAAGTGGGACCATCGTTCGGAAACAACTTCAACAATCGAACCGAAGAGGCGCTGGGAACGGCTACAGATCTGTGGACAGCCTACCGCGAGCGTGCCTTTGGCGATATTCCCAGGCCCTTCGTAGGCTGGCTGATGCTTGTTGAAGACGCGCCGGCTTCACGGTCCCCAGTTCGGGATGTTTCGCCGCACTTTCCAGTCTTCCCGGAGTTTGGGAATGCGTCATACGTAGAGCGGTACGACATCCTTTGCCGGAAGCTGGTTCAGGAGCGCCTGTACACCAGCGCTTCGGTTATTCTCGCGCGGCGTGATCATCGCACCGAGGGTGCCTATTCCGTTCTGAGCGAGATGACCGGCCTCAGGACATTTGTGGCGACCCTTGCGGGACATGTGGCCGCCGAGGCCGCACGCTGACAGCCGCGGCAGTACGTCGAATTCAGTTCGCAGTTGGCACCAGATGAACGGCGCACCGTGGGCAATACCTGCCCGCCAAGATCGGGCAGCCAGCTTAACGCCCGCCCGGCCGCGCCGCGGCGCGCTTTTCCAGTGCGTCCCGCAGCATCGCCGCCGTGACCGCCGTGGTGCCCATCTGTTCCACGCCCACGCCCGCCGCCGTGTTGCCGAGCGTCGCCGCCGTGAACAGGTCGCCGCCCACGCTCAACGTCAAGCTCATCGCCGCAATCACCGTGTCGCCCGCGCCGCTAACGTCGTAGACGTGGCGCGCAATCGACGAGACATGCACGGGGCGCTTGCCACGCTCGAACAGCGTCATGCCGGCTTCGCCCTCGGTGATCAACAGCGCGTCGACGCTCAGAACGTCCAACAGCCGCGTACCCAGGCTCTCGGTGGAATGTGCGCCCGGGCCATCCAGGCCCAGCGCCTTGGCCGCTTCCGAACGGTTCGGCGTCACGACGCTCGCTCCGGCGTAGCGCTCGTAACGCACGCCCTTGGGATCCACAACGACCGGCTTCCCCGCCGCGCGGCACAGCCGGATGATCGCTTGTACCAGCGTGTCCGTCAGCACGCCCTTGGCGTAATCCGACAGCACCACGACGTTGCACGATGCCAGCTTGGTCCGCACGTGCTCCAGAATCGCCTGCTCCGTCGCGGCCGTGACCGCGCCGGTCGTCTCCTCGTCCAGACGCACGACATGCTGGCTGTGCGCGATGATTCTCGTCTTGACGGTCGAGCGGCGGCCGGTCTCACTCACCAGGCCATCCACGCTCAGGCCCGATTTTTGCAGGATCTTGGACAACGTTCTCGCGGACGAGTCGTCGCCGAGCACGGCGGCCATTTCGGCCTGCCCGCCCAGACTCAGAATGTTCAGCGCAACGTTCGCGGCGCCACCCGCGGCCTGTGTCTCGCGCACCTTGGCAACCACCGGCACCGGCGCCTCGGGCGAGATGCGCGTGACATGGCCCCAGATGTAGCGGTCCAGCATGACGTCACCGACCACCATCACGCGAGCCCGCGGGAAGGCGTCGATCAAAGCGTTGTATTTTCCGAGCGACTGCTGGTTCAACGGATCATTGGGAGCACACATACTACGGCTTTGAGGATAGCCGAGGCGCTCCCGCTACCGCCAGCACTAATAAGGCCGGCCGGTCCAGTGCGGCGTCGGAGCGTGCCGGACGCCGCGGCAGGCACAGCGCGGCGCGCACAGAGCCGCGAACAAAGAGAGCGGTCCCTGTCAAACTCAGTGCAACTTTCTCCGCCGTATGCGGTTCGCTACGGAGCAAGCGGGCAGCGCCGCCGGACGGGAATGAGCGGCGATCCGCGCGAGCGCCGCGCCCATTCCCTGCCCGTCCATGGCTAAACCGGCTCTTCAGAACATCAGCAGTCCGGGCCGAAGTCCTTCTCGAAGGCTTCCACCAGCGGCGCGGCCCAGTCGCCCTTCGGCTTGAGCCGGCCGGCGAAGAAGCGCAGAATCGGCGGCTCTTCGGAAAACTCCAGCCCGCCAATCATCTTGCGATGCTCGTGGAGCCACTTCAGACGGTCGGCTCCGTACTGGAAGTGCGAGATGGTGAAGACGCGCCGCGGCACGGCCAGCCGCACCAGCTCCATATCGGACGGCACGTCGTTGCCCTCCGCGTCACGGTCCATCGACACCGTACCGCGTTCCATGCCGCGCATGCCGGACGTGAGATAGACCGCGGCGGCCAGCGCGCCGGCCGGGTACTCCGATTGCGGCACGTGGTCGATGAAGCGCATGGCGTCTACATGGCAGGCCAGCCCGCCCGCCGGAGTCACCACCGGTACGCCCTTGTCCTTGAGCAGCCCGACGAAGTACTGGATCGCGTCGGCCGACGAGCCGGCGGTCGACAGGTCCGTCATCTCGCGCATGCCAACGGCCATCGCCTCAATCTCCTTCGACGACATGCCGCCGTAGGTGAAGAAGCCTTCGTAGACCGGCAGCCACGGCCGGATCGTCTCATACAGGTCCTTGCGGTTGGTGGCGATCATGCCGCCGCGCACGGCGCAGCTCTTGCGGCCCGACATGTAGCACAGGTCCGCGATGCTCATCATCTCGTGGATGATCTCGCCGATCGACTTGTTCTGGTAGCCCGGCTCGCGCTGGTGGATGAAGTACGCGTTTTCCGAAATCAGACTGCCGTCCACCACCAGGAAAATGCCGAGCGGCGCGACGAGCGCTTTCACCTGCCGCAGGTTCTCCATGGAGAACGGCTGGCCGCCGATCAGATTCGTCGTCGCTTCCATGCGCACGAACGAGACGTTCTTCGGCCCGGCCTCGTCGATCGCCGCCTTCAGCCGGTTGAGGTCCATGTTGCCCTTGAACGGGCACGTGCTCTGCGTATTCAGCGCCTCGGGCGTGTACAGCTCCTTCACCGTGCCGCCGCACAGATTGAAGTGCGCCTTGGTCGTGGTGAAGTGATAGTTCATCGGGATGATCTGGCCCGGCTTCACGAAGGCCTTGGCCAGCAGGTGCTCGGCGGCGCGCCCCTGGTGCGCGGGCAGCACATATTGATACCCGAAGACGTCCTTCACGGCGTCGGCCAGCCGGTAAAAGCTCTCCGACCCCGCATAGGCGTCGTCGGAGCGCATCATCGCGGCGAGTTGGTTGTCCGACATCGCGTTCGTGCCGCTGTCGGTCAGCATGTCGAGGAAGATGTCGCGCGTCCGCAACAGGAACGTGTTGTAACCCGCCTCCTCGATCGCCCGCAGCCTCTCGCGGGCCGGCGCAAGCCGCACTTTCTGCACAATGCGGATCTTGTGCATTTCCATTGGGATTTCAGTTCCGTCGGATAGGCGTATGCTCATGGCGTTCTACTTGGGACGATGGCTTTCTATTAGGATTTTCGGACCTGTAAACCGTCAAGTATTCCTCAGCGCCGTTGCCTGGGCAAGACGCCGGGGCATTAATTCGCACGCCATTTCTTTAATGAAGCCACGACGCCGGCATAAGCATCTTTAATAGAGATAGGCATCCCGGACGCACGCCGCCGGACAGGTCCGCGGCATCGCGGCATGACCGTAATCGGGATAACCGGAACGCCGGCCGTCGCCGGGCAAAGGCTCTGGGGCCGGCCGTCGCCGCCGGGTTCAAACTACGGGTGGACGCCGGAATAACACCTGGCGGTTGCAGACATGGTTCAGACAACCGTCTGCCGGGCGCTACGGCGTTCCGGCACTGGCGTTGCCGGCGACAGTCTACGCGGAGGAGTAAACACGCGGGTGATGCATTACGTCATTCATGCGGAGCTGCGGCTTGTCGAATGCCGGGTGGAAGGTACGTGGTCCATCGCTGACATCCAGGCATTCAGGAGCGCGATCGTCTGTGATCCTGCCTTTCGGCCGGAGTTCGACGAGTTCATCGATACAACCGCGGTCACATCGTTCCAACTGACGACGGACGAGGTCAAAGCCCTCGCCGCAAAGAGCCCGTTTGCCGCCAACTCGCGCCGCGTGCTGCTGGCCGTTCAGCCGGTGATCTTCGGCATGGCCCGGATGTTCGAGACGTATCACGAACTATCGCACCATCCTTCCCACTTTCGTGTGTTCTCCGAGCGTGGTGCGGCGTTGGAGTTCCTCAACTTGACGTCGCTTCCCGAGTGATCGCCGAGCGTTGAGCCGGCAGGGCCGCGCTCCAGCCGGGTCCGCCGCTGTAATAGACTGCCATCATGCAGAAGTTTGCAACCGGATTGTTACTCGCCGCCGCGCTCCTCGTGCCGGCATTCGCACAAAAGAACGCCAACCCGCTCGTGGGCCGCTGGGATTTCAACATCCCCGCGCCGGGCGGCAACCGTGCCGCGTGGCTCGGCGTAACGGAGAAAGGCGGCGCGCTCGACGTGTGGTATCAGCCCACGGGAGGCAATGTTTATGAGGTGAAGGACGCCAAAGCCGCGGGCTCGCACCTGACGCTCGTGCTCTCTCCGGCCTCCGGCAATCGCCCCGCCACGACGTGGGAACTCGACGCCGCCGGCGATAAGCTGACCGGCGTCCAGAAGCAGGGTGCGCGGACCATGCCGCTCAATGGCGTTCGCGCTCCAGAGTTGAATCGTAAGGCGCCCAAGGCATGGACGAAGCCCGAGCCGCTTTTCAATGGCAAGGACCTCACCGGCTGGGAGCCCATCGGCGACGTGAAGAACAACCATTGGACCGTGAAGGACGGCCTGCTGGTGAACGAAGCGCACGGCGCGAATTTGAAGACGACGCGCAAGTTCGACGACGTCAAGGTGCACTACGAAGTGAAGTGCCCCGATGGCGGCAACAGTGGTTTCTATCTCCGCGGCCGTTATGAAGCGCAGATCGAATACGAGCCCCTGACTTCGAATCCGCCGGAGCGCCGCATCGGTTCCATCTATGGCCGCATCACGCCGAAGGACATGCCGCGTACGCCGGGCCAGTGGGAGACGTTCGACGTCACTCTGGTCGGCCGCACCGTGACCATCGTGCGCAACGGCGTCACCACCATCGACCATCAGGAAATCGAAGGCATCACCGGCGGCGCGCTCGACGCCAACGAGGCCGAGCCCGGACCGTTCTACATCCAGGGCGACCACACCGGCGGCCTGATGTTCCGCAACATCACCGTCTCGGTCCCCAAGCGGTAAGCCACTGGCGGAACGGCCTCCCCGGTGGGGCAAAATTCCCTGGTGAAGCGGATTCCGTGGTGGGGCGGATTCCGTGGTGGGGCGGATTTCAATCCGCGCGGGAATTCATTCCCGCTCCGCCGGTGGGGCGGAAGTCATTCCGCGCGGGACTTCAGTCCCGCCTCCGCCGTGGGGCAGGCTTCAGCCTGCGCGGGGCTTTCAGCCCCGCTTCCGGAAAGCTAATCAGTCCGCCGGCCTGCGCCCGTCACAGCAGCGGGCGCAGGCCTTCTGTTTTCACCCGCCACTGGCCGTTCTTCGGGAAGCCCGGCGCATCCGCGCCTCCGCCTTCCCAACCCGCCGCCATAATTGCCAGCGCCGCCAGCAGGCTGCCATTCGCCGGCAGATAACACGGCAGGAAACTCGTGCTGTGCCCGTTCAACGCGAAGCGGTTCTTGTCCGTGTCGCGCAGCAGGCAATCCACCGCGTGTTCCGGCTCGCCCAGCCGCGTGGCCGTCATCGCCGCCATGCCGCAATCCCAACCCCAGCCGCCGCTCCACGGCCACTCCGCCAGCGTCTTGCGAAACGTCCGGCGCATCGTCTCGCGATCCACCATGTCGCCGGGCAGTACGCCGTACGCCGCCAGAAAGGACGGATGGTCCTTCAGATTCGCCTGCCAGAAGTCCGGCCCCGACTCGGCGCCGATATACACCCCGTCGTGCACGGGCAGCGGTGAGAGATGTTCGATCACGTGGTCCCAGGCCGCCACGCGCGCCAGCTTCCGCCGCTCGCGCCACTTCTGCGCAAGCTTCAGCCCCCAGCTCCAATACGACAGCTCGTAGGTCGGGTTGAACGTCACCCGCTGATCGTAGGTCTCCTGCGCCGGGCACATCGGCGGTCCCAGGAAGTAGCGGCCCGCGCGCGGATCCCACTCCGCGTAGGACGCCATGAATTCGGCGCTCTCATGGACAATCTCGCCGTAGCGGCGCAGCGTCTCTGGCGCAGGCTGCGCGCGATAGAGTTCCTCGGCGAAGTAGATCAGATGCGGCTGCTGCCAGATGAGGAACGGCCCGGAGCCGGTCCATGGATTCGAGCGCCCTTCCGGTCCGCACTCTTTCGGCCAGCGCGCGCCGCGGTAGCCCTGCATCGCGGCATAGGCTTTCGCACTGGGCAGGATGTGCTGATACCAGGCCATGCTCCGCTCCAGCAGTTCCGGCCGCCCCCACATGGGGAAATGCGCCGCGTGCCACCAGTGCATCTCGCCATGGAACTTGCCGTACCAGTTGTTGCCGCTCAGTCCCGACTCCTGCGGCGGCAGCTTGCCAGAACATTGAATCGCCGTCAGATATTGCGACAGCACGGCGTTGCGTTCGAGCGCCTGCGCGCGCGGGTCGGTGCTACCGGCAAGATCCAGGCAGCCGCCCGTGGACCAGAACGCGTTCCAATACTCTTCCGCCGCGCTCAGGATCGCCGCGGTTTCAAGCGGCGTCTGGACCGGCGCCTCCCGAGTGAATTCGACACTGAACTCCAGCGCGCCGCCGTGCGCGGTCAACACGAACGCCTCGTCTCCATCCGGTTCGAGAGTCGCGCTGGAAGGATAACGGATGGTCGCATAGTAGGCGTCAGCGTCGGCGGAATGCTTCACCACCATGCGCCCCGGTTGCCGCGACACGGCTTCAATCGTCCACTTTTCGTTGGCGGGCTTCGCCGGATTGCTCACGCCGAACTGGCCCTCTTGCGCGGGATAAGCGGCCGAAGTGTAAGGAAAGACAAACCGGACTTTCAACTCGCCCTTCGCCAGTGCGGGCGAGGCCACGCGCACGCCCACCGCGTCGCGCTCCGGATGCGCCGCCGTAAGCGTCTCCACGCGCTCGCCCTGCCAGCGGAAAGCGCTGCGGATTACGCCGTTCCACAGATCCAGTTCCTGATGAATGGCGTCCACTGCGGCCGTGCGCAGCGGCCCCGCCGCGCTCACGAACGCGATCCGCGTCAGCCCGCGCTTGTACGGGTTCTCGCGATACCAGCGTCCGGCCGGCGTCAGCGCCTTCGACGGGTAGCGCACCGTCCGCCCCATCCGCGTCTTGTATTCCTCGAAGGTATCCTCGTAGCGGTAGCCGTGCGGATTGGGCTGCGTATGCCAGGCCCATTCGGTCTGCGTCGTCAATCCGACGCCGCTCGTGTACGCTTCCGGCACGCTCTGCAACCCCGTGCAGTCCACCGTGAAGACGAACGAGCCGTTGCCCACGGACAGGCACGCGCCGCCATCGAACCGGGTCACCCGCGGTTGGTTCCGCTGGACGATCTTGCGCCGGTCGGGCCGTTCCGCCGCCGCCACGCCGAACACCGGCATTGCCAGAGAGTATTCCAGAAGTTCGCGCCGGGTCATGCTGCCGCCTCCTCAAGAAAAAAGGGGAAACGACAAGCCTACGCCCTTTTGCGCGCGCTTTGCTGCATGACGGGACGGCGCAAACCGCGGTGCTCAGCTCAGCTTCCGGTAGGCGCTGCTGAAGTAGACGAGCGGCGCGCCGTCGTGCCATCCGGCTTTCTCGACGCGGCCGATGAAGACGGTGTGGTCGCCGGCCTCGAACGAGGAATGCATGGCACATTCAAGCACGGCCAGAACGCCATCCAGAACCGGTGCGCCATAGAGTCCGGGACGCCATGGAAGCCCCTCGAAACGGTCTTCCTGTTTCGCGGCGAAGCGCTGCGACAGCACGCTCTGCTCCGCTCGTAAAACATTGATTGCAAAGCCCTCCGCACGCTGGAAAACGCTGTACGCCGTAGCCGTTTTCGCGATGCAGATCAGCACCAGCGGCGGCTCCAGGCTAACGGAGGCAAACGAGTTCACGGTCAGCCCGTGAGGCGTGCCGCCGGCGTCCGCTACGGTCGCAATCGCGACCCCGGTGGCGAAGCGGGCGCAGGCGTTGCGGAAGTCTTCCGGGCGCACAATCCGGTCAGGTGTTACACGATTCATGTGGGATCTGAGAAAGAGGCGCTTGACAAACTCGTAACCCTAATCCTATCATGCACTTTGACACGACGTTCGCGAGTGCCTGGAGGGCCCCGGCGTCCAAGGAGGCTTATCTTGATTAAACTCGACATCGTCAACGAGGTCGTCAACAAGACCGGCATTACGAAGACGAAGGCCGAAATGGCTGTCGAGACAGTGTTCGAATCCATGAAGCGCGCGCTCGCCCAGGGCGAACGCATCGAGCTTCGTGGCTTCGGCATCTTCACGGTCCGGCCCCGCAAAACTGGCATCGGCCGCAATCCGCGCACCGGCGCCGAGGTAGCCATCCCGCCCGGCAAGGCGGTCCGCTTCAAGCCCGGCAAAGAATTGCAGGCGCTCGACTAGCAAAGGCGGTCTGTGCCTTAGCCTGAACCGTGGAAAGCGACAATTCACGCCCGCGTCAGGTACGGGCGGTCCTGATCCCGCTTGTTCTATTCCTGCTGACTTTGCTGTGCACCACCGCGCTCGGTTCGCGCGTGGCGTTCGATTTTGAGCGTAATCTGCCGAGCCTCGATTTTGTCGGGGATCTGGCGGCATTTCCCGAGCTGTTCCGCCAACCGTGGCTGTTGCTCGATGGGCTGCCGTATTCGCTCACGCTGCTCGCCATCCTGCTGGCGCATGAGTTCGGACACTACTTCGCCTGCCGCTTTCATGGCGTGCTGTGCAGCCTGCCGTGGTTCATTCCCGCGCCCGGTTTCATCGGCACCTTCGGCGCCTTCATCCGCTTCCGCTCACCCGTAAAAGGCCGCCGCGAGCTCTTCGATGTCGGCATCGCCGGCCCGCTCGCAGGAATGCTCTTCGTTGTACCCGCGCTCGGCATCGGGCTCGCGCTCTCGCGCGTTGTGCCGGGACTCGGCGACGCGGGCGACGCTCGTCTGGGACTGCCGCTCGCCATCCAATGGCTGGGCGCATGGCTCTTCCCTGGAGCGAATCTCGCCGATCTGAATCTGCATCCGGTCGCGCGCGCGGCCTGGGTCGGGCTGCTCGCCACGGCCTTGAACCTGCTGCCGGTGGGGCAGCTCGATGGCGGCCACATCGTCTATTCGTGGCTCGGCGAGCGCCATCGCTGGGTCTCGCTCGGCGCGCTCGCCGTGCTGGCGGCGATGGGCTTCCTGTTCTGGCCGTGGTTCTTCTGGGCGGGCCTGCTGTTCTTCGTAGGCCGGCGCCATTTCCCCGTCTACGACGATGAACGCCTGGACCCGAAGCGTAAGGCGCTGCTGATCCTGGCCGCGCTCATCTTCCTGCTCAGTTTCATGCCGGCTCCGCTTCTGTACAATGAGCCGCAGGAGTGGTTGCACTAGCCGCACCCGCCATGCGCTTCGACGTCCATCCCGCCACCGGAACCGCAACCTGGAAACGGAGCCGCGACCGTGAGGGAGCGGTGGTATCCGGCATTGGCCGCTCTCTTTGTTCGCGGTTCGATGCTGCGGACAGAGAACGAACGATGTCCGTCGTTGGGGATGACCAGTCCCTGTTCATGGAGAACTCCGTGCTGACCGGAGCGCGCGCTGCAGATGACAGCCGGAGAGCGGCATGAAGATCTCCGCGACCATCATCACTCTCAACGAGGAGCGCAATCTGCCGCGCGCCATTGAGAGCCTGCGCTGCTGCGACGAGATCCTGGTGGTCGACAGCGGCTCGACCGACCGCACCGTCGAGATCGCTCAAAAGTATGGCGCGCGCGTGATCGATGCCAACTGGCGCGGTTACGCCGGACAAAAGAATTACGCCTCGGACCAGGCCGCTTATGATTGGGTGATTTCGCTCGACGCCGACGAGGCTCTCAGCGAGGAACTCGAAGCCGAGATCTGGCAGTTGAAAAAAAACGGCCCGCAATTCGACGCCTACACCTGCCCGCGGCTGGCGCAGTATCTCGGCAAATGGATCCTGCATTCCGGCTGGTATCCCGACCGCAAGATCCGGCTCTTCGACCGCCGGCGCGCCCGCTGGGCCGGCCAGTACGTCCACGAAAGCGTCGTCGCCGAGGGCTCGGTCGGCGAGCTTACCGGCAACCTGTTGCACTTCACTTGCGGCTCGCTGAGCGAGCATCTGAAATCGATGGACCGCTACACCACGCTCGCCGCCGAGGAAGTGGTGGCGCGCGGCAAGCGCGTCGGCATGCGGCGGCTGCTTGCCGATCCGGCCTGGACCTTCGTGCGGACGTACTTTTTCCAGGCGGGCTTTCTCGATGGCGTCGAGGGGCTGGCCATCGCCTACATGGCTTCGCTCTACACTTTTCTGAAATACGCCAAGGCGCGCTTCATGAGCTGGAGTTGAGCGTGCGCATCCTGCATATCGACTCGGGCGAAACGTTGCGCGGCGGGCAGTTGCAGGTGCTGCGTCTACTCGACGGGCTGAAGGCCGAAGGCGTTGAAGTGCGCCTGATGACCGCGGCCGGCTCGGCGCTGGCGCACGCGGCGGAGGCGCGCGGCATTGAGACGCGCAACCTTGGCTGGCGCGCGCTGCGCAGCGAATCGCGCTGGGCGGAGCTGGTGCATTGCCACGATGCGCACGCGCACACGCTCGCCTGGCTGGCCTCGCGCGCGCCGTACGTGGTCTCGCGCAGAGTCGTGTTTCCCGTCAAAAAAACGTGGTTTTCTGCCAAAAAGTACGCCTCCGCGCGGCTTTTTTTGTGTGTTTCGCAAGCCGTGGCGGATGTGTTGCGCGCGGCGGGCATTCCCGGCGAGCGCCTCGCGGTGGTCTACGATGGAGTCGATCTGCCGGCCGCGATGAGCGACCGTACCGGTTCAATGGTCGCGCTCGATTCCGCGGATCCCGGCAAGTGCCGCGCGCTGCTCAACCAGCTTCCGCTCAAGATCGACTTCGTGACCGACCTGCCGCGCGCCTTTCGCTCCGCGCGACTGTTCCTGTATCCTACGGCGTCGGAGGGTTTGGGCTCGGCGGCATTGCTGGCCATGGCTTACGGCGTGCCCGTGATCGCCAGCAACACGGGCGGCCTGCGCGAGATCATTGAGGATTGCCAGACGGGTCTGCTGGCCGGCACGACGCCGCACGAGTTTCAGCAGGCGGCCGGCAAGTTGGAAAGCGATCCGGCGCTGATCGGACGCATCGTTCAGCAAGCGCGCGCGCTGGTGGAGCAGCGCTTCACTGCGCAGCGGATGGTGCGCCGGACGATCGAGTGTTATCGCCAAGTATTGGGGTGAACCGATGGAAGCTGAAGTCCTGATCGAAGTTCTGGCCGCGATTCTGGGGTTGATCTTCGGCAGTTTTGCGAACGTCTGCATCACGCGCATCGCGGCCGACGAATCGGTGGTGCGGCCGCGTTCGCATTGCCGCGGTTGCGGGCACATGATCGCGTGGTACGACAACATCCCCGTGCTGAGTTTCATGTTGCTCGGCGGGCGCTGCCGGCACTGCCACGCGCCGATCGGCTGGCGCTACCCGATCGTCGAAGCGCTCACCGGCGTCTGGTTCTGGGCCGCACTGCATTGGGCCGGCGCGGACTGGCCGGGCGTCAAATGGTGCGTCTTCGGTTTTCTGCTGATCACGCTGTCGGTCCTCGACCTGGAAGAACGCATCCTGCCGGACGAACTCACGCTCGGCGGCTGGCTTGCCGGACTGGCGCTCGCCGTAGTGGCGCCGCCGCCGCCCGGCATTATCACGCTCGCGCTCAACGTGCCGTCGCAACTCCTCTCCGGGCTGGCCGAGGCGGGCATTGCCTCGCTCACCGCGGCGCTGCTGTTGTGGTTCCTCGGCTGGTTCTACAAATGGCTCAACCGGATCTGGAAGCGCGACATCGATCCCCTCGGCGAGGGCGATCCGCGCATGATCGGCATGGTCGCGGCGTTTCTCGGACTCGAGGGAACCGTCCTCGCAATGATCATCGCCGGAGTCGCGGGGACCGTGCTGGGCGTGGTCTGGATCCTGTGGAACCGCAAAAAGGTCCTGGCTTACGAACTGCCCTTCGGGACGTTCCTTGGCGCGGGCGCGCTCGCGATTGCCGTGCTCGGCTGGTTCGGTAAACTGCAACGGTAAAGACAGCGCCGGCGGGCTTCGACCGCCGCGCCGGCGCACAACAGTGAACGGGCCGGCCTAGAAGATGACCTTCAGGCCCAACTGAACATTGAACGGCTCGCCCGCGCCGATGCCGGGTGCGCCATTATAGTCGCCGATCGTGTCGGTGCTTTTACCGAAGCTGCCCGAGGTGAGCGTCGTCGTGGGCGGCGCGAGGTTGGTGCGATTGAACAAGTTGAACATCTCGACGCGGAGCTGCGTGCTGACGCGCTCGGTGATCGGCGTGTTCTTCAGCACCGCGAAGTCGACGGCGGCGAAACCGGGCCCGCGCAGCGTGTTGCGGCCAACCGTGCCGAAGGTGCCCTGCGCCGGAGCGGCGAAGGCCGCCGGGTTGAAGTAGTAACCCGCCGGAACGTTCGCGAACGGGTCGCCGATCTGCACCGCGCGATCCTTGCCTTCAAACGTGCCGCTGTAGTTCTTGCCGGCGTAGACCGTGAACGGCGTGCCACTGAAGGCGGAGACGATCGAGTTCAACTGCCAGCCCTTGAAGAGCCGCGAGGGGCCGTGCGAGAACTGCGGGACGTTATACAGCAGGTAGCTCGTGAACGTGTGGCGGACATCGAAATCCGAGCTGCCATAATCGCCGCGCAGATTCGTGCTGTTGGTCGGCGTGACGCCGCGGACGCTCGAAGCGTCGTCGATGGCGTGGCCGTAGGTGTAGGAGAACTGCGACGTCAGGCCCTTCCAGCCGTTCGTCTTAAGGCTGGCGACCAAACCCGTGTAGTGCGAGTTCGCGCCGCTTTCCACCTGGTTGATGGTGGCGTAATCGGGGTACGCAGAGTAGTAAGGGCGCAGCGTGTTCTGCGCGGCCAGACTCGCGCCGGTGCCCAGCAGCGAAACGGGCGCCTGGTTGATGTCCAGCGTGTTCAGCAGGTGATGGCCGAAGCTGGCGACACCGCCGATTTCCAGGAACGTCGAGCCCGAAACCTGATACTGCGCGCTGAGGCCGACGTTCTGGGACGAAGCGTTTTTGAAGCCCTGATCCACGGAGAAGACGCCGTAGGGCGGAGCGGGAATGTTGGACGTGCCGAAGATGGCCTGTCCGGGCACGATAATGTAGTTCGAGCGTGACAGCGTGAACACCGGATCCGAGCCCGCCGGGTTCGACAGAATGCCGGTGGCGCCCTTGTTCGGAGGACGGTTGTCGCCGAAAGCATTCAGGTTCGGCTGGTCGAAAAAGACACCGTAGTGGCCGCGAAAGACGAACTTCCCGCCGGCCTTCGGCGCATAGGCGAAGCCGAAGCGCGGACCGATGTTGTTGTGCCGCGCCGGGTAGAGCGAACCCAGCCCATTGCTGCCGGCGAAGACGATGCCCTGCGACGGAATGAACGTTGAGATGCGATTGGTCGGATCGGAGATCGGTCCGAAGTACTCCCACCGCACGCCGTAATCCAGGCTCAACTTGGGCGTGATCTTGAAGGTGTCCTGCGCGAAGAGGCTCCCCGCGTTCACGTAGTAGTTGCGCTGCAGGTCGCCGAGCACGATCGCCGAAGACTGCACATAGCCGGCGAGAAAATCGGCCAGACTCTTCACGCTGTCGGACAGCCCGGCGTCGTTGGCCCAGGGACCCTGTGAGCCGTCAAAGGTGAACGTGCCGCGCGCGTTGCGTTCGTAAAACACGTCGAGGCGCGAGCGCCGGTACTCGCCGCCGACGCGGAGCTGATGCTTACCCGCGGTGTAGGTGAGCGTCTCGTCGATGTGGCCCGTGGTGTCGATGCGGCCCAGCGGCGGCGTCAGGCCGATCTCGTCGAAGCCGTTGATGGTGATGTCCGGCGCGCCCAGCAGCGACGGGTTGGTCACGCCGGTGTTCAAACCGGCGGCGACCGCGTTGAAGGACGTGTCGAAATCGTTGAAGGTCTGTTTGAAGTAGTTCACGCCCGCGAGCACCTGGTTCACCAGGCGGGCCGAAAACACGGTGTTATAGACCAGCGAGTAGTTCTGCATGCGGCTCGGCGCCACCTGGTAATACTCGTGGTACGGGCTGCCCACCGGGGCCGTCTGTGTACCGGTGCCGACGAACCAGCGGAAGGCCAGGTTGTTCTTCGCGTTGATCACGTAATCGATCTTGGCGATGCCGTTGTCGCTGTAGTTGTCGCTGTTGTCGGAGCTGAAAAAATTCGGGGACGTCGCAGCGCCCGTGCGCCCGCGCGCCGGCCAGAAGGAGAGCACGTTGGCCGTAGCCGAGTTCGGCGCGACGCCGTATTGCGAGAGCACGCCCTGCGCCTGTGAAACCCATGCGGCCGACGGCTCGGTCGCCGAGTTTTCGTTGCCCACGATGAACTTCTGGCGCTCGTAAGTCAGGAAGTAGAACAGGCGGTTCTTGACGATCGGCCCGCCGAGCGACGTGCCGAACTGGTTGTTCTTCAGTTTCGGCTTCGGCGCGCCCGCGGGCGCGAAGGGCGAGGCCGCCGCCAGCGCGTCGTTGCGGTTGAAATAGTACACCGTGCCGTGCAGGTCGTTGGTGCCGGACTTGATGACCATGTTCACCGAACCGCCGGCGTTGCGGCCGGCCTCGGCGTTCGCCTGGCTCTGCACGGAGAACTGGTCGATAGCGTCGATCGGCAGCAGCGTGCCGGCCACGCCGGAGACGCCGCCCTGATTGACCGCCGCGGAATTGTGCCACAGATCGTTGTTGTCGGCGCCGTCGATCTGCCAGTTGGTCTGCATCGTGCGCGTGCCGTTCAGCGATCCCGCGCCGTTTACGCCGGGAGCGAGTTTAATGAGCTGCGTGAAGTCGCGCCCGTTGAGCGGGACTTCCTGCACCGCTTTATCGGGGATGACCTGATTGGACGTCGCCGTCTCGGTATCCAGCGAAACCACGGAGGCCGCGACTTCGACGGTCTGCTGCTGCGTCGCCACTTCGAGCGCGGCATGAACACTGGTTACTTTGCCGACCTCGACCGTGACACGCTGGATCTTCAGCACGGCAAAGCCCGGATGCGAGACCGTGACGACATACTGCCCCAGGGGCAGATCCTGAAACGCGAATTCGCCCGCCGCGGAAGAGACCGTCTGGCGTTCCATGCCCGTTGCAGCGCTCGAAGCTCCCACCACGGCTCCCGCCACGGCGCTGCCAGCCGGATCCAAAACGTTGCCTGCAATGCTTCCACGGAATGTTTGAGCGTTGAGAGCCAGTCCCGATAAAAGTATCGGAACTGCCCAGGAGAGACTAAACCTCTGCGACATGAATACTCCCAAGATTTGTGAGATTCGGACGGAGGGTACTCTACGGGGAAGCTACCCGGACTTCGGGGATTGAAACAAACGTAACACGGGATGCCGGTCCCTGCAAGACAATCATTCGGCGCAGGATGTCCGGCGATGGCCGGCCAGGACGGCCGGGCGGGGCGGGACAAACAGGCATAAACGCCGGTTGAAACCGTGCTGCTGCGCGGCGCCGGAGGACTCTCCGGTGGATGCTTTACGCGCGTGGTCCGTCAATTGCCGGCATGCATGGCGCAGGTCGCCGGACTCTCGAAAACAATCACATCGACGTCGCCGAACGGTCCCGGACGGCTCGAACGCCAGCCCGCCAGTTCAGGCCGCGCGGCAAGCCATTTGCGCCAGAATCCGGCGGAGCGGTCCGAGCCGTAGATCAGGAAACGGCCGGCGGGCGCGAGCGTCCGCTGCGAGAGTCCGGCGGCATACCTTTCGGCTTGCGGCGACGATTCGAAGGGAAACGGATAGAGCGTGCCCTGCGGCCGGTAAACCTCGAGATGGGAGTACAGAAACGAACAGAGCGGATAACCGGCGCGCCACACCGGCGGGCGGGCTTCGATGAACGGACTGGGTACGATGACGGGCGTCGCCGGGTCTGCGGCCATGGCATTCACGGTGCGGGCGGCGGCGCGCCAGTCTGAGATGTCGTGGCGCGGCCAGGCGTGTTTCCAGTCGCCTAGCAGCAGCAGTACCCCCAGGCCGAAAGCCAGCGCCACGGGCTTCCAATGCGCCTCCGCCACGAACGGCGCCGCCGCGGCTGCCGCGGCCAGCGCCACTCCAGGCAGCGCCACGCCGATGTAGCGCCCGAGAAAGACGCTGTTGCCCGTCGCCCACGAAAACAGGAACAGGCTGAGTGGCTGGCACAACCACCAGGCGCCTATCAGGATGAGCGAGGCGGGCGAGGCGAGCCCCGTTCCGTCGCATGGCTCGGGCCGCCTGGCGCGGAAGGCGCGACGCAGCAGGAACGCCGCCACTCCGCAGGTCGCGACGAATCCCACTTTCACGGCGAGCACCAGATTGCGCAGCGTCGGCAGACCGGTGATTACGTGCCGGCGCGCCTCGCCGAGCAGCGCCACAGCATTCCACGCCACGGGCACGAGCGTGAGTCCGAGCACGGCGAACACCACGAGCACCCGGCGCCACGTCACACCGGTTTCGCGAAACGCGAGCCGCGCAACGGCGTAGGCGGTGAAGACCAGGTAGAACGGCCAGTAGATCAGGTGCACGCGCCACAGCAGCGCGCCGCACACGACGAACAGCGCCGCGTCGCGCCAGCGCGCGCCGTCGAGCCAGCGCACCAGAAACCACACGCCCGCCGCGGCAACGCACGTGCCGAGCGCGTACGGACGTGCGTCCGCGGCCTGGTAGTTGAAGCCGCGCAACGACAGACAGCCGAAGACGGCGAACCATGCGGCCTGGGGATGAATGAGCCGCGCGGCAAGACGCGCGATAAAGAACAGCGCCACGCCCATGAGGAGCAGCGACGGGATACGCAGCGCCGCTTCGCCATAGCCCAGAAACCGACCCGCCACGGCGGCCAGCGCGTAGTAAAGCGATTGCGGAACTTGGGGCGCAACGGCGAACGACGGATGCGACGCGCCATGGCGCACGACGAACAACGTCGCCATCTCGTCCACCCAGTAACTCGAGAACAGCGGCGTCACCCAGAACCGGGCCAGGCACAGGACAAAGGTTGCGGCGAGCGGCAGGCCCCAAGGCCGCCATCTGGTGGTATCAGTACACTTCATGATCGATAGGCACAAGCGTGCCCGGGTCCGTCCGCGGGGACGGTTTCGTTACGGCGTGACGCCGGATTCAAGCCGGCGGGCGTGTTCCGTAACTCTCAGGAGCGATGTTCCGGGGCGAGCTGGAACGGCTCTTTCCGCGGTTCCCAGGCCGAGAATTGAAAGATAGGATTGCGATAGATATTGAGTCTCGCCAAACAACATTGCAGAGTTGTCATTAGCACGCCTAGGCCATAGACAACACTGCGCTTCAAATTGATAGATGACGCTTCCTTAAAATAGCGCGTCGGACACGACACTTCGCCAATTCTCGCTCCAAGCAATATCGCTTGCGCCAAGATCTGGTTATCGAAAACGAAGTCTTCTGAGTTCCTCGACAAAGGCAAAGCTAATAGCAGCTCCCTGGTGAAGGCGCGAAATCCGGTGTGATATTCCGACAGTCTTGCGCCCAGGCAGAGATTTTTGAAGATTGTTAGAACGCGGTTCGAAACATATTTATAAAATGGCATCCCGCCGCGCAACGCGCCGCCCCCGAGCATGCGCGAGCCGAGCACCAGATCGTACACTCCGTACGCCGCCATATCGGCCACGGCATTCACCAGAAGCGGCGAATACTGGTAGTCCGGATGGATCATCACGACGACGCCGGCGCCGGCCTCCAGGGCCAGCTTGTAGCACGTCTTCTGGTTCCCGCCATAGCCGCGATTCGCGGGATGAACGGCGACCGTCAAGCCCAGCCGGCGCGCGACCGCAACAGTTTGGTCCCTGCTACCGTCATCGACAAGAATAATTTTGTCGACACTATCCGGAATCTCCCGGACCGTCGCTTCCAGAGTTCGCTCTGAATTGTAGGCAGGCAGAACGACGACAATGTACTTTCCGTTAATCACGGGCCGATACCTCGCCACTGCGTGCGCACACTACAATGCTCATGCCTCGCGGCCGCTTAATCCGTGTCAAACCATTTTGACGGGAGGCGCAGCAGTGGCGATTACAGGTATGTTGTTAAGTCTTCGTTAAGCGCCGGGAATCGTCTTACGCCGCCGCAACGGTTCGTGTTTCGCGCGATAATCCCCGCATGGCGGGCTGTCTGGCGGCAAAGCCGGCGCGCGCTGGCCCGGGTGGGCCGGCTGCTCAAACAAACGTCCTCTTCGGCCTGTCTCCGCGGACGCCCCACGCGGCGCGGAGAGGCGCGCTCACCTGGCCGTCGCCGAATTCCGTTCTTCGATGAACTGGTCGACGTTGCTTCTGTCGATCAACGTCGCGCCGGTATCGATGAAGGTCGGCACGGGCGCGAACGGGTCCTGCGACCAGTTCCGGCCCAGCGGCAGCACCGGGTAGTGATGCAGGTCGTCGAGCACCTTCAGGCCGAGGAACGCCATCGAGAAAGGCTTCTGGCCGACAGTGGCCGTGACGAGTCCTTTTTTGATTGCTTCGAGCGTGCGCTGATCCGTGTCCATGGCCACAACGGTGATGCCCGCGGTCTTCTGACGGTCCAGCACGTCGGCAACCTCCGGGCACGCGATCGCCTCCAGGCACACGAACGCGTCGATCTTGGTCTTCTTTTCCAGGAACTCTTTGGTTGTGTCGAAGGCGATGCGCGGGTCGCCCTGCATGTTCACAATCTCTTCGATCTTGAGCCCGGGATGCGTCGCAAAAACGTCCCGGTAGCCCCGCAGCCGGTCCGCCAGATTGCCTTGACCGTCGATCGTGTAGATCACCACCGCGCCTTTGCCCTGGAGCTTTTCGGCGACGATCTTCGCGCCCATGGCTCCGGCCTTGTAGTTGTCCGTTCCAATAAAGGTCAGCCGCTTGCTCGCCGGCGCGTCGGAATCGATGGTGATGACCGGAACGCCCGCGGTGATGGCTTCGTCGATGTCGGCCTGCAGATACGCAGGGTCGCTCACGGATACGAGAATGCCGGTCGGTTTCTTCGCCAGGACACCGAGGAACTGCTGGTGCTGGATCTTGGGATCGTAAGACTCCGGCCCGACGAACTCCGCCTTGACTTTGTACTGCGCCGCGGCGCGCGTCAGACCGCCGGCCGCCTGCTGCCAGTAGGGCACCTTCACGTTGGTCGCGACCAGATAATATGTCTCGGTGACGGCGTGTTGGGAACCGCCGCAACCCACGAGCGCCAGCAGCAATGCCGCCGGAAGCGTGGTGCACACGGTACGGGACATGGGGACCTCCTCTGTGCGGGAGTATACGCTTGGCCCCGCCGGTGGCAACCCTATTGTGAAGCCCGCCCGGCCGGCGCCGCGAAGCGCCCGGCGCGGCCCCCGGCGGACGCGTGCTATCATCCCGTTTTGTGTTTGAAGAACTGACACTCGCATCCGGCCTGGCCCTGATTTTCGACATGGACGGGGTCCTGATTCACTCCACGGACCTGCACATGAAAGCGTGGGTTCTGTACCTGGAAAGACATGGCGTCCAGGACACGAGCGTGATCTACCGCATGCTCGGCAAACGCAACGATCAGATCGTGCACGACATCTTCGGCACGGGCCTGAGCGAGGCGGAAGTGGAAGAGCACGGCGCGGCGAAAGAACGCCTGTACCGCGAGCTGATGACGCCCGTGCTGGAGCAGAGCTACGTCGCCGGCGTACGCGAGTTTCTGCGGGCGGCGCACGGGCGCGGCATCCCGCTGGCGCTGGCGAGCAATGCCGAGCCGCTGAACGTCGATTTCGTGCTGGACCACGCCGGGCTGCGGCCACTGTTTGGAGCGGTCGTCGATGGCAGCCAGGTGACGAATGCCAAGCCCGATCCCGAGATTTTCCTGACCGCCGCGGCGCGCATCGGCGTAGCGCCGCGCAACTGCGTGATCTTCGAAGACTCTCCGGGCGGCGTGCAAGCGGCACTGAGCGCGGGCGGACGCGTTGTCGGTCTGCTGACAACGGAAAAGGCTTATCCGCAAGCCGCCATGACGATGGACGATTTCACGGATCCCAAGCTCCTGCCCTGGCTGGCGGAACAAAAGCCGCGGTAGCCAGCTCCCGGCAATGCGCCGCAACCGGGACGCTCGACGGAGCGTCGGAATTGGGAGAACCTGAAGCTATGAAACAGTCCATCGCGACGCTGGCTGCCGCGCTGTTGGTGATCGCGGTTCTGCCGGCCGTGGCGCAGCAAAAGAAATACACCGGCCCGCGGCCGCCGAAGCCGGACGTTCCATTTCTCGTGCATGCCAGCCAGTTGATCCCGGCGGAGACCGGCGAGGCCCGCGAGTCGCAGGGCAAAAACGGCACCGACTACGCGGTCGCAGGCGCAACTTCGTCGACACGGACGCCGATTCCCGAGCCGGTGTTCCTGTTTCAGTCGGACAAGATCAACCCCGAGCGCCTGTCGCTGTTCAAGATGGAAGCGAAGGGCGGGCAGCGCACGCTGGCCATCCCCAGGGAGAGCCGCAAACAGAAGGACAACGCCCGGCCGGTTTTCATTCTGGTCTCGCCGTTGGAGAACCGCCTGTTCAAGGTGGAAGTGAACGAGCCGCTCGACGACGGCGAATACTGCTTCTCGCCGGAAGGCGCGAACACCGTTTTCTGTTTCACCGAATACTAGGGACCTGTCTCTAGAGTTCGCAGCGGAAATCCTGAGTGGGACGGACGTCCACGTCCGGCTCTCGCGGCTCTTCAGCAGCTCTGCAAAAAGGGCCGACGTGGACGTCGGCCGCGGACCGGGAGGTCCGCCCCACTGCCGTCGAAATAGTTCGACATACGGTAGAGACAGGACGCTAGGCCTGCAAACGCCGCGCGATGTCGTCCGCGATCTGCGCGCCGTGGAAGCGCCCGTTTTCAATAAAGACCTCGTTGGTGTGCATCCCAGCCACCAGCACTCCGGCCAGATAGACGCCCGCGCGCTCGGACTCGAGCGTCTCCGGATTCAAGCGCGGCCGGCGCGTCTGTGCGTCGAAACAGATCCCGTGCTGCTCCAGGAACCCGGTGTCGGGACGGTAGCCCGTCATGGCGAAGACGAAGTCGTTTTCGAGCGTCACGGCGCCATCGGGCGTCCGCAGCGTGACCGTCCTAGCGTCAATGCTTGTTACGGATGAGTTGAAGCAGGCGCGCACCTCGCCCGCTTTAATGCGGTTCTCGATGTCGGGCTTGATCCAGTATTTGACATGCTCGTGGAGACCGGCGCCGCGATGCACCAGCGTCACGCGGGCTCCGGAGCGATACAGCTCCAGCGCGGCGATGGCCGCCGAGTTCTTACCGCCGACCACGAGCACGTCATGGTCGTAATACGGATACGGCTCGCGATAGTAGTGCTGCACCTTGGCGAGATCCTCGCCGGGAACGTTCAGATAGTTTGGCTTGTCGTAGTAGCCGGTGGCGAGGATCACTTTGCGTGCGCGAGTCTCGCGCGGGTGGCCCAGGCGGTCCTCGGTAAAGACCGTAAAAGCGCCGTCGGCGCCGGTGAAACGTATAACGCGCTCATACTGACGGATGTCGAGCGCGTAGTGTTCCGCCACCCGCCGGTAGTACTTCAGCGCCTCGATACGCACTGGCTTTTCATTGAGCGACGTCATCGGCAGACCGCCGATTTCGAGCAGCTCCGGCGTCGTGAAAAAAGTCATGTTCGTCGGATAATTGCAGAGCGAGTTGGTGAGACAGCCTTTATCGAACAGCACGGCGCGCAGGCCGCGCCGCTTCAGCTCCAGGCCGCAAGCCAGCCCCGTGGGACCGGCGCCGACAATCGCGGCGTCAAGGATGTCTGGGGAAAGAGTCACATCTTTTGTGATGAGCCGGACGGCGCGGTCGAGGCAACCTCCGGGCGGGAAACGAAAGAAATAAGCGCCAGCCCGGCTGGCGGGGCGTTGGCACTAAACTGGTAGAGATGCCTTTTCGCTTCCGGCACTCCATCTGCAACGAAGTCTACGCGGGATGGGACTTTGCCGCCGCCTGCCGCCACATGCGCCAGGCTGGCTACGATGGCATCGAGATTGCGCCGTTCACGTTGGCCGAAGATCCGGCCACGATCCCCGCAGCCAAGCGCCGCGAGTACCGCGACATCATTGCCGCCGAGGGACTGGCTTTCGCCGGTCTGCACTGGCTCATGGTGTCGCCGAAGGGGCTGCACGTCACCACGCCCGATGCGGCGTTGCGCGAACGTTCCTGGCTGCACATTCGCAATCTGATCGACCTGTGCGCGGATCTCGGGCCCAATGGCGAAGGCGGCGGCGTGATGGTCTTCGGTTCGCCGGTGCAGCGCGGCACGACGGGCGGAGCGACGCGCGCCGAAGCGACGGAACACTTTGTGCAAGGGCTCGCCTCCGTCGCCGGCCATGCCGCGGAGCGCAACGTCAAAGTGCTGGTGGAGGCGCTGCCGAAGGCGCAGTGCGACGTGGTCGACACGCTGGAGGAGGCCGCGGCCATCGTGCGCCGCATCGCCAGTCCCGGCGTGCAGACGATGTTCGACACGCACAACGCGGTGGACGAAGTGGAGCCGCATGCCGTGCTGGTGCAGCGCTACTTCAGCCTGATCCGCCACATCCACGTCAATGAGACGGACGGCGGGCATTGCGGCACGGGCAACTACGATTTCACGCCGCTGCTGCGGACGCTGCGGCGGCTCAACTATCAAGGTTGGATTTCTTTGGAAGCGTTCGACTTCGCGCCGGGTCCGGACCGCGTCGCGAAGGAGTCGATCCGGTATTTGCAGGGGCTGATCGACAGGCTCTAAGACCCGTCGCGCCCTCATTCGGTTCAAGGAGCAGTATGGCGAAAGTCGTTGTAACTGGCGGAGCGGGCTTCATTGGAAGCTGCCTGGTGCGAAAGCTGATTGAGAGCGGCGTAGAGCGCGTCACGGTGCTCGACAATCTGTCGTCAGGCAAGCGCGAGAACCTGACCGAGGTGGGCGAGCATGCCGACCTGAAGGTCGTCGATATCCGCGACTATGACGCGATTGCGCCGGTGATCGCGGGCGCGGAGCGGGTCTTCCACCTGGCCGCGATCCCGTCGGTGCCGAAGTCGATCGTCGAGCCGATCGAGTCGCACGAATCCAACATCAACGGCACATTCAACGTGCTGCGCGCCTGCAAGGACGGCGGCGTGGGACGAGTCGTCTATGCGGCGTCCTCGTCGGCCTACGGCGACACGGAGGTGCTGCCCAAGGTTGAGACGATGAAGCCGATGCCGCTGTCGCCCTACGCGCTGCAAAAGCTCGTCGGCGAATACTATTGCTCGGTCTTCACGAAGTGCTGGGGCCTGGAAACCGTGGCGCTGCGCTTCTTCAATGTCTATGGACCGCGCCAGGATCCGACGAGCCAATACTCGGGCGTGCTCTCCATCTTCATGACCTGCGTGCTGGAGCACCGCGCGCCGACCATCTTCGGCGACGGCGGGCAGTCGCGCGATTTCACGTACGTGGAAGACGTGGCCGGGCTGATCATCAAGGCTTCGCTGGCTCCGGCGGCCATTGTTTCCGGTAATTGTTACAACGCCGGCAACGGCGGGCGCTTCACGCTGAACGAGACCTGGAAGCAACTGTGCGCGATCGAGGGCGTGCAGATCGCGGCCAAGTACGGTCCGCCGCGCGCCGGCGACGTGCGCGACTCCCAGGCCGATACGACGGCGGCTTGCCGCGACCTCGGCCATGCGCCGAAGTTCACTTTTGCCGAAGGGTTGAAGCAGACGCTCGAATGGTATCGGGCCAGCCTGGCCAAAGCCTAGCGGCCAGCTTCTCGAACCGGACCGAACACTCCTGATAGAATGGGCAAAGCGGAGCCTTACCAACGAATGCTGGAGAACACGAACGATCGCAGTTACATGATTACGTCGGTGGACTACGTGTTCAACTGGGCGCGCAAGTCCTCTATCTGGCCGCTGACGTTCGGCTTAGCCTGCTGCGCGATCGAGATGATCGCCAGCTCGGCGGCCCGGTTCGACATCGCTCGCTTCGGCGCCGAAGTCTTCCGTCCCAGCCCGCGCCAGTCGGACCTGATGATCGTCGCCGGCACCGTATCGCTGAAAATGGCCCCGGTGCTGAAGCGCATTTACGACCAGATGCCCGACCCGAAATGGGTGCTGGCCATGGGCGCCTGCGCGAGCGTCGGCGGTCCGTTCAATACTTACGCCGTGCTGCAGGGCGTGGACAAGATTGTGCCGGTGGACGTCTACGTCACGGGCTGTCCGCCGCGCCCGGAGAATCTGTTCTACGGCCTGCTGAAGCTACAGGACAAGATTGACCAGATGAGCCTCATCCAGCGGCCCACCGAAGTGCGGCTCGAAGAGTCCATGCTGGCCGATTTCAAGCGCCAGATCATGGTGGCGCAGACGCAGAATCCGGCCGCGTGAAGACCGGAACTGACACACTTTACAAGACTTCCGTCGGCCTCTGGCGCTCGCCGTTGCTCGACGCGGAGACGTGGCTGGACCACGCCTTCGGCACGGCGATAGCCCAGCCGGACGGCCAGTGCCATGAGCTGAAACAGGTTCATTCGGCACTTGTCGTGGCATTTGACGAATGGCGGCCGGGGCTGGAAGCCGATGGTCTGGTCACGGCGCAACCCGGCGTGCACATTGCCGTCAAATCCGCCGACTGCCTGCCGATTCTGCTGGCGGATCCAAAGAACCGGGCTGTCGCCGCGGTTCACGCCGGCTGGCGCGGGTGCGCCGCCGGAATTGCTATCCGGGCCGTCGAAAAAATGCGGCAGAAATTCGGCAGCCGCCCGTGCGATCTCGTCGCCGCCTGCGGGCCGTCCATCCGCGCGTGCTGTTTCGAAGTAGGCCCCGAAGTGGCACAGCAGTTTGCTCCCTGGTTCCCAGAACGGGATGACCTGGACCGGCAGACCCACATCGATCTGCCCGAGGCAACCCGCCGGCAACTCCGGTCGGCAGGCTTACTGCCTGAGCACATTGCCAGCGGCGCGCCATGCACCGTGTGCGGCGGCGCACTCGCCGGCGCGCGGCAGTTCCATTCATGGCGGCGCGACCACCGCACCGGCGCGCGGATGCACTCCGCCATCTGGATCAAACCGCTGTAGCAGATTGGGTTTAGACAGGAAGGGCGCGACCCCGTCCGGTCGCGCCCAGAGAAAGGAACTGGGGATCCAAACGGTCCAGTCGGTCCTCAGGCGACCATCGCCGGCTCGCTTTCGAACATATCGTTCTCGTCCTCATGGCCGTTTTGCTGATCCGCCCATTCCTGGCACGTGATGCAATACGGAGCCCATGGTACCGCATTGAGCCGTTTGGGATTAATCTCTTCGTCGCAGCGAATGCAGACGCCGAACGTCCCGTCGTTCAGGCGGCCCAGCGCACCCCGCACGTTGCGCAACATCTGCGACTCGCGATCGAGGTTCCGGATTGCGAGTTCCCGCTCGGCGGCATGCTGAACCTCGTCCAGCGCGTCGGCATTCTTCTCAATGGTGATGCCTTCACGATTCCGGACGATTTCCGACAGCTCCGCCATCTTGTCCTCGAGAATTTTTCTGTATTTGGTCAACTCTGCTTTCGTCATTGTCTTTGCTCCCAGTTCTATGCAGTCCCTTGATTCTCTCTTTACCCTCCGTTTTGACGTCACTGGAGCGGAAAAGTTTCACAATCTTAGCTGACTACACTCAGAAATTCTGACATCGGGCTCCGTCGCTCGCTCAACTGAGCTACCCGGCACCGCGTGCCGCTTGCGGCAATCCGCTAGGATACCACAGCTCAGTCCTCTCAACTAGCAATTCTCTTGCCAGTTTTTCACGCTCCAACCAGTACTCTGCCGCCGCCAACACCCGCCCAAATCACCGCAAGCCCGCCTCCGCCGGGGTCCCCGGACCCCACCGCAGGGAATCTGGACCTGGATAATCAGGACCTGAATTCCCGGATATGGCATCATATTCAACCTCACCCGGGATTACAACCGTTTTCGACTCCATTTCGATGATGTCTCTTCGCAAGCATTGGTATCTCTCTTGACGAGAAATTCTCAAATCTGTTTCAGAAAAGCATGCGCAAAAAGTAAACGATTGGGCACACGGCGGCCGCGGACCGGCGCGAAACCGGCTGACTGATTGAGCACGCTAGGGTTGCGAAAGCCCGGACGGCCTACTCCGGCGGACCATTGCGAGCAAAAGTGGGACGTTCACCGGCCCGGCAAGCCAGTCCAGGACAGGAGCGTTCATGTTGTGAACAGTGCTGCTATGGCCTTGGGGCCCGGTTCACGCCACCGTTGGCGCGAGCACGATGCCATGGTTGCCCCCGGATGGCGCGGCGCGCCCCATGGACTGGCGGCGCGCCCGGGCAGGAGGATTGTGGGCAGCGCGCCGGTGTCCGGTCAATCGGGCGCGCGGGGAATATCTTTATTGAAGGCCGCACATGTCACCGCCATGCGCACTCTCGCCGGGGCCGCAATGCGCCACCGCGTCAGATCGCGTCCTGATACAAAAAGGCCCGAAGCCGTTGGGACTCGGGCCTTCTCACCTTATACAATCGGGTGCTGCTTATTTAGGGCAGCCGAGCCGCTTGAGCTCGCCCTGAACCTTCTTCGAGCTCAGGTCCTGGCTTTCCTTGAAGCCCGCCGGAAGCTTGGTGCCTTTCGGGACCAGCCAGACTTCCACGCGGCGGTTTTCATCGGCAGTGGAGACGGCCGAACCGCGCCGTTCCTTCGTGGCCGCACGGGCCGAGGTGCCGCACAGGCCGGGCTGTTTGTCGTCGGTCTGGTCCTCAGCGACCCAGTCGACCTTGACGCGGGTCTTGTCGACGTTGGCGCAGGTGGCCTTGCCGCTCTTGCCCGCGCCGGCGGTCAGCACGGAGTAGGCGTTCAGCGCGCGCTGGCGGTCCAGCGAGTTGGCCTTCTGGAGCTTGGTCTTCGGCGCTTCGTCCTTGTCGTAGTGGCCGATCAGGACCACGTCGTAATCGGGGTCGGAGGCCTTCGGCGCGAGGTCTTCCAGCAAAATGCGCTTGCCGCAATTGTTCACGCGGGCGCTGCCCTTGCTGAAGATGATGTCGCTCAGCCGGATGGCGTTCGGGATGTAGTTCACCTTGACCTGCAGATCGCAGCTTGCACTGCCGCCGCGGTCGTCCGTGACCTTGCCGTTCACCGCGACCGTCTTGGCCTGGATCTTGCCGCCCTGCTCGAACTTGACAGCCTTGCTGTCGAAGGTCGTGCTGGCAGCCGACGGATCGGCGAACGATCCTTCGTTCGCGGTCCACTGGAAAGAAGTGGTGCTGCAAGCCGAGCCGGTCACGGTCGCGTCTACCTTCGACGGGTCGCCGTAGCCCAGTTCAGCCGGAACCGCCTGGCAGCCGGTGACCGTCGGAGCCTTGTACTCCTGGACGCCGAGAGCCAGCGTGTTCGCCGCTGCCGTGCGCACCGGGAGGCCCGGGTTGTTCGGAGCTTCCACGTTCAGCGCGACGGCGTAGTTGCCGGCATGATCCGGAGTGAAGGACAGCTCGGGGCTGTTGCCACCCGCCGGCTGGCCGTTCACGGTCCAGTGATAGGTCAGCTCGCGGCCGGCCGGATCGCTGGCGCCAGTGGCGCGCACGACGATCGCCTTACCCTGGCACAGCGTGCCGCTGCCGGCGCTCAGAGTGCCGCCATTTAGCGGGGCAAGATTATCGGGAGTCTTGTCCGCGATCCATTCCCGCTTCGCGCCGAAATAGTAATTCAGGCCGCCGGCGATCACGACGTGGTTTTCCTTACTGCCGCGCGGAATGTAAATCCCGCCGCCGGCCGTCGTGTCGGGCAGGCCGTAGGTCGGTGCCTTGGACAGCGAATCGCGAATAAACAGATCCGCGCCCCAACGCTCGCCGAAACGCGACTTGATGCCGCCGCCAAATGTGAAGGCGGGGACCAGGATGTTGTTCAGGCTGTACGTGCCGTACTGAACCCACGGAGCGCTCTTCGCCGCGGACTTGGCGTCGCCGGTCGGAACGAAGTTCTCGGCCGCAATGCCCACCGTCAAATACGGCCGCCACCGGGAACCGCGTTCCTTGCCGTAAATGACTCCGGACACACCCTCCTGGAAGATCCGGGAGTCGAACGAGTACTTCGTCAGGCCCGCAGCAGCAGGGGACTTCATATCAAAGCGGTTAAAGCTGTTGTCCTGGAATGCTTCGATTCCGAAGTACTTCCACAGGTTCGCCGTAACCTTCTCGCCGAACACACCGCTCGACTTGAGCTGGTAACCGAGACCGGCGTTCACCGGGCTGAAGAGGCTGACTCCTCCGAATACGCCAAGCTCCACTTTGTCGGGTAATGCGTCACCCGGGCCCCAGTGCCCTTTGGCCGTAGGGGTCGCCTGGCTGGCCTTCTTTGCTTCCGATTTTGTATCCGCTTGGGCAGTTTGAGCGAAGGCAGGCACAACAAGCGCCGCCGTCAGGCCGACTGCCAACAGAGATCGCCGCCATGCAACGGCAGTTTTAGAACGAATTGAATCTTTCATATGGCAAGGTTCCTAACCACCATATTTTAGCGTCATTTAATGTGTTAACTCCAGACAAAAGATCCCCAGATCCGGAGTTATGGCGAGTAAACGGTTACCCGCGCCGGTTTCAGGCCAAAGTTTCCGTATAGAAGCGTTCTGAATCGCCGAGCCGGGAACAGCCTTCCAGATCCGGCCGCCATCGGTCGATTGGTAGAGTTCGCCGAACTGCACACACCACACAAGCCCGGGCATCGCACCGGCCCACGCGACGGAGGCAACGGTGCCATCCTGCAGGCCGCTCGTGATCCGTTCCCAGCGGCTCGAACCCGCTTCATTGCGGTACAGCCCCTGCGCGGTGGCGAGCATCAGGGCGTCGCCCGCGCGCGGGCTGAGCGCGATGTCATAAATGGTCGACGTCGACAGCAGCAGGCTCTGCGGTTTCCATGTGGCGCCGGCGTCATTGGAGAGATAGAGCGAGTCGGCGGTGCGCACCAGCAGACGCTGGCCGGCTACCGTAATGCCGAGCACGTTCGGTACGATCCGGACGCTGGTTAACGTCGCCGGCGTCCACGTCGTGCCGAAATCGAGGCTCCGGAACAGCCCGCGGCTCGTACCGGCGAACAGCACCGCGCCTTTTGGCCCTTCCACCGCCGCCAGGCATTGCAGACGCGCGAATTCCTTAGCGCCGTTCCGGCCGCTCATCGCGCCCGGGCCCGCAATGTCTTTCCAGGTGTGTCCCGAATCCGTCGACCTCCGCAACCGGTCCGTGTTGCCCACGATCAGCACGCGCGAGTTGCCGGGATGCGCTGCAAGAAATTGAAAATGCTGCCCGCCCAGCACGTCGGCGTCGGCGACGAGCCGCCATGTGCCGCCATGGTCGTCGCTGGCAAACAGCCCTCCGGCGTCGCCGTCCTGTAACGTCGTCAGGTAGAGCCGCGCTCCGGCGCGAACGATCTGTCCGACCCGCCGGGTGGTGAACCCCTGCTCGATGCGCTCCAGGGTGTGCCCGCCGTTCTCGGTCTTCCACAAGCCGCTCGCCTCGGCGGCGATATAAAAGCGCGACGCAACTTGCGGATCGAAGGCCATGCCGAGAATGGCCAGCTCGTTCAGCCGCTTGAAGGTCACGCCGTCGGTCGACTTCAGCAATCCCAGCGTCGTCCCGGCATAGATCACGTCCGGATGCGCCGCGTCGATGTGCACGGCGTGCGTCCGCCGCAGGTTGGCGGGAATGCCCTTGAACTTGGTCCAGGGCGCGCCGCCGGTTTCCGTGCGGTAGATGCCGCTGCACGCGCTCAGCAGCACGCGGCTCGGTTTACGGGGATCGACGTAGATGGAAAAGACATCGGAATCGTCGATCATGCCTTCGTGAATCGACTGCCAGCTCGTACCGCCATCGTTGGTTTTCCACGGCAGATGCGGCGTGCCCGCATAGATCACATTGCGGTCGTGCGGGGCGAACGCCACCGCCGTCACCACCCGCATTTCGTGCAGCCAGGGCTTGGAGATCCGCCGCCACTTCGCGCCGCCGTCGTCGCTGAGCCAGACGCCCTGCTCTGTGCCGGCCGCCACGACGCGCGGGTCGCCGGGCCATGCCGCCAGCGCCAGCACGGGCGCGCCAGCCAGATCGGTCTGCTCGGTCCACGTCCGGCCCTCGTCGCGGGTAACCCACAGTCCCGAGAATGGCGAACCGTTGGCGTTGATCCCGGCCAGATAGTGTTGCGGATCGTTGGCGTCGATCAGCAGCGACGTGACGGCGCCGAGAAAATGCCGGGGAAAAGCCAGCCGGGTCCATGTGCCGCCGCCGTCGGTCGAGCGGTAGACGAGCGAGTTGCGCCCGCCGGCGAGCAGCAGGCGTGGATTGGAGGAACTGACCGCGATCGCGGTCGCGCCGCCGCCCCACGGGCCCGCGGGGATCCAGTGTTGGGAGCTGGTTTCCGGCCGCGCGGGAGAGTCCGCCACGCCGGCAGGCGCGCCAAGCGCCGCCTGTAAGCAAAGAGCCAGGGCACCCCCCAGCCAGCAGAGAATCTTCATCGTAAAAAGGGACTACTTCTAGCGTAACTTGCGCGGCGTCCAAACGGTGCGCGATCCGCTTCACGCGCCGTCGAGCATCCGGCCGATTTCTCCGGCCGCGGTCACCGGCAACTGGCAGGCATAGTTCTCGCAGACGTACGCGGCCGTCTGGCCGTCAACCGGAGTCATCGCGCCGAGCGTGCCGCCCGCGGGGTTGACGAAGACCAAGGTAAACGGCAGGAAGCGCCGGCGGATCTCCCGCAGGAACGGCTCGGGCTCCGGTCCCGCGATGACAATCTGGCGTTTCGGCGCGAGTTCGTCCATCCAGGCGCACAGCATCTGGGGCAGCGTCAGCGGCTGCTGGTTCAACCGCGCGGCGAAGCAGCTCAGAATGCCCAGCGCAGCTTGCCGGTACGCGTCGTCTTGCGTGTAGCCCGCCAGACGCAGCAGCGCGCCCGCCGCGATCGAATTGCCCGCCGGCTCCGCGCCGTCGTAATCCTCCTTCAAGCGCAAAACGAGGTCGGGCGCCGCGGGCGCCGAAAAGAGCCCGCCGTCCGCCGCATCGCCGAAGCGTTCCAGCATCGCGTCCGCAATGCGCCGGGCCGCGTCGAGCAGACTGGCGTCGAAAGTGGTCTCGTACAAATCCAGGTGCGCCTGCGCCAGCGCGGCATAGTCATCCAGAAAGCCGTCGACCGCCCGCTCGCCGTCGCGCCAGCGCCGGTAGACGGTCATCGATGCGGCGTCGCACAATTTTTCCATGACGAAACGCCGGGCGTCGAGCGCCGCCTCGCGATAGCGCGCCGCGGCAGTGGCGTCGAACGTCGCAAAGACCTGCGCGCCGCGCGCGAGCGCCGCGATCGTCAACGCATTCCACGACGTCAGGATCTTGTCGTCGAGATGCGGCCGCGGACAGCGGCCGCGAGCTTCCAGCAAGATCCGGCGGCATTCCGCGTAACGCACCGCATCGGACTCGGCCACCGGCTCGGCCTGATAAAGAATGTTGCGCCCGGTGAATTCGCCGTGCGGGTCGTGCTCGACGTTGCCGTTCGTCCGGCAGCCGGCCACGCGCGCGAACCATTCTCCATCCCGCGGCCCGAGCAGGCGGTCCAGTTCCTCCCGGCTCCATAGATAGAAAGCGCCTTCGCTCTTCTCTCCGGGCCGCGCCGCATCGCGCGCCGAATCGGCGTCCTCGGCGCAGTAGAAGCCGCCCTCCGGATGGCGCAGATCGCGCAGCACGTATTCGAAAATGCCGCGCGCCACTTCGGCGTACTGCGCGTCGCCGGTGAGTTGGAACGCTTCCAGGTAGGAGACAGCGAGTTGCGCCTGGTCGTAGAGCATCTTCTCGAAGTGCGGGACGAACCAGTGTTCGTCGACGGAGTAGCGATGGAAGCCGCCGCCGAGCTGGTCGTGCATACCGCCCTTGGCCATCTCGCGCAGCGTCAACAGCGCCATGTCGCGCGCCTCTTCCTCGCCCGTGCGCCGGTAATAGCGAAACAGGAAATTCAGGTTGACCGGACGCGGAAACTTCGGCGCGCCGCCGAAGCCGCCGCGCCGCGCATCGAAGCTGTGGCGCAACCCCGCGTAACACGCATCGAGCGCATCCGGCGACGGCAGGCGGTCCCCGGTTGGCGCTGCTCCCCCCGCGTAGGCGCTCAGATCGGACAGGATCCGGTCGGCGGATTCGATCAGGCTGGCGCGCTCGCTCTGCCACGCCTCGGCAATCCGCAGCAGCACGCTGCGAAAGCCGGGCCGCCCATAGCGCGCGTCGGGCGCGAAATACGTCCCCCCGTAAAACGGCTTCAGCTGCGGCGTCAGCCAGACGGACATCGGCCAGCCGCCGCCGCCCGTCGTGGCCTGCACGAACAACATGTAAATTCGATCGACGTCCGGGCGCTCCTCGCGATCAACCTTGACGGGTACGAAATGCGCGTTGAGGATGGCCGCGATCGCCTCATTCTCAAACGACTCGCGCTCCATCACGTGGCACCAGTGGCAGGTGGAATAGCCGGCGGACAAGAAGATTGGCTTATCTTCCGTCCGCGCCTTGCGGAACGCCGCCTCGCCCCAGGGATGCCAATCCACGGGGTTGTGGGCGTGCTGGAGCAGGTATGGACTCTTTTCGTGGATCAGATGGTTCGTCGTCATGAGATGCCGGAAGACGCGGAAAGCGGCTATGCTAACTCTGGAGTTTTGATTCATGAGCCAAGACGAACGATTCCGAACCGAAGCGCTGGAGCAGCTTAAGGAGCTCCTGCGAATTCCCAGCATCAGCGCCCTGCCCGAGCACAAAGGCGATGTCCAGAAAGCCGCGGATTTCGTCGAAGCCGCTCTGAAGCGCGCCGGTATGACCGAGACGCACCAGATCACGCGCGGAGGCGGCAATCCGCTGGTCTTCGGCGCCTGGACCGGCGCCGCCGGCAAGCCGACCCTGTTGCTCTACGGCCACTATGACGTCCAGCCGCCAGATCCGCTCGACGAGTGGAAGTCGGCGCCCTTCGAGCCCGAGCAGCGCGGCGACGATCTGTTCGGCCGCGGGACCAGCGACGACAAGGGCCAGCTCTGGATTCTGGTGAAGGCCGTCGAGCACCTGATGCAGTTGCACGGCACGCTGCCCGTGAACGTGAAGTTCCTGATCGAGGGCGAAGAGGAATCGGGCGGCGAGAGCATCGAAGCCTACGTCGCCGAGGAGCCGGCCGAGCTGGCCTGCGACGCAGCCGTAATCTGCGACACCGAGATGTTCGCGCCGAATCTGCCAACGCTGACCACGGGTCTGCGCGGCCTCGTCTATGGCGAAATCGCCGTCGAAGGCCCACGCCAGGATCTGCATTCGGGCTCCTATGGCGGCGTCGCGCCGAACCCGATCATGGCGCTCACCGAGATTCTCACGGCGTTGAAGCACAAGGACGGCCGCATCCTGATCCCGCGCTTCTACGAGCGCGTGAAGGCGCCGGCCGAGGCGGAGTTGGCGGCGTGGCGCTCGCTGCCGTTCAATGAGAATGAATATCGCGAGAAGGAAGTCGGCTCGGCGGTGCTCACGGGCGAGCCCGGCTACTCCGTGCTCGAACGCGTCTGGGCCCGCCCGACCTTTGAAGTCCACGGCATTCGCGGCGGCTTCACCGGCGAAGGCTCCAAGACCGTGATCCCGGCCCGCGCGCTGGCCAAGGTCAGTTGCCGGCTGGTCCCCGATCAGCAGCCGGCCGAGATCGTCGCGCTCATTAAAGAGGCCGTCGCCCTGGCCTGCCCGAAGGGCATCAAGGCGAGCTTCAAGCTGATCAGCGCCGCGCCGGCCTCGATGGTCGACGTGTCGAGCCCGTATATCCAGAAGGCGTGCGAAGCGCTCGACGAAGTCTTCGGCAAGCAGACCGTCTTCATGCGCTGCGGCGGCTCGGTGCCGATCGTCGGTCTGTTCGACCAGCATCTGCACGCGCCGAGCGTGCTGATGGGCTTCGGCCTGCCGGACGACAATCTGCACTCGCCGAACGAGAAGTTCCACCTGCCGAACTTCTATCGCGGCATCGACTCGGTGATGAAGTACCTCGAATTGCTGGGCCGCTAAGACTGATCGCCGCGCAGTTGAACAGGTGGCGCCAACTGCGCGGCGCCAATTGCCTTGCGGCACCAGGCGCAATTGGAGGAACGTTCGTGGCAAATTACTTCGACGGCGGAGAGTTTCCGCTGCAACTGGAGGATCAGGGTCTGCGCAAAGGCCGTTCGATCCGGGACGGCTACGCGCGCGGCTGGGGACTGGAGTTTGGAAACATTCGAAATTCCATCCTCGACGACCCCATCTATCAATCCGCCGCAGCGCTTGCCGAGGGGCGCACGATCCAGGCGGAAAACTGCCGCATGAACCTGTTCCTGCTGGCGAAGTACTTCCTGCCGAAGATTCTCGACCGGGCGGCGGGCGGTTCCATTGTCGAGTTCGGGAGCTTCCGCGGCGGCAGCGCGATCTTCCTGGCCGCCGTCGTCCGCAGCCTCGATCTCAACGTGAAGGTCTACGGGCTGGATACGTTCGAGGGGATGCCGCCGGTCGACAAGGGCGTGGACGCGCATAACACGGGCGATTTTGCCGGCGTGGATCTGAAGGAGCTGAATGCTTTCGTTCAGAAATCCGGCCTGGCGGAGCACCTCGAGTTCGTCCGGGGCGTGTTTGAAGCCACCGCGCCGGAGTTGCTGGTACGGATTCCGCCGGTGCTGCTGGCGCACATCGACTGCGACGTCTATAACTCGGTGGCGTACGCTTGGGACGCCGTAAAGCCGTTCATGGCCGATGGCGGATATGTGGCCTTCGACGACGCCGCCGCGTCCAGTTGCCTCGGCGCCACCGAAGCGGTGGAAGATCTGGCAATCCGGCGCGACGGTTTGAATTGCGAACAGATCTGGCCGCATTTCGTCTTTCGCTTGTGGCAGACAGACGAGCCGGCCGGGCATGCTGAAGAGCCGCCCACGTCCCGGACACTGCTCTCGCCGGCGCCTGCGACGGGCGCGCAGCAACATCAGCTTCAGGCGGCGCGCGCCGAAGCCAGCCGGCTGCGGGGCCAGTACAACGAACTGTCGCATAAACTGATCGCGGCGCAAAGCGACGTCCGGGATTTGGACGGACGTCTGGCGGAAGCACAGAGCCGTCTGGGCACGCTCAATTCGTCGTACAGCACATTGCGGCAGCAAGTCCTTATGGCGGAAGAATCGCGCTGGGTGCGGCTGGGCCGCCTTTTCGGCATCGGCCCGAAATTCACCCCCCCGGAGTAGAACGCAGCGCTCGCCAACGCCGCCCACTTTGCAGTGGAGCCGCAACTTCGAAACGGAGCCGCGACCGTGAGGGAGCGGTTGCATCTATCGTTTTCCCGTTGCCTACACGCTTGTCAGTGGCTCGTAATGAGTTGCCCCGCGCTCGCACGTCTACAGTCCGGCGCGGAAGGAAAATCAGATGAACGCGCGGGCCGCGGACGACCAACGCAGCCCTTAAGGCCCCCCCCGCTTTTGGCCCCGCGCGTCTGGCGCTGTTTCGGAATGAGCATAGACCGGATCGGCGCCGTCTCCGCGCGAGGCGCTTCATGGCCGGTGCGACGACGCCCCGGCCCGCAACCGCTTTGCCGCACCGCCTCCTCAGCACCGCGCCGCGAAGGAAAAGAGCACTCCCCGCGCGGTAGCGGAGAGCGCCATCCGGGTGCCTGCAGAAAAGCCGCAACTGCCTTAGCGCTTGTAGCCGAACTTGCGCAGCAGGCCCGTGCGCCAGGCGATATCCTCGGCGCCTTCGACGCCCTTCGGCGCAGCGCCGTCGATCACGCCCAACACGCCGCGTCCCTGCTCGCTTTCGGCGATGATCGCCTGCACGGGGTTCGCGGTGGCGCAGAAGATGCCGACGATCTCGGGCACCTCGCGGATGCGCGTCAGCAGGTTGATGGGATAGGCGTCGCGCACCAGGATCACGAAGGTGTGGCCCGCGGCAACCGCCTGCGCATTGCGAATGGCGGCGGCCTTCAGGGCGTCGTCATTGCCCTCGGCGCGCACCAGGCATGCGCCCGACGCCTCGCAAAAGGCGATGCCGAACTTCGCCTGCGGAACCGCGTTCACGATGGCCTCATAGAGATCTTCAACGGTCTTGATGAAATGGCTTTGCCCGAATATGACATTGGCGTCCTCGGGGATCTCCAGCGCGACGGTTTTCAGTTCCATACGGGCACTTATAGCAGAACGGAGCGCCGCGCGCAGAGCCGCGGGACAGCTCCAGGACGGACGTCGCCCCCGACGGCGTTGCTGACGAGCCATGGCGCACCGCGGCGCCCGCACAAACCGTTTCGTTCTCTGCCCCCGCGCGCTCGCGCAGTGGCCTTGCTACCTTGAAGATGGAGTTTGCGGATTCATCCCGGCTCCCGATTTCCATGCTTCTCGATGATCTGACGGACGTCCGTGCCCTGCGGGGTCCGAACGTCTGGTCCCAACGCGCCGTCCTGCAGGCGGCCTTTCACGCGCCGCGCCCCGCTGGCGCCAATCTCGCCGCCCGTTTACGCGAATTGACGGCGCCGCTCGGTGCGCTCGCCGCGCCGGCTCTCGCGCATGCCGAAGAGTGGGATCGCGCGCACAGCGCCGCTGCGCTGGCTGCCTCCCTTACCCATCTCGCGCTGGCCATCGAGATCGCGGCCACCTGCAAGGTTTCCTTCTGCGCCGTCTCCCCTGCCCTGGAGGCGGGCGCGTTCACGCTCGTCGTTGAGATCGAAAGCATCGAGGATGCGGACATCGCGCGCCAGTGCTTGCGCGCCGCGCACAGCGCCTGCAAAGCCGCGTTGGAAAACACGCCGTACGACTTCGCCGCCGAACTCGCGCGCTTGAAGGAAGTCGGCGACGAGATCCTGCTCGGTCCCAACACGCGCGCCATCGCCGACGCCGCGCGCCGCCGCAACATCCCGGTGCGCCGCCTCGACCAGGGCAGCCTGCTGCAACTCGGCCACGGCATCCATCAGCACCGCATGTGCGGCGCCGAGACCGATCGTACGTCGTCCATCGGCGAAGACATCGGCTGGGAGAAGCCGCTTTCGAAAGAGCTGCTGACCGCCGTCGGCGTGCCCACGCCCGAGGGCCGCATCGTCGCCGACGCCGATGACGCCTGGCAAGCCGCCTGCGAAGTGGGTGGCCTCGTCGTCGTGAAGCCGCAGAGCGCCAATCACGGCCGCTCGGTCTTCATCGGCCTGACCCGGCGCGAAGATATCGCCGCCGCTTACGCCTCCGCGCGCGAGACCGGCCAGGGCACCAACGTGCTCGTCGAGCGTTGCATCCTCGGCTGCGAACATCGCGTGCTGGTTGTCGACGGACGCGTCGCGGCCGCCACGCGCGGCGACCCGCTCTACATCACCGGCGATGGCGTCCGCTCCATCGAAGAGTTCGTTGCTGAGTTGAACCAGGACCCGCGCCGCAGCCCCGATGCCGATGCGCCGCTCTACGCCGTCGAATTCGATGAGATGACGCTCAGCGTGCTCGCACGCCAGCTCTACCAGCCGTCGTCGATTCCGCCCGCGGGCACGCGCGTGTTGATCCAGCGCAACGGCAACCTCGCCGTCGATGTGACCGATCGCGTCCACCCGGCGAACGCCGCCATCGTCGCTCTGGCCGCGCGCACCGTCGGCCTGGACGTCGCGGGCGTCGATCTGGTGGTCGAGGACATCGCCAAACCCATGCGCGAGCAGGGCGGCGCGATCCTCGAAGTGAACGCCATGCCGGGCCTGATGATGCACCTGAATCCCGGCGCGGGCGCGCCGCGTCCGGTAGGCGACATCATCGTCGCCTCCGTCATCCCGGAACCTTCGGACGGCCGCATTCCGCTTGTCGCCGTGAACGGCGACAACGCCGCGCCCGTGGCCCGCACGCTCGGCAAACTGCTGAGCGCCGGCGGTCTGTGTACCGGCGTGACCTGCGCGGAAGGCACGTTCATTGACGGCGTCAGGACCCGCCGCGTGGGCAATGCGTCGCGGCACATCGCCGACCTGCTGCTGCATCCGCTACTCGAAGCGGCTGTCGCGGAGACGCCCTGCGCGGCCATCCTCGACGAGGGCCTTGGTTTCGAGCAATGCCGGATCGCCGTTTTCACGGCCAGCTCCGAGCCCGTCGACGAAAAGACGCGGGCGGCACGGCGGGTGCTGGCGAAGGCGGTCGCCCGGGACGGCGCGCTGATTGCGAACGCGGATCTGCCCTTCCTCGACGAGCTGGCTGCCCATTGCCCAGGCGAAGTCGTCGTGTACGCGTTCGAACCGCTGCAAAAAAGTGCCAAAAACACGCAAAAAACGGTCGTTTTTGCGTCAAAAAACGCCATTTTTGCGCAGTCTGGAGACGATGTGGAGCGTCTCGCCGAACTCGCAGCCGGACTCACACCCGAGAAGCTTGATCAAACACTCGCGGTCACGGCAGCGGAGTGGATTCTGCGCCGTTGCGTGATTCCGGCTCGCCCGTAGCCCGGCCTCGCCGGAAGCAGAGCCAGACCGGGCGCACACCAGCCGCATAGGAAGCCATGCCACTGGCCGAAACTGATGCCGGTCCAGGTGTAGATGCCGCCCTCGCAAGGGAACTTCTCATTCAGCCCCGCGACGGCCAGCGCCAGCGGGACGAAGAAGAAAACCGCCGCGCCGGCCCACAGTCCGAGCGAGCCGGGACCGATGTGCGCGGCCGTTGCGAGCCAGCGTATGCTGACGACCGCAGCAACGTTGAAAAGCACCATGTCCCGCAGTCCCAATTCACGGGGCAAAACGGGCGAGGGAACCGGCATCTCACCCATGCTAACAGCCGGGTAAAAACCGCTTAGCCAGCCGGATCTCAGCGCGCGAACCGGCCGGACTTGCGCAGGCGCTTCTCTTCCTGCTTCGCAAACAGAGGCATCAGGATGCTCCCGATATGGGCAAACGCGGCATCCAGGCCATCTTTCTCGTAGACCCGGCCAATGGCGGCTTCGACGGCCGTCGGCTCGCCGAGCGCGGAGAGAAACTGGTTCGAACTCATCCGCACGGCCTTTTCACCGTCCAGGCAGCCGTCTTCGCGCAGAATCTTCAACCGCGCGTACAAGGCCAGGACGGCGTCGCCAATCCAGGCCTGCTCGCGCAGCACCTGTTCCCGCTGGCGGGCCGGTTCCGGTTTTCTTTCCGAGGGCATAACAGACGATCCTTCCACAGATCGGCCCGGCGTGGCGCGGGGCGGCGCGGGACCGCCCCATTCCGCCGGCGGTCAGGGCCGCCATTTCTCGCGCAGGGCGCTGCGGTACATCTCCTTTTGAACGCGGGAGAGGAGCTTGTCGCGGCGCTTGCGCTGCTGCGCGTCCGACTCCCGGCTGAGTTGCAGAAAGTTGGCGACCCGCCCGGCGTCGAGCCAGCCCGACTCCACCGCTTGCGCCACGGCGCAGCCCGGCTCGCCGTGATGCGTGCAGTCGCGAAAGCGGCACCGCGCCGCAGCCTGGGCAATGTCCTCGAAAGCGGATTGGACCGCCGCGCCCGGGCCCCACACTTCCAACTCGCGCATGCCGGGCGTGTCGAGCAGTAGCCAGCCCGCGGCGAGCGGGAACAGCTCGCGCGACGTGGTGGTGTGGCGGCCGCGGCTGTCGTCCGCGCGCACGCCGCGCGTCGCCTGCCGCTGCGCGCCCAGCAGAGCGTTGACAATGGTCGACTTGCCCGTGCCCGACATGCCGACCAGCGCGGCGGTGCGGCCCGGCTCGACGTAGCGATGCAACTGCGCCGCCGAGCCGGCCTCGACCGCAGCCATGACGATGACCGGCGCCGCGGTGAGCCGGCCGATCTCGTTCAACCGCGGCAGGAGATCGTCACAGAGATCGCTCTTGTTGAGAATCACGACGGGCTCGGCGCCACTCGCGGCGGCCAGCAGAAGATAACGCTCCAGACGCCGCGGGTTGTAGTCGCCGTCGAGCCCCATCACGAGAAACAGCACGTCGACGTTCGCGGCGATCACCTGCTCGGCGTTGGCCTTGCCCGCCTGCTTGCGCGCGACGCAGGTACGGCGATCGAGCACGGCCTGGATGCGCCCGGTCCCAGACTCAAACGCGACCCAATCGCCCGTCACGGGCCGCAGCGCGCTCGCGGCTTCGACGAGCGCGCCGCTCAGCGTGGCGTCCTGTTCGCCCTGCGCGCCGGCGATGCGGCACCAGCCGCGGTTCGCGGCGACGACGCGCGCCGCCGCAAGTGTTTTACTTTGCTCCGCGCAAATGCGTGCGAGCGCCTGCGCAAAGCGGTTGTCCCATCCGAGGAGAGACAGTTCCATTGCCTGAGATTCCTTTGCTGCCGTTCAAATCTGAAGTGGAAAGAAAAGGAGCCGGCAGGGCCGTTGGGTGAACACACTTCACCGTCGCGCTCGAATGCGGCGCGAAACCCTACCGGATTGAGGCAAGAACCGTCAGTGGCAGTACCAAACCGCAGTGTAACGCGAAGGGCGTGGGGAGAAACAGGGCCTTGACAATCTGCACATTTGCGTCTAAGCATAGGGGGTGGGGGTATATGGCGAAGATGAAACTCAACCTGGCGATCGAAGGCATGCACTGCGGAGGCTGCGTGAAGCGCGTGACGCTGGCGCTCCAGAAAGTGGAGGGCGTAAAGCCGGACTCGATTCACGTCGAAGTGGGTTCGGCGGCGGCGGATTACGACGCGGAAAAGACCACGCAACAGGAGCTTGTCGATGCCGTCAACAGAATCGGCTTCACGGCCCATGCCGTCTGACGCGGCCGTCACGGCGCGGGCGACGCTGCCGGTGAAGGGCATGACCTGCGCGGCGTGCCAGTCGTTCGTGCAGCGCACGCTGGAGGCGCAGCCGGGCGTGCGCGCGGCGTCGGTCAACCTGATGATGGAGCGCGCGACGGTCGACTACGACCCGCTGGCGGTGTCGCCGCAAGCGCTCGTCGACGCCATCAATGACACGGGCTACGAGGCGGCCCTGCCCGAGGCCGGACGCAGCGCGACGGCCGAACAGGAAGAGCAGGAGCGCGAGCACGAAACGGCGTACCGCCGGCTGCGCGCGCAAATGTTCGCGGCCCTCGCAGCGGCGGTGGTGGCGATGACGTTGTCCATGCCGCTGATGATTCACAACGGCGCGGATCCGCTGCTGCACCGCGTGGCGATGTGGCTCGACGCTCCGGTACGGGCACTGCTGCCGGGGCTTTACGACGTCGCGCCGGGCGCGCTGCGCTGGACGCTGCTGGTGCTTGCGGCGGCGGTGATGGTCTTCGCCGGACGGCGCTTTTACGTCAAGGCCTGGGCCGCGGCGCGGCACGGCGCGAGCGACATGAACACGCTGATCGCAGTCGGTACGGGCGCGGCGTTCGTGTATTCGGCGCTGGTGACCGTGGCGCCGGGAGCCTTCGCGCGGCATGGCATGGCTGCGGAGGTCTACTTCGAAGCAGTGGTTTTCATCCTCGCGCTGGTGCTGGCCGGCAACGTGATGGAAGCGCGCGCGCGGCGGCGGGCCTCGGCGGCGATGCGGGCGCTCGCCGCGCTGCAACCCGCGACGGCGCGCGTGGAGGTGAACGGCGCGGAGATCGAAACCCCACTCGACAAGCTGCGGCTTGGCGATGTCGTCATCGTCAAGCCGGGCGAGCGAGTGCCGGCCGACGCGGTAGTGCTCACAGGCGCAAGCGGCGTGGACGAGTCGATGCTGACGGGCGAGCCCGTACCGGTGGATAAGCAGGCCGGCTCGGCGATCATCGGCGGTACGACGAACGGGCAAGGCATATTGCGCGCCCGCGTCACGGCGCTGGGCGGCGAGACGATGCTCGAAAAAGTGCTGCGCCTGCTGCGCGCCGCGCAGGGCGAGAAGGCGCCGATGCAGCGGCTGGCGGACCGCGTGAGCGCGGTCTTCGTGCCGGTCGTGTTCGCTCTGGCGCTCGTGACGCTGGCCGTATGGATGTTGGCCGCGCACGACATCGCGCGCGCCGCCGGAGCGGCCGTGGCGGTGCTCATCATTGCCTGCCCCTGCGCCATGGGACTGGCCGTGCCGACCGCGGTGATGGTGGCCACCGGGCGCGCGGCGCAACTGGGCATCCTCATACGCAGCGGCGACGCGCTGGAGCGGATGGCGTCGATCGATACCGTCGTCTTCGACAAGACCGGCACGCTCACCGAGGGTCATCCCGAGGTGGTGGCCGTCGAGCCCGCGGAAGGCTGGACGAGCGAGCGGTTGCTGGCCGTGCTGGCCGCCGTTGAAAAGGCGTCCGAGCATCCGCTGGGCAACGCGGTCGTACGGGAGGCGGAACGGCGCGGCGTTGCGGTCGGACCGGTGACCGATTTCGCAGCGCTGGCCGGCATTGGCGCGGAGGGGCGGGTCGATGGGCAGCAGGTGCTGGCCGGGCGGCGGTCGCTGCTGGAAGAGCGGGGCGTGACGCTGCCCGGGAGCCGCGAACAAGCTGACCCGCAAGACGCCGGGCACACGCTGATCTGGGCGGCGCTGGACGGGTGTTTCATGGGACGCGTCGCACTGGCCGACCAGCCGCGAGCGGGCGCGCGGGTTGCCGTCAGCCAACTGAAAAGCGCGGCGCTGCGCGTGGTGATGCTGACCGGCGATCAGGAAGCTCCGGCGCGCGCAATCGCGAACGGGCTGGGCATTGACGAAGTCGTGGCCGGCGTGTTGCCCGAGGGCAAGCTCGAAACGCTCCGGCGGTTGCGGGCGGAAGGGCGGCGCGTGGCGATGGCCGGCGATGGCATCAACGACGCTCCGGCGCTGGCCGCCGCGCATGTTGGCATCGCCATGGCGACCGGAACCGACGTGGCGCGGGAGGCGGCGGATCTGACGCTGATGCGGCCGGAGCTGGACCTGATCGCGCAGGCTCGCGCGCTTGCCGCCGCGGCGGTGCGGTTGATGAAGCAGAACCTGTTCTGGGCGCTGGTCTACAACGCGTTATGCATTCCAATCGCGGCCGGAGTGCTGTACCCTGCCTTCGGAATCCTGCTCAGTCCCGTCGTCGCCAGCGCGGCGATGGCATTCAGTTCAGTCAGCGTAGTATCGAACAGCCTGCGGCTGGCGGCGTGGAGGAAAAGCTGATGCAGCACGGATGCGCAATGACGGAACGCATGGCGCAAGGGGTCGACGAAGAACTCCGCGATAGCGCGCTGAAGCGCTTGCGCCGCATCGAGGGCCAGATTCGCGGGCTCCAGAAGATGGTCAGCGAAGGACGCTACTGCGCCGACATCCTGACGCAAGTGGCGTCGGTGCAGGAGGCCCTCGGCGGCGTCAGCAAACTGCTGCTGAAGAACCACCTGAAACACTGCGTGACGCACGCGATTGTGGCCGGCGACGCGGTGGACGCGGACCAGAAGTTCGAGGAGCTGGTGGAGCTCTTCGGGCGGCACTGGAAGTAGCGGGGCCCACCGCCATCGAGTGGCGTTTCAGCATGGCGCGGGCCGGGAAAGGCGCGCCGGTGTTCAGCAAGTTGAGCTCTCAGCGCCGGACCGCGAGCGTGTGAGAGCGGGCAAATTATCCGCGAACAAACAACTGACAAATCCCTGGATACCACCGCTCCCTCACGGTCGCGGCTCCGTTTCGGAATTGGGCTCCGTTCCGAGGCGGCCAGATGCGCGAAGTGTGAGGCCCGCTTATTGTTTCTGCTTGTGGTAGTTGCTGTCCAGGCCCGCGGCGGTGGGGACGAGCGGCAGCCAGAAGTTGACCACGTTGGAATCCGGCCCCAGGGTGTATTCGGCGATCGGGCGCAGCAGCGCGGTCTGCGGCTGCATGGCGTAGCCGCCCGGCAGGTACTTCAGCCGGAAGTGCGCCACCGGCACGGCGAAACGGCCCGCGTTGGCCGTGGCCGCGGCCGGCTCGAGGTGCAGTTGGCCGTTCGTCTCCGCCAATTCCACTTTGTCTTCCACCACAGGCTCGTCGAAATACGCCGGCGACGCCGCAATGTCCACGCCGAGCAGCCAGGGTCCATGGAAGATCGCCGCCTGCCGTCCGCCGTCGCGCTTCACGACGCGAGCCTGCAGGGCGTAAGTCACCGTCACCACGTCGCCGGCTTTCCAGGCGCGCGCCGCGCGGAGGTAGCCGTCCTGGAGCGGCGCCGCAAGCTTTTGCCCGGCCAGGGAGAGGTTGACGGCCGTGGCCCATTCCGGGACGCGTATGCGCAGCTCGTGCGTCTTGCCGTCGGCCTTCAGCACACGGAGCTGAACGCTGGCGTTGCGCTCCAGAGCGGACTCGGCGCGAACCGTCAGCCCGGCCGCCGTGCCCCGTCCGTCGACCGGCAGATCGTAGGCGAGCGCGCCGGAATCATCGTGAAAAACCGCCTGGAAGACATCCGCCAGAGCCCGCAGGCCGTGGAACGTGCAGCACCACCAGGCGTGCGCGAAGGGCGCGACGATGCCGTCGCGGGAGTAGACGTGATGCCCGAAATCGCCGGTGTGAAATTGGTTCATCGCCATCTCATTGAAGAGCGTGAGCTGCGCCTGCTGGAGGTATTTCGGCTGGCGGGTCAGCGTCCACAGATCCAAGCTGAGCCGCAGCCAGTCGGCCTCCGAGCAGCCCTCGTCGCGAACGGGCTGCGGCGCAAACATCTCCGGCACCGCGCCGTGCACCATGACGTTGCCCGAGTCGATCACGCCCTGCCACTCGGCCGCGGCCTGCTCCAGGTAGCGCTGCTCGCCGGTCACGCGGTACAGCGCCACAATGCCGCGGACGGTCGTCAGAAAGCCATGGCTATGCTGCGACGGATGGCGATCGGTCCGCGCCGCGATGTCGCGCGCCAGTTGCAGGTACGGCTCGGCTTTGGTCACGCGATAAAGCTCGGCGAGCCCCTCCAGACCGTTGGTCCAGCAGATGTAACCGACGGCGAACTTCTCGCCGTTGTACGCCGAGCGAACCTCGGCGGAGTTGAAGCGTGGAGCGATTTTCACGTAGAAGTCGCCGAGCTTGCGGGCGGCGGCGAGCACGTCGGCGCGGTGCGTCAGGTCGTAGTACTCCAGCAGACCAGTCAGCATCCGGCCATTACCCCACAGCGTCGCCATGTCGCTGTCGCGCACGGCTCCCACACTGAGCGGCGCGCCGAAGTGACCGTCGGGCTGCTGGATTTTGATGGCGCCGGTGACGATGCGGTCGAGGATCGGATAGCGCTCTCCCGTCTGGCGCGAAGCCAGGGCGAGCGCGCCGATGTAACGGCCGGAGACATCGCCGCTGAACTCGGTAAAACGCCGGCCCGGCTGCGCGGTGGCGTCGGCCAGCACGAACTTCTCGTCAAAGACCGGCGGTCCATCGCGGAGGACCCGTTTGACTGTCAGGTCGAATCGCTCAGTCAGGGTACCGGCGAAAATTGCAGCAGATGACAACAAAAGGCAAACGAGAGTGCGCATCGCGTTACATTCATATCAAATTCCGGGCGCAGATGCTTCCCGGGAACAAAGCACAGGGAGCGGAGTCTAACCTATCAGAACCGCCAAACAGCCATGGATCGGCGGTATGATGAGTCGACGGAGGCTCTCCCTTGACGCCGAGTCGGAACGGACACGACCGCAGTCGGCTGAATGACCTCCCGGAGACCCCGGGATTGCCTGACGAGCAGACCCTGCTGGCAGGGCTCAGATCCGGGGACGAAACCGCGTACGAACTCTTAGTCACGCATTTTCAGCAACCTGTCTTCGGTCTGGTACAAAGGCTGATCGAGGATCACAACGAAGCGAGCGACGTGACGCAGGAGGTCTTCCTTAAGATCTTCCGCAGCGTTGGACAGTTTCGCGGGGACAGCAGCCTGAAAACCTGGATTTACCGGATCGCCGTGAACGAAGCCTATAACCGTAGGCGCTGGTTCGGGCGGCACCGCAAACCGGAAACGGGGCTGGAATCGCAAGAGCCGGGACGCGGACATCTGGACCATCTACACGACCGATCCCGATCGCCCTACGACCTCGTCCTGAACGAGGAATGGAAGAGTGCGATTGATAAGGCGCTGGCGGGCTTGAACCCTGCCTTCCGTTCCGCGGTGGTACTGCGGGATCTGGAAGACCTGAGTTACGAAGAGATTGCCGACGTATTGAACATATCGCTCGGCACGGTAAAGTCCCGCATTCTGCGTGGTCGCGATTCGCTGCGCAGAGCGCTCATTGATCAGTTCGAGCCGGCCCGGGGCTTCGCGTTTACGCCCCAGACGGCTGCGGACTGAGAGAATTCGGGGTCGTTATGGATTGCCTGCAAGTTCAGTGGATGCTGTCAGCATTGCTGGACGGCCGTATCGTGGAGTCCGAAAGACGCGCGGTGGAGAACCACCTGGCGTCCTGTGCCGAGTGTGGAGCACAGTACGCGGGTCTGGTCAATGTCCAGACCGCGTTGCGGGCTGTTCCCGTCCGGCAGGTGGATCGCCAACTGTCGCTGGCACTGCGCTCGCTGGCTTCGCGGGAAGCCGCCCGGCGGCGGCGGCAGGTGGATTTTCGCGCCCGGGTGCGCGATCTGGCAGAGCGCCTTTCGTTCTGGGCCAACGGCTTGATGAAGCCGCTGGCTTTGCCCGCGGCCGGCGGGCTGGCCAGTGCGGTACTGCTGTTCATGGCCGTGATGACCGGATTCCAGGGGATTATCTCAGCGCCGCAACCGGGCGATGTTCCGACGATCCTGGCTACGGAGGCAGAGCTGAAATCCACGCTGCTGGATACAGCTCCGGAAGAGATCAACGTGGCGGTGCTGGTTGACGAGCAGGGCCGCGTGATCGACTATTCACTGCCGAAGGGCCTGGATCTGGCGGCCCGTCAGGAGTTGAAGCGCGCGCTCGGCAATTCGCTGCTGTTCACGCAATTCCATCCGGCGACCATGTTCGGCCGGCCCACTTTAGGCTGGGTCCGCGTGACGTTCCGGCGGACGCAGTTGGACGTACGCGGCTAGGAGCGCACGCTCCGGTTCAGGCGGCCGATACCGGCATAGATCTAAAACTGACCTCCGTCGCGCGTTGACGGGAACAAGCGTCGCGTCCGATAAGGACGCAGCCCTCTTAGCGCACCTTCCACGAAATGCCCATCAGCAGGTCCACCTGGTTTTGCGCCGAGTGGAATTCATAGCCATACGGCCCGCTGGCGGCGATGGGCGTGTCATGCCAACGCGTGTAGCGGACCTCGGGCGCCAGGCGCAAACGGCCGGCGCTGAATTGCACGCCGCCGCCCACAACCGTGCCAACGCTGTTGGACCAGTCGGCGGAGCCGTGCGACCGGCCGGACGTGACTGCGCCGGTCAGGAAGTCCACAGAGGTGTAGGTGGAATCCACTGTCGCGCCGCTCATCAGGCGTGGCGCTACGCCCGCCTCGACGAAGGGCCGCAGAATGGGAAACCGCGGCCGGTACTTCAACAGGACAGGAATCTCCCAGGCATTGGCGCGCACGCGATCGGTGCTGCTGCTCATCGGCCCCGAAAACCCCGAATTATAGCCCACGTGCTGATACAAAAGATCGGCTTCGAGGCTCAGGCGCAACGGCAATCCCAGTTCCATTGTCGGCCCGGCGATGTATCGTTTTGACTCGGACGCGGCGGAGCCCATTGGCGAAATGAGGTCGTCGGTCAGCCGGCCGCCGGCCTTCACGCCAAGCGAAAAAGATTGGCCCGAAACCACTTGCGTCAAACACAGGAATGCAGGAATGCATACCGCACGAAGACTGCATGGAATACGCATGCCGTACATCGAGCAAGTCGCGTGCCAAACCGCGAGCCGCTACTGTGCTTCCGCGCAGCGCGCTTCTTCGCCCGCCGGCGCGCCGACGGTCCGCTCGGGATCGACGAGTAACCAGGCAAAAGCGCCCGCGCCGCACAACACCGCGGTGACCAGGAACGGTACCGACCAGCCGAAGTAGTTCGCCAGGATCGGCGTCAAGGACGCGGTCAGCGCACCGCCGATCTGGTTGGCCATATTCATAAAGCCGGAAAGCACGCCGGCCGAGGGACCGGAGATATCCGCCGAGACCGACCAGAAGCAGCTCTGCGAAAGATACAGCGCGCCCGCGCCGCCCGCCAGCAGCCACGTCGCCATGCGCACGTCGGCCGTGAGCGGCCCCATGGTCAGGAACAGCGCGGAGATGCCCATGGCAATGGCCGCCACGCCGCAGCGGCCGAGGCGCCGGCCCCAACGCCGGGTGATGAAATCGCTGATGGTGCCGCCCACCGGCGAGCACAATGCCATGGCCAGGAACGGCAGCATGCCGAGCACGGCGCTCGATTTCAGGTCGAGCCCGCGCACCTTGGTGAGATAGATGAAAAACCAAGTGAAGTAGATATACGCCGTGTAGCCGTAGGCGAAGTAGCTCAGGCTCATGGCCATCACCGAGCGGCTGCGCGTCAACTGTGTCCAGCGTAGCGCGGGACCGCCGGTCTTGACGGCGGCGGGCGGCAGACCGGCTTTGATCGCAGCCGCTTCCGACGCGCTCATCCAGGGGTGCTGCTCCGGCTCGTCACGCGCAATCCAGAACCAGACCACGCCGATCACCAGCCCGATCACCGCGCTGATCCAGAACGTCCACTGCCAGCCGTAGTGCGTCAGGATGTAAGTTACCAGCGGCGGCGTTACGCCGGCTCCGATGCCGACCCCGGCGAAGATGAGGCCGTTGGCCAACCCGCGTTCGCCGCTTGGCACCCACTTCGACACCAGGCGATTCGATGACGGGTAGACGACCGATTCGCCAAGCCCGAGCGCGAGGCGCACGGTCAGCAGGATCAGCAGCGCCCCCGAGACGGTGCTCGGCACCAGCGCCGTGATCGAGGTGAACACGGCCCACCAAAGGGTGGCGAACAGCAGCGTGCGGCGCGGCCCGTAGTGATCGGCCATACGCCCGCCGGGCACCTGGAAGAGGGCGTAGCCAATCACGAACGCACTGAAGACCCAGCCCAGTTCGGTGTTGGTAAGGCCGAACTCCTTCTGCAGGATCGGGCCGGCGATGGAGATGTTCACGCGATCGAGGTAAGCCGTCGCGCTGATGGCGAACATCCAGAAGACCAGCAGCCAACGGACCCGGCCGCGCAGAAGATTTTGCATGTTGAAGCTCCCAACCGAAGTCAAATGGCGCGCTCCGGTCCAGGTCGCACGGCTGGCAGGAGACTGCGCCGGCGGGCCTCTGCGGACTGCGCTCTGCGGAGCCGCGCGGAACCCGCTTGGCTAGCCGAACAATAGCCTATCAACTTCGCGGGCGCGCGGTGGAACGGAATTCATTCGGCGCGGAGCTTCGGCCGCGCTCGGATCCTGCGGCCAGCCCGGCAGACTGCGGGATTGAAATCCGCCTCACCGTCACCGCCGATGCACGATGAGCAGCGTCATGTCATCGGCGACGGGAAGCGATTGGCGGAAGCGGGCCACCGCCGGCAGGATGCTGTCTGCCATCGCATCCGGCCCCAGGCCGAAGTGTTCGCGCAACTGGCGGTTCAGGCGCTCTTCGCCATACTGCTCGCCCGCGTCGGCCTCGGCTTCGGTAATGCCGTCGGTATAGAGCGCGAGACTCTCGCCCGCCTCCAGGCAGAGCCGACGCGTCTCGTAGACGCCGCCGCAGAACAGCCCCAAGGGCAAGCCGGTTGAATCCAGGCGCTCGGTCGATTCGCGGCGCAGCAACAGCGGCGGGCAGTGGCCCGCGTTGCACACCTCAACGCCATCGGCCATCGCAAAGCCGCAGACCAGCGTCGCGTAATGCGACGGCCCGGTGCTCTCGCAAAACAGCCGGTTGGCGCGCGCCACCATCTCGCCGAGCGGCAGTCCCAACAGCAGCAGACTGCGGAAGATGGCGGTGAGGTGCGTCATCAGCAGCGATGCTGCCACGCCCTTCCCGGCCACGTCGCCCACGGCGAAGAAGAGCGACCGGCCGTTGTCGAGCGCGGTCAGCTCACAATAGTCGCCGCCCACTGCGCTCACCGGCTGGTAACGGTAGCGCGCGTCCCAGTGCTCCAGAGAAACGCTGGTGGGCGGCAGAAGCCGCGCCTGGATCTGCGTCGCCAGGTCGAGGTCCTGCTGATGCGCATCCAGCTCCGCCTTGTTGAGATGATCGAGGCAGAAGCGGACCAGCGGGTTGCACTCCAGACGGTCAATCTCGATCGTGTCGTGGCAGCTTTCGCACAGACCGTACGTGCCGGCGTCCATCCGTTCCAGCGCGGCGTCGATTTCAGCGATCAGGCCGTTGAGGTATTCGACGGAGACGGATTTGGCGGCAGCCTGCAAACGGGCGCGCCGCTCAAGCAATTCCGGCCGGAACGCTTCGGCGCGGGCCGAAGAAGCCGTGTTCATGGGGAAGGCCCTCCGATTCCGAGTATTGTCGCGCACGGGCGGCGCGGCGTCTATCCGGATCTTGATGCCGAATGAAACGATCGTCAGAAATGGCGCGGCATAGAAAGCGAAGAGACTGGGATCGACCGGTGCCGCGCTGCTGTCTCGGGTTGGGCTAGTATCCAGCTTCGCGCCCGTGGCGCACCGCGAGGATCACGACCTCATTATCGTGGTAGTGATACAAAACTACGTAGGCCCCCTGCCCGAATGCGATTACCAATTCGCGGAGCTCTTCTGGCGCCTCGTCAACAGGACGGCCAATCTCCGGGTGCTTGCCAAGAAGCCCGACGGCCTGCCATATCGCGGCGAGCGCCCGCTGCGCCGCGCCATTGTCCTTCGAAGTCAAGAATGCGTGCAGGCGATCGAGGTTCAACAGGGCGTTGCGTGACCACTTTACGCGTGGCATTTCGGCAGTTTGGACTTCTTGCCAGCAGCCAGTTTGGCCAACCAAGCCCCAACTTCGGCATGCGTGAGATGCAAGCCCGTATCCTGGTAATCTTCGAGCGCGGCGAGCGCCTCCTGGCGGAAAGACTCGCGTTTCTCTTCGCGTTCCACGTACTGCTGAACCGCTTCGCGCATCACCCAATGCGGCGTCCGCCGGCGAGCCGTGGCAAGCCGCTGGACACGTTCTTTCAAGACACTATCGAGCTTCACGCTGGTTGTCGATTGTGCCGCCATGGCAGGTGCTCCTAGGTGTTACCTGGTAATACGATAACATTCCGGCGGAGGAAAGCCAGCAATTTCGCCTTGGACGCGAAAGCCCTCGCGCGTTCCTTCCCCGCACGGATTCTCGATCTTGCAGGCGGAGACTCCCCTACACCTTCAGGAACATCTTCTTCTTGTAGAGGATGTACACGAACAGCCAGGCCACGATGAAGAAGCCGATGGACGAGGCCAGCGGCTTCACGTTGGGCGCGAGCAGCGCGTAGACGCCGCCGAAGAGGAACTTGGCCGCGTACTCGAAATCGAGCACGGTGTGCGCCAGGTAGATGGTGATCGAGTTCATGCCGATCACGACAAAAAACTTGGTCCACCACTTGACGTTCCAGATGTCGATCACCAGATAGAACAGGCTGAAGAGCAGCAGGCTCAGTCCGCCGACGAAGCAGACGAACGAGCTGGACCAGAGGTACTTGTTGATCGGGAAAGCGAAGTTCCAGACGCCGCCGAGCGCGATCAGGCCGAGCGCCGCCAGCGCCATGCAGCCCACCTTGCGCAACGGCTTCTCGTGCAGGTATCCGGACAGGATGAACTGTCCGGTGAGCATGCCGAGCAACGCCGTCGAGATGGCGGGAATCGTGCTCAGGATGCCCTCGCTGTCGCCGTAAACGTAGCAGCAGTACTTGCCCGGCAGCAGCAGGCGGTCGATGTGGCCCGCCAGGTTACCCTGCATCGAGTAGATATCGAAGTTGCCGAGATCGTGCGCGGGGAAGAGCGGAAACAGCGCCCAATAGCCAAGCAGGATGCCGGCCCACCAGACGAGGCGCGTGCGCAGGCGCTTCGTGTTCATGTAGATCAGCGCCGCGAACATCCAGGCCAGTCCGATGCGTCCCAGCACGCTGCCGTAACGCATATGGGCCCAGTCGAAGCGGATAGCGTTGTTATTGAGGATGCCCAGCAGCACGAGCACAAGCCCGCGCTGCATCACGTGGCGGTACAGCGCCCCGCGGTTCTCCGCGCCGTGATAGCGCTTGGCCATGGAAAACGGAAAGCTGATCCCGGCAATGAACAGGAACAGCGGGAAGATCATGTCCTCCGCGTGAAAACCGTGCCAGGGGACGTGTTCGAGTTGCGCCGCCCACCATTGCAGGGCCGGCCAGCCGGTCAATGCCGCGAGGGCGATGAAGATCTCGCCGCCGCCCATAATCCAGAACATGTCGAAGCCGCGCAATGCATCGAGCGATTGCAGACGCTTCATTGTGGGCTGATTCGCGCTATCCATACTGATGATTGGTTCCTCTTGCAGATTCCCTGCTCCCGCCAGGCGGCCGGATGGCGACGGGTTTTGCGAGCAACCGGCCACACGGTCTGCTCGCCAAGGCCGCACGCGGTGCAACTTCACCGCAACATAGCAGTCTACTTGAAGCGCACTCGTGATGGGCAGAGGACGGATGTCTTGCGACCGAGGCGAAGGTGGCACGGGCGGGCGAAGAGAACCGGGCCGCGAGGGCCCGGACACGCGTTATTCCGCGCCGTCTTCACTTGCGGGCACGTCGGGATCGGCGGGCTGATCCTCGGAAGCAGGCTCCACAGCGGCGGCGGCGGCTTCCGCCGCGCGATGGATGGCTACCTGATCGGCGATGGCGCGGATCAATTCCGGCAGACCGGCGCCGGTGACGGCCGAGATCTGGAAGAACGGCATGCCGTGCTCTTTCGCGCGCTGCGCGACGTGGGCGACCAGTTCGGGATCCTGTGCGGCGTCGAGCTTCGTCGCCGCGACGAACATCGGCTTGGCCGCGAGCGCCGCGCTGAAGTTCTCGAGTTCCTTGAGAATGACGTCGAAGTCGTTGGCCGGATCGCGTCCGCTCACGCCGCTCACGTCGACCAGATGCAGCAGCAGGCGCGTGCGCTCGACGTGCCGCAGGAAGCGGATGCCCAGACCGAGCCCCTGGCTTGCGCCCTCGATCAGGCCGGGAATGTCGGCGACGACGAACGTGCGGTCGCCGTCGGCCTGCACGACGCCCAGGTTCGGTTCAAGCGTGGTGAAAGGGTAGTCGGCGATCTTCGGCCGCGCGGCCGAGATGCGCGAGATCAGAGTCGACTTGCCGGCATTGGGGAAGCCGACCAGACCGACGTCGGCGAGCAGCTTGAGTTCCAGGCGCACCTTGCGCTCCTGGCCCGGCCGGCCCGGCTCATGGCGCGTCGGCGCCTGATTGGTCGACGTCGCAAAGTGTTGGTTGCCGCGGCCGCCGCGTCCGCCATGGCAGAGGATGAACGAATCGCCGTGCTCGACAAAGTCGTGCAGGATCTCGTGCGTCTCGGCATCCATGGCGACCGTGCCGATGGGTACAGGCAGGTAGGTGTGCGCGCCGTTGCGGCCGTGGCAGTTGCTGCCCAGGCCATGCTCGCCGCGTTCGGCCTTGTGCTCGGGATTGAAACGGAAATGCAGCAGCGTGTTGTAATTCCGGTTCGCGACCAGAACGATATCGCCGCCGCGCCCGCCGTCGCCGCCGCTCGGGCCGCCCTTGGGGACAAACTTCTCACGGCGGAAAGCGAGACAACCGTTGCCGCCGTCGCCGGCTTTGACCCGAATGATGACTTCGTCGACAAACATGGAAATCGGCGCCTCGATGGCCGTGACCGCAATGCCCAAAACCGCGCATGTGCGCGGCTTTGTTTTGTAAGCTGTTGATTCTTATAATGCTAAAAATCGAAAACCGCGCATTTGAGCGGTTTTGACTTGAGCCGCCATCCGCTTCCGCCCGGCCTGCCCTTCAACACACGCCCATCGCGCCGCGGCGGATCGTCCAGACATACGAAGGCCGCCAGAGGCAACACCCCGGGCGGCCCAGAGAAATCGAGTGCAATCCTAGCGCTGTTCGATTCAAGCTTCGAGCGGGTTCACCTTGACGAACTTGCCCATACGCCCGCGGTCGTGCCATTCGACGGTACCGGAGACCTTCGCGTAAAGCGTGTCGTCCTTGCCGATGCCGACATTCTCGCCGGGCTTGTAATGAGAACCGCGCTGGCGAACGATGATCGAGCCGCCGGGGACCACCTGGCCGCTGAAGAGCTTGATGCCGAGACGCTGAGCGTTGGAATCGCGCCCGTTTTTAGAACTGCCAAGACCTTTTTTGTGTGCCATGACTCAAGAACTCCTACGCCACAATCTCGTCAATTTTGATCGTGGTCAGGTTCTGCCGGTGACCGATCGTCTTCTTGTACTGCTTTTTCCGCTTGAACTTGAAGACCAGCATCTTAACGCCGCGGGTCTGCTTCGCAATCGAAGCCTTCACCTTGGCCGAAGCAGCCGCGTCACCGGTGAGCAGTTCGCCGGAATCCTTACCCACTGCCAAAACCTTGTCGAATTCAAGCGCCGTGCCGGCGTCCCCAGCAAGCGTTTCCACCTGCAGAGTGTCGCCCGGGGCCACTCGATACTGCTTGCCGCCAGTTTCGATTACTGCGTACATGTTCGTTTTCCTTAGAAATTCACCGGGGCTCTTATGGGAAGCGATCCGGGTGGGCAGCACCCAAGCACGAGCACGTAAGTGCCCAAAACGCATGGTGCGACAACCATCCAGTGTAGCGAAGAGAAAACCGGACTGCAAACGGAAGTCGCACGCGACGGTTCCTAAGGCTGGCTGCGCGCCTGCCACCAGCGGCGTACGGCGACCACCGACCAGACGCCCTCCACCAGTCCGAAGGGCCACGCGCCCTGCAAAAACCCGTAAGTGGAGCCCAAAACGCAGGCTCCGGCAAAAGCCAGGATGAAATGCCGGTTCCGGGCCTCCAAGGCGTAGAAGACCAGCATGGCGGTTACGGCGAACAGGCCGAACAGAGTGAGGGCGTTCATGGGGCAGACGCCGGCCGCGGCCGGTGCTTCTATGGATGCTCCATGCGGCCGACCCAGCGCAGGAATCGCAGCAGGTCGCGGCGGCGGGTCCAGGCAAACCGCCAGAAGTCGCCGCAGGTGATGGCCTCGGCGTGGCAACCCCAGTAAGTCTCAATCCGCCAGCGCAAATACGGCGAGCGCCAGGGCGTAAGCCTGTAGCCGCGCGTAGCGTTCCAAAGATAGCCGATAATCACCCGATCGTTCCTTGACCCTGACGGCGCTTACTTCGTGTCCGGCGGCACGCCCGCGCGCTTCTTGTTTTCATCCGGCGTGGCGTAGTAGCCCGTGCGGGTGCGGACGGTATACTTGCCCGCGGTCACCTTGATCTGCCGGAAAGTCCCGTCCAGGTTCTGATTCGACGGCGTGTAAGCCAGCACGTACTGGTTCCGGATGTCGTGCGCCACCGACTGCGCCATGCTCTCCACCTCGCCGATGTCCTTGGGATAGAGGCTGAAGCCGCCCGAAGCCTTGGTCAGCGAATCAAGCGCACGCTTCGCTTTCGTCGCCTCGCGCTTGTCCTCTTCGCCCAGGATTCCGATGGCGTAGACCAGGACATCCGGGTTCTTGTGCGCCTTTTCGACCAGCTTTTCGAGCGTGATGCCCATCGACGTCGTGTCGTTGCCATCGGTCACGATCAGCAGCACCTTCTTGTCCTTCTTGGCCTGCTGCTTGAGGTAGTCGATGGACATGGAGACAGCGTCGCGCATCGCCGTCCCGCCCTTGGAATCGATGCGCGCGATGCCCTCTTCCATCTTGTGGATGTCGTTGGTGAACGGCACGTCGAGATAGGCGTCGTCATTGAAATTGACGATGAAGACCTCGTCCAGCTTGTTGGAAGCCTTTACGAGTTGGATCACGGCAGTCTCCACCTTCTGACGCTTTTCCCTCATGCTGCCGCTGTTATCGACAATGATGCCGATGGAAACCGGGGTGTCCTCCCGCTTGAAGACGGAGATCTTCTGTTCGGCGTTGTTCTCGTAAACCTTGAAGGCATCCTGCGGCAGGCTCGTGACGAGCTTGCCCGCACGATCGAGAACGCTCATGTGAAGGACGACGAGCCGGGTGTCCGAACGGATCACGTACGGCTCTTCCTGAGCGGAAGCCAGCATGCCGAAGCACGCGGCGAGAAGGAGCGAACCAAGAACCTTACTGGCTGGGCGCATAGTAGCCTTGGCGGTACAGCGCCTTGAGAGGCGGCAGGCCGCGCGGTTGCTTCAATTTTACCGTGACGCGGCGGTACTTACCGTCCCGCGTCTGGTTTTTCGAGACGTACCCGAGAACATATTGATTGCGCAGCTCGATGCCGATCTTCGCCGCGATGTCGGGCAGGTCGCTGGGATTTTCCACCGGAAAATGCCGCCCGCCGGTCATGCCGGCCAGTTCGCCCAGCAATCCAGGCCCGCCGAGTTCCTCGGCGGTGCGGCCGCGCGAGCCGGCGGGCTCGAAGATGCCCATGGCGTAGAGTTGGGCGTCGGCCTCGCGCAGCAGGTTGCGCACCTCGGTTTCGGTGTAGCGGCTGGAGTTGTCGCCGCCGTCGGAAATAATCAGCAGCGCCCGCCGGGGGTTCTTGCCCTTCCGCAATTCCTGCAAGGCCATGTAGATGCCGTCCAGCAAAGCCGTACGGCCCTTGGCCTGGGTGAACGTCAGCCGGTTCTGAATCTCCTCGGTCGAGCGGGTAAACGGCATGACGAGCTGCGGCCGGTCGTTGAATTCCACCAGAAAAAATTCGTCTTCGGGGTTCGCGGTTTTGAAAAACTCGGCCGCCGCCTGGCGCGATTTGGCGAGTTTGCTGCCCATCGAGCCGCTGACATCGAAGACCAACCCGACCGAGAGCGGCGCATCGAAACTCGCGAAGTAGGAGACTTCCTGCTCGATCTTGTCCTCCAGCAGGCGGAAATTTTCCTTTTCCATGCCCGTCACGAACTGGTTTAAGGGAGTGGTTACAGTGACTGGAATCAGAACCAGATTGGTATCGCTGCGCAGGTTGGGAACCAAGCGCCGGGCCTCCGCATCAGCCGGGGTTTCGGCCGGTTTGCGGCGGGGTTCGATTTCCGGGCGCGCCTCCTGCGCGGCGAGCACGCCAGCGGTCAGGCCGAGCATCGCCAACACGCTAAAAAAGAAGAACTTATAAGTCCTGCTTTGCATTCGGCACCACGCTGGCCATGGCAAGTATAACATGCCGGGAATTTATGCTATTCTCGATTGTGCGCCCCTCGATTCTGGGAGTTATTCCAGCCCGATACGCATCCACAAGATTCCCCGGAAAACCCCTCGCTCTACTTGCCGGTAAGCCCATGATCCAGCACGTCTGGGAACGAAGCGGGGAGAGCCGGTATCTGAGTCGCGTCATCGTCGCTACCGACAATCGCGAAATCGCCGCCGCCGCCCGAAGTTTCGGAGCGGAGGTCGCGATGACCCGCGCAGACCACGCCTCCGGCACCGACCGCGCCGCTGAAGCAGCAGCCGCCACCGATGCCCAGATCATCGTCAACATCCAAGGCGACGAGCCATTGATCGATCCGGCCTCGATCGACGCCGCCGTCCTCGCCTTATTGGACGATCCGGGATGCGAAATGGCGACATTGAAAAAACGCATCACGGACCCGGATGACATCGGCAATCCGAACGTCGTCAAAGTGGTGACTGCCCAAAACGGGGACGCCCTGTATTTTTCCCGCTCGCCGATTCCGTTCGACCGGTCGGGCGGAGCCGTGTACTGGAAGCACATCGGACTCTACGTGTACCGCCGGGCGCTGCTGCTCAGCTACTCCCGGCTTGCTCGGGGGCCGCTCGAGGAGACCGAAAAGCTGGAACAGTTGCGCGCATTGGAGAACGGCATACCGATTCGAGTCGCCGAGACCGAATCCGACACCATCGGCGTGGATACGCCGGAGGATCTGGAGGCAGTCGAGCGGCTTTTCTTTCTCTCGGAGCAAAACAAGAAAAATGGCTAAGTATATCTTCGTGACCGGTGGCGTGGTTTCCTCCCTGGGCAAAGGCATTACCGCCGCGTCGATCGGCTGCCTGCTGGAGAGCCGGGGATTGAAGGTCAACATGCAGAAGTTCGACCCGTACCTCAATGTCGACCCCGGTACGATGAGCCCCTTCCAGCACGGCGAAGTCTTCGTCACCGACGACGGCGCGGAGACCGATCTCGATCTTGGCCATTACGAGCGCTTCACGCACGCGGAACTCAAACAGGCGAACAACCTGACGTCGGGCCGCATCTACGAGCGGATCATCACCAAGGAGCGGCGCGGCGATTACCTGGGCAAGACGGTCCAGGTGATTCCGCACGTGACCAATGAGATCAAGGCCGCGGCGCGCAAGGTGAGCGACGACGTGGACGTCGTCATCGTGGAGATCGGCGGCACGGTCGGCGACATCGAGTCGCAACCCTTCACCGAAGCGATCCGCCAGTTGCGCCACGAACTGGGGCGGCGCAATACGCTGTTCGTCCACGTGACGCTGGTCCCCTGGATCGCCGCCGCGCAGGAGTTGAAAACAAAGCCGACGCAGCACAGCGTGAAAGAGTTGCGCGCCATGGGCATCCAGCCCGACATTCTGATCTGCCGCAGCGAGCGCCCGATCCCGCAGGATCAGCGCGACAAGATTGCGCTGTTTTGCGATGTGGATGTCGACGCCGTCATCAGTTGCTACGACGTGGACACCGTTTACCAGATCCCGGTGACGCTGGCCGAAGGCGGCGTGGACGAGATCATCGTACGGCAGTTGCAGATCGAGAACGGGCACACGCGCGACCTGAGCGCCTGGAAGGCGATGCTCGACCGGATGCGGAACCCGCAGGACGAGGTCCACATCGGGCTGGTCGGCAAATACGTGGAGTACGAAGACTCCTACAAGAGCCTGAAGGAAGCGCTGCTGCACGGCGGCATCCACCACAACCTGAAGGTCCGGCTGAGCTGGATTGAAAGCGAGAAGCTGGAATGGCCGTCCTGCGCCGAGACGCTCAGCCAGTATGACGGCATCCTGGTACCCGGCGGCTTCGGCGAGCGCGGCGTGGCGGGCATGTTGAATGCGATTCGCTACGCCCGCGAGGCCCGCGTGCCGTATTTTGGCATCTGCCTGGGAATGCAGACGGCGGTGATCGAGTTTGCGCGCAATGTCTGCGGCATGAAGGGCGCGCATTCGACCGAGTTCGAGCCCGCAACGCCCTACCCGGTGATCTACAAGTTGCGCGATCTGCTGGGCGTGGAAGAACTGGGCGGCACGATGCGCCTGGGCGCCTACCCCTGCGTGCTCGCCGAGGACAGCTACGCGCGCTCGGCCTACCAGACGGAGAAGATCAGCGAGCGCCATCGCCACCGTTACGAATTCAACCGCGCCTTTGAGGAGCAACTCACGTCGCACGGGCTGCGGATCACCGGACGCTCGGAAGACGGCAAGTTCGTCGAAATCTGCGAATTGCCCGATCACCCGTGGTTTCTGGGCTGCCAGTTCCATCCGGAATTCAAATCCAAGCCGATGGAGCCGCATCCGCTGTTCGTTGCGTTCATTGGCGCGGCGTACAAGCACCGGCAGAAGCGACTGGCCAATGAGACGTCGCCGCTGTTCGCGGGCGAGACGCAGGAATGAACCGGGTCGAGGTTACTCCGGAACTCGTCTTCGGCGCCGGGCCGCTGGTGCTGATCGCCGGGCCGTGCGTCATCGAGAGCGAAGAGCACGTGCATCTGCTGGCGCGCTCGATCCGCGCGATCGCTGGACACTTCGTATTCAAGGCGAGCTTCGACAAAGCGAACCGGTCGAGCCTGGATTCCTACCGTGGGCCGGGCATCGACGAAGGACTGCGAATTCTCGGCGGGCTGCGCCGCGCGGGCTACCCGACTCTGACGGACATCCACGAGCCCTGGCAGGCCGAGCGCGCCGCGGAAGTGGCCGATATTCTGCAAATTCCCGCATTCCTCTGCCGCCAGACCGACCTGCTCGCCGCCGCCGGCCGCACGGGCCGCATCGTCAACATCAAAAAAGGCCAGTTCGTCGCGCCGCACGACATCGCGCGCGCGGCGGACAAGGTCGCTTCCACCGGCAACAACCGCATCGTGCTGACCGAGCGCGGTTCGTCATTCGGCTACAACAATCTGGTGGTCGACATGCGCGGGCTGCCCGTGATGCGCGCTTCGGGCTGGCCGGTTGTCTTCGACGCCACGCACAGCGTGCAACTGCCGGGCGCGAGCGGAGCCGTCTCGGGCGGCGCGCCGGAGTTCATCGAGCCCCTGACGCGGGCGGCCGTGGCGACCGGAATCGATGGATTATTCGTCGAAGTGCATGAGGAACCCTCGCGCGCGCTGTCGGATGGAACGAACGCGCTGCGCCTGGACCGGCTCGCCGGGCTGCTCGAACGCGTCCGGCGGATCGATACTCTGGTGAAGAGCGCGGAGTTTCTGCACGGAACGGACGCGCAAGGCGTCTAAGATAGGAAGGTAGCATTTCAGGAGACCCGGCCATGTTGCACAACGCCCGCCGCGCGCGCCGCGGCTTTTCGCTGATCGAGTTGCTGATCGTCATTGCGATCATCCTCATCATTGCCGCGATTGCCGTACCGAAATTGAACGTCGCGCGCATGCAGGCCCAGGAGATGGCGGCGATCCGCACGCTGACGACGATCCATGTCGCCGAAACGTCGTACTTCTCGCAGTTCGGCCACTTTGCCGAAAACCTGGCGCAGCTTGGACCGCCGGCGGGCGGCGCGGCGGGACCGGCCGCGGCGGACCTGATCGGCGGCGATCTAGCCGCAGGCCAGAAGAGCGGTTACGTGTTTACGGTCGCCGCGTCGAAGGAAGGCTATGCGGTCACGGCCGTGCCACAGATCTTCGGGCAAACCGGCCGCCGGACGTTCTTCTCCGACCAGACGATGGTCATCCGCGAAAATTGGGGCTCGGAACCCGCGACTGCGCAAAGCAAAGAGATCAAGTAGCGCGGCGCTGCCCGCCTTACAACCACGGATTCAGGACTGGCATTCCGCTGGCCGTGACGTCCGCTCCATTCCGCGTGACCAGCAGACGGTCGTGCTGCAGCGCGGTTGCGGCGATAAGCCGTCAGTTACCGACAACGGCATCCCGGATCGCAGCTAGAGCTTTTGCGCGCCTGCTACTTTCGCCAGATTCCGGTCGAAAGTGCCGAGCGGCAGATGCCCGGCTTTCCGGGCAGTTTCGACCATCAGGCAATCGGAAAAGCCCAGCGCCGGCCGTTCGCGAAACAGTTCGAGCGCCGCTGCCACAACCTCGCGCTCGTGGAGTACCAGATCGCGATGGCTGAGCAACATCTCAATTGCCTTGGCCTGCTCTCGCGGACTCAATTCGTAGACGCTGCCAAGCACCCACGTGGCCTCGGCGAGCACCAGCGTCGACACCCAGGCGCCCTTGGCGACGAAGTTCTCCGCCGCGGTCGTCTGGCGCGGATCGTCCCTGGTTATCAGACGCACCAGAACGTTGGTGTCAACCGCGCGCATAACGTCTCCGGGCGTAGCTACGGATGCCTTCTTTCAGCTCGTCAAGGCTCTTCGCCTTCGGCTTCCGCGCCCCGAATATCGCCTGATGGATCTCTTCGGAACTGAAACGGACCGCGCGGCGGACGACAACCCTGTCACCTTCTGTTTCCCATTCCAGGACGGACCCCGGCCCGATGCCGAGCTTTCGCCGCACGTCCGCGGGGACCGAGATCTGCCCTTGCGCCGTGATCTTTGAAAGCGCGATTGCCATGGCTCATAGTACCACGGTAATGCGAATTCCGATCCGGCCGTGAAAGCGGGTCGGCACTCCAGTGCCGCGTCGGGCAACAACTGGCTGAAGCGGGGTCTGGAGACCCCGCGCGGACCTGGAGGTCCGCCCCACTTCGAGTTAGTGCAGGCTCACCTTGTGCGCCTTGCCGTCGTCGGCGAACTGCACGTTCACCTCACCCGCCGACTTCCACCAGCCCGCGCCAGACTTGCCTGCCTGGATGGCGGCGAGCGGCTTGCCATCGAGCGTGACGCTCGCGGCTTTCAGGCCCGCACGAATGGAGAACACGAGCGTGCGCGGCGCGGCCTGGAACGAACCGGCCGGCGCGCCAAGGTTGATCTCGGCTCCGCTGGCCGCAGCCTGATACGCCACCGCAGTCCGGCGGAAAGCGCCCTGGGTGTAAGCGGGGCTGGCGCCGTCGTCTTCATAGAGCGACGCCTCGGCATGGCCCTTCGCGTCGGGGTAGATGGCGAAGGTCAACGGCCCGCCCTTCTTCTCGCCGACGTAGTTCATCTCCGGCCCCATGGGCACGATGGCGCCGCTGCGCACGTACAGCGGCACGGTCTCCAGCGGAGCTTCGACGTGGATCGTCGTATGGCCGGTGTACGGCTTGCCGGTCCAGTAATCGAACCAGTTACCCGCAGGCAGATAGACCGTGCGCTGCGTCTGGCCCTGCTTGACGATGGGCGCGGCGAGCAGATCCGCGCCGACCATGAACTGATCGTCGAGGGTCACGGTGTTGAAGTCGTCCTGGTAGTTCAGCAACAGCGGACGGAACATCGGCACGCCCGTGCGGTGCGCCTCTTCGAGCGTCGTGTAGAGGAACGGCAGCAGGCGGTAGCGCAGCTTCAGATACTTGCGGATGATGCCCTCGTAAAATTCGCCGAAGCGCCACGGCTCATGGTCGTAGCCCGTGATCTCGGCGTGGTTGCGGCAGAGCGGCGTGAGGAAGCCGACCTCGTACCAGCGCGTCATCAACTCGGCGTTGGTGCGGCCCATGAAGCCCGCAATGTCGGCGCCGATGAAGGGCTGGCCGGAGAGGCCGAGCGAGGCGAACATCGGGATGCTCAGCTCCAGCGATTCCCAGGTGGCGGTGTTGTCGCCCGTCCATGTGGTCGAGTAGCGCTGGATGCCGGCATAGGCGGCGCGCGTGATGACGAAGGGCCGCGCGTTCGGCTTCAGACGCTCCAGCCCGGCCCGCGTAGCGCGCGCCATGCCGAGCGCGAAGACGTTGCGGTTCTGCGCGTACGGCGTGTTGGCGCCCAGGTCGTGGAAGACGACGTCCATCTGCGTCTTGCCCGTCTGATCGATGAAATCCGAGGGCTCGTTCATGTCCGTCCAGATGCCGGCGACGCCGTGATCGGTGTAAGCGCGGAACAGCCCGCCCCACCACTCGGCGGCGGCAGGCAACGTGTAATCGACATAGACGGCCTTGCCCGGCCACACCTCGCCGATCCACAGGTCGCCGCTCTTGCGTTTGAGGAAATAGTTATTCGCGACGCCCTGGTTGTAGACGTAGTAGCTCTGGTCCTGCACCTGCCGCTCGGGCTCATTTACGGCGTCCGTCGCGCCGGCCGCGGACGGCTGGTACTTCACGCCCGGATCGACGATGGGCACCACCTTCACGCCCTGCTTTGCGAGTTTCGCCGTGAACGCCGACGGGTCAGGAAAGCGCTCGGGATTCCAGGTGAAGACGCGGTACGCATTCATGTAGTGGATGTCGAGATAGATCGCGTCGAGCGGCAGATCGTCGGCGCGATATTTGTTCACGACCTCTTCGGCGCGTGTGTCGCTGTAATAGCCCCAGCGGCTCTGCTGGTTACCGAGCGTCCACATGGGCGGCAGCGGCATGTGACCGGTCAGGTCGGCGTAGCGGCCGAGGACCTTCCGGATCGACGGTCCCCAGAAGAAGTAGTAGTTCATCTCGCCGCCATCGGCAGAAAACGCCGAGTACTCCTGCAGGCTGACGCCAAAATCGAAGTTCGTGCGGAAGCTGTTGTCGAAAAAGATGCCGTACGCCGTGCCATCCTGCCAACCAAGGTAGAACGGAATGTCCTGGTAAATCGGGTCGGTGCCCTCCTTGTAGGCAGGCGTATCGGAGTTCCACATGGTGAACTGCGCGCGGCGCTTGTCGAGCCGCGCAGCCTTCTCGCCAAGCCCGTAGATGTGCTCTTCAAAGCCAAGCTTCTTGAACGCGGCGACTTTGCCGGAAGCCGGGTCGTGCATGATCGGCCGCTCGTCCGCGTTGATCACTTTGTGCGTCTTCGCATCGCGGAACTCCACCGTTAGCGGCGAGTGCTGGATGACGACTTCCAATTCATCGGTGACGACCGTCAAGGAAGCCGGATCTTCCTTCAAGGTCCACTTCGGCGTGGCCCAATCCGTCTTGGCGATGGCCCAGGAATGATCACGTTCCGGCAGAGACTTTCCAAACGATGCCCGCACGCGGATGAGATCGGGAGCCAGCACCTCGAACCGCACTTGGGAATGGTCATCGCACAGGACGGTGATGCCATACGGCGTAGTGAAATGACTCACGACCGAACCAATCGGCGTCAGGCCATTGAAATCGACGGCCTGAACCGTCAAGGCCAGCAAGAGAAGGCCGCCAGGGAGCAGCGCCAACTTCTTCATAAATGTGTTCCTATTTCCAGGAGTCCCGTGGAGGGTTCCAGACGGCCACCATTCTATCGTGGCGCCTGAAGCGATGGGACGCACGGCGCGCCGGCCTTCAGACCCGGCGCATGGTCAGGCTGCCACGCGCTCGCGAGCTCTGCGCCGGCGGCACGCGACATGGCAAATGGCGCACGACTCAGCGTGCGCCACGGAACGCAAGCGCGAGCGCGAGTGGCAGGCAATCCGCTCGCCGGAAGATACAGCGTTCAGCCGGAGCTACGCCCGCTCGGTCTTGCAGTACTGAGTGAACGAGCCGGCGAAAGCCACCAGCGCCGCCAGGGCGAACCAGAGCGCGCTGAAGAAGCCGGACTTACCGTCGAAGCGATGCGTAGGGTTGATAAAGAATCCGTCGACGATCACGCCCAATGCGACCAACGTGAAGACCACGAGCAGCGGCTTAACTTTCTTCAGCGCGGCCAGGATGCCCGCCAGAATGCCGCACAGGCCCAGGACGAAGAGCATCACCGTCAGCGTCGTCCCCTTCCACCAGGGCAGCATCGTCATATTCAAATCTTGGATGTTGGTGGCGACAATCAACGTCGCCAGGCCCGTTAGAAAGAGGCCGAGGATAAATGAAAACGCGCAACTCCACACGCGCAACACAGCAACAAAAGCCTTCACGATACCTCCGCGGACTGGTTTCGTAACGAAGCCATATTCTACCAACTTGAAGAGGCCGCGCTACGCGCCGGGCGCGACTTTTCGTGCTGCCGCGTCACGCGGCGCGCCGCACCGCACGAGAACGCGGGTGCAGCCGTTCGCCAGGAGAGGGGCCTGCTACCGCAGCAGATCGCGAACGGCCTGCTCCAGACGGGCGGTCAAAGCGCCGCGGTCGCGCGCGGTCAGGCCGTCGACCGGAATCGGATCGCCGAAACGCAACTCGATGTTGCCCGGCATGAACCACGAAGAGCGCGCAGGCAGTACGTCGTACGCGCCGGCGATCGCTACCGGTAGCAGCGGCACGCCCGACTGGATCGCCAGGAATGCGGCTCCGTCACGAAAGCGCTGCAATTCGCCGTCCGCCGAACGCGTGCCTTCGGGGAAGATCAGCACCGAAAGCTGCTTTTCACGGATCAGGCGCGCGCACTCCGTGGTGCTCTCGATCGACGAGCGCAGGCTTTTGCGATCGACCGTCAGATGGCCGTCGCGCTTCAGATACCAGCCGATAAAGGGCGCCTTCAGGAGTTCACGCTTCGCCAGAAATTTGAAGGGCATCGGCAGCCAGCCAAAGAGCACGCAGATGTCCATCAGGCTGCCGTGGTTGGAGGCGATGACGTAGTTTTGCCCCGAAACGGCCTTCGCCGCTCCGATGACGCGCACCTTAGCGCCGACGATGCCCAGCACCGTCGCACCCCAGAGATGTTGAAACCACTGCTGGCGCCGGCCGCCGGGAGCGATAAGCGCCGTGACGACCGCGGCGGTCACAAGCACCGCGGTCGCCAGCGAGGCAATGGGAATGGTCCAGAGCCACGAACGCACGTGGCCCCACTTGTTAGTACGCGAACGAGCTGCCGAATCTTTCAAAACTGCGTTAATTCCTCGTTGTTACGGTCACGGGCGCCGCCAGTTGGAAGCTGAGGACCGTTTCGCTGGGGATTACCGCCGGATTGCCGCCGGTAGCGTAAGCCACGCCGCCGCCGAGTGCGCCGCCCGAAGCAGCGCCGATCGCCGCGCCTTTGCCGCCACCCGCCAGACCGCCGATCAGCGCGCCGATGCCAGCGCCGATGCCGACCTTCGCCGCCGTCTTCTTGCCCGTGCCCTGCGACACCCGCTCGTCAGACTTCGTCTGAATTCCGATGCGATCGCCGTTGGGCATCGCAATGGCGGTCAGCCTGACGCCCAGCGTGGCGTGGCCCTTCAATTTGCCGCTCGGATCGCACTCCGAGACTTCGCCGAAGACCGTTGTGCCCTTCGGCGCAATCGTGTAATCGCCCGCAACCAGCGGCTGCTCCAGCGTGGCCTCGAACTTGTCGCCGACTTTGTTGGTCTTCGTCGAGAGCGCGTTGATCGTTCTCACGACAACCGCCGAGCCCGCGTCCAGAGTGTAGTTGTGAACCTGCGGCGCCGCCTGCTGATTGGCGTAACGGTCGGAGGTATAGGCCTGGCCGGAGCCTTTGCCCTGATCGCCCCAGCCTTGCCCCTTCGCGCCTTCGGCGCGTTTGCCTTTGGCCTGCTGCTGGCCGGACTGCGGCTGAGCAGACTGCTGGTCTCCCTGCGCGGTCTGATCCGAAGCTGAACCTTGTGCCGACGCATCATCCGGCTTCTTCGAACAACCGGACAGAACGACGGCCAAAGCAAGCGCCGTGACCGCCATCATCTTCGTGCCTTGATAGTAGGTCATCATTCCTCCTCACAAAATTTTCGCACCCGGCCCGGCCCGTTCCAATCGTCTGGAAAAGGCTTCAGACCCGCGGCTTGGGCGGCTGCAACTCGCGTGCTTCACACACGGACTGGAAGCCCTTCCGGTTGTGCGCGCCGTCGCAAAACGGCTTGTTTTCCGAGTGGCCGCAGCGGCACAGGGAGACGTTGCTGCGCCCGGCCAGACCGAATTTCCCGCCGGCGGGATCGAAGATCGCAAGTTCAGAGGGATCGTCGGCCTGCAGCCGGAGCGGTCCGTTGTTAGCAACGGTTATCTTGACAGCCATGCTGCCGATGTTAGCAGATGAAAGGCGGCGCAAGCTCCAGTCATCCGAGACGATAATGCGTGCCGGCAAGCACGCTCAGGCGCAGCGCGCCCTTTTATCGCCAGGGTCCCTCGCGGCTACCGCTTGATTTGGCGTACGCTGTAGGTTTCGAGGGGGACCAAGCCGTGATTCAATTCGAACCCGAGATCGACCGAAGTCTCTTTCAGGAGACATTGCAGTTCGCCAAGCGCCAGGTGCGGACGCTCACCGAGGAGCACCCGGGCTTTTATCCGCTTTACACCCAAAAAGGGAAATGGTTCCACGAGGGTCCGGCCTGGACCCATTGGTGCGACGGCTTCCTGCCGGGCCTGATGTGGATCTTCCAGCGGACCGAAGCCGAGGGCAGCCCGGAGAAAGACTTCTGGACCGAGAAGGCGATCGAGTACAGCCTCCCACTCGAACCGCGCCAGTTCGACCGCGACGTGCACGACCTCGGCTTCATCTTCCTGTCGGCGCACTACCGCTGGTACCAGGCGACGCGCGAGCCGCGCTTGAACGACATCCTGATCCAGGCGGGCAAGACCATGGCGTTGCGCTTCCGCGAGAAGGGCCAGTATCTCTGCTCGTTCGTAGGCGACGATTCGCTGTTCATCGACATCATGATGAACGTCGGCATCGTCTTCTATGCGGCGCGGGAAACGAACGACCGCCGGCTGCGCGACATCGCGATCCGCCACACGCTCACCACGCGCCGTTATCTGGTACGCGGCGACGGCTCGACGGCGCACGAAGGCATCTTCGACACCGAAACGGGCGAGTTCCTGCGCCACTCGACGCAGCAGGGCCAGCGCGCCGACTCCACATGGTCGCGCGGCCTGGCGTGGGCGATGTACGGCTTCGGCTCGTGCTTCGAATACACGCGCGATCCGCGTTTCCTGCAGACCGCGCAGTCGTGCGCCGATTACTACCTCACGCACACCAACGGCGACGGCGTTCCGCCATGGGACTTCCAGGCGGCGCCGGAGACGCGCAAGACCGTTGACACCTCGGCGGCCGCCATCGCCGCCGGCGCGCTGATCCGGCTGTGCCGCATGATTCCGGATCCGGTGAAGGGCTTCTACTACTGGTCGTGCGCGCTGAAGATCCTGAAGACGCTCTGCGTGAACTACACCGCTCCGGCCGACAGCGAGTGGCAGGGCATCCTCAAGGGCGGCGTCTACCACATCCATAAGAACCTCGGCGTGAATGAGAGCGTGATGTGGGGCGACTACTTCTTCTGCGAAGCGCTCGAGAACGCCCTGAAGTTCAGCCCGGTGAACGACAAGAAGCCGGTCACCGCATAATTCCTGGCCGTATAGTTCTCAATGGGAAGCGCCACGCGCGTGGCGCTTCCAACCCACTGCCTACTCCGCGCGGAATGTCGCGATCGATTCGACGTGATACGTCTGCGGGAACAAATCCACGACGGTCAGTTTTTCAAAGCGGTAGCCGCCCGCGATCAATCCCGCCGCATCCCGCGCGAGCGTCGAGGGATCGCAACTGACCACGCGGATCTCCGCCGGTTTCAGCCGGATCAGGTGTTCGACGACGTGCTTGCCAAGCCCGCTGCGCGGCGGATCGGCCAGGACGAAATCCGGCGTCGACTTGCGGCCTTCGAGATACTGCTCGGCCTGCATCGGGTGCACCGGAATCGTCAGCCCGGCGCGCTCGGCGTTGAACGTCAGGTCGCGCGCGGCCTGATGGTTCGACTCGACGCCCGCCACCTTCGTGAACTGTTTCGCCAGCCGCAGCGTAAACAACCCGACGCCGGAATACAGATCCAGCGCAATGCCGCCCGTAGCGCCCTCCACGGCGGCGTCCGCCAGCGCGTCCACCAGATACCGATTCACCTGGAAGAACGCGCCGTGGCTCACGCGAAATTGCATGCCCGCCGCTTCGTATTCGAGCGCACCCCGGTCGGCGCCCGGAATCTGCTTGCCGGCCCAATCGAAGAAACCCTTGGCGACGCCGCGGCTGCTCTCGGTTTCGAGCACGTTGACCATTGTTCGCTCGCCATTCGTAAAAAGTTCGAGCGAGCGGACGAAACGCGGCCAGCCCCGGTCGCGGATCATGTAGCGCAAGGCCTGCAGACTCTCGTTGATCTTCGGCGCGGAGATCGGGCACTGCTCCACGCTCACCAGATTGTGCGAGCCCGCTTCCAGGAAGCCGATGTCGCGCCCGTCGGAGTGGAACTGCGTGCGGTTGCGGTAGCCCCAGGGCTCGCCCGCGATGATCCCAATCTGCTCGGGCGTCTGGGTCTTGCCGACGCGCTGGAAGACCTCGCGGACGATGGCGGCCTTCTGCGCAGCCTGGAACTGTGCGCCGGCATGCTGGTAATGGCAGCCGCCGCAGCGCCCGAACAGCGGGCATTGCGGCTCCACGCGCTCCGCCGAGCGCTCCAGAATTTCCGCCACTTTCGCCTCGGCGAAGCCGCCGTGATCCGTGACGAACTCCACGCGCACGCGTTCGCCTGGCAACGTGAATGGCGTCATCACGACTTTGCCGTCGACGCGGCCAAGACCCGCGCCGCCGTAGACCCACTTGTCGATTGTTACTTCCGGACCGGTTATTTCCGGACCGGTTACTTCCGGGCCAGCCGCTTCCGGCCCCGCGGGAGGCGCAGGCGCGGTCTCAGCCGGGTCGTGAGCAGGGGCGATTCCGGCGCTTTCGACCGGCCGTTGCGATTCGTCCGGCGCGGCGCCGGCGTCGAGAGGTGCGTTGTTGGTATCAGAGAACATTGCGTACGATGGAAGTAACCCTTCAAACGAATGAAACCACGTATTTTCAGCGGCGTCCAACCGACCGGCAATCTTCACATCGGAAATTACCTCGGCGCGCTCAAAACCTGGGTCAAACTCCAGTATGACTACGACTCGATCTTTTGTATCGTCGATCTGCACGCCATCACGGTGTATCAGGATCCGGCGGAACTCCGGAAAAAGATCGATCAGACGGCGGCCATCTTCCTGGCGTGCGGTATCGACCCCAAGCATTCCGCTGTGATGGTCCAGTCCACGGTGCCCGGCCATGCCGAGCTTTCCTGGCTGCTGACCTGCTCCACACCGGTCGGCTGGCTGGAGCGGATGACGCAGTACAAGGACAAGTCCGCCAAACAGGAAAGCGTCGGCGCGGGCCTGCTCTGCTATCCCGTGCTGATGGCCGCGGACATCCTGCTCTACCAGGCCAATTGCGTGCCGGTGGGCGAGGACCAGTCGCAGCACATGGAGCTGACGCGCGACATCGCGCAGCGCTTCAACGCCGCCTATGGCGAGACGTTCGTGATGCCGGAGACGAAACTGCCCGCCGTGGGCGCGCGCATCATGGGCCTCGACGAGCCCGAGAAGAAGATGTCGAAGTCGGCCGACGGCCCCAACCACGCCATCTCCCTGCTCGACCCGCCCAATCTGATCCGGAAAAAGATCATGCGCGCGACGACGGACTCGAAGCCGGCCGTTGACTTCAACGCCCTCGGCGCCGGCGTGATGAACCTGCTCAACATTTACCAGGCCTTCACCGGCGTGGACGACGCGCAGCTCAAGGCGGAATTCGCCGATTGCCGCTACGGCGATCTGAAGAAGCGCGTGGCCGAAGCCGTCGTGGCCGGACTGGAGCCGATTCAGAAGCGCTACGCCGAGATCACGGCCGACCCGGGGTACCTGAAGAGCGTGCTGAAGGAGAGCGCCGAGCGCGTGACGCCGATCGCGGAAGCGACCGTCAAACTGGTGAAATCGCGCCTCGGCGTTTATACCGAGGCCTGAACCGGCTGAAGCATGACACGGAAACCCGGCCCTCGCGCGTGGTCGCTCGCCGCCTACGCGCGGCTGCTGCGGGAGAACCGTGACTTCCGCCTGCTATGGACGGCGCAGATCGTCTCGGAAATCGGCGACTGGTTCTACACCGTCGCCTTGTATTCGCTCCTGCTGGAGTTGACGGGCCAGGCCAGCGCCGTCGGCGTGGCCGTCGTGCTCCAGGTTCTGCCGCAGGTCTTCGCCGCGCCAACCGCGGGCGTGCTGAACGATCGGCTGCCGCGCCGCGCGGTGATGATCTTCGCCGACGTGTGCCGCGCGCTGATCGTCGGCTCCATGCTGTTCGTACGCTCGGCCAGCATGGTCTGGCTCATCTGGGTACTGCTGTTCCTCGAAACGATCATGTGGGCGCTGTTCGAGCCCGGCCGCTCGGCGCTGATCCCGCGTCTGGCCCGCTCGGACGACGAACGGCTGGTCGCCAACGCGCTTTCGTCCACGACGTGGGCCTTCAACCTCGCCGTCGGCGCGGGGCTCGGCGGTCTGGTCGCCTATGCCTTCGGACGCCAGACGGTTTTCGTTCTGAACGCCCTCTCGTTCGTCGGTTCCGCGCTCCTGATCGCCTCCATGCGGATCAAGGAAACGCACTATCGCCACCTGCCGGCGTTCCGCGCGGCGGACATGGTCGATTTCAAGCCGGTGCTCGAAGGCGTGCGCTACGTGACCCGCGACCCGCGCCGCGTGGCCACGATCCTGGTGAAGGCGGGCATGGGCCTGCTCGGCGCAAACCTGGTGATCCTGCCGGTTTTCGGCGAGCGCATTTTCCCGTTGACCCTGCACCTGCCCTGGGCCCAGGCGCACACGCCGGGCGGCGCGCTTTCGATGAGCCTGCTGTTCGGCGCGCGCGGCGTCGGCTCGCTCGCCGGGTCATATTTTTCCGGCGCGTGGGCGCGCGAACACGAGTCCCGGATGCGTTCGGGTATTGCCTTGGGATTCGTGCTGACGTGCTTTTCTTATGCCGGCTTGAGCGTCGCGCCGAACCTGTGGCTGGCGTGCCTCGCCGTGGCGATCGGGCAGATCGGCACGTCGGTGGCCTGGGTCTTTTCAACGACCATTCTGCAGGGGCTGACCGAGGACCGTTTCCGCGGACGGGTCTTCTCGGCGGACTTCGCGGGCCTGTTCCTGTCGATGAGCGCGGTCAGCTTCCTCGCCGGCCGGCTAGTGGACCAGGGCATCTCCGTCCGCGCGATTGCGTTCGTCACGGCGCTGATCGCCATCGTGCCGGCGGTCGTCTGGGCCCGGTCGCAACACCACTTCCGGGTGGCGAATGCGGTAAACTCACCCCGAGCGAAGTAATCCGCGCAGGCATTCTCTCGTCAAGCGAGGTTGAATGGTCTCTCACGGACCCACGGCCCAACAACTTGCGCCGGCCCCACCACAAGCCGGAGCGGTTTTGAAATACGGATGGATGGTCCTGGGCGTCCTGGCTGCCGCATCGCTGCTTACGCAGTCCGGCGGACCTGTCGGCGCACCGCTCCAGGCGACGGTCAAAACACCGGCGGGAGCGGCCACGGCGCTGGACTCATTGTGCGTCTTTCTGAATCTCAGTTCCGTGCAACTCTCGCAGCTTCAAAGCCTTAAAGAGCAGAGCGACGCGTCGGCGGCAGTCCTTTCGGAGCGCGCCAGGGCCAACGCGACGGCGCTCCACCAGTTGCTGAATTCGGGCGCCGAGCCGGATGCCGCCAAGGCCAGCGCACTCGTCCTGAAAGAGCGGGACCTGCGCGCTCAGTTGCAGAACGCCTCGGAGGAACTCGCCGCGAAAGCCGCGGCCATTCTGACGCCGGAGCAAAAGCAGCGGCTGGACGGCTTGTCGTCCATGGTCGAGACACAGCGCGAAGCGACGCCCGGCCTCATGCCCGAAGCGTGGCCCATGCTGAACGCCGCGGCGGAGTTGGGGCTGGTCGCCGCCCCGCCGGTTCGCTAGGCGCGCCGACTAGCCGAGCGTCACGTCCACGGCGACTTCGCCCGCGCCCTCGGGCGCGAGCACGACGTCACCTTCGACCGGCTCCCCGTTCATGCGGATGGCCGTCCGGCTGCCCGGCCCTTCCCGCTTTACGTGAATGCGATACGTCACGCCGCGGAACTTGCGCGTGGCTTCGAAACCGGGCCAGCTCTGCGGAATCACCGGCGCGATCTGCAAGCCGTCCAGCGCGGGGCGGATGCCCAGGATCCACTGCGTGATGGCGTAATAGTTCCAGGCCGCGGTGCCCGTCAACCACGAGTTCTTCGCTTCGCCAAAGCTCGGCGCGTCGCAGCCGGCGATCATCTGCGAGTAGACGTACGGCTCGCAGCGGTGCACGTCGCTGATGGCCTCGCGCGCCGAAGGATTGATGCGCGAGTAATAGTCGTGCGCGGCGTCGCCGTCGCCGACGCGCGTTTCGGCGATGATCACCCACGGATTGTTGTGACAGAAGATGCCGGCGTTCTCCTTATAGCCCGGCGGGTACGACGAGATCTCGCCGAGGTTCAGGTGGTACCGCGAGAAGGCCGGCTGCTGCAGCACGATGCCATGTTTCGTGGCCAGCCGCGCGCGGACCGAAGCGAGAGCCTTCTGCGCCAGGCCGTCTTCGAGCCCGATGCCCGCAAGCACACAAAAGCCCTGCGTTTCGATGAAAATTTGCCCTTCCTGGCACTCTTTTGAGCCGATTTTGTGGCCAAAATCGTCATACGCGCGCAGGAACCATTCGCCATCCCAGCCGAATTTGTGAATGACGCCGTCCATCTTCGCGGCTTGTGCGCGATAGGCAACCGCTTCGGCGCGCAGTCCGCGGCGCTCGGCGATGTCGGCCAATTCGTGCCCGGCGAGCACGAACAGTCCGGCAATGAAGACCGACTCGGCGACCTGGCCGTCCTTGTTCGTCGTCGTCTGGAAGGACTGGCCCGGCGTATCGGAAAAGCAGTTCAGATTCAGGCAGTCGTTCCAGTCGGCGCGCCCGATCAGCGGCAGGCCGTGCGGTCCGAGCCGGTCGAGCGTGTAGCGGAAGCTGCGCTGCAGGTGCTCGTAAAGAGGCTGCTCGGAACCGGGCTCGTTGTCGTACGGCACGGGCTCGTCGAGAATGCTCCAATCGCCGGTCTCCTTGAGATAGGCGGCGACGCCGATGATCAGCCAGTGCGGGTCGTCGTTGAAATTCGAGCCGACGTCGTTGTTGCCGCGCTTGGTAAGCGGCTGGTACTGGTGATACGCGCCGCCGGTCGGCAACTGCGTCGCGGCCAGGTCGACGATGCGCTCGCGAGCGCGCGCCGGGTCCATTTGCACGAAACCCAGCAGGTCCTGGTTGGAATCACGGAAGCCGAGGCCGCGGCCGATGCCCGATTCGTAGAACGACGCCGAGCGCGACATGTTAAACGTCGCCATGCACTGGTAGGCGTTCCAGATGTTGACCATGCGGTCGGTATGCACATCGGGCGTCCGCACTTCCAGGACGCTGAGCAGGCCATCCCAGTAGGCGCGCAGTTTGTCGAACGCCGCGTCCACCTCGACGGGATCCAGATACTTTGCGATCACCGGTTTGACGGTTCGCTTGTTGACGATCTGCGAATCGGGCGGATCGAATTTCCGATCTTGCGGGTTCTCGTGGTAGCCGAGCAGGAAGATGACCTGCCGCGACTCACCCGGCTGCAATGTGAGTTTGACCTGGTGCGAACCGATCGGCGCCCAGCCGTGCGCGACGGAGTTCGTCGCGGCGCCCTGCTCCACGGCCAGCGGCTTGTCCCAACCGCGGTACGGTCCGAGGAACGCCTCGCGCTGCGTGTCGAAACCGGCGGGCTTTTCCGAGCAGGCAAAGTACGCAAAGTGGTTGCGCCGCTCGCGGTACTCGGTCTTGTGATAGATGACGCCTTCTTCGATTTCCACCTGCCCGGTGCTGAAGTTGCGCTGGAAATTGGTCGCGTCGTCCTGCGCGTCCCACAGGCAAAATTCGATGCACGAAAAGAGCGAGAGCATGGCGGGCGTTGCACGATGGTTCGTCACCGTGCACTGCCAGATCTCGAGATCTTCGTCGAGGGGCACGAAGTAGCGCGTGCTCGCCGCAATGCCATGAAACGTTGAGCCGATCGTGCTGTAGCCCAGGCCATGACGGCAACTGTAGTCTTCGGCGGCGTGGCGCGTGGGCTGCCACGACGGCGACCAGAACTCGCCATTGCCATCGTCACGAACATAAATGTAACGGCCGCCGAAATCGAACGGAACATTGTTGTAGCGGTAGCGGCTGATGCGCCGCAGCCGCGCGTCGCGATAGAACGAATAGCCGCCGGCCGTATTGGAGATGATGCCGAAATACGCCTGGCAGCCGAGATAGTTGATCCAGGGCAGCGGCGTGTCGGGCCGCGTGATGACATACTCACGCCGGACGTCGTCGAAGTGACCGAATTGCATAACCGTCAGCTCCTCCTGAACGGCGCAAGCACCAAATTCGGCGCTCACGCGCAACCGCAGCGCCATTCCGCGTGCGGGTCCCGCAAACGGCGAGTATAACGGAGCGCCGCGCACCGTAACAATGGATATCCATAGTTGCGGATGCCGTTCTCGGATATAATTCTCTAGATTCGCGTGCCAGGTGGCGCGCCCGGCCGGCTTCAGGGAGTGATCACATCTTATGAATCTGCACCTGATCGATATCGCGATCATCGTCGCCTATCTATGTTGCTCGGTCTTCGTGGGCTACTGGGTCTCGCACCGCGCATCGCGGGATATGAAGGCCTATTTCCTGGGCGGAAACACGATGCCCTGGTACGTCCTAGGCATTTCAAACGCATCGGGCATGTTCGATATCAGCGGCACCATGCTGCTGGTCGGCTGGATGTTCGTTTACGGTCTGAAGAGCGTCTGGATTCCGTGGCTGTGGCCGACCTTCAACCAGGTGTTCCTGATGGTCTTCCTGTCGTCCTGGCTGCGGCGCTCGAACGTGATGACCGGCGCCGAGTGGATCCAGACGCGCTTCGGCAAAGGGCGCGGCGCGCAACTCTCGCACATCATCGTGGTGGTCTACGCCTTCGTCAGCATCATCGGCTTTTTCACCTACGGCTTCAAAGGCATCGGCAAGTTCGCGGTGAACTTCCTGCCGTGGCATTTCACGCCGAACCAGTACGCGTTGATTCTGATCGCCATCACGACGATCTACGTCATCAAGGGCGGCATGTTCAGCGTAGTGATCACCGAGGTGATCCAGTTCTGCATTCTGTCGATCGCCTCGTTCGCGGTCGGCATCATCGCCATGATGAAGGTCGCGCCGGCGACGCTGCACAAGTTCGTGCCCGCGGGCTGGGATCAGATCTTCTTCGGCTGGAACCTGGACCTCGACTGGTCCCACCTGATGCCCTCGGCGACGGTGCAGGTCGCCGACGACGGCTACGGGCTGTTCGGTTTCTTCGTGATGATGCTGGCCTTCAAGGGCGTGCTGATCAGCATGGCCGGCCCGGCGCCGAACTACGATATGCAGCGCATCCTCTCCTCGAAGAACCCGCGTGAAGCCTCGATGATGAGCGGCTGGGTCAACGTGGTGCTGACCGTGCCGCGCTACATTCTCATTACCGGATTGACGGTGCTGGCGCTGGCGTTCTTCAGTTCCGACATCCGCGCCATGCCGAAGATGGACTTCGAGCAGGTGCTGCCGATGGCGTTGAGCCGCTTCGTCCCGGCCGGCTTGCTCGGCTTCCTGATCGCCGGCCTGCTGGCGGCGTTCATGTCGAACTTCGCGGCGACGGTGAACGCGGCGCCGCCGTACTTCGTGAACGACATCTACAAGCGCTACATCAACCCCAACGCCAGCCCGAAGACGTACGTGCGGCTGAGCTACCTGGCCTCGTTCGCCGTCGTGCTGGTTGGCGTGGTCATCGGCTGGTACGTTTCGTCGGTGAACTCCGTGGTGCTATGGATCGTCTCGGGCCTGTGGGGCGGCTACACCGCTTCGAATTTCCTGAAGTGGTACTGGTGGCGCTTTAACGGCTACGGTTACTTCTGGGGCATGGTGACCGGCATCACTGCGTCGCTGACGATGCCGGCGATTCTCGACAAATTCACCGGCGTGCCGGCCTTTGCGTCGCTGCATCGCATCAACACGGATGTTTCCATCGTCTTCCCGCTGGTATTCGGCATCGCGCTGCTGGGCTGCCTGTTCGGCACGCTGCTGACCAAGGAAGAGGACGAGGAGACGTTGAAGGAGTTCTACCGGCGCGTGCGCCCGTGGGGCTTCTGGGGACCCATCAAGGCCAAAGTGATGGCCGAAGATCCCGAGTTCCAGCCCAATCCCGATTTCTGGCGCGACATGTTCAACGTCCTCGTTGGCGTGTGCTGGCAGGTGGCGCTGGTCGCGCTGCCGATCTACGTCGTCATTCAGGACCGCACGGCGTGGATCGCGCTGGGGATCGTCGCCGTCACTTCGGTGATCCTCAAGTTCACCTGGTACGACCATCTGCGCCAGATCGAAGTGCACATGGACGCGTACGAACGGCGCATTGCCAAAGCGAAAGCGTGAATGGTGGGGCGGACTTCGAGTCCGCGCGGAATCTCGGTCCCGCCCCGTTTCCGCTCATTGAGCCGGCAGCGGGAATGAACTCCCGCGCGGATTGAAATCCGCCCCACCAGGCGATGCGAGATATTGCAGCGCGGCCCGCGAGAGCCCCCGGCGTTCCGCGCCAAATACGACAGCCGCGCCACGGAGATCACCGTCGGCGCACGCAAATCGAAGACCGTGCAACTGCATCCGATTACGCTCGAAGAAATGAACTGAGGCGCCCGGGCAAATCGCGCCGAACGTCAACGGAGAAAGCGCGTCACGTGGTGCGTACACTTCACGAAGAATCGCCACACGGACGATGCCACAAAGACGACGCTGAAGAACAATGCCACCGCTCCCTGACGGTCGCGGCTCCGTTTCCAAGTGTGGCTCCGTTTCCAGGTGTAATTCGCTGCGCAGTTGTGTGGACTACCATATCGCGAGACCGGGCATTACGTAGGCATAGACGAGCGTCAATACTCCGACGACCGACGCGAGCAGGATGCTGTGCTTCAGCGTGAAGCGGAACAGGCGCGGCTCGTCGCGCGGCGCAAGGCTGGTGGCGGCAACGGCGACGGCGATACTTTGCAGGCTGATCATTTTGCCCATCACGCCGCCGGCCGAGTTGGCCGCGGCCATCAGCACCGGGCTCAAGCCGATATGGTTCGCCGTGACAACCTGCAGGCTGCCGAAGAGCGCATTGGCCGACGTGTCGCTGCCCGTCAGGAAAACGCCGATCCAGCCGAGCAGTGCGCTGAAGAACGGGAACGCCGCGCCGGAGGCGGCCAGCGCCAGCCCGAGCGTCGCGGTCGCGCCGCTGTAGTTCATCAGAAACGCGAGCGCGAGCACCGTGCTGACCGTCAACACGGGGAAGGCGAGTTGCACGGCCGTTTCCCACACGAGTTTCAGAAACGCGCCCGGCCGCATGCGCGCGAGCAGCGCGGTCAACACGCAGGCCACGAGACAGGCCGTGCCGGCGGCGGCGAGCCAATCCACTTTGAAGCGCGCGGCGTACGGCGCGGCGTGCGTCACGGCCGGGGCCTGTTGGAGCACGGCGTTGTGCAGCAGCGGCCAGTCGAACGTAAAGGTCGGCTGGGCCAGGAAGGGCTTGATCCAGGAACTGCCCCAGGCGAGAACACAGACGACCAGCAGCGCGTACGGCAGCCAGGCGTGAAAGATCTCGTGCGCGGCGCGATGCGGCGGATGGGCCGCAACCGCGCTATCGCCGGGCAGCGCGAACGTGTCGCGCGGCTGCCACATCTTCAGCGCGACAATCAGTGCGCCAATGCCGGCGAGCGACGAAAGAATGTCGGTCAGTTGCGGGCCGAGCAGATTGGAAACGGCGAGTTGCGTCCCGGCGTAGGTCGCGCCGCACGCCGCGGCCGCCGGCCACACGCCGCGCAACGCGCGCCAGCCGCCCATCACGGCGACCAGATAAGCCGGAATGAAGAGCGACACCGGCGCGCACAGGCGTCCAACCATCGCGCTCAGCAGTTCGAGCTTCAGGCCGCTGATGCCCGCGAGCGTGATAACGGGAATCCCGATGGAACCGAAGGCCACGGGCGCGGTATTGGCCAGCAGGCAGATGCCCGCGGCGTAGAACGGCGAAAAGCCGAGTCCCGTCAACATGGCGGCGGCGACGGCAACCGGCGCGCCGAAACCCGCCGCGCCTTCTACAAACGCACCGAAGCAGAAGGCGATCAGCAGCGCATGCAAACGCCGGTCGGAGGTCAGCGCGCCGATCGAATCCTTGATCACGTCGAAGCGATGCGTCGCGACCGTGAGCCGGTAGAGCATGATCGACCAGAACATGATCCAGCAGATGGGGAAGAGCCCGAACGCCGCTCCGTACGCGGCTGCACTCACGGCAAGCGGTACGGGCATGCCGTAGAGCGTGGTGACGAGTGCAAACGCCGTCGCGAGCGCCGCAAGCGCCGCCATCCAACCCGGTTTGCGCAAGACGCCCAGCAGCACCAGCAGCACAACCAGCGGGATCGCCGCCGCGCCCGCCGACGACGCGAGGCTGCCATTTATGGGAGTGTAGCTTTGCGCCCAGATCATGTGGCGTCATTCTACAGGAATTGGCCCTGATGCTTGACGATCGCCATGCGATGGCGCCGCGCGGACGCGGCTCCGCCCTGGCATCAGCCGCCGCTTAGCGTGCGGTTGCCCGGCCCCGCCGCGCGCTTTCGAACCGGGGCACTCGGCGTCCCCGTCCCGGCCGGGTGCCGCACCAGATAGCGCGTCCATAACAGTTCGGCGCCAGGCGCATCGAAGGTCTCGCGCCAGTACCGCCGGAACTTCTCCTCCAGCGCCCGGCCCTCCGAGGTGAGCTTCGCGAGCACATCGTGAATCGGGCCCGCTTCGCCGGCCCGCGCACGCAAGCGCTCGCTCAGCACGACGCGATCCTGGCGGTCGCCGAGCAGTCCCTGGATCTTTCGTACCTGATCGAGCCGCGCCTCCAACGCCGGGCCATACAGCGGGGCGAAGAGTTCCAGCGTGTAGCGGAACCGTTTCGCCATCAGCCGGAAGGCATGCAGTTGCGCTGGCGTCGACGCGGGTCCCGCCGCGGTCCGTCCCAGCGCGAAGAACTCCGCCACCAGACGCGGCAGCTCGCGCCGGGCAGTCTCACCCACGCTCTCCTCCGGGTTCCAGGCGAACGCGCGAGTTTTCTTCATGCTTCGCCGGGGCCTTCAAAGCGGATTGCGCGTGCGAGTGTTTTGCGCACCGGGCAGGCGCGCGCGGCCCGCAGCAACCGCTCTTTCTCTTCAGGCGTCGCGCCGTCGATCTCCACGCCGTAATGAAACACGGCCGCGTTCGCATTCGAGCGGTCGAGTTCCACGCGCGTGCGCACTTCGCCAACCAGAATGCCGTGCGCTTCGGCGTAAGCCCGCACCGTCATATTGACGCACGTGGCCAGCGCCGCCTCCAGCAACTCATGCGGCCGGAAGCCGGCGCCGGCGCCGCCGTGCTCCGCCGTTGCATCGGCAACGGCCCGCTGGCCGCCGTTCGAAAAGACGGTGCGGTAGTGTTCGGCCCGGCTCTCGGTCGTGATCACGAATGACTGCTTCCTTTCCTGCCCTGCCCTGCGGTCTGGATACGCAAACTGACTGGCCAGAATCGTTGCGGCTCTTGCGACTGGAGCAGCAACAACCGGCCGCGCAGCGCCAGCTCGTTGAGCCGCCGCTCCGCCCGCATCTGCTCCACCGCGGCGTGATGCTCCAGCAATCCCTCTTTCAGCAGGCGTTCGGCGCCGACGTCCAGATCGCGCACGCTGGCGGCGGCCCGCATCACCGGGCGCAGAGCTTTGCGCATGGCCTTGACAGGCTTCGCGGCCAACAGCGGCGCAAAGACGCGCAGCGCCTGCGAGTACCTGCGGATGGCGACGCGCAAATCGTGCACCTCGTCCGCGCCGGGTTTCGTCGAGCAGCGTTCGACCTGTTCCATGAGCCGGGCCAGACGCCCGCGCAGCGCGGCTTCGGCGAAGTGCGCGGGCGAACTGTTCCAGGCTGCGAGTCTCTTGTTCACAGCGGTAGCGTCTCAACCATCAGGGGCACTTCAAAGACCTGGCGAAACGCGGGCGCCGCGCTCTCTACGGCCCATTTCTCCAGGCCCGTATCCTGGTTGGCCTTCAGCTTCAGCGTGACACCGCCGTCGCCCAGCGTGCACTCGATCTCGTCCACGCGTTGCTCCCGGCTGCGGTCGAGCGCATCGGCAATGCGCAGCAGCGGCGTGAGCAGCGTGATGGAGCGGCGGTTCTCCGCGGGCAGCGCCATGAAATCGCCGTGGCGCGTTTGCGGCATCGATTTACGGTGGTAGCGGCAAAGCATAGCGACCTGCAACCGTTCGATGTCGGTGAAGCCACCGAGGTCGGCGTTGGAAACGATATACAGCGAATGCTTGTGGTGGCCGGTGTCGCTGATCGCATGGCCCACGTCGCACAGATACGCCGCCGCCTCCAGCAGACGGCCTTCGCCAGATGAAAGCTGGTGCAGGTTCTCAAGCGCGTGGAACAACTCCATCGAGAAGTGCGCCACCCGGCGCGCATGCTTCAGATCGACGCCGAAGCGCCGCGCGAACAGCTCCACCATTTCGCGCTGCTCGCCGTTCAGATGCGCGCGCTCGCGTCCCGCTCCACGGTCGGCGAGATCGCGGATGATGCCGTCGCGGACTCCGGCGGAACAGTAGTTCATGCTATTCAGGCCGAATGTTTCAAGCGCGCGCAGCAGCACCGCGACGCCCGGCAGGATGATCTCCGCGCGGCGGTAGCCGACGCCCGCGATTTTACGCCGCGCGGCTACGTCCATCTTCGACAAGGTGCGGTACAGCCGCCGCAATTGCGCGGTCGAGACCTTCTTCCGGTCCGCCGCGTCGCGATCCGCGCGCGCAATGCGATTGGCCGCGCACACGGCCGAGGAAGCCGTCGCCGCGGTGCCGATCGCCAGATCGAAGTGCCGGGAACCCATCTTCTGCGCCGCCACCGCGAGCTTCTGCTCGATGAACTCTTCCAGCCGGCTCAAGTCATCCCGCGACGGCGGGTCGTTCTTCAAAAAGACCGATTGCAGACGGACGGCGCCGAGCGGCCGCGAGAAGGCGTGTTTCAGCCGGCTGTCCTCGGCCTCGATGATCTCCGCGCTCCCGCCGCCGATATCGATAATCAGCAAGCGCTCGTCGGGATGCGGCCACTTCGACTCGACGCCGAGATGAATCAGGCGCGCCTCTTCCTGGCCTGAAATGATTTCGACCGGCTGGCCCGCGATGGCGGCCGCCCGTTCCAGAAACACGGCCTGATTCTGCGCGTCACGGACGGCCGAAGTCGCGACAACGCGGGCCGCCAGCACGTTCTGCGTCCGGTACGCGCGGACCATGCGGTCCAGCGTGTTGAGCGTGAGCGTCATTGACGCCTCGTCGATCTCGCCGGTCAGGAAGACGCCTTCGCCCAGGCGTGTGACCTGGCGCTCTTCGGCGAGCGCATTCACCGCGCCGCCCGGTTCGGCCTCCGCCGCAAGCATCCGCACTGAGTTGCTGCCGATATCGATCGCTGCGTATTTGGGCATGGCCATGTGCCGGAAGGCTTGCCGCGCGCGTGTCACGGCGCCCTCTCCGGAGTTTCTATTATGGCGCGGAACGCAACCGGCGCATGGCGATCAGGCGTTCAGCCAACAGGCAAGCAGCCGCACGCGCTGTCTGGCGCGCTGCCCGCAGGTTCCCGATCAATACGCCGTCCTGCGGCAACAAATTACAGTGGCGAATCAGGCCGGTGGATGGCCCTCGGCGACATTCTCATGCAAGGGCCCAAGTCCGGCGCCGCACCGTCGACTTCGCGGCAACTCGGCAGTCGACCGGGCGAACGGGCGGCAATTCGTCCGGGAATCCGCCCCGCTCGTCAACAATTGCGCCGGTTCGTCCGAATTCCCGCCGGTGCGAAACGTTCCGGCCGCACACTGGCGATATGAAACGAGCACTTCTCGCTCTTTCGGCCACCGCCGGGCTGATGCTTGGCTTCTGCACCCAGCCCCGCGAGATCCGCGCCGCTGGCTCGCAGCCGCACATTGAAACGCAGCTTGCGGCGCGGGCAGAGCAGGCCGCGCCAGCAAACGCGAGGCCGGCGGATCCGTCGTATGCTGTCCGACAGCGGACCTGTGTGGGCTACCATCGGACCGCGCGGTAAACCGCCATGACCATTTTCAACTCCTACTACGGTCTGGGGCGCGGGTGCGAGCGTGGTTCGCCCGTGTACCGCATCGCGACCACGCTGGCGATCAACACCGGCCTGGGCCTTGCGATCTTCGCGGTGTTCGCGGTATTCGAGTTCCACGACGTGGTTCAACGCTTCTGGACCCATCTGCTGCTGGACCAGTTGTATACGCACTGCACCGGCGACCTCGCCGCGTTCGTCCTGCCACCCGTCGCAGTTCGCCTGTCGCGTTATGGGGGCTGGAGGCTGTGGCTGCCGTACCTGGCATTGCTGAGCGCGGTCGGCACAGCCGGTCCGGCCGCGGCCGTTGGCATTGCGTTTGGCGCCGGAGCTTTCCCCGCCAGCACCTTCTTCCAGGCGTACATCCCCGTGGCGGAAATCAGCATCATCATCACGCTCCTGGCGGGGACGGGTACGTATCTGATCGAGATCCAGCGGGGCCGCGTTCAAGCAACCACACTACAGCTCCGCTCGCAGCAACTGGAGCGCGAGCGCGCGCTGAAGCTGGCCGCCGAGGCGCGTTTCGACTCGCTGCAATCGCGCCTGCAACCGCATTTCCTGTTCAACACGATCAACTCGATCCTGGCGCTGCTGCCGGAGGATTCCCACCGCGCCGCGGAGATGCTGGAGCGCCTGGCGCGGCTGCTGCGGTTCGCGCTGGATTCGCAGCAGTCGCCGGTTGTCCGGCTCAAGGATGAACTCCGGCTGGTCACCGACTATCTCGAAATTGAGCGGACGCGCTTCGGCTCGCGCCTGCGCTACGAGATCGACGCGCCGGACGAGTTGACCTCCGCCGAGGTACCCGCGTACGCGTTGCAGACGTTGATTGAAAACTCGATGAAACATGCCATCGCACCGCGCCGCGAGGGCGGTCGCATTGAGATCCGGGTCTTTCGCGACGGCGATGCGCTGGTTGCCGAAGTGCGCGACGACGGACCTGGATTCTCGCGCGACGCGCTGCGCGGCGGGCACGGTCTGGACATGCTGGAACGGCGTCTCGAGGCGCTCTATGGAACGGCGGCGGAGATCGAGATAGTATCCTCCGAAGAGGGCGGCTGCGTCCGTTTCCGGCAGCCCGTCCGGGTCAACGTATGAAGCCCCGCGCATTTCTGGTGGACGACGAGGCGCTCGCCTTGCGGCGGCTGGAGCGCATGCTGCGCGAAGACGGACGCCTGGAAATTCTGGGCACTGCGACCGACCCGGAAAAGGCGGCATTGGAAATTGAACTGCTCGCGCCCGATGTGCTGTTTCTCGATATCCAGATGCCGGGCCTGACCGGTTTCGATCTCCTGGGCAAACTCGATCAGCAACCGCTGGTGATCTTCACCACGGCTTACGACCAATACGCTCTGCGCGCGTTCGAGCACCACTCGATCGACTATCTGCTCAAACCCATTGAGCACGAGCAACTCGATCGCGCCCTGGGCAAGCTTGAACGAATGGCGGGCGGCGAGATCCCCCGGCCCGAGTTTCAAAGCCTGCTGCGGCAGATCACATCGTTGGCGCACTCGCAGCATAACGCCGGCCACATGGACCGCATCCCCTCCCGTTGCGGCGACCGCGTGCATTTCCTGGATCTCGCCAGGATCACGCATTTTTTCGCCGAGGACAAACTCACCTATGCCGCGACCGGCGACCGGAACTGGGCCGTCGACCGCACGATCGCGGAGCTCGAAGAGAAGCTCGCCCCGGAGCGCTTCGTACGCGTGCACCGCTCGACAATCGTCAATCTCGATTACGTCGATGAGCTGTACAGTTGGTTCGGCGGGCGTATGGTGCTACGGCTGAAAGATCCAAAGAAAACCGAAATCACAGTCTCGCGCGAGCGGCTGAAGGTGCTGAAAGAGCGGCTCGGGATCTGATTGCCGGCGTTCACTCGGGCTTCGACGCGGTCACGTCACCGCCGAGTAATTCGGAGACCGTAACGAACTCATAACCGGCCGCCACCCAGCGCGGCAGCAGCAATTCCAGCGCCTGCAGCGTCGGCCGGATGTCCGGATTGTGGCGCAGTTCGCGGCCGTCGTGAAAGCACAGGATCGCGCCGGGCCGGGTGCGTTTGCCCATCCGCGCGGCGACGCTGGGCCCGTCCAACACCCAGTCGCGCGCAATCGCCGTCCACATGACGCAGGTCAGCCCGAGCTCGCGCTGCGCCTCCCGCTGGCCGAACCAGCGCGTGCCGTACGTCGGACGGAAGAGCTTCGGCTCCAGCCCCGCGATCTTCTTGACCGAGGCTTGTGTGCGGGCCATCTGGTCGCGAACAAAGCCTCGGCCCCGCAGATACAGAGCCTCGTGCGTGTCGGTGTGATTGCCGAGCTCATGGCCTTCGCGAATCGCGCGGCGCAGGATGTGCGGCAAACGGCGGGCGTGATGACCACAGACGAAAAAGGTTGCCTTCACGCGATATTTGGCGAGCAGATCGAGCAGCAGCGGCGTGGACTCGCTGGGGCCGTCGTCGAAGGTCAATGCGAGCGCGCGCCGCGTCAGCGGACCGCGCCACACGGATGGCGCCAGCAACCGCGCGCTGCGCCCGCGCACAGCCCACGTTGCCAGAGCCGCCATGGCGATCACGAACAGAAGGATGCCAGCCAACATAAAATCCTATTTTCGCCCCGCACGGATTCCTCCGGTTACGCTGGTCCCACGGGGCAGCCGCAGCCTGCCGCGGAGGCAGGGGCCGCAGGAAAAATGGCGGCGCCGGACGGCCCAGCGAACGCCTGCCTGCACAGACGGAAATTTCCCCGGGCTTCCGGACGGGCACGGCTCCGTTGCCGAGCAACCGTTCGCGTCAAGGTCTCACGACCGTCACTCTGACAAAACCTTCCTCCGTCGAAGGCGGCGTCAGGCGGGCTGCAAAGCGTCTCATGACGTCTTCCGGCACTACGCGCGAGCGCGCCGCGTTGCGCGCCCGGCAAACCGCACGCGGCGTTTCGAAGAAGACCGCTTCCGCCGCGAGGCCCAGAGTCCCCGCCGTGTGGAGCCAGGCTTTGCGTTCCCGGCGCGTGAGCGAGGTAGCATCCAGAATCGTGGCGTCCGCGCCGGCCTTGACGCGCATTGCCAGCAGGTACCGCAACACGCGAAAGACAAGCTGGTTGGCGCTCTGGTCTTCGGCGGAGCCGGTGAGCAACACACGCACCGCGTCGGAGGAGAGCACAACGATTCCCTGGCGTTCCGCCCACGTCGACTTACCCGAGCCGGGCAGGCCCACCAGCACGATCAGTCTGCGCGTCACTTTCATTTCACGAAGATATCGCGCGGCGGACGGGCCGCGGGCAGGCGGCGTTTATGGCGGGTTGTGTTAGGATGCCGCCATGCACTGGATCGCCGCTTCGCTGCTGAGCTTGGCTGTTGCGATGGCCTCTCCCAATGGTCATCTGAAGATGAATTTCATCGATACGGAGGGCGGACAGGCAACGCTGATTGTGATGCCTTCGGGCGAATCGCTGCTCGTCGACGCGGGCTGGCCCGGCAACATCGGGCGCGACGCCAAACGCATTGCCGAAGCGGCGCACGCGTACGGATTGAAGAAGATCGACTACGTACTGGTCACGCATTATCACATCGACCACGTCGGCGGAGTGCCGGAATTGGCCGCTTTGATGCCGATCGGGACAGTAATCGATCATGGCCCGGACGCTGAGTCGGACGCACTCGCCCAGAAGATGGACGCCGGCTATGCGAAAGTCATCGCCTCGGGCGTGAAGCGGCTGACCGTGAAGGCGGGCGACGTGCTGCCTGTGCGGGGCGCGCGCGTCGAAGTCGTTTCCGCCAACGGAGAAGTGATTGACCACAACGTGGCCGGCGGTGGGCAGCGCAACCCGCTCTGCGGCAGCGAACCGCGCCGCCCGGCGGATCCCACCGAGAACGCCCGATCGGTCGGCTTTGTGCTGACGTTCGGCAAGTTCCGCACGGTGGATCTGGGCGACCTGACCTGGAACAAAGAGCTGGAGTTGGCGTGTCCGAATCACGCCGTCGGCCCGGTGGACCTGTTGGTCGTCGCGCACCATGGATCGGACTTGTCGAATTCCAAGTCGCTCGTCTACGGCCTGAAGCCGCGGGTGGCGGTGATGGGCAATGGCGCGCGCAAAGGCGGCTCGCCGGCCGCGTGGCGTAACGTCGCATCCTCGCCGGGGCTGGAGGATCTGTGGCAGCTCCACTATTCCGTGGAAGGCGGCGCGAAAGCCAACGTGCCGGCGGAGCGCATTGCCAATGTGGAAGAACACTGTCAGGGATTCGGGATCGAGGCGGACATCACGCCGAACGGAGCGTTTCGCGTGCAGAATCTGCGCACCGGCTTCACCAGGGAATACCCGGTCCGCTGATGCGGCCGCGGGGAGCGCGCCTTTTGCTTCGCGCAGTTTTCGGGGATTCGCGCCGCGCCGGCAGCGCGGACAGCACCGGACGAGACGGGAAGACGGTAGACTGGCGACTAACCCCATGCATACACGCCGGCAGAACCTGGCGCTTGTGCGGACACCACCCGCCCGGTGGCAGTCAGCGCCGCGGGCACAGGCGGAACACACTTCCACCGGCACGATGCAACCGCTCCCGCGCCGTCGCGGGTTAGCCCCGGACTTTTCATGCTGACGCTCGCCGGGCTCCTGATCGGTCTCGCCATCGGTCTCACGGGCGTGGGCGGCGGAGTGCTGACCGCGCCGTTGCTCATCCTGTTCTTTCATATGCCTCCGGCCTTGGGCGTGGGCACGGCGCTGCTGTTTTCAACCGGCGTGAAGATCGTTTCGGCGGGGCTGTTCACCGTGCGGCGGCAGGTCCACGGGCGCACGCTGTTGCTACTTCTCGCCGGTGGCGTGCCGGGCGCGATCGCGGGTCCGCTCCTGCTCGGGCGCGCCGGCGGAAGCGGGGCCGCGCCCTGGGTGGCGCTCGCAGTAGGCGCGACGGTTTGCGCCACGGCGGGCTACAGCCTGCTGCGCGTCTGCCATGAGCCTCGCCCGCGCCGGCAACGCACAGCGTGGCTGCCCCTGTTCAGTTTCCCCATCGGCCTGGAAGTCGGCTTCTCCTCGGCGGGCGCCGGCGCACTGGGCACGGTGCTGCTGTTCAGCCAGACCGAGCTCGAACCGGCGCAAGTCGTTGGCACGGATCTGCTGTTCGGGCTTGCGGTGTCGGCCTGCGCTGGAGGCATGCACCTGGCGGCGGGCAACTGGGACCCCGATGTGCTTTTCAAGCTCCTGGCGGGAGGGGTATTCGGCGCGCTCGCCGGAGCGCAACTCGCCGGCCGGTTTCCCGCCCGGCCGCTACGCGCGATCATTTTATCCTGGGCAGTGTTGCTGGGCCTGATTCTCGCCTGGAACGGCCTGCAGAAAGCGCTATGACGTTGGACGACCGTCTTTCCTATTTGCGTCTGCTCGAAGCCGAGGGCATCCACATTCTGCGCGAGGTGGCGGCGGAGTTCTCGCGGCCGGTGTTGCTCTATTCCATCGGCAAGGATTCGTCAGTGCTGCTGCGGCTGGCGCTGAAGGCGTTCTACCCCGCCAAGCCGCCGTTCCCGCTGCTGCACGTCGACACATCGTACAAGTTCGGCGCGATGATCGAGTTCCGCGACCGGACCTGCGCCGAACTCGGTTTGAAGCTGATCGTGCATCGCAACGAGCAGGCGCTCGCGGAAGGCGCCGATCCGTTCCGGCTGGGCACGCAGAAGTGCTGCGCCGCTTTGAAGACGCGGGCCCTGCTCGACGCCATCGCCGACGGCGGATTCGACGCCGCGATCGGCGGCGCGCGGCGCGAAGAAGAAAAGTCGCGCGCGAAGGAACGCGTCTACTCGTTTCGCGATGCTCTCGGGCAGTGGGATCCGAAGAACCAGCGCCCGGAGTTGTGGAATTTGTACAATGCACGCCTCGACAAGGGCGACAGCATGCGCATCTTCCCGCTTTCGAACTGGACCGAGATCGACGTCTGGCAATACATCCAGCTCGAAAACATCCCTGTGGTTCCGTTGTATTTCGCGAAGCCGCGCGAGGTGGTGGAACGCAACGGACAACTGATTCCGATGGAGCATCATCCACCGCTGCTTCCGGGAGAACGGCCCGCGACGGTGATGTGCCGCATGCGCTCGCTAGGTTGCACGTATTGCACCGGAGCGATTCGCTCGACGGCGGCGAGCGTTCCCGAAATCGTCGAAGAGCTGCGCCAGGCGCGCCGTTCGGAGCGTGAGAATCGCCTGATCGATCACGACCAGGAAGGTTCGATGGAGCTGAAGAAGCGGGAAGGGTACTTCTGAAATGGCTGTCGAAACGCCAGCGCAGGATCTGCTGCGCTTCACCACGGCGGGCAGCGTGGACGACGGCAAGTCGACGCTGATCGGCCGCCTGCTGCATGACAGCCGGAACTTGTACGAGGACCAGATCGAAGCGGTGCGCCGCGTGTCGCGCGACGGTTTGGAGCTGGCCTACATCACCGACGGGCTGCGCGCCGAGCGCGAACAGGGCATCACCATCGACGTCGCTTACCGCTACTTCTCCACGCCGCGCCGGCGCTTCATCATCGCCGACACGCCCGGCCACGAGCAATATACGCGCAATATGGCAACCGGCGCCTCAACGGCGAGCCTGGCCGTGTTGCTGGTCGACGCGCGCAAGGGCGTGCTGCGGCAGACGCGCCGGCACGCCGCGATTTCTTATCTCCTGGGAATCCGGCGCATGGTCCTCGCTGTAAACAAGATGGACCTCGTGGGCTTTCGCGCGGATGCCTTCGAGAAAATACGCGCGGCGTTCCTCGAGTTCCTGGCGCGGCTGGGCCCATGCGGCGCCGGCTTCATTCCGCTGAGCGCGCTGGACGGCGACAACGTCGTGGAGCGCAGCGCCCGCACGCCGTGGTACGACGGACCGTGCTTGCTCGAATATCTCGAAACCGTGCCCGCCGCCGCAGGCACTTCGAACGCGGCATTCCGCCTCCCGGTGCAATACGTGATCCGCGACACGGGCGGTTACCGCGCCTACGCGGGCCAGATCGCGTCCGGCGCGGTGCGCCCCGGCGACGAAGTGCTGGTGTTGCCCTCGCGCCAACGCGCGCACGTCCGGTCGCTGCCCGCACGCGACGGTGAGCAGGAACGCGCCTTTGCGCCGATGCCCGTGTCCCTCACGCTGGACGACCATATGGACGTCGGCCGCGGAGACATGCTGGTGGACCCGGCGCAGCCGCCCACCGCCGCGCGGCGCGTCCGGGCGCGCGTCGTCTGGATGTCGGACCGGCCGCTCGTTCTCCAGACCGCCTACCTCATCAAGCACACGACGCAGACCGTCTGCGCCGAGGCCGTGCGCATGGTGTCGCGGCTCGACGTGGAGACGCTCGACGAGCAGCCCTGCGACGAGTTGCGGCTGAACGAGATTGGCACGGTGGAATTCGAAACGCACCGTCCCATCTTCTGCGACGCGTATGCCGTGAACCGCGCGACGGGCGGCTTTATTGTGATCGATCCCGCTACGAACCTGACGCTGGGCGCGGGCCTGATCGAGAGCGCGGAAGAAGGCGGCGAGACGCGCCAGCTCGCGCCCGCGGTTGGACGCCGGGGCATGACGGTATGGCTGACCGGCCTGAGCGCCGCGGGCAAGTCCACGCTCGGCAAGGCGCTCTACGACCGGCTATGGGCGATGGGCTTGAAGGTAGAACTGCTCGACGGCGACACCGTGCGGCGCAACCTGTGCAAGGGGCTCGGCTTCAGCAAAGAAGATCGCGACGAGAACATCCGCCGCATCGGATTCGTGGCGGATCTGCTGACGCGCAATGGCGTCGTTGTGATTGTTTGTGCGATCTCGCCGTACCGTGCGATCCGCGAGGAGGTCCGGCGGCAGATCGGCGATTTCGTCGAGGTCTACGTCAACGCGCCGCTCGCGGTGTGCGAACAACGCGATGTCAAAGGGCTCTATCAGAAAGCGCGCAGCGGCATGCTGAGCGCCTTCACGGGCATCGACGATCCGTACGAAGCGCCGGAGCATCCCGAAGTGGAGTGCCGCACTGACGTGGAAACGCCGCAGGAAAGCCTCGAGCGCATCCTGCGCTATCTGGAATCGCGTCTGGCGTAACCGGGTCCCGCACGCTTCGGGCTTCGCAAGCGCGAGGACGGCCTAGATGGCGGATCCATCGCCGTCAAACGACTCGACCGGGTTGTGGTCCCAGCCATGCAACGTCTCGAAGATCTTCGCTGCCAGCGAAGCGGCGTCGAAAGGCTTGCGGATCAGCGCCCCGCCGGTCTTGAGCAAACCGCACGTCAGCGTGGTCCGGTCGGCGTGACCGGTCATGTAGAGCACGCGCAGCCGCGGCCGGCACAGGCGCAGGCGCTGCGCCAACTCGATGCCGGTAAGGTGCGGCATCACCACGTCGCTCAGCAAAAGATCGATGGGGCCCTCATGGCGCTCGGCAACCAGCAGTGCTTCGCCCGGCTGAGACGTCTCCAGGATGTTGTATCCGTAGTTGCGTAAAACCTCGGCGACAAAACGGCGCACCTCGTCCTGGTCCTCAACCAACAATATGGTTTCCACCCCGCGCAATTCGGCAGGCCGGCGGCGTGCCGTTTCCGGCGTGCCCACGTCGCCCTGCAGCCGCGGCAAAAAGACCCGGAAGGCCGCCCCGCGCCCGGGTGCGCTGTCGACCTCGATCCAGCCACCGCATTGTTCTACGATCCCGTAAACCGTGGAGAGGCCCAGCCCGGTACCCTTCCCCTCGGCTTTGGTCGTGAAGAACGGTTCGAAGATCCGCTCCATGGTCGCCGCGTCGATGCCGACGCCGGTGTCGGCAACGGTCAATTGTACGTAGGAGCCAGCGCGCGCCGCCGCGGTGTCATTCTCCAGCAGGTCGATGTTCGCGGTCTCCACGCTCAGCGTGCCGCCTGTCGGCATGGCATCGCGCGCATTCACCGCCAGGTTCATCAGCACCTGGCTCATCTGCCCGGCATCGGCGAAAATTTGCCCCGGCCCCGCGTCGAGGCGCACTTCGAACCGGATGTCTTCGCCGATGATGCGATGCAACATGTTGCGCATCTCGGCGACCAGTTGGTTCAGGTCAATCGGCTTGGGTTCGACGATCTGCTTGCGGCTGAAAGCCAGCAGTTGCTGGGTGAGGCCCGCCGCGCGCTCACCGCTGCGGCGGATCTCGCTGATCGGCCCCTGCGACGGGTCACCGTCCGGCAAGCGCGTCAACAGCAATTCACTGTAGCCGTTAATCACCGTGAGCAGGTTATTGAAATCGTGCGCAATGCCGCCGGCCAGGCGCCCGATCGCCTCCATCTTGTGCGCTTGATTCACCTGGTCCTGCAGACGTTTGCGCTCGGTAAGGTCATGCACGATGCGAATGACGCCGATGATCTGCCCCGCGATGTCCCGCAGCGGGCTGCTGGTTTCCATACACCAGCTCTCGCTGCCGCCGGCGCCGATTTCGATGACGAAGTCCGGGGATTGTACGACTTCGCCGGCCAGAGCGCACTCCAGACGTTCAATGGAACCGCTGTTTTTCAGGGCCGGAAAGACGTCCGCCGGGTGGCGGCCGATCACCTTCTCCGCGGATACGCCGGTCAACCGCTCCATGAAGCCGTTCCAGATCCGGTAATGCAGATTGCGGTCGTACACGATAATGCCTTCGCTGGCGGAGGCGACAATCTGCTGGTTCAGCAGGCTCGAGTCGCGCAGCGCGGCCTCCGCTTCGCGCTGCTGGCTGCGCCTCATCGCCTCCCGGATCTCGCGCTCCACGGCGGGCACCAGGCGCGTCAGGCCGTCCTTCATCAAGTAATCGTGCGCGCCGGCCTTCATCAGCGCCACGGCGAGATCCTCGCCGATCGTCCCCGACACCACCAGGAACGGAATATCGGCGCCGGTTGCCTGCAATACGGCCAGCGCCGCGGGCGCGCTGAACTCCGGCAGCCGGTAGTCGGAAATGATGACATCCCACGTCCGCTGCGCAAGCGCGGCGCGCATTTCATCGGCCGTCTCAACGCGCTGGGAGTCGACACCGTAGCCGCCACGCTCCAGGTTGCGCAGAATCAACGCCGCGTCGCTCTCCGAATCTTCCACCTGCAACAAACGCAGCGGTCTACTCATAGTGCTCGCATTCCATGTCGGGCGGGAGTTCGTTCATTACCAGCCAGTACAATCCGAGATTCTCAATTGCTTGAGCGAACTGCGTAAAATCGACCGGCTTGCGTATATAGCTGTTCACACCCAGGTCATAGCCCGCGGCCACGTCGTGCTCCTCCGTCGACGAGGTCAGAATGACGACGGGCAGACGGCGGGTCCTTTCGTCGGCGCGAATGCGATGCAAAACCTCAAGGCCCGGGATCTTCGGTAGATTGAGGTCCAGCAGTGTGATGGCTGGCAACGCCGAGTGGTCGCGCCCCGCATAAGCGCCACGGCAGAACAGATAGTCGAGCGCCTCTTCTCCATCCTCGACAACAACCAGCGCGTTCTGGACACGCGCCTTCCGCAGGGCTCTGCGCGTGAGATCGACATCGCTCGGATTGTCCTCGATCAACAGGATCGTCTTGACCTTCATACTTGCCTCTCGTCTCCGATCGTGAAATAAAATGTGGCGCCGGCATCGGGCTCGCTCTGTGCCCAGACGCGCCCCCCGTGCCGCCGCACGACACGCTGCACCGTCGCCAGTCCGATGCCCGTGCCCGGGAACTGCGACATTTTATGCAAGCGCTGGAAAGCACCGAATAACGCGGACGCGTAGGCCATGTCGAAGCCCACGCCGTTGTCGCGTACAAAAAAAACGCGGCCGCCTTCGGCCTCCGTGGCCCCGACTTCGATATGCGCAATAGGACGCGGCCCGGTGAACTTCACCGCGTTGCTCAGCAGGTTGGTGAAAGCGACTTCCAGCAACCGCGTGTCACCGGGAACGCACAGTCCGTCCTGAATCGTGAACTCAATACGGCGTTGCGGATTTTCCTCCCGCAGCCGGGCCGCAATGCGCCGCGCCATTGCCGAGAGGTCGATATCTTCGCGCCGCATCTCCGTACGGCTCAGACGCGAGAGCTGCAACAAATCGTCGATCAGCAGTCCCATGCGCTGGGTCTCCGAGCGCACGCGCGACAGGTAGCCGAGGGCGGTCGGGTCAAGGTTCGAGCCGTAATCCTCAATCAGCGCCTGGCTCCAGCCGTCGATGCCGCGCAGCGGCGCGCGCAGGTCGTGCGAAACTGAGTAGCTGAATGCTTCCAGTTCCTTATTCGTCGCTTCGAGTTGGACCGTGCGCTCGCGTACACGCTCTTCCAGTTCCTCGTTCAGCCGCAGGATGCGCTCCGCGGCCCGCTTTTGCACGGTAATGTCCGTGGCAAGCGCCATCGCCGCAGTGACCGCCCCCGAAGCGTCCCGCAACGGAACGAAGCGTGCCCAGATCGCGCAGCCCTCCAGCTCCACTTCGGCCGTCCCGGACACAGCTTCCAGGGCGCGGCGGAAACGGTTCCTCCACTCTTCGATAACAGGCAGCTTGAGCACATCGCCGACATAACGCCCCAACAACACTTCGCGCGGCGTCCCGAGACGCGCGGGCAGATCGCCTTCCACCGCCACGTAGCGCAGATCCCGATCGACCACGAACACGCCGGTTCCAGGCAGATTCCGGGCGATCTCCCGGTAGAGCGCCTCAACGCGCTGCCGCTCCTGTTCGGCGCGCTGTTTTTCCGTCAGATCCTGGGCGATGATGACGCGCGAAACCAGTTGCCCATGCTCGTCGCGCACGCCCGTCAGATCGAGAAAGACCGGGAAGCAACTGCCATCCTTGCGGCGATGAACCCACTCGACGGCGGCGTGGCCCGAACCATGATTGGCATGCTCCACGATCGCGCGCACGCCGGCGGCGCGTTCCGGCGGATTCACCGCCATGATCGACCGCCCCACGAGTTCGTCGGGACGGTAGCCGCGCTCCCGCGCGAAGGTGGCGTTCACGGCCGTAAACGTGTCGTCCTTCGGATCCACCAGCGCAATGCCGATCTCGGCCTGTTCGAAAGCGCGGCGCCACTCCCGCGCCGCCAGTTCCGCCCGTTTGCGTTCCGTGATGACGTCAAATACGGCGACGAAGCTTCCCGGTTTAGGGCAATAGGCGGAAACCGAAAACCACATGCCCAGCGCCGCCACGTACAGTTCCAGTTTTTCGGGCTGGCCCGTTACGGCGACACGTCCAAAGATCCGGATCAAGCCGGGATCGGACTCGTGAATCCCGGGGATCAACTCCGAAACACGTTTGCCCACCACGTCATGCAGACCTGTCAGCACACCGAACGAAGCATTCACGGCACGGTAAATAAAATCGCGCGGTTCGCCGTCCTCGAAGAGCGTGTCGCAGTAGGCCAACCCTTCGCTCATATGCTCGAAGAGCGCACGGTAGCGCATTTCGGTCTCGGCGACACTCTGCTCGGCGCGTTTGCGGCCCGTAATGTCTTCGGAGAAGATAATGATCCCGCCCGTCGTCTCGCCCTGGTCGCCCCATGGCTGTATGCCCCAGTTCACCCAATGCACGCCGCCGTCCGGAGCCGTGAACAGTTCGTCGCGGGCGCGCAGAGACTCGCCGTTGAGCCCCCGCCGGTGCGCTTCCTTCCACGCCTCCGGCAGTTCGGGAAACGACTCGTAGTGCGGCTTGCCGATTACCTGATCGCGCGTCAAACCGACATCGTCGAGCCAGCGCTGGCTGCATTGCACCTGGCGCAGATTGCGGTCGAGCATCACCAGCCCCGCGGGCGCCGCGGCCACCATCGTCTGCAGGATGTGAACCTCACGTTCGGCCTGCTGCTGCAATACGAGTTGGGCGCGTTTCCACTCCGTGAGATCCTGTGTGATGCCGACCACCTCCCGCAACATCCCGCTATCGTTGAGCAGCGGCACGCAGCGCAACAGCAGATGGCGTGTGCCCATACCCGGCAGATCCAGGTCCAACTCCCGCGACTGTGCGGTCAAGGTCGTGTACGCCGCCTCAAGCACAGTCACGACGGGCGCCGCGGTCTCCGGAGGGAAGACCTCCTCCTCGCGCTTCCCCAGGAACTGCTCCGGCCTCATCCCGCTCACCTGGGAGGTGTATGAGTTGATGTACTGAATGCGGCGCTCGCGGTCGTACAAAACCACCACGGCGGGGAGGTTCTCGAGTACGCGGCACAAGCGCTCCTCGCTCTCGCCCTGGGCCTGCACGGCCCGGTCGCGTGAATCGATGTAGCGTTCGGCCGAAACGCCGGCGGCGGCCAGCATCACGAGCAGAGCCGTGAAGCCCATCAGCAGCGAGCGTTCGAGGTCCACCGCCCGCTGGCGCCCGGTGGCGTTGCGTTGCACCAGAATCTCACGCTCCTCCGCATCCACCTGACGCACCAGGGCGCGCAGTTCGTCCATCAGCCGCTTGCCCCCGCCGGAGCGGACGATCGCCATCGCCTGCCGCCGGTTGCCCCCCTGTTGGGCGCGAACGGTGCGGTCCAGTTCGTCCAGCTTCTGCCGCGCCAGGCGGTCCATCTCCTTCACGCGAGCCAGTTGCGCGGCGTTGCCGGCTACCAGGCCAGCCAGTCGCGCGAGCCGCGACGGCTCATTGGCAAGCGCGGCGCGGTAGGGCTGCAGGTAGGTTTCATCGTCGGTGAGGAGATACCCGCGCTGCCCCGTCTCGGCATCGCGCAAGGAGGCCAGGAACTCCTCATTCGTGGTGAGTACGCGGTAGGCGTGCTCGACCGCGCCCGCGGCCTCGCGCGCGGCGTTCAGGTCGCGCCACAGTTGGATTCCGATTCCACAGACGAACAGGAGAATTGCCGCAAGAACTGTTTTGCGCCGGTTGAGAAGATTTCTGAACATGCGATCTGCTCTCACCTGAACCGTGAGCGCACCAACACCGCCCAGAGCAGGCGCCCATGACTCGCGCGCTGTGGCAACCGGGCCGCCGGTGTGATCGCGTCCGCCCTTTCACCACCCGTGCACATCAGTACTTGCCACAGCATATGCGAAAACAAGCTCAAATTATCCCCTAATCTCGCAAGATTCGGCTGTTTTGTGGTTGTTTTTCAGCTTTGCAGCCGGCCGGGAAGAAGGCAGGCGTCCATGCCGCAAAAGCTGGGGCATGCCGGTCCCAACCGCGCTGAACCGCTACGGCGCCGGCGTCGCTGGGCTGAAAACAGCTCCGCTTGGCATTGCGGCGTAAAGTAAGGCCGGCGGCTTGCGGCTGGCTTCATAGAATCCGCGGCTCGCGAGATATGGACAAATTCGCCGGGGATTATGGCCCTGACACGGCGTTCGCCGTTCCCCGGGAAAGCCGTTATTATGCCGCGCGGGCGCGCAGGAAGGGTAGTGTGAGCGACGCACCGGGACGGCGGAAACGCCGCCAGAAGACCTCCACCAGATTGAGCAGCAGCGTCAGCGCGAGCAGTCCCGGCCAGAGCGTCAGTTCCGACTTGAGCGCCCGCGACGAAGCGCGGAAGATCTGCGCGGGGCTGGGATTGAAGACGCCGCCCGTCCAGGCCGCGATGTCGCGCAGCAGTTTTTCATTGCTGCCGGTCGCGGTGAGTTCCGGCTCGGGCAGGTACACGCCCGTCTCGGGAAACAGGCGCGAGTCTTCGACCGGCCGCACGCGGAACAGTCCGCGCCGCGCGCCGATGGGAAAGGCTGCGCGATAGCGGCCCTCGGCCACCTTCTCCACCTGCAAGGCCGTCTGGAATCCGCCGGGGCCGAGCGCGAACAGACGCGGCGGCTCGGCCGGCGCCTCCGACGGATCGGCCAGCCGGTAGTCCGCGATCAGCCGCGACGCCGCCGGATCCCAGGTGATGCTGGATTCGCCCTGCTGCGCGTGCGGCAGCAGGTCCCGCAACACGTTCTCCCAGAAGCGATCGAAACCCTTCCACGCAACCCACGCTTCGGCCCAGCGCGACTTGGCGTCGGAGGCGAACACCGCGGAGCGGCCCAGGCCGTATTGCCAGCGAATGTACAGCGGATCTTTATCCTCCACCTCAAGAATCATGTCCGCCGCGCGCTTGGCCTGAAAGCGCACGTAGCCTTTGAGCACGGGAGCATTTTCCAGGCCGAAGCCTTCGAGCGTCTCCACCTGCCGCACGATGCGCGGATAGATCGGCTTTTCGACGGTCGTCGAACCGGTGTGCTCCATCACGTCCTTCACCAGAAGCTGTTCCAGTCCGGCGGGCTCGGTGAGGAAGTAAGACTTGCCGCCGGCGAGTTGCGCGATCTTTTCAAGGTACGTGCGATTCACGTCCTGCCCGAGGCCGACGGTCGAAATGGTCACCCGCTTCTGCTGCGCGTCGCGCGACAGGCTCATCGAGTCGCCTTCCTCGGAGATGCCGTCGGTCAGCAGCACGATGTGCTTGTAGGCGCCTTGCGCGGCCTGAATGCGGCGATAGGCTTCGGCGAGCGCCGGGGCGATCTGCGTGCCGCCGTCGGCAATGATGCCGCCAATCAAACGCTTGATCAGCAAGCGGTCCTCGGCGCGCCGCAGCGGCACGGCCCATTGATGCGAGTTATCGAAAATCAGCACGCCGACCTGATCGATCGGGCGCAGATTCTCGACGACGCCGATCGCCGCCATGCGCGCCAGTTCGATCTTGCGGCCTTCCATTGACGACGACTTGTCAATGATGAGGATCACGACCGCGCCCTCCGGACTGCGCGGCGGAGCGACGGTCGCCGGCAGCGTGCGATCGAGCGCGTCGAGTTGCGGGTTCTTCTTCTCGACATAGGAGTTCTTCTCGCCCCCGATCACAAGCAGCCCGCCGCCACGCTGGACAAAACGTTCCAGGTCCCGTTTGCGGCCCGCGCTGAGCGACTCCAGATCGAAGTTGTTGAAGACGGCGAGCTGATAATCTTCGAGGCGCGCGGCAGCCAGAGGAGTGCGCGCATCGACGTCGAAGCGGCCCGCGCGCAGCGTCGCAAGCAGATGCTGCTCCATGCCCGGCGAATCCTGCGACAGAAGCAGCACGCGCGGCGCGCGGAGTGAGATCGCCTGCGCAAAACGCGCCTCGCCGAGTGCGCCGGCGCGCAGCGCGCCGGTCAACTCATAAGCGCCGGGCTCATTCAACGAGGCGTAGGCGCGGATGTGGTTTTCGCCGGCCTGGAGCTGCACCTGGCTGGATCCGATCTGCCGTCCCTCAGCGGTCAAACCCAGCGTCGCCGCTGCCGGCTCGGGCGCGGTCACCGTCAGATCGATGGGAAAGCGCTCGCCCGTGTAGGCAGCCGCCGGAAATCCCGCCGCGTCGATGCGAAAGTGCGGCTCCGGCCGGCCGGGCAGCAGGACCGTGTCCACCGCGATGCCGAGCGACGCCGCGAGTTGCGCCGCGCGCGCCGCCGAGCCTTCCGTCTCCCGGCCGTCGGAGAGCACCGCGAGCCGCGGGATGCGCCCCGCGGGCAGCAACGCGGCGGCCTCGCGAATGGCGCCTTCGATATCCGTCGCGCGCCCGTTCTCACCGGCTGTCAACCGGTACCGGCCCGTCGCGCGCTCGCGCGTATCGGCCGCGCGGACCGAGCGGGCAAAGGGCAATTCGCGCAGGTCGTTGCGGCCCCGCGCGCGCCGCGCCGCGTTGACGAATTCGTTCGCCCGCGCGAGCGACGAATCGGAGATGCTCTGCGAAGTGTCGATCAGCAGCCCGACCGCTTGCTTCGTCTCGCTGACCGGCAGACGCGGCTCGAAAAAGGCAATGATGCACGCGGCAATCGCCAGGCCCTTCAGTATGAGCGCCGGCACGGCGGAGCGCGCGAACCATCCCCGGCCGCGGCCAAAAAGCCACCACTCCACGAGAATCAGCGCCAGCCCCAGCGCCGCCAGCCACTTCCACAATTCGCGCGGCAGCGCCTCGGGCAGCACCGTGCGCGGCAGCCCCCGCGTCACGCCCGCCGGCGCCTTCCACGCGAAAGCGCCGTAGCCGGGCAGCACCAGCGAGTACGTCTGCTCCCACGCCCCGGCGCGCACGCGGACCGTGCCGTTGCGCGCGGTAAACAGACGCAGCGTGCGCCCGTCGAGCGTGTACGGCACGGCCCGCGCATTTTCATCGGTGACCTTCACCAGCGACGGGTCCACCCCCGCGGGCAAGTCGAGTTGGACTGCGCCCGGCGCCGCGGCCACCGTGCCCCGCTCCACCAGCGCTTCCGGCGCGAGCGCTTCAAGAAGATTCGCAAACAGCAGCGGCGCGGAAACCTCCGAACGCAGCGCCGTGCGCATCGGATGGAAGCCCAGTACGGCCAGCGGCGGCAGTTCCCGCTGTTGGAGTAAAGCCGCCGCCACCGGCCCCTGCGATGTGCTCGCCACCGGCGTCGCGCCCGGCGGCAGATCGAAGACCAGCGCGCCCTTCAATTTCAGGTCGCTGGTGCGCAGACCGGCGCCGAGCGGCGTGTCGTTGTGCCAGTGCGAAACGGCGAGCTCGCCGCTAACCATGCGTGCCGGAATCGGCGAGGCGGCGGCGGGCGGCGCGATCCACAAACTCGGCCGTCGCGGCGGCTGCGGCGGAGCGAAACCGTCGATCACCATCAGGCCGGCATCCGGCGCCGGCCGGTACGCGCTGCTGGGCAAATACTGCGGAGCGAGCCGCGAATCGGAAGAAAAGACCGGCCGCAGCAACTCGGGCGCATCGGAATAAACGGCAATCCGCAACGGCTCGGGCGACGGCACTTCGAGAGTTACGCTGTCGTCGGCCGGCATGGCGTCGGAGGGCGTCAGACGCGCTTCGATCCAGCCCGCGGCCGTAGCGTGGATGTCGAACGTCAGCGTGGTCTCGGCCGACGGCGCAAGCGTCACGCGGCGCGCACCGGCCTGGGCGCCGCCGTAACCGACCGCCACTTGGGCAACTCGCGGCTGCGCCGCGTAATTGCGAATGGTGAACGTCGCCTGCCAATGCGTCGCCTCGCCCTGCACGCGCTGCAGCGACGCGCCGGTGAAGCCTGCGTTCGCGGGTGGCGCGGCGACGGGTACATAGCGGAAATTCGGCGGCAGTTGGAGCGCCGCCGGATCCGCCGCAAGACGCGCCGCACCGATATAGACGATCTCGCCCGGAGTGCGCGCGTCGAGCGCTTGCGAATGCCGCGCGAGCGACAGCGACTGCTCCAGATCGAGCGCGCCCAGCGCGGGCAGCGATGCGCGGATGGCCGCTTCCACTGCGCCGCGATCGGACTCAAAGCGTGTGGCGGGCAACGCTCCAGCGCCCGAGCGGATCACCATGACGCGGTCCTGCGACGGCAGCGTCCGCAGCCAACGCAGCGCCAGCCGGCGCGCCTCGGCGGACAGATCGCCACCGCGTGACGGAGCGCCCATCCACGCCGACGTGTCGAGCAGGAGCACATGGTCGCGCCCGCCCAAAATGCGCGTGCCCCAACGCGGCTGAGCGATGGCCAGCAGCAGACAGAGAATGGCGAGCAATTGCAGGAGCAACGACCACGGTTGATCCACACGCCGCCGGCGGCGCTGTTCGGCGGCTTGCGTCGCGTTTTGCCAAAAGCGTAGAGTCGCCACGCTCATGCGGCGGCGCGAGCGGCTCAGCAGATACAGCGCAACGGTCGCCGCCGAGGTCAACGCAAACAGCGACAGGAATTCGAAGAGCGACAGGTTGGCGAAGAACACGGCTCAGCGTCCCCCTGCCGCGTTGGCGCCCCGCAGATACTCCGCGCCCGCCGGCTCCAGCGCGCGCAGCATCGCGTCGTCGAGCGCCAGGCTCGTCGGAAAACCGCAGTACCGCCCGCCGGTCCGCAGCGCGAGACTTTCGAGCGCAGCCGCATAATGGTCAAACGCTGCGGTGTAAGCCCGGCATGCGCCGACGTCCAGCGAGAGTTCGAGTGGCGCGCCGGTTTCGGCGTCTTCCAGGTGCACGTCGCCGGCCGCCGCCGGCTCACGCTCGGAAGGCGCCCAGAGCTGGATCAGCATCAGCTCATGCCCGAAGTCGGAGAGATACTGCAACGGCCGCAACACGTCGGCGTCGTCAAAAAAATCGGAGACGACAATCAACAGCCCCGCGCCGGTGTACTCGGCCAGGAACTGGCGCGAAGTCTCCATGAACGACGAGCGGCCGTGCGCTTGAAGCTGGAGCAGGAAATCCGTCACCGGCCCGAAGCGGTAGCGTCCGCCCGAGGCGAGGCACGTCTCGTCGAGCGTCTCGTGAAAAGGCTGAATGAGAATCGAATCGTGCCGCACCAGACCCACGTAGGTGAGCGCGGCGGCGAGTTGGCGTGCATAGTCGAATTTCGTAACCTCGCCTTCGCCCGCGCCCGCGGCCATCGAGGCCGAGGCGTCCAGCAAGATCCGGATCGGCGCACGCGGCTCGGCCTGGAACATTTTCAGGAAGAGCTTTTCCAGCCGCAGGTAGGCCCGCCAGTTCACGGCGCGCAGATCGTCGCCCTGATGAAAGCGGCGATGATCGTAGAACTCGACGCCCGCGCCGGCGAAGTGCGACGTGTTGTGACCGCCCACGAGGCCGCGGAACGACTTCTGCCAATAGAGCGTCAGGCGTTCGAGCCGCTCCAGGAGCTGGCGGTCGATCAATGGCGCGGAATTCGCTGCGGACATGGATTCCAGTTGACTCTATTCTGACAGGGCGCAACGGCGCGCCGGAGAGTGCGGACGCGTCGGGACAGCGCTCACCCGCGCGAGCGTTCAACTTCTCTCCGCCAGAGCCGCGACGATCTCCCGCAGGATGCTCTCCGGCGTCTGGCCGTCGGCGTGCGCGTCGAAATTCAAAATGACGCGGTGGCGCAGCACGGCGGGCGCGACGGCGCGAATGTCTTCGCCCGCCACGTGATACCGCCCGTTCATCAGCGCGTGAACGCGTCCGCACTCCACCAGCGCCTGCGCCCCGCGCGGCGAAGCGCCATAGCGGATGTACTTGTTCGCCAACTCGTGCGCGCCCTCGACGCCCGGCTGCGTGGCCATCACCAGACTCACCGCCAGATCCTGCACGTGGGGCGCGACGACGACCTCGCGGCAGATCCGGCGCAGTTCCAGAATCTCGTCGCGGTTGATCACCTGGCTCAGCTCCGGCTCCTCGCGGGCGAGCGTGCGCTCGACAATCCGGCTCAGTTCCTCGCGGCTGGGAAATTCGACCAGGATCTTCATCAGGAAGCGGTCGAGTTGCGCCTCCGGCAGCGGGTAGGTGCCTTCCATTTCGATCGGGTTTTGCGTCGCCATCACCAGGAACGGCCGCTCCAACTCGTGCGTCGTGGTGCCGGAGGTGACCGTGCGTTCCTGCATCGCTTCGAGCAAGGCCGATTGCGTCTTCGGCGTCGCGCGGTTGATCTCGTCGGCGAGCACCAGGTGCGCGAAGATCGGCCCCGGTTGAAAGCGCAGCGTCTTCGTCCCGTTCGCTTCCGTTTCGATCACCATCGAACCGATGATGTCGGCGGGCATCAGGTCGGGCGTGAACTGGATGCGCGAGTAGCGCAGATGGAGCACGCGCGCCAGCGTCCTGAGCAGCGTCGTCTTGCCCAGCCCCGGCACGCCTTCGAGCAGCACGTGGCCGCCGGCCAGCAGGCAGATCAACACGCCGTCGACCACGTCCTGTTGCCCGACGATGACCTTGCCAATCTCCTGGCGGACCAGATCGAGACGCGCTACGGCTTGGGAGATGTCGACAGACTCCGGCATGAGTTCATTGTAGAAGGCGGGGCGGGCGGCGTTGCAGTAACGGATCGCACGCGGTCAACGCGCGTCGGGCGGGAACACCATGTCGTTTGAATCGATTCCATGTTCGCGGCAGTGGCGCAGCCACAGCGCACCGTAGCTTTCGGTGATGTACTGCTGCTGGGTGAAGCCCAGTTGCGCGGCGTTCGAGTCGATCCACTCCGGCGTGCCTTCGAGTTCGATCCAGCACCCGATCGGCGTCTCGTCGAGCACAGCTTCGCCCATCTTCTCGCCCGGCCGCCGGCAGACGGTGCGGAACTTCTCATAGCGGAAGAACGGCAGGTAACCAAGCCGCCCGAGCATCATGCGCAGCGTCTCGGCATCGCCGACTTCGGTCTCCAACTCCTCGCGCGACTTGTGGCGCGCGGTCTCCGGCGTGCCTTTGTATGTAAAGGTCGCAACGCCGCCGAATTCACGCACGCGCAGCAGGCGGCGCTCCGCGCGCAAGGCACGGTCGCGGGTGTCGAAAAGGATGTTGGCCTCGAAAGCGCGCGGGTGGACCACCTCAAAACCTTGGCCCAGCAAAGCGGCCATTGCGACCCGCGGATCCGCAACTTGCAGTTTCACTTCGACCTCGCGCGTCGGATCCGGTTTCGTGTGATTCGCCTCAGGCAGCATTTTCTCGCAAGGTAGCACGGCGGAGAGGTGAGCGTGCGGCCTTTGACCCGTCCGGCCGCGCAGCATAGGATGGATGTGTCGATTCATCCTACCCCAAGGACTTTAGCGAGAATGCCGGAAACCAATCGTCGAGATTTTGTGAAAGCGGCCGCTTTCACGAGCGCCGCGCTAGCCGCCGGAGGACGCGCCGTCGCCGCGCCATCTGGCCAGGGACGCACCATCGGTGCAAACGATCGCATCAATGTCGCCGTGATCGGCGTCGGCGGCCGCGGCTTCTATGTCGCCGAGCGATTCCGCCGTTACGGCGAGCAGCACCCGAACTCCTGCCAGCTCGTGGCCGCGTGCGACGTGTACCAGAAGCGCGTCTCGGCCGCGAAAGCCGCCTACAAGGTTGACGGCACGCTCGACTACCGCGAGATTCTCGACCGCAAGGACGTGGACGCGGTGATCGTCGCCACGCCCGACCATTGGCACGCCAAGATCGCACTGGCCGCGATGGCCAAGGGCAAGGACGTCTACCTCGAAAAGCCCATGTGCCACACGATCGAGGAGATCAAACAGCTCCGCGAGACGGTCAAATCCACCGGGCGCGTGATGCAGATCGGCTCGCAGACCACCTCCGCCGATCAGTGGTGGAAGGCGCGCAAGGCGATCGCCGACGGCATGATCGGTGCGCAGATCATGAGCCAGGGCAGCTACCACCGCAATTCGGTCGAGGGCGAATGGAACTGGACCATCGACCAGGCCGCGGGCCCCGAAGGCAAGGGCGACGACTACATCGACTGGAAGACCTGGCTCGGCGTGGCGCCAAAGCGCCCGTACAACGCTGACCGCTTTTTCCGCTTCCGCAAGTATTGGGATTACTCCGGCGGCATCGCGACGGACCTGTTCTTCCACGTCATGGCGCCGCTGAACATCTGCTGGGGCGAGCCGCAGTTCCCCTGCCGCGTCGTCGGCAGCGGCGGCATCTACAAGTTCAAGGACGAGCGCGAAGTCCCCGACACCTTCCATATGGTGGCCGAATACGCTAAAGGCTATTCGCTGGTGCTTTCGAGCTCGATGGCGAATTCGCAGCACATCCCGGGCCTGATCCGCGGCTATCAGGGCACGTTGATTATGGTCGACCACGGCATGTTCGAAGCGCCGACCGACCACATCACCGTGAAGCCCGAGAAGCGCGTGATGAACGACGAGTACAAGGCCAAATTCGGCGAGGAGCCGATCATCATTAAGGTCGACCAGAACGACGCAATGATGGACCACATCGGCAACTTCCTGGATTGCATCCGCACGCGCCAGCAGCCGCACCTGAACGTGGAAGTGGCCGCACGCGCCCAGGTGGCCATCACGATGGCCGTGTTGAGCTACCAGCAGGGCAAGGTGCTGTTCTTCGACGAGAAGAACTTCAAGGTCGTCGACAAGGCCCCGAAGGCCTGACGTTCACGGTCCAATCTCGATCGAATGGGGCGCGCGCCAAATGGTGTGCGCCCCATTCGCATTTAAAGAGGCCGTTTTCTTGCCTGGCTCTCGGTGAATTGCTATATTGGGGGTTGCTTCGTCCGTGCGCCCGTAGCTCAGCTGGATAGAGCAACTGGCTACGAACCAGTAGGTCGGCAGTTCGAATCTGTCCGGGCGCACCATTCACTTTCATCCAGCTTCAGTTGACTCCCGGTTAAGACCGGGACAGAGTCCTCGTGTTACGCTGAATCCCCGCACAATACTTTGAATCGCGCGTTACGACTCAAGAGCCATCTCTTGACGGCAGACGCCGGACGAGTTGCGCCAGGCCGGTCCAGCGCAACTCATTCACTCATCCGGGAAAACGCACGCCAGGGACAACCGCGGCGGCTTATGCCGTCTTCAGCGCCTCGAGCAGCGCCGTGCCGTTCGGCGAACCCAGGCCCGTGCAGGCATCCCAACCTTGGGCTGCCTGGTAGCCGCCATTGTCGCCGCTCGTGACGTCGTTGAAGGCACTCGCGCCGGCCGGCAGTTGGTACAGCCGCGGCGTCAGGAAACCGACCGATTTGCCGAGCCCTTGGTTGAGCAGCGCGATCAGGCCCGCCCACAGCGGAGCCACGGCGCTTGTTCCTCCGATCACGCCCTGCTGCCCGTCCACCTGGATCAGATAGCCGCTGCGAGGATCGGCGTCGCCGGCAATGTCAGGCACTCCGCGGCCGGGGCCGGCGCCCGCGTTGACGGGCTGGGGCAGCGTCACACTTTGCTGGAAACTGGGAACGGGAAACACGGCGCTGATGCCGCCACCGGTCGCTCCGCCACCTTGCTGCAAATCGTTCCACACGCTTTCGTTCGCGATTGTCGACCCGCTCCCCTGCAGGAACGTCCCGCCGCAGGCGAGCACGTTGGGACTCGACGCTGGAAAGTCCACACTGGCAGCGGTCTCGTTCGGATCGGTTGAATCGGTGTAACCGTTGTCGCCGGAGGCGACGCAGACGGTGATGCCCAGCAACGCCGCGTCGTTGCAGTGCGAGTCGAAATCCTGGAGCGCCTGCGCGGTCCAGTTACTCTCGGCCGAGCCCCAACTGATTGAGATAACGCCGGGAGCATGGATCGTGTCGTGGATGGCGCTGGTCAGCATGTCGAGAAAACCAGCGTCGGTGTTCGGCGCGAAGTACACGGCCAGCCGCGCGCCCGGAGCCACGGCCCCAGCGACTTCGATGTCGAGCAGCACTTCGCCGTCCGCGCTGTTCGGATCGCCGGTGGGCGCATTCTGCCCGCCGTCGACAGACACCGCGACCACCTGCGGCGCGGTGATATTCAGGCCGGAGAAATATGTCTGCAAATCGGAGGCCGCATAGCCGCCGCCGAGTTCCAGGATGCCGATCGTTTGACCGGCGCCATTCAGGCCGGCAGGAAATTGATAGAGCTGTGCGACCTGCGGCGGCGTGAACGAACCGTCGCCGCCCGCGGCGCGCGGCTTCATGGCTTTTGCTTTGCCTGCGGCTTGTTTGCCGCTTGGTTTGGAGGGACTCCGGAAGCGAAAGTGGGGCCGGACCGCCGGCCGGTTGTCCAGACCGAAGACGCCTTCGATCAGGGGATGAACATCCTCGGGCACGGTGACCGCTCCCGTGCGCCCGCGGAATTTCGTTTTGCCAATGGAGTAGTAATTCAGCGTGGCCCCGAAGGCCGCTTTCATCGCCGCAGCCGGACCGCCGAGGCGGACCTTGCGTTCGGAGAGATCGGCTTCGAGAACGGTCAACCCGTGACGGTGGGCGAAGTCTTCGATCTGCGCCACCTCGGCTGGGTCGGCGCCGAAAAGATCGCGGAACTGATCGCGCGACAGCGGTTTACCGGCGGCGCGGGCCTGCTCGGCATCGGGCGTGGCGGCACGGCGGCGCACGCGGACGGTCACTTCGATCCGTTCATCGGGTTTGACGGCGCCAAGAACTTTGGCGCCTTTCAAAGCTTTCTTGCTACTGCGAGGAAGCGCGAGGCGCTTCGGAGCATTTCCAGACGGCATGCAATTTCCCTCCTTCGCTTGCCCATCCCAGTACGGGCGTTCGGCCTACGGGTAGTTTGCTACAGGTGGCGCGATTTCCATCCCGCGGCGCGGAAATATTCCCGCGCGGGAACTGGATTGTACACCCGCCGTCCAACCCGTAAAGCTCTGAGCACGCCGCGGCAGCGTGCAAAAACAGTGCCCGGGAAATTGCCGCTTGCGGTCACTTACCCGCGCACCGGTTTTGACGCCGCCACCGAAATGCCGCGCGTGTCGTCTTTCGATACGGCGCAATAGAAGTGGTACAGCACGCCGTTGCGATAGATGATCGACGGTTTGTGGGCGTACTTCTCATCGACGGAGCCGGGCCCGCCGACATCCACCAGCACGCCCTCGCATTTCTCCGTTGTCTTCAAATCGGGTGACAGCGCGACCAGATCGCGCGCCACGCCTTTGCCGTCCAAACCGAAGTAAAAAATGACCCACCCGTTGCCGTCGCACAGCACGCACGGGTCGCTCGCGAACATCTCATCGGGACTGCCCGCCGCGCCGTTGCGCAAAATCGGGTTCGCGTCCGAGCGCTTCCAACTGCGCAGGTCGCGCGAGATCGCCACGCCGGTCTGCTCGTGCCAGCGCCCTTCCGTCGTTTTCGCATTGTAGAAAAGATAGAACGTGCCAGCCTCCTCCACCAGGCACGCCTTGTACAGCCCGCCGCGCTCCCACGCCGCTCCGTCCTCGGGCCGCAGGCACGGCGGATCGAGTTCCCAGTGCCGCAGATCGTCCGACCAGCACAACCCGATCACCGCCGGTCCCTGCTCATAGCCCGGCCGCGGATAGGCGTGATACGCGCCCAGGTAGCGCCCGTGGATCTTCTTCAGCCGGCCTTCGGAATACAGCCCGTTTTCGCGCACAATCCAGTTCATCGCCGCGTTGTAACGCGTCAGTTCGCTTTGCGGGTTGCGGCCCAGAATCAACCCTTCGGATTTCCAGTCGAGCAGATCCGCGGACGACGCCAGCCCGGTCTGATACCCCGTGCCGTCGAAGGCGATGAACGTCATGTAGTAACGCTCGCCATGCCGGAAGACGAACGGGCAATCGACCGCCTTTTCGTCGAAAGCGCCCGCGCGGCCCGAGGCGCGCAGCACCAGCCGGTTCAGCTTGTACGGCGTCGCAAAGCCGGATGGCATCGCGGCCCCGTGCAGTGGCGAGCCCGCGAGCGGGATCGCGGCGAAAGCCTGGCAAAAGTTCCGGCGCGTGGTGAACGCATTCAGGGGCATGCAGCCACTCTACAAAACCTGAGCGGGAACCGGCGCAAGAAACGCAGAGAAGCAGATCCGGAAACCTGATACGGTACAATGTTAACTTTGGTCCTGGACCTCCGATGGTTCTCTCCAGTTCTGTTTATTTCGTCTTCCTCGTCGGGATCTTCTTGCTCTACTGGCCCCTCTCCAAGTGGCGCGCCGGCGGACTGGGAGTCCTGCTCTTCGCCAACTACTTCTTCTACGCGAAGTGGGATCTCTTCTACCTGATCCTCATCCCCTGCGGGTCGTTCATCGACTACCTGATCGGACTCGGACTCGGTTCCTCGAAAAAGCAGTGGGCGCGGCGCCTGTTCATCTGCGCCAGCCTGCTGATGAACCTGGGCATCCTGGCGGCATTCAAGTACATGCCGTTTTTCCTGTCGGTGTGGTCCGGCGCGACGGGCCATAAGGCGCCGGAGTGGCAGTGGACGTTCCCGCTCGGCATCTCGTTCTACTGCTTCCAGTCGCTCACCTACACCATCGACCTCTACCGGAACGACGGCAAGCCGGTGCGCAGCGTGCTCTCCTACATGACCGCGGTCAGCTTCTTCCCGACCACGCTCTCCGGCCCGATCACACGCCCGCTGACGCTGGTGCCGCAGCTTGAGAAGACCGGCAAGAAGCTCGCCCTGGAAGAAAGCGGCCGCGCGTTGTTCCGCATTGGCCTGGGCATCGTGAAGAAGTTCCTGATCGCCGATTATCTGGCCGAAAATCTGGTGAATCGCGTCTTTGACATGCCCGCCATGTACAGCGGCATGGAGACGCTGATCGGCGTGTGGGCCTTTGCGTTTCAGCTCTACTACGACTTCTCCGGCTACACCGATCTGGCGATCGGCAGCGCCATGCTGCTCGGCATCAAGCTGCCCGAGAACTTCAACCGCCCGTACAAGGCGCTGAACATCAGCGATTTCTGGCGGCGCTGGCACATCACGCTGTCGAACTGGCTGCGCGATTACCTCTACTTCTCGCTGCCCGGTCTGCGGTCGAAGTGGAAGATTTTCACGTACGTCAACCTGACGTTGACCATGGTGCTCGGCGGCCTGTGGCACGGCGCGGGCTGGACATTTGTCATCTGGGGCACGCTGCACGGCGTCGCGCTCGCGGTCCATCACGGCTTCCGCACCGTGCGGCACAACCGGCGGCCCTCCAATAACGTTTGGATCCGCGCGCTGTCCATCTTCATCACGGCGAATTACGTCGCGTTCTGCTGGATCTTCTTCCGCGCCATGTCGTTCCAGAACGCGTGCGACGTGCTGAACCGGATCGGCTCGCTGACGGTCTCGTTCGCCAACATCTCGCCGGCGCTCTTCGCCGTGCTGGGCGTGGCCGTGGCGGCCCATTTCGCGCCGAAACAGGTTTACGATTTCTCGCTGCGCCAATTTGTCCGCGTGCCGTTTTACGCGCAGGCCGCGGTGCTGGCGCTGCTGGTGCTGGCGATCGAGTATATTGCCGTTACTGGAGCGGCGCCGTTCATTTATACGAAGTTCTGACCCATGCCCTGGCCTCGTCATCCGCTGTTGGTTCTGCTCGCCCTTCTGGCGATCCTCCTGACGCCGCGCTATCTGCCGCAACTCCAGGACTGGCGGCTGTTCGAGTGGTCCACCATCGGGCGCGTCCTCGATTTCCAGCCGCGCCGGCACAGCATGGCTCCGCTCGAAGACGAGCAGGCGCGCTTGCGGCCGGACCTGCTGCCGGCGCGGCGCGGCATCAATCGTTTCATCGATCCGGCAGGCTCGCTCGCGCCATTCTACGAGGCGCTATATCACGCCGAGCGGCATGAGCCCGGCGCGGTGGTGCGCGTGCTGCACTTCGGCGATTCGCCCACCACGGCGGACATGATCACCGCCGACGTCCGGGACCAGTTGCAGAAGCGTTTCGGCGACGCCGGCCATGGCGTCTATCTCATCACGCGGCCCTGGGCCTGGTACAACCATCGCGGCTTCGCGGGCTCATCCTCCTCATCGGGCTGGACCGTCGATCCGGCTACGCTGCATGCGCAGAAAGACGGCTGGTACGGCCTCGGCGGCGTGAGTTTCACGGGTGCGCCCGGCGCCTGGTCGACTGTCACCATCAAGCAGCGCGGCCAGACGCATCTGCTGCTCGATTACGTCGCCCAGCCGAACGGCGGCACGGTGGTGATCGAGGCCGACGGCAATCCGCTGGCCACGCTCGATACCCGCGCACCGCGCAAGGTTGCCGCGCAGGCTTCCTGGCGCATTCCCGCGACGACGCATCGAATCACCATCCACGTCGAGCGCGCGCCGGTCCGCCTGTTCTGTTTCGAATTCGAAAAAGATTCGACCGGCGTGATTTACAACAGCATCGGGTTGAATGGCACCTGGGCCGGCGTGCTCGCGACCTACACCGACGGTCCGCACTGGGCCGAGCGCCTGCGTGAAGCGCACCCCGATCTGGTCGTGGTGAGCTATGGCACCAACGAGAGCGGTTACGGCAGCTACGTCGACGGTACCTACAGCCAGGATTACCGTGAGGTGCTGCGGCGCATCAAGGCCGCGCTGCCCGATACGGCCGTCCTCGTCATGGGCCCGATGGACCGCGGCGCGCGCCAGGCCGGCGGGGAGATCGGCACCATCCAGACGCTGCCGCGCCTGATTCACATGCAATCCCAGATGGCGGCCGAGAAAGATCTGGCGTTCTTCAACACCTACGAGGCCATGGGCGGCCAGGGCACCATGGGCAAGTGGTACCAGGCCGAGCCGCGGCTGGTCAGCGCCGATTTCATTCATCCGCTGCCCAGCGGAGCCCGGATCGTGGGCTCGCTGCTCTATAACGCGATCTCCGACGGCTATAACGAGTGGAAAACGGAGTACCTGAGAAAGACGCACCTCGCCTCCACCCGGAACCAGGAACCTGGAGCGCAGGCCAAGGAGACCGTCAACCGCTGATGCGCTTACTTTGCGGGATCGCCGCCGTCCCGGAGCTTTCCGGCTTGAGCGCGGCCAAGCCGTCCCGCGCGCAGAAGACATCCGCGCCGAACCCCCTGCCGGGCGCCGCTCGCCGCGGGTTAAGCACTTTGGAGCCTTCGAGCCCCCGTGGAGGGGAGGAGATCCATGGAACAATGGGAATGGTGGGTCTGGCCCAGGGCGACTTCGTCCACCTGACCGGGACGGGGCGCCGCTTGTGGAGCGAATCGCTTTCGCAGTTGCTCTTACTTAAATTACGGCGTCTACCAGACCGCACGCCGGCAGATCTTCGGGAATACTGAAATGGATCGTCGCTCAAAACTCATTGAAATCCTTCGCCGTGTTGCGCAAAAAGATGTGGACCCAACCGACGACGAATCGTTGTTTGATTCTGGCACGCTGGACTCGTTCGCGCTGCCGGATCTGGTTTCCGCCCTCGAACAGGAGTTCGATATCGCGATACCCGACTCGGATATGAACCCTCGTAAATTCGAGACCGTCGCTCGCATCAGCGAGTATCTGGACTCAAGGCTGTAGCGTATGTCCTTTATCAGAGAGTACGGGAGCTGGTTGCCGGAGCGGGTGGTAACCAGTGAAGAGGCAGGGGCGTGGGTGGGCGCGGACGCCGAGTGGGTCCGCACCGTCAGCGGCATCGAAGAGCGTCGCTTTGCGAAGGACGAGGAATCCGTCTCCGACATGGCGGCGCGGGCCGGCGAAGATTGCCTGCAACGCGCGGGCCTGCCGGCCAGTTCGCTCGGGCTGGTCATTGTGGCGAGCAGCACCGGCGACAAATCGTTCCCCGGCCCGGCGGCGGAAACCGCGTTGAAGCTCGGCATCCCCGGCCGGCCGGCGTTGGACATCACAATGGCCAGTGCGGGCTCGCTCTTTGGGCTGGGCCTGGCCAAGCGGCTGACCAATCCGATGGGCCCGATCCTGGTGATCGGCGCCGAAAAGATGTCGACGGTCGTTATGCGCGAACCGCGGGAGCGCGGCGTAGCCCCGCTGTTTGGCGACGGCGCTGGCGCCGTGCTGGTGATGCCCGACGCGGGCAAGCTGGAATTGCTGGATGTCGAGCTGGCTTCGGATGGCACGTACGCCGCCGATCTGTGCCTGGCGCCGATCAAGCCTCTCGCCATGAACGGCCGCAGTGTCATTATGCAGGCTTCGCGCAAGATTCCGGCCGCCATCCGCGCCGTGCTGCACCGGCATGACATCGCGCCGCTGGAAGTCAACACGTTCCTCATGCACCAGGCCAACCAGAACCTGATCGTGAAGGTCGCCGGCGCCCTGAAGGTGCCCGCGGAGCGTTTCTATTCGAACATCGCCCGCTACGGCAATACGTCTTCGGCGTCGATGCTGATCGCCGCGACCGAGTGGAGCCAGCAGACCCCGCCGCTGAAGAAGGGCGCGCCCGTGGTATTCGCCGCATTTGGCGCCGGCTTCCATTGGGGTTCCGTGCTCGCGCGCGCCGTCTAGCCGGCGCCGCTACATCCTTATCTTGCCGTTCCACCGTCCCGCTTCCGGCACAGCCCGGGACGGCGGGGTGGTCGTATTTCTCAAGCGTGCGTTACATAGATGAATTTATCTACGCCTGAGCCGCCTTTCGTTATCCCGTCCCGCCATTCTGTGCGACATTGAGGAAAACATGAAAAGTCTGCTATTGCTTACTCTTGCGGGCACTTTGCTAGCCGCTCCGCAGCCCCCGGCACTTCGCCTGCCGGCGGATGTCGCGCCGGCGCGTTACAAACTGGAGCTCACCCTCGATCCGGCAAAGACCTCTTTCGATGGCGTCATGGCGATCGAGCTGAAGGTCCACAAGGCGGCGCCGCTGGTGTGGTTGAATCAGTCCGGCCTCACCGTCAGCAAGGCGAGCGTCGCGCAAAACGGCGTCACTCAGGCCGCTACCATCGTGCCCGGCGGAGACGATTTCGTCGGCTTTGAGTTCGACAAGCCTCTGGCCGCGGGTACGGCGCAACTCCGCGTGGAATTCACGGGGCAGGTCAACACCAAGGCCGCCGCGGGCGTATTCCTCAGCAAGCGGAATGACGACAGCTATCTCTTCACCCAGTTCGAGCCCATCGACGCGCGGTCTGCTTTCCCGTGCTTCGACGAGCCCAGCTATAAGGTGCCGTGGCAGTTGACCTTGAACATTCCGGCGAGCGACAAGGCCGTGGCGAACACGCCAGTCGAAAGCGAGCGCGTCGACGGTGCGGTAAAGCACGTCGTTTTCCGGCCGACTACGCCGCTGCCGAGTTATCTGATTGCGTTCGGCGTCGGACCGCTCGAGTTTGTCGACGCCGGCAAGGCCTGCCGCAACAAAATCCCGGTCCGTATTGTGGTGCCGCGCGGCGATGGCCCGCGGGCCAGGTACGCCGCCAGCGTGACGGCCGAAATCCTGACGCGTCTGGAAGAGTATTTCGGCGTTCCCTACCCCTTTGAAAAGGCCGACCAGCTCGCCATCCCCCTCTCGTTCGGCGGAGCCATGGAAAACCCGGGGCTGGTCACCTACGACGCCGGCATTATTCTGGCGCCGCCGCAAGGCGAAGATACGCCGCGGCGCGAGCGCAGTTACGCCGAAGTGGCCGCGCACGAGCTGGCGCACCAGTGGTTCGGCGATCTGGTGACGATGGCGTGGTGGAACGACACGTGGCTCAACGAATCCTTTGCGACGTTCCTGGAACAGCGGTTGATCGCCAAATGGAAGCCCGAATGGGGCACCAAGGTGGACGATCAGGGCTCGCGCATCTTTGCGATGTGGCTGGACCGGCTGGCCACGGCGCGGCGCATCGACCAGCCGATCGAAGCCAAGAGCGACATCGCCAACGCCTTCGACGGCATCACCTACCAGAAGGGCGGCGCGGTGCTGAACATGTTCGAGCACTCCATGGGCGAGGAGAAATTCCGCCAGGCCGTGCACTTCTATCTCACCAAACACGCCCACGCCAACGGCACGTCGAATGACTTCCTGGAAGCGCTGGGCGAGATGGGCGGACCCAAGGTGCCGGCCAGCTTCCGCACGTTCCTGCAACAGCCCGGCACGCCGGAAGTTCATATGACGCTCCAGTGCGACGGCACCGGCCCGCGCATTGAGATGGAGCAGGAGCGCTTCCTGCCCCTCGGCAGTCCGGTGGACAACGGGCACCTCTGGCAGGTCCCGGTGTGCGTCGCTTACGACAATGGCGGCAAGCGCGCGACGGAATGCACCACTCTCGATCAGAAGACCGGGACTCTGGCGCTCAAGACCAGGAGCTGCCCGGCGTGGTTCCTCGGCAATGCCGACGAAGCGGGCTACTATTACACGCGCTATGCGGGCGACGTGTTGAAGAACCTGGTAGCCCACCGCGCAAACCTGAGTCTGGCCGAGCAGGCGGGCTTGTTCGGCGAGCTCGATAACGTGATGCGCGCCGGCCGGCTGCCCGTCTCAATCGGTCTTGCCCTGGCGGAACAACTGAAGGATGAGCCGAAGCGCCAGATTGCCGATGCCGCCCTCCAATTCGCTTCCGTGCGCGTGTCTTTCCTGCCGGAGAATCTGCGGCCGAAATATGCGGCCTATGTGCGCGAGACTTTCGGCGCCCGCGCGCGTCAGCTCGGCTGGCTGCCCAAGCCCGGCGAGAGCACGGACGATCGCCTGTTCCGGCCCTCGCTGGTTGGCTTCGTGGCGCGCGATGGCCAGGATCCCGAGCTCATTGCGAGCGCCAAGGAACTGGCGAACAAGTGGCTGGACACCCGCGCGACGCTGCCCGCCGACACGTTTGGCACAATCTTCAACGTCGCCGCGCGCAACGGCGATACGGCGCTGTACGAGAAGATCCTGAAGGCCGCCAAAGCCGAGAAGGACGAGTTCTTCCTCGGAACCCTGGTGGGCGCTTTGGGCGCCTTCCGGGAACCTGAGCTGATCGCGCGCAACCAGCAACTGCTCCTCTCCGGCGCCTTTGATCTGCGCGTCAGTTTCGGTCTGCTCTTCGGGCCGGTATCCGCTCCCGAGACCGAGCGTCTGGCCCTGGAGTTCACCAAGGCGAATTACGACACGATCGTTGCCAAGCTGCCCAAGGCAGCGGGCAGCGATTACGCCGGGTACCTGCCACAAACGGCAAGCTTCGCCTGCAGCGCGGACGAGGCGGCACAGGTGCAGGAGTTCTTCGGTCCCCGCATGGCCAAGGTCAACGGCGGGCCGCGAAATCTGGCGCAAACAATTGAAAACATTAAGCTCTGCGAACAACGGAAGAAGGTCCAACAACCCGACCTGATCCAGTTCTTCGAGAGCCGTTAACACCTGCTGATTTCCGGGCGAGGCGCAATCGCCATTCGCGTGCCTCGCCCGCCCATCCCTGCCCCCTCCGGCCAACTTGCCCATACACAGAATCTGAAGACCGGTACTCGCCCGGCGCGGGCGTTACCGGCGCACCCGAATCCGCATCCAAAGCAAAGGGAACTACGGTAATCCCTTTCGTCGTAGTAAACTACGGGGAAGTCGGAATGGCTTTTTGCACACACTGCGGCAACCCGGTCGGCGAACACGACATGTTCTGCGCCGAGTGCGGAACCGCGCAACGTGTCCGGCCGGATGGCGCGGCGTCCGCCGGACCACCCCCGCCGTTCGCTTCGCCGTTCGCCGCGCCTCCTCCGCGGCCATCCGCCGCAGCCCACCGGACGCCCGAATTCATGGCCGGGTGGGAAGACAACAAGGTCGCCGGCCTGTGCTACATCCCGTTCGTCGGCTGGGTCTTTGCGATTGTCGTCCTCGCGGCGGAGCGCTTTCGGAACGCCACGGAAGTCCGCTTCCACGCTTTTCAGGGCCTCTACCTCTTTGTCGTTTTCCTGATCCTGTCATGGGTTTTCGACCCGCTGGCAGCGCACAACCACGCCATGAAACAGATCAACGACCTCGTCCAGCTTGTCGTGATCGGCGGCGGCGTCTTCATGCTCGTCAAGACCAGCCAGGGCAGCCTGATCCGGCTGCCGTTCCTGGGCGAGTTGGCCGACAAGTCCGTCTCCGAGCAGCGCTAGACTGGCAGCAGAATCCGACCGTTTTTCGAGCGTCATGGTATAATTATTCACTAGATTGAATAATTAGTCTCTCTACTCCAGGAGGACCTTGTTGCCATGCCATCGCCTGCCCAATCCGCCATCACCAAGTCTACGAGAGCCGGCATTGTCGGCTTCCGCGGCTACAGCGGAAAGGAGTTGCAGCGCCTGCTGAGCGCACATGTCCGGGTGGATCCGTGGCTCATGGAACACCGTCAGGACGCCGCGCCGGAGGTTCATCCCATCGGACGTCCGGGACCGCCGCGTATTCCAGCCACGGCGGAAGCCGCCGCCGGAGCGGGCCTCGCGGTGGTATTCCTGGCGACGCCGCCGGAAGTGTCCCTGGATCTGGCGCCGGCGTTGCTGAATCAGGGCATCCGCGTGATCGACCTCAGCGGGGCGTTCCGCCTGCGTACGGTGGAGAACTACCAGACGTGGTACAAGGCGACGCACTCCCAGCCGGCTCTGCTGGCGGAGGCCGTTTACGGCCTGCCGGAGTTCTACCGGGCCCAGGTGCCGGGCGCGCGGCTGCTCTCGAACCCCGGCTGCTATCCGACCGCGGCGAATCTGGCCATCCGGCCGCTGGTGAAGGCCGGCGTGGTGGACATGTCGCGTGGCATCGTCTGCGACGCCAAGTCGGGCGTCAGCGGCGCGGGCCGCAAGCCGAGCCTGAAGACGAGCTTCTGCGAGATCGGGGACAACTTCACCGCGTATTCGCTGCTGAACCATCGCCACGTGCCGGAAGTGCTGATGAATTCGGGCCTGGACGAGGCCGATTTCAGCTTTACCGCGCACCTGCTGCCGGTCGATCGCGGCATTCTGGAGACCATCTACTTCCGCGCCCAGGGCATCGGATCCGTGGAAGAGCTGGCCGCCGTTTACCATGAAGCTTACGCCCGCGAGCCGTTTGTGCGCCTGTACGCGCCCGGCGTAATGCCCGATATCCAGGGCGTAAATCGGACGAATTATTGCGATATTGGCGTCACTTTTGACGCGCAAACAAAGCGGGCCGTGGTCGTATCGGCCATCGACAACCTCGGCAAAGGCGCCGCCGGCCAGGCGATCCAGAATATGAACCTGATGTTCGGCTTCCCGGAGACGGAGGGCCTGCTGTGAAGGTACTCGTAAAACTGGGCGGGACATTGCTTGAGAATCCCGCCATGCAGGCGTCGCTGGCCGGACAGATCAGCGCGGCCTGCAAAAACGCGTCGGTCGTCGTGGTGCACGGCGGCGGCAAGCAGATGACGCGCTTCCTTGCCGAGCGGGGCGTCGCGAGCCGCTTCGTGGGCGGTCTGCGCGTAACCACGCCGGAAGTGGTCGACGCGGTGCTGAAGGTCTTCGCCGGCACGGTCAACAAGCAGTTGGTCGGCGCCTTGCGCGCGGCCGGAGCGCCCGCGGCCGGCCTGAGCGGCATCGATGGCGGACTGGCCATCGCCGAGCAGATGAACCCGGAATTGGGCGCGGTTGGCCGGATTGTCCGCGCCGACGCCAGGATCCTCGACACGCTGCTCGGGGGCGGATTTCTGCCCGTAGTGGCATGCGTCGCCGGCGGCGACTCCGCTTCCGGCGCGGTCTTCAACGTGAACGCCGACCAGATGGCCGTGGCCTGCGCCGCGGCGTGGCAGGCGGACCGCTTGCTGTTTCTGACCGATGTTCCGGGCGTCAAGGGCGCGGACGGCGCGGTCCTCGGCAAGCTCACGCCCGCGGACGCTAAGGAGTTGATTGCCAAGGGTATAGCCACTGGCGGCATGCAGGCCAAGCTCGAATCCGCCTGCGCCGCGCTGGCCCGGGGCGTGGGCGAAGTACGGATCGCTCCCGGCGCGGAGACCGGGATTCTCGGACGGCTCCTGCGAGGAGAGGCATCAGGCACGGCGCTGGTGGCGGAGGCCACCACGGCATGACGTTGCGGAAAGCGAGAATGAGCGACATCCCCGCTCTGACGGCGCTCATCAACGGCTTCGCCCGGGCAGGATCGATGCTGCCGCGAACGGAGTTCGAGCTTTCCGAAGGCATACGCGATTTCACGGTCGTGCTGGAAGCGGACCGGATCATCGGCTGCGCGGCGCTGCACTTCTACGGCCCTACGCTGGCCGAAGTCCGCTCACTCGCCGTGGATCCCACCCAGCAGAAAACCGGCGCGGGCAAGGCGCTGATGGAGGCGCTCGAAAAGGAGGCGCGCGAGTTCGATCTCGACGGCGTCTTTGCCTTCACCTACGTTCCCGGATTCTTCGCCCGGATGGGCTATCACGAGGTGGAGCGGGACGAATTGCCGCTCAAAGCCTGGAAGGACTGCCTGCGCTGCCCGAAGTTCCAGGCTTGCGACGAAATCGCCGTTCTGAAGCTGCTGAAGCCCGGCGTTTCCCTGGCCCATTCGGGGTTGCACACCGGCCCGTACCTGGAGCCTGCCGGGCCGAATCTGGTCCCGCTCTCCGCTCTGCGCAAGAGCTGATCCAGGCATCGGAGTTGCCAGGTGTGGGAAAGCTCCTCAACAACAGGTGTAGTATTACCGCATTTGCGTGTGGATTTTTCCACAAAATAGACTGGGCAGCCCCAATTTATGACGTTTCTGAGCGCCCTATACCTTGTGGGGTGAGAGTTTTTTCTACAGTGCTCACCTTCTAAGTAGCGGGAGGTCCGGATTCAAGCAGTTATGCGAGCCCTGACAGTTGAGACGCAGAATGCGAAAGGGCGCATCTTGTGCAGCACTATTTTTCGTCCCGGCGGCAAGAAACTTCTGGCCAAGGGACACCAGCTCACAGACGAAGATGTGGTCTTGCTCCAAACGGAAGGACTGGACGAGGTCTGGGTCACTGAGCTGGAGGACGGCGAGGTGGCCGAAGATGACGCAGTTATGCAGATTGGCGGTGCGCTCGGCTGCGGATCGCTGGAACTGCGTCTGGCGCCCGGAGGGCGCGCAAACCTGTTCAGTACCGAGCCGGCGTGCGTGCTGGTCGACGATGAGCTGTTACGCCAGTTGAACTGCACCGCGAGCGTTGTCATCGCCACATTGACGAACTATAGCTACGTCGGCGCGGGCGCGCGCATGGCCACGATCAAGAGCGCTCCGTTCGCGGTACCCGCCGTTCAGCTTGAGGCGCTATTGTCGATGCTCAAGGAGCGGGGGCCGCTACTTCAGGCACGGCCGGTGCGTTCGCCGTCGCTGGGCGTGCTCTATTCCGACCCCGCCGATGGCGACCGGGCGCGCCAGCAGTTGGGCAGCGTTGTGCGGCAGAAGGTGGAGCGGTTCGCCGGCTTGCGGCGCTTCGCCGCGACCTGTGTCGAAGAAGAAACGGCCGCGGCGCGCGCGCTGGAAACGATGTTGCGCTACAAGCCTACAGCCATCCTCGTAGCGTCCACCACGGCGCCCGCCGGTCCGGAAGACGCGATTGGCAGGGCCATGGTGCGGATTGGGTGCCAGATTGAGAAGTTCATGGCGCCCGTCGAGCCGGGCAACCTGCTTCTGCTGGGGTATAAGGACGAAACGCCGATCGTCTCCGCACCGGCCTGCTTCCGTTCCCCGAAAGCGAACATTGTGGACCAGATGCTGCCTCCGATCCTCTCCCGCTACCGCGTGTCGGGCTGGGAGATCGCCTGTCTGGGCCACGGCGGGCTGCTGGGCTGATCCGTCGATAGCGAGCGGCGCGAGTTGCGCCGGAATACACTTGGGCTTAGCCTCGAAGCGAAGGGGATTGAATCCCCGCGCTCGCCCACGCGCGCGCACCCATCTAATCTGGTTTTCGCGGAGGCTCATTATCAACTACGCTCCAAGTGTCTGGCAGGACGTCGAACTGGTTCGCCAGCGCGCGCCGCTCGTGCACAACATCACAAATTTCGTGGTCATGAACACCACGGCGAATGCGCTGCTCGCGCTCGGCGCATCGCCGGTGATGGCCCACGCTCTCGAAGAAGTGGAAGAGATGGCCGGCATCGCCGGGGCCGTCGTGCTCAACATCGGGACGCTCAGCCCGGCCTGGGTCGATGCGATGGTGCTCGCCGGCAAGCAGGCGAACCGCAAAGGTATCCCTGTGATTATCGATCCGGTCGGGGCGGGCGCCACGAGTTTCCGCAACCAGACGATGAAGCGCCTGCTCAGCGAGGTGCGGCCCGCCGTGATTCGCGGCAACGCTTCGGAGATTCGCGCGCTGCACTCCGCCGGACTCGGAACGAAGGGCGTGGACAGCACGCACACCTCGGAGCAAGCGCTCGATGCCGCCCGGGCGCTGGCCGACGAGCTGAATTGCGTGGTCTGCACGAGCGGCGCGACCGACGTGATCGTCTCTGCCGAAGGCGTGGCGCGCGTGGCCAACGGCCACCCGATGATGCCGCGCGTGACGGGTCTGGGATGCACGGCCACGGCGCTGATCGGCGCCTTCGCCGCCGTGAACTCGTCGCCATTCCGGGCCGCGGCGCACGCCATGGCGGTGATGGGGATCGCGGGTGAGATGGCCGCCGTAAAGTCGCCCGGCCCAGGCAGCCTTCAACTGCACTACCTCGACGCGCTTTACCAGCTTCAGGCGGCCGACGTTCAGGCCCGGCTGAAGCTCACCATGGAGTAACGCGGCGGCATGCGGCGAAACATCGACTGGAGTCTATACCTGGTAACCGACCGGCCGCTTTCGCTCGGGCGGCCCATCGAAGAGATTGTGTGGGCCGCCGTCGAGGGCGGCGTCACAGCGGTGCAACTGCGGGAGAAGGAATGCTCCACGCGCGAGTTCGTCGCGCTCGCCCGCAAGCTGCACCCGCTGCTCGCGCCGCGCGGCATTCCGCTACTCATCAATGACCGCATCGACGTCGCGCTCTCGGCCCGCGCCGACGGCGTGCATATCGGACAGACCGACATGCCGTACCCCGACGCGCGCCGGCTCCTCGGGCCGGACGCCTTGATCGGCCTCTCCGTCGAAACGGCGGAGCAGGCGGCCGAGGCCGCCGCCTGGGATTGCGATTACCTGGGCGTAGGCCCGATCTTCGCGACCGCGACGAAACCCGACGCGGCGCCTGCCTGGGGCCTTGAACGTTTCACGGCCCTGCGCACAACGTCCCGCCACAAACTGGTCGCCATCGGCGGCCTGAACGCCTCGAACGCAGCCGCGGTGACCGCCGCCGGCGCGGATGGCATCGCCGTCGTTTCCGCCATCTGTTCGGCGCCCGATCCGCGCGCGGCCGCCGCCGGACTGTGCAGGCTGATTCAGGACAGCCGCGTCCGCAACTCCCGCTGAGTCCCGTCTGGCGCTCCGCACGGAGCTATAATCGAACCAACTTCGGGCCGTATCGGAGGGGTGCGATGCCAATCCAGCTTTCGGCTGAAGACGTATCGCCGGGCGCGGCGGGCGCGCGGCAGATCAACGACTTCAGTATTCAAGTGGCTACCGTGAATGGTTCCGGCAGCCAGACCGCCAACACAGTCCTGATGCGCTCCATCTTCCAGATGGGTGTTCCCGTATCGGGCAAAAACCTTTTCCCATCCAACATCGCCGGGCTGCCCACGTGGTTCACCATCCGCGCCAGCCACCAGGGTTATATCGGACGCAAGAAGGAGATCGACTTTCTGATTGCGATGAACCCGGAGACGGCAGCCGCGGACAGCGACGAACTCGCTCCGGGCGCGGCCGTGATCTACGACGAGCCGCTGCGGCTGAACGAGCGCCGGAACGACCTGCATTTCTACGCTGTGCCGTTCGACAAGCTGGTCGCGCCGGTCTGCCCCGAGGCGAAGCTGCGTAAGCTCGTACGCAACATGATCTACGACGGGGTTGCGGCGCACCTGCTCGGGCTGGATCTGGAGGAGGTCCACAAGGCGCTCCGGCGCCAGTTCGGCGCGCGCAAACAGAAGGCCGCCGAGTTGAACTGGAATGCCGTGCTCGCCGGCGAGGAATACGCGCGCACGCACCTGACCAAGACCGATCCCTTCCGCATCGAGCGCATGGACGGCAACGCCGGCAAGATCATCATCGACGGCAACGCCGCGGCGGCCATGGGCTGCATGTTCGCCGGCGTAACGGTGGTGACGTGGTACCCGATCACGCCTTCGTCGTCGCTGGTGGAGACGCTGATCAACTACATGCGGCGCTATCGCGTCGACAAGGAGACCGGCCAGGCGACGTACGCCATTGTGCAGGCCGAGGACGAACTGGCGGCGATCGGCATGGTGGTCGGCGCATCCTGGGCCGGCGCGCGAGCGATGACCGCGACCTCGGGCCCCGGCATCTCGCTGATGTCGGAATTCACCGGACTCGCCTACTACGCCGAGATTCCGGCGGTGATCTGGGACATCCAGCGCGTGGGGCCGTCGACCGGCCTGCCGACGCGCACCCAGCAGTGCGACATCCTCAAGAACGCCGTGCTGTCGCATGGCGACACGCGCCATCCCGTGCTCTTCCCTTCTTCGCCCGAAGAGTGCTTTGCCATGGCCACGACGGCGTTCGACCTGGCCGAGGAATTCCAGACGCCCGTGTTTGTGAACTCGGATCTCGACCTGGGCATGAACAACTGGATGGCCGATCCTTTCGCCTACCCGGAGGCGCCGCAGCAACGCGGCAAGGTGCTGAGCAAGGAAGATCTGGAGCAGCTGGGCGGTTTCGGCCGCTACACGGACGTCGACGGCGACGGCGTCGGCTGGCGCACACTGCCGGGTACGGCGCATCCGGCCGCCGCCTACTTCACGCGCGGCAGTGGGCACGACGGCAAGGCGGCCTACACGGAGAAGCCCGCGGAATACGTCGCCAACGTCGACCGCCTGCTGCGCAAGTTCGAGTCGATTCGCGCGGCAGTGCCAGGTCCCGCCGTGGACGAACACCCGCAAGCGCGGATCGGCATCCTCTATTGCGGCACCTCGCGCTACGGATGCGAAGAAAGCCGCGATCAGTTGCGCGCGGAACACGGCGTCGAGACCAGTTCGCTGCGCCTGCGCGCGTATCCCTTCGCGCCGGATGTGGCGAGCTTCATCGAGCGGCACGAGCGCGTGTACGTGGTCGAGCAGAATCGCGACGCGCAGTTGCTGGGCCTGCTGCGGCTGGATCTGGATCCAATGCTGACGGCGAAACTGCGCAGCGTCCGGCACTACAACGGTCTGCCGCTCGATGCGCGCAGCGTGACCGATGAGATTGTCCGTCAGGAGGCCTTATGAGCACCGCACCGGCGTCGCCGGCTCCCAGGAAGACGAATCGCATCGGCCTGGAAGTGCTGAACTACCGCGGGTCGAAGACGACCCTGTGCGCCGGCTGCGGCCACAACGCCGTATCCGAACGCCTGGTGGAATGCTTCTTCGAGATGGGCATCGAGCCGTGGCGCGTGGCCAAGTTTTCGGGCATCGGGTGCTCGTCGAAATCGCCCGCCTACTTCCTGAGCATGGCCCACGGTTTCAACAGCGTACACGGCCGCGCGCCGGCGGTGTCGACGGGCGCACTGCTCGCCAACAAACACCTGCTGGGCGTCGTGGTCACCGGCGACGGCGATACGGCGTCGATCGGCATCGGGCAGTACATCCACATGCTGCGGCGCAATGTTCCGCTGGTGTACATCATCGAAAACAACGGCGTTTACGGCCTGACGAAAGGCCAGTTTTCGGCCACGTCGGACTCCGGCGCGGTCTCCAAAAGCGGCGTCGTGAACGAGCTGCAGCCGGTGGATTGTTGCGTGGAGGCCATCCAGATCGGGGCCACGTTCGTCGCGCGCTCGTTTTCCGGCGATAAACGCCAGTTGCAGGCGCTGCTCAAGGCGGCGATTGCGCACGGCGGGCTCGCGGTGATCGACGTCATCTCGCCCTGCGTGACGTTTAATGACCACGAAGGCTCCACCAAGAGCTACAGCTACATGAAGGACCACGACGAGCCCTTGCATGAGCTGGATTTCGTGCCCTACTTCCAGGACATCGAAGTGGAGATCGAAGAGGGCGCCGTGCAGGAAATCGAAATGCACGACGGCTCGCACCTGCGTCTGCACAAGCTGGAACAGGATTACGACCCGACCGACCGGCTCAAGGCGCTCTCGACGATTCAAGCTTCGAAGGACGCCAAGGAAGTCCTCACCGGCGTGCTGTATCTGGACACGACGCGCGAGAACTTTCTGGAGCTGCTCAACACCGTGGACGAGCCGCTGGCGACGCTGCCGCAGGAGCGCACGCGGCCCTCGCGCGAGACGCTCGAAGAGCTGATGGCGGAGCTGCGCTGATTCGGCGCAATCCGCGGTGGCGCCGTTCTTTTTTGCATTTGTTTGCGGAAATCCCGCTCCCTGGGCAAGTTGCGCGACATCCAAGAGAATATAAGACAAAGTGAGGCGCCAGACCGGCTTTCGCGGGATCCGCGGCAAGCCGCCTGATGCTGAACGAGTTCGCAACTGGAGGAACGCGCACGGCTGGAGCATGGCCGTTCGCGAATGTCCCAAGCGGGGTGTGGGGATCCGGCGACAGGCCGGATTGCCAAGTAAGCGAGCGCGCTGCCGCCAGGAATGGAGAGCGCCACCGGGAGAGCAGATCGCCAACCGGGGACGCGGCCTGGCGTGCCGCGCGGCGCGAAGCGGAGCCACCGGCCGCGGCGCTGACTCTCATCCCCGGGCCGGTTTCGTCTCTTCTGAAATCCGTCAATCCTACCTGCGGAGCATTCTTCCCGGCACAGAACCGCGAATGGAAAGAGCGGTCCTTTTATCGTCTTGGCTCCGCACTGCGCTGTGCGCACGGCATTCGTTATGCCGGGCACGGGCAGCATGGCTGAGAGGAGTCCTGAGGGACGCGCCGTTCGTCGCGGATCCGTGCCGCGAGAGGCGCTTCACGGCGCGTTGAAAACGGGTCATGTGACCGGTTTTCAACAAAACGGCCCAATGGATTCAACAACCTGCAAAGGGAAGTGGATCATTTGAGCGGTTTTGGTCTCAGCGCGGAGTGCTGGCAAGCCGCGCCGCAGCGCCGAAGGAGCACACACCCGATCAGCGATGGCGTCCGTGGAATGCCCCCTCTCTGACGTTCGGGGTTCGGTGCTGCAGCGGCGCTCCACAACGGGACAAAGCAGGTGCGTCCGCGCAGGAGACAACAAGAGTCACTGCCCCGAGCCGGAGCGGGGGCCAAATCACAGGAAAAAAAACGAAGGAACGCGGAGGATCAACCGTAGACGACGGGATTGTGCTCCAGCCACTGCTCGTCGCGCGTGGATTTGAAGTTCTCCAGCGCGCCGTTGGCAGCGGCCGCGATCAGTCGCCGGGAACCCCACGCCATCAGCCCGCCGAAAGCCAGGGCGCCGCCGACCAGGGCGCCTGCGAGAGCGCTCTGGATGGGCTTTTCCTCTTCGACCAGGTAACCGCCGATCGACCCGACGCACGCTCCGATCGCCGCCGCCCGCCAGGCGTTTTGCGCGGCGTGAGTCAGGTCGGCCTGGACCTCCTCCGCGTGCAGAACGTTCTTAACTGCGCGGTGCGCGCCGGAATATCCGGAACCCAGCAAATCCTTGCCGTCCGAAACGTTCGATTTCAGCCACTTGTCGACTTTCATAACAGGCCTGACTCCATTATCACCGGAATTCGGCCAGCCTGGATCGTTTCTTCTTCCGCGAAAATCGCGCAAGTTACATTTACGCCGCGCGGAGGGCTCTGGATACGGGCGTTCGAGGCGCCGGAAGCACGTCCTTTCGATGAGATCCAAAGATATGCGTGCTGCGCTGGCGGCACGCCACGGTGCTGCGCTTCCGGATACGATCAATAGGCTGCACCCACTGACGTATGAACCTGACGGCGTATCTCCTGCTCGCGTGCCTGTCCGCCGCTCCCCCGGCGGGCGCACCGGCCGGCGTGCAGGCGCGGGAAACGCTGCTCGATGCGGGCTACCGGCAGATGTACGATCGTGAATTCGACTTGGCGCGGCGCACCTTCGCGGCTTACAAAGCACAGCACCCCGACGATCCGGCCGGACCGGCCGCCATGGCCGCCGCGTACCTCTTCGTGGAATTCGACCGGCTCAACATCCTGCAAAATGCCTTCTTCGCGCATCGCGAGAATCCGCGCCGCACGTTGGAGCCGTCACCCGAAACGCGAGCGGCTTTCAACCGCGAGATCGCCGCGTCGCAGGAGCTGGCCGCGCACCGCCTCACCGCGGATCCCCGCGATACGAATGCCCTGTTTGCCGAGGTCCTGGCGCAACGTTTGAGCTGCGATTATGCGGGCCTGGTCGAGAAGCGCAACCTGGCGGCGCTGGCGGCGATGAAGCGGGGCCGGCAGTTGGCGGATCAGTTGCTGCGCATCGACCCGGACTATTTCGACGCCTATCTCGCCGGCGGCATTGAGAATTACATTCTCAGCCAGAAGCCGCTGCCCGTCCGCTGGATCGTGCGGCTGGGCGGAGCGCAGACGGACAAGGCCGAAGGGCTGCGGCGGATTCGTCTCGTCGCCGCGCAGGGCCATTATCTGAAGCCGCTCGCGCGTTTGCTGTTGGCCGCCGCGGCGCTCCGGGATAACGACACCGCAACCGCGCGAAACACTTTGAACGATCTCGTGCGGCAGTTTCCGCACAATCGTCTGTATTCCGAGGAACTGGCCAGACTGCGTTAGGAAAAATGGGAAGTGCGGTGGTGCTGGAGGAGGGGGTCGAACCCTCATGACCGTAAAGGCCGCGGGATTTTGAGTCCCGTGCGTCTGCCAATTCCGCCACTCCAGCGAGAGAAAAGCGGGCTCGGTACGAGTATAACAAACAGAGGCGCCCCGGCTCTCTGGTAGAACATTCCTCAGGAGGTTTTCGTGGAAAAGCGCAAGCTGGGCAACAGCGATCTGATGATCACGCCCGTGGGCGTGGGCTCCTGGGCCATTGGCGGCGGAGGCTGGGCCTTCGCCTGGGGACCGCAGGATGACAGCGCCTCGATGGCCGCCATTCGCGCGGCGCTCGAAGCCGGCATCAACTGGATCGATACGGCGGCGGTGTATGGCCTCGGCCACGCGGAAGAGGTCGTGGCGCGAGCGCTCGAAGGGGTCTCACCGCGGCCCTACATTTTCACCAAGTGCGAGCGGACCTGGAACGAGAACCGGCAGATTGTGCCCAAGCTGAAACGCGATTCCATCCGCCAGGAATGCGAGGACAGCCTGCGGCGGCTCAACGTGGACACGATCGACCTCTACCAGATCCACTGGCCCGAGCCCGATGCGGACATCGAAGAGGGCTGGGAGGCGTTGCAGCGGCTGAAAGAAGCGGGCAAGATCCGCTGGGCCGGCGTGTCGAATTTCAACGTCAGCCAGTTGCAACGCATCCAGTCGCTCGGCCCCATCACATCGCTGCAACCGCCGTACTCCATCATTTCGCCGGAGATCGAAACGGAACAGTTGCCCTTCTGCCAGGCGAACAACGTCGGCGTGATCGTCTACAGCCCGATGAAATCCGGCCTGCTGAGCGGCAAGATGACGCGCGAGCGGATTGCGGCGATGCCGGCCGACGATTTCCGCAAGCGCGTCGCGCAATTCCAGGAGCCGAAGTTGACGCGCAACCTGAATCTGGCGGAGTTGCTGCGCAAGATCGGCAGCCGGCACGGCCGCACTCCGGGCGAAGTCGCCATCGCCTGGACGCTGCGCCATCCGGCGGTGACCGGGGCGATTGTGGGCCTGCGCTCCGCCGTGCAGTTCCAGGGCGTACGCGGCGCTTTGGAGTTCCGCTTGAGCACGGACGAGGCCGCCGAGATCGCGGCGTTCATGACGGCGAATCCGGCGTGATGCGCATGCGGCCGTGATGTCGAAACGCGCGGCGCGCTGCTCGCCGGGGAAAAACATGTCCGACGAGGACCACAAGCACGGCTCCTTTCAGAAAGGCCACAGTCCGTCCGCCGTTACGCGAACGCCGGCTGCCACCGCTCGTTGACGCTCGCGGCTCCGTTTCCAGGCTGGACTCCGTTTCCAGGTTGGACGCACTTGCGGACGTGTCGCGCCTCAGCGGCCCGACGAGCCGAAGCCGCCGTCGCCGCGCGCCGATTCGCCCAACTCGCTTTCTTCCCACTCGACCGCCTCATAGCGGGCGACGATCATCTGCGCGATGCGGTCGCCGGCGTGAACCTGATAGGTCGTCTTGCCCAAGTTCAGGAGGATGATTTTGAGTTCGCCGCGATAGCCGGGATCGATGGTCGCCGGAGCGTTGGGCAGCGTGATGGCGTGTTTCAGCGCGAGCCCGCTGCGCGGCCGGATCTGCGCCTCATAGCCGGGCGGAATCTCCAGCGCGAGGCCGGTGGCGACGGCCAGCGGGACGTTCGGTTCCAGCCGCGCATCTTCGATGCAACAGATGTCGAGCCCCGCGTCCTCCGCGGGGCCGTGAGCGTAAGCGGGCAGTTGCGCACCGGGGTGAAGGAGCTTGACGCGAATCTTCATGGGAACCCGTTATGATAACGGTTTGACCGAACCAACTTCATCCCCGCGCGTTTTCACCGTCGGGCCGCTGCCGCCCGAGAAGCTGGCCTATGCGCTGGCGCGCTATAGCCGCTCGCCCGATTCCATCCGCGAATCGCTCGCCTGGGTGCGCAATCACGACTCGTCGAAGTTCCTCGAAAGCTTTTATTTCCAATATGGCCATGCGTCGATCGCCGACCTGGGCCACCTGGCCGTGTGCTTCGAAGGCGTCTCCGAGGTGGCGGCGATTGAGATTGAAGACGAGACGCTGTGGGACGGTCAGGCGCGCTCGTCGCGCTACCAGGATTTTTCCCGCGCGGGCTTCGTCGTGCCGCCCGAGTTGAACGAGGCGGAAGCGGCGCTCTACCGCGAAGCAGGCGCCAGGCTGCTCGCCGCCTATCGCGCCACGCATGAAAGAGTCGCCGCGCACCTGACGGAGAAACTGCCCCGCCCGGAGTCGATGAAGCCCGAGGCGTACAAGCGCGCGATCGCCGCGCGCGCCTTCGACGTCGCCCGCTACCTGCTGTTCCTCGGCATTCCGACGGGCGTCGGCCAGGTCACGAGCATTCGCACGCTGGAGCGTCAGATCCGGCGTTGGAAAGCCGCGCCCTACGCCGAGTTGCGCGCGCTCGGGCAGGAGGCCGCCGAAGCCTGCGCCCGGCCACCACACGTCTCGCTGGGATCGGACGAAGTTGGCGAGCCCGTGGCGCCGACGCTCGCGAAATACACGGATCCGGATCCATACCCCGCTCAGGCGCGCGCAGCCGTGAAGCTGTGGGCCGAACAGAACCTGCCGGCGCCGGCGGGGCTCGCGACGCCCAAGATCGATCTGGTGAAAGCGTCCGACACGCTGGCGGACATTGTGGCCACGCTGCTTTACACGGTGACCACGCGGCCCTACCGCGAGTTGTACGCGCTGGCGTGCACGTGGCCGCGGACGCGGCTCGCCGAAGTGCTCGACGTGGCGCTGGCCGGGCGCGCGCGGCGCGACGAGTTGCTGCGCGAATTCCGCGGCGGGCCGTACGTCTACGACATGACCATCGACATCGGCGCGTACCGCGACCTGCATCGCCATCGCCGCTGCCACCAGTTCCGGCAGGACTACACTTGGACGCTCGGTTGGGAAACGCCCGCGGCCATAACCGAGGCGGGCGCGAACGAAGCGTACCAGCAGGCCATGCAGGAAGCGTCGGCGATGGCCCAGCGCCTGAGCGCGCCAGGACGCGAGTATCTGACCGCATTCGGCGCCCGCTCGCGCTTCCTCTTCAAGATGGATTTCGGTGAAGTGGAATATATTTCGAAGCTGCGCAGCGGCGTGAAGGGCCACTTCAGCTACCGCGATATCGCCTGGCAGATGAAGCGGCGCATGGAGGAAGTGGACCCGGAGCTGGGCCGCCTGATTGAAGCCACGCCACCGTGGATTGAAGATCCGCTGGTACGCTGACGTAAACGCCTGAACATGCAAAAGCCCCCGGACCAGCCGGGGGCTTTTTTGTTTTATGGTTTCCAGATCACCCGTCATCCGGCTCGCTGCGCTGGCAGCTAGAGCCGGGTGCGGATGGTTGCTCCCGCCGCGGCCGCGAACGGCGGCGGCGGGACGATGCGAGCTAGAACGTGAGCCGGGCGCCAACCTGAACCACACGGTTGCCGCTGGCGCTATAGGTCTTGCCGGCGGTAGCGATCGGCGTGCCGCCGTCGCGGGTATCGGCAATCTGCGAATACGGGTTGCCGAGGTTCAGGTGATTGAAGGCATCCAGGAAGTCGCCGCGGAGCGTGAACTGCATGTGCTCCGGCAGAGCGAAGTTCTTCTGCAGGCTCATATCCCAATCCGAGGCGCCGGGTCCGAACAACTGGTTGCGGGAGGCGTTGCCCCACTGCCAGGGCTGCGGAGCGGCGAAAGAGGCGGTGTTGAACCAGTTGACGCCGTTCAGAGCATCGTGGCCGCTGCCCTGACCCGCATAGTCGTTGCTGCCCACGTGGTCCGCGCGGCCGCCCCACCAACCGGTGTAGTTGGACGGAACAGCGAAGGTTACGGAGAACGGAGAGCCCGTGCGGTAGGTGGTGATGCCGGAGATCTGCCAGCCGCCGAGGACCGCATCCATCACCCGATTGATGTTGGCGCCAAACTGGCGTCCACGACCGAACGGGATTTCCCACAGGTAGTTGAAGGCCAGGGTGTGCCGGGCGATGCCGCTGCTGTTGCCATACTCGAGGCCCGGATAATTCGGGTTCTGCAGGCCATAGCTGGCTTCCACGTTGTCGAGGCTGCGGGTCCAGGCGTATTCGGCCTGGAAGGTGAAGCCGTGCGACATGCGCTTGGTAGCTTCGAGTTGCAACTGCTCGAAGTTCTCCGAAGCGCCGCTGCGCGTCGAGTAGAACTGACCCCAAGGCTGATACGGACGCTGGTCCTGAATCGACTTGTTGGGGGTCTGCTTGGCCGGAATGTTCAGGTCCTGGAAGAACCAGGAGATGTGGTGCGTCTGGTTGCCCGCATAGGTGACACGACCGGCCCAGGAGGAAGCGAATTCGTGCTCGAGGGTGGCCGTCCACTGCTGCGACACAGCGTTCTTCGAGTCACGCTGCATGGTATAGACGGAAGGATGCGCCGAGACGCCGGCAACTTTCTGGAGCGACGCCGGGAACGGATCGGCAAACGTGATATCGGGCGTAAAGCCATTCGACGTGCCGGTCAACTGCGAACTGTACGTGCCGCTGGTGGTGCCACCGAGGCCGCCCAACCACGGAGCGTTGAGGACGTCGTCACGCGAGCCGATGTAGGCCGGGTTGAAGTTGTAGTAAACGCCATAGCCGGCGCGGAACACGGTCCGGCTGTCGCCGAAGGGACGATAAGCCAAGCCGATGCGGGGCGCCCAGTTGTTGGTGTCACCTTCCATATAGTGCTTGGACAGGCCCAGGGCCTTGGTCGTGGTGAAGTTGTAGGCATTGAACATCGCCTGCGAAGCGCCGAAGCCCGGGAACGTGGGCGTCATGCTGTCCTGAGGCAGCGCGAGCCGGTTGGTCTTCGGATCCCAATAGGTGGAATAGTCGCCCTGCCAGGCCCACGGGGTCTGATAGGAATAACGGACGCCGTAGTTGATGGTCAACTTCGACGATGCCTGCCAGGTGTCCTGAGCGAAGAACTCAGTATCCCAGTCGGAATAAACCGCTTCGAACACGCCGGCGGTGCCGGTCGTTGAACTGTTGGCGTCGCCCAACAAGAAATCGGCGAAGGCGTTGCCCTGCGACCGGGCGAGGCCCGACCAGCCGGCATTGCCGGTCCAGTTGCCGCTGAAGGAGAACGAACCCAGCGGGGCGTTCGGATTCGGGGCGTAGGATTTGTAGGTCGTCGTCTGCGCGCCCGCCTTAAAGGTGTGGCGACCGCGAATAACAGTGATGTTGTCGCTCAGTTCCCAATCGAAACCGTGGTTGTAGTAGCCCCGGCCCAGGTCATAGATCGAGGTGTAACCGGTCATGCTCATGTTGGGCAAGCCGCGGTTCGAGCTCTTCGTCAACTGTGGGAACAGGCTGGTCGGATCGAAGTCGAGGTTCTGGCCGCTACGGATGCTCGGGTGATCGAACCACGCGCCGCGGAACTCATTGAGCACCGACGGGCTGAAGGTGTGGGTTTCAACCAGCGTGTAGCCGATCGTCTTGTAACCGTAGTTCGAGGCATTGCCGAACGTCGTCGGATAGCCCATATTGACTTGCCACGGATCGCCAACGTTGCGGTTGTACACGGCGTACAACTGATCGCGGTCCGAAATGTGATAGTCGCCGCGCACATCGATAGAGTTCACATGCTGCGTGGTCGGAACCAAACCATAGTAGTTGGCGCCGCCACTCGGCAAGGCCGCGAGGTTGTTCGGCCCGGTCGGCAGTGGGACGTACTTGAGCATTGCCGCGGACTGGGACGTGAGCCGGCTCGCCGGAAGCTGGTTGTTCACGAACGGCGTGCCACCGAGAGGATCGTAGAGCTGGGTAATGCCGTTCAAAGCGGAAAAGTCGCCCTGCCGCATGGCCTGCGAGGCGAATGTGTTTGAAACCTGGTTATAAGCGACGTTTCTCAAGCCGTAATAGTCGAAGAAGAAGAATGCCTTATTCTTAATCACCGGCCCGCCGATGGTGCCGCCGAACTGGTTCAACCGGTTGGGGCTGCGGTTCTGGCCGAGCGCATTGTTCCAATAGGTAGCAGCGTTCAGCTTGTCGTTCTGCAGGTACTCGTACAGGCTGCCGTGAAACTCGTTCGCGCCAGCTTTGGTGATCATCGAGACCGTGCCCAACGTGCGATATTCGGCGTTGGTGTTGTAGGCCTCAACCTTGAACTCAGACATGGAGGAAACGGCTGGCATGCTGACCAGGCCGCGGCCGTAGGAATAGGCGCCGGCGCCGTTGCCGGAGTCGTTGGCCTGTACGCCGTTGATCGTAAAGTTGGACGAGCCCCAGTGCGTGGCGCCGCCGGTTTGCGGGCTGGAGCCAGCCGCCTGAGAGCCTGGCGTCAACGCCAGCAGGCTATCGATGGACTGCTGCGCCAACGGCAGATCTTCCATCTGTTTGGAGCTGATATTTCCCGTGATCGTCGGGGTTTCGGTTTCGACCATCGGCGGAGCCGTCGTGACACTGATGCTCTGCTGGACGTTACCGACTTGAAGTTTGGCGTCCGCACGGATCGACTGTCCGGCGAGCACGCTGACGCCCTTCAGGGTCAGGGCTTCGAATCCTTCTTTGGTGACCTTGACGACGTAGGTCCCGGGTTGAAGGCTCGGAATCGAGTACACGCCCGAAGCGTCCCCGGTTTGACTGGTGGAGATACCCGTTGCCGTGTTGGTTACCGTAATCGACGGGCTGGGGATTCCGGCGCCACTGGCGTCAGACACCTGGCCGACGATCGTACTTGTGTAAATCTGCCCGAACATTACCGTTGGGCAAAGAAGAAGCGTGAGGATCAGAATCGCTGATTCCCACCGCCAATGTTGCCTTAGCATCTAATACTCACTCCTTGTGCTCCTGTGCACGTACATCCATGGCGCCGCAAGCGTACTTGGCACTGCGCCTGTAACGCCGTTTGTTGGTGTGACATCGGCATTGGCAAAAACGCCTCGCGGATGCTGGCCACTGCTAATGGCGAGTCTGCGTGTCCGATCCGCGCTATGGCTCCCGTTGACAGCGACACCTTCTGGCCGTCCGAGCGGTGCTTCTTCAGGCTCGCGACGCACCTTTGGCTTCGCGCATCTGAGATACCCCTGATCGCAAATGGGAACAACCAGACAATCCAGGTACGGCTGCCCCCTCTGGTTATGTATTATCAAATGCTGTTGCTCAGGTCAAAAGTGGCTGCACGCACTTAACGTCTAAAATTTACGTAAGCCAGCGCCGTACGGCGCCGTGTGGGGGGAGCTAATCCGGAAGCGGGAGAGCCGGACGCGGGCCGGAATCGATCTTGCGGTAAGCGATAAGCTTCACGTCCCAGACTTCGTTGGAGATGCTGCGGCTCTGCAGCAGCAATTCAGCGGAGTGCCCTTCGTTCCGCAGCCAGCCGGCAACGTCCTGCGGTAAAGTGCCTTGTTCCAAAAACCTGCCCGCAGCCTCCGTGCCCTGCGTGTCCAGCCCGGCCAGCAGCAGCACGTTGGTCCTCTCGCTCGGACCGGGAAGCACAGCCACGGTCGCGAACGTATCGCTCGTGGAAGCGCTCTGATGCACCGAATATTTCTTTTGTTCGCCGGCTGCTGGAGCCACGTTCTCGATCCAGTATTCGAGCGTCTTCGCGTTGCCCCGGATCCTGAAATTCAGATGGCTTTCGAACAGGCTGACCCACGGAACGGCCCGCGGGCCGCCAATCATAATGAAATCGCCGGCACGCAAGTCGCTGATATGGATCTGTTTCGCTGACCGCACAACAAGACCGGCGCCGTAGCGGGTGCTCTGCCGGCCCAACTCCGTCGCCACGGCGGTCGCCGCCACGCTGGTCCTGTCGCTGACCAGCGCCGCCCGGAGCAAGTCCTGCATCTCGGGGGTTCGCGCCGTGGCGATGGTTTTGTCGTCAAAGCCCCGTTGCACATACTCATCGAGCGAAATCGGCACGTGCAGCATTTCCTGGACAAGCGTCAAGCCGCCATCGGCCACCACAATGGTTGTGGTCTTTCCAGAATGGAAAACGCGATCGAGCAACAAGTTTTCCGCGTGCGCGGCGTGGATGCCCGCCAGCAGATCCGTACTTCGATTCGTCCGCCATCGCACGAGCAGGAAAAGCGCCATGGCACCTACTAATAGGATGGCCGCCGCGAGCCATGCCAGCCGGACGCCGCGACGGCTCAAGCGGGAAGGCGGAGGCAGCAGTTGGGGAGTTGTTTCGGTTACAACCTCCACACGCCGGCGGGTCAACTGCGGCAGGTAACTGCGTTTCGGAATGGTCAGGATTACGGGCTCGTCGAGCCCCTCATTTTTGAAATAATCTTCCAGCCGGGCGCGGAGCTGATGCGCCTGAACGCGCACGATGTTGTCCTCTTTAGGATCGAAATCGGCGCCACGTCCGAGCGCTGTCCGTGCGATCTCCGACTCGGTGACGTCCTGGCGCCCGTCAATCAGCGCCCGGCGTGCGACAAATAGCAGGAATTCGCAGAGCTGAGGCGCACGCACGAAGTTGCTGCTGGCAACAATTCTCTCGACCAGTTGCCATTTGCGGCTGGGATCTTCGGCACTAGGTGAAACTGACCGCGTCGTGGGCATCTCCATCAAACCACTTACGCCAAAATTTACGTTAACACGATGTTAACCGACGCTGGGATTGATCGGCGATTTATTACCAGACAAATCAGGCGTTTGACGGCTATAGCCGAATTAACTTAAGTTCATTCAGGTAAGCACAGTATATTTAATGATGTAAACCTAGCATTGCCACCATCTGGACGCTCTGGTACAGACGGACCTCACATAAACTTAACAGTTTTGTCCGTATGCCGTGCCGCGGCCGCCGGGCTGGCCCAAATGGGGAAATGTCAAACGCGCTTTGCCGCCCATCCACCCTGTCCCGGCAGGCTCCCCGCAAACGTCAAGTCGACGGGTGGCACAGGCCGGAGAAACGAAGCAGTCTGGCGCCGGGAATGCGAGAGATCGCAGCCACTACGCCGGGCTGGCGGGCGCGGCAGGCTGGGCCCCGGCCGGCCGTGTCGACTCGCGCCGGATCACTCGAGTCGGGATCTCACGCATCTGACAGGCGCCTTGCGGACGAAGGATGCGGGTTAGAAGCTGTTCCGCCAGCAGGCGCCCGAGCAGGTCAGGAAAGGCCCGCACCGTCGTCAAAGTCGGATGCAGAATCGACGCCTCGATCGTATCGTTGAAGCCGGCCACGCTGACGTCGCCCGGAATCGCAAGTCCGGCTTCCCACAGCGCCATATAGATCCCGTGGCAGACGGCGTCGCTGCCGCCGAAGATGGCCTGCACCGGACTGCCCCGCCGCAGGATTTGTTTCGTTGCCAGGAAGCCGAGTTCCTGCTCGTCGGCGGCATCCAGGCTCTCCGTGTGCGGCTCGAGGCCCACTTCCCGCATCGCGCGGGTGTATCCCTCCTCGCGCCTGGCAAACCACGTGAGGCCGGTGTTGGCCACGTACCAAATCTGCGTATGCCCGAGTGAGTGGAGATAGCGGGTCAGGTCGTACGCACCGGAGATATCGTCCACCCAGACCACGTCGTACGACTCCGGTCTCCACGCGCCTTGAACGAGATCGCCGTACACCGAGAACGGCACTCCGGCATGTTGCAGGTGCACCAGGAGATTCTCGAAATTGATGCCATTGACGATGAAGCCGTCCACCAGATCGCCGCGTTCCAGGAGCCGCGGCAGGTGAAGATCCCGCCACGCGACATCGGCGCCGTAGTGGAAGGGAAACAGCAAAAGGTTGTAGCCGTTCCTCGAGCAATGCTCTTCAGCGGCCAGCAGGACCTGTGAATGAAACGGATGCAACAGCGAGCGGTTGCCCAGCAGGAAGGCGATTAAGCGGGCTCCGGCGCGCTTTTCGAGGGCCACGCCCAGCTTCTCCGCGGCGTCCCGAACGCGTTTCTCAATGGCGGGGCTGACCCGCGCCCTCCGGCTTACCAGGCGTGAGACGGTAGCCGGGCTGACACCCGCCGCTCTCGCAATGTCCTGAAAGGTATGCTTCGGCTTCGTCTTCGCCATAGCTGGAGGTGTACCCAGTTTACAGCGCGAAACCGCGGGCCAGCGGAAATCTTTCACGCTTTTCAAGCAATTCTTTCTCGCCGCGGGCTACGATGGATTCATCATGACCGCTCAGTTTAAGGTTGATCAGCTTGCTGTCGAGGTCCATCCCGACCGCGCCAGCCTCGGAGCCGCCGCCGCGGCCAAGGCTTCCGCCGCTATACGCGCATTGATTGCGCGCAACGGCAAAGCCGCCGTCATCTTCGCTTCGGCCGCTTCACAAAATGAATTTCTGGCCGCGCTGCGCGCCGATCGCGCCATCGACTGGCAGCGCGTTACGGCCTTTCATATGGATGAGTACATCGGCGTACCCGCGACGCACCCCGCTTCGTTTCGCTTGTACTTGCGGGAGCATCTTATTAAATACGTCCCCGTGGCCGCGTTTCACGAACTGCGCGGCGACGCCAAAGATCCGCAGGCGGAATGCGACCGCTATCAGGCCCTGCTCAGGCAGGAACAGCCCGGACTGGTCGCGATGGGCATTGGAGAGAACGGGCATCTGGCCTTTATCGATCCCGGCCAGTGCAGCTTCCACGAACAGCGCGACGTGCGCATTGTGGAGCTGGATGACGTATGCCGGATGCAGCAGGTGCACGACGGCGCCTTCGCGCGCATCGAAGACGTACCGCAGCGGGCCATCTCGCTCACGGTGCCATTCTTCCTGCGCACGCCCTGCGCGGTTGTGTCGGTGCCGGGCGTCACGAAGCGCAACGCAGTAACGGCGGCGCTCGAAGGGCCGATTACGGAGCACTGCCCCGCGTCAGCGTTGCGCCGCCATCCCAATGCGACGCTGTACCTGGACCAGGAGTCCGCGGCAGGGCTCAACAACGCCGCCCGCGCGTAAGCGCAGTCCGGTTCGTATACCTATTTATTGCGCGACAAAGCTGCTTCCATGGCCCGGAGCACGGACCGGCTGCGGCTGAAGGTTGAGGTTTGTCTTGCGGCCGGGCACCCGTTTTTGCGCCATGATCGAGTTCCACGGCCGCAACACAAACCTGCGGATGCACCGCGCGCAAGTCCATTACGCGGAGGTCACACCGCGACGCCGGCCCACGGCGCATCGGAGCTGTTGTGTTTGTTGTGTCCGCAATATTGTTAATAGTATTTAATGTCATCCTGCATAACGCTACTTATCAGAAACAAATTTTTCATTGACGCGCCGCGTTTCCGGTCTATATACTTCTACTGGAAATGCGGGGATTCAATTCCGGAGCGTCAGAGGTGCATTCTGGCGTGACGGGCACGGTAACACGGCGCGCTTTTTTGGGCGTCGCCGCAGCATGCGGTTCACTATGCGCAGCCGGCACGGCCGCCAGCAGAGTCGGCGTCTTTCGCTCCGATGTGACGCCGGAGCCGGGCGAACCGCTCATTTGGACAACGCCGGCCATGCAGTTCGACGGCTCGCTGTGGGCCAAGGGTGTCATTCTCGACTCGGCCGGCGGGCGGTACGTCTTGTGCGCCGTCGATTGGTGCGCGATCTGTGACGCGACGCATGCGCTCTTCCGGTCCACAATTGCCGCGGCCGCCGGCGTCAGCGCCGACCGCGTGCTTGTCCAGACGGTCCATCAGCACACGGCGCCCTATGCCGACGGCAGCGCTTACGCTCTGCTGGCGCAGCTGCCCAAGCCGCCGCTGCGGATGAGCGACGGGTTCCTCCAACGCGCCATGGCGCGCCTGTCGCACGCCGTACACGACGCCGCCGCGCACATGCGGCCCTTCGACCAGATCGGCTGCGGCGAAGCACGCGTGGAGCGCGTGGCCTCGGCCCGGCGCATTACGCTGCCCGACGGAAAGCTGGTGATCCGCTACAGCACCAGCGGCAGCGACCCGGCCATGGCGGCGCTGCCCGAGGGCGACATCGATCCGCTGATCAAGACGATTGCCTTCGCGGCGCACGGCAAGACGCTGGTCCGCCTCTACTACTACGCCACGCACCCGCAGACCTTCTGCTGCGACGGTCATGTGACCGGCGACTTCGTCAGCGATGCGCGGGAAGGCCTGGAGAGGAGCGAAGGCGTACCGCAGATCTATTTCACCGGCTGTGCGGGCAATGTCACCGTGGGCAAGTACAATACCGGCCCCGCGTCACGGGCTGGTTTGACCGAAAGGCTCCAGCAAGGCATGCGCGCCGCCGCCGCGGCCACGCGTTTTGAACCGGCGTCCGCCATCACCGCGCGCACGGCGAAGATCGAGCTGCCGCCACCCGCCAGCCTGCCCGCGAAAAGTGTCGCGGATCTGGGGCGGATCCTGGCCGGGCGGCCGGGCGCGGGCGACGAGGCGTACCGCTGGGCGCTGCGACTGGCGTTTGCCAACCGGAAAGAACCGCTCGTCGCGACGTCACTGAAAGTCGGCGGCATCCGCATCCTGCATCTGCCGGGTGAGCCGATGCTGGAATTCCAGAAGTATGCGCAGAGTCTGCGGCAAAAGGGCTTTGTTGCGGTCGCGGGCTATACCGATGTGGGACCCGGCTATCTGTGTACCGACCGGGCGTGGACCGAAGGTGGTTATGAACCCAGTGCCTCCAACTCAGGCCCGGGGACGGAGATGGCCGTAAAGAAAGCGATTCAGGAACTACTCAGGGATTAGGAGATATCAGGAAAATGTCGAGCGCAGAAAAGAGCGATTTGTCCGGCACGACGCGGAGAACGTTCGTGCAGGCGGGCGGCGCAGCCGTGGCGGGACTGGCCGTAGCCGGTGGCGCGCTGGCCGCGGGCAGCAAAGAGAGCCTGGCGGTGTCTGGCGGCCCCAAGACGGTGACCGTGCCGGAAAAGCGGCAGACCGAGCTGACGCATTGGCCGCGGTACGGCGATCCGGAGAAGAAAGTCCTCCACGACCTGATCGATAACGGCGATTTCTATGGCGAGTTGCCGAAGTTCGAGAAGGACTGGAAAGAGTACACCAAGGCGCCCTTCGTCAAGGCGCACATGAACGGCACCAGTTCGCTGACCAGCATGTATTTCGCTCTCGACCTGCCGGCCGGCAGCGAGATCATGGTGCCGTCCTACACGTTCTTCGCCACCTGCCTGGCCATGCGCTTCTTCGGCTACGTGCCGATCTTCATCGACATCGACCCGAAGACCGCGTGCTTCGACCTGGAAGACGCCAAGCGCAAGCTCACGCCGCAAACGCGAGCGATGGTTCCGATGCACTCCTGGGGCCTGCCCTGCGAGATGGATCACATCTGCGACTGGGCCAAGGAGAAGGGCCTGATCGTGCTCGAAGACGCCGCGCACGCGCATGGCGCGTCGATGCAAGGCAAGAAGATGGGCACGTGGGGCGCAATGGGCATCTACAGCCTCCAGGCCAGCAAGCCGTTGCCGGCCATCGAAGGCGGCGTGGGCATGTACCAGACGCGCGAATACTACGAACGCGCGGCGGCCTTCGGCCATTACGAGGATCCCGAAAAGTTCGCCACCGACAGCCCGGTGCGCCGCTATGCCGGCACCGGCTTCGGGCAGAAATACCGCATGCATCCGTTCGCCGCAGCCGTCGTGCGGCAACAGTTGCGCGGACTCGACGAACGCAACAACATCATCGCCGCGAACAACCACAAGCTCAACCAGCAGTTGTGCCAACTGCCCGGCCTGACCGAGCCGGTCTGCCGTCCCGATCAGCACCGCGTCTACTACAACGGCAACATGCTGATGTTCGACGAGCAGAAGGCCGGTTGCGCGCGGGAACCGCTGATCAAGGCGCTGCAGGCCGAGGGCGTGCATGCCGCCTATTGGGACTATCCGGAACAGCACAAGCTCACGATCTATTCCGAAGCGAAGTGGTGGCACCACGCGCCGAAGATTCCAGAGTCCATGCCGGGCACGACGCAGGTCAATCACGGGCACATCTTCCTGCCCTCGTTCTGCGGCGAAGCCGACGACATCATCGCGCAGTACGCCAAGGCCTTCGAGAAGGTCTGGGCGCACCGCAAGGAACTGGCCAAAGCATAGAAGGTGAGGGGCCAGCGGGCGCGATAGCCTGCCGGCCGTGAGCGGGAGTGACCGGCTACGGCGGATCGCTCCCGCTTTTGTGTTGGGCCAGCGTTGCCATGCAGGCCGGCGCGTGCGCTTGGTTCGACGGAGCGTGTGAATGCGCACGCACGCCGGGCAAGCGTCTGTCTGAACAAGCAAGCAATGGAGGCGTGCCGGGCCGACGCTCAACCGGGTTGGCGTTGCTGGAATGCGCCCAAAGGAGGTCAAGTGACTGGTTATTTGAAATACGGACTTATGCTCAGCATGTGCGGTATTCTCGCGTCCTGTTCCCATCCGCAACCGGCCCCAGCGCCGCTCGGAAAGCTGGTTGCCAAGACGTATAACTCGGGCTTCGCGCTCGCCCATGATACTTACAACGGTATGGGCACCGCGAGCGACGGGAAGATCTATTACGTTCTCAGCGCCGAGCCCTACAACGTGGCCGGCCAGATGTACTCCTTCGATCCGGCCAGCAACAAGATCAGCCACGTCGGCGATCTGACCGAGGCGTGCGGCGAGAAGGGCCAGAACGTCATCGCCCAGGGCAAGAGCCACGTGCGGTTCATCGAATCCAACGGCAAGCTCTACTTCGCGACGCACGTCGGCTTCTACAGCAACAGCGACGGGATGGAGAAGATGGGGATTCCGCCGGCCGGCTACCGCCCGTATCCCGGCGGCCACCTGCTGGCGTACGACATGGCGTCGGGCAAGTTCGAAAGCCTCGCCGTGGCGCCGCGCGGTGAAGGCATTGTGACGATGAACATGGATACCACCCGCGGGCGGATCTATTTCCTCACCTGGCCGACGGGCACCTTCTACCGCTTCGACATGGCCAAGCATGAGTTGAAGGAACTTGGCTCGTTCTTCGAAAAGGGCGAGAACGGAACCGGACCGACCTACCGCACGATCTGCCGCTCGCTCGGCATCGACCCGCGGGACGGCTCAGTCTATTTCACCACCGGCGACGGCGCCATTCATCGCTATCTTTACGCGAGCGACGCGGTCGAGACAGTGGCTGGCGACGACATGCACAAGGACTACTTCGGGCTCTACGATCCGACCTCGCCGGGCCACATGGCCTACAACTGGCGGCAGGTCATCTGGAATCCGTCCGACAACAAGTTCTATGGCGTGCACGGGAATTCGGGCTATCTGTTCAGCTTCGATCCCAAGGCCGAGCGCGTCGAGGTGCTGCAACGCATCACCTCTGAGCCGTCTCAGCGCAGCGGCATGTACGACGAATTCAGCTACGGCTATCTGGGCTTCACGCTGGGAGGGGACGGGCGGACATTGTACTATCTGACCGGCGGACCGATCTACGTCAATGGCAAACGGCTCGCGGGCAAAGCCAGCACGGCCAAGGGTGAGGCGAAGGGCGAAGAAGACCTGCACCTGATCACCTACGACATCCCGACGGCCCACTATATCGACCACGGCCCGATCTTCTACACCAATGGCGATCGTCCGACCTACGTCAACTCGATTGCGGTCGGTAAGGACGGCGCCGTCTACACACTGGCGCGCATGAAGGAAGGCAACGCGACCCGGACGGATCTGGTCCGCGTCGACCCCGTGATCGCCAGCACGGCCCGGTAGCCCGGACACGGAGCCGCGCCCCGCATACGGGCCGCGGCATCCGGATCCAGTCCGAACAGACCGGTAACAAAACGTTCGATCCACAGCGGTGACATGCATCCGGCGCCCGTGCCGGGTGCATGTCACCGTTTCGTTTTTTAAGGCGCTCTGTCAGGGCGGGACTGCCGCCGTTGAAACGGAGCCGCGACCGTCAGGAAGCGGTGGTATCTTCTTGCGCGTCAGCCGCCGGCAGCGCAGTCCAGGCTCCGCAGGGACGGCGCTAGCCCGGTCTGCACGCATTCCGAAACAGTTTGATGAACGAGCGCCCGTGCACAACCGCCGTGCGCGGGCGCAACGGGCTTTGACAACCGGTCAGCAGGCGACGGCGTTCACGGCGAGGCCGGCGAGCGACGTCTCTTTATAGCGGCCCTGCATGTCCAGGCCGGTCTGATACATCGTCTTGATCACCTGATCGAGATGGACGATGTGGCCGTCGGTCTCACGCATGGCGATGCGGCAGGCATTGATCGCCTTCACGGCGCCGATCGCGTTGCGCTCGATGCACGGGATCTGCACCAGCCCGCCGATCGGGTCGCACGTCATGCCGAGGTTGTGCTCCATGCCGATTTCCGCAGCGTGCTCGCACTGCTCATTCGACCCTTCGAGCGCCGCCACCAGCCCGGCCGCCGCCATCGAGCACGCCACGCCGACTTCCCCCTGGCAGCCGACTTCCGCGCCGGAGATGGAGGCATTTTCCTTATACAGCACGCCAATCGCGCCCGCGGTCAACAGATAGCGCGCGATGCCCTCCGCGCTGCCAAAAAGAAAGCGCAAATAGTACAAGCCGACCGCCGGGATGATGCCCGCGGCGCCGTTGGTCGGCGCGGTCACGATGCGCCCGCCGGCGGCGTTTTCTTCATTCACGGCCATGGCGAAAACGTTGACCCAGTCGAGGACCGCGAGAGGATCGTGGACCTTGCTCTGTTCCAGTTTTTCGCGCAGCCGGCAGGCGCGCCGGTGCACGTTCAGCCCGCCCGGCAGGATGCCCTCGGTGTGCAGGCCGCGCTCGGCGCAGGCCTCCATCACATCCCAAATCTCACGGAGCCCGTCGAGAATCGCGGCTTCCGGACGCCACGCCTTTTCGTTTTCGAGCATGAGACGCCATATCGGCAGCCCATGGCCCCGCCCCTGTTCGACCAGCTTGTCGCCGCTGTCAAACGGATACGGGACGGGCGGGCGTTCCGCGGCGTGGTCCCCCTCGCCCTCGCGGCGAATGAAGCCGCCGCCGATGGAAAAGTAGACCTCGGAGCGGAGCAGCGCCCCGGCCGGGTCGTACGCGCGAAAACGCATCGCGTTGGGATGGCCGGGCAGAGTCAGATCCTTGTGAAAGATCAAGTCGTGCGGCTCGTCGAACGCCACGGCGTGCGATCCGCCAAGGCTGAGTTGATGCGACGAGCGAACGCCCATGACGAGCGGTTCGATACTGGCCGGGTCGATTTTGGCGGGTTCTTGTCCCAGCAGCCCGAGGATGATCGCACGATCGGTTCCGTGACCTTTCCCGGTCAGCGCGAGCGAACCGTAAAGCTCTGTCCGCACTGCCGCGACGCGCGGCAACAGCCCGCTCTCGCCGAGCCGCAGGACGAACTGCCGGGCGGCCCGCATGGGACCGACAGTGTGCGAACTCGACGGCCCGATGCCGATCTTGAATAGCTCGAAAATGGACGTTTTCACGCACTTCCAGCTTAGCCTGTCCGGCCGGTTCAGTTGATGCTGACGCCCGCTTTTGCGCAAAACAATGCAGCGTCCCAATACCGTCGGGCGCGCCAGCCAAGGTCCCCGTCGTCGGCGCCGTTTTCGAGTGCTCCGGCAGGCCGCACGGTCGTGTCATTCCGGTCATGGCGCCGATGCTTCAAAGGCGTTGCGGTCCGCTCCCAATGCCCCCTGCCGGAGTACGGAATGCACTCTCCGCCAGCGTGCCACGGAGTCTCGGATGAGGCCCGCGGCAACCGGCGGCGTAACGGGCCTGTGCTACACTAAACGCGTAATGGGCCTATTTTCGCCCCGCCCGGGGCGGTGATGTGGTTTATTGAGCTGCTTGGAAGTATCTCCAGGCGGGCGCTCCGAACGGTGTAGGCTGCGGCATCAGTGCCGGGCATTTCAACCGGGTTGTGAATGCGCGCAAGAGCCGGTCCACCCGAGTGAGCGGGAGTAATTCAGTGGTAGAATGCCAGCTTCCCAAGCTGGACGTCGCGGGTTCGAGTCCCGTCTCCCGCTCCATCAAATCAACAACTTACAGACATCCAGAAAAAGCTGGAGTCCAATAGAGTCCATTAAGCTCCCACCGCCTTCTCCAGGGCGTTCACTGCTTCCTTCCGGCGCTTGAGCGACGTGATGGTGTAAACATTCTCGTTCACGTCGACGGTGTGCCCCATCTGCTCCGCCCGGACCTGCGGATCGACATCCAGTTCCTTCAGCAAGGAACTATGCGTCCGCCTCATCACCTGGAAGTTCGCCCAAGCCAAACCGAGGGGCTTCAGCTTGGGCAGGAAATGCCGTCTCCAGCAGTTGTCCTTCGCCAGAGGCGTCGTGAGCCTTTCGGACGCAAACACCCACGCATCGGCCCTGGTATCGAGCGACACGGCTCGCCATTCGTCGATGGACGTGAGAAGCCCGTCCGAAAGCGCAGCGTGGCGCACGGATCGAACCGATTTCGGTGAGTCGATATCGCCCCGGTACACCCGCTGGCGGATATCGGCGTAATCCGCTTCCAACCGAGCCCACTTTAGGCCGAAGATCTCTCCCGGTCGCATTCCCGCAAGCAAGGCAAGCTTTGCGATCAGCCGCTCTCGGACTTCGAGCACCGAGAACAGCCGTCGGACCTCTTCAAACGTCATCACTTGCGAAGCAGGCCTTCTGCACTCCCTTGGAGTGAACAGCAGCAACGCCGGATTCCTGCGCAGATAGCCTTCTGCTACCGCCATATCGAATATCTGCTTCAGATCCCAGCGCAAATGATCTACCACGCTGAATGAAAGCGTCGTGCCTTTCCGGTCCAGGAACGACTGAAACTCATCCCTCCTGAAGCTGCCCAAAGGTCTTGGTGCAAACTCAGACGTGAGATGATGTGCGAGCCGATCCTCATTGGTCATGATGGTCGTACGCTTCCACTTTCGCCGGTAGAACGGTAAGTAAACATCCTGCACGAAGTCACCGAAGCCTTTCCGCTCCGACGGCTCGCTCTTCGCACTGTTGATGGGTGCCAGAATCGCGGCAAGTTCGGACTGCGCTTGTGCCTTTGTCACCTGTGACGTGCGTCCCAGTTTGCGGGCCTTGCGTTCTCCATCCTGCCGCCATCTCGCAACCCATTCACCGCGAATCTTTTCTAAACTACCTTTCTGAAACCGCTTACGCATGAACAGTCTCCTTCATGCGTCCAACGGCACCGATTGCTGACGATGACGCAATATTAGCATCACGGCAGCCGGTTTCGTTGTGTCCTTTCCACTCTTCGAGGGCAGTGCGGCGGACCAGTTTCCTGCGACCCATTGAGATCGCGGGGAGCGATGAAACTCCTCCGACCCTTCCTGCAATAGCGTTGTAGACGTGGGCCTTCGAGCATCGCAACTCTGCGGCCACCTCTGCGACCGTAAGAATCTCGCTCACCCTTGTGATCACGATTGGCACCTCCACGCCACTCAGCGCATGCTGAAAATGGCTTCTACCGTGACGAGGGCTAGCGCTACCAAATCATGACCAACCAGGCGGTTTACAAGCTCTCCGTCAACTCGTGCGGCCGATTGCGTGGGCGTATGAACCGCGTGACCATCAGGTTTGAAAGCGAAAAACGATGTCCCATGTTGCTGTCGCGTCCACGCAATGGATCGAAGCCGCTGTCTCGCGAGGACCACACCGGCCGATGAAGATCGAACGTCTGCAGATGGAGATGCCACGCGAGGACGAAATACTGGTGCGGCTCGTCGCCAGTGGCATCTGCCACACTGACATCAGCCTGCGGCAATCGGGCGGCACCGATGCAGTTGTTCTGGGCCATGAAGGCGCCGGGGTTGTTGAACGCGTCGGGAAGGCGGTGCGCAAGGTCCGTCGTGGGGATCATGTCCTGCTCTCATACCAATCTTGCGGGCGCTGCGCATCATGCAGACACGGACAACCTACCCAATGCAGCCACTTCTGGGACCTCAACTTTGGATTCGCCCGCTTGGACGGCAGCAATGCGCTGGAAGCCAGCGGCGTGCGCGGCCATTTCTTCGGCCAATCGTCATTCGCAACGCACACGCTGGCGACCGAGCGCAACGTTGTGAAGGTTTCAAAGTCGCTGGATCTGCAAATGTTGGCGCCACTCGGATGCGGGCTCCAAACCGGGGCGGGAACGGTGATGAACTCGTTGGCGGTTCGGGCTGGGGAGAGCACCGTCGTTTTCGGAACGGGCTCGGTTGGGCTCGCAGCCGTGATGGCCGCACGCATCGTTGGCGCCAATCCGATTATTGCTGTGGACATCCGAACGAAGCGGCTGCAACTGGCGAAGGAACTCGGAGCAACGCATCTCGTCAACGCTCGTCGCCTCGATCCCGGCGAAAGGGTTGCCGATATCTGTGGCGGCATTGATGCCACGGTCGAGACAACCGGCGATCCCTCCATTGAACGCGCGGCGCTTAACCTGCTCAACCCCGGCGGGCGGCTGGCCCTACTCACCGGCGGAGGGGCACCTGAGGGATTGCCACGTGGCCGCCGAGTCGTCAGTGTCATTCAGGGCGATGCCATCCCACAGCAGTTCATCCCTCGCCTCATCAAGCTGTGGCAAAAGGGGCAATTTCCATTTGACCGTCTCGTTCGGTTCTACGATCTCAGGCAGATCAATCGGGCAATTGTGGATTCCATTCGGGGCACATCGATCAAGCCGGTGCTCCGGATTGCGGAACCGTAAGCCGCAAGTAGCTTTGATTTGGTCGCTCCTACGCCTGAATCTTGAACGTCTTGCATCCCCTTGCCGTAAAGGAGATGGTTCACCACTAATCTCAACCTGTCCAAGCGTATCGCGAGCCCTCGGCCTAACGCTGTCGCCGAGCAGGAATACCATTCAAAAGGCATCCCTGGCGGCATTCAGCAGATGCAGTCCAGACTCCGTCGGGAAACGTGAGGCAGCGGGCAGCGCCCAATGATCGCACTGGATGGGCGCTGGCGAGCCCGCTGGGTTCGCCAGCGTAATACTCGTGCGTTCTGCACCGAGTTCCCGTTCCCAAGAGACCTAGACGTTCCCTAGTCAGCGACCGAATGCCGCTCGACCGGCGAACTTCGCTTGTGGCCCAAGCCGCTCTTCGATCCGAATGAACTGGTTGAATTTGGCGACCCGTTCGCTACGGCAGCCGGAGCCGGTCTTGATATGGCCCGCCGTTGTCGCGACGGTCAGATCGGCAATGAATGTGTCCTCGGTTTCGCCTGAACGATGCGAAACAAAGCAGCGGTAGTCGTTCTGATTGGCCAGCGTGATGGTGTCCAGGGTTTCAGTGACCGAGCCGATCTGATTCAACTTGATTAGGATCGCGTTGGCGATTCCTTTCTCGATGCCCTGCTGAAGGATTTCCGGATTCGTGCAGAATATGTCGTCTCCGACCAGTTCGACCTGGCCGCCGAGTGCGGAGGTCAGAGCTTTCCAGCCCTCCCAGTCGTTTTCGCCCATGCCGTCTTCCAGCAGAACGATAGGGTATTGCTTCACCCACGACTCCCAGATCTTAATCAACTCCGCCGAGGTAATCGCCTTTTTCGTCGATTTGAAGAACACGTACTTGCCGTCATCCCACATCTCGCTCGAGGCGGGATCGAGACAGATCGAGATGTCTGCTCCCGGTTTGTAGCCGGCCTTGGTGATCGCCTCCAGGATCAGTTCCACAGCCTCATCGTTCGATTTCAAATCCGGGGCAAACCCGCCCTCGTCGCCCACGGCGGTGCTGTAGTGTTTGCTGCGCAGCACCTGTTTCAGCGCATGGAAGGTCTCCATCCCTTTGCGGATCGCTTCCGCGAAAGTCGGCGCGTTGTGCGGCGCGATCATGAACTCCTGGAAATCGACAGTGTTGTCCGCATGTTTCCCACCGTTGAGCACGTTCATGCACGGAACCGGCAGGGTGCAGGCGTTCGCGCCACCCAGATAGCGATAGAGCGGCAGCCGATGTGCGGTTGTAGCGGCCCGCGCCGTCGCCATCGAGACCGCCAGAATTGCGTTCGCACCCAGCTTGGCCTTATTCGCAGTTCCATCGGCCTGGAGCATTGCCGCATCGACAGCACGCTGGTCCGTCGCATCGAGCCCCGTGACCGCCTTACGAATCTCCGCATTCACGTGGTCGACGGCTTTCGTTACGCCCTTGCCGCCATAGCGCGCTTTGTCGCCGTCGCGAAGCTCGACAGCCTCCTTTTCGCCGGTGGATGCACCGGATGGTACTGCCGCGGTCCCAATGCTGCCGTCGGCGAGCGTCACCTCCGCTTCGACGGTCGGATTCCCGCGCGAGTCCAAAATCTCACGCCCTGTCACTGCAACGATTTCAAACACGATGACTCCTTTCAGTAGTCAGAACAACTAGAAAGCCTTCTCTGACGCGAGCCTGGCCGGAACAGAGCCGGTCCGAAGAACCTCAGCCAAACCCTGCCGGACATCCTCCGAAACCGGCATCACCTGAATTTTTCGAATGGTCTCGGCCACCGGGTAGGCACACGATTTCAACTCGATCCACCCGTCTTCCCAGACGGCGTAGGAGGCTCGGGCCTGTCCGTGTTTCGGTTGACCGAGACTTCCGGGGTTCACTACCGTACAGCCGTCAATCGCGAGCTTGAATGGAATGTGGGTGTGGCCTACCAGAAGAACATCCGCCCGGACCTTTGCGGTCTCCTCCGCCCAGCGCGGGGATCTCCCAGGGCAATAGGTATAAAGCGGTTCCGAAGGAACGGCGTGGCACAGCAAGAACCGGCAGCCCGCCACTGTTCGTTCAACGAGAAGCGGCAGACGCGCAAGGTAGTCTCGTTGTTCTTGACTGAGCTGCGAATCTGCGTACGCTAACGTCGCTTCGGCCATTGCCCGAAAGGCCGCAGAGCAACGAGGATCCGTCCGCGCGCCTGCTGCGTAGTCATGGTTTCCACGCACAACTACGGTGGCTTGCTTTCGAACGAGGTTCACCACTTCAGCCGGGTTCGGCCCGTAGCTGACCAGATCTCCGAGCACCCACAGCTCATCGAAAGTCTCGGGCATCGCCCGGAGCGCTTCCAGGTTCCCGTGTATGTCGGAGATAATGACGATTTTCATCAGACTTCCGATGGCGGCTCCAGACCAAGCACTCGCGCCCGCAAAGCGCCAAGACGCTCCACATCTTCGCGAATTCGAGGAGCCTCCTGACCGGCGGCGGCAATCAGTTTCTCAATCGTGGCGATCAGGCCATCGAGACGCCGGCCGGATTCCTTTTCCAGGGCCAGCAGAGAGGCATTCACGGCATCGGCCCACTGCGTCACCAGGCGCGAGAGGTTTGTGAACACCGCCGCGGCGGTCGTTCGTTCAAAGTGATTTCTGACCACGCCTTTGAAAAGCGTCATCGGCACTGCCCATGAGAGCAGTTCCCAGTTGCGGTCGAAGACCTTGCCCACACGGACGTCGGGCGTGCGCGGCTCGTTGGTCTGCAACTCCACTTCGGTGGTTCTCAGCGGCACCCCCAGAGTTTCGAGCATTCGTTCGGAGAGCCGGTTCCGGAAATCCTGCAACGACTGGGAAAGTTGCCGTCCAACGTGGTGTACCGGCTCGATGAATGCTCCCCTGTGGTGACCCGACACGGCGGATATTTCCTGAGTGAGAACAACTTCGAGCCAGCCGGTAAAACGATCCAACGCAGTGCTGAGACTGCGTGTCCAGGACGGGAACTCAAGCTCCAGGTCCGTGAGCAAGCGTTGCCTCAGCGGAGCCTCATCGGGCTTCGTTAGGGCTTCAAACTCAGTTCGCGATCTCGAAGCAGCATGCCGAGCGATCAGGCGGAGCGCAAGTCTCGTGTCGTCAAGCGATTGTTTTTCGCCTAGGATTTTCAGTCGCAGGTGCTCCCGCTCCGAGTCGGTCGTCTCGGCGGCCTTCAGCGCAACGCCGAGATAGTCGGTGCATTCCCGGATCAGGGATTCGAGCTTGTGGCGCAGGATTATGGCCCGCTCTTCTCCAACGTCGCGATGCGTGTTCGCGAGTAGTCTGTTGTCCAGTTCCTGGCGAAGCACTTCAAATCCCGACCGAACAGAAAACGGAAACACCGGCAGCGAGCCGTCCCAAAAACGGGCGAGCTGCTGCTGGACAAACTTCTGAACTTGTATCCGCTCGCCTGCTTCGAGGACATCCACCTTGGTCAGTAATAATCCGATATTCGGCGTGTACCTCTGGAGCTTGCGGATCAAATCGATGTCATGTTCGGACAGCGGCGGATCGACGCCGACGGCAACCAACGCCATGCCGACGTTTGGCAGCCAATCCAATGAGACATCGGTATTGTGCGCGAAGACGCTGTCAAGACCGGGCGTATCCACGAACCGGATGCCGCGGTAGTGCTCCATCGACGGCAGTTCGACGCGTACGCGCGCAACACCTCTTCTGTTCTCTGGGTTCTCAGACTCCGCAATGAACAGCCCAATCCCGTCGACGTCTGCGGCCTCAGTCCGGCCATCCAGGAAATGGACATCCGCGCGTTCCTCGGCACCATATTGGATCTCCGTCACCACCGACGTGACCGGAATTACGCCGACGGGTAGAAGTGGCCGCCCGATCAGATAATTCAGAAAACTGCTCTTACCCGCCTTGAACCGTCCAACGATCGCTACGTTGAGCATCTCGTCTTCGGCAAATGCCCGGCAGCTTGCCATGAAGTCATCGAGCGCCGTGATCTGATATCGGCGGCAAACTTCCTGGACAGCGCCCAGCACTTCGTCGACGCCAGCGGGAGAGCCCGCGATTGTGTTGCTCGCATTCATCGGACAAACTCCAGTCGTCAAACAAGTACCATCAAGCTCCGGTTCCCTCGTGGACGGCCGGTTTTTTCCGCACTCGAATCATCTGTACGTCGGAGGCGGCCATCATGCCCGTGTCGATCATCTGCTCGATTTCCGGAATCAGACGTTCGATGTTTTCAGCCGTATCGACGATAGAGATCAAGATGGGGCGGTCATTCCTCACTACGTGCCCCTTGTGCATCTCGGTGCTTCCGCCATAGCCTTCCAAGCCGCGAAGAACCGTGGCGCCGGCGATCTTCATCTCCCGGCATTTCGTGACGATCGCCTCGTACAACGGCTTCTCGTTGAGACGATCAAGTTCAGAGATATGAACTCGAAGCAGTCTAGCTGGGGTGCTTTGTTGCATCGGATGTCTCCGTCACTTCAGGACTGCGGACGAGGCGAACCATGCCGACGTCCGAAATCACGATCAATCCGTTATCGACCATTCCCTCAATCGCTTCGGCGGCGGCGGAAATCTTCTCGGTTGTATCGATTACCGAGACCATTACCGGGAGGTCTCTGGTGGGATGAAAAAAGGACGGCTTGTGCTCCTGGCCTTTGGCACCGTATCCCAGGATGCCTTGGTACACGGTTGCCCCGGCAATTTCCATCATCCGGAGCTTCTTCACGATCGCGTCAAAAAGAGGCTCACCGTGCCATTGGTCGGATTCGCCCATGTACACCCGGAGCAACTGTGCAGCGTTTTGCCTACGTTCGTGCGGAAGCCGGGGCTGTGGCTTCGCCGGTTTTTTCGCCGCCTTGATCACCGTTGTGTCCTGGACTTCGATCAAGCCATCCGAAACCATTTCGTATAGGGTCGGCAGCACATCTTCCACCTTTTCCGGAGTTTCAATGAACTCGATGCGGATCGGCAGGTGCATCGCGAGAACTTCAATTTGCGGTGTGTGCAGAACGTGATTCGATCCGTAACCGGAGAAGGCCCTCGTGGCCGTTGCCCCGGTGACGCCCTTGTGCATCAGGTAGCTCATGATCGCGTCGTGCAACGCCGTCATGTGGTGCTGGGTATCTTCGTTGACGAAGATGGTTACCTTCTTTGCAGGACCTTTACTTAGCATTCCGCCTCCAATCCGATTAACGGCCACTCGCAACAACCGTGCCTAACCACACGCCCAGATAACCGAACAACACACTCCCGGCCATATAGAACAGTCCGGCCCAGTGTTCTCCAGACCGAACGGCCTGAAATGTTTCGTACTCGAAGCTGGAGAAGGTCGTGTACCCGCCCAGGACGCCGACGACCAGGAAGAGCCGCCAGTTCGGGTGTGGCTGGAATCGCTCTGTTAACAGCGTCATTAGGACGCCGATGAGAAATGCGCCGGTAATGTTGATAGTGAACGTGCCCAACGGGAACCTTCCGCCAAACTTGCTCGAAATCCACGTGCCGGCTATGTAACGGCCCAAGCCGCCGAGACCTGCGCCCGCCAACACTATAAGGTACCTGTCCAACTAAAGAGCTCCTTTTTCTGCGCATGTGTTCCCATCCCCCAGGCACCCCTCGGAGAGGGGATGCCCGCTGCCTGAGCATGACCGGGCCTGCGCAAATAGCACGACGAAGGAGTACTGCCATCGAGGGCTCTCCTGTTCAAATTTTTCTTGTGATTTTACCGAGGAAGGAACTTGGCGAACGCTCCCACAGTAAAACCACTGTAGGAGTCATTGGCCGTCGCGGACGGCGGTTTAAGCGAACTCCACCGCTACTACCATCTCTACTATACGATTTCGCGCGGAACTTCTCAATGCCCATGCGAGGGCCGCTGGGACGCGGCTGCGGCGCGTGGCGAACCGCTTTCTGGGATGCGCGTCCGCTCATGAACGTGGCGTGCGAGCTCCGGCGAATTCCCTTGAATCGATACGGCCCGTCCCCATATAATCAAGCTGAGCGCTGGAGTCCGCACAATGCCGCTATGCGGCCAATGACTCCTACAGCAGGAAGCTGTAGGAGTGCGTTCTCTGCTCCGCAGCTCATCCCGCTAGACAATTCAACAGGAGTGAATCGCCATGGAAAGCGTATGGCTTGTGGCAGCGCTCTGGCTGCTGCTCGCACTCGTTGCCGTACTCATCTCCATCTGGTTGCGGATATCCAATGCTCTCTCGGAGATTGTGGTTGGCACGGTGGCCCAACTCGTCATCGGCGCGCTGATCGGATCGCACGCGCTGGGGGCGAAGTCGGATTGGATCTCGTTTCTGGCTGGCACTGGCGCTATCGTACTGACCTTTCTTGCGGGCGCGGAACTGGACCCTGGCATCTTCCGCACGAAGTGGAAAGAGGCCAGCGCCGTGGGCCTGGTGGGGTTTTCCGCTCCCTTCTTGGGCGCGACTGCGGCGGCCCACTACTTCCTGGGGTGGACGGCGACAGCGAGTTGGCTCGCCGGCATCGCTCTTTCGACGACCTCAGTGGCGGTCGTATACGCAGTGATGCTTGAACTCGGCCTCAACCAGACCGGATTCGGGAAAGCAATTCTGGCGTCGTGCTTCGTCAATGACCTGGTAACCGTGATCGCGTTGGGCCTCATCTTCGCGCCGTTCACTTTGCGCACGGTGCTGTTCCTCGCGTCCAGCATCGCGTTGTTTATCGTGCTGCCCTACGTGACGCCATGGTTCTTTGAGAAGTTCGGCGGACGCGTCTCCGAGCTTGAGACCAAGTTCATACTCTTCCTGCTCTTTGCAATGGGCGGCTTGGCGGTCTGGGCAGGTAGCGAGGCGGTGCTGCCCGCGTATGTCATCGGCATGATCCTCGCAGGCACGGTAGGGAAAGACCACCTCCTGATCCGGAGGCTGCGAACCCTCACGTTTGGATTGTTGACGCCCTTCTATTTCATCCGAGCAGGGGCTCTTGTTTCGGTATCCGCCCTGATTGCCGCGCCATTGGTCTTTGTGGTGTTGTTTGCAGCCAAGATGGGCACAAAGATGCTGACCTTGGTTCCTACGTTGCGCGGGTTCAACTACCTGGGGCACGAGGGCCTCTACTACTCATTGATGATGTCCACCGGCCTGACGTTCGGAACCATCTCGGCTCTTTTTGGCCTGAATCATGGAATTATCGACCAGTCCCAGTACTCTCACCTCGTTGCCACGGTGATTGGAAGCGCTGTTGTGCCGACTGCTTTGGCAAACGCCTTCTTTCTGCCCAAGCATCTGCTTCGCAGCGCAGATACGCCGACCGACGGTTCTATCGGTGACGTGGTCGAGCTAAATAAGGAGAGCAGTACATGACAAGCGGAGTCGGGGTGAATAGGAAGGAGGCCGGGGCCGGCTGTCGCGTGCCGCTGCACCACCCTGCGGTCTTGAGAGCCGGACGAGCAGGGAGTCGCGAAGGTCGCATTCGAGTTGTCAGGCCATTTCGGGCCAACAATCGTAGACCGCCTCCAGTGGATAAAGGAGCATGGCTGAGGACAAATCGGCACGGTAATGCAGCGCAGTTCGTCGTTGGCAACTTCACCGCTCGCGGGGACAGACTCGGCGAGCTCCCAACTTCCGGAAGGAACGTTACTCTTGATGGCTCCGCCGCGCGAAACGAGCGGAAGCAGAGCGCCGAGCCCAGCTTCTGGGCCGAACTGCAGATCCGAGTGGCACACATGCCGTTGCAGGAATTGCGGGCAACGGCCACCGAACTTGACAGGCATCTTATGCTCGCCGAACAAGCACGGGAGGAAAGCCAGGCGCTATTGCAGAGCACCGTGGCGCTCATTTGCGTTCTCGTCGAGGCGGAGGCGAAGAGGTTTGCCGGCGGGCTGGTGGAACCCCTGCGCGCCTCGATTCAGCAACGCATGAAGGGGCTTAGCGCTCCAAATCGAAGGGGACAAGTTGCGGAGATTGTCACGTTCCTCCGGGAACGTAGTGCCCGACTCTTTGAGGATTGGTGGACTCAGTTCGAGGACCATCCCACCGAATATTTCCATCAGGCCACGGCCCGATTTGCAGAGCGGGTAAACGAACTCATTGCCGGCGTGCGCAGAATGGCGGGATCTCTGCTTGGGTTCTCCGTACAGAAGTTCGACGCGATAGACGAACTGGCCGAACTGGACCCCTGCGAGTGCTTCCCAAATTCCGTTCTGGACTGGGGCTTTGGAAAGGCCGTGCTGATGGTGCCGACAGGACTCTTCCGGCGCTATCTGCTGCGAGCGGTGGTTCGGAAAGCCGAGGCAGAGTTGGAGCAGAAAGCCACCTTCGTGTCCGTCGATTACAAAGAACGCCTAAACAAGAGTCTCACGCTGTTTCTCGAAAGAATGACCGCCAGGTTCAATGAGACCATCGACGGGATAGGTGGCATGCTGGAGAGCGCTCTGACACGCGAGCAAACGCGCTCCGCCGCCGTGAGGACCGGACTGCGAGAACAGGAGACAACCGCCGCTGCATTGGTCGAGCACGGCGGATGTGATGCTCCTATCCTCGTACGGCACGACAGCTGGGAGAACGACGATAACCACGCCAGGAAATCAAGTCGCGAGGACGCATCCGGACTCAAACCATGCACGACCGCTGGAGGATCAAAAGATGTCTAGACGAATCCTAGTGGCTCACGACGGCTCCGATCTGGGCCAGAAAGCTTTTGACGCTGCGGTTGTGCTCGCGCTTGAATTGGATGCCAAACTCCACATGGTGAGCGTCGAGGAGGACCTGCCCCGATACGCGGAAGTCGTCGATGAAGTCCGTGAGGCGAAAGAGGAGAGCGACTCCTATTTTGGCAAGCTGGCACTCCATTGCCGGCAGCGGGCTGCGCTGAAGGGTCTTGCGATCGAGACGACGATTCTGACCGGCCATGCCGTGAAGTCGATCGTGGATTTTGCCCGCGAAGGCTGCTTCGACTTGCTGGTGATCGGCTTTGCCGGCCACTCCAGCATCTACGAGCGTGTTTGGGGTGGCACGTCCCAAAATCTGACGCGTTGGTCTCCATGCAGCGTGCTAGTTGTGAAATGAGACGGCCGATACGGAACCACGCATCCGAAGACGTCACGGACGCTCAATACTCTACAGGTCCCCAAAGTTTTGCCGGCTGAGTCTGAAGTGGGTGCAAGGCTACCGATGATTGGTTTGCTGCGTGAGCAACAAGCACTGGCGAGCACGATCCAGCGCCGCGAGTCCCTGCTGCTGCTCGGGCCTGCGGGGAGTGGGAAAACCGCACTCGTTCAATCGCTATTACCTGGAACTCGGGAGGACTCGCCGCTCTACATCCCGGAATTCGAAACTCCCCACGACCTGCTGGTAATGATCACTCGATCGCTCTTGCGATCTGGGCATAAGTTAGTCCTACGCAAAAGCGCCTCCGGTTCCAATTGGGAGAAGTGGCTGAGCGGCAAGACAAGCGCCGACTTGAAAGGAATTCTCTGGCGGTCCTTGGAAGCAGCACCGAGGACACTCATTCTTGACGGTATCAACAGGGCCAGCCAACCGACATATCGTTTTCTCCAGCGACTGTATTTTGCTCCGGGGATGGCTATCATCGTGACCGCTCGCGACCGGTCGCATCTCGGTGAACTGGGACGGCTGTTTTGGGACCCAAGAAGAACAATTCAGATCCAGCCTCTATCAAACGCCGAGGCCCTGCAGTTGTTCGAGACTGCAGCCGACCGTTACGGACTCCGCCGGTTGAGCCTGGAAGAGTTTAGGGAGAAGGTTCTGAATTCTGCCAAAGGAAATCCTGGGCAAATCGTCGAGATGTGCCGGCTGGCGGCGAACCCGCAATATGTGGCCGGGAATTACATTAAGTTCGCGCTGATCCGGATCGACGTCATGATGAAACATCTTGGCTAGCGGCGCCGCTCACCTGTGCCGCCGCATCACGCGTAGCATCACACGCAGACGCTGATCACGCACCCGTTCAATCTTCGGAGCCTTCATGGCGCGCACGACCACAGCCTCGATGTCTGGTCGCGCCGTGTCGAAACAAACCAGGAGGCATTCCTCGATGTCTTCTTGAAGAAACCATGGCGCTTCGCCAGCCACGGCAATCAGGCGGGCGATCACTCCTTGCCGGTCATTCAAGATCCCGACGCTCACGGCCAGGGCGCAACTTCGGACGACTATTTCGGAGTCCTCCTCCCAGATGAGCGGGAACAATCTCGGCCAATCCTGGAGTCGAATGCCGATCTCTTTCAGAACGCGAAGGATGCTTTGTCGACGCCGCAGGCTCGATGGAGTCTCCGCATCGTCCACAGGCAATTTAGTTGCAACGGAGAGAAGTAAAGCATCCCGCGCCGGCGCGCCGATCTCGATTAGGGCTGCTTCCGCCGGAAGACGGCAGATATCATCTTGCAGGGCGCGGTCGAGATAAGAAATAGCTTCAACAAGACGCATTGTCCCGAAAACTTCCACCAGGCCGGTCAACAGCTTGTGCTTTGAAAGATCGAGCAACAAAACAACTGTCTCGGAGTCCGGCCAGCGCAAAAGCTCCCGGATCGCCGCGTTCTCTACCGCCTCCTCGGTGAAACGTACTTGTGGATCGTGGACCGGTGGCCGTGAAATCAAATACTCGATCAGTACTTCTCTGGCATTCAGGCCGCCGAGTGCTTGGACTGCCCAACGCCGCGGCTGATACACCGTGCTTGGACGGCCGAAGATCAGGAAGCGGCGTAGTGGATCGATTGCCTTGGGCCCCAAGGCCACAAGGGCCGTTACGGCGCCTTCGCCCTCCATCAGATTGTCGAGCGCGGCAACGAGCCGCTCTGCCTCCTCATCCATCTTTTTTTCTCACGCTTCGCGTGTCATGCGGAGTTTCCTTCCAGCGATCCAGAAGAGAGGCACTGAGGAGACCTGGGTCAGCACGGAGAAAGCAATCAGCAATGGCGGTGAAACGTCATAGAGAATCCCCATCAGCGCGCTACCAAGGAACCAGACGACTCCATAGCCCGCGTTGAATATGCCGTAGGCGGTAGCACGCCGATCGCTGGAAACCATGTCGGCGACAGCGGCCCGCATGATGGATTCCTGCGCGCCCATGCCAATGCCCCACAACACCATTCCAATGAGAGCCGCTGCAAATCCACCCAGGAAGGTCAGCGGCGCGAAGAGCGCAGAAACGAGGGAAACGAGCGCTAGCGTCGCGAGCCCAATACGATCAAATATCCGCCCGAATACTAGGGCTGCTAACCCGTCTGCACCCATGGCGACGGCATAGAACACCGGTATCCAGGCATGAGAGACAACTGAGCTTTTCTGAAAGTGAAATGCGATCAACGGAAAATCGACGTACCCGGCGGCGACCAGGGCGACAGCACCTAGGTAAAGCCAGAACAATCCAGAGAATCCTCCGGTCCCGAGATGACGAGGCCCCACCTCCAGATCTTGCGGACGAGGATAAAGCGATCGCGAGACCACAAGTACTGCCAACGCCAATAATGCTGGTATGAGCAACACCGCAAACGCGGTCTGGAAACCGTCATGGGTATGCAAGACCACCGCCACGATCAATGGGCCGGCGACTGCGCCCGTCTGATCCATGGCCTCATGCAGGCCGAAACCCCAACCACGCCCCATTTCCGACGTGGCGTGTGACAGCATCGCGTCTCGCGGCGGATTTCGGAGCGCTTTGCCCATCCGCTCCGCGATCATCAAAGCCGCTGCGACTTCCCACCGGCCTGCAAGCGCCAGCAGCGGAACCGCGAGCAAGTTGACGCAGTAGCCGACCAGTGTGATGGTCCAGTATCTGCGGGTGCGATCACTAATCACGCCGGAAACCAGCCGAAGGCCATAACCCACCAGTTCGCCAAACCCGGCGACAATTCCCACTACCGTTCCACTTGCCCCAAGCGCCGCAAGGAACGGTCCCGTAATGCTCCGCGCTCCTTCGTAGGTTGTGTCGGCGAGGAGGCTGACGACGCCCAGCAGTACGACGAACCTCAATGCGTTCTTGTGCCACGCCGCCCGATTCAATTCGGCTTGTTCTTCAGGCGATTTCATCAAGAATTCTCCGCATCGCACAGTCAAAGTTCTGCATGTCACACCGCTCGACTCCGCCGAACGGAATGCGCCAGGAATGCCCGGAGCGGAAGCTGATTTTCAACTCGATTCCGCGATCAGCCATGTCGCCCCGGGTCTCCGAAATCGACTCCAGGGGAGCCGAAAGACTGTTCGTGCCGTAACATTCGTATCGCCCTTCGTAGCGATCGGTAATCCACAGCAGCCTCCTGGAAGTCACGATTAACAGGTCCCCCGCAAACCAGTACTCTCGTCGAAAAACCGACCACCCGTGCGCGTGGCACACAGGAGGGTGGAAAAACTGAACCAATGCTGTTTCTCCTGGGAGCAGTTCCGCAGCTCGCGCGTATTCGAACTTAAGGGTCAATGGTTCGCCGAATGCCTGGCCACTCTGCGGTCGCTCCAGGAGCGCCGCTGGCAACCACTGGTTCTTCAGGGCCTCCAAGTATCGCCTGACCGGAGCTTCCGTCCGCGTGTTGTAGCAGAGCCGTTTTGAACCGCCATCCCACCTCAAGACGAACCAGCCAAGTAGAAGGCTGTGCCCGCACTCGACAGTTTGGATGCGCTCGATTGGCACCCTGAGGAGCGCCCCTCGTTCCGCTGGATGATCAGCCACCACTGCCTCTTGCTCGGTGAGGAGCACAACGCGTGCGGGATAATCGTGAGACCCTCGCAAATCTTGATCATCCTGAGGGAGAAATACGCCGGCCCGCAGAGTTCCAATGCCCGGCGGACTGTCAAAATCGGCAGGAATGTCGAACAGTGACGCTATTGGGAGCGCGAAAATGTACTGGCGTGAATCCACAACGCTCCCCGCCGTCCCGCGTGGGGCGTCATCAAGTCGAATCTGGGGGAGCGATTTCATTGCCGACACCCAATCGAGGTGAGGGATCTACCTCCCGTCCGCCGACTTTGCAGAGATACTTGTCGTCTCTGGACCCGCCACGTCTGTTCCCGCCCCATTCACGTCAGCGAGCTGGGCAAGATCTCCGAGCATCGCCTCCTGTTCTTCCGCTGTCGCGCCGCCGTGGGACATCAACCTGGCTAACTGAGCCCTATAGACATCCGCAGAAGAATCAAATGCCAACTGGAGTTCCGCTAGCGCGCGGCGAACCCAGTTTTCGACCAGCCGCCGGTGTGTCGCGAACGCCTCAGAGAGCGGATCCTCCAGGGCCGATCGAAGAATTCCGTAGATCCTTCTTCGTGCCAACGCTCGTGGGTACAGCAGCCAAGGGCGATGAAAGCTTTGCCTGATAGGTGGCGGATCAAATCGCGGCATTTCGCGAAGCGGCTGCAGGAGATCCGCTGCCGCCGGGGCGTCCTTGCCGCCGAGTGCCCGAGCAGTCGCTTGCAAAGCCGCGGTCAGGGAAAATGCAACTTCCTGGAGCCGCGCGTGCACCTGAGCCGTGATGTCAGCCGTTCTTGCGACTGCCGCCGCGACGACGGCGCCAGAATCTACCGGGTCTGGAGCGGTGCTGCCCCAAGCTTCGAGTAGGGCGCTCGCTGCCTCATCAAGCGCATGGGGCGTCAAGGTCCGGATCTCGTCGGAAGCGCGAAGACAGAATTCTCGCGCATCTTCGACCTTGCCAGCCGCCTCTCGCAGGGCACTCTCCAAACCGATCAACTCTTCCTTCTTCGGTGTTCGTCCGGCTCCGAACGTGTTCATCTTTGCCCTCAGCGCAGCCTCTACTGCCTCGCGCAGGGCGCCGGTCTTGCGTCGGATCGATTCGTGCGCGAGTTCCTGGTGCTTCTCGTAGAGGGGAGCCAATTCGTCGCTGAACCACTGTTCCAGAAGATGGGCGTGAGAGGTCGCCGTACTGATCGGGTGCACATCGATCTCAGCGCCCATCTGAGTCCGAATCTGCCGGGCGGTATAGCTCAGGGCGGAGTCGAGGTCCGAAGGAGCGAGCAGATCCGCTTTGCTCAGGAGAACTTTGACTGGAATCGCCGCTTCAAAGAGGAGGTGGATTGTGGCGAGATCTTCCTCGTTCAATGGGATACCGGCACTGACCAGAACCACGCCGAGATCGCATTGTGGCAAGTACGCCAAAGTCTCCGCCGCCCCCGCCGTGGCAAGCGATCCGAGACCGGGAGTATCGACGAATGCAAGCCCGCTCCTCAGCCGCTCGGACGGCAGCTCCACCACCAACCGGACAACCCCTTTTACGTTTGCAGGGTTGTGCAGTTCACTCACAAATTCCGGTAGACGTTCAATCGGAAGCCGCTCTACCGATCGATCCGCGAAGCTCACGTTGAGTTGCGGCGCGGGACCGTGAACTAGTCGGGTAGGCACCGCCGTGATTGGATTGACCCCCACGGGAAGCACATTTGTTTCCAAGATGTGGTTCAGCAGCGCCGACTTGCCGGAACTGACACGGCCGAACACAGCAATTTCGAACCGATGGGATTCGAGCCGGTCCACGATCATCGATAGGCGAGGGCGCAATTCCACCAATCCGCGATCATTGATGATTCGCCCCAGAGCTTGGAGCAACTCAACGCCCCCGGATGTATGCCCGAGCCGTTCCACCCGCGCCTGCAAGTCGGCCGCAGAGCCTTGTGCAAGAGAACTGTTCAGACGTTCCAACAGCCCTTCGAGTTCGACGCAGAGCCCTTGGAGCTGCGGCACGACGCTCTCAGGAAGATCTCCGTAGCCGCGCAAATAGTGGGGGGCCATCTCCTGCACTGCGATACGGACGAATGCCAGAGTCACCGAAATGCTGTGAAGAGATCCGAATGCGGGTCCGCCATGGACAATGCCCAGGCCATCCAGCACCCGCGCGAGTTGGTTGCGGAAGCGGGCTATGGAGTCTCGAACCAGCTTGGCTTGTGCAAACGAGACATCCGGAACGTACTTCGGAAAGATCGACTTCGACTTTGAAGCGTTGAGAATTGCCTCGATGTCCGACAAGAGCTGGTCGGCATACTTGGCGTTGCTTAAAAGGCGGCGTTGGTGCGTCTCGTGTAATAGGCTCTCGATCGCCATTCAGGCCTCCCGGACAACGTCCATCGGTACCGAAACCGATGTTTTATGCTGTTCAGGGACCCTGCGATCAGAATTAGCTCCTACCGAGGGGAATCCCTGATAGGAGTCATCTGCCTAACGAGGCGGTTCGAGGTGAACTCCAACACCTTCGCTACTATTATCGCCTGAATCTTCCTGCCGAACAATGCCCAGCCTCGTCGCCTCGTCGCCTCCCGTGGTCCGTCTTCAATGCGCCCTCAAAGCTGGAGAAGGAGTAGCCGTGGGCCTTGACGATCTTGAGCGCTCGATTCATACTGTGTTTGGGCGTTGGAGTTCGCCATTAAGAGCCCTTCCTCGGGCAGATGACTCCTACCGGGAGCTTCTGGACCAGGAGGCGCGAAGAACTTCCCTACCGCGCCCACATCTCAACAGAGCACCCGATTCGACATTTGCGCGGCCGAGCCCGAATACTCGGGAGGCCGCCAGAGGAGGGTGCGTTGATCGAGAGTACGAGAGCATTCATTCGCTCCGCCGGAATTTCGCCCTTGCCGCCGGTGAATACTCAAACGCCGGCGTTGCCTCAGCAGTCTGGCCGTCACACTTACGAAGTCGTTTACCGTGACGGACGGTCTGAAATCCATGGCGATGGCAAACCCGCCTTCTGTCTGTTCGCGCGCGACAAGCAATACATGGAGCGCTACTGGCGAATGGACACCTACACCGCTGCCATGGCCTTTGTTCGCGGTGAGATTGAAGTTGATGGAGACTTGGTTGCTGCCGTCGCAATGCGGTTTGCGACGCCACGCAACTGGAAAGACTCCTTCTTTGCGGCATTGGCTGGTTTCCCGCCGATAAGGCTGGAGTCTCTCTTCCAAACCAGGGCGAGGGCGGCGCGGAACATCCGTCAACACTACGACTGTTCCAATGAGTTCTATCAGCAGTTTCTCGATCCCCGGATGGTTTACTCCTGCGCCTATTACCAAGATCCGGAATGGTCTTTGGAACAGGCACAGCTTGCCAAACTCGACCACATCTGCCGGAAGCTCGACCTCCACCGCGGCCAGAGCTTCCTGGACGTCGGTTGTGGATGGGGCGCGCTTGTCTTTCGCGCGGCGGAGAGATTCGAGGCCGTTGCCACAGGGTGTACACTCAGCAACCTCCAGTTCGAGTACGCGGCGAATCGAGCCCCAAAGGATCGCCGGATCTCAATCCTGGAAGTGGACTACCGGGACCTGACTGGGAACTACGACAAGATTGCATCCGTCGGCATGTTCGAGCATGTTGGGCGACGCAGACTGGAGGGCTATTTCCGAAAGATGGCATCGCTGCTTGCGGCCGACGGCCTGTTCTTGAATCACGGCATTATCCGGCCACAGCTTGTTTCAGATTCAGCAGAGACATTGTTTCTTCGCAAGCAGGTATTCCCCGGTGGAGAATTGGCGCATCTGTCAGACGCCGTACGGGTCGCCGAAACCGCTGGCTTAGAAGTGCTGGATGTAGAGAACATACGCCCGCACTACGCGTTGACCTGCCGGGCATGGGTTCGCCGCCTGCAACAAAACGCGGCTGAATGTCTGCGTTATATCGACGCAGCACGCTACCGGACCTGGTTACTCTATCTGGCGGCGTCGGCGTACTTCTTTGAGTGCGGTCAAACCGATGTCTACCAGATCCTGATGGCCAAACGGACATCGCCGCACCTCAGGCATTTAACCCGCGACTACATGTACAGGTCTGCTTAGCGTATGAACCCTGGTTTGCACACCCCGCCGGATGTTGCTGCCGCCGATCGCAGGAGCGCTTCGGAGACGGTGCGGAGTGGGCCTGCCAGCAGCCTTCACGATTATCTGAAGCAAAAGCTGCGCATCACAGAAGTCGTCCAGGCGGTCCTGCATCGGGCTCGGCAAGCGGGAGACGATCTGGTCGAGGCTGAGTGCCGGCGCTTATTGTCGCGCCTCGCGTCCGACCGATTCAATTTGGTCGTCGTCGGTCAATTCAACCGAGGTAAAAGTACCCTCATGAATGCCGTCCTGGGCATCGAATGTTTGCCAATGGGAGTGCTCCCTCTGACCTCGGTAATTACTTCTGTTGGGTACGGCGACCGCGAATGCGTTCTGCTTCACCGAGGTGGTGATCAATTACCGATCGAGGCATCGCTCGCCCAACTGACCGAGAACGTAACCGAGACAGGCAATCCTGGGAATCGAAAAGGGATTGCTGTTGCCGAAGTCTTGCTGCCCGTCGAGTTGCTGCGGCTCGGCTTTCACTTTGTGGATACGCCCGGCGTGGGTTCCGCCGTCGCGGAGAATACTCGGACTACCAGGGCCTTCCTTCCTGAGGCTGACGCTGCCATCTTTGTGACTAGCTTCGATTCTCCGCTCGACGAACGGGAGATCGACCTGTTGGCAGAAGTCCTTGCTCACGTGCGCAAGGTGTTCGTGGTCATCAACAAAGCGGACACAATATTGCCGGAGCAGAAAGACGCCGTGATCTCCTTCGTTCGTAGCCGGCTCCCTGAGCGGCTGGCCACGAGTCAGGCGGCGCTCTTTCCCGTGTCTGCGCTGCAAGCGCTGCGGTCCAGAATTGAGGGCGACGCTCGCGGATTGGACGAGAGTGGAATTCTCGAACTTGAGGACGCGTTGGTGCGATTCCTGAGAGTTGAGAAGAGCCGAGAGTTCCTGCGGCGGATCGCGGATCGAACTGAAGATCTGCTGTGCAAACAGGAGGAGGCGGCCCGCCTGTCAGTGCATACCGTCTGTTCTCCGGGGCGCCGAGCAGACCTTATCGTTTGGCTGCATAGCCGCGCGGATGCATTGAAAAGAGAACTCCAGGGTGCCATGGACCAAGCCAAGGTGCGTAACGTGATCGCTATTCGCCATCGGCTCGAACCGGAACTCGATTCATGGTTGCAACATCTAGCCGAGATTCTCCTTGAGCGCATGCGTGATTGGCTCTTGGGCGCGAGTTTTGATGATCTCTTGGGGGGTGCCGATGCGCTCGCTTCACGCATCTCGGACACGTGCCGCGACCTGACCGCGTCCTGGCTGGCAGAACGTCATCGCACACTCGCCCACGACCTGGAAACCGAGTTACAGCGTGCCCGGCCATTGATTGACCACGTTCTGGACGAAGCGAACAACATGGCGGTCGGATCGCTTGACACGATAGGGCAGGTCGCTCGCAAGACAGCGACGCCTTGGACGCCGCATGTTGGAGACTCTGCTCTGTTGCCTGTCCCACCGGACTTGGCGTGGAAGCCGGGGTTTCTGGTCTGCCTTTGGATGGTGCCGGTTCCGCTCACTAGGCGAGTAATTTTGAAGCGCCTCTATCGATGCTTGCGGGCCAGCCTTATCACCTACGGCTGTCACCTTCTCGAACGTCTCGATGGAGCGGTTGAATCACTTGTTGAACGTCAGCGGAACTCTCTCAGCGCTCAAATCGACGGTGAGTTGAGCCGCCTTCTACACGCGCTTCAAGACGGATACACCGACAACCGTGAGGACAGTCTGGACGACTTGCGGCACCGGCTTGGGGCTTGGCGCACCGAAGTTGAGGCGACTTCTCCGGAAGAGCTCGGCACAGTACAGGGCGAACGCGGCGCCGGCCCGAGCACGGTCCAAAGTCGCTGCTTTCAAGCCGCGCACGCGAGCTGCGCTATCTGCCAGCGGGTCGTGGCCGCGCTGTCCGAGTACATGAGCATCAAGCAATACGCTCTAGGCGCGAACGCTGTCGATCAACGGCAGCACGCTCTTGCCTCAGGCTTCTGCGCCACACATACCTGGTACTACGATACCGTGGCTTCTCCTCAAGGGATCTGTCTAGCCTATCCGCCGCTTCTCGACGTGATGGCATTAAGGTTGCAAACCTTAGCCAATAGTGCCGCCTCGCCCCGCTCGTTGATGGATGGAGTGGCGGAGCTTCTTCCTACTTCAGCAAAATGTCCGGCCTGCCAATTGATCGCCACCGTCGAAAAGGCGGCAGCCAAGGAGATTGTCGGCACGATTACCGAAGCTGCACCGGCCGATGATTCATTTCCGCCATTGTGCCTAGTCCATCTGTACGCCGTTTTGAGTACCAAGCCTCCGGAGGATCAGGCACGCAGCCTCGTGCGGATTCAGGCTCGTGCCCTCGAACAGATTGCTGAGGACATGAGAACGTATGCTCTGAAGCATGACGCGATTCGTCGCGAACTGGTCACGAATAAGGAGCGCCGAGCTTACCGGACGGCGCTGTTACGGCTGGTAGGACAACGCAATGCCGGAAGGGTTACGCCATGAGGCTCGTTCTGGCGCACGAGGTCTCCGTACGATGCGAAATGTATCAGCTTCCGAAACACACTCAGCATCTCTCTTGCTGAGCCTGGAACTACGGCTCCTGCGATATGCGATCGCAGTAGCGGAGGAGCTACATTTCACTCGTGCATCGGCGCGCCTCCACGTGGCGACGCCTTCGTTGAGCAAGCAGATCCGCCAACTGGAACAACTGCTCGGCTACGCTCTGTTTGAGAGGAAGACACGTCAGGTTGTGTTGACACCCGCCGGCGTGGCGTTTGTGACAGAGGCTCGTCGCTCTCTGGTGTATGCCCAGCGGGCGATCGAAGCGGGTGCCGCGGCAAACGCCCACAATGCCGGAGTAGTTCGCATCGGGTACACGCCTTTGCTAGACACTGCACTACTGCCACAGATTCGTGAGTCCTTCACCCGCGCAATGGCTGGTGCAACGCTACTCTTTCAGAGCACATACTCAACGGCTCAGATAGACCAGATCCTGAGCGGCCGTCTGTGCGCGGGCCTGGTGGTTCTGCCAATCGCGCCCGGCGAACTGCGGACCAGTAGCGTGTTTCGCGAGCGACTGATGGCCGCCGTGCCCGCGAAACTGAATGTCGCAATGCACGCTACCGTAGGCCCCGAAGACATCGCGGCGCAGCCCATAATCTGGTTTGGCAAGCTTACCAACCCTATTCTCTACCAGCACTTTGTGGAATCGTGCCAGCGCGCGGGTTTCACGCCGAATATCACGCAAGAGGTCTCGACGGTGATGGAGATGCTGGATTTGGTGTCTGTCGGCGCAGGGATTGGTTTCGCAAAGGAATCCATGAAGACGCGTCTCCATCTGGAAGGAATTGTATTTCGGGAATTGGCCCCTCCGGAGCTATCTGTGGAGATCGGTATTGCCTATCGAGACGGGGACTCATCAACGAGCCTACGTGTTCTGCGGCACGTGCTGTCTCAACTGTCAACTCACCACCAAGATGACGGACGGTCAGCGGTCAAACCCCGTCTGGGATGACAGCCGCTCACCCGCCAACACCTCACCGGCTTTCCTGACGGTGCGTTCTGCATACGCATGGGCATCGCCCTTCTGGCCGGCGCGGTACTGCGAAATGGCCGCAATCACTGCATCGGGTGAATCCCCGCGCGCCAGAGCGCGTTTCGCATATGCCCAATCGCGCTCGGATTGGGTGATGCCCGGATGAGAGGAGCCGGCGGTCTCCACGCGTTCCTTGCTCACTAGGGTGCGCCCGCCCTGACTATCGTTGGGGACATTGGGAAAGTGCTCGGGGCCGTAGGTGCGTTCGGATCGCGTCTCGACGCGTACCAGGAAGGGTTTTGAGTACTTGTGGTTCACGAAGCCGGGCAAGCGGAGAACGCGGCTGGAGTCGGTGGCCGCCGGGTCGGCGCCGGTCTCGCGGACGAGGTGGCGCATGAGGCGCTCTGCATCCTCCTGTCCGAAGCCTTCCACGCTCCAGACCACCTGCCATAATGCCGACTCCGGGGTTATGCCGCGTCGGGTGCTGGACACCAAAGAATCGTCAGGCAGCCGACGCGGCTATTCGGCATAAACTACAGCGCCTCGAGGAACGCAAGCAGCGAATCATTGGGCCGGTAACGTCCGAGTTTGGACTCCGGGGCTGTCATCCGCGCAAGCGCTTTTTCCTTCAGGCGCATGTCGGCATGCACGTACATCTGCGTGGTCTCCACGGATTCGTGCCCGAGCCAGAGCGCGATGACGGATTGATCGACACCATGGTGTAGAAGCTCCATGGCAGTGCTATGCCGCAGAACGTGCGGACTCACGCGCTTGCCAGTCAGCGATGGACACGATTTCGCCGCTGCGAGAGCGTGCTTGTGTACGAGGCTTTCGAGCGCATCGCGACTGAGTTTTGTTCCGCGCATGGTGGGAAACAATGGATCATCATCAGGGCTATCGCGCTCCCTGAGCCAGACGTCGAGCACCTTGAGCGTCTCCTGCCGCAAAGGCGTACAGCGCTGCTTCCGTCCCTTGCCTTCACATCGGATGTGTGCTCCCGTTCCAGTCACGATGTCGCGGCGTCGCAGACTGATAATCTCCGTCGCTCTGAGGCCGGTTTGCAGTGCCACGCTGAGAATGGCGTGATCACGCCGTCCGGCCCAGGTGAATCGGTCGGGAGCTGCCAGCAGCGCATTCATCTCGGCACGGTCAAGAAACTCTACGGTTCGCCGGACATAGCGTTTGCCGGGCATTGCGAGAATTTTCTGGCAATGCAGCAAGTACGCGGGCTCTTTCGCTGCGACGAACCCGAAGAACGATCGGATCGCCGCAAGGCGGGCGTTGCGGCTGCGCGCGCTGTTGCGTCGGTTTTCTTCGAGATGTGCAAGAAAGTTGCCGACGAGCGTCACGTCCAGATGCTCGACCGTCAGTTTGGTTGGAGGCTTGCCGGCCTTCTCGCCGGCGAACTGGAGCAGCAGCCGGAACGTATCGCGATAAGCGGCAATCGTATTCGGGCTCGCTGCCATCTGGGTGCAGAGCCGGTCGGTGAAGAACTGCTGGACCAGCGAAGGGAGGGTCGCCGTCGTCATGACAGGACCTCCTCAACACGTTTGGATGCCAGTTCGAGCAGTTCGGGAACCGCTTCGAGGTACCAGTAAGTATTCGCCGGATTGCCGTGCCCCAGATAGGTTGACAGTTTAATCATCTCGCGTGCAGGGTCCCCGCTGGTGCGGTACCAATGCAGGAGCGTCCGCACAGCAAAGGTGTGGCGCAGATCGTGAATGCGCGGGCCATGCCCATGCTTATGGAACTTTTGAAGCGGACGCAGGCCCAGCGCCTGACAGACCACGGCGAAGTTGTATTCCGCGCTGGAACGCGACATACGCCTCCCGTGATCGACAGCAAAGAATGCTTTGGACGGTGCGCCGAGAAGCCGGTCCCGCTCCTTAGCGTATTCGGCAAGGCGCATTCTGGTGCAGTTCGTAACCGGCAGGAAACGGACCTTGCCGAGCTTTCCTCGTCGGACCGTCACCACTCCGTTCTCCAGATCGATGTCGGCGGCATCCAACGAAACCGCTTCGCTCACCCGGAGGCCAGTGACCGCGATCAAGCCGAACAGCGTGGAGCATGTGAGAGCGCGGATTCCTGTAATCGACCGCAGTTCGCCAGCCGCCTGAACGATGCGGCGGATTTCATCTTCGCTGTAGATGTAGGGGTGAGGTCGTCGTTCGCGGCGGGGGATTAACGATTGCAGCGGCACTTCATGTTTTGCATTCATGCAGTGGAGCCACTGCGCGAAGAGACGAACTGTTTCCAGGCGACGCGCCCATGTCTGTCTGTTCGCTCTGCCGAATGATTCCCGCCATCGCATGAACAAGGCCGCGCTGATAAGCTCGGCATTTTCGCGTTCGGCAAAGCCGACGAACTTTCGCAGCGTTTGTTCCGCGCCTGACATCCCGTATCCCAGGCTGCGGCGAATGGTCAGATAGCGATTGAGTTCCTGGGATAGCGCGCTCATTTTGCGCCTCCTGGAATCGGCCAGGGCTGCGCGATCGACCGCAAACCATCGAGATCGAGTTTTGCGTAAATCATAGTCGAGGCACGTGAACGGTGGCGCAGCAGGTCGCTGATCTCCTCCAGAGGCGCGCCGCGCTGTACCAGATTCGTCGCCAGGCTATGCCGAAGCATGTGCGATCCCGTGTATGGCGCGAGCGGTTTCAGGCCGGTTTTCGCAAAGGCCCTTTTTAAGATGATCTTGATTACCTGGCCGTCTTTGAATGGGGCGTGCGGCGGATGTGCTGCAACGAAGAGCGTGCGCGATCCGCTCGGGCGGTCGCGCCTGATGTATTCCGTCAGCGCTTCGCCCACCTCCGGCGGAAGCGGAACACGATCATGCCGCTGGCCCTTGCCGCGCACCATAATCTCGCCCGCGCGCCAGTCGATATCATCGAGTTGGATGGCAATGACTTCCGGCGCCCGCAATCCGAGGCGAGCGAGCAGGAGCGCCATTGCGTAGTTACGCCTGCCCGTCGATGTGTCGGAACGAATCGCTTTAAGAAGTGCGTCCACCTGCCCCGCGGTGAGGTGCCGTGGTGTCCTTGTGCCATAGCGGTGGGCAACGCTCAGAATGCCCGATGCCAGGTTGATTTGGATCTTCCCGTTCGTGAACAGGTAGCGGAAGAAGTTTCTGAGGAGGGAGGAAAGGCTCTTTTCGCGTGACGGCGGTTTGAGTGACGCTCCCTGCTCCAGGAACGCGTTGATGTCCATCACCGTGATTTCCTCCAGGTTGCCGAGTTCCCCGCCGAATCGGAACCTGAGAAAACGGTGGGCAAGCCTCCAGTTCTGCAAGATGCTCCGCTCGCTCAGACCCCGCTGGCGGCGCAGATAGTCTTCGTAACCATGTTTGAGCCGCCCCAGCTCTGTGTCCGCTGGCACACCCGCGGGCGTTGGCTTCGCGGCGCCCAGCCCCACGAGGAACTTCGTGAAGCTGCGGACCCAGTATCGGTGACGCCTGGCGTCATGCGGTGGCAGTTTCGATGTTCCGATCAGGTCCACTGCGACGGCTTCATCAAGGTCCTTCAGGCCGACGCCAAGTTCGGCCATCCTGTCGTTCAGGGCTGCAAGACATCGATCAAAGCGGGTGATCGTTTGAGGGTGATAATGCTGATTCTCCAACTGGGCGTGAAACTCTTTGCGGTAGACGCCCAGCGGATCGGTTTCGGTTGTTGTCATGGTCGTGCTCCTTTCACGTGGGGTGAAGAAGCCACGATTATGCCGATTCAGAACTCTAGCTTGTGCTGCCTCGCCGCGTCACCGGCATCACGCACGGCATAATCCCGGAGTCGGCATTATGGCAATTATGCCGATATCGGCATAACTGCCATTTGCCGGATGATGAGTTCACCAGGTAGTTGGGTGTTGGGACATCAGATCGTTGCATGAGCGCCTGCACGGCCGCAGTGCCGTTGTCGTCGAAGTCGAGGTAGATGTGCCGGACTTCGGCGATGTCATCCTTGATGCGTCCACGGCTGCCCGGCTTGATCGTGTTCATTGAGACGTACACTTCGCAGCGCTGCGCGTTCTCGTGACGCAGCCATGCCTGAAAGCCGGGCGCTGCGATCTTCTCCGCAGTGGCGATGCGCTGGACGACGCGATGGGTTTCCTTCTGGATCAGGACGATGGCGAGACGGTCGTCCGGGCGGAAGTTCTCACGCAAGTACCGGACGGGCACTTCAACATCCATTCGTTGACGATCTGTCAGTGCGCTCGAAGAGGGTTTTGAGTTCGTATCGGTCCTGACCTGGCTCATAGCGTTCGATCCTCATTAGTTCGGCGGCGTGGCGTTTGCCGTGGCGGCGCTCGATGTGTAGCAGCAGTTGGATGGCGTCGGCGATATTGGCGCGGATGGCGGCGTAGGGAAGTTCCACACCGGCCTGAAGAACACAGCTCGTCAGACGAGCGACGGCTTGCTGAGCTGAGTTTGCGTGGATGGTGGATAGGGTCCCCGAGTGGCCGGTGTTCAGAGCCTGGAGCAAATCAAACGCTTCGCCACCGCGCACCTCTCCGAGAACGATGCGGTCGGGGCGGTGCCGGAGCGTGGCGCGAACCAAGTCCCGGATGCTGACCGCCGGGATGCCGGGCTGCTCACGGCGCGCCTCAAAGCGCACCAGATTCGGCTTCTCAAGCTGGATTTCCGCCGTGTCCTCGATCACGACGATTCGCTCAGGGTCGCCGATGAAGTTGGCGAGGGCATTCAAGAGGGTCGTCTTGCCGGTGCCCGTGCCACCGCTGATGAGGATGTTCTCGCGGCTTTCGATGGCGGTCTGAAGTTGTGCCAACAAGACCGGCGTTAGCGATCCGATGCGAACCAGTTCCTCGGCGGTGAATCTCTGGGAGTGGAACTTGCGGATCGTCAGGGTTGTGCCGCCGATGCTACAAGGCGGGATTACCGCCGCGACGCGAGAACCATCCGGCAAGCGGGAATCGAGGAGCGGTTGAGCCTCGTTGATCTCGTCTCCGAGGGACCGGGCGATGTTCCGGACGGCGACTTGCAGGTTCTTCTCTGTCAGCCGCACATCGCCGATCTCCTTCAGGTCGCCGTGGCGCTCGACGAAGATTCGCCCCGAACCGTTCACCATGATTTCCGAGATCTCGGTGTCGAGGATCAAATGCTCGATAGGCCGGAGGAACGGCAGGATCAACTCAAAACCCATGGACAGACTCCTCCTGTTCCTGTGCGGCGACCAGTTGTTGAAGGCGGATTCGTCGCTGTGGGTCGTTCACCAGTCCGCTTTGCCGGACCACATTGGCCAAAGACTCAGGATGGTTGAAGTACCCGCGCGCCTCCGCAATGGTGATGGCGCGGCCTGTGGCGAGGCGATGTATCGCCGCGACAAGGCTGGCCACGCTGCGACGTGCCTGTTTCGTTGCCACGTCAGATCCTCCCCGCGGCGAGGTGATCGAAGTAGCTGACCTCCGGATCGAGGTAATAGGGTTTCAGGTAGCAGAACGTCGGCGGCAGCGGGTTCAGGCCGTCGTACGCCAATACGATTGCCTGGGCGTTCTTTAGTTCGGCGAAGATCTTCGGTTCGAACGTGGGCAGCGTCTGCGTGTTGTAGCTTTTCGACGTGCTCAGGGTGGCCCGGTGGGCCGTTGCCCGGCCGGTGAGAATGCTGACGCGTGCATCCTGTCCGTTCTCGCTGATGGAGTAGCTGGGCCGGAGCATGTCCTCTTTGCCGCAGAGCTTGCTGGCCATCTCAGCGCTGAAGTCATCGCTGAGTGCGAGGAAGATCTTGGTGCGGAACGTCTGTAGCAGGCTTCGCCATGCCTCGCCGGTCAGCGTGGAACGCAGCGAACTCACGGACTGGGTTGCGACGATGGAAATGCACCTGGCTTGTCGCGCCAGCGCGAAGAACTTCTCATCGCCGGATGGGTCGCTTTCGCCGACGGTTGCAAATGCCTGGTACTCGTCGCAGAGAAACAGGACTTCCCGGAAATGACGGTCCGGCGCCTGTTCCATCTTGGGAATGCGATTCAGCACGGCCCGCTGGAAATCTTGTTTCATAAGGGTGCCGATGGTCTTGGCGAGGCCAGGGTTCAACGACACCGGAAAGTTCAGCGCTACCACTTTGCCTTGCTCAATCAGTTCACTGAAGGGCGGCAACGGAACGCCGTAACGACCGTTGCGGTTCGCCACGGGATCGTAGGTTTCTTTCGGCGGGCAGAAGATGCGCTTTACATCCGGGTTGTCATCGAACAGCGAGAGGAAGACGGAGATGCCCTCCACAATGGAAGTTCGCAGCTTTGGTTCGATGCGTTGCCAGTCTTCGAAGAACCAGCGCTTCACTGCCTCGAACTCCTGTTTCTTGCGTTCATCGCGAATGGGCGCGTACTGCGTGCCGGTGGCGGACTCCGATTGAAGTTCGTGGGGGATGGCGTCGTCCATGAGCCGCCGTTGCAGGGCTTCTGTAAATGGCGCCTTCATACGGCCCAGTTCTTCGTCCATCTCGAAGTTGTGGCTGTCGAGCGCCGGGTGCTGTTCGAAGACCTCGACGTCGACCAATACGTATTCACCCTGGAATCGCGCCTCGCCTTCCTCGATCTTGCTTTGGAGCAACGCCGGATTGATCGCACAGGCGTACACGTCGAACAACGTGACGTAGTCGTAGAGCACCTTGTGCAGCAGGATGATGAACTTCACCAGGTTCGTGTAGGCCTGCTGCCAGAACGGCTCCTTGCCGCGGCCGAACAGGTTATTTAATAATGATGCGATTCCGAAAGCGAGCGCGTATGCGTCCTGGTCGTTGTGCAGCGGATTGTAGCGGTACTGGGAATGCAGGCTGACCTCGACATAGTCATCGTCGCGACCGCACGTCTTGAGCAGCTTTCGGATCTTGAAGCAGAAATCGCCTTTCACCTCTAGCACCAACGCGCTGGCACGCCGTTCGGCGTCGGCTGCGCGATAGGAAAGGATCTGTTCGGCAAACGGGACCATGCAGCAACTGGTCTTGCCGGAACCGATGGCGCCGAAGACCGCGATGCCGGTGAACAGCCCACGTTCCGGGATTGTCAGCCATTGCGGATTCTCCACCGGCCCGAGGCGCTTCTGCTGATGGATCTCGCCGACGATCAGGTAGAGGCGCCCGCGTGCCGCCGACGGTTCATATGGTGGAAGTGGATTGCGCACCAGGGCCGCGTCGCCCCTCACGGCGAAGATGTAAGTCAAGGCAAACAGCGATGAGAACGCGATGAGCGGCGTCGAAAATAGCATGGCCGTATACGACCAGCGAATGGACTCGTAGAGCCACGGCTTGTAGAGCAGGATCAACTGCAACATGGCGTGATCGGCCGGAAACGGCCATCGGTGAAGCAAAACGTAGCCGGTGATGCAGCCGAGGGCGAAGCTGATGGGCATTCGGTTGTGAATGATTGATCGCAGCATCGGTCCCTCCTACGCTGCCGGCGGTGTTGTTGCCGCTTCGGTGCGATGAGCACGGGCGCGGTCGGCACGGCCCGCAGACGCCACCGACAACTGTGCCGGGCCGGCTGGCGGCTCCGGAGGTTCAGCGGCCTTTTGCTGTTCGGCAAGCTGTCTCCGCTCCTTCCATTTGAGGAAAGCCTTGTCGCGGCGAAAGATAGCTTTCAGCGCTTCGTTGATAACCCAGTCACGGGCACTGTCGATGAACTGGCAGTACAGTTCGAGGTCAGCGAGCACCGTGCCGCTGAGGCTCACCGTGGTTTGCTTCCTGGTGTCTTTGGGCTGTCGAGCAATCAGCGAAGACATGCTGCTCCTCCTTCCGGCAGTCGCGATAGCGACTGATGAGAACTCATCTGGCGAACGGCGGTAGCGACCCGTGACGCGACGACAGGAGTGCACAAGGGATTTGGCGGGCGAAGCCTGCCGAATCCCGGGGTCGCTACCGCCGTTCGCCGGTTTTTGGCCCGCCAATTTTCGGCGGGCACTGCGCCGTAACCCGCACATCGTGCGGCACCTTGTTGCGCAGTCCTCTGGACCGCGCGCCTGACCACACTGCGGACCAAAAGGGGCAGACAACGGGAACCGTGAGCCGACGCTTTAGCACGCATGGCGAAGACTCCCGAACAGTTCGTAATCATGTGGCAAGAGGAATGCTCGGATGGTCATTGCTGCATGCCCTTCAATACGCGTTACAGGGACTCCTTCGGATAACCACCGCCGGTATCGCTCATCCCACTCGGCACCTGCGAACCGCCGTTTCTCCTCGCGGTACTCAATCACCTTCTCGGTGCTGAACCCGGTGAAATCGCGCGCCTCCCATTTCCGGCGCATCTCAAAGAAGCGAAGCATACGGGCTTGCTCACTATCGGCGTCTTCACGAGCTGGCACGTCGCCCGCATAGCGTCGGTTGAAAATCCGCTGCGCCCTTTGTGCCCAGAGTGAATCAGTGACCACGTAGACGACCTCAAATGCGCCCAGCGATGCAAATAGATGGTGATATTGATCCAGAAAGGTTTCGAAGCCGCCGAGCGATTCGGCACCTTCATCGACGTAGGCGAAGTGAACCACAGGTGCGGCGGCATCGCCTGAGACATAAACCGGGAGCTTATCCACGAAATAGCGCAGCGTCGCTTTACCGAACCCCTTCGGCTCGTAGCGGCGGACTGGAAGGTGCTCGATCGGAACATGGCGGGATTCGGTGAAGTAAGCCAGTTTCTCGGCTTCGCTACGAAGGAAATGCCGCTCGCGGTGAGCGAGCACGAAATCGAGGCACATGAGCTTTCGCTTGATGGTGAGCGGCGCCTTCTCGCGGCGGTTCCGATTGTCGGCCTGGTCAAGCCGGGCGTAAACCTTCAGCGTCCGGATGTGATAGATCAGCCGGTTCAGCCGAAAATGGACGACCTGGGCGTGTCCCTTGGCGATGAGCTTTTCAATGAAGCGCGCGGCAGCGCCGCCGCGTGGCTGTCTGAGAAAGTCGTTGAATTGACGGCGAACGAAGTAGCCGGAGTGAGTGGCGGCCAGGCAGAGGAAGGCCGCCTCGTCGTGCGTGTAACCCACTCGGCTCAGATTGTCTACGGCATCCTCAAACATGATCGACCTCCTTCACATGCGGAGCAATTCCGCAATCACGTCGTGGTTATCGAGTGCGGCGGCGAGCGCGTGAGAACTCGTGTCGGCATATACGCGAAAGCCTGCCGCCGACTTCGCCTGAATGTGTGCGGCACGGTAGTTCCGCGTGGCAAGTTCGAGATCCACATGGCGTTCCTCGCCGTCACGTGTCTCGTATTCCACGCGCAGATCAGGCAGGACGATGTGCCCGTCCACCACCGGAAGATCGTTCGCCTCTGCAATCTCCTGCTGCTGTTCGGCGTATTCGAGTGGCGGCAGATTGCGAGCTTTGGCGAGCGGCGAGTAGGCCCGCTTCTTCAGTTCGTAATCGAGGACGACGCGGCACACCTTGCCGCCATCATGTTCGATCCGGGCCACCTCTTTCTGGAACACGCGATAGAGAGCAGCGTCGTGAACGATCTCTCGCGGCTTCACAAAACCGTCGTAAAGCGCCTGGTCACTGGGTGCACCGCGCTTCAGCAGGCTGCGCCCGACGCGCGTGAGCGCCAGGACCTCCATGGTGCGCCCGTGCCCGTCCACGGGCACGCGGCGCCTGACCAAGTAGCCTTTAGCTACAAGATGTCTCAAGTCCTGCTGCAATAGACTCGGTCGCCCGGCATAGCGCGCGTATCCCAGATCCTCGGCAGCGACAACGCGGAACCGGCCCACGTCCCAGAGCACGGCACGCTCTGCGGAGGTGATTCCGGACATGTCGCGCATACGGCGAGCACGCTCGGTGTTTTGCGCCTCGCGACTGCGCCGGTCCGTGGCCGGGCGCGCGACTTCTTCCCGAACGGAGGCCGTCCGGGCCAATCGTTCGGCGTCTTGGGCCGGATCGTAACAGACGCCCCGGCGTTGCTGAAGACCGGTGGCCGTATACGCGCGACCGAGGTGAGAGCCTCTAACGCGTGCACCCTGGTATTCGTAGACAACGCCGTTCCAGCGTCCGCTCGCCTGCACGCTGGCGACCGGACGCACGCCCCGTTGCTCTAGACGGTCGAAGAATACCGAGAGTGGGGGATGATCTTTTGCAGCGTTATCAATCACGTCGCGAAGTTCGGTAAGCACCGCCGGATCGGAGTTTTCGCTGCGCTGGCGGGCCGTCTTCGGCTGGTGCAGACGGGCATCTTCAACACCACGATCCGCGTCGCTCCGACCGTCGTACTCGAAGTCCCGGCCCATGGGTCACTCCTCCAGGCGCCGGGTGAGTTCTTCGGAGATGCTCTCGCCCGAGCGCAATTGCTTCTCCACGTGCGCCAACTTCTTGCCGGTCTCCTTCAGCAGGAGCTTACGGACGAATAGGTACATCAGCGCGAAGAGGTTGAAGAACAGGGCCGCCGCAAAGATTGCGATCACGCGCCCGTATTTCGCAATCAACAGCGCACGGTACGGGATCAGGAAGTTGCACTCCTGAAGCAACAGAATGCCGATCGCCATGAAGAGAATCGTTGTCGCGAAGAAGACGTTCGTGACCATTGCACACCTCGCTGTCTACTGGAAGGCCTGATCTTCGCGGAAGTAGCTGATGACCAAGCCCAAAGGATTGACCGGAATCCACGCATTCGGCACGCGGTCGCGCACCACGAACACGAAACTCGCCACGTACTTTTCACGCCGCGATTCCGCTCGGTCCGCACCCGAGTAGTAGACTTTGTCGAAGTCCACCGTCGCCTTGTACGGCGGCTGGCGAAGGTCTTCGACGGTGACGTTCCGCACCTCGATATCGATCTCGTCGCCCTGGCCGGAAAGGAAGGTCTCGATTGTTTTGTTCTTCTTGTTGGCTTCGATGATGGAGTCGGCAAGGCGCCCATCGAGAAAGTAGAGTGACCGCGCGTAGCTCTCGCGGACGGTCGCCCGCATCCGGCTATAGTGCTTCGTGACGAACTGAATCAGGAAGTACTTCATTTCCGCATCACGCGGCTGGTAGGCCAGGCTGTCGTAGGAGACGGCTTCAGCGCGCCCGATTTCGTTGATGCGGATGACCAGCGGCTTGAAGTTCCGAAGCGTCTGAACGGTCTTCAGATTCAATACCAGCAGACCGAGCGACAGCACGGTGACGCACAGGATCGCCACGCGCAGATGGCGATTGCTGACCAGCAGCGACGCATACTGTTCAAGGTACTTGCGGCTCCCGGTCTCCATCTGCGCGGGCTGCGGCAATACCTGATTGGCTCCGACTGACGTCATATGCCCCCCTCCTACAACCGCGGGATGATGCTTTCTCCCGATTTACCAGAGAAGATCGAGTTCACCAGAGACGGGATCTTCAGCACGCCGTAAGTGAACGCGAACAGCAGGAACACGAGTGGCAAAAACAACAGCGCGATATTGCCGGAGTCGTAGGGCGGCGGATGGGAATCAACAAAATGGTTCAGCAGGCTCCCCATCACGAAGACGTAGGCGTTCGCGATCACCGGATAAAAAGCGTACTGAAAGAGCGCTTTGAGCCAGTTCCAGAACAACCACTCCATCTGGGGCACGATGAAGAACGGGATGAAGATCGGCCCGACGAGGACCACCACTGCGGTGGCGATGTAACCGAAGGCAATCACCGCAAACGACGCCGCTTCGGCGAAGGCGATGGCGAGCACCAAGATTGCGAAGTGGAGAATCTCCAGGGCGCTCGCCAAGATCATTGTGGGGCTCTCCATGCTGAGGTACATGGAATCAAGCCGCTGCTTCACCTCCTGGATGGTGGCGGCATTTAGCTGCTTTGCGAGGCTGGCGCCCTGATCGGTGATCAGGCGGTAGAAGCTCGTCCCGATGCCGGGAATCGGGTTGTTGTAGTAGACGATCATGGCGTAGCCAAAGGCGATGGTGAATACCAAGGAGACGAACCGGTCGAAGTGAAATCCGCCATGATCGCCGCTGGCGCTGGCCAAGGCGGTTTTCGCCCCAAACCATACGAGCAGGATGAGGGCGAAGCCCCGAAAGAGCTTGAGACCCAGCGCTTGGAACAGGCTTGCATGGGTTGTCATCAAGTCCGTCAGGAAGACAAAGAGATCGCTCATGGAATCCGGTGTGCTCACTTCGAACCTCCGGTTCAGTCTGCTGCGTTTCGATTTGTTGAATTGAGTTGAGCCTACAGGCGGTAGTCGAGCATGGCGGATGTCCAGCTCGACGACTGGTCATCAAGGATCGCCTTGCCCTGACCAACAAGCTGAATGTGCGTGTTGATCGCCTTGACCTCGGCGTCACGTTTGCGCTTGGCGTCAAGCAGTTGCAGCTCGGCCAGCGCGACCAGCACCTTGTTCGAGTCCTGGCCGTTGCGGAGGGCGATAACGTTCGCCGCATTGATTTTGTTCAATACTGCAATTTCGGTGTTATACGACGGGTCGGAACTCAACGAGTCATTTTCGAGGTTCTGAATCGCGCTTTCCACCTGCGACGCGTTTGACCGAAGGGTGCCGACGGTCTCGATGCCGTTTTGATTCGCGCCATCGGTCAGCTCGATGGTTGCGTAGTGCTTCTGCAGGCGGTCCCGCTGGTCGGCCGGCACGTTCGAGAGCGACGTGCCGTAGGGCAGCAGGCGTTCTGTCGCCTGCTGGTACCCGGTAGATGTGTAGCTGCCGGTGTTGATGGCGGTGATCCAACCGCCCGTGGTGCCGTACGTGTTGGTCGAGGTGGACAGGAACCATGGCGTCGAAACGGTATGGAAACGGGAGAGGTTTCCGGGAAGCGTCTTCGCCATCCAGAGCATCTGATTGTATTGGTTGGTGATCATCTGGTAGGTCTGCACAAGCTGGTTGTATTGCTGGACCAGCTTTGACACCTGCGTAATTGCCTGGGCATAGACCGAGGGATCGAACACGGTGATCCCGAATCCGAACTGGCCGAACGCGAGGGTCGCGCCCATTGCCAGCGCTGCCACGGAGGACAACAGAATACGCTTCATCTTCCACTTCCTTTCTGCCCATGGTGCACGAGCGCTGAGACGTGAATCGGTGGATACACCAACGGCCGCTGAAGCTGCCGGTAGAGCATGTAGCCGCACTCGGCGACGAAAGCGAGAAACAGTATGCCGAAGATGACGAGACTGGCGAGCTTCATCCGGAACAGCGTCGGCGAGAGGCTTCTGAGTATGAGCAATCGAACGAGCATTGATCAGCATCTCCCTTACAGGTCGCTCGGCACGGTGTGCCGGGCGTAATCGGGCAGTGTGAGGTCATCGGTGAGGATGACCTTCACGCGCATTCCTTCCCGAATCGTGAACGTCGGCAGGATGTTCAGGTAGCGGTCGAGAATGCGGAGCGAACTCCGTGACAGGCTCGACGCCACGCCCTGCCGATAGGCGTCCATGCTCGACGAATCCGCCCCGTAGCTGGTGTTAACGTTGGCAAGACCGGCGATCGCACCAATAGCCAGCGAAACTCCGAACACCTGCGCGTAGTGATGATTCACCTTGTCGCGAAGGCCAGTCTCGCCGATCTGGTTGAGGCCCTTGAACTGGTCGAGGCTGATGGAATAGCCATCGGGCATGATGAGCCGGTGGAAAGAGACGGCGAGTCGTTGCTGCCCAAGGCTGTCATTTCGTTTGACCTCTCCCAGGGCGCGAGTGCCGCGCGGAATGAGAAGATGTTGGAGGTCGTGCGAGTAGACATCGGTGGTAACCAGGCAGTTTACCGGCCCGCTGAAACTGCCGTCGAGACGGTTTGTGAGAACGGTTTCTATGATGGTGCCTTCGAAGAGCCGGTACTGTTTGCCAGCGGCCTGTTGAAGGCTGGCGTCGATCGGACGGTGCTCGCGCTCGATCTTCTCGCCAGCCTGCTCCTTCGCGAGCGCTTTTGCCTGCGTACCTTCGGTAGTTGGTTGGGCCGCCCCGGCGATTCCCGGATAGGGCAATGAATACAGCCCCGCCGACTGAGGGACAGTGCTGGGTTGAGCGATTGTAGTGGGCGGCGTGGCTTCGGCGCTTACCGTATCCTTGCGATAGGAGAGCGCGACGTTGGACGCAAACAGCGACTGGTACTCTCGCTTCTCCTTCTCCGTCTCAATAGCGCTCTTCTCCGGCTTCGCCGGTTGCTGCGCATACGTGGGCTGCGGGTAGCCCGGCGTGGCGTACGCCATCGTCGGCATTTGCGGATTCTGGATGGTACCGGCCTGTGTAGCCGGAGGCAGTCCCAATGCCTGCTTGGTCTGCTCCAACTGGGCCTGTTCGGCGGCGAGCTTGCGGGCCTGCTCGTCAATCCGGTTCCGATATTCCTGGATGCGGGCAAGGTTCGGGTCGATGGCAGCCGAGGTCTTTTGCTCATTCGAAGTCGCCTTCCTTGGCTGCGTTCCGCCGCCACTGAACGCGATGGCACCGACCATCACCACCGTGATACCGAGAATCACGTAGGTCTGTGTGTTCTTCGGAAGAAGTCCAGCCGGTCTGGACGTGCGATCTCGAACTTCACCGCCTGACGGAAGCGGCTCTGGAGTCTGATTCTTGTTGGGCTCTGTCATGGCTTACTCCGCACGCGCGAATTCGAGCCGCTTCTTTCCGATGGCCAGATAGCCGCTGTCCAGCACTTTCGGCGCTATGTACAAGCCATCCTTGAAATCGAAGTTGATCAGGCTGGGTTTGCCGTCCTTCAACTCATAGAGCGACGGCGTTTCCTGCGGGTTGGCGCGAATGTAGGTGACCTTGCCGTCGTTGTAGATGGCGGAGACGCGAAACAGCTTGTCGTGTGCGGCGAATCGATACGGGAACTGGAGCTTTGCCGGAAACTCGGATCGCACACGGCTCAACTCGCTGTCCACCGTAGCTTGCGCCTGAGCTTTGGCGTCACGTGCCTGCTGCCTGGCGATCTCAACCTGCTGACGGTAATCATCAAGTTGGGCAGCCGGAACAAACTTGGGCTGCCCGTTGACCGCCGATAACATCGATGACTCTTTCGGTTCAAGGAAAATCTTGAGGTCTGGCTCGGCATTTGGAGATTCAGAGATCTCGCGCAAGACGAAGCTGTAGACGTTGCCCGACGCCGTGATCAGGTTGAGGTTTGTCTCCGAGTTCGCCTTGGCCGGCTTGACGTAGGCAAAGTTGGCCGTGCCGTTGACGATCCAGAATTCCTTGTCGCCGCAGGTGTAGTCGAGGATCGATTCCTGCTTGGGCAGGACGATCAAGGAGGTGTAACGGACCTTGGCTTTCACCGTGACGACGTCCTTTTCGCCATAGGCGACCACACGAGCGGAGAGAGACGGTGGAGCGTCTGCGGCTGACAGGCCACCACAGGCGAAGACGAGAGAGAACAACAAAAGCATCGTTTGGTGTCGGATCATGATTCACTCCTGGCGAGGACTTCCAGGCCACGTTCGAAGCCGTAGCGGGCGAAAGCCTCGCGTTTGCGTTGGTTGTCATACGGGCTATTGGTGTACAGCCAATACCCCACGGGATCGACGTTCAGGTTGAGAATCTTGGCGAACTCCGGCCGCTTCAGCAGAATCTGCTGCTTCGGGATCAGCCGCGAGATCACCTGGGATTCAGTGACGTTCAGTTTGAAGGTCCTGCGGTACCACTCCTCGTTCATGCCGGGGTTCGCGAGGAACAACTTCGTGGGGCAACTCTCGACAACAATAGGGAGGATCTCCGATTGTTCTAGGTCCTCGCCGGACTGCGTCGCAAGGATCATCGCCGCATTTCGCTTGCGCCAGGTTTTGAGCGCTTCAACAATGTACAGCCGCGTGGTGGCATTCCGGAAGAAGCGCCACGCCTCGTCCAGCACGAACCATTTCGATACCGTCTCGGCGCCACCTTCGTAGATGGCGGCGTTGGCACGGTGGAGAATGTAGAACAACAGCGGCTCCAACACCTCCGGATACTTGTCCATGCCCTCGAAGTCGAACGCCTGGAAGCGGGCAAAGGTGAGGTTGTCGGCCACATTGTCAAAGAGCGCGCCGTATTGACCGTCGGCGGTCCACTTCTGCAATTGCTCAGCCAACGGCCTCCGGATCATGCCCAGCAGGGACCGGAGCCGGCGAATCTCTTCGGGCGCTTCGTATAGATTGCCGATTGCCTCGTAGATGTCGCGCTCGTCGGCGTTGTCCATTCGGTGGCCGTTCGACTCGACCAGGACCTTGATAAAGCTGAATAGGAAGTGGATGTTCTCAGCGGTTGGCGCCAATGAAAAGGGATTGATGGAGAAGCCGAGCTTGTCGATCCCAATTTTGACGTAGCTCCCGCCGAACATCTGCGTAGTCGCCTCGTAGCTGCCCCCGAGGTCGAAAATGCAGGTGAACGGCTCGTACTTTTGCAGGTTCGTCAAGAGGAAGTTGAGGAAGAAACTCTTGCCGCTTCCCGTGGCGCCTAAGATCAGCGAGTGAGCAATATCGCCGGAGTGCAGGTTGAGGAAGTACGGCGTACCGTGATTGGTCTCAAGCAATGCGAGATACTCGCGATCCAGATGGGCGTTCCACGATTCGCCGGAGCTGTGTGCAAAGAGAAACGCCAGATCGGCATAGTTCGTGTTCATGAGCCACAGGCGGCGCAAGTTGTAGATGTCGTTGCCGGGGATGGCGGCAAGCCACGTGTTGAGAAGGTTGTACCGCTCATCCATCACCGCGGCGTCGTGCGTAGAGAAGATCTTGAAGCACTCGGCAGAGGCCCGCTCGATGCGCTTCGGATCGAGGCCATAAAGAATGATGGTGAGACTGAACTGACCGAAGTAGTGGCCCTCGACCTCCATCTCCCGCAGACTCTGGCCGAGGTCGGCCACCTGTGCCACTGCGGAATCGTCGATGAGCATCTCCTCTGGCCGGACGACCTGATCGCTCACGCTCATGTAGTTTGATAGCGAGGCGCTCGAATTGTGGTGATGGCGGCGCTGGCTATTGATGGCGCGCCGCATTTTGAGGTTGTCCTCGCGCTTCCACTCCGATACGGCAATCACGTTCGCCGACAGTTCCTGCAAGGCGGCGAACGCGTTTGCATACGTCTGGGAGGGGGGCTCCTTCAGAGTGAGGACACGGACGTAGTGGTCATCCACTTCAAGGTGGTCGCGGTGGCATTCTAGTGCGGAGTTCGCGAGCCGATAGTCAATTCCTTCGCCCGGGTGAAGCGTCAGAACATCGGATTTGCTCGGCGCGTAGTTCAAGAGACGGGCGAAAACCCGGAATGCATCCTCGACGCCGAGCAACGCCATGGCCGCAACGTCACGAAGTTGGAGGATGAAGCTCGACACCTTGTTGGTCAGGCTGTCGCGGGACTGCTGTAGGTCCGCTTCCACCACTTTGAGCGTTTTGCCATGAGCCAACCACGAAGAGGCCGCGTGCCTGGGATCTCGAAGCATCTGTCTGACCTTGTTAGCAAGGGCGCTTTGCGTCAGGTCCGGTTCGAAGACGAAGACAAAGAACAGGTCGAGCGTGTAAAGCGAATCGGCCTTGGTCGTAAGGTACTCAACGCGATTCTTCACCGCCCGTTGCACGGTCGGGTTGGTGTAGTCCCGGTGCGGCAACTCGGCGTGATCGCGTTTCATCATGAGCTGGTACACGCGAAACGAGGTTGGGAAGATACGCATGGCGGCCTCGAAGCGCCGTGCGATCTGGTCAAGCTGGGGATGGTCGAGGCATTCGTGATCCACGCCATGCACGTGTACGACTTGAAGAATGTGCCCGGCCTTGGTGAGAAACGTGTGCTCGTCGAGCGTCGCATAGAGACTGATCAGGCTGTTCAACGCGCCCGCTTCGCGATATGCCTTGGTGATTTCACTGAGCCGAACCATAGTGGCCTTCTCTCATCAGCCGGAACGGCTCGCGCCGCGCCGGGTCGTACTGATTGCGGAACTTCGAGGAGTTCAAAAGGATGCGCAGGATCTGCGGGTCCGTGGCCGTCGCCCAACGTGCGAAAGCGTACAGGCCGCCGAACATCACGATCCCGCTGACGAGTGACGCAAAGAAGTTGAAAGTGGCTGCCCCCATGACGACAGCGAGGAAGAACAGCTTCCGCTCGGCGCCCCAAATCGTGAGGGGATGGTTGATCGATTTATAGACGCGATGCAGATTCGGTTCGTTCGTCGTTGGGTCAGTCATGGGGGCAGCCTCCGCGCGGGAAGATCCGATGTGCGTCTATGGGAAGAGCCACGCCATGAAGTTGACGGCGCCGATGGCCATGCCAACGCCGAACACGATGCCAGCAAGCATCCGTTTCGATTGCCCCTCGCCGAAAGCGAACATCAGGCCACCAACAACGATCGCGACCAGCGCCAAGCCTCGCGCGATGGTGCCGGTGAAAGCGGTCTGCAACACCTGCACCGCGTTTTGCCACGGGTCGCTGTCGGCGTATACCGGTGAAGTGGCCAATAGCAACGCTGCGGGAACGATAAGCTTGCGGTGATGACGAAGCCAGTCCGCCACTCTCGTGTGCGGCTTCTGCGAACGGTAGAAGTCCATCGGTGATCTCCTTCGGAATTGCCCTTCAATCAGACACGAGGTTCCACCGTGCCGGAATGTGACCGCACGAGCGTGCACAAATGCAAATAAGTAGTGCGCGTAATGTTACCCGCGTGCTAACAATGCGCGATCACAAAGTCATGGACAAGTCGTGGCCAGTGTGGCTATGTATCTGCTAACGGGGTGTACTGCCTGATTACTCGCAAATCGATCGTGCGTACGCTCCGCAGAGCTTCCCATGATGCGAGATCACTCATATGCAAGCCAACCTCCCCCACTCAAACGGTTCCGACCCCAGACTCGTGCTGTGGGTCAGTCCAGTGGACGATCAAGCCATTCCGGTCGATCCCGTGTTCCTGGCAGCGGCGGAGAGGATTGGGGCCGATTTCTTCTGCTATCGTGCTCGCGAACTGAACGACGACTCTCGTGCAATGGAACTGGCCGAACGGGCCGTGCACAAAGCGTCCAGGGCTCGCAAGTCCCGGCCGGTCGAAGATCCGGTGGCGTATCTGTTACGCACGTTCACCAACTTGGTGGACGCGGAACTGGAGCGCTCCCGGCGGTTCCTGTCACTCTCCGACGACGTAATGCGTGCCGTCGGACGTCGCGAACTTTCGGAGGTGCAACAGGAGATGGATCGATCCATGGAATGGCGCGAGGTACTGGACTCCGTTGATGAAACAATGCAATTCGTACTGTGGCGGCTGTATTGGGGCTTCAGTGTTAAAGAGATAGCCGATGAAATCGGCATTACGCCGAACACCCTATCACAGCGGCTCAGCCGAACACGCAAACAGCTCAAGAAAACGCTTGACCCAAAGGTTATCTCGGACCCATTATCTAAAGGCAATGGTAAGCGAAGAGTCCCCCGAACTCACGCAGGAAGAGATCTTCCGGCAAATGGAGCAGAACGGGCTCTATGCCCATCCCAACCCGACGCGTCGAGGGTGCCCTGATGTGGAGACGCTGGAAGCATTCGCCCGAAACCCGAAGGCGTTTGCTATGCGCGACCCGATATTCGAGCATCTGGCACGGTGTTCGCCATGCTTCCGTTTCGTTCAGGAGCGGCGCGGGCGCTGAGCCCGCGCCGCTGCATTTTAGGCTGCCACCCGCTCCAACGCCTCCGTGGGCTGGATCGCGTTGAGAATCTCGGTGGCCGTTTGTTGCACGATGGCGAGGGATTCAGCCAGAGTGGCTTTGTCGCCCGCATGGAGTTGAATGTAGTCGGCGCTGGCGCTGTTGACGTCGAGACCGATCGCGCTGGACACCACGAACGCCACGGCTTCTGCTTCGGTCTCCCGCACGGTGTGTGTGGTCTGCGTCCTGCGCTCCCCTCTGTGTAACAGTTCGTGGCCCGTCTCATGAACCAAGGTGGAGAACGTCTCGGCCGGTGACAGGTCGGGACGTAGAGTGATTTTCCCACCCGATGACGTGCCGTTCGCCGGTGCGATCCGATCCGAGAATTCGAGGGCAATCCCCTTGGCTGCGATGAAGGCTTTCAGCCGCTCGGTGTACTCCGCTGGATCGCCCTGCACGGTCGCGAACTCCGGCAACGGCTCGCCTTCGGTCTGTCTGACATCGAACACATGCGCCGCGCGGAAGCCGAATACGCGCGCCTGCTGTTCCTCGTTCAGCTCATCATCTGACTTCTTCCGCCCGACCATCGGGGCGAGGATCACGATGCCTTTCTCGCCCTTGCGGACGTACCGCCGCAGCTTCAGCCATGCGTGGAATCCAGCAACGTGCGTTGCGTCGGGACGCTGGCTGTAGATCAGCAGGCAATTACCCCAACTGTACTTCCGGAAGCGGGACATCAAGCGGAGGTAGTTCTTCAACGTTTCGCCCTGGCCCTGTTCCAGGGCGGCCATCAATCGATCCAACGCGTCTTCACTCAGTTTCTTGGCTTGTTCGGTGTTCATGTTCGTCTCTCCTCTCAGGCGCATCGCGCCGCGCCGCGTGGTTCCCTTCGCCGCTGGGTGTGCCCCTAGAAGGGCACGTCGGACGGCTCCGCCTCCTGAGGAACGGCTTCGGTCTGCTGCTGCGCACGGTCGAGCTTGAGGATGGACTTGGTCCGGATCTCGAAGACGCGATGCGTCGCGCCGTCCTTCTGGTACTCGCGGCTGCGCAGCTCGCCTTCCACCTGAAGGTGCGAGCCCTTTTTGAGACCGGCCGCGAAGTCCGCGAACTTCGAGCCCCAGACGATGCAACGATGCCACTCCGTACGGGACTGCCATTCGCCGTTGCGATCCTTCCAGGAATCCTTGGTGGCCAGCGAGAGGACCGTGTAGGGGATGTCGTTCTTGGTGGTTCGCTTCTCCGCGTCCTTGCCGAGAAAGCCGATGAGAGTAGTTCTGTTCTGATACATGGTGTTTCTCCGTTTCTGCCCCGTTCGCTCGGGGCACACATCCCGGAGGGCGCGAGGCGCGCTGCTCCCAAGGCAAGGGCTGCATTTTCCGGAAGGGGACCCGAACTCGCTTCGGGGAAGGAGTCCGGAAAAAGCAGAAGCCCGCAGTCCGCCGGGCGCAGCTACAGCGCCGAAGCGGTGCCCGAGCGAAAAGGGGTGAACGGGAAACCCGCCAGAACAGAATCTCGATGGCCGATCAACCCGGACGCTGGAACTGAAACACCAAGACGTCACGAGGTGCGGTCGTGCTGGCTGGGTTCATGGATGGAGCGGCGAGGATGACGGCGTGTGGGGAGTGGCGACCTAGACTGGGGCCTGTACGCAGACGTGTGGACGGTCACAGGGCGACCTACGGTGGAAGATGCCGGCCGCGGAGTGAGGCGGGTGCACCGCTGTGGGATGCCGGGCAAGTTCGGCCTCAACTGTGCGGAAAGACCGGAGACGTTCACATGAGGCGTGAGCGTCGAGCCTCTTGAAAGACGCCATCCTGGGTGCGTGCTGGCGTAGAGGCAGCCGACATCCACTCGTCTGTTGCTGGCGTGAAACCGGACATTTTGCGCCGAATATGGACTTTCTGTGCGATTGGATGTTGCCCTTGCAGCCTAGTTCGATCAGGTGTTTGCAGCCACAGCCGCCGGAAGCCGGTTGAGATCGTGCCTCGCCGTGTACCTTCGGCAGTACCGACGCGCCAAGTCAATTCGAGCATCGGATTGTACAATTGAACAGAAGGCGGCTCACGATGTCCAATGTGCAGTCAAACGGGATCGAGATTGAGTACGACACGTTCGGGGATAGTGCGTCTCCCGCGTTGTTGCTGATTGCAGGCAACGGGGCGCAGACGCTGTTCTGGAACGAGGACTTTTGCGGCATCCTGGCGGCGTCCGGCCTCTTTGTGATCCGTTTCGACAATCGCGATTCCGGCCTTTCGACGAAATTCGACGAGGCAGGAACTCCAGACATCATGGCCGAGATCCAAGCTGCCATGGCAGGCAAGCCCATGAGGTCGGCCTATACGCTTGAGGACATGGCGGACGACGCTGTTGGCTTGCTCGATGCTCTTGGCGTCGATAGAGCACACATCTGCGGTGCTTCGATGGGGGGCATGATCGCTCAGGTGGTGGCCTACCGGCACCCCGGCCGGGTTCTGAGCCTCACGTCGATCATGTCAAACACCGGGAATCCGGAAACGGCACAAGGCAAGCCGGAGGCGATTGCTTCTGTTGTTGCGCCGGCTCCTGAGGAGCGCGAGGCCAATATCGAGCACAATATGACAGTGTGGAGGAAGATATGGAGCCCAGGATTCCCCTTCGAGGAAGAAAGAGCGCGAGCGTTTCTGACGGAGAGCTATGATCGCTCCTTCTGTCCAGAGGGCATGGCACGCCAGAACATGGCTATTCTCGCCCGTGGCGACCGAAGAGCCGCGCTCGCGACGATCAGCGCTCCGACGCTGGTGATCCACGGCTCTGCCGATCCCTTGATCCCGCTCGCCGCAGGGAAAGAGGCAGCGCGCGTGATACCGGCGGCAGATCTGATGGTTATCGATGGCATGGGACACGACATGCCGACCGGCGTGTGGGGACAAATCGCCTACGCCATATCCCGACATGCGAAGAATGCCGATGTAGTGTCTCCGTCGGTACTAAGGTGAGCTTTGGGGCAGGTAATGGCCTCGTTTTGGCGGTCTCGCTAGTGTAGTGCTTCAATCAGATTGAGCATTGTTCAGCGACCGCTGCGCGCTTTACTTTTTCCAGGATGTCATTGGCCTTTGCGGTCCAGATGAACGGCTTCGTCTCTTACCTACCTACCAACGCCTGAGTAGGTGCAGTACGGCACGGTAGCCGAGGCCGCCTAACAAACTGCTCCTGGACCAACGCGATGCGTTCTTCGGCTATGGTGGGGTGCCCACCGACTTTCGAATTGAGGAACGTCATCCGGAGATCCTCCCCCCAACGCGCGCCTGGAGACACTCGCCAAATGCGTATTCCGGGGCATGCTGATCAGCGTTCCGAGCTGATGATGATCGCGATTCCGGGATGATGCCGATCACGATTCCGGGCTGATGGTGATCAACATTCCGGCGGGAAGCCGATCAGTTTTTGGCG